>Ga0136617_10000003_pt1 | contig 132889 bp, 139 predicted proteins | sample AntDrymUQ3222106_2_FD_129672 | JGI IMG/M metagenome (GOLD analysis project Ga0136617, IMG submission 129672) | Polar desert sand microbial communities from Dry Valleys, Antarctica - metaG UQ322 (21.06) | ecosystem: Environmental > Terrestrial > Soil > Desert | place: Antarctica: Dry Valley...
GAGCGCGTCGTCGAGATCAACCGCGTCGCCAAGGTCGTCAAGGGCGGCCGGCGCTTCTCGTTCACCGCGCTCGTGGTCGTCGGCGACGAGAACGGGATCGTCGGCGCCGGCTACGGCAAGGCCAACGAGGTTCCGCTCGCAATCCAGAAGGGCGTCGAGCGCGCCAAGAAGAACCTCTTCCGCGTGCCGCGCCACGGCTCGACCATCACGCACCAGACCACCGGCATCTTCGGGGCGGGGAGCGTGTTCATGAAGCCCGCCTCACCCGGTACCGGCGTGATCGCCGGCGGCGGCGTGCGCGCGGTGCTCGAGCTGGCCGGGATCCACGACATCCTCTCGAAGTCGCTCGGGTCCCAGAACCCGATCAACCTCGTCAAGGCGACGATCGCCGGGCTCCAGGACCTGCGCAAGCCGGAGGAGATCGCGAAGCTGCGCGGCCTCTCCGTCGACGCGGTGCTCGGCCTCGGCGGCGGGCCCGAAGCCGCGGTCACGACGAACGGCGCTCCCGCCGCCGATGAAGCCCCTCCGGCCGACGAGGCTGCTCCGGCTGACGAGGCTCCGGCCGCCGCGGCCGAGGCCGAGGCCGAGGCGCCCACCGACGAGGCACCCCCGGCCGCCCCGGCCGTCGACACCTCGCCCGCTGAGGAGCCGACCGCGTGAGCACTCTCGCGATCAAGCAGGTCAAGTCGGCCAACGGAACGGACCAGAGCCAGCGCGACACGCTGCGCACGCTCGGCCTCCGCCGCATCGGGCATGTCGTCGAGCGCCCGGACTCCGCGCAGCTGCGCGGGATGGTCCACAAGGTCCGGCACCTGATCGTGGTCGAGGAGAAGTCCTAGATGTCCCCCGCCGCGCGCAACACTCAGAAGACTTCGTCTTCGGGCACAGAGAAGAAGACGGAAGAGGAGGCTCCCGAGCAGGAGCCCCGCATCGGCCTGCACAACCTCGCGCCGGCCCCCGGCTCGCGCAAGCACCGCAAGCGCATCGGGCGCGGCCACGGCTCCGGTCACGGCAAGACCTCCGGTCGCGGCCACAAGGGCTACGGCTCACGCGCCGGCGCCAAGGACCGCGCCCGCTTCGAGGGCGGGCAGAACCCGATCCACATGCGGATGCGCAAGCTCCGCGGCCCGAACAAGAAGATGTCGATGCCGTTCGAGCCCTTCCGCACGCACACGCAGCCGGTCAACCTCGAGGATCTCGAGGCGCGCTTCGACGAGGGCGCTTCGGTCGACCTCGACGCCCTGCATGGCGCCGGCCTGGCGACCCGCAAGGGCATCCCGGTCAAGGTCCTCGCGCGCGGAGAGATCACGAAGCCGCTGACCGTGCACGCCCACGGCTTCTCCAAGACTGCTCGCGAGAAGATCGAGTCCGCGGGCGGCACCTGTCAGATCATCGAGTCGTAGAGCCATAAGGAGAGCGGCGCCGTGCTCGCCACCATCCTCAACTCCTTCAAGGTCCCGGAGATCCGCAAGAAGCTGCTGTTCACGGCGGGCATCCTTGCGCTCTACCGGCTGGGCTCCTTCATCCCGGTGCCGGGTGTCAACACCACGGCGCTGAAGGAGATCGAGGACAACTACGCCGGGTCGAACATCCTCGGCTTCCTCAACCTCTTCACCGGTGGCGGCCTGTCCCGGCTGGCGCTGTTCGCACTGGGAATCATGCCGTACATCACGGCCTCGATCATCCTGCAGCTGCTCACGGTGGTCTCGCCGTCGCTGGAGAAGCTGTCGAAGGAAGGCGAGGTCGGGCAGGCCAAGATCACGCAGTACACGCGCTACCTGACCGTCGGCCTCGCCGCCGCCCAGGCCGTCGGCTACGTCTTCCTCTTCCGCTCGCAGGGCAACCGCGCCGGCACGCCGCTGTTCGAGAACTTCGGCCCCCCGACCGTGATCCTGATCGTGGTCTGCCTGACGGCGGGATGCGTGCTGCTGATGTGGATGGGTGAGCTGATCACCCAGCGCGGCATCGGCAACGGCATCTCGCTGATGATCTTCGCCTCGATCGTGTCCGGCCTGCCGAACGGCGTCCAGGCCTGGTGGACCAACCCGGACCAGGTGTTCAAGGTGATCATGCCGTTCCTGGCGCTCGGCATCATCGCGGCGATCGTGTTCGTGCAGGAGGGCCAGCGGCGGATACCCGTGCAGTACGCCAAACGCGTCATCGGCCGCCGGATGTCCGGCGGCGGGCAGACCTACCTGCCGCTGCGCGTGAACATGGCGGGCGTCATCCCGGTCATCTTCGCCGCGTCGATCATGGCCTTCCCGCCCACCGTCGGCGAGCTGATCCCCGGCGCGGGGGGCCTGTCGACCTTCTTCAGCCCGAACGGCTGGGCCTACATCGCCGGTGAGACGGTCTTCATCGTGCTCTTCACCTACTTCTACACCGCGGTCACGTTCAACCCGGTTGACCAGGCGGACAACCTGAAGAAGTACGGCGGCTTCATCCCTGGCGTGCGCCCGGGCCGGCCGACGGCGGAGTTCCTCGACCGCATCCTCGCCCGGCTTACGTTCCCCGGCGCGCTGTACCTCGCCGCGGTGGCCGCGCTGCCGACGATCCTGATCGCCCAGACCTCGGCGAACTTCTACTTCGGCGGCACCTCGATCCTGATCGTCGTCGGCGTCGCGCTCGACACGATGAAGCAGCTCGAGGCGCAGCTCATGATGCGCAACTACGAAGGCTTCCTGAAGTGAGCACTGAACTGAATCTGATCCTCTTCGGCCCGCCCGGCGCCGGCAAGGGCACCCAGGCCTCGCGGCTCCGTGAGGACTTCGACCTCCCCTACATCGCGACCGGCGACATGCTCCGCGAGCATCGCGAGAACGGTTCCGAGCTGGGCAAGGAGGCCGAGTCGTACATGAACGACGGCGACCTCGTGCCCGACGAGCTGGTGATCAAGATGATCATGGAGGAGATCGAGGGCAAGGGCGACGACGGCTTCCTGCTCGACGGCTTCCCCCGCTCGGTCGGCCAGGCCGACGCGCTGGGCGAGGAGATCGAGCGCCGCGGGCGCCGGCTGACCGCCGCGCTGCTCGTCGAGGCATCCGACGAGGTCGTGCTCCAGCGCATCACGGGCCGCCGCCAGTGCTCCAACGGGCACGTCTACCACGTCGAGTTCGACCCGCCCAAGCACGAGGACGTCTGCGACCAGTGCGGCAAGCCGCTCACGCAGCGCGACGACGACAAGCCCGAGACCGTGGAGAAGCGGCTGAAGACGTACCACGGGCAGACCGAGCCGCTCGTCGACTACTACGACGAGCGCGGCCTGCTGCGGCGCTTCGACGGCACGCGCTCGCAGACCGAGGTCCACGACCACATCCGCGCGACGCTCGCCACGCTGCGCCTGGAAGAGCGGCTGTGATCGTCAAGAAGTCGCCGGCCGAGATCGACGCGATGAGCGCCGCCGGGGACATCCTCGTGCGCTGCATGGATCTGCTGGCTGCGAAGATCCGCCCCGGCGTCACGACCGCCGACCTCGACCAGGCCGCCGAGCGCTTCATCCGCTCGCAGGGCGCGACCCCGGCCTTCAAGGGCTACCGCGGCTTCCCCGGTTCGATCTGCGCGTCGCCGAACCACATGGTCGTGCACGGCATCCCGGGCACGTTCAAGCTCGGCCCCGGCGACATCCTCTCGGTCGACATCGGCGTCGTGAAGGACGGCTGGGTGGCCGACGCCGCCCGCACCTTCCCCGTCGGCGAGGTCTCTCCGGTGGCCGCGAAGCTGCTCGAGGTCACGCGCGAGTCGCTGTTCAAGGCGGCCGAGCAGTGCGTGCCGGGCAACCGCCTCGGCGACGTCGGCCACGCGGTCCAGTCCTACGTCGAGGACAACGGCTTCTCGGTCGTGCGCACACTCGTCGGCCACGGGATCGGGCGCAGCATGCACGAGGACCCGCAGATCCCGAACTACGGCCCGCCCGCCAAGCGCGAGCTGCTCGAGGAGGGCATGGTGCTCGCCGTCGAGCCGATGACCACCGCGGGGCGCCACCAGGTCCGGATGGGCGACGACGGCTGGGCGATCTACTCGCTCGACGGCTCGCTCGCCGCGCACTTCGAGTTCACGATCGCCGTCACCGGCGAGGGTCCGAAGATCCTCACGCCCTGGCACCTGTCGCAGGATCGCGTCGCAGCGTAGGCGCGACAAAAGTCAACTGCGCATTGAGGAAAGATGTGAGCCGCCCGCGGCGGCTCGCGAGGCCGGGTGTGGTCACTTTGTCGCAATAATTCCCACAAAGTGACCACACCCCCGGTGATCCCCGCCGCGGCACCCCGTACCCACCCCTACCCAGCCGCAGTTGACGTTCGACCCGAAGCCGCCGCCCACAGATGCGCCACCGCGAACCCCCGGTACGGCCGCCACGCCTCCGCCAGCTCGGCCGCCCGCCCCGGGTCGGCGCCCAGCGCCGTCAGCCCGTGCTTCACGCCGAGGTCGGTCGGCAGGAACGCGTCGTCGTCGCCTGAGCGCAGCGCGACGTAGGCCGTCGTCCACGGGCCGATCCCGGGGAGGCGCTCGTCGACCGGCTCTCCGTCCGCCAGCGCCGCCGCCAGGCGCACGAGCGCGCGGCCGCGGGCCCGGGGCATCGGCAGCGACTCCGGGTCCAGTCCGGCGAGGGCGGCCGGGGTGGGGAAGATGTGCGTGACCCCGCCGCGCGGCGACGCGAGCGGCGCGCCGAGCTGCGCGGTCAGGCGCCCGGCGAGCGTTCGCGCGGCCGCGACGGAGACCTGCTGGCCCAGCAGCGCCCGCACCGCGAGCTCGGGCAGGCCGGGGTGGCCGGGGACGCGGCGGCCGGGCGCGGCGCGCACGAGCGGGCCGATCAGCGGGTCGCCGCCGAGCCGTGCCTCGATCGCGGCCGGGTCGGCGCCGAGCCGCAGGATCGCGCGCGCCGCGTCGACATCCCCCTCCACGTCGGCGTCCGCCGTGATCTCGAGGATGCTCCCGTCGGCCAGGCTCCGCCGGTACACGCCGCCCACCACCTCCTCGACCCCCGGGACCGCCCGGCGGGCGAGGAAGTCGATCAGCTCGGCAACCGGCAGAGCGGGGTGGTGGATCAGCCTCACGACCTGCAAGCCTTCCGCGTTGTACGGACATGCGCTACTCAACCCTCACCACACCGATCGGCGAGCTCATGCTCACGGCCGACGACGACGGCGCCCTGACCGCCGTCCACCTCCCCGACCGGCACCCGTCGGCCGACGGCTGGGAGCGCGACGACGCGCTGCTCGAGCCCGCCCGCCGTCAACTCACGGAGTACTTCGCGGGCGAGCGGACGACGTTCGACCTGCGGCTGCGCCCTGCGGGAGCCCCGTTCCAGCTGTGCGTGTGGGAGGCGCTGCGGCGGATCCCCTACGGCCAGACGGCCTCCTACGGCGAGGTCGCTCGCGAGCTCGGCCACCCCACGGCCGCGCGCGCGGTCGGCGCCGCCAACGGCCGCAACCCGATCGCGATCGTCGTGCCCTGCCACCGCGTGATCGGCGCCAACGGCTCGCTCACGGGCTACGCGGGCGGCCTGGAATGCAAGCGCGCGCTGCTCGACCTGGAAGTCGGGCGCGCCGCGCTCGTATGAGCTACAAACTCATTGGCCGCGACGGGAGCCCTTACACCAGCGAGGTCAAGGGCGCGCTCGGCGGCCACCGGCGCACCAAGGTCTACGGGACGATGGACTGCCCCGTCGCGCTGTCGCTGCTGCGGCGCCGGTTCGAGCCGAAGCACCGCGTCTTCTTCCGCGACGAGGAGACGGCGATCGCCGCCGGCTACCGTCCCTGCGGAGCCTGCCTGCGGGAGCGCTACGCCGAGTGGAAGCGCGCTCAGGCGATCGCGTCGGCGAGCAGGTCGACCTGACCGGGATCGGGATTGCAGGGGAAGATGACCAGCTCGTCGCACCCGGCCTCGGCGAAGCCCTGCACGTAGGCGCGGACCGTGTCCGCGTCCGTCGCGGCGCTCCCCGCGATCATGTCGGCGTACTCGCCGAGGAAGCCGTAGTAGTCGTGGAGGTAGCTGTCGGCGGCCTCCTTCGCCCCGTCGCCGAGGGCGTAGTAGGCCAGCGCCATCCCGCGCGGCTTGCCCTCCCGCCCGGCGGCCTGCCAGGCGGCCTCGAGCTTCTGCGCACCCTCCTTGTACATCTCGGGGGTCCCGCCGCCCATGATCCAGCCATCGCCGTGGCGAGCGGCGCGCTCGAAGGCGACGTCCGCGGTGCCGCCCACGATCAGCGTGGGACGGCCGCGCGGCGGCTGCGGGCCGATGCCCGTCTCGCCGGCCCAGATCCGCTCCCACTCCTCGAGCATCGCGTCGAGGTCCTTGCCGCGAGTGTGGAAGTCCGCGCCCGACGCCGCGTAGTCGTCCTCCCGCCCGCCGACGGCGACGCCGAGGACGAGCCGGCCATTCGAGACGTGATCGAGCGAGGCGGCCTGCTTGGCCACCAGCGCGCCGTTGGCGCGGTAGGGCGCGATCAGGATCGTGGTGGCGAGCCGGATCCGCTCCGTCACGCCGGCCACCGCCGCGAGCGCGATCAGCGGGTCGTAGTTCCCATAGACGATGCGATCGATCGTCCCGAGGCTCGAGAAACCCGTCGCCTCCGCGCGCCGCGCCCACTCGAGCACCTGCTTACTCGTGACACCGGAAATCGTGGTCGGAAGGCCGATTCCAACTTCCATTTGCTCCTCCTTGGGGGCGCTGCGGACGGCCAAAAGACCGCGCTATACTCCCCGGTCGCGTTCTGGCCCGGCGGGCCATCGGCGTGCAGCAACCCGCTCCGGGGGATGGTAGCGGCGACCGCACCGGTCTCCAGAGCCTCCCCGTCCGGATCATTCAGCTTGAAAGGGATCATGAAGGTACGACCGTCGGTCAAGCCGATGTGCGAGAAGTGCAAGATCATCCGGCGCAACGGCCGGGTCCTCGTGATCTGCTCGAACCCGCGTCACAAGCAGCGTCAGGGCTAGGAGGAAGATGGCTCGTATCGCCGGGGTCAACATCCCGCTCAACAAGCGCGTCGAGATCGGTCTCACGTACATCTACGGGGTCGGTCGCTCGACCTCGAACCAGCTCCTCACCAAGCTCGACATCTCGCCCGACACCTACGTCCGGCAGTTGACCGACGACGAGGTCTCCAAGCTGCGCGACGAGATCGACGACATGTCGGTCGAAGGCGATCTCCGCCGCGAGCGCTCCCAGAACGTCAAGCGCCTGATGGAGATCGGCTCCTACCGCGGGATGCGCCATCGCCGCGGCCTGCCCGTGCGCGGTCAGAACACCAAGACCAACGCGCGCACTCGCAAGGGCCCGAAGCGGATGTCCGTCGCCGGTAAGAAGAAGGCGACGAAGAAGTAGATGTCTCCCGCTCCCCGTCGCCCCCAGCGCGGCCGTCGCAAGGTTCGCAAGAACATCCCGATCGGCCAGGCGCACATCAAGACCAGCTTCAACAACACGATCGTCGCCCTCACGGATCGCGAAGGCAACGTCATCGCGTGGGAGTCCGCCGGCGGCGCCGGCTTCAAGGGCTCGCGCAAGTCGACGCCGTTCGCCGCCCAGGTGACCGCCGACGCGGCGGCCCGCAAGGGCATCGAGCAGGGCATGCAGAAGGTGGAGGTCTTCGTGAAGGGCCCAGGTTCGGGCCGCGAGACCGCCATCCGCTCACTGCAGGCCGCCGGGCTCGAGGTCACCGGCGTGCGCGACGTCACCCCGCAGGCACACAACGGCTGCCGCCCACGCAAGCGGCGGAGGGTCTGACACCTTGGCTCGCGATACATCACCTCAGTGCAAGCAGTGCCGCCGCGAAGGGCAGAAGCTCTTCCTCAAGGGCGAGCGCTGCCTGACCGACAAGTGCGGCGTCGAGCGCCGCTCCTATCCGCCGGGCGAGCACGGCCGCGGACGCCAGAAGCAGTCCGAGTACCGCGTGCAGCTGCGAGAGAAGCAGAAGGCCCGCCGCTACTACGGCGTGCTGGAGAAGCAGTTCCGCACCTATTACGCGAAGGCGTCGCGCCAGCCCGGGATCACGGGCGAGAACCTCCTGCGGATCCTCGAGTGCCGCTTCGACAACGTGCTCGTGCGCCTCGGCTTCGCCGCCTCGCGGCGCCAGGCGCGCCAGATGATCCGGCACGGGCACTGGTCGATCAACGGCCGCCGCGTCGACATCCCCAGCTACCAGGTGCGCGACAACGACGTGATCGCCGTCCGCGCCGGCAGCGAGGGGGCCGACAAGGTCATCCGCGATGCCACCGAGCTCACGGCACAGGTGCCGCCGTGGCTGCAGGCCGACCACGACTCGCTCACGGCGAAGGTGCTCCGCAAGCCCGAGCGCCGGGAGATCGCGGCGCCGGTGCAGGAGCAGCTCATCGTCGAGCTGTACTCGAAGTAGTCCCGTCTTTTCCATGCCCGGGGCCCTAGCTCCCCATCTGTCCCCGCCCCCGGGCCGCTCCACCCCCGACGACGTTAGGACCCTGATGCTCGACTTCCAGATCCCCCGAATCACTGCCGAGTCGGTCGAGGACAACCGCGGCTCCTTTACGGTCGAGCCGCTCGACCGCGGCTTCGGCTACACCTTCGGCAACTCGCTCCGCCGCGTCCTGCTGGCGTCGCTGAGCGGCGCTGCCGTGACCTCCGTGCGCATCGAGGGGGTGGCGCACGAGTTCTCGACCATCAAGGGCGTCACGGAGGACGTGACCGACATCGTCCTCAACCTCAAGGGCATCGTGTGCCGCATGCACTCGGACGCCACCGAGATCGAGGCGCCGCTGGTCGTCACGGGCCCCGGCGACATCACCGCCGGTGACATCGACCTCCCCTCCGGTGTCGAGATCCTCAACCCGGGCGCGCACATCGCCACGCTCGAGAAGAAGACGAAGCTCGAGCTGTACCTGACGATCGGCCGCGGCCGCGGCTACCGTCCGGCGGAGGACAACAAGTCCCCCGACCAGCCGATCGGCGTCATCCCGATCGACTCGATCTTCTCGCCGGTGCGGCGGGTGGCGTACAACGTCGAGGGCGCGCGCGTCGGCCAGCGCACCGACTACGACAAGCTCACGCTCGACATCGAGACCGACGGCTCGGTCGATCCCCAGGCGGCGCTGCGCGACGCGGCGGAGATCCTGATCTCCTCGCTGTCGATCTTCACCGACGAGGACCGCATCGAGGAGCTGCGGGCCGGCCCGGCGGGCATGAGCGCGCTGGACAACGGCGCGGGCAGCGCGAGCGCGAGCGCCATCGCGGCGGCCGGCGGCCGCCCGAGCGGCGGGCCGATGGACGACATCCTCATCGAGGAGCTCGAGCTCGGCGTGCGCTCGTACAACTGCCTCAAGCGCGCGGGCATCCAGACGGTCGGCGACCTCGTCTCGAAGTCCGAGGGCGAGCTGGCGGCGATCCCGAACTTCGGCAAGAAGTCGATCGACGAGGTCATCGAGACGCTCACCCAGCGTGGCCTGGGCCTCCGCAACGACTAGATAGGCTGGAGCGATGCGCCATCAGAAGACCCGCCACAAGCTGTCCCGCAGCGCCTCGCACCGCAAGGCGCTGCTGGCCAACCTCTGCGTCGAGGTCATCGACCACGAGCGCATCAAGACCACCCAGGCCAAGGCCAAGGCGGTCAAGCCCGAGGTCGAGAAGCTGATCACGCTGGCGAAGCGCGGCGACCTGCACGCGCGCCGGCAGGCGATCTCGACTTTGCAGCACCCCGATAAGGGCGTCATCTACAAGCTGTTCGATGAGATCGCTCCGCGCTACAGCGCCCGTGAGGGCGGCTACACGCGCATCCTGAAGCTGGGCCCCCGGTCAAGTGACTCGACCGAGATGGTCTATTTAGAGCTCGTCTGACTTCCAAGCTCTCTCTTGAATACGACGGCGGCCCGTTCGCCGGCTGGGCCGCCCAGCCGGGGGAGCGAACCGTCTCCGGGGAGCTGGAGGCGGCGCTGGCCACGGTGCTACGCGCGCCGGTGGCGCTGACCGTGGCGGGGCGCACGGACCGCGGCGTGCATGCGCTCGGGCAGGTCGTCTCCTACGACGGCCCGCTGCCGTCGCTGCGCTCGGTCAACGCGGTGCTGCCACGCGAGATCACGGTGCTCGCGGCGGAGGAGGCGCCGGACGGGTTCTCCGCTCGCCACGACGCGCGCTCCCGCGCGTACCTCTATCGGGTGCTCACGCGCGACACGCCGTCCCCGTTCGAGCGCGGGCGGTCGCTGTGGTCGCCCCAGGCGCTCGACGAGACCTCCCTGCGCGAGTGTGCGGCGCTGCTGCGGGGCCGGCACGACTTCACCGCCTTCACGCCCGCGGGCGGCTACCACCGGCGCTTCGAGCGCGACGTCCTCGACGCCGGCTGGGAGCGGGCCGGCGAGCTGCTGGAGTTCCACATTGAGGCGGACACCTTCATGCGCCACATGAACCGCGTGCTGGTGGGGACGATGCTGGAGGTGGCGACGGGACGGCGCTCCGTGGAGAGCTTCGGCGCGCTGCTGGAGGGGCGCCCGCGCGCCGACGCCGGGCGCACGGCGCCGCCGCACGGGCTCTACCTCGCGGCCGTTCGGTACTAGCCGCTAGCGCTTGCTGATCAGCCGCTGGATCTCGGCGGCGAAGTCCGAGATCGGCTGGGTCTTCGTGGGCGCGACGATCGGCGTCTCCTCGCCCACGCCGGTGTACTCGACGCGGTACTCCATGCGGCCGCCGGTGATGCCGCCCGCGGCCTCGCGGCTGGCGGCCGGGGTCGTGAAGGCGGAGGTGACGATCAGCCGGCGAACGGTGTCGTCCTCCGCGACGCCGACCTCGAAGCGCGGGCTGCCGAACGTGCGCTTCACCTGGTCGCGCTGCTGAGGCGTGAGCTGACCCTGCGGGATCGTCTGCGCGGCGCCCGTGGTGCCCAGGCCCTGGCTGAGGCGCTCGACCTGGTCCATCACCGCGTCGAGATCGATCGCGCCCTTATAGAGCGTCAGCTCCTCGCCGTCGAGCGTGCGCGTGCCGGACGCCTTGACGTCGCGGACGGCGGCCAGCGGGTTGAGGCCCACCTGCGCGAGGCCCTTCTGCTCTGCCGCCTGGGCCTGGGCGGTGAGCTGCGCCACGGCGCTCTGGCCCGCCTCGAAGTCCTGCCCGCCGAGGTTGATGAAGAGGTTGTCGCCCGTCGAGACGATCCGGCTCGTGAACTTCGTGGCCAGGCCGGAGAACGCCACCTTCCAGTCGAGGCTCGGGAGCTTCTCGGCGCCGTTGTTGCGCAGCGGACCGTCGAGAGTCAGCTCGAGCGCGTCCCCGACGGAGGCCGGCGCGTTGTCGAAGGAGATGCGGAAGGCCACGGCGGCCTGGGCGCTGGAGAGCGGCTTGACGTTCGACAGCGTCTCCTTCGCGCTCGTCTCGCCGCCGCCGGAGCCGCCGCAGGCGGCCACGACGACGGCGGCCGTGAGGGCGAGCAGGAGCAGCACGGAGCGGGACATGGACTCAGAGTGCCACAGGGCCGCGCGCCTCAACAGGGCCCAGGACCGGTCCCGGACGCGAAGTTGAGGCCGTCGGCCCTGCCGCTCGTCGGCCGCCGCTGGCACCCTGCGGCGCTGTGAGGATCCTTCGTTCCCTGCGCAGCGAGCGCGGGCAGACAGCCGGCGAGTACATGGGCGTGCTGCTGCTCGTCGCCGTGATCATCGGCGCGCTGATCTACGCCGACGTCGACGGCAAGATCGCGCGGGCGGCGAACGACATGGTCGCGCTGATCGCGGGCGGCGGCAAGGACGACTCGGGCGGCGGCGCCGGCGGCCCGGGCAACAACCCCGGTGGCCCGAACAACCCCGGTGGAGGCGGCAACCCCGGCGGAGGCGGCAATGGGCCGGGTGGGACCGGCGGAGGGTCGCAGGACGAGGAGGAGCGCAAGGCGCTCCTGTGCCTGAACTCGACCGAAGACGCCGCGGCTTGCCTGGTGGCGGCCCGGGCGCCCAACGCGGTGTCGGAGGAGATCAACGAGCGGGCGCGCGAGAAGCTGATGAAGGCGCAGCGCAACCTCTACAACACGGCCCGCCCCGGCACGCCCGAGTACGTCAAGGCCCTCGCGGCGCGCGACGCCGCCCTCAGGGAGCTCTTCGAGAGCCGCCGGATCACCAACAACTTCATCGTCAAGCCGCTGGCGCAGCTCCGCAAGGGGCTCGACCCGCGGTACAAGGACATGCAGGCGGGCTGGAGCCGGCTCGAGAAGGCGCTGGGTCGCAAGCCGGAGCTCAAGACCGCCCCCAGGCCGAACACCGCGTCGGGTGGCCCGGTCAAGCCGACGCCAGGCTCCAGGGTCCTCAGCCACCTCGGCAAGCTCGGCAAGGGCCTGGGCGTGGCGGGCACCGCGCTCGGCCTCTACAACAACGTCAGCAAGGACGGCGCTGCGAAGGGCATCTTCGAGACCGCGGTCGGCACGGCGGGCGCGTATGGCGCCGCCGTCGGTGTCACCGCGGTCTGCGGCGCGATCGGCGTGGCGACGGTGGGAGTCGGCGGCCTGGCCTGCGCCGCCGTGGCCTTCGGCGGCAGCTACGTCGTGGGCAAGTACGGGACCCAGCTCGGAGGCTGGGCCTACGATCGCGGCGCGGACGCCGTCGACGCCGTGAACGACAACGTCGTCAAGCCGGTGGCCAACGCCACCAAGGAAGCCGCCGAGGGGGTGGTCGAGGCCGGCGGCAAGGTGGTCGACGGGGGCAAGAAGGTCATCGGTGCCTTGAACCCATTCGGCTAAGGTGGCCCGGGTGACCGGGCCGGCCGGCTGAGCCCTATGTCCTTGTTCCGCAGGAAGCCCAAAAGCCAGGGCGAGCGGCTCGGAGCATGGCGGATCGACGCGATCCCGAGCCGCGACTTCGACGCCGAGATCGGGGCGCTCCTGAGCGAGCTGGAGGTCCCGGCGGAGCGACAGCGCCGGGGTTGGGTCGCCACGCTCGGCGACGCACCGCTGCTGCTGCACTGGCTCGACGAGGATCGTGTCCTCACGGGCCTCGCGTTCCTGGATGACACGCATGACCCCGGCGAGCTGACCGAGCTCCTGCGCCGCAACCTCGATCCGTGGGTGCTCTGGTACGCGCTCGAGGACCCGGATGGCGACGCGCTCGCCGCCCGCTTCATGCTGCCCTTCGACACTTTCGACCGCGCCGCGGCGCTGCTGGCGGTCGAGACCGCCGCCGGCCTGATGGCCGACGACGCCGTCGCCGCTCGTGCCCGCGAGCTGCGCGTCCCCGAGCGCGGGGAGATGACCGAGCAGGCCGCGGACGCGCGGACCCGCGCGGCGCTGGCGACGGGTCTCGAGGCGGCTGGGCTCGCGTCCTCGGAGCGCGACGGCGTGTGGGAGATCGAGGTCGAGCGCGGCGTCGTCCAGGCGATCCCACGCGACACCGGCGAGAGCGTCCTGTTCATGCACGAGCTCGACTATGGCGACGGGACGGATCACGTCCCGATGCTGCGCTGGATGCTGGCCGCCAGCGACTGGTGCGGCGCGCGTCTCGGCCTCGCGCCCCTGCCTGGAGAGGAGGGCGCCTTCGCGGCCTGCACCGTCTCGGCCGCCGGCCTCCAGCCGCAGGCGGTCGCCTGGGGCGTGGAGCAGATCGTGCGCCTCGCCGACGTCTATGACGAGAAGACCGGCCGCACGTGAGCGCCGGGATGGTCGTCACGATCGCGTTCTTCGCGCTGCTCGTGTTCGGCTACGTCTACGCGCTGAGCAAGGTGTGGCGCGGCGAGAGCGAGTTCGACCGGGACGACCCGCCGCCGTTCTGGCCGTTCAGCGTGGCGCTGTGGCGCGGCGCCGGCCGCGCGCTTCCCGTCCAGGGGCTGAGCATCCTGCTCGTGATCGGAACCGGGATCGCCTCGGATCTCATCGGCTCGGACTCCCGCTACTACGACGCCGTGATGGCCCTCGGCTTCTTCGGGCTGCTCCTCACCATCCTCGTCGCGTTCCCGATCATGTACTACAACCGCCCGAGGCGGCTGGTCCCGCCGCCGTGGCGCGGGGATCCCGGGGCGGTCGAGGAGTGGCGCTCCGCCCGAGCGCGGCGCTAGCCTCGGAGCGGTGCTCCGCGTACTGCTCACCAACGACGACGGGATCGAGGCGGAAGGCCTGCAGGCGCTGCGCCGCGCGCTCGTCGAGGTCGAGGACGTCGAGCTGGCGGTCATCGCGCCGGACGGCAACCGATCGGCCACTGCGCGCTCGATCACCACGCGGCGGCCGCTGTGGGTCGAGGAGGTGCCGTTCGGTGACGGCACGGTCGGCTTCGCGACCGACGGCACGCCCGTCGACTGCGTCCGCCTCGCCGCGCTCGGCCTGATCGACGGCTTCACGGCCGACCTCATCGTCTCCGGCATCAACCACGGGTCCAACCTCGGCGACGACATCACCTACTCGGGCACCGTCGCGGCCGCGTTCGAGGGCGTGATCCTCGGCATCCCCGGCATCGCCGTCTCCCAGCAGTCCAACGCCCGCGAGATGGACTTCCGCCTCGGCCGCGTGTTCGCGTTCGAGACCGCCGCCGCGTTCACCGCGCGGCTGGTGGAGGAGATCGACGACGTGCCGCTGCCGCAGGGCACGCTGCTCAACCTCAACTTCCCGGGGGGCGACGTCGAAGTCGACGGTGTCGACGTCGCGCGGCTCGGCAAGCGCATCTACCACGACCAGCTCTCCCTGGTCGACGAAGAGTCCGGCCGCCGCCAGTACCGCATCTACGGCGACTCGCCCGACTACGAGCGCCAGGACGGCACCGACCTCGCCGCGATCGCCGAGGGGCGCGTCGCGGTGACGCCGCTGCACTTCGACCTCACGGACCGCCCCGGGATCGCGACGCTGCAGGCGTACGACCTCGCGCGGCTGCTCGCGCCGGCGGCCGAAGAGCTCGAGTGACGTGACGAAGGTCGCGGAGCGGGCGGACGAGCTCAAGCGACAGCTCGCCCACCACAACCACCGCTACTACGTCCTCGACGACCCCGAGGTCGGTGACGACGTCTACGACCGGCTGCTCGACGAACTGCGGGCGATCGAGCGCGACCACCCCGAGCTCGTCACGCCCGACTCGCCGACCCAGCGCGTCGGCGCCGAGCCGGTCTCGCGGCTCGAGAAGGTCACGCACCTGCAGCCGATGTACTCGCTCGCCAACGCGCGCTCGGAGGAGGAGCTGCGGGCGTGGGTCGCGCGCATGCGCTCGCACCTCGCGCGCGAGGGCATCGAGGACCCGGTCTTCGAGTTCGTTGCGGAGCCGAAGATCGACGGGCTGGCGATCTCGCTCGTGTACCGCGACGGCGTGCTCGAGCGCGGCGCCACGCGCGGCAACGGCGAGGTGGGGGAGGACGTGACGCACAACCTGCGCACGATCCCGTCGATCCCGCTGAGCCTCGAGGACGCGCCGCCCCTGATCGAGGTCCGGGGCGAGATCTACATGTCGCTGTCGGACTTCACCGCGCTCAACGAGCGCCGCGCCGAGGCCGGGCTCCCGACGTTCATGAACCCGCGCAACTCAGCGGCGGGGACGATCCGCCAGCTCGATCCGCAGCTCGCCGCCGAGCGGCCGCTGTCGATGTGGTGCTACGCGATCGGCAAGACCGAGGGGATCGCGTTCGCGAGCCACTGGGAGGCGCTCGAGTGGCTGCGCGAGCACGGCTTCCGCGTCAACGCCGACGTCAAGAAGCTCGGCTCCGAGGACGACGTCGTCGCGCAGTGCCTCGGCTGGCAGGAGCGCCGCGGGGCGCTCGACTTCGAGATCGACGGCGTGGTGGTCAAGGTCGACGACGTCGAGCTGCAGCGGCGCCTCGGCGTCGTCGGGCGCGACCCGCGCTGGGCCATCGCCTGGAAGTTCCCGCCCACGACCGCGGTCACGCGGCTCAACGACATCCTCTGGAACGTCGGCAAGTTCGGCGACCTGCACCCGTTCGCGTCGCTCGAGCCGGTCCACGTCGGCGGCGTCACGGTCAAGCTCGCGACGCTGCACAACGAGGAGGACCTCGCGCGCAAGGACGTCCGCGCCGGCGACGAGGTGATCGTCCTGCGCGCGGGCGACGTGATCCCGCAGGTGCTCTCGCCCGCCCCGCACGCGCTCGAGAACCCGGACCGCTCGCCGCCGCCGCGCCCGCCCGAGCGCTGCCCGTTCTGTGACACGCCCACGGTCAAGGACGCGGGCGTCTTCACCAAGTGCCCCAACCGCGACTGCCCGGAGCGGCGCTGGCAGCTGCTCAAGGCGTTCGCGGGGATCATGGACATCGACGGCCTCGGCGAGAAGCAGGTCGCGCGGCTCCAGCAGGAGGGGCTGGTACGCACGTTCGCCGACTTCTCGCGTCTGACCAAGGCGCAGATCATGGCGCTCGAGGGCTACGGCGAGGTCTCGGCCGAGAAGCTGCTGGCGGCGATCGACGCGTCGCGGCAGGCCCCGTTCGGCCGCGTGCTGTTCGCGCTCGGGATCGAGGGCGTGGGCTACATCACCGGGCGCAACCTCGCCCAGCGGTTCCGCTCCATCGACGCGCTGCTCGCGGCCACGCCGGAGCAGATCGCCGACACGCCGGGCATCGGCCCCAAGGTGGCGGAGCTGATCGGATCGCAGCTCGCCGACCCGCAGATGCGCGAGCAGATCGACCGGCTGCGCCCGTACGTGCGCTTCGAGGTCGAGGGTCCGCCGCCGGGAGAGGGCCCGCTGGCCGGGAAGACCTTCGTGCTCACCGGCACCCTCCCCGACCTCACGCGCGAGGAGGCGACGGAGCGCATCCTCGCCGCCGGCGGCAAGGTCAGCTCGTCGGTGTCGAGGAAGACCGACTACGTGGTCGCGGGGGCGTCGCCGGGATCGAAGCTGGAGAAGGCCGAGCGCCTCGGCGTGCAGGTGCTCGACGAGCGCGGGCTGCTCGAGCTCGTCTCCGGGTAGTCTCCCGCGCCATGGCAGAGGATCCGCTCTATGTGGTGGTCGAGATCCCCAAGGGGTCGTCGAACAAGTACGAGTGGGACGACGAGCTGAACGCGATCAAGCTCGACCGCCTCCTGTTCTCCTCACTCGGCTATCCGACCGACTACGGGTTCTTCCGCAACACGCTCGCGGGGGACGGCGACCCGCTCGACGCGATGGTCGTCGTCTCCGAGCCGACGTTTCCCGGCTGCTTCATCGAGGTCAAGCCGGTCGCGCTGTTCCGTATGCGCGACGAGAACGCGGAGGACAACAAGATCCTCTGCGTGCCGCTCACGGATCCGAACTGGAGCCACATCGAGACGCTCGACGACCTGCCGACGAGCCTGAAGGACGAGATCTCGCACTTCTTCTCGATCTACAAGACGCCCGAGTGGAAGGTCGTCAAGGTCGACGGCTGGTATCCGCGTGAGGAGGCGCTGGAGTCGATCAGCCGCGCCGTCAAGCGCTTTAAGGAGCCTCAGGACCACGGCGCGTAGCGCGCGAGCGCGGCCGTCATGCGGTCCTGCAGCGCGCGCGCCGCGGAGACGTTGACGCCGTTCATGAGGAAAGCGAACGCCACACGCGCGCCCGCCGCGCTCCGGCAGTAGCCCGCGAGCGCGGAGACGGAGTTGAGCGTGCCGGTCTTGGCGTGGCAGCGGTCGCGCGCGGCGCTGCCGCGCATACGGTACTCGAGCGTCCCGCTGCGCCCGGCCACCGCCAGCGAGGCGTCGAACGCGGGGCCGGCCGGGTCGCCGGCCATGTGCTGGAGCAGCCGCACCACCTGGCGCGGCGTCGTGCGGTTGGCGCGCGAGAGGCCCGAGCCGTCCGCGATCCTGGGGCGCAGCCCGAAGCCCGTCATCGTGCGGCGCACCACGCCGGCGCCCGCGCGCGTCGTGCCGCGCGCGCCGAACTCGGCGCCCAGCGCCTTGATCAGCGTCTCCGCGTTGAAGTTGTCCGACGGCCGGTTGGTGAGCCTCGCGAGATCGGCCATCGTCGCCGAGGACCGCTCGGCGAGCGGCAGCGCCGTGGGCGGGGTGCGCCCCTCGCGCGCGGCGCGGCCGATCGCCACGCCGCGGCGCTCGAGCGCTCGGGCAAAGGCGCGAGCGGCGAACAGCGCCGGCGTCCGCTGCCAGAATGGGCGGCGGGCGCCGGTGCGGCCGCGGTTGAAGGTCAGCGCGCTGAGCGGCCCGACCTCGTTCGTCGTGCGGTAGCCCTCGGACGGCGGCCCGCGCAGGGAGTCGAAGGCGGCCTCGTCGCCGATCACGCGGCCGGTGATCTCGCGCAGGCCTCCTGCGACCACCAGCTCGTCCGCGAGCGCTGCCGCCTCGGCCGCGCCGAACTCCGGGTCGCCGCCGCCGCGCAGGTAGAGATTGCCGATCAGCACGCCGCCCGGGTCGACGCCGACGTCGCCGAGCACGGTCGTGGTCAGGTGGCCGTCGACGCCGTAGAGCGTCAGCGCGGTCGAGGTCGTGAAGAGCTTGTTCACGGACGCCGGGGTGCGCGGGCTGCCGGCGCGCGAGGCGTAGATCGTGCGCCCGCTGTCGAGGTCGACCGCGAGAGCGCTCGAGCCGCCGCCGGCGAGGCGCATCTGGGCGGCCAGCGCCGCCCGCGTGCCCGCCGGCCCGGCGCCGAGCGCGGCGGCGGGCGCGGCGGCGGGCGCGAGCGCGGCCGCGAGCAGAGCGATGAGTACGAGGAGGATCCGGGCCATCGGTGACCGAGGGTAGGCAACCCGCCGGTCGGGTGGAAGTCGCGGTTGCGTTCCCGCTCCGCGGCGGCGATAGTCGGCGTGATGGCCTGTCGGCGGGACCTGCTCCTCGTGCTCGCGAGCGCCGCGCTGCTGCTCGCGTGCGGCCCCACGCGGGCGCTCGCGGCGCCGCAGTGGCTGGGGGCGGAGCCGCAGCCCGGCGCGTTCCCCGCCGGCGCCGCGCCTGACGTCGCCACGGACGGCGACGGCAACGCGGTCGCGGTATGGGTCGACGACGAAGCGGTCCAGGCCGCCTATCGCCCGCGCGGCGGGCCCTGGGAGCTCCCGGCCGACATCGAGCCCCGCGCCGACCCGGAGGTCTCCGATGCGCACGTGACGGTTCTCCCGAACGGCGAGTTCGTCGCGGCGTGGATCGCCGATCGCAACGACGACGGCGACGTGATCCTCCGCGCCGCCACCCGCTCGTCGGCGGGCGCGTGGACGGCCGAGACGATTCGCGAGGGCTGCTGCGAGGGGATCGAAGCGTTCGATGCGAGCGGCGACGGCAGCGTTACCGTCGTCGGTGGGGAGGACGGGGGGCCGTTCTCGAACACCAGGCCGCCCGGCTCCCCGACCTGGGGGCCGCGCCTCGACGTCCCCGCCGCTCCCGGCAGCCAGTACGCGTTCGGGCTCGACGGCAGCGTGCTGGTCGCGGACCAGGCGATCTGCGGTGTGCTCGCCGTCTTCCCGTGCGTGGCGTCGGCCTACCTCCCACCGGGCGGCACGGCGTGGGGCGATCCGGAGACGGTCGCGGGGGCGACCAGCGGCTCGCAGGTCACCGGCGTCGGGATCACCGCGGCGCCCGGCGGCGCCTTCACCGTCGTGTGGGGCGAAGCGGCGCCGAGCGCGGGCGGTCCGGTCGCCCCTGGCCGCGTCCGCAGCGCCGACCGGGACGCCGGGGTCGGCGGCGCCTGGCAGACGGCCCTGACCGTCGCCGGCCTGCCGGGCGACGTGCCGGGCTGCTTCGGAGCGGGCGACTGCTTCGACGTCGCCGCCGGGTCGGTTGGCGCCGAGGTCGCGCTGTGGCAGCAGCGCGGGAGCGGCGGCGGCCAGATCTCGGCGGCCGTCCGCGGCCCGGGCGGGACCTGGGGCCCGGTGGAGGACGCCGGCGACCCGCGCGGGGGCGCCGCTCGGCCGCTCGCGGCGATCACCTCCACGGGGGTGCCCGTGGCGGCCTGGAGCTCCGAGGGCGACAACCTCGCGGTGGCCAACGGCTCGCACCGCGACGCCGCCGGGGTCTGGCGTCCGGTCGCGCTCGGCTCGTCGCAGGACGACACCGTCTTCCTCGCGGACCTCGCGGCGGACGGCGACGGCAACGCGCTGACCGCCTACCGGCATCGCGGCGGCGTCTTCACGGCCGGCTTCGACGGCGGCGCACCACGGTTCGGGTCGGTCGGGTACAGCGGCTTCGAGATCGCCGGTCAGCCGCTCAGCTTCTTCACCGACGTGAGCGACGCGTGGTCCGGCGTGGCTTCGATCTCGTGGCTCTTCGGCGACGGCGGGGGCGCCTCGGGCGCGTCCGTGAGCCACGCCTATGCGTCCGCCGGCACGTTCAGCGCAACGGCGACCGCGCAGGACGGCGTCGGTAACGTCAGCCGGGGCTCGGTGACGGTCGAGGTCGGGCCGGCCCCGCCGATCCCGTTCCCCTGCAGCATCCTCGATGCCGACAACGACGGCATCGGCGACCAGTGCGACGACAACAACGGCGCGGCGCGGCCGGTGGCCTTCAAGACGCTCAACGCGAGGGTCGTGTCGGGCGAGGTGTTCGTCAAGCTCCCGGCGGGCGCCGCACGTGCGTCCCAGGGGACCACGCCGCCGAAGGGCTTCGTCCGGCTGGAGGGCGCCGAGACGATCCCCGTGGGCGCCACGCTCGACACCGCCAAGGGCCGCGTCCGCCTGCGGACCGCGGCCGACACCCGCCGGCGCGTGCAGACCGCCGAGTTCTTCCGCGGCCGCTTCGTCGTCCGCCAGGTCCGCCAGCCGCGGCGCAGGGGCAAGCCGCGCTCGACCAGGCTGATCACCGACACCATCCTCACCGGCTCCTCGTTCCGGCGGGCCTGCAACACGACGACCGCCTCGATCTCCCAGAAGCGGCGCCGCTCCAAGCGGCGCGTGCGGCGGTTGTTCGGCGACGGCAAGGGCACGTTCCGCACGCGGGGCCGCAACGCCGCCGCGACGGTCCGCGGGACGCGCTGGAGCGTCCAGGACCGCTGTGACGGCACGCTCGTCACGGTCCAGCGCGGCCGCGTCTCGGTCCGCGACCTCGTCCGGCGCAAGACCGTGACCGTGCGCACCGGCCGCACGTACCTCGCCCGGCGCCGCTGAACCCGCCGCATAGACTGGCCTGCGGATGGGCAAGGTCGTCAAGCTCGACAAGGGCGCCGGAAGCGCCCGCGGTCGCTCCGCGCGCTCGCGTCAGTCCCGTACCGCCCTCGTCCTCGGCGGCGGCGGCTTCACGGGCGGCGTCTACGAGATCGGCGCCCTGCGCGCGCTCGACCTGCTGTCGGTCAACAAGAGCGTCAACCAGTTCGACATCTACGTCGGGACGAGCGCCGGCTCGCTGATCGCCGCGCTCGCGGCCAACGGGGTGACCCCGGAACAGATGATGCGGATCGTCAACGACCAGGTGCCGACGCCGTTCCGCGACATCAACCTCGACCTGCTGCTGCGGCCGAACTACCGCGAGTACGCGACCAAGGCGCTGCAGCTGCCGGTGCACCTCCTGGGGGTGGCGCGCTCACTCGGCCGGAGCCTCGGCTCGTTCTCGACGGTGGACCTCGCGGTCGCGCTGGCCGACGCCCTTCCCTCGGGCCTGTACTCGGGGAAGGGGATCGAGGAGTACATGCGCACCGTGCTCTCGGACCCGGACCGCACCGACGACTTCCGCCTGCTCCAGAACGAGCTCTACCTCGCCGCCACCGACCTCGACACCTGCGAGCGGATCGTGCTCGGGGCCGAGGGCTGGGACGACGTGCCGATCTCGACCGCCGTGCGCGCCTCGACGGCGCTGCCGATGGTCTACACGCCCACCACGGTCAAGGACCGCGAGCTGATCGACGGCGGCGTGGTCTCGACCACCAACCTCGACATCGCGGTCGAGGCGGGCGCGAAGTTCGTGATCGTGGTCAACCCGCTGGTGCCGTTCGTCAACGACTTCTCCAAGCAGATCCCGACGCTGTTCGGCACCCGGGTGCGGCGCGTCTCGGACATGGGCTTCCCGAAGATCGCCTACCAGACCTTCAAGCTGCTGGCCTACCAGCGCCTGCATGAGATGGCGCGCCAGTGGCAGGACCGCTACCCGGGCGTGGACATCGTCCTGATCGAGCCGGAGCCCGACGACGAGCTGATGTTCGAGACGAACATCCTCAACTACTCCTCGCGGGTCGAGGTCGCCAAGCACGGCTTCGAGTCGGTCACCGTCAAGCTCGCCAAGGACTACGACGAGATCCGCGACGTCTGCGAGCGCCACGGCATCCAGATCTCCGCCACGCGCGTGCGCAAGGTCATCAAGCACTTCTCGGCCGAGAAGGAGAAGACCCGCGCCTGGCGGCGGATCCTGGAGCAGACCACCGGAACGCTGCTCCGGCAGTCCGCCCAGGACTAGCGGCTAGCCGGCGTAGAGCGCCTCGAAGAGGTCGGCGTACTTCTCGTTGACCACGTTGCGCTTGACCTTCAGCGTCGGGGTCAGCTCGCCGGTCTCCTGCGACAGGTCGTGGTCCAGGATCACGAACTTCTTGACCTGCTCGACCTGCGCGTACTTCGTGTTCGCCTCGTCGAGGATCCCCTGGATCAGCTCGTGGACCTTCGGGTCCTGCGCCAGCGCCGCCGGATCCTCGGACAGGTCGTGCTCCTTGGCGAAGTGCACGATCTCCTCGGGGTCGAGCGTGATCAGCGCGACCGGGTAGGGGCGGCGATCGCCGTACATGACCGCCTGGGAGATCCAGCGCGACTGCTTGAGGTCGTTCTCCATGTTGGCCGGGGTGAGGTTCTTGCCGCCCGCGGTGATGATGATGTCCTTCTTGCGGCCGGTGATCGAGAGGAAGCCGTCGGCGTCGAGTGAGCCGAGGTCGCCCGTGTGCAGCCAGCCGTCGACGATCGCGCCGAAGCTCGCGTCGTCGTTTCTGTAGTAGCCGCCGAAGATGTTCGGCCCCTTGATCAGGACCTCGCCGTCCTCGGCGATCCGCACCTCGCAGCCGGGCAGCGGCTTGCCGACCGAGCCGAGCCGGTGGTCCTCCACCGTCTGGGTCGTGGCCACCGTGGCGGTCTCGGTCATCCCGTAGCCCTCCATCACCGGCACGCCGCAGGCGTAGAAGAACTCGAGGATCTCCCTGGCGATCGGGGCGGCGCCGGTGTTGGCCTGCTTGAGCTTGCCGCCGAACGCGCCGCGCACGTTCTTGAACAGCGCCTCGTCCGCCTTGTCGTAGTGCGCCTGCAGCTCGGCCGGGACCGCTTGGCCGGCGGCCTGCAGCGCGCGCACCTTCAGGCCGACACCGACCGCGCCCTTGATCTGCGCGGGGTCGCCGTTGGAGGTGACGAGCGTGAAGATCTTCTCGAAGATGCGCGGCACCGAGGGCAGGTAGTCCGGGTGGACCTCCATCAGCTCGGGCACGATCTGCTTGGGGTCGCCGCCGGAGTAGGCGATCTGGCCGCCGAGGTCGATCGCGAGTAGCTGGATCAGCAGCGCGTAGGCGTGCGCGAGCGGGAGGAAGAGGTAGACGAGGTCGGCCTCCTCGAGCACCCCGATCTCCTCGCACATGTTGACCACCTGGCGGTAGTTGCGGTGCGAGAGCACGCAGCCCTTGGGCGGCCCGGTGGTGCCCGAGGTGTAGATGATCGTGTAGGTGTCGTCGGGCGTGACGGCCTCGCGGCGGGCGCGCAGCTCCGCCTCGTCGCGGCCGCGGCCGCGCTCGCGCAGGTCGTCGAGCGAGATCGCGTCGCCGATGTCCCCTGCGCTGGGGTCGATGACCACGACGTGGCGCAGGGCGGGGAGGTTCTCGCGGACCTTGACGATCTTGGCCAGCTGGGGGGCGTCCTCGCAGATGATCGCCACCGACTCGGAGTTGCCCGCGACCCACTCGCACTCGTTCGGCGCGTTGGTGGGGTAGATCGGCACGACGACGGCGCCGGCGCTCGAGATGGCGAAGTCCGACGAGGTCCACTCGGGCCGCGTCGAGCACAGGAGCGACACGCGTTCGCCGGGCTCGATGCCGAGGTCGATGAGGCCGCGCGCGATCTCCGAGACCGCACGGCCGAGCTCGTCGTAGGAGACGGTGTGCCACTCGCCGTCGCGCTTGTAGCGCTGGGCCTCACGCGCGCTATGACGCTCGGCGGCGAGCGCCATGAGGTCGGCGATGGTCTTGGATCCCGTCGATGCCGCCGCGGGGGCGACCGTGCCGGCTTCCATCGTGTTGTGCTCCTCCTCCTCGGATCCCTGAGGAGGGCGATACTACTTACTGTTCGTCAGGCGGTGGCGACGCGCGCGGCCGACGAAGGTGAGCTCACGGACTCTTCGCTCAGGTTCAGGAGAAACAGCGTCTTGTCGATGCGGCCCTGGAAGATCGGGACGCCCAGCTCCATGCACTTCTCAATCACCTCGCGGCGCTCGAGGCCTGCTTCGCGGGCCAGCTCCGTGGGCGTGAGGTGGATTGCCATCTCGACTGTCCTCCTGGTGAGGTTTGCGCTCTGACTTGCAAGGTACCGGGTGCTTCCGACGGTCTCAACGGAGATCGATCAACAAGACATAAACATTCGGCCAGACCGGATTCCGGCGAGGTTTCAGATGGCACGACTCCGGCGACCCTTTTAGCTGAACCCTTGAGGTTCGAATACTCGATCGCGCGCACGTGGGAGACAGTCAACTCGTCATGCACGGAGGACGGAACAGTGGGTAGGGGAGCGATGGTGCTCGAGGCACCCGCCGTCGTCGTCCCAGAGGCGCCTGAGGGCGATCTCGACACCGATCTCGTCGCGGCCGTCCGCCGTGGCGACGATCGCGCCTTCGAGCAGCTCTACACCCGCTACCAGCGCCGCATCTCCACCTACGTGGTCGGGATGGTCAAGGACCACGGCCGCGCGGAGGACATCACGCAGGAGGTCTTCATCTCCGCGCTGCGCCGCATGCGCGCGACCGAGCGGCCGATCGCGTTCAAGCCCTGGGTCTACGAGATCGCCAAGAACGCGTGCATCGACCAGTTCCGGCGCTCGCGCCGTACCGAGGAGGTCTCCTTCGACGCCGGCGAGGGCCTCGCCGGCGCCGACCAGGGCCGCCTCGTCGCCTCAGAGCCGACGCCGGACGCCGCGGTCGACGCCAAGCAGCAGCTCGAGCAGCTCTGCGGCGCCTTCGGCGGCCTGTCGGACTCCCACTACGAGATCCTCGTGTTGCGCGAGTTCGAGGGCCTCTCCTACCGCGAGATCGGCGAGCGCATGAGCCTCAGCCGCCCCGGCGTCGAGAGCACACTCTTCCGTGCCCGCAAGCGCTTGGGAGAGGAGTACGACGAGCTGGTCTCCGGCCAGCGCTGCGTGCGGACCCAGTCGATCATCGCCGTCGCCGAGAGCGCCACGCTGGGCGCGCGCGACACGCGCCGCCTCGCACGCCACCTCGGCCATTGCCAGCCGTGTCGCCACCAGGCCGCCGCCTCTGGGCTCGATGTCGCCACGCTCGCGCGCAAGCCGCTGCGGAAGCGTGCCGCCGAGCGCATCGGTGCCCTCCTGCCGCTGCCCGGCTTCCTGCGCTCGCGCCTGTGGCCCGCAGGCGAGAAGCTCGCGTCCGTCTCCGAGCCGATGGCCGCCGGTTGGAAAGCCGCGGCGACCGCGGCGACGCTGCTGGTCGTGGGAGTCGGCACCGGCGTGTCCCCGCAACAGGGCGGGGCGACGCAGGACTCCGTGGGGCAGCCGAAGCCCGCGCTGGTCGACAAGCAAGCGCCGTCTCCCGGGGCGAAGCCCGCACTCGGGCGCGCGCTGGGCACCGTGGCGCGTCCGAAGAACACGGACGGGGCCGGGAGGCAGACGAGCAAGCAGCGCGCCGTGCGCAACGGCGGGGGCGCGCCGGGCAACGGCGCCCCGGCCGGCGCCGGCGGCAACTCGCCTTCGACCCCCGCTTCCGGCGTCAAGCCGAGCGGGTCGAGCGGCGCCGGGAAGCCGGGCGTCGGCGGCGGGAAGGTCCCCAAACTGCCCTCGGCCAAGCTGCCCGGAGCGACCCAGCAGGCGGCTGACAACGTCGGCGGAGCGGTCCAGAACACCGTCGGCGGAGCCGGGAACACCGTGGGCGGCGCCGTCGGCGGGGCCGGGAACACGGTGGGCGGCGCCGTGAACGGAGCCGGGAACACCGTGGGCGGTGCCGTCGGCGGGGCCGGGGGGGCGGTCGGTGGTGCGGTGGGTGGCGCGACCGGCGCAGTGGGTGGCGCGACCGGCGCGGCCGGCGGTGCCGTAGGTGGCGCGACCGGCGCGGCGGGTGGCGCGACCGGTGCCGTAGGTGGCGCGACCGGCGCAGCGGGCGGTGCGGTGGGTGGCGGCGCAACCGGCGCGGCGGGCGGCGCGACGGGCGCACTGCCCATCGGCCCCTGACAGCGGCAAGCCACTAGGCTCCCGCCCGTGCCGGAGCCAGGAGCAGGCTCGTTCGTCGAGTCGCTGATGGACACGAACCTGTACTCGATCGGGGCGTACTTCCACGACCGCCATCCCGAGCTCGTCGAGTCGGTCGTCGACGAGGCGCAGGCGATCGAGCGCGACGGGCTCGAGGCCTACGCGCGCGACGGCGGGCTCGAGCTCGAGACGGCGTTCCAGACGCTCGTCACGGGTCTCGCGGTCCGGTACTACCGGGCAGTGAACGGCTAGACTGCCGTCGGCATCGGGGCGTGGCGCAGCCTGGTAGCGCGCGCCGTTCGGGTCGGCGAGGTCCGCGGTTCAAATCCGCGCGCCCCGATGTATCAGGCGACTAAGCAGGCCCCGTTTCGTCCCCTCTGGGAAAAGAATCGGCCGTCGCCTACTTGCGCGAGAGATGGGTAATAGAGAAGAAGGCTTGATTGTTTCGTAGGGGAACGATCGCCACGGCTCGGACGCCGGTAACGCACAAGGGGTTCTCATGAAGCGCACTGCGCTCACCGCCGTACTCGCTGCGGGGCTGCTCGCTCCTGCCGCTGCGCAGGCAGCCACCGCCGTCGGCACTTTCGACGCTGGCTCGGGCCATCACATGGTGGTCCCCGATGGCACCGATGGGCTGCGCCAGGTGGACGGGCAACTGACCTTCCGTCAGACCGCGTTCGGCCCGATCACAGTCAACGGCAGACTGGCCGGTCTCGCGCCCTCCACTCCGTATGTCGCCGTGCCGTACAAGGACGGCGCGTGCATCCCGACCCCCGGGGTGACCGCCTTCCCGTCTGGGTCGTTCATGTCCAACGCGCAGGGTGTCGCCCAGCCCCGCAACGTCGTCGTCAACCCGAGCGCCATCAATCCGGTCGGCACGTTCTCGGTGGCCGAGACCCGCTCGGTGTCGGTTCGCCAAGCCGTGATCTCAGCGGTCGCCGTTCCCGGGATTCCCGCGGGCACGCCGACCGTGCCGAACGGCGCGCAGCCCGAGGCGTGCGATCGGACTCCTGTAGTCACCCCGTAGCGTTCCTGCACTGCGGCGGGGATGACCCCGCCGCAGTGCCAGCATGCTGCGCAGGGCAGCGGGTTCGGGGCTCGGCAGCGTGCACTCCGTTGGCGCGGTCCGAACCAAGACCTGGCGCGGCGCGCGCGTCCCGGCTAGATTGGGTCTGAATTGGCGGCGGACGTCCTCATCGAGATGGGAGCCCGTAGTGCGCCTCCTTGCTGATCCTCCGGGCGTGACGAGTCGCGCGCCGGTGGCGGGCGGCGTCGTGGCGGCATCGCCGCCGGACCGTCGGCACAACTGGACGGCGGAGCTCGAATGGCGCGACACCGACGACGGGCCCTGCTTCGTCGTGATCGCGCGGGCTGATGACAATGCCGGCGAGATCACCGTCGCCCACTCGGCTCCGCTGAACTGGCCGCCCGAGGGGCCCGCGTCGGTCCGGGCGCTGACCGACGCCGTGCACACGCTGGAGGCCGCCCTCCTGGCTGCCGGGTGGCAGCCGCTTCCTCACGGCAACGCGTGGTACGCCAAGCGCTTCATCGGCGCGCCTTCCGCCGAATCCATGGCCTCCGTCGAGGTTGGACCGGATCGCCCGGCGGCGCCGGTCGACGGCCGGCGCGCCCGTCGGGTCGAGAACGGCGGCGACGCACCGGGCGTCGCCGAGGCCGCGGCCCGCGCCCACCGGCTCCCGCAAGATTGGGGGATCGCGAGCGAATCCGGCGATCGTCCCGTCGCGCGGCGCGCTGTCCTGGTCGCGACGGTGGGCCAGCTGGTCCTCGCCGCGGCTGTCACCGGCGTGCTCCTCGGTCGAGCCTTCGTCGCCGGCGACGGCGCACCCGCCGTGCCGCGCGCGGCGGCCTCGCCGACGATCGCCCACGGCGGCCTGCGCCTCGAGGTGCCAAGCGGCTGGGCTCGCGGTCAGGCGGCAGCGGTTCCCGGCTTCAGCCGCCCGCTCCGCCTCAAGAACACGCGCGAGAAGCTGAGCGCGCTCGTCGAGCGGCTGCCCGCGTTGTCGGCGAGTCTGCTCCCGCTCGCGTTCGAGAACGCGCAGCCGAGCGCGGCCGAGCGCCGCGAGCTCGGGCCGGGGCAACCCGCGTGGCGCTATCGGGTCGCGCGTGCGAACGGCTCGGCGACCATCCTCTACGCCGCCCCGACGACCAGCGGCGTCGCGACCCTGGCCTGCGTGGCTCCGACCGACGCCGGCGTCCCGCGCGGATGCGAGGCGCTCGCGAAAGCGATCACGGTGCCCGGCTCGGTGCCGCTCGAGCTCGGGACGAGCGCCGCCTTCTACACCCGCCTGCCCGTCGCGGCCAAGGAGCTCGAAGCCGCGCGCAGCATGGGCATGCGCGAGCTCTCCGCCGCCAGGAGCGCCGCCGGGCAGGCTGCGGCGGCCGACGGGCTCGTCCGCGCGCACGAGCGCGCCCTGGGCGCGCTCGCTCCCCTCACGGGCACGCGCGCCGACCTCCCGGGTGGGACGGTCCGCGCCCTGAGCACCATGGCGGGCGCCTACGCGACGCTCGCCGGCGCCGCCCGCGCCCGCTCGCCGCGGCGCTACAACGCCGCTCGCCGCCGTGTTGCCCGCGCCGACGCAGACCTGCGCCGCACGCTGGCGAAGGCCGCCAAGGCGGCGACCGCCGCGAGCCGCGCGCCTACCGATGCGGGGAGGCCCGCGCCGTGACCGTGCCGGTCCAGAACGACGCAACCATGCAACTGCACGGCTGTGCAAGGCACCTGGTGACATGCCCGAGCGGCTGACGTTCCAGGCCACCCTCGTCCTCGTCGCGATCGCGCTCGGGCTGGCGTTCGGGGTCGTGGTACTGGTGAGCGGAGGGGCGTCGCCCGCGAAGCCGTCCGCCATGCGAGGGTCTTCCCCCGATCAGAGCGCGCGCGGGTCGGCGATCGACCTTGGTCTCACGGCGGCGCGGGCCGTCCCTGCACTGCGGGTGCCGCGCAAGGAAAGTCTGCAACCCCAAGCGCCGGCGAGGATCGGCAGCCGCTCAGTGACGCCGGCGCTCACGCTCGTCGCGCGCCCGGTCGCTCCGGTGCAATCAGCGCGTCCCGCACCGACAGCCGTCCCGCGCGTTCTCCCCGCACCGAATCCGAATCCGAAGCCGAAGCCGCAGCCGGAGCCGAAGCTCAAGCCCGCGCCGGCCCCGGTCTCGCCGCCCGGCAGCTCCGGCGACTTCGACACCACGGGCGAGCCGCTGACGGAGGTCACGCCTAAGACCCCTGGCACGACCCGAGCGCCGGGCAGCGACGCGAAGTAGGCGCGGCGGATCAGCCAGGCAGCCGCTCGAGCAGCTCGGCGAGCGCTTCGAGCTCCTGGTCGGTGTAGCGGTCGGTGAACAGCTCCGCCACCCCTTCGAGGTGGGTGTCGCGGGCGCTGCGGACGAGCTCGAGACCGGCCGGGGTGAGCGCGACGAGGAAGCCGCGGGCGTCGTCGGGGCAGTCGACGCGCTCGACGAGCCCGGCGCGCTCGAGGCCCTGGACGAGCCGTGTGATGCCAGAGCGGGTCAGCAGCACGGCGCGCGCGATCTCGACCGGCCGCAGGCGCCGCCCGGGCGCCTGCGAGACCTGCAGCAGGACGTCGTAGTCCGACAGCGTCAGCTCGTGCTCCGCCGCGAGATCGCGCTCGAGGCGGCGGCTGATCGCGCTGTGGGCTTTGAGGAAGCGCGTCCAGGTGGCGAGCCGCTGCCCCTCGAGGACCGGTGCTATGACCCGACCTCCTGCCCCGCCCGCGGGTTTGGCAGCGGGGTGAGGGCACGCTCGATCTGCTCGCGCATCGGCTCGAAGCGCGGCGGCAGCGTGAGCTTCTCGCCGAGGTGCTCCATGTCCTCGTCGGTAGCGAAGCCCGGGCCCATGGTGGCGAGCTCGAACAGGATCCCGTTGGGCTCGCGGAAGTAGACCGAGCGGAACCAGAAGCGGTCGATCACCGGGGTCGGGTGGGCGTTGCCGGAGCCGGCGACACGCTCGCGCCAGGCGTCCTGCTCGTCAGTCTGCGTCGCGAACGCGATGTGGTGGATGCTGCCGGCGCCCTGCGACGGGCGGCCGCCCGGCGCGGGGTCGTAGGCGTAGAAGCCGCCGCGCTGGTCGCCGCGGACCTCCCAGCGCCCGTCCTCGCCGCCCGTGAAGCCGAGCGTCACGCGCAGCAGCGCCTCGCTGCGGGCGGGGTCGGTCGCGTAGGCGCGCACGCCGTCGAAGCCCTGCAGCGCGTGCTCGCGCGGGATGTCGGGGTGCTGGGCGACCAGTGGGGCGTCGGGGGCGTCGGAGACCCGCAGCTCGTGGTCGAGGCCTTCGGGGTCGGCGAAGCGCAGGCCGCCGTCGACGCGCTCGGACGCAGAGCCGTGCTCCTCGAGCCGCTTGGCCCAGAAGTCGATCGCCTCGGGGGAGCCGACGCGCCAGACGATGCGGTGGACCTGGCCAGGGCCGGGCCGGCCCTGGGTGGCGCCCGGGTACTCGAAGAAGGTCAGGTCCGCGCCGGGCGAGCCCTGCTCGTCGGCGTAGAAGAGGTGGTAGACGGTCGGGTCGTCCTGGTTGACGGTCTTCTTGACCATCCGCAGGCCCAGCGTGCCGGCGTAGAACTCGACGTTGCGCGGCGCATCGCCGGTGATGGCGGTGATGTGGTGGATGCCCTCGAGCTTCACGGCGCTCTCCTCGGTCAAAGATCGTTGTTGCGGTGTCAACAATATAGCAAGTTGTTGAGACCGCAACAAGGCTGTCCGACTTCGCGAGTTGCTACATTCCGGCGCGATGCGATCCGGCGCCACGACTGCCTTCTACGCCCTCGGCCTCCTGATCGCTCTCGGCGTGGTCGTGCAGGTCTTCCTCGCCGGCCTGGGCATCTTCGGCGCCGAGAGCTTCGAGGCGCACGAGAGCTTCGGCTTCATCCTCCACACCGCGGCGATCGTCGTCTTCCTGCTCGCACTGATCGGCCCGCGCACCGGCCGCACGATCGGACTGGGGTTCGGTCTCCTCGCCCTGATGACGATCCAGATCTTCTTCGTCGACGCTCGCGAGGACGCGCCCTACGTCGCCGCGCTGCACCCCGTCTTCGCGCTGCTCGTGCTCGGGCTCGCGTTCCACATCGGGATGCCGCTCGTCAGCCGACGACGGGCAGCGTCCGCTCCTCGCTGAGCCCGCTGAGCGCCTGCTGCATCTCCGCTGTGACCTGCTCGTAGGCGGCGTCCGCATCGACACTGTCGCCGAAGCGCTCGCGCAGGTCGATGGGCGGGAGGATCTGGATCGTGATCTTCGCCGGCAGGGGCACGCGGCCGGGCAGGTCGAGCAGGTTGATGCCGAACGGCGGGCCGATCGAGACCGGAAGCACCTTGATGCGGGCGAAGCGGTTGAGGCCGAGCAGCTTGGCGACGCGCTCGCCGCGCGTGAGGAACAGCGCCGTCTCCTGCCCGCCGATCGCCACGACCGGCACGATGGGGACGTTCTCCTCGAGCGCGAGGCGGATGAAGCCCTGGCGGCCGTCGAACTCGATCTGGTCGCTGTGCCAGCTCGGCCGGAACGTCTCGTGGTCGCCGCCGGGGTAGACGAGTACGGGCGCGCCGAGCCTGAACGCCGCGCGCGCGTTGTCGTGCGAGGCGGGGACGACCCCGTAGCGGCGGATCAGGCCCATCAGCGGGCTCTTGGCGGCCATGTCATGCGCGAGCTGGTGGAAGCGGCGGTCCGCGCCGAAGTGGTCGTAGAAGGCGGCCGAGAGCACGAACGTGTCGGCGATCATCAGACCGCCGGAGTGGTTGCCGACGAGCAGCGAGGGCTCCGCGGCCGGGATGTTCTCGAGCCCTCGCACCTCCGGGCGGAAGTAGGCGGCGTTGAGCGCCCGCAGCCACGGCAGCGTGCGGCGGATGTGCTCCGGGTCCCAGGTGTCGGTCGGGTCGTCGGGCAACCCCTTGACGATCTCCACGATGTCGGTCAGCGCACCTGCGCCGTACTCGACGATGCCGTCGAGCGGGGACGGGGTGCGGCGCGCGAGGCGCCGGAGGGGGTTCGAAGCGGGCATGCGTAACCGCTACCCGAACCGAAGGTACATCGACCCATGACGAAGTTGGCCCGCCAGGACGACGAGGCCCGCGCCCTCGTCCGCCTCGGCTTCGACGAGCTCCACGGCTTCACGCGGAGTATCGGCACCATGGAGCGGGAGATCGCCGCCCGCGCCTTCGGCTACGTCCCCGCCGGCAAGCCCATCCGCCTCGTGCACGACACCGTCGCCACCAGCGTGGTCGGCGCCCTCGGTGGCGCGACGGCCGCGCTCGGCCGCGGCGCCGAGGCCGTTGTCGCCCGGCGCCCGCCACCGCAGCGCCCGCTCTCGGCGACAGTGCCCGGCGGCCTCGGCCTCGCGGCGCTCAACGGCCTCGTCGGCGACCGCCTCGAGCGCGAGCGCAGCCCCCTCCAGGAGCCGATCTCGATCCGCGTCGACGGCCTCCCCGTGGCGCTCGAGCGCGACGCGCTCGCCCGCGCCTACCCGGATGCCGCCCCGCGGCTCGCCATCTTCGTGCACGGCCTGATGGGCAACGAGGTGGGCTGGCGGCTCGGCCGCCGCCAGGGCCGCGAGCCTTACGGCACGCGGCTCGCGGCCGAGCTCGGCTGCACCCCGGTCTACGTCCGCTACAACAGCGGCCGCCACATCTCCGAGAACGGGCGCTCCCTCGCCGAGGCGCTCGAGGCCCTGGTCGCCGCCTGGCCGGTCGAGGTCACCGAGGTCGCGCTCGTCGGGCACTCGATGGGCGGGCTCGTCGCGCGCAGCGCCTGCCACCGTGCGGCCAAGGACGAGGCGGCATGGGTGCAGCGCGTACGCCACGTGGTCTCGCTCGGCTCGCCCCACCTGGGCGCGCCGCTCGAGCAGGCCGCCCACGTCGCGAGCTACGCGGCGAACCTGCTCCCGGAGACGCGGATGTTCTCGACCTTCCTGCGCCGCCGCAGCTCTGGCATCCGCGACCTCCGGCAGGGCTCGCTCGTCGACGAGGACTGGCGTGACCGCGACCCGGAGGCGCTGCGCGCCGCGGCGTGCGAGGAGGTGCCGCTGCTCGAGGGCGCGACGCACTGCTTCGTCTCCGCGACCGTCACGCGCAGCCCGCGCCACCCGGTCGGCCGGGTCGTCGGCGACACGCTGGTGCTCCAGTCGAGCGCCACCGGCCGCAGCCGCACGCGCAAGCTCGGCTTCGAGGATGAGTACGGCCTCCACATCGGGGCGACGAACCACATCGCGCTGCTCAACCACCCCGCCGTCTACGAGAAGCTGCGGGAGTGGCTGGGCTAGCCGCCTACCCGCACGTCCTCGACATCCCGACACGGTGGAGGGACAACGACGTCTACGGGCACGTCAACAACATCGAGTACTACTCGTACTTCGACACCGTGATCAACCGCTGGCTGGTCACCGAGGGCGGCCTCGACATCCACGCCGGCGGAGTGATCGGGCTGTGCGTCGAATCGCACTGCGCCTTCACGGCGGCGATGACGTTCCCCGACACCGTGCGCGCCGGGCTGCGCGTCGCGCACCTCGGGCGCTCGAGCGTGCGCTACGAGATCGGGCTGTTCCGCGGCGACGACGCCGAGCCGGCCGCGGAGGGCTGGTTCGTGCACGTCTTCGTCGACCGCGGCGACCGCCGGCCGCGCGAGATCCCCGCGGGCATACGGTCGGCGCTCGAGCGCCTCGTCGTCAGCTGACGAGCTCGAGGCGCCGTAGCCCGCTCAGCTCGACGAGCGTGCGATCGGGTAGGTGCACGAGCCGCACGAGCACCGCGTCGCAGCCGGGGCAGCGCAGCGTCAGGCCGGGCGCGAGCACGAACGTATGCGCCTCGGCCAGCGGCCCGGTCCGGCCGCAGCCGTCGCAGACGCCGACCATCTGCGTCACCTCGACCGCGAACAGCGCTTGGAGGTCACCCGCCGCGGCGTTGCCGTCGAGCATGGTCTCGTCCATGGTCATCCTCCTGTCGCGCCGAAGCGCTCGGTCTTGATCAGGGCGCGGTGGTGGCCGAGGGCGACGAGCGCCTCCGCCACGACCTCGACGAAGCTCGTCGGCCCGCACACGTAACAACGCGGGCGCTGCTCGGGCGGCGGGGCGACCGCGGCCAGCAGCTCGCGGTCGACCCGGCGCGCGTAGCCGGTCCAGCCCGGGGGCTGCTCGCGGGTGTAGGTCAGCACCGCCGAGCCCTCGAGCTCGGCGTCGTAGAGCAGGTCAGCGGGGCCGCGGGCGGAGACCAGCAGGGTCGATGCCACCTCGGGCGCAGCGGCGCGGCGGTGGCGCTCGATGCACATCAGCGGCACGAGGCCCGAGCCGCCCGCCAGCAGCAGCAGCGGGCCGCCCTTCGCCGGCTCCCACACGAAGTAGCCGCCGATCGGGCCGCGCAGCTCGAGCTCGTCGCCCGCGCGTGCCTCGCCGGCGAGCCAGGGCGAGACCTCGCCGTCGTCGAGGCGCTCGACGGTGATCTCGAGCCGCGGCGTCCCGGGCGGCGAGGCGATCGAGTACGAGCGCTGGGCGCGGTAGCCGTCCTCGGCGGTCAGGCGGACGTCGACGTGCTGGCCGGCGCGGTGCCCCGGCCACGCCGGCCGGTCGAACGCGAGCGTGCGTGCGCGCGGGGTCTCCTCGCGCACCTCGGCGATGCGCGCGGTCTGCCAGCGCAGGGGCGCCGGCGCGCTCAATCGCCCCAGTACCGCTGTTCCTGCCACGGGTCGCCGCGCGGGTGGTATCCGAGGCTCTCCCAGAACCCGGGCTCGTCGTCGGGGCGCAGGGTGATCCCGCGGATCCACTTGGCGCTCTTCCAGAGGTAGAGGTGCGGGACGAGCAGGCGCGCCGGGCCGCCGTGCTCGGGCTCGAGCCGGCGCCCGTCGTAGCCGACTGCGACCCAGGCCCTGCCGTCCGTGACGTCCTCGATCGGGAGGTTCGTGGTGTAGCCGCCGTCGCACCACGCGGTGACGTAGGCCGCCTCGGTCTCGACGCCCTCGAGCAGCGCGTCGAGCGAGACGCCCTCCCACTCGGTGTCGAGCTTGGACCACGACGTCACGCAGTGGATGTCGCAACGGATCGGCTCGGGAGGGAGCCCGCGGAGCTCCTCCCACGTCCAGCGCAGCGGCTCGTCGATCATGCCGTCGAGCGTGAAGGTCCACTGGTCGAGCGGCGTGTGGGGCGTCGGGCCGGCCGAGAGCACCGGGAAGCCCTCGACGAGGTGCTGGCCGGGCGGGATCCGGCTCGCGTCGCCGCTCGGCTCGCGGCGGCGGAATCCGCGGCTGACAGGGCTCACACGTAAGAACGATGTCACGAATGCCTGGGAGGATGGAACGCGGTGGCCGTCACCTCCCCGCCCGACCGCAAGACCCCGACCGCGCTGCGCATCGCCGCGGTGCCGGTGGTCGCGACCGTGCTGGTCGGCGGCGCGATCCTCGTGGTCGGCCAGCTGCTGCCGGGGAGCGTGTGGGTCAAGTACGCGCTGAGCGTCGTGTGGTTCGTCGGCGCCGGCGCGGTCCTGCGGCGTGTCGCCGAGGCGACGTCGCTCGACCTGGTGCGCCCGTTCAAGCTCGCCGTGATCCTCGGCGCGCTCGCGCTCACCGGCTGGTACGCCGCGAGCTGGCGTGGCGATGAGGTCCAGGACACGCTGGTGACCGCGCCGCCGCCCGCCGCGGCGGCGACCGCCGCCGCGCCCGAGGAGAGCGGTGGCACCGAGGCGACGCCCGCGGCCACGCGCGACCCGGGCCCACGCCTGCTCGGCCGCGGGCGGCTGCGCGGGATCGACCACACCGCCTCCGGCAGCGCGGAGATCGTCGAGACCGACGGCAAGGCCGTGGTCCAGCTGCGCGACTTCACGGTCCAGGCCGGGCCCGACTACCGGCTCTACCTCGCCAACGGCGAGCGTCCCGACGGCGGCCGCGAGCTCGGCGCGCTCAAGGGCACCTCGGGCAATCAGCGCTACGTCGTCGCGCGCCGGGCCGACGCGCGCCGCTTCGACACGATCCTGATCTGGTGCCGCGCGTTCTCCGTCCCGGTCGCTGCAGCGACGCTGCGATGACCGGCAACGGCCGTCTGCCATCCTTGAGCTCTTGAGGCGCGCGGGAGTCATCGTCCTTGCCACGGCTGCGTTCGTGGCCGCCTGCGGCTCGGGCGACAGCGGCGACGCCGCGTCGCCGGCCGCGACCGCCGCCGCCGCGGCGCCGAGCGCGACCTCCACCCCCGCCGCGGGACAGGCGCAGAAGCGCGGTGTGCGCCTGCGGCGGATCGGGCGCTTCCGCTCGCCGGTGTTCGTCACGTCCCCTCCCGGCGACCGCCGGCGCGTGTTCGTCGTCGAGCAGGCGGGCCGTGTGCGCGTGCTGGTCGGCGGGCGACTGCGCGCCAAGCCGTTCCTCGACATCCGCGGGCAGGTGACGGTGGGCAGCGAGCAGGGGCTGCTCTCGCTCGCCTTCGCGCCCGACTACGCGCGCTCGGGACGCTTCTACGTCTACTTCACCGACGGCACGGGCGACCAGCGCGTGGTCGAGTACAAGCGCGCCTCGGCCACGCGTGCCGCGGCCGGCTCGGCCCGCCTGGTGCTGCGGATGGCCGACGACGAGAGCAACCACAACGGCGGGCTGCTGCTGTTCGGCCCCGACAAGCACCTCTACATCGGCACCGGCGACGGCGGCGGGGGCGGCGACGCGCACGGCGCTCTCGGCAACGCCCAGAACCTCGGGAGCCTGCTCGGCAAGCTCCTGCGCATCGACCCGGCCGCGGACGGCGGGCGGCCTTACACGATCCCCTCCGACAACCCGTTCGTGTCGCGCAACGGCGCGCGCGGCGAGATCTACAGCTACGGACTGCGCAACCCCTGGCGCTTCTCCTTCGACCGCCGCACCGGTGATCTCTCGATCGGCGACGTCGGCCAGAACGAGGTCGAGGAGATCGACTTCGTGCGCCGCGGCAAGGGCCGGGGCGCCAACTTCGGCTGGCGCCCGTTCGAGGGCCGCTCCCGCTTCGTCGAAGGAGAGAGTGCGCCGGGCCACGTGCCGCCCGTCATCACGCGCAGCCACGGGGAGGGCTGGTGCTCCGTCACCGGCGGCGTCGTGGTCCGCGACCCGAACCTGCCGGGGCTGCGAGGGCGCTACGTGTTCGGCGACTTCTGCCAGGGGCGCATCGTCTCGGCACGCCTCTCGACCGGCCGAGCACGCTCGGTGCGCACGACGTCGCTGAGCGTCGAGAGTCTCTCCTCCTTCGGCGAGGACGCGCGCGGCCGCGTCTACGCGCTGTCGCTCAGCGGCTCGGTCTACCGACTCGTCGCCGGGTGAGCGACGACGCGGCCGAGCTCGCGCGCCTCGACATCGCCCGGCTGCGCGCCGACAACCCCGGCCCCTACACGCTGTCGGGCACGAACACGTGGGTGGTGGGCCGCGACCCGGCCTGGGTGATCGATCCCGGCCCGGAGCTCGCGGAGCACCTCGACGCGGTGGTCGCGGAGGTCGACGCGCGCGGCGGTGCGGGCGGGATCGCGGTCACGCACGACCACCTCGACCACGTCGAGGGCGTGCTCGCGCTGCGCGAGCGGCTCGGGCGCCCGCCGGTCGCCGCCGCGCGCTTCGCCGCCGACGTGCGGCTCGCCGAGGGCGTGCGCTTCGGCCCGCTCGAGGCACGCGCGGTGCCTGGCCACGCGCCGGACCACTTCGCGTTCGTCCGCAACGGGGCCTGCTTCACCGGCGACGCCGTGCTGGGCGAGGGCAGCGTGTTCGTGGCCGGGGACCTCGCGGGCTACCTCGACGCGCTCGAGCGCCTGCGGGCGCTGCCGCTCGAGGTCATCTGCCCCGGCCACGGCCCGCCGGTGTGGGAGCCGCGCGCGAAGCTCGAGGAGTACATCGCGCACCGGCGCGGGCGCGAGCGCAGGCTCCTGGCCGCGCTCGACGACGGGCTGCGCGAGGAGGACGAGCTGCTCGACGCGGTCTGGAGCGACGCGCCCGAGGCGCTCCGGCCGGCGGCCGCCGTCACCCTGGGGGCGCACCGAGAGAAGCTGCAGGCGGAGGGGCGCTGGCCTCCGCCAGGCGGCGGTACGCCAGCCCCATAGCGGCGGCGAGCGGCGTGGTGCCGGCGGCGTCCGCGTCGTCGAAGATCGTCCGCAGCGTGTCGCCGATCGCGCGCACGCGGCCCTCGGCGCGCTCGGGGGCATAGCCTTCGGGGTCGAGCTCGACGGAGATGTTGATGATGCCGCCGGCGTTGGCGACGAAGTCGGGCGCCCACAGGATCTTGCGCTCGATCAGCCGCTCGGCGACGTCCTCGGAGGCGAGCTGGTTGTTGGCGGCGCCGGCGATCGCGCGGCAGCGCAGCGCGGGGACGGATTCGGCGTCAAGCACCGCACCGAGCGCGCACGGCGCCAGCACGTCGACCTCCGCGCGGATGGCGGCGGCGGGGTCGGTCCACTCCGCGCCGAGCTCCTCGGCGAGCCGCCGCTTGCCCTGGTCGAGGTCGGCGACCACGAGCCGCGCGCCGGCGGCGGCGAGCAGGCGCGCGAGCGAGCCGCCGACGCGACCGAGCCCGACGACAGCGATCGAGCGCCCGTCGAGATCGAGCGTGCCCCAGACCCGCTCGCAGGCCACGCGGATCGCCTCCTGAACGCCGAGCGCGGTCCACGGGCTGGGGTCGCCGGAGCCGCCACGCTCGACGGCGAGGCCGGTGACGTGGGCGGTGCGCTCCGAGATCACCGTCATGTCGGCGTCGGAGGTTCCGACGTCCTCTGCGCTCCGGTAGCGCCCTGCGAGGAGGTCGACGGTGTCGCCGAAGTCCAACAGCGCGGCACGGCGGGCCTCGCCGTCGAGCGGCGGCTCGCCGAGGGGGCGCATGATCACGCCCTTGCCGCCGCCCTGCGGCAGGTCCGCCACGGCGGCCTTGAAGGTCATCGCGCGCGACAGGCGCAGCGCGTCGGCGACGGCGTCGCGCGAGTCGGCGTAGCCCCACATGCGGCAGCCCCCCAGCGACGGGCCGCGCGCGGTCGAGTGCACGGCGACGATCGTGTACAGCCCCGAGCGGCGGCCGCGGCGGACCAGCAGCTCCTCGTGCTCGAGCGTCTCCAGGTAGCGGTCGATGGCTTCGAGACCAGCTGGCTAGCGGCTGCGCGCGCCGGACTGGAGCGGCGGCGCGGGCGCGCCGGTGCCCCCGGAGGGCGCGGCCGCCGGCTGCTCGCCGGGCGGGGTGCTCCCGGGCTCGCCGGCCTGGCCCCCGGGCTGGACCGGCATCGGGTCGGACTCCGAGGGCGCGACCGGGGTCGCGACCTCCGGCTCGAGCGGCGTGTCCGACACGGTCGGTTCGTCGGGCGCGGTCACGCCGCCCGTCTCGGGAAGCGTCTCCTCCGGCGCGACGGCGCCGCCGAGGTCGGGCTCGTAGATCGGGATGCTGGGCGGCGCGAGGACCGAGTCGTCGCTCGCGGCCGCCGGGTGGCGCTCGCGCGTGGCCGGCGCAGCGGCGGAGCGGCGGACGGGCGCCGCGAGCGGCGCGGGGGCGGCGGCCGCGGCGCTCGTGAGCGCGGCCTGGCCCGTGCTCGGGCCGGGCTGCGAGGCGGCGGCCGCGGCGGACTCCGCCGAGCGGGCAGGAGCGCGGTGGTGGTCGGCGAGCGAGGAGACCTTGACGGCGCCGCCCGCGGTCAGAGCCGCGGTGCACACGACCGCGGCGACCTTGCAGGCGGTCGCCCCGCCCGCGACGGTCCCGCCCGCCAGCGCGCCGCCGCCGCTCACGGCCGCGCCGCCGGCGGCCGCGCCGCCGCCGCCGAGCCCGAACAGCTTCGCCATCAGCGCCGCGGCGCCGCCGACGCCGGGCGACAGCGCGGCGAAGGAGGAGCGGACACTGCGCAGGGCGCCGCGGTACTCACGGCAGCCGGAGCACTCGCGCATGTGCCGGCGCGCCCGGCCCGAGGCCTTGACCCCGCGGTCGAACGCGGAGGCGAGGTCCTCGCGGATCACGACGCAGTCCGTCGAGCGTGCCGCGGCGGCCTCGACGAGCCCGAGCCGAGCGCGCACGAGCAGCGACTTGACCGCCGGGACGGTGACGTCGAGCGCCCCGGCCAGGTCGGCGTAGGACATGCCGTCAATCTCGCGCATCAGCAGCGCCGAGCGCTGCTGCTCGGGCAGCCGCCCGACGTCCGTCACCAGCCGCTGCAGGTCCTCGCGGCGCTGGGCGTCCTCGACCGGGTCGTGCAGCGGCGTGCGCGACATCTCGAACACGTCGGCGGGCGCGGGCTGGGGCCGGCGCAGGTGGTCGATGCAGCGGTTGTGGGCGACGCGATAGAGCCAGGCGCGGACGTTGACCGGTCGGGCGTCGGACCGCAGCGCGCCGAAGGCGCGCACGAAGACGTCCTGCAGCACGTCCTCGGCGTCCTGGCGCGATTGGGCCGAGAGCATCTGGCGCACGTAGGCGAACAGCCGCTGGCGGTAGCGGTCGTGGAGGACGTTGAACGCCTCGTCGGAGCCGGCGCGGAAGAGGGCGAGCAGCTGGTCGTCCGACCGCAGTCGCAGCAGGGGGAGCGAGATCGAGAGACGGCTGAGGCCTGCCGGTGCGCGAAGGGCAGATGCTTCCACGTGCAATCAGCTCCAGTTCCGGGCTGCGATACCGCCGACTCTAACCTCTGGAACGGTCTGAAGTTGTGCCGTCGTGTCCACTCTGCCCATTCGTGACAACCTCTCTCTGCCGCTCGACGAGATCGAGTTGCGCACCAGCCGGTCCTCCGGACCGGGTGGCCAGCACGCGAACGTGACCGCGTCGCGCGTCGAGGCGGTCTTCGACGTGCAGGCCTCCGGGACCCTCTCGGACGCCCAGAAGGCACGCATCTCTGCACGGCTCGGCCCGCGCGTGACCGCGGCCGCGCAGGACACGCGTTCCCAGCACCGCAACCGCGAGCTTGCGCTCGAACGGCTCGCCGGCCGGCTCGCCTCGGCGCTCGAGGTCCGGCGGCCGCGCACCAAGACCCGGCCGACGCGCGCCTCCCAGCGCCGCCGGATCGAGTCCAAGCAGCGGCGCGGCTCCGTCAAGCGCGGCCGCCGCCGCCCGGACCTCGACTAGCTCGAGGCGTTCCCGGCAGCGCCGCCGAACGTCAAAGGCGGCAGGGGAGGAGTGGGGAGCGAGCCGCCCCGAGGCGACGAATGTCACCTCGAGTACGCATACGGTACAGATGACATTCGTGGCGGCCGACGACGAATGTCGTCTCGACCGCGCATACCGCGGTTGAGACGACACTCGTGGTCGCCGTGGCCGCTTCGCACCCACTCCTACCCAGTCGCTGTTGACGTTCGCCGGACTGGCGTCAGCCTCCGATCCGGATCAGCTTCTTGTTGACGAACTCGTCGATGCCGTAGCGGCCCAGCTCGCGGCCGAACCCGGAGCGCTTGACGCCGCCGAAGGGCAGCTCGGCGCCGTCGGCGCCGACCAGATTGACGAACACCATCCCCGCCTCGATCCTCTCCGCGACGCGCAGCGCCTGATCGGCGTCGGTGGTCATCACGTAGGACCCGAGCCCGTACGGCGTGTCGTTGGCGAGCGCGACGGCCTCCTCCTCGTCCTTGACGCGGTAGACCTGCGCGACCGGCCCGAAGAACTCCTCGTGGCGGGCGGGGTTGTCGGAGCCGATGTCGGTCAGGACCGTGGTCTTGAAGAAGTTGCCCTCGTGCTCGCCGCCCGCGACGAGCGTCGCGCCCTTGTCGATGGCACGCTGCAACTGCTCGGCGAGGCGCTCGGTCGCGAGGTCGGACGAGAGCGGCCCGATCTCGGTGTCCGCGCTGGTCGGGTCGCCCGGCTCGACCGCGGTGATGGCGGCCGTGAACTTCTCCAGGAACGGCTCGTAGAGGTCATCGACCACGATGAAGCGCTTGGCCGCGTTGCAGGACTGGCCGGTGTTGTCGACCCGGGCCGCGACCGCGTTCTCGACCGCGGTGTCGAGGTCGTCGGTGCTGAGCAGGATGAACGGGTCGGAGCCGCCCAGCTCGAGCACGACCTTCTTGAGGTTGCGCCCGGCGATCTCCGCCACCGCGGCGCCGGCGCGCTCGGAGCCCGTCAGCGAGACGCCCTGCACGCGCGGATCCTCGATGACCGTGGCGACTTGGTCGTTGGTCGCGTAGATGTTGATGTACGCGTCCGCCGGGAACCCGGCCTCCTGGTAGATCTGCTCGATCGCCTCGGCCGACTCCGGGCACTGGGGCGCGTGCTTGAGCAGGATCGTGTTGCCGATCGCCAGGTTCGGGCCCGCGAAGCGCGCCACTTGGTAGTAGGGGAAGTTCCACGGCATGATCCCCAGCAGGACGCCCTGGGAGCTGCGGCGGATGGTCGCCGAGCCGTCGCCGTCGAGCAGCTCGATCTCCTCGTCGGCCAGCAGCTTGGGCGCGTTGTCGGCGTAGTACTCGTAGATCGCGGCGCAGAAGTCGAGCTCGCCCAGCGCCTGCTCGACCGGCTTGCCCATCTCGCGCACGATGATGTCGGCGAGCCGCTCGCGCTGCTCGGCGTGGAGCTCGCCGACGCGGCGCACGAGCGCCGCGCGGTCCTCCACCGACGTGGACGCGCTCCACTCCCGGTGCGCTGCATCCGCGCGGCCGATCGCGGAGCGCAGATCGTCGTCGGAGATCGTCTCGTACTCCTTGACGGTCTCTCCGGTCGCCGGGTTCACGACAGCGTAATCGCTCATGGGTTCTCGCTTGGTCCGAGGGACAAGACCTGCCGGAAGCTACCACCGGACCGCGGGTCGCTTCGGCCAATCGGCGCGCGGGTAGTCCGACGGCATGGCGACGACCCGATTCTTCTTCCAGGCCTCGCAGGAGCACTTCCCGCCGGAGGACCTTCTGGCCCAGGCCGTCGAGGCCGAGCAGCTCGGCTTCGACGGCATCGCGTCCTCCGATCACCTGCAGCCGTGGTGGGAGGGTGGCGAGTCCGGTCACACCTGGCCGTGGCTCGGCGCGGCCGGCCAGGCGACGAGCACGATCTTGCTCGGCACCGGCGTCACGCCGCCCGGCGCGCGCTTCCACCCGGGCCTGATCGCGCAGGCGTGGGCGACGCTCGAGCGGCTGTTCCCCGGGCGCATGTTCCTTGGCATCGGCTCCGGCGAGGCGCTCAACGAGGTGCCGGTCGGCGACCCCTGGCCCTCGCCGAGCGAGCAGGTCGCGCGCATGGACGAGGCGCTCGACATCATCGACCGCCTGTGGCGCGGGGAGACGATCACGCAGGACGGCTTCTTCACCTGCAAGGACCTCAAGCTGCACACGCTGCCCGCGCGCCGCCCCCCTGTGTGGGTGTCGGCCTTCGGACCGGAGGCGGCGAAGGTCGCCGCGCGCCGCGGCGACGGCTTCTGGACGCTCGCCGACCCGGAGCGGGTGCCGGAGCTGCTCGACGTCTACCGTGGCGAGTGCGACGACATCGGCAAGCCGCCGGGGGAGATCGTGCTGCACGCCGGCTTCTCGTGGGCGCCCGGCGAGGAGGCCGCGCTCGAGGCGGTGCGCAAGTGGAAGGGCGCGCAGCCCGACGACGTCTACCGCGACGACATCCACAAGCCGGCCAACGTCTACGCGCACGGCGAGGAGACGACCTCCGACCAGGACATGAAGGAGGGCTTCATCGTCTCCTCCGACCCTGCCGTGCACGCCGAGCGGATCCGTGAGATCGAGCAGCTCGGCGCGACGATCGTGGTGCTCCAGAACAACTCCGGGGCCGACCCGCACGGCGCGATCCGGGTCTATGGCGAGCAGGTCCTGCCCGCGCTCCGGGGCGCGCGCGTGGCGTAGCCTGCGTCGGGTGAACCTCGACGCCTTCGAGCGCTTCCCGCTGACGTTCGGGCCCTCGCCCGTGCACCGGCTGGAGCGGCTGTCGGCGCACCTCGGCGGCGCGGAGGTGTGGGCCAAGCGCGACGACTGCAACAGCGGCCTCGCCTACGGCGGCAACAAGACGCGCAAGCTCGAGTACCTGGTCGCCGACGCGCGCGCCAAGGGTGCGGACACCCTCGTCTCGATCGGCGGCGTGCAGTCCAACCACACGCGTCAGGTCGCCGCGGCGGCCGCGCGCACCGGGATGGGCTGCGTGCTCGTGCAGGAGAGCTGGGTGGACTGGCCCGACGTCGTCTACGACCGCGTCGGCAACATCCAGCTCAGCCGCCTCATGGGCGCCGACGTACGGCTCGTGGACGCGGGCTTCGGGATCGGCTTCAAGGAGAGCTGGGAGCAGGCGCTCGCCGACGTCGAGGCGGCGGGCGGCACGCCCTACGCGATCCCCGCGGGCGCCTCGGACCATGCGCTCGGTGGGCTCGGGTTCGCGCGCTGGGCGCAGGAGGTGGCCGAGCAGGAGGCGGCGCTCGGGATCTTCTTCGACACCGTGATCGTGTGCTCGGTGACCGGCTCGACGCAGGCCGGGATGATCGCGGGCTTTGCGGGCCAGGGGCGGGAGCGGCGCGTGATCGGGATCGACGGCTCGGCGAAGCCGCAGGAGACGCACGCGCAGGTCGCGCGGATCGCGCGCGCCACGGCCGCGCTGATCGAGGTCGGCCGCGACCTCCGCGACGACGAGATCGTGCTCGACCACCGCTACCACGCCGGCGTCTACGGGATCCCGGACGACACGACGCTCGCGGCGATGCGGACGGCCGCGCGGCTCGAAGGGATGATCACCGACCCGGTCTACGAGGGGAAGTCGATGGCGGGATTGCTCGACCTCGTCGGCCGCGGCGAGATCGAGCGCGGCGCGACGGTGCTCTACGCCCACCTCGGCGGGCAGCCCGCGCTCAGCGCATACGCGGCGGTCGTGCGGTGACGATCGAGGCCGAGCGGCCGTCGGCCGTCGAGCTCGCCGTCCTCGACGGCGTGCAGCGGCGGGTGCTGTGGCTGGCGGCGGCGATCGTCCACCACGCCAACCACGTGCGCCCCAACCGCTCGGGCGTGAAGGTCGGCGGCCACCAGGCCTCGAGCGCGTCGATGGTGTCGCTGATGACCGCACTGTGGTTCGCGTTCCTCGAGGCGCCCGACCGCGTCTCGGTCAAGCCGCACGCCTCGCCCGTCCTGCACGCGATCAACTTCCTTCTCGGGCGCCTGGAGCCGCGCTACCTCGAGACGCTGCGGCAGTTCGGCGGGCTGCAGTCCTACCCCTCGCGGGCGAAGGACCCCGACCCCGTCGACTACTCCACGGGGTCGGTCGGGATCGGCGCGACGGCGCCGATCTGGGGCGCGCTCGCGCATCGCTACGTCGCCGGCCACTTCGACGTCCCGGTCGGCGGCCGCCAGATCGCGCTGCTCGGGGACGCCGAGCTCGACGAGGGCGCGTGCTGGGAGGCGATCGCGGACCCGATGGTCGCCCATCTCGGCGAGGTGCTGTGGGTCGTCGACCTCAACCGCCAGTCGCTCGACCGCGTCGTCCCCGACATCGCGGCGGGCCGCCTCGCCTCGATGTTCGAGGCGGCGGGCTGGCACTGCGTGATGGCCAAGCACGGGCCGCGGCTGGCGGCGCACCACGGGCTGCGCCAGCGGGTGGACTCGATGCCCAACGAGGAGTACCAGCGGCTGCTGCGCGCCGACGCGGACGAGCTGCGGCGGCGGCTGGAGGTCGTGGCCGACGACCTCGACGACGCCGATCTGCTCGCCACCTTCCGCGACCTCGGCGGTCACGACCTTGGGACGCTGCTGCACGCCTACCACGAGGCCGACGCGGTGCGCGACCGCCCCTCGGTCGTGTTCGCCTACACGATCAAGGGCTGGCAGCTGCCGACCGAGGGCCATCCGGCGAACCACTCCGCGCTGCTCAACGAGGAGCAGTACGGCGAGCTCGCGGCGGCGCTCGGCGCCGACCCGGGCGACCCGTGGGCGACGTTCGAGGACGGCAGCCCGGAGGCGGAGCTGTGCGCGGGCGCGGCGCGGCGGCTCGAGCGGGCCGGCGCGGACAGGGTGACGCCGAGCGAGCCGCCCGCGATGCCCGAGGACCTCGGACGGGAGCACAAGGGCACCGCGTCGACCCAGCAGGCGTTCGGGCGCTTCTTCGTCGACCTCGTGCGCGAGGCGCCGGAGGTGGCCGAGCGCGTCGTCACCGTCTCGCCCGACGTCGGCACCTCGACGAACCTCGGCGGCTGGATCAACAAGGCCGGCATCTGGTCGGTCGGGGACCGCATCGACTGGTTCGCCGACGACACCGACACGCTCGTCCGCTGGCGCGAGACCGACCACGGGCGCCACATCGAGCTCGGGATCGCCGAGGTCAACCTCGTCGGGCTGCTGGGCGAGCTCGGCGCGACGTGGTCGCGCGACGGCCAGCCGCTGCTTCCGGTCGGCACGATCTACGACCCGTTCGTCGCGCGCGCGCTCGAGCCGTGGTCGTTCGGGATCTACGCGGGCGGCCAGTCGATCGTCGTCGGCACGCCGAGCGGCGTCACCCTCGGCCCCGAGGGCGGCGCGCACCAGTCGGTCATCACGCCCTCGATCGGGATCGAGCAGCCGGGCTGCGTCGCGTGGGAGCCGGCCTTCGGCCAGGACTTCGAGTGGACGTTCCTGCATGCGCTGTCGCGGCTCGGGCGCGAGGACGGCGAGGCCGCGTACTTCCGCCTCTCGACGCGCCCGATCGACCAATCGCTGCACACCGGCGCGCGCGACGACGTGCTGCGCGGCGGCTACCGGATGCGCGGAGTGGAGGCGCCCGCGGTCGTGATCGCGGTGATGGGCGCGCTCGTGCCCGAGGCGGCCGCGGCCGCCGACACACTGCACGAGGACGCCGGCCTCGAGGCGGAGATCGTGTGCGTGACGAGCGCCGACCTGCTGTTCCGCTCCTTCCAGGCGCGCAGCGGGCTGGGCGAGGGCGACGCGGAGTTCCTCTTCGAGCTGCTCCCGGCCGGGGTCCCGATCGTCGCGCTCGTCGACGGCCACCCGCATACGCTCTCGTTCCTCGGCGCGGCCGCGGGGGCTCCGATCGCGTGCCTCGGCGTCCACCGCTTCGGCCAGTCCGGCGACCTCGCCGAGCTCTACGAGCATCACGCCGTCGACGCGGAGTCGGTGGTGGGCGCGGCGCTGGACCTGCTCGGTTAGATGCTAGCCCCGGTCGGGCCGCTCCACCCAGCGCGCGACCAGCTCCCCGGCTCGCAGGATGTGGCGGCGCATCGCGTCTCGGGCCGCGTCGGGGTCCCGGCGCTCGATCGCCTCGAAGACCGCATGGTGCTGGTCGACGTTCTCGGTCAGCAGCCGTGAGTCGGCCTGCAGCGCGCCCCAGGTGAGGCGCCGGGGGAAGGCCTTGTGGAGGTCGCGGATCGTGCGGCGGAGGCGCTCGTTGCCCGCTGCGGCCTGGACCGCTTCGTGGAACTGGTCGTTGGCGCGCGCCCACGTGCCGGGCTGCGAGTCCTCGATCGCGCGGCGGAAGAGCTCCTCGGCCTCTCGAAGCTGGGTGAGGTGCTCGTCGGTGATCCAGGTCGCCGCCAGCGCCGCCGCCATCGCCTCGAGCTCGGCGCGCACCTCGTAGCCCTCGCGCACGTCGCGGACCGTGGTGCCGCGGACGACCGCGCCCTGATTGGGCACGAGCTCGACCGTCCCCTCGGCCTGGAGCTTGCGCAGCGCCTCCCGGATCGGGGTGCGGCTGAGGCGGTACTCGGCGGCCAGCTGCTCCTGGCGCAGGCGCGCACCCGCAGGGAAGTCGCCGGAGATGATCCGGGTCTGTATCGCCTCGGCCAGGTCGTCGACGACGCCCCTGCGGCCGCCGGTCGAGAGATCGTTGTTTGCCCCGGCCACGGCCGGAGCATAACTGTTGGATCCAGTTGCGGCGAGATAGGATCCAACACGGGAGAGCGACATGCGCCGGATGACCACGGGAGGGGTCGCGCTGCTCGCGATCGCGATGATGCTGGCGGCGGGCTGTGGGAGCAGCGACGAAGGCGGCAGCACCTCGGCGGATCAGACCAGCGGCGGCACGGTCGGCAAGGGGACGCCGGCCAAGAAGGGCGGGGAGCTGACGGTGGGGCTCGCCGAGGACCCGGATCAGCTCGACCCGACGCTCGCGCGCACGTTCGTCGGGCGGATCGTGTTCGCGAACATGTGCGAGAAGCTCTACGACCTCGACGAGAACCTCGAGATCGTGCCGCAGCTCGCGTCAGCGCTCCCGGACACCTCCGGTGACGGCAAGACCGTCACGATCAAGCTGCGGGACGGCATCAAGTTCAACGACGGCACGACGTTCGACGCCGCCGCGGTCAAGACGTCGCTGGACCGTCACCGCACGCTCGAGGAGTCCGGCCGCGCGAGTGAGCTCGCGCCGGTCAGCGGCGTCAAGGTCGTCGACCAGAGCACGGTCGAGATCAAGCTGTCGACGCCGTTCGCGCCGCTGACCGCCCAGCTCGCCGACCGCGCGGGCATGGTGATGTCGCCCAAGCAGCTCTCCAAGCTCGGCGAGAAGTTCGCCACCAACCCGGTGTGCGTCGGCCCGTTCAAGTACGCAAGCCGCAGCGAGGGCGACTCGATCGTGCTCGAGCGCGCGCCGAATTACTACGACGCGTCGAAGGTCAAGCTCGACACGCTCACGTTCAAGGTCATCGTCGAGTCGAGCGCACGTGCGTCGAACCTGCGCTCCGGCGACGTCGACGTCATCGACCGCCTCGAGCCGACCGACCTGCCGACGATCAAGAAGGACGCGAAGCTGCAGACGCTGGCGGTGACGTCGCTCGGTTACCAGGGCCTCACGGTCAACGTCGGCAACAAGGACGGGCTGGGCAAGCCGCCTGGGAAGGTCAACACGCCGCTCGCGTCGCAGCCGAAGCTGCGCGAGGCGTTCGATGCCGCCATCGACCGCAAGGGCATCGCGAAGATCGTCTACGCCAACGGCGTGGAGCCGGCCTGCGGCCCGATCTCGCCGGTCAACCCGCTGCACGACGACAGCGCCGAGTGCCCGGGGCGCGACGTCCCCAAGGCCAAGCAGCTCGTGCAGGAGAGCGGCGCCAAGACGCCCGTGCCGGTGACCATGATGCTCAACACGGACGCGGTCGCGCTGCGGCTCGGTCAGACGATCCAGGCGATGACGAAGGAGGCCGGCTTCGACGTCAAGCTGCAGCCGACCGAGTTCACGAGCGCCCTCGACAAGGGCGACGCGGGCGAGTACGACACGTTCCAGATCGGCTGGTCGGGGCGCGTCGACCCCGACGGCGACATCTACGAGTTCGTCGCCGGCAAGGGCTCGCAGAACATCGCCGGCTACCAGAGCGACGAGCTCGACGGGCTGCTGAACAAGGCGCGGACCACCAACGACGAGGCCGAGCGCAAGGACCTCTACAAGCAGGCCGTCGCCGTGGTCAACCGCGATCGCCCGCTGATCTACCTGTTCCACGAGAAGTTCATCACCGGCGCGAGCAAGCAGGTGGCCGGGCTCAAGGTGTTCGGCGACGGGCTGATGCGCTTCAAGGAGGCCGGCCTGGCCGGCGGGTGAGGAGCGAGGATGCGTTCGTTCATCCTGCGCCGCGCGGGGGCCGCCCTCATCGTCCTGCTGCTGTCGAGCATCGTGGTCTTCGTCGGCCTGCGCGCGCTGCCGGGTGACACGGCGCTCGCGCTGGCCGGCGAGAACCGGGACCCGGCGGCGCTGCAGGCCGTGCGCGAGAAGTACGGGCTCGACAAGCCGGTGCCCGTCCAGTACGTGACGTGGCTGAGCCACGTCGTGCGCGGCGACATGGGGGAGTCGAGCAAGAGCGGCCTGCCTGTGGCCGACACGATCGTCGACCGGCTCCCGGTCACGCTCGAGCTGGCCTTCTGGAGTCTGGTCATCGCGCTCGTGCTCGGGATCCCGGCGGGCATCCTGGCGGCGGTGAGGCCAGGTGGGGTGGCCGACTACCTGGGCTCCACGCTGGCGCTGGTCGGGCTGTCAGTGCCGCACTTCTGGCTCGGGCTGATGCTGATCCTGATCGTGTCCGTGCAGCTCGGGCTGCTGCCGGCGTCGGGGTACACGCCGTTCTTCGAGAACCCGCTCGAGAACCTGCAGAAGATGATCATGCCGGCGATCGTGCTCGGCACCTCGGTGGCGGCGATCGTGATGCGGCAGATGCGCTCGGCGATGCTCGACTCGCTGGGTGCCGACTACGTACGGACTGCGCGCGCCAAGGGCCTGCCGGAGCGGCGCGTGGTCTGGAGCCACGCGCTGCGCAACTCGCTGCTGACCGTGGTCACCATCATCGGCCTGCAGCTTGGGATCCTGATCTCCGGCGCGGTGGTGACCGAGACGATCTTCGTCATCCCCGGCTTCGGGAAGTTGACGCTCGACTCGGTGCTGCAGCGCGACTTCGCGCTCGTGCAGGCGGTGGTGCTGGTGGTCACGTTCGGCTACGTCCTGATCAACCTGCTCGTCGACGTCCTCTACTCCGTGCTCAACCCGCGGATCCGGATCGCGGGGCGCGCGACATGAGCACGCCCGAGCTGGCGCTGGGCACCGCGCCGCGGATCGGCCGCCGGGCGCGGATGCGCCGGCGCTTCTTCCGCCGGCCGATGGCGGTCACCGGGCTCGTGCTCGCGGTCCTGTTCGGCTTGATGGCGATCTTCGCGCCGCTGATCGTGCCCTATGAGCCCGGCGCCACCGACTTCGCCGCGCCGCTCGCGGGCCCGTCGGCCGACCACCTGCTCGGCGCCGACGAGCTCGGGCGCGACACGTTCTCGCGCGTCGTCTACGGCGCCCGCGCTTCGATGCAGGTGGGGGTGCTGTCGACGGCGCTGGCGATGCTCGTCGGCGTGCCGCTCGGGCTGATCGCGGGCTACTTCCGCGGCTGGAGCGATCCCGTGATCTCGCGCATCACCGACGTGCTGCTCGCGTTCCCGTTCATCGTCGTCGCGGTCGGCCTGGCAGCGATCTACGGGGCATCGCTGACGAACGCGACGATCGCGCTCGGCTTCGCGGCGATGCCCGGCATCGTGCGCGTGACGCGCGGTGAGACGCTGGCGGTGCGGGAGGAGGACTTCGTGCGTGCGGCGGTCGCCAACGGCGCCGGGGACGCGGTGATCCTGCGCCGCCACATCCTCCCCAACCTCACGAGCACGCTGCTGGTGCAGGCCACGGTCACGATCCCGCTCGCGATCCTCGGAGAGGCGCTGCTGTCGTTCCTCGGCCTCGGCGTGCAGCCGCCGACGCCGTCGTGGGGCGTGATGCTCTCGGCCGCCCAGCCGCTGTTGTCGCAGGCGCCGCTGCTCGCCGTCTTCCCCGGGGTCGCCGTGGCGCTCGCGACGCTCGCCTTCAACCTGCTCGGCGACGGCCTGCGCGATGTCCTCGACCCGCGCATGACGCGCTGATGGCCCTGCTCGAGGTCGACGACCTGTCGGTCCGCTTCGACAGCGACGAGGGGTCGGTGCACGCCGTCGACCGCCTGTCGTTCTCGCTCGAGGCGGGCGAGGTGCTGGCGATGGTGGGTGAGTCGGGCTGCGGCAAGAGCGTCACCGCGATGTCGCTGCTGCGGCTGCTGCCGGCCTCGGCGACGCTGTCGGGCGCCGTGCGCTTCGGCGACCGCGACCTGCTGACCACCGACGACGCGAGCCTGCGCGGCGTACGTGGGCGCGAGATCTCCTTCGTCTTCCAGGAGCCGATGACCTCACTCAACCCGGTCTTCACCATCGGCCGCCAGATCGGCGAGGTGCTGCGCCACCACCTCAAGCTCGGCCGTGCCGAGGCGCACGACCGCACGCTCGAGCTGCTCGAGCTGGTCGGCATCCCGGCGCCGGCGCGCCGCGTCGACGAGTACCCGCACCAGCTCTCGGGTGGCATGCGCCAGCGCGTGATGATCGCGATCGCGGTCGCCTGCAACCCGAAGGTGCTGATCGCCGATGAGCCGACGACCGCGCTCGACGTGACGATCCAGGCGGGGATCCTCGACCTGATGCGCGACATCCGCGAGCGCCTCGGCACCGCGATCCTCCTCATCACCCACGACCTCGGCGTCGTCGCCGACGTCGCCGACCGCGTGATGGTCATGTACGCCGGGCGCAAGGTCGAGGAGGCGACGGCGGGCGAGCTGTTCGCGCACCCGCAGCACCCGTACACGACCGGGCTGCTGGCCGCGCTCCCACGCTCCGGGCGCCGCAGCATCGACGAGCCGCTGCAGGAGATCCCGGGCGTCGTGCCCTCGCTGGCGCAGCTCCCCGACGCGTGCGCGTTCGCGCCGCGCTGCCCGCGCGCGGACGAGGAATGCGAGCAGGTGCCGCCGCTCGAGCCCGTGCGCCCCGCGCATCCCGTGGCGTGCTTCCACCCCGGGGAGGCGGTATGGAACGGACGCTGACCGAGCCGGTGCTCGAGGTCGACGGCCTCGTCAAGCACTTCGGCGAGGTGCAGGCCGTCGACGACGTGTCGCTCACGCTGGCGCCCGGCGAGGTGCTGGGGCTCGTGGGCGAGTCGGGCAGCGGCAAGTCGACGGTCGCCAACTGCATCATGCGGCTGCTCGACCCGACCGCGGGCACGATCCGCCTCAAGGGCACGGACATCACGACGCTGTCGCGCAAGCAGCTGCGGCCGCTGCGGCGCGAGCTGCACATGGTCTTCCAGGACCCCTACTCCTCGCTGAATCCGCGCATGTCGGTCGGCGACATCGCGGGCGAGCCGCTACGCCTGCACGGCCTCGCCTCGGGGGCCGAGCTCGACGCGCGCGTCGCGGAGCTGTTCGAGCAGGTCGGGCTGCGGGGGGACCTGCGCGACCGCTACCCGCACGAGCTCTCCGGCGGCCAGCGCCAGCGTGTCGGGCTCGCGCGGGCGCTGAGCGTGAAGCCGAGCGTGCTGATCGCCGACGAGCCGGTCTCGGCCCTCGACGTCTCCGTCCAAGCCGGGATCCTGAACCTGCTGCGTGAGCTGCAGGCGGAGATGGGCTTCTCCTGCCTGTTCATCACCCACGACCTCTCGATCGTGGAGTACCTGTGCGACCGTGTCGCGGTCATGTACCTGGGCGAGGTGGTCGAGACCGGCACGCGCGAGGCGCTCTTCGAGTCCCCGCAGCATCCCTACACGCAGGCGCTGCTCTCGGCCGCGCTCGTGCCCGACCCGACGGTCCAGCGCTCGCGCCGGCGGATCGTGCTCGAGGGGGACATCCCGAGCCCGGCGGACCCGCCGTCGGGCTGTCGCTTCCGCACGCGCTGCCCGCTGTCGGAGGAGTCGGCGCCGCGGTGCGTCGAGGAGCGGCCGGCGCTGCGGGGCGATGGGCATCTCGTCGCGTGTCATCTCGTGGAAGAGGGCCGCGCGTGAGCTTCACCACCCGCCCGGAACTGCGCGGCACGTTCGGGATGGTCGCCTCGACGCACTGGCTCGCCTCGGGCGTCGGCATGTCGGTGCTCGAGCGCGGCGGCAACGCGTTCGATGCGGCGGTCGCGGCCGGGCTCGTCCTGCAGGTCGTCGAGCCGCACCTCAACGGGCCGGGCGGCGACGTGCCGGCGATCGTCTATTCCGCCGAGCGCGACGAGGTCGTCGTGGTCTGCGGGCAGGGGCCGGCGCCTGCGGCGGCGACGCCCGCGCGCTTCGCCGAGCTCGGCCTCGACCTGATCCCGGGCAGCGGAGCGCTCGCGGCCGTCGTGCCGGGCGCGTTCGACGCCTGGATGCTGATGCTGCGCGACTTCGGCACGTGGGAGCTCGCGGACGTGATGGAGCCCGCGATCGCCTATGCGGGTGACGGCTATCCCCTCGTACCCGGGATCCGGGCGGCGATCGTGGGCGTCGAGGACCTGCTGCGGGAGGAGTGGACGAGCTCGGCCGAGGTCTACCTGCCCGTGCCGCGCGCCGGCGAGCGCTTTCGCAACACCGCGCTGGCCGAGACCTACGGGCGGCTCGCCCGAACGCGCGCAGCCACCCGCGAGGGTCGCATCGACGCCGCGCGCGCCGCGTTCTCCCGCGGCTGGGTGGCCGAGGCGATTGACGCCTGGACGCGCGAGGCCGACGTGATGGACGCGAGCGGCGAGCGCCACCGCGGGCTCCTTCGCGGCGACGACCTCGCGGGCTGGGAGGCGACGTGCGAGGCGCCGGTGACGCTCGACTATCACGGCCACACGATCTGCAAGACCGGGCCGTGGGGGCAAGGGCCGGTGATGTTGCAGCAGCTCGCGCTGCTCGCGGGCTTCGACCTCGCGGCGATGGGCCCCGGGCCGGACTTCGTCCACACCGTCGTCGAGTGCGCGAAGCTCGCCTTCGCGGACCGCGAGGCGTGGTACGGCGACCCCGAGTTCGTGGACGTCCCGCTCGCCGCGCTGCTGAGCGCGGACTACGCGGACGAGCGCCGCATGCTGATCGGCGAGCGCGCGTCGGAGGAGCTGCGGCCGGGCGCGCCGGACGGGCGCGAGCCCCGCATGCCGCCGCTCGCGGCCGCGGTGGCGGGGGCGGCGGGCACCGGTGAGCCGACGCTCGGCCTGGCGGGCGACACCTGCCACCTCGACGTCGCCGACCGCCACGGCAACCTCGTCTCGGCGACCCCCAGCGGCGGCTGGCTGCACGGCGCCCCGATCATCCCCGGCCTCGGCTTCTGCCTCGGCACGCGCGCGCAGATGTTCTGGCTCACCGAGGGGCTGCCGAACTCGCTCGAGCCGCGCAAGCGGCCGCGGACGACGCTGACGCCGACGCTCGTCCTGCGTGGCGGCGACCCCTACATGGCGATCGGCACGCCCGGCGGTGACATGCAGGACCAGTGGTCGCTCGGCGCGCTGCTCGGCCACCTGCACCTCGGCCGCGACCTGCAGGCCGCGATCGACGCCCCGAGCTTCCATACCAACCACATGCCGAGCTCGTTCTATCCGCGCACGCTGCACCTCAACGAGATCGAGATCGAGGAGCGAGCGGGCGAGGCCACGCTGGCCGAGCTGCGCGGGCGCGGGCACGACGTGCAGGTGCGCCCGCCGTGGTCGCTCGGCCGCGTCAGCGCGGTGGCCCGCGAGCCGGGGGGGATCCTCAAGGCAGGGGCCAACCCGCGCGGGATGCAGGGCTACGCCGTCGGCCGCTGAACGATTCGCCCACGCGGTCGTCATGATCCGGCGGGATGGCCTCCGTCGAGATCCGCGACCTGCACAAGCGCTTCGGCTCCGTCAACGCCGTCAACGGGCTGAGCTTCGCGTCGCGCCCGGCCGCGTAACAGGGTTTCTTGGGCCGAACGGCGCCGGCAAGTCGACGACCCTGCGCGCCCTGCTGGGCCTGATCCGGCCGACCGGCGGGACCGCCACGTTCGACGGCCGCCGCTACGAGGAGCTCGAGCACCCGAGCCGGCAGGTGGGCGCCGTGCTCGAGGACGCCTCCTTCCACCCCGGCCGCACCGCGCGCAACCACCTGCGCGTGCTGGCCGTGACCGGCGAGCATCCGATGGGCCGCGTCGACGACGTGCTCGCCGCAGTCGGCCTGGCCGACGCCGCCGACCGCCGCGTCAAGGGCTACTCGATGGGCATGCGCCAGCGGCTCGCGATCGCCGCGGCGCTGCTCGGCGACCCGGAGGTGCTGATCCTCGACGAGCCGACCAACGGCCTCGACCCGCCCGGGATCAGCTGGATGCGCCGGCTGCTGCGCGAGCAGGCGGCCAACGGCCGCGCCGTGCTCGTGTCGAGCCACCTGCTGGCCGAGGTCGCCCAGTCGGTCGACGACGTCGTGATCATCGCGGGCGGCGAGATGCGCGGCCGCGGCACACTCGCCGAGGTGCTCGGCGGCGACGAGGGTGCCGTGACCGAGGTGCGGGCACAGGACCCGGAGCGGCTGGCGAGCGCGCTCGAGCAGCACGGCCATCGGGTCGAGCGCGACGGCGCCAGCCTGCTCGTGCTCGGGACGAGCCCGGAGGAGGTCGGCGTGATCGCGCTCGAGGCGCAGGTGGCGCTGACCGGCCTCGCACCGCGGACGCGCTCGCTCGAGAGCGCGTTCTTCGCGCTCACCGGGGGCGAGTCATGAGCGCGCTCCTGCGCGCCGAGCTGCTGAAGTTGCGCACCACGCGCACGTTCATCACGCTCGTCTCGGTCACGCTCGTGCTGTCGCTGATCGTGGTCGGACTCACCGCGATCCTGAGCGACGACTTCACCAAGGAGAGCGTGCGGGAGATGTTCACCTTCGACTTCTCGAGCCTCTTCATCCTGCTGCTCGGCGTGACCGGGATGGCCGGCGAGTGGCGGCACCGGACCATCACGAGCTCGGTTCTGGCCGCGCCCGACCGGCTGAAGCTGCTCACGGCCAAGGTGATCTCCTACGCCGTGGCGGGCACGGTGCTGTCGCTGATCGTGACGGTGGCGCTGATGGCGCTCGGCACGCTGATCCTGTCGCTCCGGGATCTGACCACGCTCGACCTCGCCGACCTCGCCGACGTGCTCTGGCGCAACCTGCTCGTCGCGGCCCTACTCGGCGCCTTCGGCGTCTGCATCGGCGGCATCGTGCGCAACCAGATCGTCGCCATCGTCGGCATCCTCATCTTCGCCTTCGCGCTCGAGCCGGCGTTGCTGAACCTGGCGCTCGAGGTCGGGAAGTTCGGGCCGACGACCGGCGCCCCGAGCGGCATCATCGGGGTCAACCCGGTCGACAACGGCGAGCTGCTCTCGCCCGCCGTCGCGTTGCTGGTGATGATCGGCTGGGTGGGGCTCGGCTTCGCGGTGACCGCGTGGATGCTGAAGCGTCGGGACCTCGTCTAGCCCGCCAGCGCCCGGTCGAGGTCGCGCCAGAGATCCTCGACGTCCTCGAGGCCGACGCTGATCCGCAGGAGCGCCTCCGGGGCGACCTCCTCGGGATAGCGCGCGCGGCGCTCGATCAGGGTCTCGACGCCGCCGAGGCTGGTCGCGTGGGTGAGCACGCGGACGCGCTCGCAGACCGCGTCGGCGGCGGTGGCGTCCGCGGTCTCGAACGCGAGCATCGCGCCGAATCCGTTCATCAGCCGCGCGGCGCGCTCGTGGCCGGGATCGGAGGGAAGCCCGGGGTAGTAGACGGCGCTGACGGCAGGGTGCGAGGCCAGGCGCTCGGCGAGCACCGCCGCGCTCGCCTGCCCCCGCTCGAGCCGCACAGCCAGCGTGCGCAGCCCGCGCAGCGCGAGGAACGCCTCGAGCGCGCCCGGCGTCGCGCCGAGCGTGCCGCGCGCGTGCCGCAGCGCCGCCGCTCGCTCGGGCGTCTTCGCGCTGGCGACGCCGAGCAGCAGGTCGGAGTGGCCGCCGATGAACTTCGTCGCGCTGTGCACGACGACGTCGGCGCCGAGCTCCAGCGGGCGCTGCAACAGCGGGGTGGCGAAGGTCGCGTCGACCACGACCGCTGCGCCCGCGGCGTGGGCGCCCTCGCACAGCCGATCGAGCTCGGCGATCCCCACGAGCGGGTTGGTCGGCGTCTCGACCCACAGCAGCGCGGCGCCCTCGCACGCGCTCAGGACCGCGTCCGTGTCGGTGAGGTCGATGCTCGCGAGCTCCAGCCGCCCGGCCGCCGCCCGCTCGGCGAGCAGCCCGCGCGTCACGGTGTAGCCGACCGCCGGCCCGACCACCCGCGCGCCCACGGGGAGCGGCTCGAGCACCGCGGCGATCGCCGCCATCCCCGACCCGAACGCGACCGACTCGCCGCCCTCCAGCGCGCCGACGGCGGCCTCGAACGCCTCCCAGGTCGGCGACCCCTCCTCGCGGGTGTAGCCGTAGGTGCGGTAGTTCGAGGCCAGCACGACCGGCGGCGACAGTGGCCCCTCCGACGGCCGGCCGGCGTGCACGGCGACCGTCTCCGGGCTCAGCTCGCTCATGCCAGGTAGCCGGGCTCGCCCGGCAGCACGACGCGCGCCACCTCGCCCTCGACGACCACCTGCGGCTCGATCGGCACGACCGCGCGGCCGCCGGCCCACGCGAGGATCGCCGCGGCCGACTCGAAGGGCGCCACCTGCTCGAGCGTCTTGATCGTCGGGAACACGAGCGCGATCTCCTCCCGCTCGAACGCCTCGAGCGCGCCCTGCGGCGTGAACCAGCCGAGGTCCACGGTCTCCGCGCCGTCGGGGCGCGGCTCGGCGCCGTCGGGCGCCGGCGCCAGATAGAAGTGCGTGTCGAAGCGGATCTTGACCTGGCGCGGCGTGATCCAGCGTGAGAACTCCACCAGCGAGTCGGCGTTCTCGATCACCACGCTCGTCTCCTCCTCGACCTCGCGCACCCCCGCGATCCGGTGGTCCTCGCCCGCGTCGACCGCTCCACCGGGGAAGACCCAGGCGCCGCCCATGAAGCGCTGCTCGGGGTTGCGCTTCACGAGCAGCACCTCGAGTGTCTCGGCGCCACCCCGCAGCACGATCACCGTCGCGGCCTCGCGCGGGACGGTCGCCGCGCCGGGGTTGAGCTCCTCGCCCGGGGCTGGCCGGTCGACCTCCATGGGCGAGCGACCCTACTATCCAGGCATGACCACGACGAGTGCCGCGCAGAAGTGGATCTGCGAGTCCTGCGGGTTCATCTACGACCCCGCCGACGGCGATCCCGACGGCGGCATCCCTTCGGGCACGCCGTTCGAGGACATCCCCGACGACTGGTTCTGCCCCGTGTGCGGAGCACGCAAGTCTGATTTCACCCTCTACGAGGACTGAGAAACGGCGCCTCAGCTCATGCGGTTGACCGCGTCCAGCGCGGCGACCTTGTAGGCCTCCGCGAAGGTCGGGTAGTTGAAGACCGCCCGCACGAGGAAGTCCACCCCCTCACCGCCGCCCATCACCGCCTGGCCGATGTGGACGAGGTCGGCGGCGCCCGTGCCGAGCACGTGCACGCCGAGCAGCGCGCGGTCGTCGGGCGAGACGAGCAGCTTGAGCATGCCGTCCTCGTCCCCGGTCATCAGGCCGCGCGCGAGCTCGTCCCAGCGGGCGATCCCAACCACGTAGGGGACGCCCGCCTCGGTGAGGTCCTCCTCGGTGCGGCCGACCATGGCGATCTCGGGGATCGCGTAGACGCCCGTCGGCAGCAGCTCGGGCATCGTGGACACGGGCCGTTCGAAGGCGTGCAGCGCCGCGAGGCGCCCCTGCTCCATCGCGGTCGCGGCCAGGCCGAAGCCGCCGGTGCAGTCGCCGACGCCGAAGATGTGGGCTACGGACGTCCGGTACTCGTCGTCGACCGCGATGCGCCCGCGCTTGTCGGCCTTGATCCCGACCTTGCCGAGCGCGAGGTTGTCGGTGTCGCCCTGGCGGCCGGTGGCGTAGAGCACGGTCTCCGACGCCACCGCCTTGCCCGAGGCGAGGTGCGTGACAGTGCCGGTGTCGGTGATCGCCACGCTCTTGACCGCTTCATTGAGGCGGAACGTCACGTTGTTGCGGCGGAGGATGAACTGCAGCGCCTCGCCGATCTCGCCGTCGAGGAAGGTCAGCACGCGCGGGCGCTGGTCGACCACGGTCACCTTCGTGCCGAGGCGGCCGAACATCGAGGCGTACTCGACGCCGATGACGCCCGCGCCGACCACCGTCATGCTGCGCGGCAGGCGCTGGTGGATGTGCAGCAGCCCGTCGGAGTCGATGATCGTCTGGTCGTCGAACTCCACGTCCTTCGGCCGCGCCGGGCTCGTGCCCGTGGCGATGATGATGTTGTCCGCGGTCACGGACTTGATCCCGTCGTCGTCGTCCTTGATGCAGATCGTGTGCTCGTCGATGAACGACGCCTCGCCGAACAGCAGCCCGACGCGGTTGCGGCGGAACTGCTCGCGCACCACCTGCGCCTCGGCGCCGACCACGCGCGCCGTGCGGTCCATCAGGAACTCGATCGCCTGGCGTTCGCGGCCCTCGGGGTTGAGCGGGTCGGGCACGTCGAGCGGGCGCCGCGCGAGCTCGTCCAGCACCGCGACGCGCAATGTCTTGGAGGGAATCGTGCCGGTGTGGATCGAGACGCCGCCGAGCCGCTGGCGCCGCTCGACGACGGCGACGCGCTTGCCGAGCTTGGCGGCCTGGATGGCCGCCTTCTGGCCGCTCGGGCCGGAGCCGATGACGAGAAGGTCCAGGTCCATGGGGCGAGTCTTACCCCACGGAGGCCGTTCGAGCTACGCCGCCCGCGGCAGCGCGCCGTCGAAGACGCCGGCCGAGGCGGGCGCCGGCGCCTGGGCGGCGGCCAGCGGGACGCCCGCGCCGGGGCGGAATCCCGCGCGCAACGCGGCGCGTCCGAGCGCTCTCCCGGCGTCGCGCAGCTCCGACTTGGTGTGCGACGCCATGACCGCCAGCCGCAGCCGCGCCGTGCCCTCGGGGACGTCGGGCGGCAGCACGGTGCCGACGTAGACGCCCTGCTCGAGCGCGCCGTCGGCGACCCGCAGCGCCAACCGGGAGCCACCGATCACGAGCGAGACGATGTGGGCGTCGGAGCCCGCGACCTCGAAGCCCTCGCGCGCGAGCTCGGTGCGGAGCAGCTCGGCGTTGGCCTGCAGCTTCTCGACGCGCCGCGGCTGCTCACGCAGGAGCTCGAGCGCGGCCATCGCGGCGGCGACGACGGGCGGGGGCGGAGCGGTCGAGGCCGCCACCGAGCGCGCGTGGGTCGCGAGGTAGCGGGCGAGGGTCCGGTCGCAGGCCGCAAAGGCGCCATAGGCGCCGAGCGCGGTCGCGAGCGAGCCGACGACGACGTCGACCTCGCGCTCGAGGCCGGCCGCGGCGAGCGCCCCGCGGCCGTCCGGGCCGACGGCGCCGAGGCCGTGCGACTCGCCGACCATGACGCGGACGTCGTGGCGGTGGGCGAGCGCGACGATCTCCTCGAGCGGCGCGTGGTCGCCGTCGAGCGCGAACACGCCGTCGGTCACGATCAGCGCCGCGCGGCCGTCGGCGTTGCGCAGCCCCCACGCGAGGTGCTCGGCGTCACCGTGGTCGTAGAGGAAGGTCTCGGCGCCCGCGAGCCGGCAGCCGTCGGCGACCGAGGCGTGGCCGAGGCTGTCGGCGAACACGATCTCCCCGCGCCCCGCGAGCGCCGGGATGATCCCGAGGTTGGCGAGGTAGCCGGAGCCGAACAGCAGCGCCGCCTCCGTGCCGAGGAAGTCCGCCAGGCGCTCCTCCAGTCGCCGGTGCAGCGTCATCGTGCCCGAGGCCAGCCGCGAGGCGCCTGCGCCCGCGCCCCAGCGCATGGCGGCGTCCGCGGCCGCCTCGCGCACACGCGGGTGGTCGGCGAGCCCCAGGTGGTTGTCCGAGCACAGCAGCAGCACCGGGCGCCCGTCGAGGACCACGCGCGGGCCCTGCGGCCCGCTCACCATCCGCATGCGCCGTTGGGTGCCGAGCTCCTCGAGCTCCGCCAGCCGGTCCTCCACGTCGAGCATGCGCCTCCCGTCGGGTGTGGTTGCGCGCAACCTACGCAGCCACCCGGACGGGTCTGGCGCGCCTTCAGCCGCTGGGCCGCACCACCATCGCCGAACCGCCGCCGCGGCGGGTCGGCTCCGCCACCGCCTGCTGGCGGCCGTGCCGCAGGAAGCGGATGGCGGCGACCGTGCCGATCTCACCGGGCGGCGCGGTCGGGGTGAAATAGTGGCCGCGTGCCGTCAGCGGGGCGCCGTACTTCGCGATGAACGCCGGCTCGGCCTCGGTCCGCTCGATCGTGCCGGCGGGCGGGGCCGGGTCCGTGGGGACCGCGCCGTTGCGCTGGGACGCCCGCGGCTCCGCGACCGCCTCGGGCAGGCTCATCCCGAAGTCGATGTGGTTGACGAGCGTCTGCAGCACGGTGGTGATGATCGTCGCGCCGCCCGGCGAGCCGAGCGCGACGGCCGGCCCTCTGCGGTCGAACACGATCGTCGGGGACATGCTCGAGCGGGGCCGCTTGCCGCCGTCCGGCGAGTTCGCCGTGCCCGTGGCGAAGTTGAAGTCGGTCAGCTCGTTGTTGAGCAGGAAGCCGCGGCCGGGGACGACGATGCCGTTGCCGCCGATCTGCTCGATCGTGAACGTGTAGGAGACGACGTTGCCCCAGCGGTCGGCGACCGTCAGGTGGGTGGTCGACTTGGCCTGCTCGTCCCCGCTCGGATCACCCGCGGGCTGCGGTGCGGGGAGCGCCTGCTCCCCGATCAGCGCACGCCGCTCGGCGGCGAAGCTGTCCGAGAGCAGCCCGCGCAACGGGACGTCGAAGAAGGCCGGGTCGGCGACGAACGCGCCGCGGTCCGCGTAGGCGAGCTTGGACGCCTCGAGGTAGTAGTGCAGCGCCTGCTCGCGGCTCAGGCGGGACATCGGGAAGCCCTCGAGGATGTTGAGCGCCTCGCCGACCGTCGTGCCGCCCGAGGACGGCGGGCCCATGCCGTAGACGTCGAGGCCGCGGTAGTTGATCCTCGTCGGCTTGCGCCAGATCGCCTCATAGCGCCTGAGGTCGCGACGCGTCATCTCGCCGGGGATCACGTCGTGGGGGCGGTCGGAGTCCGGTGCCTCCGGTGGGTCCTGCACGGTCTCCGCGATGTCGCGCGCGATCGCGCCGCGGTAGAAGCGGCCCGGGTCCCGGGCGATGCGCTCGTAGGTCCTGGCCATGTCGGGGTTGCGGTGGACCGAGCCGGCGGGCGGCGCGGTACCGGCCGGGGTCAGGTAGACCTCGCGCGTCGAGGTGAAGTCGTCGAAGATCTCCTGGTTGTCGGCGACCTGCTTGGCGAACACGGCGTCGGTGACGAAGCCCTCGCGTGCGATTCGCGCCCCGCGGCGCAGCAGCGAGCGCATCGAGCGCGAGCCGTAGCGCTCGAGCGCGGTCTCCCACCCGGCGACCGTGCCGGGAACGCCGGCGCTGAGGCCGCTCACGCGCGCCTCCTCGAACTTGTCCGTCGGGATGAACGGCACGAACGCGTCTTCGGCGAGCCTCGCGGGCGCGGCCTCGCGGGAGTCGATCGTGTCGACCCGGCCGCGCTCGGCGTCGTAGATGACCATGAAGCCGCCGCCGCCGATGCCGCACGAGAACGGCTCGACCACGCCGAGCACGCCGGCGGCGGCGACCGCGGCGTCGACGGCGTTGCCGCCGGAGCGCAGGACGTCGATCGCGGCCTGCGTGGCGAGCGGGTCGACGGTGGCGGCGGAGCCGCCCCGGCCCTCGGCGGTCGGTGTCTTGGGCGGTGCCTGCACCTGCGCCCCTGCCGGGAACGCGGCGACGAGCGCCATCAGCGCTGCGAGAACGACAAGACCGGCGATGCGCGACATGAAACGACTCCCTCCCAGGTTGAGGAGTCGCCTACCCCGCATCCTCGACGCCTACTCGAGCACGACGAGGGCGTCACCCTCGGACACGGACTGACCCTCCTTGCAGAGGATCTCGGAGACGCGGCCCTCGTCCTCGGCCTCGACGGGCATCTCCATCTTCATCGACTCGAGGATGACCACGGTGTCGCCCTCCTCGACCGTGTCGCCCACTTCGACCTCGATCTTCCACACGGTGCCCGTGATGTGGGCCTGCACCTTCGCCACGTGCCGCTCCTTTCGCGCATCCAGCCCGGTCGCCGAGAATAGTGGCTCGCCCGCCGGTCGAACCCGCGGGCCTGAACTTCCGCCCGCCGGTCGATGGTGGGTGCCCGGGGGCGCCGCCATTCTGCCTGGAGCGGTCAGGACCCGCACGCCGGCGGCTCTCGAACCTCCTCCTCCGAGTCCGGACACCGGCGTGGACCGCATCGTCGCGGGCCGGGGCTCCACACGCAGGTGCGCATCGAGGAAGGGACAGCCTTGATGCGTGAGTGGAGCCCCGGCCGCGCGGCAACGCACTCGGACGCTCGGCGACGGGGTAGGATTCTGCGCGGGAGATGACCGAGGAGCTCGCGAGCATGAAGGCGCAGGTCTACAAGGACCCGCGTCCCAAGGAGTACTTCGACCGTTTCCACGAGCGGTCGCGCACACGCGAGCCCGACTGGGTCTACGAGGTTGTGCGCACGCTCACCTCGCTGTACGCGTGGACGTTCTTCCGCGCCCGAGGGATCGCCGCCGAGAACGTCCCCAACGGGCCGGTGATCATCGCGCCCAACCATTTCTCGTTCATGGACCACTTCTTCGTCGGCGCGTTCATCCGGCGGCGGGTGCGCTTCCTGGCGAAGTCGCAGCTGTTCGCGCGGCCGATGCAGTTCGTCTACACGCACGGCGGGGTGTTCCCCGTGCGCCGCGGCTACCGCGACGAGGAGGCGTTCATCACCGCAAACTCCGTCTTGGAGCGCGGCGGGCTGATCGCCATGTACTGCGAGGGCGGCCGGTCGCGGACGGGCAAGCTCTCAGACCAGCCCAAGCGCGGCATCGGGCGGCTCGCGCTCGAGTCGGGCGCGACCGTCGTCCCGGCTGCCATCCACGGCTCGTCGAAGGTCCGCAACTGGAAGCGGCTGCAGTTCCCCAAGGTCACCGTCCAGTACGGCGAGCCGATGCGCTGGGAGGCGGTCAGCGACCCGACGACCAACCAGCAGCAGCAGGTTGCGAACGAGATCTTCGCCCAGATCCGCGGCCTCTACGCGGAGCTGGATGCGCACGGGCGCAAGGGCGTGGCTCGGAGCCTGCGCGAGGCACGCCGCGCCGCGCGCGGGTCGCGCGCTACCGCCTGACGTCCTCGCAGCTCGCCGCGACGTGGTCGTCGGCGTCGGCGAACACGACGTCGCTGCCGGGGCCGCAGTCGACGCGGTCGACGGCGCCGTCGACCTCGGAGATGCGGTCGTCGCCCTCACCGCCCTGGATCGTGTCGCCGTCCTGGGTGCCGGACATGACGTCGTCGCCGGGGCCGCCGTCGAGTCGGTCGGCGCCGTAGCCGCCCTCGATCGTGTCGTCCCCTTCGTTGCCGAGCACGATGTCGTTGCCGAAGCGGCCGAACAGCTCGTCGTCGTCAGGGCCGCCGTGGAGGATGTCGTCGCCGGCCTCGCCGTCGACGTAGTCGCGCGCCTCGTTGCCGAACAGCTCGTCGTTGCCGTCCTGTCCGAACAGCGAGTCGGGCGCGCTGGTGCCGTACAGCGTGTCGGCGCCGGCGGTGCCGCGGATCACCGACGGCGAGATTCCATCGGTGGCCATCTCCGGTGGGATCCGGATGACCTCCTCGCAGCTCGAGAGCTCGTCGCGGCTCGGGGCGGTGCTCTCGACGTACACGGTGTCTCGCCCCGCGCCGCAGGAGACCTCGTCGGCGCTGTCGTCGGCGACGCGCACGATGTCGTCACCGCGCCCGCCGAAGACCTCGTCCTCGCCCGGCCCGCCGATCAGCGTGTCCGCGCCGTTGCCGCCCGAGACGCGGTCGTCGCCGGAGCCGCCGTCGAAGCTGTCGGCGCCGTCGGAGCCGTAGATGCGGTCGCGGCCGGCATCGCCCTTGACGTTGTCGTCGCCGCCGCGCGCGAAGATGCTGTCGCCTGCGCGGCCTCCGTCGATCGTGTCGTTGCCCGCGCCGCCGTCGATCTTCTCGGAGCCGGACTCGCCGAACAGGGTGTCGCCACCGTCGCCACCGTCGATCAGGCGGTCCGAGCCGCGGCCGCCGCGGATGACGTCATTGCCTGGGCCGCCGGAGAGCAGCGCGTCGTTGCCGAGGCCGGCCTCGATGATGACGTCGTCGCCCTCGCCGCCGCTGACCGTGTCGTCGGCGTCGCCGCCGTCGAGCCGGTCGTTGCCCGAGCCGCCGTCGACCTGGTCGTTGCTCTTCCCGCCGTCCCCGAAGTCGTCGCCGGGACCGAGGTGGAGCACGTCGTTGCCGGTCGCCCCGAAGGCGCGGTCGCTGCCGTCGCCGCCGTCGGCGATGTCACTGCCCGTCCCGGTGGAGAGCGTGTCGTTGCCTGGGCCGCCCTCGAGCCGGTCGTCGCCACGGCCGGCGCGCACGAGGTCGTCGCCGCCGAGCGCGACGAGCCGGTCCGGGCCGCGCGTGCCCGCGAGCGTCTCGGAGGCCTCGGTGCCGACGATCAGCGCCAGGCCCGGCTGGACCGCCAGCGCCCGCGGTCGCGAGCCGCGCAGGCGCACCACGCGCAGCCGCCGGTAGGAGAACGCGGACACGACCGACAGCGTCGCGCCGCCGCCGTCGGCGACGTAGATGCGCACGCCATCCGGCGACCACGCCGGCGCGCCCGGACCGCGCCCGGTACGGGGGCGCGCGATCACGCGGCGGCGGGTGAGGTCCACGACCACCGCTCGCATGGCGCGGCCGCCGGCGGCGACGAACGCACGGCGGCCGCGGATCGAGACACCGCCGCCGCCCCGCGCCCGGCCGAGCCTGACGGGGCGGCCGAGGCTGCCGCTGACCGGGTCGAGCGGGACGAGGCGCCGCGGCGCCGAGATCCACGCGCGGTCGCCGTCGTCGAAGGCGATCGCACCGGCTCCGGCGAGCTCGAGGCGGCGACGGACGCGCTGGGTCGCGAGGTCGACCACGGCAGCGCCGCCGCGAAACGTCACCACCGCCCGCGAGCCGTCGGGCGTGACCGCGAGTGCCCGCGCGGGCCGCGGGAGGCGCACGGCGGCGAGTGGGCGCATCGTCGCCGCGTCGATGACGTCGAGCGTCCGGGCGCGCGTCGCGTAGACGCGCGCACCGTCGGGCGAGGTCGCCACCGTCCTGGGGGCGCTGCGCAGCGTCGCGCGGCCGGCGACGGCGCGGCTGCCGAGGTCGATGGCGCTCACACCCCGGCCCGCCGCGACGTAGGCGCGCGAGCCGTCCGTCGTGGTCGCCACCGCGCGAGCGCGGCCGGGCAGAGCGACGCGGGCGCTCACCGTGTTCGTGCGCACGTCGAGCAGCGCGACCTCGGGGCGGTCCGCGGCGATGACGACGACGCGCGCGTGGGCGGTGGCGGGGGCGGCGGCAAGGAGCGCGGCGAGGCAGAGGGGCAGCGCGATCCGCATGGACACGCTGGAACCCGGGGGGCGTGGCGGGGTTGCGGGGTTTGCGGCGGGCGCGAACGAACGTCAACGGCGGCTGGGTGGGAGTGGGTCTGAACCGCCGCGGCGGCCACTGTCCTGCCGAGACCTCGCTATGCGAGGTCAAAGCAGGACGGCGGGCGAGTTTCTCGTCTGTCTAGGTGCGGTCTGTGAGTCACCAGGGCAGGACGGTGCGACCGGAAACGCCCGCTCACCACTCCCACCCAGCTCCCGTTGACGTTCGCCACGTCTCACCACGAACGCCCACCGTTAGCCTCCGCGGTATCGGCACCGCCACCCTCCTCCGCCCCGATCTCCTCACCGGCACCTCGGTCCTGCTCGCCTCCGTGGAACCGCCGAGCCGCTTCGGCGAGTCCGTCGCCCAGCGGTGCGCGACCCTCGGCGCCCACATGGGGCGCGTGGTCGTCGACCCCACCGGCGACGAGGCCGAGCGCCACCGGACCGACGTGCTGGTGTGGGATGGCGCCTCGCTCTCAGGCCCGCGCGACGTGCTCGACGGCGCGTGGCTGGCGCTCCGGCCGACCGCGCAAGCGATGATCGAAACCGAATCCGGCGGAAAGCTGCTCCTGATCGCGGCGCAGCCCTCGGACGCCGCAGCCGCGGCGGCCCGCGCCGGCGTCGAGAACCTCGCGCGGACGCTGTCGATCGAGTGGGCGCGCTACGGCATCCGCACCGCCGCGCTGCTGCCCGGCAACGCGACCGAGCCCGACGAGGTCGCCGAGCTCACGGCGTTCCTGGCCTCGCGCGCCGGGGACTACTACTCGGGCTGCGCCTTCGACCTGGGGGCCGTGTGAGCGACCGCTACCGCGTCACCTCGCTCGACTCGATCGAGGCCCTGCCGGGCCCTGGCTCGCTGTCCTGGCTGCCGGTGCGGCACGAGCTCGGGATCGGCGCCTTCGGGACCAACGCCTACGTCGCGCAGGCGGCCGGCGACGACGTGGTCGAGCCGCACACCGAGACCGCGAGCGGGCACGAGGAGCTCTACTTCGTCGCGCGCGGCGCGGCGACGTTCACGCTCGACGGCGAGGAGGTCAAGGCGCCCGCGGGCACCTACGTGTTCCTCCCCGACCCGGCGGTGCACCGGCACGCGGTGGCCGACGAGGCGGGGACCACCGTGATGTCGTTCGGCGCCCCGCGCGGCGAGCCGTTCAGCGTCTCGGGCTGGGAGGCGCGCTTCCGCGCGACGGCGATCCGCGAGCGCGACTCGCAGCAGGCGCGCGCGCTCTTCGAGGAGGGGCTCGCGGCGGACCCGCAGAGCCCGTGGGCGAACTACGACCTGGCGTGCTGGCATGCGCTCTACGGCAGCGCCGACGAGGCGCGTGCGCTGCTCGAGCGCGCGATTGAGCTCGGCGGCGACGAGGTCCGCGCGCAGGCAGGCGAGGATCCGGACCTGGCGAGCCTGCGCGGCGAGGCGCCCGCCTGAGCGGGCGCCGCGCCTGACGCTCAGCGGCGGCCGAGCCTGACCCGGCCGATCGTGCTCTCGCTGCCGGAGGCGTACCAGAGGTTGCCGTCCGGGCCGAGGGTGGTGGCGCCGGGGCTGCTCTTCGTCCGCAGCGGCCAGCTGAACCAGCCGCCGAGGTTGATCGGCCTCAGGAGGCCGGTCGCCTGCTCGGAGATCAAGAGCCCGTGCCGGGTCGGCAGCAGGCTGACCGGGTTCGCGTCCGCGGTCGGGAGCGGGAACCGGCGCGTGACCTTGCCGGCGGCGGTCATCCGCGTGATGACGTTCGTGTTGCGCTCGGCGAAGTAGAGCGCGCCGTCGCGGCCGGTGACGATCGGCCCGGGGAGGCTGTCCGGCGTCTCGAGCGGAAACTCGGTCAGCTCGCCGGAGGTCGTGATGCGGCCGACCTTGTTGCCGCCCGACTCGGTGAACCAGAGGGCGCCGTCGGGCCCGGCCACGATGGAGGCCGGGAAGGAGCCCGGCGTGGGGAGGGGGTACGAGGTGACCTGGCCACCGGTCGTGACGCGGTGGATCATGTCCTCGCGATCGGCGACCCACAGGGCGCCGTCGCGGCCGTTCGCGACGGCGATCGGGCCGCTGCCCAGCGGCATCGACGAGACCTTGCCCTTGGTGGTGACGCGCCAGAGGCGGCCGAGGCTGCTGTCGGGCGCCCACAGCGCGCCGTCAGGGCCCGCGGTGATGTCGGCGGGGAGGGCGAATTCCGCCAGCGGGAACTCCTTGACGCGGGAATGGGCGGAGGCCGTCGAGGGGATCGCGACCGCGAGCGCTGCCACCGTCGCCGCGAGCAGGGCGACGGGTCTGCGGAGGGGGTGCATGCAGAACCTCTGAGGTTGGAGGGAGAGGGGAGGGGCAAAGCAGGATGGCGGCTGCCGGGGGGGTCGGCGACCGAGGCATCTCCCGGTCCGGGGTACGGCTGTCCGTACGGCTAGCGACCTCTGCCGCGCCGCTCGCGCGGCAGCGTGCTCGGCCCCACGTGCGCGTCGAGCCAGGCGTTCAGCGGCTCCGCGGCGCGCCAGGTGTCGCCGACGTGCGCGAGCGCGGCGTCACGGTCGATGCCCCCCTCGCCTCCGACCGCGCGGCCGGCGATCAGCGCCTTGCGGCGCAGCAGCTCGATCCGCGGATGCTCGCGCGGGTAGCCGCGCGGCGCCGTGCGCAGGCTCTGCCCGGCGAGCTCGAGCCCGGCGTCCTGCGCCGCCGCGGTCACCGCCTCGAGCCGTGGCCCCACAGCATCGTCCGCCACCGCGGCGCGGAAGCGCTCGAGCTGGTCGCGAGCGAGCTGGTAGTAGCCCGTACCGGCGTAGAGGCCGCTCGCCGAGATCTGGGCGTACAGGCCGGCGCCCGGGACCGACGTGCCTCCGATGACGCCGTAGGTGCGCGTTTTGTAGGGCGTCTTGTCGGGGGTGAAGCGCAGGTCGCGCTGCTGGCGGAACACCCGCGCCTCGCCGCCGAAGGTCATCGCCAGCTCGTCGAGCATCGCCTCGAGGCCGCCGCGCACTTCGTGCTCGTAGCGCTCGCGCGTGGCGGTGAAGTAGGCCTTCGCGTTGTCGCGCTCGAGGCCGGCGAACCACTCGAACACCTGGGGGCCGAAGCCCTGGAAGGCGCTGCGCTCCATGCGGACCTCAGGTGCCTTCAGCCCAGGGCACCTCGACCGAGTCCTCCGTGGGCGAGTCGCGGGCGACGACGTACTCGGCGCCCTCGGACTCCGAGAGGTTCTGGAGGATGTGCGTCTCGCGCGGGGGGACGTAGACCATGTCGCCGGGGCCGAGCTCGGCGGTCTGGTCGAGGTGGTCGCCCCAGCGCACCTCGAGCGCGCCGGAGAGCATGTAGACCGCGCTCTCGCAGTTCTCGTGGTAGTGGGGCCGCGAGCGCGCGCCGGGCGGCACGCGGAAGACGCCCATGTAGATGTTGGTCGCGCCCGTGGTGGCCTGCGAGATCTCGGCGCCGCCGACCACGCCGCGCGGGACGTCGCGATCGACGTCCGAGGGCTTGACGACTCTCATGGCGGCAGCCTACGTCGTCATTCCGGTGAACTGCCCCCCGGTGATGTTGAGCACCTGCCCATGGACGTAGTTCGACCACGGGGAGCAGAGGAAGAAGACGCCGCCGGCCGCCTCCTGCGGGCTGCCCGGGCGCCCGAGGGGGATCAGCATCGAGGCCATCCCGCGCAGCTGGTCGGGGATGCCGAGCTGGACCGTCTCGCCGTCGATCTCGATCACGTTGTCGGAGTTCTTGGAGGCGGTCAGGCGCGTCTCGATGTAGCCGAAGGCGACCGCGTTGACGTTGATCTTGAACTGGCCCCACTCCTTGGCCAGGGTCTTGGTGAGGCCGACCACGCCGGCCTTGCCGGAGGCGTAGTTCGCCTGCCCGGCGTTGCCCATCGTGCCGGAGACCGACGAGACGTTGACGACCTTGCGGAAGACCTCGACGCCCTGCTCGCGCTCCTGCTTGGCGGGCTCGCGCAGGTGCGGCGCGGCGGCGCGCAGGACGCGGAACGGCACGATGGTGTGGATGTCGAGCATCCGCTGGAACGCGTCGTCGGACATCTTGTGGACCGGCGCGTCGATCGTGTAGCCGGCGTTGTTGACGATGATGTCGAGCCGGCCCCACGCGTCGACCGCCGTGCGCACGAGGTCGTCGGCCGCGCTCTCCTTGGTGAGGTCGCCGGCGTAGACGACCGTCTCGCCGGGGATCTCGCTCGCCGTCTGCTCGGCGGCGTCCCCGTCGAGGTCGTTGACGAGCACCTTCGCGCCGTGCTCGGAGAGCAGCTCGGCCGTCGCCCGGCCGATGCCGCGGGCCGAGCCGGTCACGATCGCCACCTTGTTGTCCAGTACGCCCATAAAGCACCTCGGTCCAGGGGAGTCAACTGCTCGGAGGCGCCGTAGTCTGGCGTGTCAGGCGACGGGGCGGAGGCTCCTTCGCCGCGTGGCCGCCACGGTGGCGGCCATCCCGAGGGCGGTTGCGGCGAGCCCGAAGGCCATCCCCGTGCCCGATCCCTCCACGACGGCGCCGCCGAGGGCCGCGCCCGCCGCGATGCCCGCGCCCATGCCGGTGCCGAGCCAGGTGTAGGCCTCGGTGACCGTCCCGCGCACCGCGAGCCGGCCGGCGAGCGAGTGCACGGCCGCGAGCGCCGGCGCGATCGCGATGCCGGCGAGGAAGATCAGCGCGGCCAGCGACGCGACGTCCGCCGCCAGCACGAGCGGCAGCGTGCCGCCGGCCAGCGCGGCGAGCAGGACGATCACGCGGCGGCCGGGGTCGGGCCCGGCCTGGAGGCGGCTCGCGACGGCGCCGCCGACGAGGCTCCCAAGGCCCCAGAGGCCGAACACGAAGCCGGTGGCGCCGGGCGCGCCCGCTCGCTCGCACAGCGCCGGCACCGCGACCTCGATGACGCCGACGCCGATCCCGAGCACGCCCATCGTGGCGAGCAGCGTCCGCACGCCCGGGGAGGCGAGCGCTCCCGCGAGCCCACGCACGCGGCCGCGCTCCGGGCGCCACGCGCGCGAGGCGGGCGTAAGGACGAACATGACCGTGCCGAGCAGCGAGAAGGCGCCGCAGGCCGCAGCCGCGGCGGGGATCGAGAGCAAGCCGCCGATCCCGGCGACGATCAGCACCGGGCCCGCGATGTAGATCCCCTCGAGCACGGCGGACTCGCCGGTGAAGAGGACGTGGCGCGTCGCATCGTCGAGGTCGCGGTTCCAGAGCGCGCGGACGGTCGCGCCGAGGGGCGGCTGCGAGGCGCCGGTGAGCGCCGCGAGCGCGACGATCAGGAGGAGGGAAGCGTCGCCCGCGAGCGTGGCGAATGACAGCAGCGCCGCCGCGTGCAGCAGGGCCGCGCCGAGCAGCACGAGCGTCTGTCCCTTGAGGTCGATCAGCCGGCCGAGACCCGGGGCGACCAGCCCGAGCGACAGCGCGTAGGCGGCCGTCGCGCCGCCGCCGGCCGCAAAGGAGCCGGTGATCTCGTGCGTGCGCAGGATGAAGACGAGGCCGATCGCGCCCATCGGGAGCCGCCCGATCAGCGACGCGACGAACGGCGCCGCGGCGCCCGAGTCGCGCAGCGCGGCGACGAAGCCGGGGCGAAGAGCGGCGGTGGCGGCCGGGGCCGGCGTCACAGCCGCTTGCGCAGCATCCCGAACACGCCCCGCAGCACCTTGCGCTGGAGCCGCTGACCCTCGCGCGAGCGGAGGAAGTCGCCGACGTCGGGCGGGCCCGCCGGCGCGGGCGCCCGCTTGCGCGGCTTCGGGACCGGCACGTGCTCCATCTCGGTGGGCGGCAGCGGCGCCGGCTGGGTGAGGCGCGCCTCGAGGAGCTCGCGCGCGCTGGGGTTGTCGAGCCGCTCGCCGTAGCGCGCGTACAGCGGCGACGCCTTCGCCGCGCCGTCGACGTCGGGCGCGGGGCCCATGCTCGCGGCCGGCGCTGCCAGCCGCGTGTGCACCACCGGGGTCGGGATGCCGCGGTCCGACAGCACGGTCACGACCGCCTCCCCGATCCCCATCTGCGTCAGCAGCTCCTCGAGGTCGTAGAGGTCGGACTTCGGATACGTCGAGACCGTCGCCTTCAGCGCCTTCGCGTCGTCCGGGGTGAACGCGCGCAGCGAGTGCTGGACGCGCGAGCCGAGCTGGCCGAGCACCTCGCTCGGGACGTCCTGCGGGTTCTGCGTCACGAAGAAGATGCCGACGCCCTTGGAGCGGATCAGGCGAACGGTCTGCGCCACGGAGTCGAGGAACGCCTCGGTGGCGCCGTCGAAGAGCAGGTGCGCCTCGTCGAAGAAGAACACGAGCTTTGGCTTGTCGAGGTCACCGGCCTCGGGCAGGTCCTCGAACAGCTCGGCGAGCAGCCACATCAGCGCGGTCGAGAACAGCGCCGGCTTGTCCTGCACGCCCGGCAGCTCGAGGCAGGAGATCACGCCGCGGCCGTCGGGCGCCGTGCGCAGCAGGTCGGCGATCGCGAACTGCGGCTCGCCGAAGAACTCGTTGCCGCCGCCCTCCTCCAGCCCGATCAGCGACCGCAAGAGCACGCCCACGGTGGCCGGCGAGAGCCCGCCGATGCGCTTGAGCTCCGGCTTGCCCTCGTCGGAGTCGAGGAACGTCAGCAGCGCGCGCAGGTCGGAGAGGTCGACGAGCGGCAGGCCGTTCTCGTCGGCGTAGTGGAACACGAGCGTCAGGCTCTGCTCCTGCGTCTTGTTGGCGCTCAGCACCTTCGCGAGCAGCTGCGGCCCGAAGTCCGACACGGTCGCGCGCACGGGCACCCCCGCGCCGATCCCGCCGAGCGCGAGGTACTCGGTGGGGAAGCCGGTCGGCGCGAACGGCAGCCCGAGGTCGGCCTGGCGCTTCTCGGCCGCCTTGCCTGTCTCGCCCGGCTGCGACAGGCCGGACAGGTCACCCTTCACGTCGGCGGCGAAGACCGGCACGCCCGCCGCTGACAGCGCCTCGGCCAGCAGCTGCAGCGTGCGCGTCTTGCCGGTGCCCGTGGCGCCGGCGATCAGGCCGTGGCGGGTCATCATCGCCAGCGGGATGCGGACGACGGCGTCCTGGTGCAGGGTGCCCTCGTGCACCCCGCGGCCGAGCTCGATCGCCGCGCCCTCCGTCGCGTAGCCCGCGGCGATCGCCTTCGCGAAGTCGGTCATCGACCCGGACAGTAGAACGACGGGCCGCCCGGCGCGCCCTCCCGCGGCGGCTCCCGTCCCCGAAGAACCCTGTTTCGTGCGGGCCAGCGTGAGCGTCATCGTCGTATGCGCAACTGCGTCTCTGGGCGGCCGTCGGCCGCGCCACACCCAGCGTGGCGACCCCCGCGACGCACGACCGCGAGCCAAAGCCGTACCGCGGCCGTGCTCAAGACGGCAGCTGGCATGCGACCTTCCCTGCGGTGAGCCCGTCGATGAGGGCGCGTGTGTTGGAGGCGAGCGATTGCAGGTAGGTAGCGCCGTCCGAGCTTGCGGGGCCGAGTGAGTCGGCCCAGAGGGCGCGGCCGACCTTGGCGCCTGTCTCGCGTGCGATCGCCTGTTCGACCTTGGTGTTGACGGAGCTCTCGGCGAAGATCGCCTGGACGTCCTCGTGCTCGATCTCCTCCACGAGCTCGGCGGTCTCGCCGGCGGAGGGCTGTCCGGCGGTGGAGAGTGACGGGATGACGGTGCCGATGACTTCGAGGTCGTAGCGGTTGGCGTAGTAGCCGAGTGCGTCGTGGGTGGTCACGAGCGTGCGCTGCGCGGCCGGGACGTTCTGCCAGCAGGCGGCGATCGCGGTGTCGATTGCGCGCAGTCGCTTCGTGTAGCGGTCGGTCTGTGAGCGGTACTGAGTCGCTCGCTCAGGATCGGCCCTGGCGAGGGCTTCACCCAGCGCAGCGGTCGCGAGGATGCCGTTGCGGGGGTCCTGCCACCAGTGCGCGTCCGTCTCCTCCTTGCCGGCGTCGTCCTCGTCGCCGTGCTCGGCCTCGCCGGCGTGCTCCTCATCCTCGTGGTGATGCGCGCCCCCCTCGATGGTTTCGACGGAATCGATGAGCGTCACGACCGGGGCTTTGGTCCCGGAGCTCTCGATCGCCTCCGCGAGCCACTCGTCGATCTCCCCGCCTGAGCGCACCACGAGCGCCGCGTCGCCGAGAGCGTCGATGTCGCGCGGGCGCACCTCATAGCCGTGCGGGTCGGCGTTCGGAGGTAGCAGTCCCACGACGTCGACGTGACCGCCGCCGACGTTGCGCGCGAGATCGGCCGCCTGCGTCGTCGTGGCGACGACCTTCAGGCGCTGGACGCCGCCCGAGCCGGCCTGGTCGTCCTCCCCGCAGCCAACCAAGAAGCACGACACGACAACAACGACGCAGGTGAGCAGGCGAGGAGCGGGCATCCGAAGAACATACTGAAAATCATTCTCATTCGCAGCGACGAAACCCCATGGGTTCGCAGCGACGAACCCCGTGAAGCAACCCCGAGAAAACTGACGCCAATGTCGACGACGAATCGCAGGATTCACCAGCGTGAGCGGCGCCCCGGCGCCGCTACGAACCAACAGCGCCGGCGGCAAGCACGCCGCTGACGATCAGCACAATGCTGAGACGCTGCTTGCGTCGCGGCGTCAGCCAGCGCGGCTGGCGCGCCACAATCCATGCGCGGAGCCCGGTCGCAGCGGTCACGGCGGCTACGCCGGTCGTCGCCGTCGCCATGCATTGCACGCACATGTGTCCGAGTATAGGCGTGCTGGCAAGGGCTTCCTCGGAAGGGCGCGAACCCGAGGGCATGCACCGCATCCCGCTCCTGCGCACCTCCGCCGGACGAGCCGCGGGCGTCGCGGTGCTCGTCTTGATCGTGCTGGTCGCCGTCGGTGTCGGCGTGCTTTGGCCACGCGCCGAGGTCCCCGAGCTCGAGAACATCGTCGGCGGCGAGGCGCAACAGGCGGAGGTCGTGCGGGTCACGACCGGGACCTGCGAGAGCTACGCCGGGCCGGGCTGCAAGCTCGCCGAGATCCGCCTCAAGACCGGCGCCAACGCCGGCAAGAACTCCTACGTGTCACTCCCCCCCGACCGCTTCGCGCCGTCCCTGCGCTCCGGCGATCAGATCCGGGTCTTCCGCAACGCACCGGCGGGCATCGACCCGGACCTGGCCGCACAGCTGCCGATCGACGACCCGTCCCAGATGCCCTTCGCCTTCGTCGACTTCGAGCGCACCGGCTCGATCGGCTGGCTGGCGCTCGCGTTCGCCGCGCTCGTGCTGCTGCTCGGTCGGCTGCAAGGAGCCCGGTCACTGCTGGGCCTCGCCGCGAGCCTGGTGCTGGTGGTCGGCTTCGTGGTTCCGGCGATCCTCGACGGCAGCCCGCCGCTGCTCGTCGCGCTCGTCGGCTCGCTCGCGGTGATGCTCGCCACGATCGGCCTCACGCACGGGATCACGCTCAAGAGCGCGGCAGCCGTGCTCGGCACCACGATCGCGCTCGTACTCACGGCGCTGCTCGCCCTGCTCTGGGTCCGCGTCGCCCACATCACCGGCTTCTCATCCGAAGCGGCGGAGCTGCTCAACGTCCAGACGGGCAGCCGCCTCTCGCTTCAGGGACTAGTCCTCGCCGGAATGGTGATCGCAGCGCTCGGCGTTCTCGACGACGTCACCGTCTCGCAAGCCTCCACCGTGCTCGCGCTGCGACGCGCGAACCCGGCCATGTCCGCCACACGCCTGTTCACCGAAGGCATGGACGTCGGCCGCGACCACCTCAGCGCCACCGTCAACACCCTCGTGCTCGCCTACGTCGGCGCGGCCCTGCCCGTCCTGCTCATCTTCTCAACCCAGGGAACCAGCCTCGGCGACGCCCTCAATCGCGAAGTCGTCGCCACCGAGATCGTCGCGATGCTCGTCGGATCACTCGGCCTGATCGCCGCCGTGCCCCTCACCACCGCACTCGCCGCCGCGCTCGCAGCCCGAGTCCCAGCCGTCGCCCTCCCCGACAACCTCCACGAACACGCGCATTGAGCTCAAAGGCCGTACGACCTGCCGATCACGTCGAGCATGATCTCGTCCGTCCCCGCGCCGATGCGGTTGAGCCGCAGATCGCGCCATGCGCGCTCGACGCCGTACTCCTTCATGTATCCGGCGCCGCCATGGATCTGGATGCACTCGTCGGCCACCTCCACCGCGATCCGCGAGGCGTTGAGCTTCGCCATCGAGATCTCGCGCACCGGGTACTCGCCGTTGGCGTGCCGCCACGCCGTCGTGTAGACGAGTTGGCGCGCGCCCTCGATCTTCGTCGCCATCTCCGCGAACTTGTGCCGCGTGACCTGGAACTTGCCGATCGAGCGGCCGAACGCCTTGCGCTCCTGCGCGTACTGCAGCGTCTGATCGAAGACGCGCTGCGCGCCGGCGACGCAGCCGGCCGCGCCGATCAGGCGCTCGCCCTGGAGCTCCCACATGATGTGGTAGAAGCCCTTGCCGACCTGGCCGAGCACGGCGTCGGCGGGCACGCGCACGTCGGAGAACGCGAGCAGCGCGGTGTCGGAGGCGTGCATGCCGAGCTTCTCGAGCTTCTTCTCGCGGATCACGCCCGGCAGGTCCATGTCGACGAGGAACAGCGTGAAGCCGTCATAGCCGGCGTCGGGGTCGGTCTTCGTGACGAGCACGATGTAATCGGCGCGGTGACCGTTGGTGATGTACGTCTTCGAGCCGTTGATGACCCACTCGTCGCCGTCGCGCACGGCGCGGGTCTTGATCCCTGAGACGTCGGAGCCGGCGTCGGGCTCGGTGATCCCGAGGCAGGAGATCTTCTCGCCCTTGATCGAGGGCACGAGGTAGCGCTGCTTCTGCTCCTCGGTGCCGAACAGGTGGATCGGCGGCGTCGCCATGTCGGTGTGGACCGCGACGCCCATCCCGACGCCGCCGCACTCGGCGTGCACCATCTCCTCGGCGAGCACGAGGCTGCAGAAGTAGTCGCCGCCCTGCCCGCCGTACTCCTCCGGGTAGGAGAGCCCGAGCAGGCCCAGCTCGCCCATGCGGCGGAAGACGGAGTCGGGGAACGTCGTCTCCTCCCATTCCTCCGCGTGCGGGGCGAGCTCCTTGACCACGAACGCGTGGATCGACTCGCGCAGCTGCTCGTGGTGGTCGTTGAAGATGAAGTGCCTGCGGCGTGACCCGTGGTCGGGCTTGAGGACGTCGGTTTCGGTGGCGGCCATGTCTGAACGCTAGCGATGCAGCGTCAGCTTGCGGGCCAGCACCCGCCGGTTGCCTGCCGCGTCGACCGCCGCGACGCGGAGCTGGGCCTGCACGCGGCGTGCGCGCCAAAGTTTCGTCTTCGCGCGGCGGTCGAAGCGCAGGAACGCATAGGTGCTCCCGGCCGCCCCCACGGCGGCCGTGCCGCGGGCCACGGTGCGCACGCGCATGAGGCGCAGCCTGCGCGCCGACCTGACGTCCAGACGCAGCTCGGCTCGGATCGTGCAGGCCTCGGAGCAGCGGACCGCGGCGAAGAGCCCGCCGCCCAGCTCGGCGAAGGCCTGCCGGCCGGCGACCCTCAGACGCACCACGGGCGGCGATCGGTCCGCGGCGGTAGCCGCCGGCGGGGCGGAGGCGCCGGCCGGCGTGGGCGGGGTCGGTGCCCCGAGCGGGCTCTCGTCACCGTCACACGCCGTGCCGATGCCGTCGCCGTCGCCGTCGGCCTGGTCCTGGTTCGGCGCCCGCGGACAATTGTCGGGCGCGTTGTCGGCAACGTAATCCTGGTCGTCGTCGTTGTCGCAGCGATCGCCGAGCTGGTCTCCGTCGGAGTCGAGCTGGTCCGCGTTGGCCCGCCGCGGGCAGTTGTCGTCGTCGTCGATGAGGCCGTCCTGGTCGCTGTCGATGTTGGCGCAGGCGTCGCCCCTTCCGTCGCCGTTGGCGTCCTCCTGGCCAGGATTGGCGATCGTGCGGCAGTTGTCCGCGTCGTCGGCACGCCCGTCGCCGTCGTCGTCGGAGTCGCACCGGTCCCCGAACCCGTCGGCATCGGTGTCGGTCTGGTCGGGGTTGCGCGTCGAGAAGTCGTTCGCGCCCGCGGGCGGGCAGTTGTCGATGCCGTCCTTCACGGAGTCGCAGTCCTGGTCGTCAGGCGGCGTCGGGACGAGCGAGGCCGGGGCGCCGCCGCCCCCGCCGCCGGCGCAGTGGGCCGCGTGCTCGGCGACCGCCACCGCGCCCTGCGCCGGAGTGAACGCCGCGAGGGCGAGCACAACCGCGAGCACGAGCGTGCCGAGCGTCTTCATCGCTGTCCCATGGTAGGCGCGGGACGATGAACGTGGGGGCGGCTCCGGAGGCCGCCCCCACGCCCGAGGCTGGTCGATCAGCGGCGGGTGACCCGCTCGCAGTTCGTCAGCTTGTCCTTGCGGTCGGCGGTCACCCTGTCGCGCCCGCTGCCGCAGCTGATGCGGTCCTGCTTGCCGTCCCGTGCGGAGATGCGGTCGTTGCCGCCCGCGGCGATGACCCGGTCCCGCCCGCTACCCGGCGTGATCCGGTCGGCCCCGGCGTTGCCGTAGATACGGTCCGACGCCGACCCGCCGGAGATCCGGTCGTTGCCGGGCCCGCCGCTGATCGTGTCGTTGCCGGTGCCGCCAACGAGGGCATCCCTGCCGGAGCCGCCCGAGAGGATGTCGCGCTTGGCCCCGCCGCCCAGGCGGTCGTTGCCGGCGTTGCCGTTCAGTCGGTCGACGCCGCGGCCGCCGATCAGCGCGTCGTTCCCGACGGCGCCGAGCAGGCGGTCGTCGCCTGTCCCGCCCTCGAGGCGGTCGTTGCCGCCCTCGCCGTCGATGACGTCCTTGCCCAGGTCGCCGAACAGGCAGTCGCCACCCGAACGGGCGTCGACGACGTCGTCGCCGGCCGCGGCACGGACCGTGTCCGACCCCTCGGTGCCCGCGAGCAGGTCACGGCCCGCGGTGCCCGTGATCACGTTCTCGCAGCCCGTCTCCTTGAGGGCCGGGGGACCCGGAGGCGCGGGGCCGGCGGGCGGCTGGACCGCGCCCGGGCCGGTGTACCGGAACAGGTACAGCCCGAGGTCGCGGTCGGAGCCCGCGAACAGGCGCTCGCCCTGGGATGTCGTGAACGCCTCGACGCCCCAGAAGTCGTTCCCGCCCTCGTCGATGAACTTGCCGGTCTCCTCGAGGCCGCCGTCGCCGAAGCGGAACACGCGCATGCCGCCGGCGTAGTAGGAGACGTAGCCGAGGTTCACGTCGGGGTCGGTCGCCCACTCGTGGACCGACAGGTCGCCGTAGCCCACCGAGTAGCGCTCGTCCAGCGCCTCGGGGATGGCGTAGTCGTCCACGGGCACGAGGTCCGTCCCCGTGTTGCGGAACAGGTGGACGTAGCCCCAGCCGTCGAACACCGAGTCGGCGCTCACCTTCTCGCCGAGGTCGCCGAGCGGCGGCCCGTGGCCGGGCGGATACGGCACGGTCGTGTTGTTCGGCTCACCGAAGATGGTGTGCAGCGCCTCGTGGGTCGTGCACACCGCCACGACCGGGTCGGCCGGGAACTCGCCGCCGGAGCCGCAGAACGGCCCGCCGGCCTCGCCCGGGTGGTGGTTGACGAACAGCACGGCGTCGTAGCCGGCCTCGATGGCGTTCGCGGCCTTCTCACCGGGGAAGCACGCAGGCTCCGGGTTGTCCGGGTCCCCGGAGGGCCCGCGCTGAAGCACGACGATCGCCTCCTCGCCCGGCTCGAGCGCCGGCAGTCCGGCCGACCCTCGTGCCGGGATGGGGTCCGACGCGTCGCAGCCGTAGCCGCCGTAGACGGTCGGGCCGTTCATCACGAGATCCGGCAGGAACGCGGCCGCCGCGGCGCCGCCGACCCCCACGGAGTCGAACTCGCCGGCGTTCGGGCCCGTGGTGATCTCGAACGTGCCCGGCCGGTGCGTGCTGAAGTCCTCGTCGGCCGCCACCACGAACTCGTTGTCATGGCTGAACTCGCCCTGGTGCCCGTTCCCCTCCGGCGGAGCCTGGCCCGTCAGCGGGTCGACGGTCCCGAAGTCGGAGTCGCCGATGAACGTCGGCGCGGTCGGGTCGTTGACGTTGAGCTTGACGTAGCCCGAGTCCCAGTAGGACGAGAGCAGCGTCTGCACGTTGCCGATCTTCTTGACGACCATGTCGTGGTGGAAGATCGAGTTGCCGAACGCGCTGTTGTCGACGAGATCGAAGCCCTGCTCTTCCGCGAGCGCGACGAGGTCGAGGTCGGCGATGAACTCCGGCCGCGACGGGTTCGTGACGTCGAAGATGTCGACGTCGTGGGCCTCGACGTTGTCGACGCTCACCGCATACAGCTTGGCGCCGTCCTGCCACAGGAAGATGGAGTGGTTGCTGCTGGGGAACTCGCGACCGGGCGTCGGCTCGGTCGACATGAACGGGTTGCCGTCGTCGCCTTCCGTCTCGGTCGAGTAGTCGCCCGGCATCTGGTCGCCCGGGGCGACGGGATCTGCGTCCTTGGTGAGCCACACCGGGCTGGCCGGGTTCGTGACGTCATACAGCTCGAAGCCGCCGGGGGAGGGCTCGGTCGGGTCCGGGTCCGGGGCGCAGTACTCGTTGTTGACGGCGAGGATGTCGCGGCCGTTGAACGACACGACGTGCGCGCCTTCACCGTGGTAGAAGTCGGTCCGGGCCGGCATGAACGCCAGCTGGCGGGGCTTCGCCGGGTCCGAGATGTCGACCGAGAAGAAGCCGCCGCGGTTGCACGTGCCGTCCGCTTCCACGGGCAGGGACCATGAGTTGAGGTACGCGGCCTGCTTGTAGATCGCCACGTCCGCGATCTGGCCTGCCTCGATCGGGTTGAAGTTCGCTTCAGTGCGGTACTGCGGCGGCGTGCTGAGCTCCAGCTTGCCGACGACGTCGATGTTCTCCCGCACCGGCGGCAGGTGTCCGACGAGATGGTTGCGAGCGGACGAGCCGCCCGCGATGCGGTCGCTCGCGCTGGTCCCCAGCCCGAGCCACGGGCGCGCTGCGTCTGCGGCTTTGCCTGGATTCGCGCGCTTCGCGCCCAGCGCGTCGCCCGGCACGGCGAGCAGCAGCAGTGTCGTGGCGACGAGCAGTGCGCCACGCGTCAGAGTGGATGCGAGCACCCTTCCTCCAATATGAGCTTGGGCCCCTCCCGGACTCGATCCCCTCGGACCGAGGCAGCGGCGTTTGCGGCATGCTAACCCCTCGAGCCTCAGCGCCGCAACCGGACGCGCGGGGCCCGGACGGCGGCCGAATTGCCCGTCAGATCGGTGGCGACGACCCCGAGCCGCACGGTGACCCGGCGCCGGCGTGCGAACGCGCGCCGGCACTCGCGCCGCTGGCGGCGGCTGAGCCTCACGGTCAGGACGGCGCCGCCGCCGGCGACCGCGATCGGGCGGCGATCGCTCTGGAGCGGCAGCGCCAGGCCCGCCACGTCGAGGAAGCCCGAAGCGGCCACGACGCCGCGCTCGCTCGAGGTCGCCAGGACCCGCAAGCGGCCGCGCCGGCCCACGCGCTGGCGCGTGGAGCCGCCCGCACGCACCCGCGGCGGTGTGCGGTCGGCGCGGCCCGCGGCGTCGGCGGGGGGCGCGACGACGGCGCGCTGGACGCCCTCGCAGTCCGGCGCCAGCTCGTCGAAGGAGTCGGCCTCGACCTGATCGGCGCCGTCGCCACAGGCGACGCGGTCGGCCTCGCCGTCGCGCGAGCGCACGGTGTCGTCGCCGGGGCCGCCGTCGAGCGAGTCCGCCCCGCCGCCGCCGTCGAGGGTGTCGGCGCCGGCGCCCGCGGCCAGGGTGTCGTTGCCGTCGCCGCCACCGACTGCGTCGGCGCCGTCGCCGCTCGCGAGGGTGTCGGCGCCGGCACCGCCGAGCAGCGTCACGGGGAGCGCGAGCGCCACCGTGGCGGAGTCCTCGCGCTCGCCGAGGTCGATGCGCACGCGGTTGACGAGCGACCGTCCGCAGAACGTCTCGATGATCCACGCGTTGGCGTCGCTGGTGATCTCGCCCGGACGGCAGGGCCCGGGATCCATGCCGCCGTCGACGGTGGGGTCGCGCACCTGGACGTCGGCGCCGCTCGGCCCGACCCGCAGCGAGTTCAGCGACGTGGCGTCCGAGGAGAGGTAGCTGAGCTCGCCGCCGGTGACGCGCACGATCGAGTGCGCGCTCGCGGCGGCGGGGAGCGCGGCCGCGGCGAGCGCGGTCGCGGCCAGCACGACGGCAGCCCGGGGCCTCACGGCGTGAACACCAGCTTCCAGCTGCGGCCGCCGTCGCTCGTCCCCGCGATCGCGCCGTCGCTCAGGGCGAGGAACAGACGGTCGGGCCCGGTGGCCTTGAACTTGTACGGCTCGCCCTTCACACGACCGGCAGGCTGCCAGGTCGCGCCGCGGTCGCGCGAGCGCTGGATCGCGCCGTCCTTGTCGGCGCGGTAGAGCGCCCCGGGCGCCGGCCAAGCGAGCCGGATGCCCTCGCCGGTCGCGATCGCGCGCCAGCGCTTGCCGCCGTCCTCGGAGCGATACAGCCGTTCTGCGGAGGACGCGAGGATGTAGTCCGGGTCGCGGGGGTCGACCTCGAAGTCGATGATCAGCTCCGGCGGGGTGAAGCGCTCGGTGAACGTGCGGCCGCCGTCACGCGTGATCAGCAGCGCGCCGAGCACGGCGTCGAACGCGTAGATCCGGTCATGGCGCATCACGATCTTGTGCAGGTCGGCCTCTCCGAGCCGCGAGATCACGCGCCAGTGGCGGCCGCCGTCGTCGGACTCGATAAAGCCGAGGAACGACGGCAGCGTCCCGGGCCGGTCAGGGTGGCCCGAGCCGATCATGCGCCCCGGGCCGGTGGCGAGCAGCTCGAGGAACGTGCCCACCGTCGCCGTCTTGCCGCGGGTGCTGACCTCGCCCGTCACCCGTTTGACGGAGTCCGTTCGCGAGTCGATGCGCCAGAAGCCTCGGTTCGTCGTCAGCAGGAACTCCTGGCTCGCCGGGTCGATGTCGAGGGCGTTGACGTAGGGCGGCTTCAGCGAGAAGTCGACCAGGCGGTCCGAGCGCATCGCCTTCCCGCTGCTCTCCGCCTGCTGCCCACCGCAGCCGTTGAGCAGGAGGCAGCACGCCAGTGCAGCGGGGAGAAAGACCCGGGCGGCCGCCACGGCGGTCAGCGCCGGATCGCGAAGAACACGCGGATGCTCTTCGCACACCGGAACTTCAGCTTCGTGTCCGAAGCCCGGTAGCTCCGGCAGCGGTAGCCCGACGGACGCCGCCGGGACGCCAGGTACGTCCGCGAGTAGCGCTTCGCGGTACTGCAGCGCATCTGGTCCGCCTTGATCTGATAGCGCTTGCCGGACACGGTCTGCATGCCGCAGTTCTTCGGCGGCACGATGGCGGTGGCGGCGACGGCGGATATGGCCAGGGCCACCAGCGCGAGCACGAGCGTCTTCGCGAACCGCATGGACAAGCGTCAAGAGTAGCTCGCGGATCGCGACCTGTGACACCATCGGCCATCGTGCGCAAGCCGCATCGCCGCCTCTGGATCACCCCAGTGCTCGTCATGCTCGCGTGCTTCCGCCGCTGATCGCTGCGTGGATCGTCATCGTGCTGGTGCTCGCGGTGAAATCAGCGCGATGGCTATGGAATTGGAGGCGCCGCCCCGGCTAAGGGCAGCGGTTCTCGAGGACGAACCTCCCCCGCTTGTAGAAGCGGCCGTTCGCACGCTTGGCGACGACGATGCGCCGCGTATCGACCTTCTTGGCGTCGTCGGTCACGCGGAAGCGCACGTAGTAGACGCCGCGTGCGACGCGCGTCTTCTTGCCGCTGGTCTTGCGGCCGCTCCAGGTGAACGAACGCTGCCGGTTGCGGAAGCGGGCGACCCGCTTGGCGCGGACGATCGTCCCGCCCTTGGAGGTCTGGAAGACCTCGACGGTCGCCGCGTTGCGCGTCCGCTTCGAGAACGAGATGCGCAGGCTGCGGCCCGTCCGCTTGACGGCGACCGTGCGGAAGCCGTTGGGGTCGGTGCAGGCGACTGCGTTCGGCGGCGCCGTCGCCGGCTGTCCGCAGGGCACGTCGCCGACGTTGATCGTCTGCGAGCGCTCGACGTAGACCGACTTGCTCCCGAGCACGTTGCCGGCGCCGTCCTCACACGTCATCTCCCACGCTGTCTGGGTGGCCACGCGCGGCTGCCCGGACGGGTTGACGTGCCAGGTGAACGCGCCGCCGGCGGGGACCACCAGCGTCGACTCGCGCGGCTCGGTGATGGTCTGCACCGGGTACTGGACGCCTTCGTCGTCCGGGCGCTCCGACGTGCGATAGGAGATGGTCTTCCTGATCCGCAGCGTCCGGCCCGCCGGCGCGGCGCCCTCGATCACCGAGTGCGAACCCCGGTCGACGGCGGTCTCGCCCGCGAGTGTGTAGGCCTCGCGCAGGCCGCCGAGCGTGCGGCCCGTCGGCTCCTCGAAGGGGTCCACCTCCGGCCGCCCGGAGTAGTCGGCGACGAACTCGCTGTACGCCGGGTGGAACTCGGCCTTGCCGATCTCGGGCGTATACGAGAACGCGCCGAGCCCGTCGTAGAGGTAGTCGTCGGTGGTGCCCGTCGTGTCGTAGAGCTGGTAGCTGTACTGCGACACGTAGGCGGTCTCCCGCGCCATGGCGTCACCGAGCGCACGGAGGCGCTCCTCGTCGGGCACGGGCCCGAACGTGGCGGTGCCCGGCGGGCGGAGGATCAAGCCGGTGAACGTGTGGTTGGTGATGAGCACGGCGGGCTGGAGGTTGCGGGTGAACTGGCGGAAAGCTTCCGTCTCGGGCTCCGAGAACGGGCTCGGACCGTGGTAGGTCTGGCTGTCGCGCGACGTGTCCGTGCCCGGGCCGCCCCACTCGACGCCGTAGTTGCGGTTGGGGTCGACCCCGCGGTCGACGTTGTCCGGGATGCTCGGGTAGCTGCGCGCGAGGCAGGCGCCGGCGGGCTCCACCACCGGCGGCTCGGCCAGCGGCCGGCAGTTCTTGCGCTTGTAGGCGCCGGAGGCGAGCCCGGAGCTGCCGCTGGCCGTCCCGCTGTTGCCCGGGTCGACGTAGTTGCCGCCCGGGGTGAGGCCCTCGGACTGGATGCTCACGTTGAAACCGTCGACGTTGAGCACGGGAATGACGTAGTTCCTCGCGCCCTTGACGATCCCCGCGAGCCGCGCGTTGCCGCTCTTGTAGCCGTTGACGAGGTCGATGCCCCATTCCAGCGTCGCCTCGTTGGCCGGCCACTCACGTGCGTGGTGCGTGCCGACCTGGATGAACGCGGGCCGGCCGTCCGGCGCGGCGTTGACGTCTTCCGCGATTTCGACGCCCAGGATCTCGCGCCCCTCCCACGAGCGCCCGGGGAGCGTGAACAGCCGGACCAGTCCGGGGTTGTCCAGCGCAAGCTGCCGGAGATCCTGCTCGATCTCGGGCAGCGTCCGGTACGAGGTGCGCGCGCTGGGGATCGCGCGTGCCGCCGCGCGGCCCGCGGCGGACCTCGCGGTGCGCTGCTCCTTGAGGCGGTTGGCCCGGTCACGGGCCTTCACGTCGGCGATGCGGACGGAGAAGTCGAGCCCGGCGGACGTCAAGCTCCGCTCCTGGGCGGCCGACGAGACGAGCGTGTCCCAGTAGTCCGGCCCTGGATGGTCGGTCGTATCGAGCCCCAGGCCCGCGAGCCGGGCCTTGGCCGCGGCCGTCGGCGTGGACACGCGGACCAGCTTGGTCTTGGCGTCCGACGCTGCGGCCTTCGCCGTCTCGGTGAACCGGTAGCTCACGGATAGGCGGTCTGATCCGTTGCGCCGGCAGGCCTGCAGCACCAGTCGCTGACCCTTTTGCACGAGGGCGGTGGCGTACTCGGTGGCCGTGATCTGGGCGGAGCCGCTCAACGCCTTGCCCGAGGCCGCATCGATGATGCCGAGATCCCAGTCGGCCGCAGCGGATCCGCTGGTGCGGACACCCAGGACGCCGTCGACGGGGGACACGATCGAGCGGCGGTCGACGCCCTGCCCGGTCACCGACCGGATGGCGCAGAACTGGCGCTTCTCGACGGACGCGGAGGCCGTGTAGGCCGTGGCCGGCAGCGGCTGCGCAGCGGCTGCCGGCGTCGCCGGAACGGCGGTCGCCAATACGGCGAAGGCACCAAGACTCAGACCGCGAATGCTCAAACGCATGGACGCCCTTGGGTTGGAGTGGACGTTGGACGAAGCGTGCATACTGCCACGATCGGAGGTCGAGGCAAGGGAGCGCTTGTGGCACGTCGGTCACTTCTCGTGGTTCTGGTCGGAGCATGCACGTTCGCGCTGGTCGGAGTGGCATCCGCGCAGCTGCCGCCGCCGTTCTTCGCGTTCGAGCACGACAGCACCCGCGACGGCACCCCGACCGAGATCGTGTCGGGCTTCTACAACGGCGACGACGGCGACAACTCCAACGGCGACCCGCTGGCCGACCGCGTGCCCAACAGCTACGAGACGTTCGACTTCACGGTTCCGGCCGGCTCCCAGAACGGCTCCTTCAACGTGCACCTCGAGTGGGTGGACCCGCGCATCGACCTCGACTTCGCCGTCTACCGGCTCAAGCCGAATGGCGAGATGGTGTCCAACGCAGTCGCCGGCTCGGCGAGCTTCGGCGACAATGACGAGGACGGCCAGTACCGGCCGCCCGTCGGCAACGTCGAGCCCGGCACGTACCGCATCGTGGTCGACAACTGGTGCTCGAGCCCCTCGGACCCGGGCTCCTCGCCCGACGATTGCGGCTTCGCCACGGAGATCGCGAACGAGGACGACTTCGTCGGCGAGGTCCGCTTCGGCGGAGCGCTGATCAGCAACCCGCTCCCCACGGTCGCGCTCACCGGTCCGGCGAGCGGCACGGCCGGTGACACGCTGACGTTCACGGCGAACGCGACCGACGACGAGCCGATCGAGAACTATGCGTTCGACTTCAACAACGACGGTCGGTTCGAGCTCGACAACGTGGGCTCGAACGTCGCCAGCCACCGCTTCGACAGCGCCGGCTTCTACAACGTCGGGGTCCGCGTCAGAGATCAGGACGGGGACACTGCGTTCGCGGTCCTGAAGGTCACGATCAGCGGGCCCGCGGCCTCGATCGTGTCCGCGCGCGGCCTGTTGAGCTCGTTCAGGCTGAGCCGGCCGGTGTTCGGCGGGCGCAGCAACAACCGGCTGGTGGTGCGCTACCGGCTGCGCGAGGCCGGGCGGGCGATCGTCTCGCTCTATCGCGGCAATCGGCGCATCCGGCGCTTGTCCGCCGGCAACCGCCGCGCCAACCGCACGTACCGGATCAACATCAGCCCGAAGCGGCTGCGCAAGGGCGCGACCTACACGGTCCGGATCAGCATCCGGAGCGCCGATGGCAAGCGCAGGCAGACGGCGCGCCTGTCGGCCAAGCGGCTGTAGTCAGACACTGGGCACGGCGGCGCGGCCGGTAGGCTGCGCCGCCGGATGGCCCTCGTGCGCTACGACGTCGCGGATCGCGTCGCGACCATCACGCTCGACCAGCCCGAGACGCGCAACGCGCTCTCCGACGACCTGCTCGACGAGCTGATCGCCGCCTTCGAGCGCGCGCGCGACGACGACGAGGTGCGCTGCGTCGTGCTCACGTCGTCGCACGAGAAGGTGTTCTCGAGCGGCGGCAACCTCGCCGGCTTCGCGGCCGACGTCCCGCTCGCGCACAAGCACGCGGCGATCGATCGCTTCCGGCGAGTGTTCCACCTGATCGGCGCGCTCGGCAAGCCGAGCCTGTGCGCGGCCAACGGGCACGTGCTGGCCGGTGCGCTCGGGGTGGCGCTCGCCTGTGATCTGGTCATCGCCCGCGAGGGGGTGCGCTTCGGCACGCCGGAGATCAACGTCGGCGTGTTCCCGTTCATGATCATGGCGCTGATCTACCGCAACGTCGGGCGCAAGAAGACGAACGAGCTGCTGCTGCTGGGCGAGCAGATCTCCGCTGCGGAGGCCGAGCGGATCGGCCTCGTCAACCGCGTCGTGCCCGCCGGGGAGTTCGACGCCGCGGTCGCCGAATGGGCGCAGAGCCTGGCGGCGAAGTCGCCCGTGCTGATGCGGATGGGCAAGGACGCGATGTTCCGCCAGCAGGACATGGCGTTCGACGACGCGCTCGACTACCTGCGCGCGCAGCTGGCGATCGCGTTCGCCACGGACGACATCCAGGAGGGCGTCAAGGCGTTCTTCGAGAAGCGCGAGCCTGAGTGGGCCGGCCGGTGAGCGCGTCGGTCGTCGCGCTGCGCTGCCGGACCTCCGATCGCACGCCCGGGGGGGTCCGCGGCGTCGACGCGCTGGCGCCGCGGCTGGCGCGGCTGCTCGGGGTCGAGCCGCGCCTGATCGGCTCGCCCGGCGACGCGAGGCCGGCGAGCTTCGAGGACGACCTGCGCGACTCGCGCGGGTGCCTGCTCGAGGCCGGCGGGCAGGCGGACGACGCCATGTCCGCCGGGCTGTTCCCGGTCCTGCTCGCCTCGGACTGCTCGATCTGCATCACGACGCTGCCGACGGTGCTGCGCTACGTGCCCGAGGCGCGCTTCGTCTGGCTTGACGCGCACGGCGACTTCAACACGCCCGCGACCACGCCGAGTGGCTTCCTCGGCGGCATGTGCCTCGCCGCGGCGTGCGGGCGCTGGGACCCGGGGCTGGGCGAGCTCGCGGTGGTCGATCCCGCGCGGGTGGTGATGACCGGCGTGCGCGACCTCGACGGCGGCGAGCGCGTCGAGCTCGAGCGCGCGGGCGTCGGCACGGCGCCGCCCGACCGGCTCGCGGGCGCGCTCGAGGACGAGGCGGTGTTCGTGCACCTCGACCTCGACGTGCTCGACCCGAGCGTCTTCCCGGCGCAGTTCCCGGCGCGCGGCGGGCTGTCGAGCGAAGGCCTGCGCGACCTGCTCGGCGAGCTCGCTGAGGGCTCGCGCGTCGTCGGCCTTGAGATCACCGCGTTCGAGGCGCCCGAGGACGAGGACGAGCGCGACCGCCTCGCCGCGATGATCGAGTCGGTCGTGGAGCCGTTGCTGTGAGCCTCCTGCGCCCGCTCGTGGAGGACCTCCACGAGCGCCGCGCCCAGGCCCGCCTCGGCGGCGGCGAGGAGAAGATCGCCAAGCAGCACGCCGCGCGCAAGCTGACCGCGCGCGAGCGGCTCGCGCTGCTGATCGACGACGGCACCTTCACCGAGCTCGGCCTGCACGCGCGCCCGCACTTCTCCCAGCGCGCGATGGAGGGGCGCCTCGCGCCCGCCGACGGCGTGATCACCGGCTACGGAAAGGTCGACGGCAGCCTGGTCGCCGTCTGCGCCTACGACTTCACGGTCATGGCCGGCTCGATGGGCATGACCGGAGAGCTGAAGGTCACGCGCCTGCGCGAGCTCGCGCTGACCAAGCGGATGCCGTTCGTGTGGCTGCTGGACTCCGCCGGCGCGCGCATCCAGGAGGCCGTCGGCTCGCTGTTCGCCGGCTCGGGCCACCTGTTCCGGGAGGAGGTGATCGCCAGCGGCGTGATCCCGCAGGTCGCGGCGCTGATGGGGCCGTGCGCGGCGGGCACCGCCTACATCCCCGGGCTCGCGGACTTCGTCCCGATGGTCAAGGGCCGCGGCTCGATGGCGCTCGCCGGGCCGCACCTCGTGCGCGCGGCGATCGGGGAGGACGTCACGCAGGAGGAGCTCGGGGGCTCGCGCGTGCACTGCCGCTCCTCGGGGGTCGGCGACATCGAGGTCGCCTCCGACGAGGAGTGCATTCAACGCATCAAGGAGTACCTCTCCTACTTCCCCGCGCACTGCGAGGAGGCGCCGCCCCGTCGCGCCGTCTCCGACCCCGTCAACCGCGCCGAGGAGGATCTACTCGACGTGCTCCCCGAGACCAATCGCAAGCCGTATGACATGTACGACGTGATCCGCCGGATCGTGGACGACGGGGAGTGGCTCGACCTCAAGGGCCAGTGGGCGAAGACGATCATCACCTGCCTCGCGCGCATGGGCGGCCGCCCGGTCGGGATCGTCGCCAATCAGCCGCGCCACCTAGGCGGCATGCTCGACATCGACTCCGCCGACAAGGCCTCGCGCTTCGTCAACCTCTGCAACGCGTTCGGGATCCCGCTCGTCTTCCTCATGGACGTCCCCGGCTTCATGGTCGGCACGAAGGTCGAGGCGGCGGGGATCATCCGCCACGGGGCGAAGATGCTCTACGCGGTCGCCAACGCGACGGTGCCGAAGATCACGGTCGTGCTGCGCAAGGCCTACGGCGCGGGCTACTACGTGATGAACGGGCGCGCCTACGAGCCCGACCTGATCGTTGGTTGGCCGAGCGCCGAGATCTCGGTCATGGGCGCCGAGGGCGCGGTCGAGATCGTGATGCGCCGCCAGATCGAGGAGGCCGACGACCCGGTCGCCAAGAAGGCCGAGCTGATCGAGGCCTACCGCAAGATCATCGACGTCTACATCGCGGCCGGCAACGACATGATCGACGACGTGATCGACCCGCGCGAGACGCGCGCGACGATCATCGGCGGGCTCGAGATGGCCGAGCGCAAGCGCGTGGAGCGGCCGTGGAAGCGGCATGGTGTCGTCCCGGTGTAATTCAGGCGCCATCTTGGCTTGATATGATGCCATCGCGGTGCCATACTGGCACCAATGGACCTCACGCCCTACGTCGAGAACCTCCGCCGGGAGCTCGTCGTCGCCGCCGAGGCCGGCGGCGACGACGCCCGCGCGCTCGCCGAGCGCCTGACCGCGCCGCTCGAGTCGGCGATCAAGCTGATGCTGCTGGACGCGCTGTCGGCTGCCGCCGATGACATCACCCGCGAGCTCGCGCCCGGCTCGGTTGAGCTGCGCCTGCGCAGCGGTGAGCCCGACTTCGTGGTGACGCCGGCGCCCGCCGACGAGCCGCCGGACCGCCCGGCCGAAAGCTCGGCGCCCGCCGCGGTGGAGGAGGACGAGGGCCCGGTGGCGCGCATCAACCTGCGCCTCCCCGAGCAGCTCAAGGCCGGCGTCGAGCAGGCCGCCGCCCGCGAGCGGCTGTCCGTCAATGCCTGGCTCGTCCGCGCCGCCGCCGGCGCGGTGGCACACGACGACCGCGACCGCCGGCCTCCCGCGCGCGGCGGCCGCATCGGCCAGGCCTACACGGGATGGGTGCGATGACCTTCGATACGCCCGAACCGATCTCGGCCACGATCGACGTCGCCATCGGCGACGTCCGGATCGCCGCCCGCGACGGCGACACCACGATCATCCTTGTGCGCCCCAGCGACACGTCCAGCGACGAGGACGTCAAGGCGGCCGGGCAGACCCGTGTCGAGTACGCGGACGAGCAGTTGCTCGTCAAGGCGCCGAAGCCGCGCTCCTGGTCGCTCCGCAGTGGCGGCGGCTCGATCGACGTGACGATCGCGCTCCCCACCGGCTCGCGCGTCCAGGGGACCGGACAGCTCGCGGACTTCCACGGCGACGGCCGGCTCGGCGACTGCCGGATCACGACGGGCCTCGGCCGCATCCGCCTCGACGCGGTCGGAGCCGTGACCGTCAGGAGCGGCACCGGCGACATCAGCGTCGACCGCGCGACCGGCGACGCCGAGATCACGGCCGGGTCGGGTGAGGTGCGGCTACGCGCGCTCGACGGCAGCGCGGTGATCAAGAACGCCAACGGCGACACGTGGGTCGGCGCCGCCGCCCGCGACCTGCGCGTCAAGGCGGCCAACGGCAGCATCGCGGTCGACCGCGCCGGCGCGAGCGTCGTCGCCAAGACCGCGAACGGTGACGTCCGGCTGGGCGAGGTCGTGCGCGGCTCGGTCGTGCTGGAGACGCGCGCCGGCGACCTCGAGGTGGGCATCCGCGAGGGCACCGCCGCGTGGCTCGACGTCAGCGCGAGGGTGGGGAAGCTCCACAACGCGCTCGAGCGCTCCACCTCCCCGGAGCCGTCGACCGAGACCATCGAGGTGCGCGCCCGCACGTCCGTCGGCGACATCGTGGTCCGGCGGCCATGACGCGCTCGGCGATCGTGGCCAGCGGCCTGCGCAAGTCCTTCGGCGACCACGTCGTGCTCGACGGCGTCGACCTCGACATCGCCGAGGGCAGCGTGTTCGCGCTGCTCGGGCCCAACGGCGCGGGCAAGACCACCATGGTCCAGATCCTCTCGACCCTGATCAGCGCCGACGCCGGCGAGCTGCGCGTCGGCGGCTACGACCTCGCCCGCGACCCCGACGCGGTCCGCGCGGCGATCGGCGTGACCGGCCAGTTCTCGGCCGTCGACAATCTGCTGACGGGCAAGGAGAACCTGATCCTCATGGCCGACCTGCACCACCTCGGCCGCGCGGAGGGCCGCCGGATCGCCGCCGAGCTGCTCGACCGCTTCGGCCTCGCCGACGCCGCGCAGCGTCCAGCCGCCACCTACTCCGGCGGCATGCGCCGCCGGCTCGATCTCGCCATGACCCTCGTCGGCGACCCGCGGATCATCTTCCTCGACGAGCCGACGACCGGCCTGGATCCCCGCAGCCGCCACACGATGTGGGAGATCGTCCGCGGGCTCGTGGCCGGCGGCGTGACGATCTTCCTGACCACGCAGTACCTCGAGGAGGCCGACCGGCTCGCCGACCGGATGGCCGTGCTCGACGAGGGCAGGCTGATCGCCGAGGGCACCGCGGACGAGCTCAAGCGGCTGGTCCCGGGCGCCCAGGTTCTCGACGACGTCTTCCTCGCCCTCACCGCGCGATGAGTACCGCCTCTTACGCACTGCAGGACTCGGCGACGATGCTACGGCGCAACCTGCGCTATCCGGCGTCGGCCGCCGCGACACTCGGCATCCCGATCGTCTTCCTGCTGCTGTTCGTGTTCGTCTTCGGCGAAACGCTCGGCGCCGGCCTGGCCGGCGTGTCGGGCGGGCGCGACGAGTACCTCGACTACGTCACGCCAGGCATCCTCGTGCTCGCGGTGGCCGGCGCCGCTCAGGGCACGGCGATCTCGGTTGCCATGGACATGAGCGAGGGGATCATCGCCCGCTTCCGGACGATGGCGATCGCGCGCGTGTCGGTCCTGACCGGGCACGTCGTCGGCAGCCTGATCCAGACGCTGATCGCGATTGCGGTGGTCGTCGGCTCTGCACTGGTACTCGGGTTCGGGCCCACCGCCGGCCCGCTCGAGTGGGCCGCGGCGATCGGCCTCCTGACCATGGTCAGCTCTGCCGTGATCTGGCTGGCCGTCGCGTGCGGGCTGGTGACCAAGAGCGTCGAGACCGCGAGCAACCTGCCGATGCCCCTGATCCTCCTGCCCTTCCTCGGCAGCGGCTTCGTGCCGACCGATTCGATGCCGACCGCAATGCGCTGGTTCGCCGAGCACCAGCCCTTCACCCCCATCACGGAGACCCTGCGCGGCCTGCTGATGGGCACCCCGATCGGCAACAGCGGCGTGCTCGCCGTCGCCTGGTCGGTCGGCGTCGGGCTCGCGTCCTACCTGTGGGCGAAGCGGCTGTTCAACCGCGACCCGACGCCCGTCTGAGCTAGCGTCCGGGAGATGCGCTCCCGGGAGCTCGGAATCTCCTTCGGCGACGCGAACGCCGGGCCGCTCGATGCGATCACCGACGTCGCGGGCGTGCGGGTCGGCTCGGTCACGCTGAACGAGGGCGAGGACGTGCGCACGGGCGTGACGGTGATCCTTCCCAGCGAGGCCGACGTCGGCGCCGAGCAGTTGTTCGCCGGCTGCCACACCCTCAACGGCAACGGGGAGCTGACCGGGCTCGAGTGGGTGCGCGAGTCCGGGCGGCTGACCACGCCGATCGCGATCACCAACACCCACAGCGTCGGCGTCGTGCGCGACGCGCTGGTGGCGCAATCTGTGGCGGGGCGCCAGGACGACGGGTTCTCCTGGGCGCTGCCGGTCGTCGGCGAGACGTGGGACGGGATGCTCAACGACATCAACGGCCAGCACGTGCGACCGGAGCACGTCGAGGAGGCGATCGCCCGCGCCAGCGGCGGCGCGGTCGAGGAGGGCGCGGTCGGCGGCGGCACCGGGATGATCTGCCACGGCTTCAAGGGCGGGATCGGCACCGCGTCGCGCGTGGTCGGCGCCGAGCACGGCGCCTACACGGTCGGCGTGCTCGTGCAGGCCAACCACGGCTCGCGCGAGCGGCTGACCGTCGGCGGGGCGCCGGTCGGGCGGGTGATCGGCCGCGACGTCGTGCCCGATCCCTACGAGGACCTGCCGGGCGCCGCCGCGGGCGCGGGCTCGATCATCGTGATCGTCGCCACCGACGCGCCGCTGCTGCCGCACCAGTGCCGGCGGCTCGCCCAGCGGGCCTCGCTCGGGATCGCCCGCACCGGTGGGGCCGGTGAACACTCGAGCGGCGACATCCTGCTCGCCTTCTCGACCGCGCGGCAGGACCTGCCGCCGAGCGACGTCGCGGACGACACGGAGCCCGTCACCGTGCCGATCACGATGTTCGTGGACTCCCACATCAGCCCGCTCTACCACGCGACGATCGAGGCCACGGAGGCTGCGATCGTCAACACGCTGCTGGCCGCCGAGACGACGACGGGGCGGCGCGGGGTGACCGCCTATGGCCTCGAGCCGGACCGGCTGCTCGAGGCCATGGGGCGGTTCGGTCCCTAGACGGCGGGCCCGCGGCTGGTGGTGCCGCGGCCCTTGCCGCTGCCGCCCACGGCGCGCAGCCCGAGCAGGACGACCATCACGCCGATGATCGAGCCGAGGATGCCGCCGAGATCGAACTTGTTCTCGTCGCCGATCCCGAGCAGGTAGGTGAAAAGCACCCAGCCGACGAGCGCGCCGACGATGCCGACGATCACGGTGGTGACGAAGCCCATCGAGTCGTCGCCCGGAAGCAGGGCGCGGCCGAGATAGCCAGCGATGATCCCGATGAAGATCGCCGCGATGATGTTGCCGATCATGTGAGGTCTCCTGAATTTGGGGGGTTGACCGGATCTACCCCCCGGGAGAGGTCCGGTCACAAGCCGCGTCCGCACGCGTACCCTGCGCGGCGTGGCCGAGCCGGTGATCATCACGAACGCGATCTCGGGCGCGGTCGCCGATCGCGACCAGTGTCCTGCGATCCCGTATACGCCGGACGAGTACGGGGCCGAGGCGCGGCGGGCGGTCGAGGAGGGCGCGGCGATGATCCACATCCACGCGCGCACGCCCGACGGCGTGCCGTCGTTCGAGATCGGAGACTTCCGCGCCATCACGGAGGCAATCCGCGCCGAGGCGGGCGACGTGATCGTCAACTACTCGACCGGCGCGATCGGCGTGCCGCTCGAGAAGCGGATCGCCTACCTGCGCGAGCTCACGCCCGACGTCGGCGCGCTCAACATGGGCTCGATGAACTACGCGAAGTACTCGCGCCGGCGCGGCGACTTCGTGTTCAAGACCGTGTTCGAGAACTCGTTCGACACGATCATCGAGCTCTGCACCGCGATGCGGGAGGCCGGCATCCGGCCCGAGCACGAGTGCTTCGACTCCGGCCATCTCGCCAACCTCGACCCGCTGCTGGACATGGGGCTGCTCGGCCCGCCGCTGCAGATCTCCTGCGTCATGGGCGTCACCGGCGGCATCCGGCCGTCCGCCCGCAACCTGGCCCACATGGCCGAGCAGGTGCCGGCGGGCGTCGCGCACGAGTGGGGCGTGATCGGCATCTCGCGCGACCAGTGGTCGCTCGTCGCGGCAGCCCTCACCCTCGGGGGCAACGTGAGGGTTGGGCTGGAGGACAACTTCTACCTGCCCGACGGCGCGATGGCGCGCTCCAACGGCGAGCTCGTCGCCCGCGCCCGGCGCATGGGCGAGGACGTCGGACGGCGGCCCGCGACGATCGCCGAGGCGCGCGAGCGGCTGCGGCTGTGAAAGGCGCGCTCGACGGCATCCGGGTGCTCGACCTGACGCGGCTGCTGCCGGGCGGGTTCTGCACGGGCCTGCTGGCCGACTTCGGCGCGGACGTGCTGAAGGTCGAGGACACGGGGCTCGGTGACTATGTGCGCTGGGCGCCGCCGCGCTACGAGGGCGCCGAGGAGAGCGCCGGCTCGGCGCTGTTCCTCGCCCTCAACCGCAACAAGCGCTCGATCCGCGTCAACCTCAAGTCCGACGCGGGCCGCGAGGTGCTGCTCGCGCTCGTGCGCGAGTCCGACGTGCTGGTCGAAGGTTTCCGCCCCGGCGTGATGGACCGCCTCGGCGTCGGCTACGAGCGGCTGCGGGAGGAGAATCCCGGCCTCGTGTACTGCGCGATCACCGGCTACGGGCAGGACGGCCCCTATCGCGACCGCTCCGGCCACGACATGAACTACCTCGGGCTGGTCGGGCTGCTCGGGCTGACGGGCGAGCGCGACGGACCGCCGGTGCAGTCCGCGGGCCAGATCGCCGACCTCGGCGGCGGGGCGCTGATGGCCGCGGTCGGGATCCTGGTGGCGTTGCGCGAGCGCGACCACTCGGGCGAGGGGCAGTTCGTCGACGTCTCGATGGCCGACGGTGCGCTCTCGTGGCTCGCCATGGTCGCCGCGCGGATGCTGGCCGAGGGGACCGCGCCGCGGCGCGGCGAGCTCGAGCTGGCCGGCGGGCTGGCGTGCTACCGGCCCTACCGCTGCGCCGACGGCTGGGTGACGCTGGGCGCGCTCGAGCCGAAGTTCTGGCAGGCGTTCTGCCGCGGCGTGGGCCGCGAGGACCTGATCGAGCACCAGCTCGATGCAAGCGGGTCCGAGACCCAGCGCGAGGTCGAGGCGATCTTCGCGGGCCGCACGCGCGACGAGTGGACCGCGTTCGCGGGCGAGCACGACTGCTGCCTCGAGCCGGTGCTGAACCTCGACGAGGCGCTCGATTCGGAACTCGTGCGCGCGCGCGAGATGGTGGTCGAGATCGACCAGCCCGGCGCCGAGCGCCCGGTGCGGCTGCTCGGCGTCCCGGTCAAGCTCTCGCGCACCCCGGGTGACCCGCGCCGCGCCCCCGGGCCGGCGCTCGGGCAGGACACCGAGGCGGTGCTCGCGGCGCTCGGCTACGCGCCGGAGGAGATCGCCGGGCTGGTGGAGTCGGGTGCGGTGGCCGGGCCGGCGGGCGCGTGCGTGCGCGGCTCGTTCATGGGATGACGGGACGCGACCGACGCCGCTCGGCGCGCGGCGAGGTGCGCCGGTGAAGGTGCTCGTCCCCGACGAGTTCCCGCGCGGCGGCCTGCCCGACGACGTCGAGTTCGTCGAAGCGGGCGCCGAGTTCGCGGTCCCGACCTCCTCGGCCATGGCCGAGCGGCTTGCCGGCCTCCCCGACCTGCAGGTCGTGCAAGTGCTCTCGGCCGGCGTCGACTGGGTCGAGGACCACGTGCCCGAGGGTGTCACGCTCTGCAACGCCGGCGACACGCGCTCGCCCGCCGTCGCGCAGTGGGTGGTCGCGGTGATCCTCGCCGACCTGATCGGCTTCCGGCGCGCGGAGGAGCAGCGCGCGGAGCACGCGTGGGAGCACTGGCGCCCGCGCGAGCTCGCCGGCAAGCGGGTCGTGATCGTCGGCCACGGCTCGATCGGGCGCGCGGTGGAGCGGCGGCTGGCGCCGTTCGGCGTGCGCATCGGGCGCGTCGCGAGGTCGGCGCGGCCGGGTGTGGAGCCGGTCGAGCGGCTCGCGCAGGCGGTCGAGGGCGCCGACGCCGTGGTCGTGCTCGCTCCGCTCTCAGAGTCCACGCGCGGGCTCGTCGATGCCGAGGCGATCGGGCACATGCAGGAGGGCGCGCTGCTCGTCAACGCCGGCCGCGGCCCGGTCGTCGACAACGATGCGCTGGTCGCGGCGGTGCGGGCGGGCCGGATCCGGGCCGCGCTCGACGTCACCGACCCCGAGCCGCTGCCGGAGGACCACGTGCTGTGGACGCTCGACGGCGTCTTGATCACGCCCCACAACTCCGGCGACACGCCGGAGGCCGAGCTGGCCGCGCAGGCGCTGGCGCGCGCGCAGATGCTGCGCCACCGCGCCGGCCTCCCGCTCCATCACGTCGTCAGCGGGCCCGCACGCCCTCCGCGATGAACTTGACGAGCGCGTCGAGCTCGGCCGTCGTCGTCCGCTTGGCGAAGTTGTCGGGCATGATGCCCCCGCCCCCGCCCCCGACGTCCGCGTTGGGTGCGACGATCGACTGGCGGATGTAGTCGCGGCTGCGGCCGCCGAGCGAGTTGCCGAGGTTGGGGCCGATCGTCGCCGTCGACCCGGCGGGGGCGAAGCTGTGACACGAGCCGCAGCCCTGGGCCGCCCACACCTTCAGGCCCGGGTCGCCCTTCGGGGCGGGCTGGGACCGGCGCTCGGCTTCCTCGTCGCCGCAGGCCGTCAGTGCGACGACCGCCAGGAGTGCCGGGACGACCCTCAAGCCAGGCGGGCGGGCGGGTGCCGGCGCCGACGGGTGAGCCACAGCCCGACGGTCCCGAGCAGCAGCACGCCGCCGGCGACGATCGGGAGCGCCGGCGGGCCGACCGGGTCGGGCTGGCGCACGGTCGTCGTGGGTGCGTCCGACCGGATCAGGACCGCCGGGAACGTGGTCGGCATCGCGTTGTTGAAGCCGTCGTAGACGACGTAGCGCCACTGGCCGGCCTTCGGGAAGCGCACGGTGGCGGCATAGCGGCCGGGACGCCCGGTCCGCTTGGCGCGGAAGCTGGTGCGGTTGCCGTCGGCGTTGACCGTGACGATCTCGGGGCTGAGCTCGGACATCGGCGTGCGGCCGTGCTGGAGGATCGTCAGCTCGACCTTCCACGGCTCGCCGGCGCGCAGCCCGTCAGGTGTCGAGGAGAGGCCCGTCGTGGCAAAGCCGCCCGCGTGGGCGACGGCGGGAGCCGTCAGGAGGAGGAGCGGCAGGATCAACAGGCAGCGACGCATTTTGAACGCCTCCTTGTATCGACTTGCACAAGTTACCACCGGACGTCGTGGCGTTCTAATACACCCCAGCCCTCGCGCAGGTTCCCCGCGTAGGGCAGCGAGCCGCTGAAACGGGCGAACGGCTGCTCGTAGTCGGACGCGAAGACCAGCATCCGCTCGCGGCGGGCACGCACGGAAACCGCCTCGCAGCGCAGGTCGCCGACCGCGGACAGGTCGCCGGCGAACGGCAGCGGCTCCACCTCGTGGGGCGTGCCGTCGAGCCACACGGTCCGCTCCGAGTGCTCCGCTCCGTCGTGCACGCCCTCGACCAGGTTCCACGCCACGCGCGCCCCCGACTCGGCGATTCCGACCCCGGCCGACCAGCGCCAGGCCGTGTGGCGCGCGTGGTAGCCGGCCGTGTCGTCGATGACGCCGTAGCCCTCGAACGGCCGGCCGAGGACGGCGCCGCGGATCGAGACGCCGCCCTGCTTCCGGGTCCAGATGTACTGGGCCCCATGGGGCGAGACGACCTCGACGCCGTCGGTCTCCTCGAAGCTGAGGTCGAGCGGTGACGCCCGCGCCCGCCCGCGCTCCATCCGCACCGCGCCGGCGCGCCGCTGCGTGCGCTGGTGCAGGCGCTCGCCGTCCCAGATCGCCCACCACGTCACCGGCACGCCGCCGACGGTCACGCGCGCCGCGCACAGCATCGTGTCGGCCGAGAACGCGCCCACCCAGCGCCAGCGCTTGAGCGGTCGACCGCCGCGGACCAGCGGGAGCCGCGCAGGCGGCAACGGCACGCCCTCGGGCCGGCCGGCCCGCGCTCCGGCCTCGCCCCGCCATGGACCCACGGGTGGTGTCGGCATGACCGCACGATATCCTCGCTGGAGGGGATTGACTGACGGGTCAATCCAGGGGGAGACGAGAGGAGCAATCGCCGTGAGGGCCGCTGTGGTGCAGCTCAACTCGACCGCGGAGCGTGACCGCAACCTCGAGGCTGCGGACCGGCTCACGCGCGCCGCCGCCGCGGCCGGGGCGGACCTCGTCGTCCTCCCCGAGAAGTGGGTCGTGCTCGCGACCCCCGAGCAGACCGCCGCCGGCGCCGAGCCGCTCGACGGTCCCGCGCTCACGTGGGCGCGTGACGCCGCGCGAGAGCTCGGCATCGACCTCGTGGCCGGCTCGATCTCCGAGCGCGTCGAAGGCGCCGACCGCGTGCGCAACACCTCCGTGCACTTCGGCCCGGACGGCGAGGCGCGTGCCACCTACCGCAAGATCCACATGTTCGACGTCGAGGTCGGCGGGACCACCTACCGCGAGTCCGACACCGACGAGCCGGGCGACGAGATCGTCGTCTCGAGCACCGCCGGCGGCGTCGAGCTGGGCCTGAGCGTCTGCTACGACCTGCGCTTCCCCGAGCTCTACCGCGAGCTCGCGGGCCGCGGCGCGCGCGTGATCGCCGTTCCGTCCGCCTTCACGCTCGCGACCACGCGCGAGCACTGGGAGGTGCTTTTGCGCGCCCGCGCGATCGAGGATCAGGTGTTCGTGGTCGCCGCCAACCAGATCGGGCAGCACGCGCCGGGCATCCGCTCGGGCGGCCGCTCGATGATCGTCGACCCGTGGGGCCTCGTGCTCGCGCAGGCGCCCGACTCCGAGACCTTCGCGATCGCCGAGCTCGACCTCGAGCGCCAGCAGGAGATCCGGCGCACGCTGCCGTCGCTCGCCAACCGCCGCATCGGCACGGAGGCCAGCGTCTAAGTGGTCGCCCGCGCCGGCGCGGTCGACAAGCGCCGCGTCATCCTCGACGCGGCCGTGCGGGTGTTCGCGCGCCAGGGCTTCCACACCTGCCGGGTGTCGGACATCGCCGACGAGGCGGGGGTCGCCTACGGACTCGTCTACCACTACTTCGGGTCCAAGGACGAGGTGCTCGACACCCTCTTCGTCGAGCGCTGGGACGTGCTGCTGGCCGCGATCCGCGAGACCGACGAGCAGGACGAGGTGGCGCGCGACAAGCTGTTCGCGATCGCGTCGTTCATCATCGACTCCTACCGCTACGACCCCGAGCTGATGAAGGTCATCATCGTCGAGGTCACGCGTGCCGCGAATTCGTTCGGCCGCACGCATCTGCCCAAGATCGGCGAGGCCTACGGACTGATCGCTGACATCGTCCGCAAGGCCCAGAGCGCGGGCGAGTTCCGCGACACGGTCTCGCCCGAGTTCGCCGCGATGGCGTTCTACGGCGCGATCGAGCAGGTGCTCACGGGCTGGATCTTCGGGCTGCTCGACCAGGGCGAGGCCGACTACGAACGCGCGAAGCAGTTCGTGGTGGGCACGATCTGCGACGGGCTCGAGGCGCATACGTCGGAATCGTCTGCTTGACTCCCGCGACGATGACCGACAACGAGATGGTGAAGCGACTCATGTGGGCCGGCCTGCTGGCCGCTCTCGGCTCGCTGGCCACGATCGCCACCACGAAGCTCGCGAACCTGATCTGGCACCGGGCCTTCGGGGAGGATCCGCCCGAGTGACCGACGAGCGCGAGGAGCGCGAGGAAGGAAAGCCCGCGGACCCCGATCGCCCGGCCGCCGTCGCGGCCAGCGACGCGAAGACGGATCCCCAGCCGTCCGCCGAGGACGCGCATGCCACCGCGGCCGCGCGCGAGGCGACGGCCCAGTCCACCCGCGAGGAGGCCGAGGCGCGCGTCGCCGAGGTCCATCAGGTCGCACGGGAGACCGACGTGCGCCGCGCCGAGGAGGAGGTCGCCGCCGCGAAGGAGGAGACCGAGAAGCTCTCGCGCAAGGAGTCCAAGGCGCGCAAGGAGGCCGAGCAGGCCACCGAGGCGGCGCGGCGCGAGCGCGAGCAGGCGCACGAGGCCGAGCGCCTGGCGCAGGAGACCGCGCGGAAGGCGCCGGAGTCGCCGGTCGCCACGCCGCGCGCGACCTCCGGCGCCGCGGTGACCTCACCGGGCATCGGCTCGACCACGGCGCCGCGCGCCCAGGCCGCCGCCGGCGCGCCGTCGCCGCCGCGCTCCGAGCCGGCTCCCGCTGCCGCCGCCGGCGGCATCGCCGAGGACCGACCCGAGGTCCTGGTCGGCGCCGCGTTCGCGGGCGCGTTCCTGTTCGCGAAGATCCTCGGGGCGATCACGAGCTCCGATGACTGATCCGCGCCCCTCAGAGCTCGGCGAGGCCCTCCAGGAGGTCACCGAGAAGGTGCAGCTCCTCGTGCGCGAGGAGATCGCGCTCGCCAAGGCCGAGATGACCGCGAAGGTCTCGAAGCTGATCCGCGGCATCGTCGCCGGGGCGGTCGCCGGCATCTTCGCCGTCTTCGGCCTGATCTACCTGCTGCATGCGGCCGCCTGGGGCTCCTGGGATCTCATCGAGATCGGCACGGAGGCCCCGTGGTTCGGCTACCTGCTCGTGGCCCTCGTCCTGTTCCTGCTCGGCGCGCTCGGCGGCCTGCTCGCGTTCCGCTCCCTCAAGAAGGCGATGCCGCCGACGCCCGTCATGGCCATCGAGGAGGCCAAGCTGATCCGCGAGACCGTCTCGGGCTCCCAGCCCCAGCATCCGGGCACCTCGGTGCCGGAGGTCCAGCGCTGATGGGCGCCGCACGCTCCCCCGAGGAGATCCGCCGCTCGGTCGAGGCCAACCGCGCCGAGCTCGGCATGGCGCTCGAGAAGCTGCGCACTGAAGTCACGGTCGTCACCGACTGGCGCGGCCAGCTGCGAAAGAACCAGAAGAACGTCCTCATCGGCGCCGCGGTCGCGGGCTTCGTGCTCGGCGGCGGGATCGCGGCGGTGGGTGGGTTGCTGCGGCGCGGGAAGTAGCGTCTGCGAGCGTTTCCGGCGGGCGCCGCCGAACGTCAACGGCGGCTGGTGAGCAGGTGGGTTGGGGTGTCGGTGGGGTGTGCGGAGTTGAGTCGCATAGTCAGCCCGAACGCCGCACACCCCCACCGCGACCGCTCGAACCTTCCTCGTGACCAGGCGCCGTTGACGTTCGCCCGCTGTCCACGCACTACCCGGGGTCGACCTCCTCGCCGGTCTCGCCATCCACCAGCACGATCGCGCCAGCCGGACACGCTCGAGCGGCGTCGAGCAGCACCTCGTCGGGCGCCACCCCCACCACCACCGCGACGTCGTCGACACGGAAGGCCTGCGGGGCGACCACGGCGCAGTCGCCGTGGGCCACGCAGGCGAAGGTGTCGATCTCGGGGATCAGGGTCATGCGGCGCTCCTCTCGAGCTGGGGTTCGGGGGTCAGAAGACGGCGGGCGGCGCGCAGGTCCGCGGCGGAGCGGCCGGCGAGCAGGACGGCGCTGGTGCGACCCGCGCGCCGGTAGACCGCCTCGAAGCTGCGGCCCTCGGCGTCCGCGGCGATCGTGGGACGGGCGCCCGCGGGCGCGCCGACGCACTGCAGGCGCAGCCCGAGCTGGTCGCTCCAGAACGACGCCGGCGCCGGTGGCGCGGGCGGGAGGCCGAGCAGCGCGCGGGCGGCAGCGGCGCCCTGGCGGGCCGCCGCCTCCCAGTGGCCGCTCCCGGTGACGTCGCCGGCGGCGAACACGTGCGGCAGCGCGGTCCTGCCGCCCTCGCCGGTGTCGATTGCGCGCGGGTCGAGGCCGGAGCCTTCCAGCCACCCCGACTCGGGCCGCACCCCGACCGCGACGACCACATGGTCCGTGGCGATCCGCGACCCATCCGCGAGCACCACCTCCTCGATGCGCCGTTCGGCGGCCTCGCCCCGGCCGCCGCGCGCGGACGCCAGCGCGGCGCCGAGCCTCAGGTCGGCTCCGTCCTCACGGTGCCACGCCGCCAGCCGGAGCCCGACCTCGGGGCCGAGGAGGCCGCCGAGCGGCAGCGAGGCGGCCTCGACGACGGTCACCGGCGCGCCGAGGCGGCGTGCGCTCGAGGCGACTTCGAGGCCGATCAGCCCGCCGCCGATCACCGTGACCGCGGCGCCGGCGCTGAGCGCCACGCGCAGCCGCCGGGCGTCGGCCAGCGCGCGCAGGGCCTGGACGTTCGCGAAGCCCGCGAGCGCCGGCAGCAGCACCGGCCGCGAGCCGGTCGCGATCAGCAGGTCGTCGTAGCGCAGACGCTCGCCGCCCGCGAGCTCGACGGTCCGCGCGCCGGGACGCAGGCGCACCGCAGCGGCGCCGAGTCGCAGTTCGACACCGTGCGAGGCGTACCACTCGCGCGGCCGGAAGCGTGGGTCGGCCGACGCGTCGGCGAGGCCGGCCTTGGAGAGCGGCGGGCGGTCGTAGGGCTCGGTGCCCTCCGCGCCCGCGATGGTGATGGGGCCGTCGTGGCCCAGGGCCCGCAGGGTCTCGCAGCAGCGCTGTGCCGCGAGCCCGCCGCCCACGATCAGGAGTCCGTGGCTCATGACCGCGCAGGCTGCCGCGGCGCCGCCCAAGCGGCACCCAACCGCCGGGAAAGCTTCGGCCAAGCCGCCCCGCGCCGCGGCCATCTATACGCTGGCGGCGATCGTGGCCGTACCGCCCCAGCTCAGCACGCGGACCGTCGTCCGCGTCTTCTTCACGCTGGTCGGTCTCGGCGTCCTGCTCTACACGCTCTACCTCGTCCGCTCGGTAGTCGGGCTGCTGCTGATCGCCGTCTTCCTCGCCGTCGCGCTCGGCCCGGCGGTCGACCGCGCCGCGCGGATGAAGCTCCCGCGCCCCGCGGCGATCCTTGCCGTGTTCCTCGGCCTGTTCCTCGCGATCTTCCTGATCGGGCTCATCGTCGTGCCGCCGATCGTCAACGAGGTGGAGGCGTTCGCCAACGACGTCCCCGACTACATCGACAACATCCGCGAGAACGACACGCTGCGCGAGTACGACGACAAGTACGACGTCACCGCGAAGCTCGAGGACCAGGCCTCGAGCCTGCCGAGCCGGCTCGGCGACGCGGCGGGCGCCCTGCAGGCCGTGACGGTCGGCGTCTTCTCGACCATCATCCAGCTCGTCACCGTCCTGACGATCGCCTTCTTCCTGCTGCTCGACGGCGGCCGGATCGTCAACTTCCTGCTCGCCCAGGTGCGGCGCGAGCACCAGGAACGCGTCCGCAAGGTGACCGGGGACATCTACAACGCGACCGGGGGCTACGTCGCCGGCGCGCTGACACTCGCGACGGCCGCCGGCATCTCGACGTACATCCTGCTCAGCGTGCTCGGGGTGCCGTTCGCCGTGCCGCTGGCGGTGCTGATGGCGTTCTTCGACCTGATCCCGCTCGTGGGCTCGACCATCGGCGGCGTGCTCGTCGCCGTCGTGACGCTGTTCGCCGATTTCCCCCAGGACACGCTCGTCTGGGTGGTGTTCGTCGTCGCCTACCAGCAGATCGAGAACAACGTGCTGCAGCCGCTGGTCTACCGCCGGGCGGTGAACCTGCACCCACTCGCGGTGATCACCGCCATCCTGATCGGGTCGAACCTGCTCGGGGTGCTCGGCGCGCTGGTCGCGATCCCGATCGCCGCCGCGATCCAGATCTCGCTCAAGGACCTCTGGTCCAACCGCCCCTCGACGGTCCTCGACGCGACCGGCGCGCCGATCGCCACCGCGGGCGGCGAGCTGCCGCCGCGCGAGGTCGAGCTGCCGCCTCAGACCGGCGCGCAGACGAAGACGTAGCGCCGCGCGCCGGCGTCCAGCGGCTCGCCGCCGCAGCGTCGCATCCGGTCAGACCCCGGCTGGGCGGAGGCGCCGCGGTACGCGCCCGGGCGGCGTGCCGCAGGCGCGGTGCAAGAGCAGGAAGGCGCCGGCCACGATGACCAGGTCGCCGACGCTGAAGACGTTGTGGATCGGCAGCCAGGCGGGGGTGTGGAAGACGTCCCCGAGGAAGCCGAGCGGAGCGCCGGCGGCCGGCGCGGAGTTCGCGAACTCGGTGGCGTCCTGCGGGATGCCGGCGGCCGCGATGGCGTCGGGGTCGGCGGGCATGACCCCGCCGTTGGCCGCGATGGCGGCGAAGTTCAGCGCGCCGCCGGCCGCAACCACGAGCAGGCCGGGGATGTGGCGGTTGACGACGAGGAAGGCGCCGAGCAGCAGGTAGCTGGCGAGGTGGACCTCCTCACCGAGGCCACCGGCACCGCCGGGCAGGATCGAGATGATCAGGACCTGGGCCAAGAGCGCGGCCACGGCGAGCCACGAGCGGCGGAACTCGAGCTCCGCGAGACCGGACAGCCGTCCACCACTGAGCGGCACCGAGAGGATGCAGAGCAACAGGGCGGCGCCGATCAACATAGGCGAAATATCGACCCGGCTCCCGCGCGCCTTGAGAAGTCCATGCGTCCAGCGGGTCGGACATCCGTCCAAACGCGGCTCGATCGCCTCGTGCCGCTGCCGATGAGCCTCACATGAAGGCGAGCACCATGGATGGGGCTTGTCGTGATCCAAGGAGCCCCAATGAAGGCACGCTACTACCGAATGCTTCCGGTCCTCGCACTCCTGGCCATCACGGTCGAGGGTCTTGGCGCCGGCGTCAAGTGGTAATCGGCATGACGGACTCTTCCCGCGCACAGGTGAGGCACGGCCGCAAGTGGTAGACGCGACGGGTGTCCGGGCGCGGTCGATCCGGGCACCCGACGCGTCCCAGTTCCCGCGGGCCGACGGTTGCTGAAAGGCCCGGCGTCCGTGCTCAAGGAGCCGCTCGCCCGCTATGTCACCGCCGTCATCGCCGGCGGTGTCGTCAGTCTGATCGCCCTCGTCGCCTCGGGCGGTCTCAACCTCCTCGAAGCCCAGCGCCCCGAGCTGCTGGTGCTGCTCATGGCCTGTGCGGTCGTCGCGGAGCTGACCCCGCTCAAGGTGGTCCTGCGCGCCTCCGAGGGCGAGATCACCGCCTCCAACACCTTCGCCTTCGCGCTGCTGATCTGTTACGGGCCCGCGCCCGCGGCCGTGGCCTTCGCGCTGGGCACGATCCTCGCTGACGGCATCCGCCGCAAGCCGCTCGAGCGGATCGCCTTCAACGCGGCGCAGTACGTCATCACGGTCGCCGCCTCCGGCGTCGTGCTGTCCGCCCTGACCGGCCTTCCGCACCTGCACGCACCAACCACGCTCGAGACGGCCGACTTCCCCGGCATCGTCGCGGCCGCCCTCGTCTTCCACGCGGTGAACTCGAGCTTCGTCGCCGGCGCGATCGCCCTCGCCGAGCGCATCGACTTCTGGCGCTACCTCGCGTCCGATCTCTTCCTCCAGGCCTCGACCGCCGGCCTGCTGCTCGGGCTGTCGCCGGTGCTCGTGATCACCGCCGACTTCTCGCTGCTCGTGCTGCCGCTGTTGTTCCTGCCGCTGCTCGCGATCCACCGCGGCGGCCGCCAGGCGATCGCCAAGGAGCACCAGTCCCTCCACGACGCGCTCACGGGTCTCCCCAACCGCGTGCTCTTCCGCGATCGCGTCCAGCAGGCCGTGCGCGCCGCCGAGCGCCGCCACGGTGGCGCGGCCGTGATGATCATGGACCTCGACCACTTCAAGGAGGTCAACGACACGCTCGGCCATCACCACGGCGACGTGCTCCTCCAAGAGGTCGCCGAGCGCCTCAAGACGACGCTTCGCACCGCCGACACCGTGGCCCGCCTCGGCGGCGACGAGTTCGGCGTGCTGCTCCCCGACGTGCTCGGCGCCGAGGACGCCCACTCGGTTGCGGAGATCCTCCAGACCGCCCTGCGCGAGCCGTTCGTCGTCGACGGGCTGACCCTCGAGATGGGCGGCTCGATCGGCATCGCCTGCCACCCCGACCACGGCGACCACGTCGAGGTCCTGATCCAGCGCGCCGACATCGCCATGTACTCGGCCAAGGAGGCCGGCCGCGGCGTCGCGCTCTACGAGCCGCAGCAGGATCACTACTCCCCGCGCCGCCTCTCGCTGGCCGGTGAGCTGCGCTCCGCGCTCGAGAACGAGCAGCTCACGCTGCACTACCAGCCCAAGGCCGACGTCGTGACCGGCCGCATCGTCGGCGTCGAGGCGCTGGTGCGCTGGAACCACCCGCGCCACGGGCTGCTCGGCCCCGAGGAGTTCGTCCCGATCGCCGAGCAGACCGGCCTGATCGTCCCGCTCACCCGCTGGGTGCTCGGCGCCTCCATGCGCCAGGTGCAGGCGTGGCAGGGCCAGGGCTACGAGCTCAGCGTCGCGGTCAACCTCTCCGCCCGCTCCTTCCTGGACACCGCGCTCGCGGTGGACATCCCGGCGCTGCTCAAGCTGCACGACATCGACCCGAAGCTGCTCGAGCTCGAGGTCACCGAGAGCACGATCATGCTCGACCCCGCCCGCGCCACGATCACGCTCGAACGGCTGTCGGAGATCGGCCTGCGGCTCTCGATCGACGACTTCGGCACGGGCTACTCGTCGCTGGCCAACCTCAAGCGGCTGCCCGTGGACATGATCAAGATCGACAAGTCCTTCGTGCTCGAGATGGCGACGGAGCACTCCGACGCCGCGATCGTCCGCTCGACCATCGAGCTCGCCCACAACCTCGGCCTGCAGGTCATCGCCGAGGGCGTCGAGGACCGCCAGATCTGGGAGGAGCTCGCGCGTCTCGGCTGCGACTACGCGCAGGGCTACTACCTCTCGCGCCCGCTGCCGGCCGACAAGCTCGCGCCCAAGCTGGGCATGGCGCCGGCCGGTGAGGGCCACGCCGATCGCCCGCCGCTGCGCCTCGTCGCCGGTTAGAAGGCCACTTAGGTCCCCGCCACGATCACGAGCCGCGACGCGGGCGTGAACGGCGCCGCGTCGAAGCCGCCGAGGCAGCGCACCTGCGCGAAGCCCGCGCGGCCGAGCATCGCGACGAGCTCCGTCGCCGCGTAGACGCGGACGGAGAACGTGCGCGACTCGCGCGCGCCCGTGCCCTCGATCAGCGTCTGCGTGGTCTGGACCACGCCCGCGGCGGCGTCGAAGGCGTGCTGCTCGAGCAGCAGCCGCCCCTCGCCGAGCCCCTGCCAGACCTGCTCGCGCTCGTCGCGTACGAGCAGGTCGCGGTGCGTGGTCTCGATCACCAGCCGCCCGCCCGGGCGCAGCACGCGCCGGATCTCGGCCAGCACCCGCACGTCCTCCTCGTCGCCGAGGTAGCCGAGCGAGGTGGACAGGTTGACCGCCGCATCGAACGATTCGTCCTTGAGCGGCAGCTCGCGGTAGTCGGCCCGCAGCAGCTCGGGCCGGGGCCGATCGCGGCCGGCGCGGCGCCGCGCCTCCTCGAGCAGCGCCTCGGAGCGGTCGACGCCGACCACGCGGAAGCCCGCGCGCGCCAGCGGCACGGCGCCCGAAGCCGCACGGCACGTCGAGCAGGTCGCCGCCCTCCGGGCAGCCCGCGAGCCGCGCCGCCGCGAGCGCCTGGGCCGCGGCGTCGCCCTGGCGCTCGTCCTCCGCGTAGGCGCGCAGGTAGAAGTCGCTGAAGAACTCGTCCCAGGTCCGCGCCGGGCTGGGGGTTCGGCCTTCCACCTTGGCCGAGTCTAGGTGCCAGTAGCCTCAGCGCGCGATGCCCACCACCCTCGTCACCGGCGCGACCGGGTTCGTCGGCTCGCACGTCGCGCGCGCTCTCGTGGCGCGCGGCGACGACGTCCGGGTGACCGTGCGCGCGACCTCCCGGCTCGAGGCGCTGAAGGATCTCGACGTCGAGACGGTCGTGGCCGACGTCACCGACCGGCGGGCGGTCCGGCGGGCGCTGCGCGGGGTCTCGCGCGTGTTCCACGTCGCCGGCACGACGAACCTGCGGATGAGCGCTGACGACCTCTTCCGGATCAACGTGCAGGGGACCCGCACGGTGCTCGAGGAGTGCCTGCGGGCGGACGTCGAGCGCGTCGTGCACACCTCCTCGGTGGCTGCGGTCGGCCCGGCTCCGGAGGGCGGCGCGGCCGACGAGCGGCTCCTCTGGCGCGGCGGCGAGCTCGGGATCCCCTACGTCGACTCGAAGCACGAGGCCGAGGTCGAGGCGCTGCGGATCGCCGCGCGCGGGCTGCCGGTCGTCGTGGTCTGTCCCGCCTACGTGCTCGGCGCGGGCGACCCGCACCGCTCCTCCACGGAGCTCGTGCGGCGCTTCATGCTCCGGCGCATCCCCGCCTACGTCGACGGGGCGATCAACATCGTCGACGTCGCCGACGTGGCGGCGGGCCAGCTCCTCGCCGACGAGCTCGGCGTGCCGGGCGAGCGCTACATCCTCGGCAACCGCAACTACACCTGGGATCGCCTGTTCGCCGACCTGGCGCGGCTCTCCGGCATCGAGGCGCCGGCGGTCAAGCTCCCGGTCACGGCCGCGCTGGCCCTCGCCGAGGGGCTCGGCCGGATGCCCGGGCCGACGCCGGTCACGCCGGGGGAGATCCGCAGCGCCGCGCGCTGGTGGACCTACCGCTCGACGAAGGCGCGGCGCGAGCTCGGCTGGACCACGCGCCCGCACGAGGAGACGGTGGAGGCGACGGTGGCGTGGTACCGCGAGCGCGAGGGCGACCGGTTGCAGCGCTCGGGCACACGTCAGGGGTTCGGCTGGCGCGTGGCCGGCTCCACCGCGCGGCGGCTCGGCGAGCTGGCGCCGTGACCGCGCGCCTGCATCGCTGCCGCACGCCGACGAACTGGCTCTGCCCGTGCGGCCGCGTGGCCCGCGAGCTCGAGCGCCGCCAGATCGAGACCGAGACGGTGCGGGTCGCGCTGCGCAGCCGCGGCCGCGACGAGATCGACGCCCTGACCGGCCAGCGCAAGGTCCCCGTGGTCGAGCTCGGCCGCGAGGTGATCTGCGACTCCAAGCGGATCGTCGAGCACCTGCGCTGGCGCGACTCTCTTCCGCCACGATGGTAGGCGTCATGCCGCCCGCGCTCTCCGTCTCCGGCCTCGAGAAGGCCTATGGCTCCGTCCGCGCCCTCGTCGGCGTCGACCTCGAGGTGGGCGAGGGCGAGCTGGTCGGCCTCCTGGGTCCCAACGGCGCCGGCAAGTCCACCCTGGTCAAGATCGCCTGCGGCCTCGTGACGCCGACCTCCGGACATGCCGCGGTCTGCGGCGAGCGGGCCGGCTCGGTGGCCGCGCACCGCTCGCTCGGGTACCTCGCCGAGCTGTTCCGCTTCCCGGACTGGTGCACCGGCTACGAGCTGCTCGAGCTCCACCAGCGCCTGGCGGAGTCCGGCGGCGGCGCGGCCGAGCGGGCCGAGCTGCTCGAGCTCGTGGGGCTCCCCGACGCGGGCGACACGCGCATCGGGACGATGTCGAAGGGCATGCAGCAGCGGCTCGGGATCGCGCAGGCGCTGATCGGCTCGCCGCGGCTGCTGCTGCTCGACGAGCCGACGAGCGCCCTCGACCCCGCCGGCCGGCGCACCGTGCGCGCGCTGCTGGAGGAGCTGCGAGGCCGCGGCGTGGCGGTGCTGCTGAACTCGCACCTGCTGTCGGAGGTCGAGCTCGTCTGCGATCGGGTGGCGATCATCGACAAGGGCGCGGTGGTCGCAGCCGGCACCCCGGCGGAGCTCAGCCACGCGGGCGGCGTCGAGGTCGAGACGGCGGCCGGCACGCGGGTCTTCGCCCACGCCCGGCGCGACGACGCCCCGCGGATCGTGCGCGACCTGGTGGCGGCGGGCGACGAGGTCTACGGCGTGCGGGTGCTGAGCTCCTCGCTCGAGGACGCCTACCTCGAGGCGGTGGGCGGGCGGTGAACCCGAACGCCGTGCGCGTGATCGCGCTGTTCACGCTGCGCGAGTCGCTGCGGCGGCGCGTGTTCGTGGTCGTGGCCGTCCTGACCGTCGCGTTCCTGGGGCTCTACGCGCTCGGCACGTGGCGGCTGTACGCCGAGACGGACGTCAACGAGCTCGACGGCACGGGCGTCGAGATCGGGGTCGTGGCGGGCGCGACGCTGCTCGGCCTCGCGATGTTCGGCACGCTGTTCCTCGGCACGGTGCTGGCGGTCTTCCTCACGCTCGGCGCGGTGCGCGGCGACGCCGAGCGCGGGCTGCTCCAGCCCCTGCTCGTGCGCCCGGTGTCGCGTGCCACGCTGCTGCTGGGCCGCTACGTCGCGGCCGCTGGCGTCTGCGCGCTCTACGTGGCGGCGGTCTTCTTCGCCGCCACGGTGATCACGTGGCTGCTGGGTGACTGGTGGCCCGACCGCGTGCTCGGCCCGGTGCTCGGGCTGATGCTCGGCGTCGCGATCCTCGCCGCGCTCTCGCTCGCCGGCTCGGTCTACCTGTCGGGGACGGCGAACGGGATCGCGGTCTTCATGGTCTTCGGCGCCGGCCTGGTGGCCGGGCTGCTGGGCCAGATCGGCGAGGCGCTGTCCTCCGAGACGCTCGACGACGTGTCGACGCTGGCGAGCTGGCTGCTGCCCTTCGAGGGCCTCTACCAGGCGGGGTTGAGCGGGCTCACCGCCGACACGGTGGGCTTCACGCGGTTCGCGATCAACCTCGGCCCGTTCGGCGGCGCCCAGTCCGCCGGCCCGGGGCTGTGGCTGTGGGCGGTCGTCTACCTCGGGCTCGTCGGCGCCTGGGCGCTGCGCGGCTTCGCACGCAGGGATCTCTGATGCGCCGCGCGTTCGCCCAGGTCGACGTCTTCACCGAGGTGCCCTACTCCGGCAATCCGGTCGCGGTGGTGCTCGACGGGTCGGGGCTCGACACCGAGGCGATGCAGCGCTTCGCGAACTGGACGAACCTGTCCGAGACCACGTTCGTGCTGCCGCCGGAGGATCCCGCGGCGGACTACCGCGTCCGCATCTTCACGCCGGTCGCCGAGCTGCCGTTCGCCGGGCATCCGACGCTCGGGACCTGCCACGCCTGGCTGGAGGGCCGCGACGCGGCGCCGGACAGCGTCGTGCAGGAGTGCGCCGCCGGGCTCGTCACCGTGCGCCGCACGCCGGACGGCCTCGCGTTCGCCGCGCCGCCGCTGGTGCGGTCGGGCCCGGTCGAGGAGGCGCTCGTCGAGCAGGTCGCCGCCGTGCTGCGCATCGACCGCGCCAAGATCGCCGACGCGCAGTGGGCCGACAACGGCCCCGGCTGGATCGCGGTCCTGCTCGAGAGCGCCGAGGCCGTGCTGGCCCTGACGCCCGGCTTCATCGGCGAGCTGGACATCGGCGTCGCCGGCCCGACCGCGCCCGGCGCCGCCGAGGCCTTCGAGGTCCGGGCCTTCTTCCCGAAGGACGGCACGACGGTCGAGGACCCGGTCACCGGCAGCCTCAACGCGTCGCTCGCGCAGTGGCTGCTGGGCACGGGCCGCGCGACGGCGCCCTACGTCGCGCGGCAGGGCACCGCGCTCGGGCGCCGCGGGCGGGTCCATGTCTCTTGCGATGACGCCGGCACGATCTGGGTCGGTGGCGGCACGGTGACGTGCGTGTCGGGCGCGGTCGAGCTGTAAACGGCTCCCGGACGCCATCGACTCAACACAACGCGCCTCCGCGGGCGGACGATCGTCCGCGCCGCCGCGGCTCTGCTCACCGCAGTCGCGATGCTGCTCACCGCGGCCCCTGGGAAGGCGATGGCTCAGGATCAGTGTCGAGCCGCCGGCGCCGTCCCGTCCGTCCAGACGCTCCGCCGGGCGGCCGGCGCGGTGATCTGTCTCGTCAATGCGGACCGCGCGCGTCACGGCTTGCGCGCCCTGCGGGGTCACGGCGATCTGCGCCGGGCGGCCGGGCGTCACTCGCGGAACATGGTCCGGCGCGGGTTCTTCTCGCACCTCGCCCCCCGCGGCGCCGGCCTCGGCGACCGGCTGCGTCGCAGCGGCTACCTGCGTGCGAACCAGGCCCAGCACGCCGGCGAGAATCTCGGCTGGGGCCGGGGGACGTCCGCGACCCCCGCCGTGATCGTCGCCGGGTGGATCGCCAGCCCATCGCACCGTCGCATCCTGCGCGGGCGCGCGTTCCGCGAGGTCGGCGTCGGTGTCGCCGCGGGCGCGCCCCAGCCGACGGCGGGCGAGCGCGGGAGCGCGACATACACGCTCGATACCGGCGCGAGCGGCAGCTAGTGGCCGGCCGCGCCCAACACGGCAAGAATCCAAGGAGCGGCCTGACATCGGGTCCGCACCGGATGCGCGGAGGAGCGGCGATCGTCGATGCAGCTCAGACCATGAGCCCCACATTCCAAGCCGCGCGTCACGAACACCTCGCCGAACCGGTCGCCGGATCAGCGGGCCACTTCGCGTCTCAGATCGGCACGACCGGCTGGCCCGATCCCGAGCTTGCGCCGGTTCGCAGGGCCACGGTCCTGCGCATGCGAGCACGAGTGCCGTACCGCGAGTACCAGATCGAATCCTCCGTTCTCGCAGACGCGATCAGCGAACGGCTCTGCGCCGGCGGACTCACGACCCGCCGTCGATGACTGCTTCGACGGTTTCGCGGAGCTGTCGAAGGTCAACGGCGGCTGGGTAGGAGGCGGAAGCGAGCCTCCGCGAGGAGACGAATGTCGTCTCGACCGCGCATACCGCGGTCGAGATGACACTCGTGGCCGCCGGGCCGGTTCGCATCCTTCGATGCACGGTCAGTCAGCGGCGCTCGAGCACGAGCCGCACGCCGAGCCCGACGAGCACACCACCCGTCAACCGCTCCACCCGCCGCAGCCACGCCCCCTCCATGAACGCGCGCCGCGTCCGCGCGACGCCCCACGCGAGCGCCGAGTACCAGACGAGATCCAGCACGACGATCGTCCCCGCCATCGCGAGCGCGTTCGGCATCACCGCCGCGCCCTCCGGGATGAACTGCGGGAACAGCGCGACGAAGAACACCGCCAGCTTCGGGTTGGCGAGGCTCGTGACGAGCCCGACACGCAGCGCGGCGCCGGGCGGGGGCGGCGGGGCGTCGGTCCGGCGGGCGAGCAGGCCCTGGACTCCGAGGATGATCAGTACGACCGCGCCGATCAGCTTGATGGTCGTGAACAGCTCCGCCGAGGCGGCCACGACGGCGGCCACCCCGACCGCCGCGAAGACCGCCCATGCCAGCACGCCGAGCGAGTTGCCGACCGTCACCAGCAGGGCTTCTCGCCGGCCGCCCCGCACCGCGCTGCGGACGACGAGCGCCGTCGCGACCCCGGGCGTGAGGGTCAGGACCGCGGCCACCGGCAGGAACGCCGGCAGCGTGTCGAGCACTACGCCAGCTTGTTGTCGATCTGCAGCGGGGGTGCGCCGGGCTCGGCGGCCACGGGGGCCTCGGCCGGGGCGTCGCTCGGCGCCTCGACGCCCAGCACCTGGGCCAGCTCGCCGGTCTCGTACATCTCCGTGACGATGTCGCAGCCGCCCACGAGCTCGCCGCCCACGAAGAGCTGCGGGATCGTCGGCCAGTTGGAGAGCGCCGACAGCTCCTGGCGGATCCGCGGGTCGGGCAGCACGTCGACGGCCGCGTAGGGCTTGCCGAGCGCGTCGAGCGCCGCGACGGTGCGGGCCGAGAAGCCGCACGCCGGCGCCTCCGGGGTGCCCTTCATGAAGAGGATCGCCTCGTGCTCGGCGATCGCGCCGCTGATGGCCTCGCGAATGGGGTTCTCCGTGGTCTCGCTCAAGGTGTGTTCACTCCGCTCTGGTTTCGAGGGACAGTGCGTGGATGGGACCGCCGATCTCGGCGCCGAACACCGAGTAGACGCGCCGGTGCTGCTCGATCCGGCTCATCGCGGAGAACTCCGGAGCGACCACCTTGGCCCGGAAGTGATCGCCGCCGCCCGTGAGGTCGGTGACGTCCACGCGGGCATCGGGTATGGCAGCTTCGATGCGCTCCCGGAGCTCCTCTGCACTCGGCATCGAACAAGCCTAGCGACCGCTACACTTCGTGAAGCATTGGACCGACAGGGATTGAGGGGAGTACCGGACACCATGATCACCTTCACCGAGACGGGCGCAGAGAAGGTCAAGGAGTTCCTGTCGTCCCAGAACGCGGACGTGAGCACATCCGGCCTGCGGGTGGGCGTCCGTGGCGGCGGCTGCTCCGGCTTCCAGTACGCCCTCGCCTTCGACACGGAGCGCGACGGCGACCAGGTCTTCGAGGACCACGGGCTGCGGCTGCTGGTCGACGGGCCGAGCCTGCCCTACGTGCGCGGCGCGGTCGTCGACTACGTCGAGGGCCTGCAGGGCGCCGGCTTCAAGGTCGAGAACCCGAACGTGATCGCGGCCTGCGGCTGCGGCTCCTCCTTCCGCGTGGCGGAGGAGGAAGAGGTGTCAGCGGTCTGAGGCCGCTCGTCGCCGCCGCTCTGGCGGTTGCGATCCTGACGGGCTGCGGTGACGACGACGGCGGGAAGAAGGCCGCCAAGACACCGACGCCGACCCCCACTCCGGCCGAGACGCGCTCGCCCGCGGTCGCCGAGGGCAAGGCCCGCGGCGATCTCGCGATCGGCATCACCGAGCAGAACCCGAACTTCGTCTGGGCGCCCGGCGCGCGCGACGGCGTGCCGCCCGAGTTCGCGCGCTGGCAGGACGACATGGGCAAGCTCAAGCCGTCGTTCTTCCGGCTCGTGCTCGACTGGCCCTCGCTGCAGCCCGAGCAGGGAAAGCCCGCCGACCTCGTGCATGCCTACGACGGCTGCCTGCGCGGCACCCCGCCGTGCGCGGGCTGGTTCGGCGTCAAGGACCAGCTCGCCGCGCTCGCCTCGCGCCAGAAGCAGCACAAGGGCGGCTGGGACGTGCTGGTGGTCATCACCGGCTCGCCGGAGTGGGCCGCGCGGCCCGCGTCGGGCTGCGAGCGCAGCGGCACCGAGCCGCGCTCGCGCGCCCCGAAGGCCTCCGCGCTGGGCGCCTACCGTAAGCTCGTCGAGGACGTGATCGCGCTCGGCGGCGACGTCGGCGTGGACCTGCGCTACTGGAGCGCGTGGAACGAGCCCAACCACCCGTACTTCATCTCGCCCCAGCGCGCCGCCTGCTCGACGTCGGCGAGCTCGCAGGCCGTCACACGCTACGCCGAGCTGGCGCGCAACCTCAAGCGCGCCCTCGCGGCCGCGCCGGGCGACCAGGAGTACGTGCTCGGAGAGCTCGCCGGCCTCGACGAGAGCAAGACGAAGAGCACCTCGATCCGCGAGTTCCTGGGTGAGCTGCCGCGCTCGATCGTGTGCGACTCGACGATCCTCGCTCAGCACGGCTACATCAGCGGCATCAACCCGGTCGACGACGCCGTCAAGGGCGCCGCCGGCCACAAGTGCCCGAAGAAGCACGTCGTCTGGATGACGGAGACCGGGGTCGGCGCCGCGCACGCCGGCGACGGCAAGCGCATCAGCCCGGCGACCGAGCGCCGGTACTGCCGGCAGCTGCACCGCCGGCTGGTCAAGTGGTACGACGACCCGCGCGTGACCGCCGCCTTCCAGTACACCTTCCGCGAGGACGACATCTTCCGGACCGGGCTCATCACCACGGCGCTGGACCGCGCTTTCCCGGTGCTCAAGGAGTGGCAGGCCTGGGGCGGGACCGCGCGCCCCGCGCCGGAGGACCCGCCCTCACGCGCCCGCTGCGCGAGCGCCTAGGGCTCACGCGCCCGCCTGCGCCAGCAGCCACAGCGCGAGGCTCGTGAAGCCGACCATGATCGCAAGCATCCAGTACTGCGAGCGGACGGCGAGCCTGGGGTTGGGGTAGAGCGCGAGCGCGCGGTCGTGGGCGAGCACGAGCGCGGCGACGTGCCCGAGCACCACGAAGCCGACCTGCAGGTACCAGGCGGCGTTCTGGCTCAGCAGGCTGTAGTCGATCGCCGACGACGCGGTCCCGAACAGGTCCCAGCCCTCGCCGAGCGGGTCGGAGGCGAGGTAGAGGATCGACTGGCCCTCGAACAGCAGGAACGTCAGGTAGTGGGCGACGACATAGACGATCGCGATCGGCACGAGGCTGTGGATGAAGCTGCGCCGGAGGTGCTCTGCGTCGAGGTCGCCTCCGACCGAGCGCGCGCCCTCGATCCCGAGCGCATAGAAGCCGCCCGCGATCGCCACGCCGATCAGCAGGCCGATCGTCGCCACGAGCTTCGGGGTCGTCTCGATCGCCACGCCGAGCGAGCTGAGACCGTCGTTGAGCTCCACGGCGAGATCCCGCCAGAGCTGGCCCTGGCTCAGCCCGTCGAACGTCACGGTGCCGATCATCACGACGACGAGGGCCACCGTCCCGGCCACCGGGTCCAGGCGCGGCAGCCCGCCGAGGAACGGCCGAACACCGACGACGCGCTCCCGCGTCTCGAACACCGACATCCGTGCGAAGAGGTTGAAGTAGACCGAGAACGCCTCCCCGTGGCGCGCCCACGGCTCGACGCCGTACACCCACATCCCGGCGAGCGTCAGGAGGCTGTAGGCGGCCACCGCGGAGGCGAGCGTCGCGGGCTGCTCGCCCCAGCCCGACGCGAGCTCGATCCAGGTGAACCCGAGCACGCCGGCGGCGGCGGGCCAGCGCCCGAGCCGCTCGGGGTAGGGCCGCCGCGCGCGTTCGCGGAACAGCACGCGGCCGATCGCCCGCCACGGGTTGACGAGGCGGAAGACGTCGCCGAGCAGCACGCTCACGAACACCAGCCCGACCCAGAAGATGATGAAGACGAAGGTCGGCGCGAAGTTGTCCAGCGGCGTCGGCGGCCCGGCGTAGCCGGTCACGAGCACGAGGGCGAGCAGCGCGACGCCGATCACGCCGCCGAGGATCTCCAGCGCGCGGTGGCCGAGCACGCGCCCCAGCCGGCCCGGCAGCGGCCGCCAGCTCGGGTCTTCGAGCCGCGGTCGCGGCCACAGCGCCGCCAGCGCGACGAAGGACACGCAGAGCACGATCGCCGCCGCCCACCCGAACAGCCACTCCGGGATCGGCAGGCTCGAGCGCTGCACGAGCCCGTGGGCGAAGACGGTGATCACAGGGCGGTCTTCAGCGCACGCTCGAACGCGCCGAGCCCGAAGGACCCCTCCAGCCGTGCCGTGATCCTGCCGTCGCGACCGGCGATGAACAGCCAGGGCTCGGTCGGCAGGTTGAAGCGCTGCAGCGGCTCGCGCAGGCCCCGATTGGGGTCGTTGTCCGCGTAGACCTCCTGGTGGATGAACTCGACGCGATCGCCGTACTTCGCCCGCAGCTGGAGCGCGACGTCGACCACCGGCCCGCAGACCCGCGACTGGCACAGCTGCGGGGTGGCGAACAGCAGCGCCACCGGCTTGCGGCCCACCACGTCGGCGAACGACTTGCCGTGCAGGTCCGAGGGCGGCTCGCGCGTGTCGATCGAGGCGACGTCGCCGCGCGCGCTGCCGAGCGTGTCGGTCTGGACCTTGGGCGCGGCGTCGCCCACGCCCGGGATGCGGTCCTGGCTCGGAGCGATCACCTTGATCTCGCCCGGGGCCGCGACGGTCTCGCCGCCGGCCTGGGTCACCGCGAGGATCGAGTAGCCGCCGGCCTGCTTGAACGGAACCTGCGCGGCGTAGACGGCGGCGAACGGGTCCGCCTCGGTGGCGGCCTGCTTGGAGCGGTAGCGGCCCTCGGTGACGAGCACGTCGGCGGGCGCCGGGTAGGGGCCGGCGGCAGGCTGGTCGGGGCTGCGGGCGACGTAGAGCGCGGTCTTGCCGTAGACGAAGCCGGAGCGGTCGTCGATGATCCCGAACGCCACGCGGTCCTGGCCGACGGTGAAGACCGAGCTCGCGAGCCCGAGCTCGGGCCCGGCGCTGCCGGCGGCATTGGCGACCTGCTGCAGCGTGCGGCCGCCGGTCGCCGGGAAGTCTGCGGCCGTCACGGCCTGCGCCGCGCGCACCTTCGCGCGCACGCCGCGCTCGGCGGGGACCTGCGCCGCCGGATCCTTGGCGTCGGAGCCGCCGCCACAGCCGGCGAGCAGCACGACGGCGGCGAGCAGCAGGAGGGGGAGCCTGCCCATCGTGTGGAGCTTAGGAGACCGGCGCCGCGAGCTCGACGCGCATGGCGTGGGCGACCCGCCCGCCGAGCACGTGCTCACGGTCCCGGAGGCGGATCGTGACCGGCCCTTCGAACGGCTGGCGGTCCACGACGGCGAGCTCGGACCCGAGCTCGATGCCCTGATCGTGCAGCCACCTCAGCATCATGGGGTCGGCGTCCGAGACGCGCACGAAGCGGCCGTGCGCGCCGACCGGCAGCGCCTCGAGCGCCTGCGTGTCGCCTTCGTCGATGATGAGCTCGACCGACGGGATGGGGTCGCCGTGGGGGTCGTGCGTGGGGTGTCCGAGCTTGGCGGCGATGCGCGCCTCCAGATCCTCGGAGATGACGTGCTCGAGCGCCTCGGCCTCGTCGTGCACGCGGTCCCAGGGCACCCCGAGGTGCTCGGCGAGGTAGAGCTCGAGCAGCCGGTGGTGGCGCAGGACCTCGAGCGCGACCCGCTCGCCCGCCGTGGTCAGCTCGACGCCCTTGTAGGGGACGTGCGCGGCGAGGCCACGCTCGGCGAGCTTCTTGACCATCGCCGACGCCGACGCGGGCGTGACGCCGAGCCGCTCGGACAGCGCGGTGGTCGAGACCGCGCCGCCGCCGCGGCGCGAGAGCGCGTAGATGGCCTTCGCGTAGTCCTCGATCGCGTCGGAGTGGCGCGCCTCGACCGCGGCCATCTACACACTCACCAGCAGCCCGGTGGCGAACATGAAGGCCATCCCGACGAGCAGGCCGCCCGCGGCACCGGGATGCAGGAGCCGGCCGTCGTCGTCGCGCAGGCTCGGGGCGAGCTGGACGATGACCTGGACGATCGCACCGGCGCCGAAGCCGAACAGGAAGGCGGCGACGCTGGCGTTGAACGCGGCGGCGCCGATCCACGCCCCGAGCACCGCGGGGGCGCCCGCGATCAACCCGAGTACGGCCAGGCGGCCGAGCGTCGGCCGCGAGCGCGCGATCGGCGCCACGATGGCGAGGCCCTCCGTCGTGTTGTGCAAGGCGAAGCCCACGACCAGGAAGGCTCCCAGAGCGAGCGCTCCGGCGGCGTAGGCCGAGCCGATCGCCACCCCCTCGCCGAGGTTGTGCAGGCCGATCCCGACCGCCACGAGCAGCGCGAGATGGCTGCCCGACGTCGCCGAGCGGCGGCGCTTGAGCCACTCGCCGGCGCCGGTGAGCGCGATGAACGCGACGACGGCTCCGATCAGCACCAGCGCCGCGCCGCCGAACGCCTGCGAGCCCTCGCCGGCCAGCTCGAGGCCCTCGAGCGTCGCGTCGATGGCGAGGAACGCGAGCAGGCCGACCGTGAGCGCCATCACGGCCCGCAGCCAGTCCGGCGGGATGCGGCGGATCCACGGCAGCCACAGCATCCCGAGCGCCACCGGGATGACGCCGACGTAGATGCCGAGCAGCGCCATCAGCCCGAAGAACGAGAGGTCCGTGCCCGGCGTCTCGACCGCGGCGGGGATCTCGTGGGCGATCGTCGAGCCGGTCGAGGTGACGACGGCGACCTCGTAGGCCTCGCCCTCGATCCACGGATGCTGGATCCGCAGCGTCTCGGCGCCGAGACGGCCGATCGCCGCCTCGCCGCCCTCGAAGGAGGCGAAGGCGTCGTTGACCACGACCTGCGCGACGGTCACGGGGTCGGGGCCGTCGTTGCGCAGGCCGAGCTCGATGATGCCCGGCTCGAGCACGGTGCGCTCGATCGCCAGCTCCTCGACCGGCGGCCCCCGCCGCTCGCCGAGCCCGGGCGCGCCGAGCGCGGCGAACAGCCCGACCGCCAGCGCGATCAGCGCCAGCGGCACGAGGCCGAGCAGCCACGCGGGGCGGCGGGCGGCCCAGGCAGACTCGGCGGTGGCGCCGCGCGCCTCCATCAGACCGCCTCGAAGAAGCCCTGCCAGCCGAGCTCGGTGAACTCGGACTGATGGGCGTGGAACATGAACTTGCCGGCGGTCGGGAAGCGCCACTCGAGGATCCCACGCTGGCCCTGGCAGAGCATCACCGTGTCGGTCAGCTCCGACGGCTTCAGCGACGTCCCGGTCGGGATGTAGTCGAACAGGTTGCCGTGCAGGTGGAAGGAGTTGATGAGGTCGTACTCGAGCACGTTGACGAGGTAGACCCGGATCAGCTCCCCGCGCTTGACCGTGACCGGCTTGTCCATGTAGGCGAAGCCGATCGTGTTGGCGGCGTAGACCTCGTTGGCGCGGTCGAAGTTCGTGTCGAACCCGTTCATCACCATCACCAGCTCGTCCGCCTCCTCCCGGCCCGCCTTCGGGTCGATCAGGAACGCGCCGTAGAGCCCCTTGGCGATGTGCTCCGCGAGCGGGCGCACGTGGCAGTGGTAGAGGTGCAGCCCGTAGGGCAGGGCGTCGAACTCGTAGACCGTGCGACCGCCGGCCGGGATCTCGCCCCCGCCGAGGCCGGGCACGCCGTCCATCTCGGCCGGGTGGAGGCCGTGGAAGTGGATCGTGTGCGGGTGCCTGGAGGCGTTGACGAACGTGATCCGCAGCCGCTCGCCCTCGCGGGCGCGCAGCGTCGGGCCCGGGATGCGGCCGTTGTAGGTCCAGGCAGGGAAGCGGATGCCAGGCGCGACCTCGATCTCCTTGTCCTGCGCCACAAGCGTCCACTCGCGCACCATGCGGCCGCCGGCGAGCCGCCGCGTCGTGCCCCAGTCGAAGTCGCGCAGCATCTCGTGCGGGTCGAAGCCGTTGGCGGCGTGGTTGACGGCGCCGCCGCGGAAGGCGGCATGGCCGCCGTCGGGGTGGGCGGCCGGGGCGGGGTGACCGGCGTGCGCGTCGGCCGCCTGGGCCTCGGTCTCCCAGGGATGGGAGTGCGGGACGGCCGAGTGCAGCCCGGCCCCGGCGAGACCGATCGCTGGCACGCCCGTGGCGAGCAGGCGGCGTCGTGTCAGTCGTGGCACGACACCGATTGTGACACGCCTAAATCAGATCTTCAATACGCGCAGACTCAGACCTGGCCCTCGACGACGGACGGCACGCCCGTGTTCGTCGAGTAGGCGGGCTGGATCTTCATGTCCGGCCGGATCGTGTGGACGGCCTGCGAGACGGCGATCGCCGACTCCGCGAAGCCGGTGGCGATCAGCTTGAGCTTGCCGTCGAAGGTGGTGATGTCGCCGCACGCCCATACACGGTCGAGGTTCGTCTTCATCAGCCCGTCGACGACCAGCGCGCCCTTCTGGATCTCGAAGCCCCACTCCTTGAGCGGGCCGAGCTTGGTCGAGAAGCCGAGCTGCAGCAGCACGGCGTCGCAGCCCACGGTCTCCACGGTCTCGCCGTCGGCATGGTGCAGCTCCACGGACTCGACCTCGCCGTTGCCCGCCACGGCCTTGATCACGTACGGGACCTTGAGGTCGACGCGGCCGGAACCGACGTGGTCCATCACCTCGGAGACCGTCGCCTCGTGGGCGCGGAAGCCGTCGCGGCGGTGCACCAGCGTGATCTCGGACGCGGTGTCGAGCAGGTTCACGACCCAGTCGAAGGCGGAGTCGCCGCCGCCCACGATCACGACGCGCTTGCCGGCGAACTCCGACTTCTCGCCCACCAGGTAGGAGGCGCCGCGGCCCTCCCACGGCGTCATGTCGACGTCGGAGACCGGCAGCTTCTTGGGCTCGAAGGCGCCGTGGCCGCCGGCGATGATGACCGTGCGCGAGCGCAGCTCGCCCTTGTCGGTCTTGAGCACGACGAGGTCGTCCTCGTAGGCGATCTCGTGCGCGGTGGTCTCGAGGTGGACCGGCACGTCGAACTGGCCGAGCGCCTGCTCGCGCAGCTCGTTGACGAGGTCCTTGGCGAGGATCCGCGTGTGGCCGGGCACGTCGAAGATCCACTTCTCCGGATACAGCGTCGTGAGCTGGCCGCCCAGCTCAGGCAGCGAGTCGATGATGCGCGAGGACGCCTCGCGCATGCCGGCCCAGAACGCCGTCGAGAGGCCCACCGGGCCGGCGCCGATGATGGTGATGTCCCGGATCTCGCCGAAGTCGGGGTGTGAGGTCATGGGGAGAGGGAGAGGGCGTCGGGGAGCGGGGCGCCGTCGAGGGCGGAGAGCGCGCGCTCGACGGAGGTGGCCACGCAGGTGAAGGTCGGCGTGTCGCGCTTGGTGTAGGCCGACGCCTCGGTGGTGCGCAGGCGCTGGACCAGATCGAGGAAGGCGGCGGGCTCGTCGGTCTCGAAGGCGACGACGAACTCCTGGTCGTCGAGCCCGAACGAGTAGCTCGTATTGAGGTCGATCTGGGGGTACTCGCGGCCGATGCGGATGTGCTCCTGCATGACCTTGTAGCGTTCCTCCGGCGACAGCCGGTACCACTCCCGCGTCTTGACGAACGGATAGACGAACAGGTACTTCGAGTGCTTCGGCCGCACCTCGAGGCGCGACTCGTCGGAGTACTCGGACGGCTTGGTCATGGCGAGGAAGGAGTGCGGCACGGAGCACCACTGCATCAGGCCACTCTGGGAAAGCACCACGTGGAACTCGTGGATTCGCTCGAGATTGGTCGCCTGGGAGAGCAGCATCAGGTCGCAGTCCCCGCGCGTGCCGACGGTCGAGAACGCCCGCAGCAGCCGCTCGGCGCCGAAGTCCTCGCAGGCGGCGAGGAACTCGCGCTTGTCGGCGGCGCGGCGGTCCGGGTCCTGGCGCCGCCAGGCCGGGTCCACCTTCAGGAACGTGTACTTGACGAAATGGCGCTCGGGCATCGGGGGTTTCCAGTGTAGGTACCTCGGAGTGCGGGTCAGTGATCGGCGGCGGGTCTGAGGGAACCGGATCGTGGATGCCAGGCGCCGCACATGAGGTGAGGCGATGCGGTGCATCGTTGATCCTCATGGGTGGGTCCTGGCGCCGCGAGACGATTTCCTCAGCCCGTCGACGCACTGACCCGTGCTCCTAGCCCGCGACCTCCTCGCACAGCGCCTCGATCGCCTCGCTCTGCTCGGCGATCAGGCGCTCGGCGTCCCCCTCGAGGCGGCGCAGGTTGGCCTGGCTGGCGTCGTCGAGGGCGTCGGAGGCGTAGCGCAGCTCGGCCTGGAAGCGGCGGTAGCGGCCGCGGCTGAGGGTGGTGGCCTCGAAGTCGACGGTGTCGGCGACCCCGTCGAAGACCATGTCCAGCACGGGCTTGGCCCATTCGAGCAGGCCCCAGCCCTTGACGTCGTCGAACGCGTATGGCTTCGTCTGCGCGCCGGTGCCGAGCGCGGCGATGACGCTGATGTCCGCGCTCGAGCCGACGACCTCGGCGTAGGCGCACATGGCCGGGTTGATCGCGTAGACGCCGCCGTCGATCAGCGGGTAGGTGCGGGCGCCGGCCGCGTCGGTCACCTCGACCGGCTCGAAGTAGGTCGGCGCCGCGGCGGTGGCACGCGCCGCCTCGGCCATCGCGAAGTCGTACGTGTCGTCGGTGCGGGCGCGCGAGGAGCGGAAGAAGAACGCGAAGCGGTCCTGGAAGTCGTAGGCCGTGACAAAGACGTCGGTGACCGCGTCCTTGAGGCGGGCGTCGCCGAGGTAGGTGGCGAGCACGCTGTTGAGCGCGTCGTCGTCATAGCGTTCGTCGATGAGGCCCCCGGCGGAGGTGAGCTTCTTGCGCAGCGAGCGATCGAAGATCCTCGGCCCTTCGGTGCGGTAGAGCTCGGCCAGCTCCTCGGCGGAGTGCAGCGGCGCGCCGTCGGGGCCGGGGCGGGTCAGGCCGCAGGCGAGGATTCCGCCCGTCGAGGTGCCGGCGATGAGGTCGAACAGCTCGGCCGTCGGCCGCCCCGTCCGGCGCTCGATCTCGGCCAGCACGAGCGCCGGGATCAGACCGCGGATGCCGCCTCCGTCGATCGAGAGGACCTTCACCCCGCGAAGCCTAGGGACCCCTCGTCCACGGCCACAGCGCCGGGACGCGGGCGCGCAGCTCACGGTCGGATCCGTAGACCAGCAGCACGAGCATCGCGCCGTAGACGGGCAGGTGCCCGAGCAGCTCGTTGACGCCGAAGAACCACAGTGACGCGTTGAACGGCACGCCGGCGATCACCACGACGGCCTGGGGCAGCGCGCCGGAGATCAGCAGCAGGCCGAACAGGACCTCGATCGCACCTGCCACGCGGATGAACTGCAGGTCGCTCCAGCCCAGCCCGATCTCGCGCGCGACGTTGAACTCGGGATGCCCTTGGAGGAACGCGAGCGCGAGCTCCGGGTTGGCCAGCTTCTCGGCGAACGCGACGACGATCAGCGCGAGCCCCGCGCCCACGCGCAGCGCCCAGACGGCGCGGGCCTGGTCGTCGAGGCTCGGCTCCCGTGCGCGCCCGAGCTCCATGTCGGCCGACCAGCGCCCGGGCCCGGTGCACAGGACGAAGACCGCGAGGCCGAGCACATCCAGGCGCTGCAGCACGGGGGAGACCCCGAACTCGATCATCCCCAGCGGCCCGAGCGCGATCAGCAGCCACGCCGCCTCGCGCGTGTGCCAGCCCGTGGCCATGCCGATCGCCACCACCGCCATGTTGATCCCGAGCAGGATCCCCGCGAGGTCGGCCTCGAGGTCCATCGCGGGCGAGAGGTAGACGCCGAGCGACAGCAGCCCGATCAGCGACACCGCCAGGTGCAGCCGCACCGCGAACGACATCCACGGCGCCATGCGGGCGAGGAACGGGACGTCGACGCCGGGCACCACGCTCGCGAGCACCCGCACGGCGTGCGTGATGAGCACCGCGCCGCCGAGCAGAGCGAGCGTCAACGTCTCGCCCGCGAAGCTCCAGTCGAGCTCGCGATAGCCGGCCTGGAACCACGTCTCATGGGCCAGCGGCAGCGTCATGCGGGCCTAGTATCCCGGGAGAGGCGAGACAACGAGAGGGAGCGAGCTTTGACCGAGGCCAAGACGGCGATCGCCGAGGCGACCGCCGACGCCGTGCGGGTCCGCGGCCACGACCTGACCGGCGACCTGATGGGCCACGTCACGCTGACGGAGCTGTTCTTCCTGCTCCTGATGGGGAGGGCGCCGGACGAGCGCGAGCGGCGCATGACCGACGCCTGCCTCGTCTCGATCGCCGAGCACGGCCTCGTCCCGAGCGTCCAGCCGGCGCGGATGACGCTGTCGGCCGCTCCCGAGTCGCTGCAGGGCGCGGTGGCGGCGGGCCTGCTCGGCTGCGGCTCGGTGATCCTCGGCGCCACGGAGTACGCGGCGACCATGCTCGCCGACGGGCTGGCGGCGGGCGCCGACCCCGAGGCGATCGTGCGCGAGCACCGCGAGGCGCGCCGCGCGCTGCCGGGCTTCGGCCACCCGCTGCACCGCGACGGCGACCCGCGCACGGCCCGGCTGCTGGCGATCAGCGACGAGCTCGAGGTCTCCGGGCAGCACGTCGCGCTGCTGCGCGCGATCGAGGCGGCGGTGCCGGAGGTCTACGGCCGCGTGCTGCCGCTGAACGTCTCGGGCGCGATCGCCGCGCCGATGCTCGACCTCGGCCTGCCCGCCTACACGCTCAAGGCGATCCCGCTGCTCGCGCGCACCGCCGGCCTGCTGGGGCACCTGCGCGAGGAGCACGAGCGCCCGATCGGCTTCCAGCTCGCCGCCCTGGCCGAGGCCGGAATCGGCTACGACGGCGGATGAGCCTGCACGACCCCGAGGTCGAGACCCGCGACTCGGCCCAGCAGCGGGCGCGCGACGACGCGGCGCTGCGCAGCCAGCTCGCCTCCCTGCGCGAGCGCTCGCCGTTCTACCGCGACCGGCTCGCGGAGCCCGTCGGCCTCGAGGATCTCCCGGCCCTGCCGTTCACGACCAAGGACGAGCTGCGCGCGTCGCTGGCCGCCGAGCGGCCGCTCGGCCGCCACCTCGCCACGCCGCCCGAGCGCGTCCGCCGCATCTACTCGACGAGCGGGACCACCGGCGACCCGGTCTCGATCGCGGTCACCGACGACGACCTCGCCGGCTGGGCCGAGATCGGCGCGCGCTCCTACCGCGCCTGCGGGATCGCGCCCGCCCAGCGCGCGGTGCTCACCTACAACGCCGGCCCGTTCGTGGCGGGTGCGGTGCTCGACGCCTGGACCCGCATCGGCGCGACCGTGCTCCCGGTCGGCAGCGGCAACACCGAGCGGCTCCTCAAGGCCTTCCAGCTTCTCGACGCCGAGGCCGTCGGCTGCACGCCGTCCTACGCGCTCTATCTCGCCGACTGGTGCCGCGAGCGCGACATCGAGCCCCGCAGCCTTGGGCTGCGCTGGATCGCCGGCCGGGGAGCCCGGCGGCGGCGAGCCGCTGACCCGGCGCGCGATCGAGGAGGCCTTCGGTGCCACGGTCCGCGAGGCGATGGGCATCGCGGACGTCTCGCCCTCGCTGTGGGGCGAGTGCGAGGAGCAGGCCGGGATGCACTTCTGCGGGCGCGACTTCGTCCACGCCGAGCTGATCGACCCCGGCAGCGATGCACCGATTCGTGGGAGGACGGCGCCGAGGGCGAGCTCGTCTACACCTCGCTGCGCCGCGAGGCGATGCCGGTCGTGCGCTTCCGCAGCCGCGACCGCGTGGTGGTCACGGTGCGGCCGTGCTCGTGCGGGCGCACGAGCGTGCGCGTGCGCTGCATCGGGCGCACCGACGACCTGCTGATCGTCCGCGGCACGAACCTCTCCCGTCCGCGGTGCGCGAGGTCGTCGCCTCCTTCCGCCCGCGCGTCGGCGGCATGATCCAGATCCGGCCCGTGCACACCGGCGTGCGCCAGGACGCCGCCCCGCGTGTGCTCGTCGAGCTGGGCGAGGGCGAGCGCGCCGACGCCGAGCTGGCGGGCGCGATCCAGGTCGCGATCCGCGGCAAGCTCGTCGCCAGCACCGCCGTCGAGCTCGTCCCCTACGGCACGCTGCCCCGCAGCGAGTACAAGAGCCACCTCGTCGACTTCTCGGAGTCCGCTTCGCGCTGACGCCGGCCGGGCCCCGCCGCTGGCAGGGCCCGGCCGTCGCTCAGCTCACCTGAACAGCGGGCACACGAGGTCGCCGGCCTCGAGGCTCGACACCGCCCGGTAGCGCGCCGGGCGCTTCATGCTCGGCGCGGTCACCTTGCGCATGCGCGCGGACGCCGCGGCGCCGCCCTTGAGCCGCAGGATCTCGATCCCGCGGTTCATGTCGAACAGGTACACCAGGTTGCCGCGCCACGCGACGTCCCACGAGTTGGAGTCCGTGGTGGTGGATCCGGTGGACACTCGGTAGTAGCCGACCTGCCGCACGTTGCGCGCGTCCGAGACGTCGATCAGCCGCAGGCCCTGGGCGTACCAGGCCTGGGCCAGCGTCGACTTGCGGAGCTCGAAGTAGTGCGCGGAGCACGATGCGTCGGTCGACACCGTCTCCGGCGTGTCCTGCGCCGGGTGCCAGGTGTCGAGCGGCGTCATGCGGTACGGCGCCTCAGGGGTCGAGTTGAGGGCCGGCTCGCCGCCCCAGGAGTCCGTGAGCTCGGAGAGCACCAGGCGCCCGTCGCTCGCGCAGTCGTCGTTGAACTCCTCCTCGGTGCCGATGAGGATGTTGCCGCGCTCGACCCCCTCGGCCTTCACAGAGCGGCCGGTCGGGCGCCAGGAGTTGTGCATGAACATGGTCTCGGGCTCGTTGGCCCCGCCGACACCGCCTCCGGCCACGAGGATCGGGTCCCACGGCGTGGCCTCGCGCAGACGGTTGGACGTGGGATCGCGGTGGCTGCCCTCGGTGGCATAGCCGCGGATCCCACCGCGGCCACTCACCCACGCGATGCCGCGCTCGTCGACCTGGACGTCGTGCGAGTAGTCCGTCGCCCCGTCGTTGCGCCACAGGTCGATCGGGTTGCCGAAGACCTTCGGCCTGCGCGCGTTGCGCAGGTCGGTGACATAGATCGGCCGGCCGTCGCCGCGCCCGCCGATCGTGAACGGCCCGAGGTAGGCGAGGTCGTCGCGCCGCGCCGGGCCGCCGGTCCACACGTAGTCGCAGTCGTTGATGCAGCTCGCGGTGTGGCCCGCGGGGAGGTCGACGAACTCGCCGACCTGACGCAGATTGCCCGGGTTGCGGTAGGAGATCACAAAGAAGCCGCTGCGGCAGTCGGGGTCGCGGTTCTTGGCGCCGAGCGTGCCCTGCTCCGTGCAGGGCGGCCCGCCCTCGTCGTCGTCGTGCCGCGGGTCGAGCGCGCCGATGATCAGCTTGCGGCGGACGTCGATGTCCATGTCCTCGTCCTGCCAGTAGCCCGTCTTCGGGTCCTGGTTGGCCGAGGCGTCGAGGATCAGCGCGGGCTGGAACTCGTCCAGCAGGCGCGGGCGCGCGGGGTCGCTCACGTCATAGGTGCGGAACCCGAAGCGGCCCGTCGTGATGAGGACGGACCGACCGCGCACGCGGTCGAACTTCCCCTCGGTCAGCCCCATGCCTCCGAAGCTGCCGAGGTACTCGAGGTTGTCGGACTTGACTGCACCAGGCGGGAGGGGCACCCCGCCGGAGGACTTGGCTCGGGCGCTCGCTGCCGTGGGTACGAGCAGCAGCGCCACCATGGAGAACAGCAGCAGGCGTCTCATGGCCGGAACCTACAACGGCCCGGATGCTCAAGGCGTGCTGAGTGCTAGGCGGTCACGCCGAACAGCGACGGGTCTCGATCGGTGCCCTTGATCACGTCGTCGGGCGAGCCCTCGGGGAGCAGCCGGCCGTTGCGCATGCCGAAGTAGCCGGCCTGCGGGTGGTGGGCGATCAGCGCGAGCGTGGACTGCTCGGGCTCGACCGCGTGGCCGCCGGAGAGCTTGATGCCGATGGTGGAGAGGCCGAGCAGGCGGTCGACCTTGTCGTGCTCGGACTGCTCCGGCACGGCGGGGTAGCCCCACGAGTAGCGGCGGCCCTGGGTCGGCGGGAGGCCGAGGTCCTCGCGGATCTTCCAGTGCAGCCACTCGGCCATGCCCTCGGCGGTCTGCACGCCGATCCCGTGGGTGAAGAGCTGCTCGGCGAACTCGCCCTCCTGCTCGAGCCGCGCCATCACGTCGGTGACCTCGCCGCCGGCCGTGACGGCCTGCAGCGCGATCACGTCGAGCTCGCCGGCGTCCTTCGGCCGGTAGAAGTCGGCCAGCGCGATGCGGTCGTTGCCCGGCTGGCGCGGAGTGGCGAGGCGCTCGAGCACGGTCTCGCGGTCGTTGGGATCGAGCACGACGATCTCGTTGCCCTCGGAGTAGCAGGGGAAGTAGCCCAGCAGCGCGCGCGGGTGCAGGTAGGTCTGGTCGCGCCACATGCGCTCCAGGCGCGGGCGGAAGTCGTCGGCGAGCAGCTTGCGCCACTCCTCGCCCTTGACGCCACGGCCGCCCCAGTGGAGCTTGAAGAGGACGTGCGTGTCGAGGTGCGGGTAGACCTCCTCGAGATCGACCTCGACCTCGCGCACGCCCCAGAACGGCGGCGCCGGGATCGGGACGTCGAGCTTGGCGGGCGAGCGGACGGAGTCGTCGGTGGTGTCGAGGACCTCCTCCTCCTCGCCGGTCTCGCGCAGCGTCGAGGCAGCCTCGCGCGTCTTGGTCACGAGCGCCTCGCGGGCGTCCGGCTCGACGATCTTGTCCATCACGCCGAGGCCCTCGAAGGCGTCCTTGCAGTAGAAGACGCCGGGCCCGTAGACGTCCTCTGAGTCCTTGCCCTTCGGGTAGTTCGCGCGCAGGCCGAACTTGCGGTTGATGGCGGCGCCGCCGATCAGGACGGGGAAGTCGAGGCCGCGCTCGTGCAGCTCGGCGATCGCCAGCGGCATCTGCTTGGAGGTCGAGACGAGCAGGGCGGAGAGGCCGATCGCGGTCGCCTTGTGCTCCTCCGCGGCGTCGAGGATCGTGCCGATCGGGACCTGCTTGCCGAGGTCGATGACCGTGTAGCCGTTGTTGGTGAGGATCGTGTTGACGAGCGACTTGCCGATGTCGTGGACGTCGCCGAACACGGTCGCGAGCACGACGGTGCCCTTCGTGTAGCCCTCGAGCTTGTCGAGGTAGTTCTCGAGCCGCGCGACGGCCTTCTTCATGACCTCGGCGGACTGCAGGACGAAGGGGAGGATGAGCTCGCCGGCGCCGAACTTGTCGCCGACCTCCTTCATGGCTGGCAGCAGTACGTCGTTGAGCGTCGGGACGGCGCCGATGTCCTCGACGGAGGCGTCGATCTGGTCCTCCACGCCCTCCTTCTTGCGCCGCAGAATGTGCCAGTGCAGCGCCTCCTGCGGGGTCATGCCGGCGGTCGGGTCGGCGACCTCGGCCTCGGCCTCGCCGGACTTCGACTCGAAGTGCTCGATGAAGTGCTGGAGCGCCTCGTCGGAGCGGTTGAACACGAGGTCGTCGGCCAGCTTGCGCTCGGCGTCGGGGATCTCGCCGTAGGGCGTGATGTGGTTCGGATTGACCATCGCGAGGTCCAGCCCGGCCTCGACGCAGTGGTGCAGGAAGACGGAGTTCAGGACCGAGCGCGCCGGCACGCCGATGCCGAACGAGACGTTGGAGACGCCGAGCGACGTCTTGACGTCCGGCAGCTCGGACTTGATCAGGCGGATGCCCTCGATCGTCTCGACCGCGGAGGGCTTCCACTCGTCGTCGCCGGTGGTCAGCGTGAAGGTCAGCGCGTCGAAGATCAGCGCCTCGGGCTCGAGGCCGTGCTCGTCGCACACGAGCTCCTTGATACGGGTCGCGATCTCGAGCTTGCGCTCGCGCGTCTTGGCCATGCCGACCTCGTCGATCGTCAGCGCGATCAGCGCGGCGCCGTGCGCCTTGACGACGGGCACCACGCGATCGAGCTTGTCGCGGCCGGCCTCGAGGTTGACGGAGTTGACGATCGCGCGGCCGGGGATCTGGTCGAGCGCGGTCTCGATCACCTCGGGCTCGGTGGAGTCGA
>Ga0136617_10000004_pt1 | contig 121259 bp, 116 predicted proteins | sample AntDrymUQ3222106_2_FD_129672 | JGI IMG/M metagenome (GOLD analysis project Ga0136617, IMG submission 129672) | Polar desert sand microbial communities from Dry Valleys, Antarctica - metaG UQ322 (21.06) | ecosystem: Environmental > Terrestrial > Soil > Desert | place: Antarctica: Dry Valley...
ATGGACGGGTTCGCTGGTTGAATACGATATTCTCGGACAAGCGAAACGCTCGACCGTGCCGACAGAAGTTGACGGAAACTGGAATCTATCGGGCGATGACGTAACACGCGGCTGGTTGTGGCAGTCAAGCGAATACGATTGGAAAGGAAGAGTAACAAAACAGACGAATACAGACGGCACATTCAAAAGCATTTCTTACGACGGCTGCGGATGCGCAGGCGGACAAGAGACGACCATTCAAGGCGAAGAGATAATCGAAAAAGACTGGCAAGTTAATAATCCGGTCAGCCTCGGCAGACGAACACAGAAAATCTATGCAGACATTCTCGGCAGAAGTTATAAAACCGTAGTAATGGAATGGAACGGCACGACGCCCTATTCGATGACTGTTCAAACATTCAACGGACGCGATCAGGTAATCCAATCAAGACAGTATGCGGGGGCAGAAAATCCGAACAACACTCATCATGACGTGACGAAGAGTTATGACAGTCACAAACGGCTGAAAACTCAACGATTTATCCCGATAAGGTTCAGATTATCCTGCACTTAATAATTTTTAGTATCATCCCTAACTGCCATTCCACGATGTGATTACAGACAACTAATAAGTTACTAAGTCGCAGGTGTCATCGGCATATGTCAAATCTGGCGATGTAGATTTGTCATTTCTGTCAAAATTAAACTCCCTGCACTGCCGATTTGTTTCTCAACTAAGAGCCAATCCGACTTATCTACCGCTTCTAACTAAAGTAATTTAACTAAAATAATTTAACAAAAGAAAAAATGCTGTGGATAACTCTCGCCGGTTAGACATCCGAGGCTAATTTTTCCCGCTATTTTCCTTTTTTATTGACTGTTACCTTTTAAGCGTGAGTATTAATACTCACGCTTTTTATTTTTACGCTTATGAAGCTCCACCGAAAACGAAATACTTTTAAGCCTTCCGTTATCAGAAGAAATCAGGCAAAGCAGAATCGCTTTCATCAGAAACAGAATCTGATAAAACCGCCACTTTCGTATTTCAAGCAAAACCAAACAAGAAAGTTCAACGATTATGCAAATAAACAGCCCGTAAAAAGATTTGATTCACTCCTTTCATATTTGAAAGACAACCAATCAAAACAATCTGATACCGGTTCGCAGAAAAACTGGTGGACGCCCGTCTGGAGCGGATTGGTCATTGATAAAGAAGCCAAACACAAAAAAGCAATCAAGCAAGCGATTTGGTTGTATCTATTTTTATTGACGGTTGCCAACCGGAAAAACGGTCAACTCTTTCGCCGACTTAAAACAATTGCTGCAGAAACAGGCTTTCATCCGCGCAGCATCGAGCGTTGGCTCAAGCGCTTGCGCGAAAAGGGCTATATCGAAACGTATTCAACCGGGCGTTTCCTGCAAATCTCGATTACTAAATGGAAACCAATTTCCAAAAGAGACAAAAAAGATAAAAGAGCGCTAATCAAGTGAATAACAATTAAATTCTCCGACTAAATAAACTTCATTCATACAATGCTAGACCAAGCCGAGTTTATAAAAAATCACCTTGATAAAGTTATCTGCGGCGATGCGCTTAGTAGTCTGAAAAATTTCCCACCTGAATCAGTTGACTGCGTAGTAACCAGCCCGCCTTATTACTCTCTAAGGGATTACGGCGTTAAAGGACAAATCGGCTTAGAAAATGATTTTAACGAATATCTAGAAAAGTTGCTTACCATATTTGATGAGGTAAAACGGGTCTTAAAGCCTACGGGAACGTGCTGGGTTGTGTTGGGTGATACCTACGGCAGAAGCAACTCGGGCGGGAATCTATTCAGAGGTAATAAAGAAAAAAGTTCATCATCAAAGAATTCTCCGAGCCTTTTCCGTAACCAAAGCATATATCGCAAATCACTTCTACAAATTCCCGCTCGTTTTTCGATTGCGATGATTGATAGCGGATGGATTCTACGCAATGAAATCGTCTGGCATAAGCCGAACTGTCAACCATCGTCTGCAACGGATCGCTTTACCGTAGATTTTGAAAAGGTGTTTTTCTTTGTCAAAAGCAGAAGATATTATTTCAATCAACAGCTCGAGCTGCTCCGCGACAAAGAACGACTAAGACGCCCTATTTTCGGCTCAACCAAAAAGCAGAAGTATCGAGGCTATGCTTTTTCCGCTATCAACCATAAAACATTTGAAAAAAGCCGGATGCGAATGCTCAAAAGAGGCTTGAGGAATAAGCGGTGCGTGTGGACAATCGGAACGGCAAGCTTTGCCGGACAGCATTTTGCCGTTTACCCATCAAAGCTCATTGAAATGCCGATCAAAGCGGGTTGTCCCAAAGACGGAATTGTGCTTGACCCATTTATCGGAAGCGGGACAACGGCACTTGTAGCTCAGAAGCTCAACAGAAACTTTATCGGTATTGAAATAAATTCCCGATATGTGCGTCTGGCAAAACAACGATTAAAACGCGAATCAAGTCGTTTCTAAACGGTAAAAACGAATGACGGTTTCTGACTGGAAATAGAGACTAACAAAAATGAAAAACCAACCCCCTTTAATAAACACTAAATCCGGTTTCACTATGCCGGGCGCTATACTTTAAGTTTTTAATAAATCAAGCTTCGTTTCGACCAAACAGGCTAATTTTTCCTACTATTTTGTTTTTTACATTGTCGATAAAGTAAATTTACCAGCAAATTTACACTCAATGACAAATTCACTCATACCTCAAACCCAATCCAATATAACTGTTTTCGCCAAAACCACTTTTCGCAACGAACAAGTTCCGTTCGGAATAAAACAAGCCGACCGTCTGGCTCACCTTTATATCATCGGCAAAACCGGAACGGGAAAATCCACGCTGATCGAAACGCTGATAACCGAAGATTTGCGAAAAGGCTCCGGCGTTGCGCTGCTCGACCCGCACGGCGATCTGGTCAAGAAAATTTACAAAAAGGCTCTTGCTTTAAGACAAGAAGATTTATTTTATTTCGACGCGCCGAATCCGCATCAGCCGTTCGGATTTAATCCATTAGCAAATGTCAGGCTTGAAAAGCGCCCTTTGGCAGCCTCCGGCATCCTGCAAGTCTTCAAACACCAGTGGCACGACTCGTGGGGTCCGCGCCTTGAGCATATATTAAGAAACTGTTTGCTGGCGCTGCTCGATTATCCGAATGCCAATCTCGCCGATATTTTGACTTTGCTTTCAGATAAAGATTTCCGTTTGTCGGTTGTTCGGCATTCGACAAATTCACAAATCAGAGATTTCTGGACAAAGGAATATGAAAACTATCCTTCAAGGCTCAGAGCCGAAGCCATCAGCCCGATTCAAAATAAAGTCGGAGCGTTTCTCTCTAATCCACTCTTAAAGCGAATTTTGACTAAACCGGAGTATCCGTTGCGACTTCGACAAATAATGGATGAAGGGAAAGTTTTGCTGGTCAATCTAGCAAAGGGAAGCCTCGGCGAAGATACGGCAAACCTTTTAGGCTCACTGCTGATTTCACGTTTCGACCTTGCTGCTTTAAGCCGCGCCAACGTGCCGGAAGAAGAAAGAAAAGCGTTTCATCTGTATGCCGATGAGTTTCATAATTTTACAACGCAAAGTTTGGCAGGAATGTTATCTGAGCTGAGGAAGTACAAGCTTTCGATGACGCTTAGTAATCAATTTCTAACTCAAATCGAGCCGCCCGTCAGAGACGCCATCTTAGGCAATGTCGGAACGATTATCTCTTTTCGTATTGGCACGACCGATGCCGAAATCTTAACGCCGGAGTTTGCGCCGGAAATCAATGCTACCGATTTACTGAATCTGCCGAACTACCACATTTATCTAAAAATGATGGTTGACGGCAAGGTGTCAAAGCCGTTTAGTGCTGTCACTCTGCCGCCCTCGTCGCCTGATTCATCTTGACGGGAACGCTCTGTCTGACGCAGGGCGGCAGGTTACGTAATCCTAGTAGTTTATCGAATACCAAAAACAATCACTCTATTGTTTCAAACCGCTTTTTCCATCTCTCTTTTGATTGATCCTTCCCGTAAATTTCCTCTTAATCGTTTCTTCTTTTTTTCTTGCCGGAAACATCTTTTTTCGGCAGGAATCAGCGCAAGAAATTGCCAAAAATAAAAACACAAAAACAAGTTAGGAGGAAAAATAAAATGAACGACTTAGGTTCAACACTCGTCGCCCATTGCGGCGCGCGTAAAATCACGCGCGAGGAATTGATGAATATTCCTGTTCCCGAAGGAACCAGAACACATCAGCCGCTCGCGCATTACCAAATAGTCGAAGTCCTGGAAGAAGCGCTTTCATTTCGCTATCTAAAAATAGCTAGGGATGAATATGCCGTATCCAATGACGGAATGAAGATGTTCGGCGTGATGGATCTCAATGCCGAGTTTTCCGGCGGCAGATTTTCAATCGGTCTGCGGAACTCAAACGACAAGTCAATGAGATTGGCGCTAACGGCAGGTTACCGGGTTTTCGTCTGCGACAACATGGCGTTTTCAGGTGATTTTACCCCGATGCTTCATAAGCACACGCGGAAGCTGGAACTCTACGATGCCGTCTCGATTGCGGTTGACCGGATTCACCGCGGATTCGAGCCGCTCAAAGTACAGATGCAGGCGATGCGTGAACAAGCCTTAACAGAAGATGAGGTCAAATTAGTTATCTATCAAGCCTTTCTTGATAAAAACGTCAAAGGTGTACCAAGACATTTGATGCCGATGGTGCATGACCTTTATTTCAGACCGCAACACGAGGCATTTATACCGAGAAATTTGTGGTCGCTGTCAAACGCTTTCACGTCGGCTTTTAAGAAGCTGGCTCCGGTCAAGCAGTTTGAAACGACGGCACGGCTTGGGTCGTATCTCGCGGATGTGCAGAGGGGATTGAAGTTCAAACGTAAACTTGATTCGAGGTTTGAACGGCAGTTGGAAGATAAACAGATCGAAGAAACAGTCAGACATACGGGAAAAGTCCTCTTAATACCGAATGCGGCTAATCCAAACAATCAACCAAGCAATTTCGGTTATGAAAGTTTTGACGAAGATGACATTGCCGAAGACCCGTATGATGAGCTCGACGAATACTTTGATGAAGAAGAGGAATCCGATGCGATTGACGAAGCGGTTGAGATGATGGAGGAATTCGAGAGACGAGCGGCTTGAATTTCATCCACCAAAACAACTCTCATTTCATCAAGCACCCCAAAAACAAAACACCAAATTAATAACCAAAAATTAAGGAGGACAAACCAATGAGTATTATCAGGCTTGGTAATCCCGCTTTTCCGGTCAAAATAACTGAGAGCAGCACTTGTCTTGCCAAACTCGAACATGTCTGGCAAGCTACTCGCCGTTGTGCCAAACGAAACGGTTATGAAATCGTCGAAACATACGGCGTGATGGGTGTCGCTCCGTTCTGAGGTTTCGCGGTAAGTGCGTGGTTCACGTACCTTCAAGTGCCGTATCGAAAACCGATTGAGCTATATGAGATTTTTGACAGCCGAATCTCGTGGGTAGCGGTGTGGACAATCAATTAAACTTGCAAGCTAAATCAAAACAAGGAAGTCGTTTCTATAACGCTTCCTTTTTCTTACTTTCTCTTCCATAATTTTTAGGTTTAGAATCTAAAAACAGGTGGAAATTATAAAAATAGATCGTGAACTCGCAGTGTCTTCGCTCTAAAAAAAACTTGTTCTCATAATCTTTGAAAAAAATTCTCACAAAAATCTGGAACTTTTCAAAAAAATTGTTTATATGTGAATGGTGTTTTCAAAGAAAATTTTACTCGCAAGATGCGTTCGATTTATTTGAAGCGCCACCACATAAAGAAAAACGAAGGTTAAAGTCAGTGCTACCATTATCTAACTTCTAAGTTTATCCGTTAGACTTTGTCCTTGAGGAACATCTTGATTAACTACATTTTCCATTTGAAATCCTACTATTCAAATAAAATCCCGTATCTGAATTGGTTCGCATTGCACTAGATCCAAGGGCGGATACGGTTAGATAAATCTTGAACTCAACTCAAATATTAAAAAGATTTAACTTTATTGTCTTCATCAAGCAGTAACTAAAATTTATCTTGCAAACTAAGCAGTAGATACGCTATAAATACAATCGCTCTAAAAATATTTAAAAAAGACAAACCCAATTGGAAATTATGCTTGGAGTAGTGGTTCAGCAACGCTTTCTACGGTTTTAAGTATTCCCTTACTAACGCACCGGAAAAGGTATAAAAATGTCATTAACTCCGCCTTTTTCCAAAATTTTTTGTTGGAATTTTGTCTATAAACATCGAGTGAAAAAGAGAGATAATCTGCATGTCTTCTTCAATGGAAATAACTGGTCTTCTGATTGATTGGAGCAACGGCGACCAAATCGCTTTAGATAAGCTGCTTCCTTTGGTCGAAAGAGAACTACACCGACTAGCCCACCACTATATGCGGCGCATAAATCCTGGCAACACTCTTCAAACAACAGCAGTAATCAATGAGACTTACCTTCGTTTAATTGACCAAAAGAAAGTTCATTGGCAGAATCGGGCGCATTTTTTTGGCATCGCCGCCAAATTAATGCGCCGAATTCTGCTTAATTATGTTCGAGATCAAAAACGACTCAAACGAGGCGGCGGTGCTACGAAAGTTTCGCTTTCAGAAGTTGCCGTTATTTCTAAAGAAAAGACAGATGAACTACTCGCACTGGAAGAGGCATTATGCCGATTAGCTCTGATCGACGAGAGAAAAAGCCAGGTTGTGGAATTAAGATTTTACGGCGGCTTAAGCGTTGAAGAAACGGCTGAGGTTTTAAAGGTTTCCAAAATCACCGTCATGCGCGACTGGAACATGGCAAAAGCATGGCTCGCCCGCGAAATTAGAAATGGAAATTAAGGAATGGGAAAAAATAGAAACCATTTTTCATGCAGCGGCAGATTTAGACGCCGGTGAGAGAGGCGATTATTTATCTCGAGCGTGTGCAGGAAACGTTTGGCTACGCGATGAAGTCGAATCCCTGATTGCCTCTTTCGGTAATGAATCAGAGTTTATGGAGGAGCCAATTTTTAATTCCGGTTTGAAAGTATTACACCACAATTCAGAAAATTCTTTGACCGGTCAAGACATTGGTGGTTATCAAATTAAGCGGAAACTCGGCGAAGGGGGAATGGGCACCGTTTATCTAGCCGAAGATATTTGTTTGCAGCGCCTGGTGGCGCTTAAATTTCTCACCAGCGCCTTTGTCGGCGATAACTGGGCAAAAAGACAACTCGCCAGAGAAGCCCAAGCCGTTGCCATGCTTGATCATCCGAATATTTGCGCCGTGCACGGGATTAAAGATACTGGCGAACACAATTTTATTGTGATGCAGTATGTCGAAGGAGAGACTCTTTCACATTTGATATATAACCGTCTGATAGAGAAAGAGAACGTTCTGCCGATGGCGCAGCAAATTGTCGAGGCGCTTGCTGCAGCACACGCGCATGGAATTATCCACCGTGACATAAAGCCGGGAAACATTATAGTAACGCCTTCGGGACAAATAAAGGTGCTCGACTTCGGACTGGCTAAAATCATTCAGCAAAAAAATAAGCCTGCCCCTGCCGGAACTGATTTTAGTAATGCGTCGCGCAAAGGGTTAATTCTCGGTACCGTTGCCTATATGTCACCCGAACAATTGCGGGCGGAAAAACTCGATTTCCGCAGTGACATTTTTAGTTTGGGAATACTCCTCTTTGAACTTTCTACTTTTCAGCACCCTTTTGCGCGTGAAAGTGAAGCCGATACGATATCGGCTATTTTAGCTTGTGAACTACCCTCTGCCGCTAACTCCAACTATAAAACTTTCTCGGCTTTTCAGAGCATCGTCAGAAAATGTCTCGCCAAGAATAAAGATCAACGTTATCAATCAGCCAGTGAGTTACTGGTGGAATTTCAAAGCATTGAGCAAAACGGCAGACATAAAACGAATTTTGCCGGCAATTTACGTATTGTTCTAATTTCTCTTTTAATTTTGCTTATCGCTTTCAGCGGCTTTCTTTATTTTCGCGCAACGAAGACGCGTTCTTTAGCCGTTCTTCCATTTGAGAATAAAAGTTTTGACCATGGTATCGAATACTTGGGCGAAGGCTTGGCGGAGAGTTTAATCAACAACCTTTCAAATTCAGGGAACCTCCGCGTCAAAGCGTTTTCCGTCGTCTCCGGCTATAAAGGAGAAGGCGTTGACGCGGTAAAAACCGGGCGTGAACTTGGGGTTGATGCCGTTTTAACCGGCACCATAACCCGGGAAAACAATCAATTTATCCTGCAAACCAAGTTGATTGATACGACCGATGGCACTCAGGTTTGGAGTGCGGAAAACATTTTCCAAGGGTCGGACGTTTTGTTTCAACAAAAAGATATTTCTGAAAAAATTATTTCCCGATTAGTACCCGCAGGCAAAGATAGTTCAGAAGAAAGCAAAACTCACTCTTACCCGCAAACGGCAAATTCCGAAGCCTTCCGGTATTATTTAATGGGTCGTTATTACTGGAAAAAGCGCGATCAAGAAAATATTCTCAAGGCTATTGATGCATTTCAACAGTCAATTAGTATTGATCCCAGTTACGGAAGAGCCTACGCCGGTCTTGCCGACTCTTATATAATGCTAAGTCTAGTAGCTTACGGCTTCACCCCGACTGCGGAAGCGATGATAAAAGCCAAGGCAGCGGCAAAACAAGCGCTGGAGATTGATGAAAAGAGTAGCGAAGCGCATACCTCTCTTGGCGTCGTGTTGCTTAAATACGATTGGAACTGGGCGGAAGCAGAAAAGGAGTTTAACCACGCGCTCCTGATAAATCCAGAATATGCTCCGGCGCACTACTGGTCGTCTTATCTTTTGGCAATCACTGGGCGCAGAAATGAATCTATCGACGAAGCCAAGAAAGCCCGAGAACTTGACCCCTTTTCGCCTCTTGTTGATATGAATTTAGCTCGCACCTATTATTATGCGCGCCGTTTCGACGAGGCTCTCGGAGTACTTAGTAAGAAAGGCGAAACCGGTGACGCTGACCTTAAAACTCAGTATATGATCGGGCTCATTTATCTTCAGAAAGAAATGTACCGGGAGGCTCTCGAAATATTTCAAAATATATACGTTTCAAACAAATCGTTTGGTAGTGCAGTGCTCGGCTATACATACGCAAAACTGGGTAAAAGAAAGGAGGCGTTGAAAATCCTTGCCGAACTCTATAAGACGTCCGAAGAAATTTACCTTCCGTCACAGGAAAAGGCAATCATCTATATCGGTTTAAGGGAAAACGAAAAGGCATTTCAATATTTGGAGGAAGCATTCGAGGAAAAACACCAATCACTTATTTCGCTTAAAGTCGAACCACTCTTTGACAGTTTGCATGACGAAAAGAAATATATTGAATTACTTGAACGCTTGAATCTTAAGCCGTAATCTGACAACCGAAGTTATTCCCGGGCAATTTGTCTCAAATTATCCTGAGCCATTTTGAAAATTCGGACGACGAATTGCGCTCCCGGACGTTGCTCCGGGTCATAACTTAAAAGGGCATAGACAACCTGCTTAATTTTTCCGGGAACGGCTCTTCGGGTGATTTTTGGCGGTAGGAAGTTTGCATCAAATACGGGCAATCTCCCCTCGATCAAAAGAAAAAGAAATGTTCCGAGGGCGAACAAATCTTCGGATAAATTTGATTTTTTATAAGGTGAGCTAAAAACTTCGGGAGGCGCAAATGAAGGGGTCGACCAGGGAAAAGGATCAGGCTTATTAATCGGACACGCGCCTTCAAAATCGAGGGGTCTTAATTTTCCTTCCGGCGTTAATATAATATTGGATGGCTTACAGTCACGCCAGACCCAGCCCGAATCATGAATTTTTGTAATTAACTTGCCAATCCTGATGCCGTAGTCGAGTGCCAGCTGAATTGGTAATCTGCGTTTGCCGCGGCAAAGAAATTTTTGAAGATTTTCTCCTTCTATGAATTCCGTTACCAAATAAAAGTTTCCGGCTAGCTCGAAAGAGTTGTAAATGCGCGGCGTATCAACTGAGGACTGGCGCAAAATCTGAAGTACACGGGCTTCATTTTGCATGCGCCAATAACCGTCCCGCCCGTCCCAGTCGGTCTCTCCATTTTTTCTGCCTTCCTTAATCACACAAGCTTGGGGCGAGCCATTGTTCATCTGGAAAGCTTGGTAAACGCCACCTTTGCCTCTTTGCGATAAAGCTTGAAAGGCGCGGTATGAAATAGAAAAGGGATTGTTTGACCGGGACTGTGGTAATGTTTTTTGCGGAAACGGATTTTTAACCCAATCAAGTGTTTTAGACCCGGTTTCACGATCATCCGCCACTAACTCGCCGTCGGAAGATTTTAATGCCGGAATTTTTGAGCCGTCAGAGTTTTCGGAAACTTGAGTTCTAAAGACCCCGAACCGGTAATATACGCAGCCGTCGTTTCTATACTTAAAATCAAATGGCACGGCGGGAGCCGACCGGTTACGAGTAAGGCGGTGAAGTCTTTTGGTAAGATAAACGAACCCGTCTTCCGTTTTCGGATAGACGGTCATAAATTTACCAACTTGAGTGTAACTGTAATAAATTCCAGAGTTGATTTTCATCAACTCTTCGAGCGAAATGGGAGCTTTGTAAAGAATCTCCAAATTTTGCAGAAGCGGTGCTACGCTCCTAAGGACTTTACCGGCATTAAGGATGGTAGCCGACAGGTGAATCTTCCATCCTTGTGCCGGATCACTCGGGTGAGGCGGGCGGCTGAAGCGCCAAATGGGGTTTGGTGGTAAGTAGGGAAGGTAGGTATCGCATAACTCGTTCCACTCTTTCTTTAGAAGGAGAATATGATTTTGTAAATTTTGGCAGTCAATTCCCGAACGAAAATTGTCAATACCTTTTACTTTATTAGCCAAAGCACCGACCCCGCAAAATTAATAAGAGACGACTAAATAAGATTATTAAAATATTCAACTGTGCGATAAGAACTTCGTCAATTATATTTTTTACAGAGAACTTACCTTTGAATTATCCACATCAGAATTATCCTCCGCCAAATTTTCATCTAACTTATCGTCCACCCCTTGGATAAGATGGAAACCGGTTGTTGCCGCACCGCAAGTTCCGTTGCCGACCAAGTAGGTTCTGGCAACATCCATTTCATAAACGTCTTTTGTTTCATCCATTGGCATCAAGCGGGCTAATTGTTTTTCATCCTGAGCAAACAGAGACATATATTCTTCCCATTCGCGGCTGCCTTCACCACTTTTAATGGCTTCTACGGATTTTTTTCGGAGCGTTTCACCAAATGCCTCGTCTCCTTCTCGAATACGGGTCATTACTTCTTCAATATTGGTTCTGATTGACATATCTTTTATACCTCTTTAATAAAGTTATATTCTCCTGTTTCTTTAACGCACCGCATTGAGATTAAAAGTATCAGGAAGTAATTATATTTTTTTTAAGGATATACTAATGTCGATAGAAGGTACTTCTATCGAACAGATTTATTATTGGACTTATCCGGCTTTGTGATAAAACTTTTGTAATTGGAGATTGAAAGGTCTTCAAGATGATAATTTTCGCAAAGATTCGGGGGTTTGTAGTATGAAATCAAAAAATGTGGTTCTTTCTGAATTTATAAAGGTTATTTTGGAGAATTTATATCCTGAATTCGAGTAGTTAAAGCGTAATGCCATGTGGTGCTTTTAAACAAATTGTAGTGGAACGGTCAACGACCAATTGAATAGCGTGTTGGGCGAACGCTTTACCGAGAGGTTTCAGCTCTACCGTAAGCCTCTGGTTGGAATCGGGGAATGCGCCCGAAGGCAGTAAAGTTATCATACCGTATCAAACATAAATTTAATACTATTTCATCCTAAAAATACTTTCACTCGTTTGATATAATCATTCATTATGTATCTCAGAGAATCAGCCCTTAAAAAACTGCGTAAAGTTAATCTTATTGAAAATCCGGAAGTAAGATTTATGATGTTGGTGAAACTTATCAACAATGAGATAAATTATCTAAGCGAAGAAGCAAAAATCTTTGAAGAATACAATCGCTCCACCGAAAAACAACTGTTTGGCGTAGTTGATGAAGAAGAATGGCTTATCGAAGATCAAAAAATATCTACTTAATCCATAAAGTTAAGTTTGTATCAGCGTCATCATTCACGAATCCGAAAAATAAAATGTCGCCTTCGTCCTCGGTCACATACCACTGGCAAGGAAATTAAAACAGACTGAATTCCAAATAAACCATCGGGTTGGCAGCTTTTTCCTGTGCGCGGAACGGGGGAGTCTCACCCCGTTTAATTTCGATGATAAGTCTTTTGTCCATAGTTTTTCAGACTACTGGTCACTTTGGCTTTCAAGCCGTTATGGAAGCTTACCAACACCTTGCGCTTTAAGAGCTTATTGCACTCATCAAAAACGAGATACATCTCCCCTTAGTATCCCCCTCGCTGATAGCACGCTCAATTGGGTTGAAAATTGACTCCGCAAACCACACATCGAGTTCCGTCATACAACCTATGGTATTGACGGCTTTGACTTTTGCTATTTAGGGTTGAGTAAGCCTGAAGTCTTTATGAAGATTGAGGAAAATCCGCCAAAAAAATCCGAAAAATCAACGTTGCTACCTCAATGGTCTGACCAATATTTGACCAAAATGCTCGAGGTTATGGAAAACTAAAGACCTTAAATTGAAAGTGACGCCGTTATTCCAGTCAGCCAGCAAACCTGTTATTTCAGTTAGGGATCCATATGAGTTGCATTTCGACAAAAGATGGATTTCTAAGCTCTCGACAAACACTTAAACAAAAATAATCGCCGAATGATAGTTACAAATCGCAAACGGTGCGTTATCAATTAATCCCAAATAGCGGCTTTGGAAATTTTGTAAAGTGAGTTATTTATAACGCAATTTTCCCCGCTGTGACAAGAGAAAGCTGTTGGGTCGGCAACATCTACAAAAATAAAGATTTCAATATGACAGAAATTTATTATTGAAAGTTGAGAGATCGGGAGAATGAAATGTTTATAGTTATTGCTTCAAAAACGCATTTGCAGGCAGGTACCTACACCGATTGCATTGTCCAGGCGGATACCGCACAAATACCCACGGCGCACGTGGAAGTTTATAAAGCGGCAACCGAAGCTGATTGTGAACAATGGGCTAGATACCACGAGGGCGCGGAAGTCCAACCGGCACGGACGCTAAATCCGTCCGTGCCGGTCACTGGCGGAAACAGTTCAGCCGGTGCAGGCGATAGTAACGGAGGCGCCGCCGGCGCGGCTCGCTTAAATGATGTTGAAGAAGAACCGGAACTACGGAGAGACCCGCGATATTTTTGGCTGTATGTTTTGCAATACGGCGTGATTACCGTGGTTGCTTTGGCTTTTGTTTCAATCGTTGGTTACGGAATTTATAGCAATTCATATTCGGACGATGAAAAAGCCCGAGGTTTAATAACCTTTTTGATTGCTGTTTCCACCGTCGGTATTGCGACGTTAACGCTCTTGACGGCAATGCTTTTAAGAGATTTTAAGGAACGCTTCGCTTCGGCGAAAGAAGTTCTGACCGTTCTAGTCGGAATACTCGGAACAATCGTGGGCTTTTATTACGGACAAGCGGCAAGTAAAGAGGCAGCAACAAAGACGACGGTAAATGATAACACGAATAAAGCTGATGGAGCGCAGGTCAAAGATAGCAACAAGCGATTTGATTTCAACCCGCTGACCGAAAATCAAAATTCAAATATTAAATTTAAGCTAGCTGACGGGAAGCCACATTATCACTACAGAATTACTGTTACTCCTGCTACTTCCATCAATGCCATCGAAAGCGATTTGGATACCGGCGAGATTCACGAGCTGTTTAAAGCAACTTTACCGGCAAACACCAGCACGATGAATTTTACGGTAGAAGACAATGACCACACGGAAAAACCATTTAAGACGGGAAGTAAAGGGAAAGCCTCCGAACAGTAAAATTTCAGGAAAACGCCATGACTGAGAACTTTGCTAAAATCGTTACTCCAAAACTGAATAATACCGACATTCTGAAAAGCTGGATGATGGTTATCCTCACATTTATTTTCGTGTTACTTTACGCCACCGCGCTTTTCGGCTGGCTGAAACCGTTGACCGACATCACAATGGTCACGCGGCTTGAACCGATTATCTTCGTTATCATCGGCTATTATTTCGGCAGACTTCCCGCCCAGCATAATGAAAAAACACTCAAGGAAGAAATCAATCGGCAAACACAAAAAGCCGATGCCGCTCACCACTCCAAAGTGCAAATACATTTAGAGCGCGAATCGCTTGAAGAACGAATAAAAAATGCCAAGACGGTTTTGGTCTCACATCCTCACCTCTTACCCGTTCAACCGCTTGATCGGAGCCTCAAGACAGATCAACCGGAAACGACCAATTTGTCTTCCGATCAATTGATAACCGCTGCCGTCAGCATCTTGAATTCATAAAAAGCATAACGGAATTTTTCGAAAACTAGTTTTTCGAGAAGGTAATAATTGGAGATTAAAAGGAAGACAAAAAATATGGCGCTACAAACATTTTCATTAAAACTCGAAGGTTTAATTTTTCCCAATTTTGGTAAAGACAATAGCAAAAAGAATTTCAGATTGATGATTGATGTCAACTTTTTTGATAAGGACGGCACGCCCGCAACCACGCACATTAGTTTTCCTGCCGAAGAAATCTGGCAATGGCGCACCGCCGACAAAAAGTTTTTTTTTCCAACTAAAACCGTCACGGCAACCGCGGCTGAATTGGATTTTAGCGTGTTTACCAGCAACACGGCTGAATTCAGTGAAACCGATGTTGAATTTTTGGTCTCGCAGGGCAAACTTCATTCGATAGTCGTTCATATCATCGATGTCTTCGACAAAAGTTTTGCCGACCATTTAAAAGATATTGCGAAAAATGCCCTGCCGATTTTAATTGACGCGGCAACGGGCGGTGTCGTCAAGTTAATCGGTAATAAACTTGTCGGCACTATAATCGGTCAATTTAAGGGCGACGATATTACCACTGAAATTTTAAAGAAAGTCGGCGGGAAAGACAAAATTCTTTTCAAAGGCGGAAAATTTCAATCGTCATTTGGGAAAATTTCTATCGGCGGAAAAGGCGTTTTCAAAAATAAGAATGATATGAGCGGTGATTATAAAGTCGCTCTCAGTTACACCGAAATTAAGATTTAACTATGCATTTTCGCATTCGGTTGATTCATAAAACGCGACAACGGGAGGAAAAAAAGTGAAGTTCAAAAATTTTTTGGAGGGTAAAAAATCATGAAAAAAGACGGATTTCATAATTTCGGTTTTCACACCTTTGATAGTGATGCGAGTAAAATTACTAAAGCCTTGGATAAAGAAAGAAGCAGTTTTGCCGCGTTTGCCTTGACAAAGCAGAGCGGCGGTTTAGCGAAGATTGACCCGGAAACTGCCGCCCGCCATCATCTTCAATTGATGATGGCGAGTTCTGCAGTTCCAGAAATGGATGCGTCTGAAGTTAATAAGAATAAGTGCGAGTTCCGCAGCCTGGGAACGGAAACTATTCCCTTGACCGACACCAAAACCGTTAAGTTTCGCCAGACATACGACAAAATTCCGGTCTATGGTTCACTCATTACCATTGAGATGGATGAAGACAATGAACTGCTGGCGGTCAATTCTTCAATTGGTGCGCCAACGGGCGTCAATGGAATCGCCAAAATCTCGCCGCAGCAAGCGATTAATGCCGTCCGCGAGCAAGCCGGATATGGTAAAGAATCTTTAACTTCGACACCGCGTTTGATTTATTATTTCAACTCAACGGCTAACAAATGGCATCTGGCTTTTATGATTGAGGACGTGCCGCAGGCGGCGGCTAAGAAAGATAAAAAACCGACGCAGCAGTCGGCATTGATGGATTATTTTGTTGATGCCCAAACGGGGAAAATCATCGCCAAGCGTCCGCGCACACCGAACGTCTCGGTCGTCGAACCTGGCGTTGACGGTTTGGGAAAGACGCGAGATATTCGTTGTATCAGAGAAAACAATCAACTTCGGCTGCACGACGATTTACTGAACGTTCATACGCACGACCTCGGATTTCAGCACATCCTTTCTTTAGGCGTTCTGCCCGGTCAATACATAATCAATCCGCCTAATCCGTGGAACGACGGCGCAATCAGCGCGCACGCCAACGCCGCTGAAGTCGCGCTATTTCTCCGCAACACGCTGAAGCGCAACGGTATTGACAATCTAGGCAGCCCGCTGATTTCGAGCGTCAACTGCATTATAAGAGACGAAAGCCCCGACGGACAGCAATGGAATAACGCCGCCTGGTTTAGTGGGCAGATGGTTTATGGACAAAAGAAAGTTGACGGAAAACTTCGTTCCTATTCGGTCGGCATAGATGTCGTTGCCCACGAGATATTTCACGGCATAACCGACAAAACCGCCCGCCTTGAATACGCCGTTGAATCGGGAGCGTTAAACGAATCTTACTCGGATATTTTCGGCATCCTTGTTTCCAATCTCCGCGAAAATGATATTTCAAAATGGAATTGGGAAATGGGCGAGGATTTAAACAAAGACGGAATTCCCTTGCGAAGTCTTGAAGACCCGACGAAATTTAACCAACCGGCGAAGATGGATGATTACAAAAATTTACCCAATACGCGAAACGGCGATTGGGGCGGCGTGCATATCAACAGCGGAATTCATAATTTCGCCGCCTATAAAATTATGACCGCTAAAAACGCACCGAATACGTTTTTGTTTACGCCAGAAACGCTGGCGGCTTTGTTTTACCTGGCATTGACGCAATACTTGACTCGTAATTCAACCTTTGGCGAAAGCCGCCGGGCTATTGAAATCGTCGCCAAAACGTTATTCCGCAATGACATACCAACAGTAAAAAAAGCAAAACTAAAAGCTATTACCGATGCCTTCGACGCGGTCGGTATTGATTTGGAATAGACCTGAAAATTTCAAATCGTTTGACCGGAACTATGCGGAATAACAAAAGCGACGCTAACAATTTGTGGATTTTTTGAGAAAGATTTGTAAGATTTCGCCGAAGAATGCGTTGATTTGAAAAGCGATTTTTATCCGAAACCCCGAAACACAATGCAATTGATTGCCGAATATCAAATAAGGAGATAAAAACAATGCCGAGAATACCACATGGAGCGGTCGTTACGCTCGAACAAGTCAATACCGCCGTCGGAGCAGCGACGGTTAACAACATCAGCCTGAACATTCCTTTTTCGCTGAATGTAATGCCGAACTTTAAACGGTTCGACTTTCTTTTTCCGAAACTTCAAGACAATCCGAACAATTTGCTGCCCGAATCGCCGCAGACGGTTAAACATCTCAAGCAATTGGGACAAACGATGCGCGATGCGAGTCTGGCAGGCGACAATCTCGATTCTCCGATTCCAGCCGGATACACTTATCTTGGACAATTTATTGACCACGATATTACATTTGAAGTCATCTCCGGCGACATCACCAAATTAACCGACCCGAATTTCGCTCCGCTGTCGGTGAAAAAAATTCAGGAAAGCATCGTCAACACCCGCACAGCGACGCTCGACCTCGACAGCGTTTACGACACACCGGCTCCGCGCGACGGCGACAAAATGGTCGTCGGAAAAGTTACTTCGCTTAAACCAACGGATCCTTTTCCATTACGTCCGGTTGGCAAAGACGATCATAACGATTTGCCGCGCGAGCCGCGCCAAACCGACCCGCAACACGACCGCGCCGCCCTAACCGGCGACCCGCGCAACGATGAAAACACCGTTATCGGGCAACTGCACACAGCTTTTCTGCGAGCGCACAACGCGCTGGTCACACAGGGGAAAACCTTTGACGAAGCTCGCACTTTGCTGCGCCAGCATTATCAATGGATAATCATCAACGATTTTTTGAAGAGAATTGCCGACCCGAAAATTGTCAACCGCGTCAAAAAAGCCAATCAGGTTTATAAACCGTATGATTATTCGTTTTTTATGCCGCTCGAATTTACTGTGGCGGCATACCGGTTCGGACATACAATGGTGCGGCAGGACTACGATTTTAATCTAAATTTTAATACGAGCAAACAACCCAACACAACTCCTGCTACCCTCGATCTGCTTTTCACTTTTACGGCTTTGAGCGGCGGTCTCGGCTTTGGAGAAGGCAACGACACTTTGCCTGAGAATTGGATTATCGAATGGGAACATTTCGTTGATGCCGGACAGCCTTTTAATAAAGCCCGGCGTTTCGATACCAAACTTGTCGAACCGCTATTTGAACTGAAGACCACGCTTGGTCAACCGCTGCCTGACGAAGCCCGACTGGCGGTGCGTAATCTTTTGCGCGGTTATCTTCTGCGGATGCCGACCGGTCAAGCCGTCGCCCGCGCACTCAAGGTGACGGCTTTAACCAAAAAAGAGATCGAAAAAGCGGCTGCCAGCGACGAACAACTCGCCGTATTGCAGGAATCAGGTTTTAATAAACGAACGCCGCTGTGGTTTTATATTCTCGCCGAAGCCGCCGCTCAAACCAATGGAAAAAGACTCGGCGAAGTCGGCAGTATTTTAGTTGCCGAAGTCTTAATTGGTCTGATCCGCCGCAGTGAAAATTCGATTCTAGCCGAAACGAATTGGAAGCCGACCCTCGGCACAACAGCGAGCGAATTTGAATTACCCGATCTACTGAGACTCGCGGGCGTTTTAAGCTAAAAAGTTTGTTTCCGCGCACCTCAACTTAATTATGGGAAATATTGAGAAAGTAAATGCCAAGTGCTTACGTGAGCAAACAAAGTTCTATTAAATTCAATAACTACCAAATGTGATAGTTGAAATCGGCACGGTTGGAAAATAGTAGATGATTATCTTTTAATCGAGAAAGATAAAACCGAAGGCAAATCACTATACATTGATATTTTGAAATATGAATAGCGAGAAAATTACCGCTCAAAATTATGAACAACAAACAATTTATGGATCAAGGTAAAATAGTCAATAAAGCCAGCGAACCGGTTCACTATTTAGAGATAGATGAAGGTCGGAATCTCCAAGATGGCATTGCACTATGCATGTCCGGCGGCGGTTACCGGGCAATGCTTTTTCACGTCGGTGTGCTGTGGCGGCTCAACGAAATTGGTTGGTTGCCGAAATTGAATCGAATATCAAGCGTATCGGGCGGCTCGATCATAGCCGGTGTGCTGGCAATGAATTGGAACAAATTTAATTTTAAGGATGACGTTGCCAGCAACTTCAGAGACGAGATAGTCGCCCCAATAAAAAAGCTAGCTTCACGGACAATCGACGTGTCTTCCGTAATGACTGGTACTTTGTGGTTCGGGACGATTGGCGATAAGGTTGCCGACGCTTACCGTCAGTATTTATTTGGAGATACTACTCTCCAAGATATTATTGACGAAGTGCCGGGCGTGTCGCCGCGCTTCGTCTTTAACGCAACAAATGTTCAATCCGGTGTCTTATGGCGATTTATGAAACCGTATATGAGAGATTACCGCGTTGGCGAAATCAAAAACCCGACGATTGATTTAGCCGTTGCGGTGGCTGCGTCATCAGCTTTTCCGCCGATTCTTTCTCCAGTTGAACTTGATCTCGACCCGGAAGATTTTACGTCGGGCAGCGGAACGGATTTGCAAGCTGAAGAGTTTCGCACCCAAGTCGTCCTGACTGACGGCGGCGTTTACGACAATCTCGGACTGGAAACGGCTTGGAAAAGATATAAAACAATTTTGGTTAGTGACGCTGGGGGCGGGTTTGTAGCGGAAGCCGATCCGCATCGTGACTGGGTACGGCATGCGGCGCGGGTGCTTTTTACGATTGATAACCAAGTAAGAAGTCTGCGTAAACGGCAGGTCGTTGAATCCTTGATAGCGGGCGTCAGAAAGGGAGCTTACTGGGCAATCGACGCACAGGCGGAAAAAGAATACCGCATTACGACACCGCTTGATTGTCCTTCTGAAAAAACTTTGCTACTTGCCAAGATTGATACCAGATTAAAAAAACTCGACCTAAATACTCAGGAAAAACTAATTAACTGGGGGTATGCCGTTTGTGATCTGGGTATGCGGCAGTATGTTGACAAATCAATCTTGTCTCCGGAAGCATTTCCGTTTCCCGATGCCGGTGTGTAGTAGTGTTTTAAGCACTATTTGACTAATTCTTACGTTAAATAATTGTTATATCAGAATTTTTACAAATTAAACTTATGAAAATTACCACTCCGAATACCAGACGTTTAAAAGGCTACGCTTACGACCCAAGCTTATCCATTCAACTGGAAACTGTTTCCCTCAATGAAACAATTTTTAACATTCGTTGGGAAAAAGTCGATGAGGGTCCCGTTGGTGAGTATATCGAGGTAGTTGATTACGATCCGGCAAGCCGATGTTTTTATGCGCCGGTCGATTTGAGCAACCCGACAGTTTTAGCGCAGGACGGGCTTTACCCGTCGGAAAGCGACCCACAATTTCATCAGCAGATGGTTTACGCGGTTGCCATGACGACAATTCAAAATTTTGAACGCGCTCTTGGACGTAGAACTCTCTGGGCATTGCAAAAAGTTAGTGGTATTCCGAAGAAATACGTTCAACGATTGCGTATTTATCCGCATGCTTTTCGCGAGGCGAACGCTTTTTACAGCCCGAACAAGGTTGCATTGTTGTTTGGCTATTTTCCGGCTTCGTCGGACGCGCCCGAACAACATATTCCGGGAGGCATTGTTTTTACTTGTTTGTCACACGATATTATCGCCCACGAAACTACTCATGCGCTTTTAGACGGAATGCACCGCCGCTACATTGAAGCGACACACCCGGACGGACTCGCTTTTCACGAAGCGTTTGCCGATGTTGTAGCACTTTTTCAACATTTCACTTTTTCCGAAGTGCTGCGTCATCAGATTGCCAAGACGCGGGGCGATCTTGCCAGTCAAAATATTTTGGGCGAACTTGCCCAGGAATTTGGTAAAGCCATCGGGCATTACGGCTCGCTGCGCGATGCCATAGGCAAAATTAATCCAGAAACGAAACAATGGGAAATTCAGAAACCGAATCCCGATGATTATTTAAATGTAATTGAACCACACGCGCGCGGCTCAATTTTAGTCGCCGCAATTTTCGACGCTTTTCTGTCAATCTACAAATCGCGCATCAGCGATTTGCTGAGAATAGCGACGAGCGGAACGGGCATCCTGCCGCAGGGAGAGATTCATCCTGATCTGGTCAACCGCTTGGCGGACGAAGCGGCGAAATCCGCTCAGCATGTATTGGGAATTTGTATTCGCGCCCTTGATTATTGTCCGCCGGTGAGCATTACATTTGGGGATTACCTGCGAGCGATTATCACGGCAGACCTCGACCTCGTGCCGAACGATAGCCGAAATTACCGCATCGCTTTTATTGAGGCGTTTCGCCGGCGGGGAATTTACCCGCGTGATATTCGTAGTTTATCGGTCGAAAGCTTATGCTGGCAAAAAGTCGAAGATGAAAATGACTGTAATCTTTTTGCCGAATTATGGGAGGAAAGACTCGCCGACCTGAAAAATAAAAGTTATCAAGGGTCGAGTGTTAAATTGCCGGAAATGAATCTTTTCCGTGATTTTTTGTCCGAAATGGACTACACCAAAGATCGTCAAAAAATCTCAGAGATGACCGATAATGCTAAAGCCCTTCTTCACACCTTTATCTCTCAAAAGATGGAAGATGATAACTGGCTTAAAAAGTTTGAAAAACTCACCGGGCTTGAACTTGCTTGCAGCAGCAGAAAACGAAAAAATATCGAAGGCTTAGAGGCGCGGGGCAGCTTTTTCAAGTTTGAAGTTCATTCATTTCGAGGCGCACGGCGCGTCGGTCCGAACGGCAATTTAAACAACCAAATCATCATCTCAATCACGCAGAAAAGAATTGTTGATAAAGCCCAGCCGGAAGAATTCGTCTTTCGCGGCGGCTGTACACTGATACTCAATCTTGAAGATTTGACTTTGCGGTATGCGGTCAATACCAAAAGAATTAACGATGATAAAAGACTGGAAAGACAACGCAAATACCACACCGAATTTAACCGTCAATCGTTGCGAGCGACATATTTCGGAACGTCCCGGACTAACGAACCATTTGCCTTTTTACACCGCGAAACCACGGAAGAATCCTTTTCCTCCGCAAAACCACAGGAGAATAATATATGAGCAATGAAACGACAAAGCAAAACCTAACCGTCAATGTGCGGATGTATTGCCAGGGTTTGGGCGATTGCTTTTTGCTGACTTTCAAAAGCGGCGAGAAAAATTTCACTATGATGATCGACTGCGGCGTTCTACACGGAACGGAAAAAGCGAAGGAGAAAATGCAGGAAATTGTCAAAAACATCAAATCCGAAACCGGCGGCTTAATAAATTTGGTTGTTGTAACCCATCAGCACTGGGATCATATTTCAGGCTTTGAGCAGGCGCAGGACATTTTCGATGAAATTGCTTTCGAGGAAGTCTGGCTCGCGTGGACGGAAGATCCGAGCAATCAGACGGCGGCTAATCTCAACAAAGGTTTTAATGCGCGTTTAAAAGGTTTGCAGTGCGCCTTGGCAAAACTCGATTCGTCGGTGCGATTAACCGAGGAAAAAAATGAGATCAAACAATTATTAGAAGGCTTTTTTGGCGAAAACTTCGGTGACGTTAATGACAGCGAGGAACTCGGCGCAACCGGAAAAAAAACGTCCAAAAGTATGCGCGTTAAAGCCTGGGACTATATCAAGGAAAAGTCCAAGCCTAATAAGCCAAGATATACATATTGTTATCCGGGAACCGAGCCTCTGACATTAAAGGAATTTGAGGGAGTGCGAATTTACGTTTTCGGTCCGCCGCAAGATCCAAAAAAAATTCGTAACCTGAATCCGCCTTCTACCGAACAGTATCGCCACAATTTTAATCTTAATACTTTTTCGTTGGAAGACAGTTTTTTTGTTGCTGTTAATGACGAAGCCGACTTTCAGGAGAGCAACGCCTGTTCGCCATTCGACCAAAATGAAGAGGGCATTCTCAGCGAAGCTGAAGCTCAAGACGACAATGTAATCGGTTATAAGTTTTTTAACGATTATTATTTCTCCGGCAAGGATGGAACAAATTCGTGGCGAAGAATTAATAACGACTGGTTGGGGATGACAAGCGAAATGGCTTTGAAGCTTGACAGCTATACAAATAATACAAGTCTCGTAATAGCAATTGAACTCGTTGAGAGCGGCAAAGTCTTGCTTTTCGTCGGAGATGCCCAATCGGGGAACTGGCAATCCTGGCACGATTATACTTGGCAAATTTTAGATAAAAATGGATTAAAACAAAAAGTTAATGCCGAAGATTTGCTCAGGCGGACCGTGCTTTACAAAGTCGGTCATCACGGTAGCCATAATGCGACTTTGAAACGGCTCGGTTTGGAAATGATGAGCAACGTTAAAGAGCTTGTTGCTCTAATCCCCGTTGATTCAGAGGTTGCTTTCAGCAAAAGACCACACAAATGGGAAATGCCTTTCGATGCCTTACTGGAAGATTTACAGAAGAAAACCAACGGACGGGTTATTGCCTCGGACAAGGGACGGCTGACTGATAAAGAACCGCCGACTGCCGACACTGGTTGGAAATCCTATAAAGAGGACGAAAACAAATTAATGCTTGGGGAAAAATTATTTATAGATTATTTGGTAAAATAATGGATTTGTAAAATACTCGCGCGGAAAAATTCAGATTCTCAATCCGAAAGACACATACCACGCCGATTGTACCGGTGATGCTGTCGCCCAAAAGAGAGCCGAAAGTGAACAAAGATACGTAAACGTTGAAAGTTTTGCGGAAGAATTTCCTTTCGGAATTAAAGAAGAAGATTTTGATGACCTCGAAGACTACGAAAACGAGGGTATTGAAAATGAAATCGAACATTACCCGGACATCTCAGACGAAGTTCTTAACCAAATTCCGGTAACAATTGAAAACGGGCGGCGTGAAGCTCACATCAACGATATTGTCGCCGACACATCAAATCAATTTGTTGCTGAACGAGATGGAAACGGAAAGGGAAGTGTCAGAACGCTCATATCAGGCAGGGAAACAACCCTGATTAACCGCTCTGCTTTTAGACATTTACCTATACCGGAAGCCACTTCAACATTTCAGCCGATTCCGCATCACCGGCTGGTCGAGCAGATTCACTAATCCCTTTCTTACCGCCGCTTGTCGGTCGTCAGAGAAGAATACGCTGTCTCGCCAGACGGAATGAAATTGTTTGGTCTGATTGAACTGAATGTCGAGTATGCCGGAGTGAGGTTTGCTATCGGTCTTCGTAATTCAAACGACAAATCAATGCGTGTCGGATTAATGGCGGGATACAGAGTAATGGTGTGCGAAAACAAGATGCTGACCGGAGATTTTAATCCGCTCTTAGCCAAGCATTCCAAGAACTTCAATCTGATTGACGCTCTCTCGGTCGCCGTTGACCGTATTCAAAGAAACATCGGCGGCGTAGAGAAATCGATCGAGTTCAAAAAGAACAACCAGCTCGATGAGGAATCGGCGAGGAACATGATTCACCGGGCTTTCTTAATAGAAAAGTTTCCGATGAGTCTGATGCGCTCGCTGCATCAGGAATTCTTCGTCGCTTCAAGCTTTGATGAATTCAAACCGAAGAATCTGTGGTCGCTCGAAAACGCTTTTACCAGTTGTTTTAAGAAATTAAAGCCGGTGCAGTAGTTCGAGGCAACAGCAAGGCTCGGCAAGTTTCTCGCGCCGTATCTGAACTAAGGAGGAGTTATGGCTGTCTTTTTTAAGAACAAACGCATTGCCGCTTTAATCAGAACAGGCTTAACGATGGACGTTGATGAATCCACTCAATACTGGATTGGACGAGGCGAAAATGACTCCTGTTACGCCTGCGCGATTGGAATGGCGATGATCGGGAAAATGGTAGTCTTCAGGGCAATGCGGCTTTCATCGAAAAACTCCGTGATAACCACGGAGACGAATTAAAAACCATTTCTGATTTGCTTGGTTATCGAACCGCTGCTCATCGAAGAAATTAGCAAACTTCATCAGATGGGAGGTCCGGCAGAAGAGATTGCCTAATGCCTTGAATATGAAGATGGAGACGACCATCTCGATTTACCCGCGATTATTCCATGCCATTTTACAGACAACAATTAATCCTTCGGATATTGTTGTCTTTTTTACAAAACAAATAATCGTTCTACATTATTTCAAACGACTTTCCTCAAGATAATAAATTTTACGAACGACGCTCACAACTGCCGCGATTTTAATTGTGATTTCATTTTATCATGAGAACAATCTCGACTTTTCGACACAAATACGTTCGTTTTTGAGACTGATTTAATTAAGTTATAATTATTAGAATTTCTTTAAAGAAATTTTTAATGTTTATGAAGAGTAAAATTGAGAAATCCCACAATAATCACAAAACTAATTCTCAGAAACATGATGAAGTAAAAGGTAAGTTTCTTGATAAACAAACTTGGTGTGTTTATTTAGATGAATTTGCAGCCAGCCGTATATTTGCGGCATCGCCGCCAGCAGAGTGGGCAGACATTGCCGTTTTAATTAAACAAGGAATTAATATTGGAAAACTCCTTTGCCCTTACTCAATAGAACAAATGGCTGAAAGTTCTAGAATGGATAAAGAGTCAGCAATTTTTTTGGACAATGAATCTCGCAATTTTTCATTAGGTTGGTGCTTTTTAAACGAAGCTGATATATCTGCAAATTATCTCATTTCTAGAGTCCGAAAGATAGAAATGCAGAAAAATCACTTCATCCATAATAAGAATCTAAACCGGATGGATGAACCAAACATTTATGAAAAACTAGGCGAGCGAAATGAAACCTTCAGAAAGATGATAAAAGAGGGGGGTGCATCAGTAAATATCATTAGAACGGTTACACGCTCCTCACCACGCAGGAAAAAAGTATACAGGGATTTCTTGGTAAATCATATTAAAAATGATTATGCGGAAGAATTGAAAAAGAGAATGTTTTGGTTAGGCACTCAAACTAGATATACACCAAAACCAATTACTTTAACTGGACACGATATACTTTTTTGGGCGGATGTAATTTCGCACCTTTTGGTTCGAGAACATCATATGACACAAATAGAAGCTCAAGCCGCTTTTTGGATTTTAGAAAAAGAAGGTATTGATGCCATTCCGAGTTTAAGTATTCGTGCATCATTGGAAGCAATGATTGTTTATAAAAATTCTATTGAAATCCACAATGACCAAATGGACATATTACGCATAGCGGGTGCCCTTCCTTTCGCGGATATAATGTTGATTGATGGTTCAAAAGCACACGATGTGCGGGAGCTAAACTTAGACAAGAAGTTTCAAACAAATATTTATTCTGGCAAGAAAAAAGAACTGGAAAATTTAAGTGAGAGATTAAACTGCATAATTTTAGCAGATTAGCCATAGCGGATTGTCTATAGAAATTTTAAGTCTCAAAAACGACCCTTTTAGAGACAGAAATAAAGGAACTGTAGTTTAGACATAAAGTGGCAAATTGTAACTATTTCGGATTTATGCCGCAACTTGGCGGTATAATAACTAGTTAGATGTCTTGTGGTGAAATCAAACGATTCTTAAATGACAGAACGAAAATGAAAATGTTGAAAATTGTAACAATACTTACTTTTTTACTTTGCGGAACTTTTCAAACTTTCGCGCAACAAACCGAACATGCAAACTCAAAAGACAAAGCGACGGTTTATATTTATTCTTTAGCAACGAGTTCGACGCTTGGACGCATTAAACCGTCTGTGTTCGTTGACGCTAAAGAAATAGCTACAAATCCGCCCCAACCGTTTCTTTGTTGTTTATCTTGAGCCGGGCAATCACTCAATTCACTTCAAAAAGTCGAAGAAGCGTGGTGGAATCGAAATGGACTTTAAGGCTGGAGAAACTTATTATCTTCGCATAAGCTGGAAAGCCGAAGGAACAGTTCGGGCGCAGGGCTTTGACATTGTTTCGCTTGAATCTGCAAGGTATGACCTAAAACAGTTGAAGCCGATTGACGACGATAACCTTAAAGATAAAAGCCGCATTACAACAAAGTTAGGCGACTTTTGATGGCGGCGACATATAACAATTCAATGGATGTGAGGGTGAAACAGCGACTTTGTTATCACGTTGCTTCTTTACCCTTAGCTTGTGTGGCAGCTCGCCCCAAGTCATCTCAAGCGTTGGGTGCTTCACCTCTTGTAAAGGTCATAAGTATATGAAACTGATATTAAAGGTTGTTCAACTAGCGTTTTTGGCACTTGTGGTAGCGGTCTTTAGTTTTAAGCGCGTTGCACATCAGAAGCTAAACCCTAAATACGAAGATGGGAAAAGTAAATCTGTAAACAAACTCACATGGACAGAATACAAGCTCTATATTGATCTTTATAAGTTCTATTTGAACTTTGGTTTGAAAGCGAATGTGTTCTTCTATGCGATTACAGCAGCTATATTAACAATTATTTATAGCCCTGATAGACTTCAAGAAGGGCAAATCAAAAACTTGCCGCTACCAGTTATAGAAATTCTCCTAATAATTCCACTTCTTATAAGTGTAGTTTTAGCAGGAGCGTTTTTTATTGGAGCGATATTGTGGGCTATATTAGCGCAACGTATTAGAGGGAGGGTGAAAAAAGATGAAATAAATGTAATAGCACCTCCGTACCTTCAACTTTTAACAGTGCTTCTTGCAGCTTTTGGTGTGATCTTTTTCCTTGCCACATTGTTCCTATGTGACATAATGAGGTTAAATAATGTTTCTTTGTGGTTATGTAGATGTTTGTGACCAACCTAACGCCGCACCCAACAATTCAATGGATGTGAGGGCGAAACAGTTACTTTCCATCTGTCTCAAAAACGCCCTTTTTGAGACACTTTCTCCTTGATTATTTTAATTATTAAAAGCCAATAAATCACAGATATTTTACTCTACTTTGTCTTATAAGTCATCTCATAATTAAACCCCTTTGCTACTTTTCGTCGAGTTACTGGTCAATCTCCGCCATATAGCCTGTATTTGAGGCTGTGCTGGCTTCTCTCTGTGGCGTTTCCGGCTGATACTTTCGGGTGAACATACTTTGTTCTCCTCTCGTGAATGCTTTCAGGCATTCTTAATTTTTTTCGGCGCGGCTTTTCTTCTTCCTTCCCCGCCTTACTAGCTTCCAAAGCGGACGGATTCCTTGCCATGTCAGCCGCTTCGAGCAGCTTAGGGCTTTAGCCCTTGACACGGTAAGGTGTCTGCTAACCTTCCCGCGGGCGGGGAAGTTGGGTGGGATATATAGTTGATGACCCGAAAATAAAAAACTACCTATCTGATAGATATAGGTAGTCGTTTTGGTATTTTAGATGTTTAAAGAAGGGAAACGGTTAATTATTTAACCCACCGGCTTCCGGCTAGTTTTATTTGCCTCTATTCTTTGCTTAACCGTTGTTCTAATTTTCTCAAATTCTACTTCGGTATGCAGAATTACGTCGCTGTTCTGCAATCTTTCCAGCAAAAGAGCTTCAAGTTTTTGCTCTTGTTTTCTCTTTTCGGCGCGAAAGTCGTTCACGTTTTTATTCATAAATTTTAGGTGTTCCGTTTAATCATCCAACAAACTACTTTTTTAATCCCGCAAAGAAATCTTCAAACTCTCCTTGCGAATCGCGTGCGCCGTGCAGGACGCGGTAAATTTCTACGCCGTTCGCCATCGGGAAATAGTAGATGTGGTATTTTTTGAACGGAAACATTCTCATTTCGACGATGAAATCGTCTTGCCGCCTGCCGATTTCTTTATTGTCCGCCAGCAGTTGAAATTTCGCGCCTAAATCTCGTATAAACTTGTCGGCTGCTTCCTCGTTGTATTCAGAGATGTAATCCCAAATCTCGTCGAGGTCGAATTGTCCCGACGGAGCGATTGTAAAATTTGCCATTTTACTTTTTAGCTTTCCGGGCTTTACCGCGTTTAATGACAGCTTCCGCCAGTTCCTCTGCCGAATCGTAAACAACGCCCTGACCATTTCTGATCTCGTCAACGCCTTTCATCACTTCGCGTCGCAGTTCCTCGCGGCGAATGCGCTTGAGTTCATCCTGCTCTTTTAAGAGCCGGAGGGCTTCGCGGACGACTTCCGAAGCCGAATTGTAATTGCCGGACTTGACCTTTTCATTGACTAAAGTTTCAAGTTCGGGCGTTAGTGATACGTTCATATTCATAAAACTCCTTTCTGGGTAAGGATAGAGAAAACAGCAATCTTTGTCAATGTTTGTTATCAGTCATAAAAAACAACCTGCTATAAATAACAGATTGTTTGGTAAAAAGAGCAGAAAAGTTACCTTATAACGACTTCTCGTTCCTTCCGAAATTGAGCTATTACGTCCACAGATTTACCTGGCTTAAAGTGTAAATCTCTTTCCACCTTTAGTAATTGAATGTTGATGTTTTCGAGTTCGTTTAGGGTAAAGTAACCCCATTCTTCTTCAAAGCCTTTGACAAAGCCGAAAAACACGAAATCATCACCTTCGTCTTCGCCTTCAGTAACAAACCAAGTCCAGTCCGCTGCGGGAAAGAAAAACTTGGTGTAAACGATTTTATCTTCCGTTTTGACAGTTTCCTGTGAATACAGTTTCGGTATCTGCTGGCGCAGTTCATCCGGTAGCAGTTGCATACGCTCTTTAATCCTCCTAATTGTTTTTTGATTTGTGGGAAACGGGGAGTGGGGGAAGCGAAGCAAACTGGCGGATTTTGTCAACGACTAGATAGCTCGCTGTTTAACTGCCGGAATTATCTTGACAAATTGTCCACAGATGCCATACAAGAGACATATTCATTTTTATATCCAAAGTCTTTGATTGTTTTCTTTCACACGCTTTTTTTACAATAATTTGTTTCTTTATTTTGAAGATTATTTTCCTAAGTATTCGGTTTCAAACACCAGTTTTTATTGAGGGATGCTATGAGATTAAGCAGATTAATAATTGTGTCGGCTTTACTCGTCGGGTTGTGCGCTCTTGCCGGTAAAGCTCAAATAAAAATTCACCATATCAACGTTGGGCAGGGCGAGACGACGCTTTTCGAGTTTAAGACGGCGGCAATTTTAGTGGATGCGGGCGGCTCGCGCACCAACCGGGTCAAAGCTCACTTGTTCGCTTATCTCGACGCATTTTTCGTTCGCCGCGCCGACTTAAACCGCTCCTTTTACAGCGTCATCATCACGCACCCGCATCAAGACCACACGCTTTATCTGCTTGAGATAATGGACAGGTACCGCGTCAGAAACCTGGTTGATAACGGTGATACCGCCGACAGAAACACGGTCGAGGATTTGATTGAAGCGCGGGCAAAAATCGAGCAGGCAAATCTAGAGAATCCAGGTAGTGCCATTTATAACCGCGTGGATGCAGAGGATATTTCGGCGAGCGGTTACACGACGCAGTGGTTTAAAGACCTCAAAAACTCGGCTTCTAAAGTTGAAATCACTTTTTTAAATGCTTCGCGGAACTGCGAAAATCCAAATAACGATTCGCTGGTCGTGCTGGTGAAATACAAACAAACTAAAATTCTGGTAACTGGCGATGCCGAGTGGGACACCGAAGACGAAACCTGTACGCCGCCGATTCAGCGAATGCTCGCCCGTTTTGGCAACGGCAATCTGATGGACGTTGATGTTTATAAGGTCGGGCATCACGGTTCGCCAAACGGCACCAGAGAAGATTATCTGCGCGAGTTGACTCCGAAGATTTCCATTGTTTCGGCGGGTTTTCACGACGATAATAATGCTAAAAGATACGGGCATCCGAGACGAAGCGTCATCCAGCTTCTTCTGCAATTTACAAACAACTTGCGAACGCCGAAGCAGGTTTATGCGATGGATCGAGGCGGCGGCAGTCCGATTAATATGGGGGTTTCAAAAGCGGTTTATTGCACTTGCTGGGACGGCGATATTGTCGTTCCGACCAATGCAGCGGGAAAACTCCTGCCCGTCGAAACCAGCAGTAATTAAAATCGCGGTTCAAACTACCAAGTCGCTGGTTTGTGAAATGTGCCGTTTTGATCGGTCAAGGTAATAGGGAACTGACTATTTTGTAAAACGCCCTTTCTAAGTTGTTTGATAAAAGTCGCGTGTTTTCTTAAATCAAAACTCGGATTTTTATGTGGATTTACCAGCCCAACAGGTAAATTTAATTCTTGTTTGACTATTCGCATTGGCTCTAAAAGGTCGGAATCATTTGTTACCATTACGGCTAATTCATAATCTTTCTTATAAGCATCATTAAGCAAATGCACGGCTAAATTTACGTCTGAGCCTTTCTCTTCGGTTTTTATCACTCGTTCGTAACGCTGGGGGTTGGTATTGGCAATCGGCATCATCACCGGTTTAACCAGAAAGCTACCTTCAATGATGCTTAAATCGGGAATTGTTTGTAAGGCTCGCCAGTAAGTAGCTTGTCTAATCGGTTGGTCAGGATCGGAAGGTCGGGCAGAAACGCGGGCTGTAAAGTATTTGATTTTGTTTATCTGGTCGTTCGGGAAAAGAAGTCGGCACATCGTAAGCAAATTGAGCCAGCGATAAGGCGTCTTTTTTATTGCTCCGTAATAGAGATTAAAGCCGTCAACATAGACGTTTATTTTCATATCGAAAATCTACCTTAAAAACGCAGAGGGCGAAGCAATTGCTCGCTTCGCCCTCGCACCCGCCCGTCGAAACGAGCGGGGGAATATGCTTATAAATTACTAAATTTAACCGGCTTTGTCAATGTTTCATGCTGCCATTAATTGTTAGCTAAAAGAGCGTTTTGGCTCAGGATAATCTCATACTAATGCCGGAATTAAGTTTTAATAAAGAGCTTTTGAAAGTATCAAATCAAAGTGACAAGAGTAAGAACTCCGTCGTAATTCGGCATAGAAATAGAATCCTCCCAAATTTCTAAATCTACTGGCAGGTTATCATTGGAAACCCACGTTTCAGCATAAACGGTTTTTTCATCGTGCTGGTTCAAATTGTTTTGAAATAATTTATAAGCGACGGATCGGTTATCCAAATCTTTTTTTGGTATGAAAAGACTAAAATTCTCATTTTTCTTGACCCACTCAATTTTTCCATTGACGCTCCAAACGACCGCACAAGCCTCGTCTGTAACTTCTGAACATTTTAATATAGTTGCTGTTAGAGAAGTCTTAAAGTCGTTTGCTATCTTTTTTGCGACCTCAATCGTAGCCTTGTTATTTACTATTCGATAAATCTCTTTTTTGGGAAGTAATAGTTCTGCGGCAAATCTATTAGCCTCGACTTCTTGTGTATTTATCCCGTTGCTCCAAGATTCTATTTCTTTCGATTTACATCTTACCGAACCGTGGTTAGGCAGAACGAAATGAGCAATTTCGTGACAAATTGTAAAATTTCTTCGACCTAATTCTTTAATATTTTTATTTATTGAGATAACGCCTTTCACTCTATCAACGCGAAATACTAAAGCTCCCTCCAAATTATCGAAATCAGCGTCCTCAATCGTAAGTCGCAGACGCGCCGCAATTTCCTCCGGGTTATCAGCGCGTTTCAAACCAAGCTCGGCAAGTAATGTCCGAGCGAAATCTTCAGGTTCGTAAATCAAAGTAATTTACTCCTTTTTAGCTTTACCTTCCATACTGTCAAGAATGTTCTTATCATTTTCTGATGGTTCTTCAGAATTCTTCGGACGATGCGCGCGGGCGATATGACTGTTATTGCCCATTGCGCCAGCAAGTATTCCGGGAATCCAATTGTCCGGCTCAGTTTTCTTAAGCGACCGTTTTTGATAATTACCGATGCTTCTTATCGCGCCGGTTAAGTTTTCTATATTTTTCTCTCCATCGGCGTATCGCTTCCTTACTTTATCTTGCATTTTGGATTTTAGTTTATTTACCAAACTTTCAGCAGACAGACCGTAAGATTCAATTACGTCGTTTGCCAGTTCTTCATCGAAATCATCTTCATTTCCAAATATTGCCTCATCAATTTTTCCCCTTTCTGACTTTTCATCTGACAAAAAATCTTTTTTTTCATTCATATTAATTTTATCCTTTTATTTTAAGAGTCTGTGCAGATTTCTTTCGGTCACGATTATATTTTAATCGTTTTTTCCGTCTATGAACTTCATCAACGGTGATACCAATCAAATCTGCGATATTTCTCGGCTCTACCTCTTCACAGAAAACAACAGCGTCAATTATTTCTTTCAATTCTGTTTCATTATTTGCAAATTGGTAATAATCTCCAGCTAATTCAAGTTTTTCAGCGTCATTCAAAGTTTTTGTATTAATTAAGATATTTTCTACTTCTGCTTTTTCAGCATCAGGCATATCTTCTATCGGACTTGTAGTTTTGTAAGATGATTTACGAAACAAATCAATAACCTTATGCTTCATTATTTTTCTACTCAGGTAAAAGCATTCATCTTGTGATTTCGGATTGTATTCTTCCCCTAATTTATCAAATAGCCTTATCACCGCTTCTACCGCAACATCATCAACCGTTTTTCCCGTGCCTGTTATTACTAAATTTTCATTGATTTTAAAGTGTCCTATGCCCCAATTAGTCAATCTCAACATCAGATTATTCCAATCAATTTTATTAACCGAAATGTGTGCGGAAGAGTTCATATTTATTTGGCTTCGTATTTTAAAAAGCGAATGAGAACTATTTTTTTAGAGAAAATTTTTTTCGTCAAAAATGATCGTCTGAATCGCTCTGGTTATAGGGGATGGAGAAATTATTTTCTTCAAATTCAAACATTATACAAAGGACGGTCAAATTTATGAAAGAAACAGTAAAACAAAACAAAGAAAACGAAAAATCAGCAAGTAACGAACTTCAATTGTTCGTCCAAGGCGAAGGCATCGCCGACATTCAGCTCGTGCGCGTCGCCGAGCAATCCACCTTAAACGAACTCCTCGGGAAATTAGGTTCCGCCTTTACGGAAGCCGATGCTGTGTTGGCGGCGGAGGAATTTATATTTCTGCTCGAAGACTCGGAGCGCGAGCTTGTTTCTGACAAATCTTTAAAAGAACTCGGTATCAAAAACCGGGAACGGATTCATATTCACCGCTGCCGAAAAGTTAAGGTCAGCGTGAATTTCAACGGCAGGGAAGCCGACGATGAGTTTCCGCCGTCGAGAACAATCGCTAAAGTCAAACACTGGGCGGACAAGCAGTTCGGGATTGAAGGCGTTGACGCGACCGAACACGCGCTCCAAATCTGCGGAACGGCGAAGCGACCGGACGAAGACATTCATCTCGGCGCACTTGTCCGTCGCCCGAATTGCCAAGTTTGTTTTGACTTAGTGCCGAAAAAACGGGTTGAGGGAGAATTTTAATGGCGACGCTCACACCCGACGAACGGGTATTCCGCGCACATCTCGAAGCCGGACCTTTTCAGAGCGGCATTGACCGCGGGCGGTGGAGACTGGTTTCAATCAACTGGTCTCACGCCGTCATAGCGGTCAGAGCGGCATCTCGCCCAAACGCGCCGGAAGAGTTTTTTTTCCGATTTGAACTTTCCAACTATCCTGCTGCGCCGCCGACGGCGCAGCCTTGGAATGTGGAAACGAACGCCGCTTTAGAAGCTGATAAATGGGCATCGGGCATCGGGCGTATGCCGCTCGCTTTCAATCCGGGTCACAAAGGCGGAACTTGCTTATATTTACCCTGTGACCGCGAAGCATTTGATCAAGGACACCAAAATTGGATTCATCAACACCCGGATATGATTTGGTCGCCCGATGGCGACATTACGCAGTATTTGAGGATTATTTATGATCTCATTAATTCAAAAGACTATACGGGGATTCGTAGCTCCTAAGCACCGCTTGAGTTGTTCGACGAAGCTGTGGAACGAGGGGCTTGTAGAACTACGCAAACGCACGGAAGGTTATCACGAAAGCGGTGCTTTTCTGCTGGGCAAAGAAGACGGCTCGCGGCGCAGAATCACGCGCTTCGCTTATTACGATGACCTCGACCCGCACTCGCTTGACACGGGCATCGTCGTTTTTGATGGCAGCGGCTACGGACCGCTTTGGCAGCTTTGCCGCGAGACCGGGTTAACAGTCGTAGCTGACGTTCACGTTCATCCGGGCGCGGCGCGGCAAAGCCATTCCGACCGCAGTAATCCGATGATTGCCACCAAAGGACACATCGCTTTAATCATTCCGAATTTTGCGGAGCGGATTTTTCGACCGTTGAGCTTGGGCATTTACGAATACAAAGGCGCGCATAACTGGAATGATTTTACCGGCGAGCGAGCGGCGGAAGATTTTTTCTACGTCGGATTTTGGGGATAAAACTATGAAGAATGTCGAATCAATCGGCGATGAGTTAAACCGCACGTTAAAGATGATGTTAGATAGCGGCGAAGCTGCCAGTATCGAGGAAGCGCAGCGAATTTTTAAAGGCTATCGGCTGCAAATTCATATCGGAAGTGATGTCGGATCTTCACCGACTTTGCAGGCGGCGTTACTGACGGTAGTGAACACCGGGCGACGCTGTTTTTTAGGCGGCGTTACAGTTGTCGGAAAAGCGGACGTTGATTTGTTGATTCCTTGGCGGCATTGCCGAACTTTACGCGAAGCGATTTTTGATTTGCAGGGCGAAATGAGCGATGTTTTCGACGGCGATTCACCGCAGATATTTATCGGCGATACAGATTCAAAAATCCCCAAAAACGAATTCGCCATGCGAGCGACATTCGACGGCTGGCGCGGCGGAGTCGTTCCGATGGAAGATGACATCAGGTTAAGTGAACATCAGGAATTTACGCCTGCCGGGGTTTTAGCCGGTTCGCTTGCCGTCTCTGAAGCGTTTCAATTTGTGCGTGGTAGAAACGCCTTAGCTGGTCATAGAGCAGTCGGACTGTCTTTATGGCAACTGGAATCGAAAATATCTTGGTTGAAAGAAAAAGAAACCGGACCTGCTTTAGAAATACTGCCGTCTCGCCTGTGGCTCATCGGACTTGGACATTTAGGACAAGCCTATCTTTGGACCCTGGGTTTTCTGCCGTATTCAAATCCGAGCGACGTTTCTTTAGTTCTTCACGATTTCGACGCGCTTGTGGCGGCGAATGAAAGCACTTCGCCGCTCACGAATAAAAAAATCATCGGGTGGAAAAAGACGAGGGCGATGGCTGATTGGTGCGAAAAACGAGGCTTCTGCACTTGGATTATAGAACGCCCGTTCGCTCCAAATTTCAAAATTGACGGCGACGATCCACGTATCGCCTTGTGCGGGGTTGATAACGAAAACGCGCGGGCGGCAATCGAAGATGTCGGCTTTGCCAAAATAATCGAAGCTGGATTAGGGCGCGGAACTGAAGAGTATTTAGCTTTCCAACTGCACAGTTTTCCGTCAGGCAAAACGGCGCGACAAATTTGGGGCAAAGGCACGACGACATTACTTCAACCATCTGCTTTAGAAAAACCTGCTTATCAAGCATTAGCTGCCCAAGGCGTTGATAAATGTGGATTGACTTTGCTTGCCAACCGTTCTGTTGGAGCTTCTTTCGTCGGCACTTTTACCTCTTCGCTAGTCGTCGCCGAATTGATCAGAACGATGATCGGTGAACATAATTATGATGTGATAGACGGTACTCTACGCTCAATTGAAAATAGAAACGTATTTACTGCCCAAAAACAGGCATCGTCTTTTAATGCCGGTTTTACAACAGCTGGATAGAATTACTCAGCACCAGAAGATTTAAATTTAATAGATAAAGGAAACTAAAGATCAAAAAATGAAAGAAACAGATGTATTAGGCAATGCGCCGGTTATTCACGACTATGGATTACTTGGATGGTAATCATTGACGCCCCTTCAAGCAAAATCGGGCGGTTGGAAGAACTATTAGTTGATAAAGGGCTGGAACAAATTTTAGTCTGGGATTTTTCTTGACTTTGAGGATAAGAATAGTTGTTAGCAATGTATTACATAGCGAGCTATATATAGTAGGGGAATAAGTCTATTTCAAAAAATTTATTACTGATGCTCGGCTAATCTTTAATTTCCGGGCAATCTCGGATTTATTCAAGCCTTTTCCGTTTTTATATAGCTTTTTAACTTCGTCTTTTTTCTTTGAAGCTGTTTGCGGTCTGCCGTGCGCTTTTCCTTTTTCTCTCGCGCTGGCAATTCCGGCTTTCACTCTCTCGCGGATAATGTCGCGCTCAAACTCGGCAAAGGTGGAAAGCATTCCCGCCATCGCTCTGCCTGAAGGGGTAGAGAAGTCTAAGGATTCCGTTAAAGACACAAACACAACTCCGATTTCTCGTAGTTCGTTTAACGTCATTACCAGATCGGCAAGTGAACGTCCGAACCGATCAAGTTTCCAAACGAGTATGGCGTCAATCTCACGGCGTTTTGCCATTCTTAAAAGTTCTTCACGCTTGGGGCGTGTTTTCGCTCCCGATCCAACTTCCTGCACTTCTGCGGTCAAAGTCCAGCCGCGATTTGTGATGTATTCTCTCATTCGTTCGAGCTGCATCGGCAGAGTTTGCTGGTCTTGTGTCGAAACGCGGGCGTAAATTCCTACTCTCATAAAGGAAAGATAATAGAGAATAGAAGAGGTGTCAAAAAACTAATGTTTTCTGACACTCAATATTTGCTTCTTAAAACCCTGATAAACAAGCATTCAAAAACGCTTGATTTTAGAAGGGTTTTTTGACACCTCGAAAATCTCATACATTTTTCAATTCCACGCCCCAGAAACTTTCCGATTTAACTACTAAAAATTTTTTACTTTTTCAGAAAAATGCGAGCAACCAATTTTTTGGAAACTGTATCTATGATTTCATCAGGTTGAAGAACCAGTACTCCGATGAGCAATAATTTCTCAAACTTATTCGCTTTCTCCCAAAGAAAGAAAAATTAATTCGTTAGTTTTCAGTGGATAGCCGCAGGCATTTGTTTTTTCAATTGCTATTTCGCTTTCACGTTCTCGCTTTTAGCCGAAAGAGCATTCACCGTCCGAATTTATCAGAATCCGTAGGATAGTTATGTCTAAAAATAAAAACCGAAGATCGAAAGACTCATCCGAGATAACCGCATTGGGACTCAGTGCATCAACTGCTCATCAAATCAATACAAACGAAACCGTTGATTCATTTCAAGCAACTGATTTAAACGAATCAAGCGAATCGAAGAAAGCCGGTTTGATTGATTATCTGAAATCGCACCTGTGGATTGTCGGCTTGGTTATCTTTCTCTCGCTCGCCGCAATGGGAGCGGGACTAAAATACTTGGAAGAGAGCGCCCAAAAGCAAAGAGCAACGAACAAGCAAACACCAACGGCTGACCAGCAAAACAACGGTTCGTTTCTTTCCAGCATTAATCCGTTTTCTTCCGCGCCGCTGCCACCTTCAACGCCGCAACTATCAAAAGAATACATCTATGCCGGAAGTCGAATGCTGGCAGTCGAAGACGCCGGTGCTTCCGCTGCGCCGCCTGCCGATCTTGCCGTCTGGCGACCTTCGGACGGAGTTTGGTATGTGATGGGCGGACCCGGCTCGCAGGAAACTTATTTTCCGTGGGGCGGATTGGGCGATGTTCCCGTCCCCGGAGATTTCGACGGCGACGGCAAGACCGACTTTAGTATCTTTCGTCCGTCAAACGGGACATGGTACATCGTCAAAAGCAGCGACAACTTGTATTACGGTTATGTCTTTGGAGTCGGCAGCGATCTTCCGGCACCAGCCGACTATGACGGCGACGGTAAGACCGATGCGGCGGTGTTTCGTCCATCGACCGGTTACTGGTATATCAACAGAAGCTCAGATTCGGGCGTGACAGAGCAGCAGTTCGGAGCCTCGGGCGACACGCCTGCACCAGCGGATTATGACGGCGACGGTAAAGCCGACATTTCGGTATGGCGCACCAATGAAGCAGCCTTCTACACATTAAGAAGCACGGACGGCACGTTTCAAGCGCAGGCACTCGGACAAGTCGGTAATACCACTGTATCGGGCGATTACGACGGCGATGGTAAAGCCGATTATGCAGTTAGAAGCGCTGCCAATTGGATAATCAAACAAAGCTCGAACAATCAGACAATAACCATCGCGTGGCAGCAAGCCGGAGATGTAGCAGTGCAGAACGATTACGACGGCGACGGGAAAGTAGATATCGCCGTGTGGCGAGACGGCACGGGCTATTGGTATATCAGAAACAGCCGCGATCTATCAACCAGAACGCAAGCCTGGGGCGCGTCGGGCGATATTCCCGTGCCGGCTTTCTACCGCAGATAAGACAAGCGAGCAGGCAAGACTTATAAAAAAATTATCGTGCTGACGACTAATAACCAACCAAAGGAAACATTGGAAATAGAGGAAAAAGAAATGTGTATGCAATTGAAAACGGAAAAGAAAAAGCTCTGTAGAAATCAAAGCGAGATTGCTCGGAAAAGCGCACGGCACGACGGAAAACCGATTTTTTCCATCTCGAAAAGTTTGAAACTCCTCTGGAGAAGCATCTTTATCCTTTCAATGATTATCTGGTCTCTGGTCGGAACTTTACCGGCTCAGGTTAAGCAGCACACCGATAACAATGCCGATCAAACTCTCAGAAGCAACGGGCGAATCAATCCATCGAGTTTTGGTTTAGAGATTGATATTCCTTTGGGAGCGTATCCGGGACGGGGCATCAACGTCCCTGTTTCTATCAGTTATTCGTCAAAAGTGTGGCGAATGGACTTCCAATCCTCGGAGCCGGTCAACCCGGGCTGCACCTCCGTTTGGGATCCGAAATACAGTGAAGATTCCGCGTCGGGCTGGACGAGCACTATGGGAGCCGCCTATATCGAATACACCGGAGAAGATAATATCTTTGATGCCACCTATGGTAAGCCGATTTCCGATGCCTGCGACCCGCAGAATCCCGTTACTACCTACGCCTACTTTAAAAGAATCCAGATTCATCTGCCGAGCGGTGAATCGCACGAGCTTCGCGCCGGCGACGCGCCAGCTACTTATTCTGCAACCGATCCGAATTATGTCAAAGATATGGCGGGAACTTACTACTCGGTTGACGGCTCAAAATTAAAGTATGTGGAGAATACGACGACAAAACGGCTTTACCTGCCAAACGGTTCTTACTACGACTTTGCGGCAGGTAAAACCACGCTCAATCAAAAAACTATTCGTAAAGCGGCTTTGTATAAAGACGTCAACGGCAACCCCTTGACGTATTACGACGGCAACACGACTTATCCGAACGGATACTGGACGGATACTTTGAACCGAACGATTCCCGTCCCGCTGCCCATTAAAGAGCCGACCTCAACGGGAGTAGTGGATTACAACATGCCGGGTTTCAATGGCGGGACTCTTCTCTACAAGTTTCATTGGAAACAATTAAAAGCAGGAACCGCCGCCGAAAGCGGTTTGACGAACTTTTATCAATCTCTGCGGTATAAAGGAGATTTCTATGATTTGAATTCTGCTTACCGGAATGTTGATGAAGCGCTGTTTCATTCTGAATTTAGAAATCGGGCGCGCAGCCTGAGCAGCGAGCCGGTGTTTAACCCGATAGTTTTGACGGCGGTCGAACTTCCGAATGGTCAGAAATACGAGTTTTCTTACAACATCTACGGCGAGATAGAACATATCAAGTATCCGACCGGCGGCGTAGAAGATTTTCAGTTTTCAACGGTTATCGCAGTCGGAGCATTTGACAATAATAAGCCGAATGAGGAAGCCAATCGCGGTGTCAGCCAAAGAAGCATTTATGAAACGAGCGGCGCAGCGCCATCCGTTTGGAGCTATTCATCAAACAAAGCGGGAACTACTTTAACAAGGATCGTCAACGCCCCGGATAATACCAGAAGCGAGCGGGATTTATATATGGGAGATGCGCCCGGCGGACAGTTCGGCTCGTGGGGCTTTAACAATGTTTTAGTCGGGATGGCTTTTGAAGAACGAAGCTATGCAGCCAATTCGGGACCGATACTTGGTAAACAGAAAACGACATGGGCGAAAACCGAATTTACGATGACAAACAGTTCGGTTAATCCGCAGTGGCATCCGCGCGTGACTAAGGTTGAAGCGATTATTTATGATTTGTCGGGCAACGCGCTGTCGAGTTCGACAACGATGGAGTATGCCGGAACACTGACCGAGATAGACAATCATTTGGACGTGAATCTGAGCAAACAATACGGCTATACGACAAGTTTGGGAAGTTTGGGAGCATTGGAAAAGCAGATTGAAACCGTTTTCATGGAATATGACGGCTTAATCTCGCAAGCAGACAAGGACGCATACGAAAATAATCATCTAATCAGCCTGCCGACACAGACGTTTATTAAAAACGCGGCGCAAACAACGATTGCCAAAAGTGAGATTAAATATGACGAGACGAGCTACGGCGGCGGCGGTTATCGCGGACAGCCGACAAGGGTCAGAAACTGGCTCGACACAAACAATAGCTGGATAGAAGCGCGTTCAAAATATGACGGCTACGGCAATGTGATTGAAACGACCGACGCCAAAGGCAATATCAGCCAAATTCAATACACAGACAACTTCTCGGATGGACAAAATCACAACGCTCTGGCTTTTCCGACCAAGACGATTTCAGTCGTTCCCGACCCAAGCGGCGCGAACGGTTCAAACACGGCGTTTGAAAGCACAATTAAATATGATTTCACGACGGGCTTGCCGATTAGCACCACCGATGCCAATGGGCAGATAAGCGCCATCGAATACAACGACCCGTTGCTTCGTCCAACTAAATCAATCGCACCGAACGGACATCAAACGATAACCGAATACGGCGCGGGAACGAGCGCGGCAACCAGATACGTCAAGGTGAGAACGCAAATTGACGAGCAGAAGTGGAAGGAAGGCTACACCTGGTATGACGGGCTTGGCAGAACGATAAAATCACAGAGCGTAGATTCGCAAGGCGATGTCTTTGTCGAAACCGAGTATGACACGATGGGACGCGCCAAAAAAGCGACAAATCCCTTTAGGACAGGCGAAACAAAGCTGTGGACGGAAAGTTTCTTTGACGATTTGGGAAGAGTGACAAAAGTGAAAACGCCCGACAATGCGGAGGTCAATACAGCTTATTCAATAGGAACAGGAACGACCGTCGGAACAGTTGTAACGGTTACCGACCAGGCATCAAAGCAGAGAAGAAGCATTACCAACGCGCTCGGACAATTGAAAAGAATTGACGAGCCGACCGACGCGGGCGGATTGGGCGCAATTGATAGCGCGAATCAATCTACATCTTACACTTACGACATATTGAACAATTTGACGACTGTCACACAAGGCTCGCAGACCAGAAGTTTTGTTTATGATTCATTATCGAGATTGAAACAAGCCCAGAATCCCGAAAGCGGGCTGATTCAATACGCTTACGACAATAACGGAAATCTGACAAGCAAAATTGATGCGCGGAATTTTACGACGACCTACGCTTACGATAATCTCAATCGAGTAAAAACAAGAAGCTATTCAGACGGCACAACGCCTGCTGTTTCTTATTTTTATGACAATCTAACGAATGCCAAAGGCAAACTGATAAAGGTATCTTCAAATGTTTCGGAAACTAGATATACCGCCTTTGACCAGATGGGCAGAGTGACGGCGAGCGAGCAGCGAACGCCGTTTATTGACACGGAAACAATCGCTACGGCGACACCGCGAACTTCAAGTTACACTTACAATTTGTCAGGCGCGTTGGTGGAGCAAACTTACCCGTCAGGTAGAATAGTCAAAAATGTTTTGGATGCCGACGGAGATTTAAGTCAAGTAAAAAGTAAGAAGAACCAGAATTCAGGCTTTTTCAATTACGCGAAATCTTTTACTTACACATCGGCGGGCGCGGTTTCGTCAATGCAGCTGGGCAACGGCAAATGGGAAAGCGCGATTTTCAATAATAGACTTCAGCCGACACAAATTGCTCTTGGAACAGTTCAGAATGGAACTGATAAATTAAAACTCAATTACAGCTATGGCGGAACTGATAATAACGGAAACGTGCAATCGCAAACCATCACTGTTCCGACGGTCGGAGCTAATACGGGTTTTACTGCCGTTCAAAGTTATACATATGATTCGGTCAATCGTCTGAAATCGGCTACTGAAAACATCGGCACGCAGACTTGGAAGCAGACATTTCTTTACGACAGATACGGTAACCGTAATTTCGACACGACAAATAACAACACGACGACATTAGGAACTTGTGCGACGAATGTCTGTAATCCGACGCTCAGTGTGAGCAATAACCGTTTCACCTCTGGGCAAGGTTATACTTACGATTTAGCTGGAAATGTTATTACTGACGCGCAGGGCAGAACATTCGCTTACGACGCCGAGAATAAACAAAAGAGCGTGTCCGGCACTGGCGGCACAATCGGCACGTATCTGTATGATGGCGACGGCAAGCGCGTGAAGAAAGTAACCAGCACTGAGACGACAATCTTTGTTTATGACGCTGCTGGCAAACTCGTCGCTGAATACTCGAATCAGATAAGTAGTATTCCGCAGGTTAGTTATTTGACAAGCGATAATCTTGGAAGTCCAAGAATTACGACAGATGCGAACGGCAATGTGTTTTCCAGAAGAGATTTTCACCCGTTTGGTGAGGAAGTTTTCACGGCGCAGAGAACGCAAGGCTTGGGTTATGCGGCGGATACGGTGAGACAGAAATTTACCTCGTATGAACGCGATAACGAATCAGACCTCGACTTCGCGCAGGCGAGAATGTATTCGTCAAGACTTGGCAGATTCTATTCAGTTGACCCCGAAAACGCTGGCGCATCTGCGGATAATCCTCAAACTTGGAACGCCTACGCTTATGTCGGCAATAATCCGATAAACATCACCGACCCGACAGGTCTTAGTTGGTATTTCAACAAAGAGCAAAACAGTTACAGATGGTATGAAGATGACCAAACACCGGGCGAAGGTTACGTCAGCGTTGTCGGTAATAACGGACAAGCCGGAAGTTTTTCTTACGAAGCGCAAGATGGCACTTTTGTTACTTTAGACCCTTACAGCAATAACTATCAAACAAATATTGCATCACAAGCAGATGCCATTAAATTAGCGGACAGACTTTACCAGCTAGACCCAAGAAAAAGAGAATTTGCCGCCGGATACAACAAAAATTACGACCGCAATATGAACATTGTGACGGCGATGGCGATTGCGAGTGGTATTGTTATCGCCGCGCCGGTGATTGCTGATGTGGCATTAGCAGGCGGTGCGAACAAGCTAATCCAACTCGGCTTGACGGAAACGGCGGTTGCTGCGCCAACCGGCGTTGCCGCACTTAATCAGTTGGTAAATCAGGCACAAAATATTAGCAAATCAGGTTCTAATTGGACTCAACTGACTACTAGAGGCAATCCCCAGCAAATATTTGACAGTATTACTCAAGGTGGACAGAAGATGGCTAAAGGCGTTGTCAAACTCTCCGACGGGACAATTGTTAAATTGTATGACTCTACAACGAAAGGACAATATCAAGGACCTACAATCCATGTAAATCAAGCTGGAGCTATAACAAAAATAAGAATTACACAATGACAAAAGATTATGAAGAACAATTGAATGCTTTCTCTGTTGCGGAAACGCGCTCGCAGGCAGAGTTGTATTTCTCGAAGTATTGGCTTAATAAAAATGAATTGTTTGAAAGATGGCTTCCTATTCAAAATTCAATTTTCGACAGCAGAGCAGAACATCTGCCCGATATGATGTTCAAAAGTAATTTTGAACTCTTTCCTCTTGTCGGTGGAAATGTATTTCTTGGCGAAAAAGATTTCACACTGCTTCAAGATTGTATGCGTGAAACCGGCGATTCGCACTTTGTCATTATTCAAAATGAAAATGTGATTATCAAATTTTATGAGCCTGAAGATGATTGGATAGTCCATCCACCTTTGAGATTTAAATATCCGGTAAATACTTCTTGGGACGAGTTAATGTCTGGCGGATATATTTCGATTGAACTATTTCAAGGTGCTTGTAAAGATTTCTTTATTTTTGGCGATAGCAGCAATTGGGGAAGATACGCCGCCAATGACTATGTTCAGCCATCAAACCTGTTGAGTTCCAATCCATTAATTATTATGGGTTTCAAGAATGAATATTCTGAAGTTTTCAAAAAGAACTTTGAGCAAATTCGATTGCTCGAACCTGAAATCACTCCCGAAATTCTTTTTTCAGAATGGCTTCCTGATTCTTACAAACAGCGAATTGCTAGTTTAAGTTAGTAATGCGCGGCAGAGTTAGAAAATCTCGTTTTTTTACAAGCTAACGCTTGACACGATGTTTATTGACTTTTATGCATCGCGGCTTACGGAAGCCGCTTTTTTATTGACTTTCGCTTCTTATCTTCGGCTAGACATTTGCCCATCTTTTGGCTTCGTGTTTGAGAATCATTCCTTCGAGCAGGGCTTTGATAATCTTCTTTTCTTCGTCGGGAAAACGCGAGACGGCTTCAAATTGCAGTTTCAAATCAATGGTGAAGAATGTTTTGGATGCGGACGGAGATTTATCACAAGTAAAAAGTAAGAAGAACCAGAATTCAGGCTATTTCAATTACGCCAAATCATTCGCTTACACTGCGGCAGGCGCGGTTTCTTCGATGCAGTTGGGAAACGGCAGATGGGAATCAACACAATTCAATTCCAGGTTACAGCCGACACAGATTGCATTGGGAACAGTTCAAAATGGAACTGATAAATTAAAATTAAATTACACCTACAACACGACTGGTCAGAATGATAACAACGGCAATGTCTTGAGCCAAACGATTACAGTTCCGACAGTCGGAACAAATCAAGGTTTTACGGCAACACAGAATTACACTTATGACAGCTTAAATCGTTTGAAGTCGGCGACTGAAACTATTTCCACTCAGACTTGGAAGCAGACGTTTTTGTATGATAGGTATGGCAATCGAAACTTTGACGCGGCAAACACAACGACATTAGGAACTTGTGCGACGAATGTCTGCAATCCAACGGTCAACGTGAGCAATAACCGCTTTACAACAGGACAAGGTTACACTTACGATTTGGCTGGCAATTTGATAACTGACGCGCAAGGCAGAAGTTTCGCTTATGATGCCGAGAATAAACAAAAGACGGTTTCAAACACAGGCGGGACAGTCGGGCAATACTTTTACGACGGCGACGGAAAGCGCGTCAAGAAAGTAGCCGGAAGTGAAACAACGATTTTCGTTTATGACGCGATGGGCAAACTCGTTGCCGAATACTCGACGCAAACAGCCAGCATTCCACAGGTTAGTTATTTGACAGCAGACCATCTAGGAAGTCCGAGAATCACAACCGACGGGAATGGGAATGTCATATCACGACGAGATTTTCATCCATTCGGCGAAGAAATATACACAGCGCAGAGGATGCAAGGGTTGAGTTATGTGGCGGACAATGTGAAACAGAAATTCACCGCGTATGAACGCGACGGTGAGAGTGGTTTAGATTTCGCGCAGGCTAGAATGTATTCAAATCAGTTGGGAAGATTTACGACTACAGATCCTTCAAATGTAAGTATTGAACAAACTACTCCACAAACTTGGAACCGTTATACTTATGCTTTAAACAATCCTTTACAGTATGTTGATAAAAATGGAAAGTGGCCGACGAAAACACATATATACTTTATATCTGAGGCTTTTTCTGGATTAACTGATGGTGAAATAAATAGTATCGTAGAGGGAAGTAATAGCGTTGATACGTATTTCAGGACTGGGGAAATGCCAGATATTCCCGTTACTCTTATACCTAGTTTAGCTTATAGGCACGCGATGACTCCTGAAGGAAAGAGCCAAGAGGAAGCAGTAACCTTAGCTAATCAATGGATAGAAGATAGTTTAAATGATGCTATTGGATTTTCAGAACTTGATTTACCTAATCGAAGTCTGGGAGAATTTGGAAAAGCAGCTCATACAATAATGGATAATACCTCTCCAGCTCATACAGGGTTTCAAGAATACTCATATCCTAATATTCCTGTCCCCCATTCTGGTGGTATTAATCTTGCTGTATTTGTTATGGAAGGATTAGATCATAAGAATCAAGAATCTCGAGATCCCACAAAAGAAGAAACCCAAAAGACTGTTTTAGGCTTAAGAACTCATTTTCTCGCTACTTATGGAAAGGAGGCTTTTTTAAGAGCTGTTCCGGATCAAAAGGATAGAGACACAGTATTTAAGCATATGAAAGACAATAATCTTACATATACAGATGGGCTACCTGAAAAAGTTAATATTATAAACAAATGAGTTCAAGTTTGGACTAATATTGCAATCAGATGATAATTAGTAGTTTAAGCGAGTGTTTTAATAAAGCGTTGATACTGATGAATATAAATTCTTAGAAGAGAGACTATTGCTATGTGTTATAAATATTTTATAAATAATAAGTTGTTAGCTATTCTAGGAATAGTAATTTTAATTATTGTTCTTATTCCCTATGAGTTAGTAGTAGTTCCTGAATGGCAAATTAAAGTTATTGATAGTAAGGGGAATTCTTTACCCAACAGAAAGGTTACTCAAATTTGGACTCATCTTTCTTTGGAATCTGCAAATATTCACAGAGAAGTTCAGGAAACTAACAGCGAAGGGATTGTTGTGTTTCCTGAACGAACAGTAAAAGTATCTTTAATGAAAAGAAGTTTTGCAAAGTTTGGCGATTTATTACGTTTTTTCAATCCTCATGCTTCTTCAGGTCCGCATTCATATGTTTTTTCGGAAAGAAGTGAAAACGGTTCAAGCTATGAAAGAAAAGGAGCGCTTGAAACCATTTTGATCGAACAAGATTAGATACTCCCTCTTACATAAGTAAGTTTTAGATTTTAACTGCTTTACTACTGCCTTTTCCTTAATCTAAAATCTAACTTATACAATTAAATCTAAAATGCCAAAGAAATAATTATTAATTTAAAATTGATTTATCTTTTTTGGTCTGCCAACTTTTCTTTCTCGCACTAATTCTAAATCGCTTTCTTTAATAACATAAGAGCGCCCGATTTTCTTGGCAGGAAGTCTGCCCTCATTTATAAACTGATTAATTCGCCACCGCGAAACGCCGAGAATTTCAGATGCTTCCTTTACACTTATTAAATTAGCTTCTTTCATTTCCACCCACTAAGAATAATTTTCACGAAATATGTTGTCAATAGTAGAGATTTTTGTTGTAAAACTATCTACAATAGTGTAGAATTATAGTAATGATAGATAGAAATTTTACCGACAATAACAGAAGCGTAAATTTGGCAATCAAGCTGAATCTCGATGCCGAGAGTTCGCCTTGCCCGCTTTGTGATAAGCCGACCAACCCTAACATCGGTGCGGAACTGACATTGGCTGAGAATTTTCTTGTCGTGTGCCGTGATTGCGGGTATATTCACGCTCCCGTTTTAGTTGCATTACTCGAATTAAGTGGTGCAGCAACAAATTTCTTTCTAGTTGAAAATGAGTTTGGGAACAGATGGCAAGAGGGTTTTTAGCAATGAAAATTGTCAGAGCGTATAAATACAAATTAAAACCGTCTAAATCCGTCATCGCCAAATTCGAGCAATGGCTTTCAATTTGCCGTGAATTATATAATGCAGGATTACAGGAAAGACGCGATGCTTGGAAACTCGAACGAAAAAACATTTCCTATTGTGAGCAGAGCAAACAACTTCCGCAGATAAAAGAAATTCGTAAAGATGTTTCGGAAGTTCAATCACAAGTATTGCAGAATGTTCTGAAAAGACTCGACAAAACCTTTCGAGCATTTTTTCGACGAGTTGAAAATGGCGAGAGAGCAGGTTATCCGCGTTTCAAAAACGAAAATAGATTTAACAGTTTTACCTATCCGCAAATGAAGGGTATTTCGCTGGTTGGAAATAAACTTACACTTTCCAAAATAGGTTCAACGCGCTTGCGTTTATCGCGCAAAGTTACAGGCAAAATAAAGACTTGCACCATTAAGCGAGAAGTTTCAGGCTGGTTCGTGATTTTTACGGTTGAAAGCGAATCAGTTTCATTGCCAAAGACTAATAAGCAAATTGGTATAGATATGGGAATTGAAAACTTTCTTACTTTAAGTGATGGAACGCAAATCGAAAATCCGCGTTTCTTTGTAGATTTTCAAAAGAAATTAAGAGTTGCTCACAGACAAATTTCACGCCGTCGCATAGGTTCTTATCGCTGGCGGAGGGCAGTAACTAAGGTTAGAAAACTTTATCAAAAGATGAAGGATTCAAGAATTGATTTTCATCACAAAACGTCTCACAACCTCATCAATGAATTTGATTTAATAGCGATTGAAAATTTGAACATTTTGGGAATGAGTAAAGGTATTCTACGCAAGCAAATTAGAGATGTGGCTTGGGGTAGCTTTTACCAAAAACTTTTATATAAGGCTGAAAGTGCCGATAGAAAAGTTATAAAAGTAAATCCCAATGGCACAAGCCAGAGTTGCACCTGTGGACAACGAGTAGAAAAAACTCTAAAAGTTCGCTGGCATCAATGTTATAATTGTGGCTTATCTTGTCATCGAGATATTGTTTCGGCGCAGGTAATTTTGAATAGAGCCGTCGGGCAGACGGTTAAGGCGTTAAATAGTTCAGAAGAATTATTTGCCTTAGAATCTCTGGCACAAGTTTAATTATTTCTGTGTAGAGAATGTCAATTGACAAGCGACCGTTTAGGAAGTCCAAGAATTACAACAGACGCAAATGGCAATCCAATTTCCAGACGTGATTTTCATCCTTTCGGTGAAGAGATTTACACACAGCAGAGAATAGCCGGACTAGGCTATGCGACGGACAATGTGAGACAGAAATTTACCTCGTATGAACGTGATATTGAATCGGAACTAGACTTTGCCGAAGCAAGATACTACAAACCGAGTCACGGAAGGTTCACCAGCGTTGACCCGCTAATGGCTTCGGCGGATATTAGCAACCCGCAAACTTTCAATCGTTATGCTTACGTTGGCAACAATCCGATAAATATTACCGACCCGACAGGAATGATTTGGGCTTCCAACGGTTCAATAATCAAATGGTTCGATAAAGCCGCTGATTTCACAAAAGGCTTTACAGAATACACTTCACTTATCGGACAGGTTGGCGGTAACTATGTGGTGTTGAATCCAACTGCCGATAATTACCGACAAGTTGCGAATGCCGCCCAAGCACTCAGAGAAGTGGCGGCACTTGTCGGAACGGGAGGAGCAGTATTCGCAGCGTCGGCGACTTCGTTAGGAGTTCCGTTAGTTATAGCGGGGGCATATATCGCGGCGATGAGTACGGCGGGACCGATTGACGCGACGATGGACGATTGTATGTCGTGCGGGCGAATGATTCAGAATCACGTCAATATGATGAACAAGAAGACTGATGAATTGGAAGCCCAAGTTAATCAAGCCAACAAGTCTGCTACTTCGCAAGCAGCCGCCGGCGACCCGAACGATAACAAGCCTTCAGCTCCAGACGCTAAGGGAATGACAAGACTTTCAAAGGGCGAGATAAAAGCTATGAAAAAAGCTGGAGTTGATGTTCATGATTACAAACCTAAAAAGAACGGTTCTAATTACGATTTATTTAAGGATAGAGACGGTAATGTTTATGTAAATCTAAAGAATGGAAGTGGAATGCCGGATCCAACTAACTTAAACGTCAACAAATTTAAGATTAAGTAGCTAAACCAATGAAGCAAGAAATTATTGTGTATCTCAGATTACTAAGCGATAACAATTCACCCGAAGAAATTTCCAGTCGTATTAAAATTTCATCGGCGAAAAGTTGGAAGCAAGGCGAGAAAAATCAAACCACAAAAATGCTTTATCAAGAAAATGGTTGGGAAATCAAGTCAAATTTGGGTGATGAAATAGATGTTGTAAAAAAAATCGTAGATGTTCTCAGTTTGATTGAGCCATACAAAAAAGAAATCAATCTACTAAAAGAAAATTGGGATGTAGAGATTGCCTGCGTTATTTATTACAGTGAACCATCTCCGCCTTTAAACTTTGACGCTTCTCTTTTGAAGCAGATTGGTGAAGTTGGAGCATCTCTTGATATTGACATTTACAACATTGAAGAATGAAAAAACTCAGCAGCCTTTTTTGGGAGAATGTGCTTTTTCTGTCAGGTTAGCCGCAATGCTTCTAACTCGTCGGCGAGTCGAAAAGTGAAAATAAGACTTGACAGCTTTTTTGCGGGCAGTCGTTCGGGGCGGCTTGAATCGGTGAGTTGCTAGTTTAAGTTAGCAAAGGCGGCGGAGTTAGAAAATCTCGTTTTTTTGCGGGTCTCGGCTTGACACGATGTTTGTTGGCTTTTACGCAAAGCGGCTTACAAAAGCCGCTTTTTTATTGGCTTTTATCTGACGGCGAGTTCGACCGAATGTTTGACGAGCAGCGCGGCGACAATCTTTTTGACGGCGAGTTTGTCGTCGTCCGGCAAGCCGTCAATCTTTTCCCTATTCTTCAACAGTTCCTTATCGAGCATCTGCGGCTGGCGTTCCGCCTTGTCGAAAACGAGTTCGTCAGCCGTTACGTCTAAGGCGAGAGCCATCTTTCTGATGACTTCGAGCGTCGGCTGCGAGCGGTTGCTTTCGTAGTTGGCGAGCATCGAAACGTGAACGCCGACCAACTCGCAAAGCTGCTGCTGCGTCAAACCGCGCTGCTTTCTCAGTTCCGCCAATCTTTTCCCGAAACCCGCTTCTCTGTTCTCGTTTTTCATAAGCGACATCATACCACGAACTTTGAATATGCTCTTGACTGTGCTATGAATATACTCTAGTCTATACGGAACATTATCGTAGCGTTTTTTACTTGATAGCTTTTTATATGGCAATCCCCGAATCGGAAATCGAAAAAGTAAAATTGATTAGTTTTTGAAGTCAATCATCCTTATCATCATCTGAAAATATAAATCTATCTTCAAAAAAATCCATTTCTTCTTTTATTTGGTCAATGGAAGTATCTGTATTTTTTTTCTGCCAATTACTAAATAAAGCGAAGGAAATAGAAAAAATTAAAGATACTATCAACATTGTCCATGCTAAAATCCAAACTTCCTTTCGTTCCTCATTCGGTTGAAGAGTAATTATTAGAGTAATGGAAGTGAAAAAGATTCCAAGACACGCCCAGCACGCATTTTCACAGCGAGACGAAACTGGCTTTACCTTATCCAAGAATTTCCTAATCCGTCTCCATTCCCTTCGCTCAAGCATCATTACAGTTCTTTCTTTCCCCTGAACGATAGTTACATTACTACTATCTAAAGCAATATACTCTTTAACTGTTTTTTGCTGTTCGCCTGTTTGCTTTGGCATATTACTTAAAATATATTAAAACGAGTAAGCCATTAAAGAGCGGCTTACTCGTAAAATTGATAAGGAGACCCTTATCTAGCGTTGGTTTGCATCACCTTGGGGATTACTTTCTTTTTGGAGTTTACTGAAGAAAGCGACGGCATAACTAATTCTTTGAAATTCTGCCTATCTTCGTCAACTGATGCAATAATATTACCTGCTTTTTTTTCATTGACTGCCCATTCAAATAAAGTCAAAGCGTTGTTAAACAGGTCTTTTCTGGTTGAAATGTTTGCTTCCTGCATTAGCCCTTCCAGTTCTTTAACTTTATCTTCAGGAAGTTCAAACTGTATCCTAATCATAGATATTTACCTCCTCTGTGTTTTTTCAAAATTAACTTCTACCTAGGACATCAATTTTGCTGTCTTAGAAAAAATCAACTTTAAAAAGTTACCGTTTACAAAGTTTGTTGTTGGGCTAATGCTTATTACAACAAACCGCTTATCCATTTTTTTATCATTGTTAATTTCACAAATATTTTTCATTTTTCTCTCCCTACACAAGTAGATCTATTTTTTCAAGCTCGTTCGGCATTTGTGATGGAAGGCAGTCCTTCCATCACATTTGTTAATTTTTCCCACTTATTGCCCCTTTTGTATAATTTTCAACAGAAGACAAATTTTCAAAGTAGGGATCAAATATCTCAGTCGAAATAAATTCTTTAACTATATTATTTTCTATTTTTGACAAAGACGAGCTTTCATCATTATTTTTTTCTTTAGTTGAAACATCTCTTTCCTGGCAATTATAGATAAATAATTTTTCATTTACTTCGACAAACCCTATCCGAAACATTCTGCTATTAGCCGAACTCGCCATAGATTTAGTCTCCTTACTTAGTTTATATTTCCGTATCTTCGGGTAGTATTTTCATTTTCCTTTACTTTTTAGACACCTCCTTTCCTAAGTTTTAAGTCCACACTTAAAAAACCCGGTTCTGAATCAAAATAAGGTCTCTACCTTATCGTTTACTCATATTATACTCATTAAATGAGCATGTCAAGATTTCTTTGAGTGTTGAAGTGAAAATCTAAAATCAAATTAAGGGAAAATACGATTACATGAAAATAATTTTTCAGTATTTATGATAACCATTTCGCGGATAGTTTGCGCCGCAGATATTACAGTGCCGGGTTTGTTTCTGGTGTTCGCGCGCGTGATTCCTAAACATCGCGTAGCTTGAGAAAGATCGTCGACAAGTTGAGCATTTGAAAGGTGAAGTACTCATTTATTTAATCAATTAATGATTGCAAAGCTACTTCTTCATCGCCGTCCGCCGGTGTCGCCCAAATTTTTGCGAACACCAGCTCCGGCTTTTCCAAATAGATGGGTATGTCTTTTTCTACGCCTTTTATCTTTCTTTTAACGGGCTGCTCAAAAATCGAGTTGCTCGGCGTGAACCAGAAGAGGGGAGAGTTTGCTGCCCGAAACGACCGGATGCCGTGCGCTTTCCCGTAATGTGTTTGTCCAGTCCTCTTCAGTGCTTTCAATCAAAACGGCGCGAATACGCTTGACTCCGTAATGCTCGGCGGTCAGGCGCTGCTTGACGATGTAGTGGAAATGAGCGCGTAATTTCTTGTGCATTTTCTTAACGGAAGTCGTTTTTCGATCTGCTTCATAAAAGGAATATTGCGTTTTTTCTTCGTCTTCTCGTTCTGGATAATAAAGCGCAAAAAATGCGTCCGGTCGGTGCGGCAAGTTTTCTGTTTCGTCGAGTTCGCGGATGTTTCCTTCTTGGTCGAAATGAACCTTCGTTACTGTTACTATATTCCAAAGCTGCGAGCCTTGATAAAATCCCAAAAGCTGCACTTTACCGTTCGATTTTGGCAAGCCAACTCCAGCATATAGTGAAAACGCGAGATCATCAGTTCGTGATGCAGGTGCAGCCGCCGTCCCTGCCGCTTGATCATTTCGCGGTTGTTCTTACAACCTCGAAATCAATTTTTTCCAGGTCGTAACTGTCTCGCCGTTCGGAACCTCCAGATAAATAGGGAAGTCGAATATGGTCTCTGTCATATTATTACATTTAAAACATTAGAAGATGCTTCAGCGGCATCGGATGCATTAAACACAAATGCTTGAGCAACCATATTCGCATTATTTATAAAATCTTTCTGATCCGCGATTCTTCCCTGATCAATAAGAGATTTTATTACTTCCAGCAGATCGAACCTCACTGTATAATTTCCGCCGCCGTCCGTCTTTGTATCTTGATAGATATCGTTAAAAAGAGGACTTTGGAGCCGCGTTCTAATTGCTTGTTTGTTTAGATTCTCGGAAATAGCGCCCGCAAGCGCAACAACATACTTTTCTCTATCCTCTTTATCCTGGTAAAGTCTTATCGACACCTTCTTCTTCGGCTTCACGTTGGCGAAGATGCCACCGATTTTCTCAAGCTTTGAGCCGGGAAAACCGGTTACGTCAATTTTTTCCTTGTATTGTTTCGGGATATAACCGGCAATGTTAATTTTCGAGGCGAAATCATTGTCTTTTTGGTTATACTTGCGGGGCAGTTCCTTATAGTTACGATAATCCAGGTAAGGAACGACCGTTAAATAAAAACTTTTTTCCTCAAGCGCGTCCAGCCAAACCCATTCGTGCGGGAACTGAACGACATAGCCGACTTTAACGCCACTGATCGAAATTTTGACCAGAGTCCGCTCCTGCAGCGGGTTTCTAACCGCTACCGGAATATAGACCGGTTGCGGTATGCTCGAAGCAGGTGCTTCAAAATCGAAGACGTTCTCTTGAGCAAAATTGTTGCCGCCGGTAATCTCGCCGGATTGCTGGCTGATAAAAACTTTAAGACAGGTATGCTCGCCTACCACCGGCACCCAATTCGTAGAAATATCGGTAAACGAATTATTGTTAACAGTCGATATTGTTTCGGTTCTAATCGGTGACCAATTTCCGTTGTCGCCGATTCCGGGCGGGTCGACCGCATAAAACGTGGCTTTTATGTTGTTGACCGCAATCGCTCCGTCATTATGAATTCTCGCAAAATACTTGTTTATTTCCTGTGGTCGCGGCTTATCTCCGTTTCCCATTGGTCTTCCGCTGCCATCATTTCCCTGATCGAACGTTCCGAAAGGATTTCTATCAATCCAAATATCGGGAGTTTGGTAATTGCTGTCCCAGGGCTCGAGCCGCAAGTCGAACTGACCTGTCGGGTCGTCGGATATATTCTGCGCCCATTCCAGTTTGACTTTGCAAACCAGTGGTCTTGCCGCGACATTATCGTTCGTGACAGTAATTTTCAAAGCTCTTGCCGGGTCTTCAGCAAATTCTCCCAGCCTTAAAGCGCGTTCATCATGAAGAAGAGAAATAAATCGCATTTGCTGGTTATTATTAACTACATCGGTAACGACTTTGGTGATAACCACTCCACCGTCGGTGCCACTTGTGACAGGAATATTTTCGTCATAAATATATTCGGGCGAAGCGGTTTGGGGCTGCTGCCGGACTTCGACATAATAAAACAACCCGTCTCCCACCTTTATCTTCAGCAAATGATACCTGTCGGCAAGCGCGTCACGATTAACACCGTGAGCGATAACATTAAGCTCCTGGCTAAAAGGATTTCTGTCCCAGACAAATTCTCTAATGTTTGCCGAGTCATACCAGCCGGTTTTCTCCATATGATACGCGGAAAACATCGGATGATTGTCATGATTGCCCATCATGTCGAATTGGTGTGCGGAGGCAGCGTCCGAGTCTACCAAATCACTGCGATAAATATCTTCGCCTAGTGTTTGTTCGGCGAAATCGTCGTTTGTTGATAATCCGCTCGGTCGGGCAACGATATTATGACCGGTTTCGTGAGCAAACCTGCCCCAATCCGCGCTTTCCTGTATCCAGAGTTCATTGATTGGATTGGTCGTTGTAATGTTAATACCTAACGGATCGTATCTGAAATTATTAGTCGAGCTGCCGCCCCAGGCTCTGATGAAAGTTCCGTTGAGATTTATTACACAGGCAATCATTTGATAATTATTGAGAGTAAAATTTTCTCCCGCACCCTGTGCAAAATTTGCCGCTTCCGCCATCAATCTCGAAAGCACGTCCTGTCTGATATTCTCTACCTCCACCGACGTATCAATATAATCTTCGAAATTACCTGACAGCGTATGCCAGCTATTAAAAATATCTGTTTGAACGGTCAACGTGTTATACGAAACCTGTTGATAAAAAGTAGTTACGTTTGCCCACGCATCAATGACAACGGTTCGTGCATTGGCGGTATTAGCCGGAACACGGTCGGTCGGATTTACCAGACAAACTAAAACGCGCATTGTTCCGGTCGGCGGCACGTCTCCGCTTGAGGGAAAGCCCGTACCTTCATACATTACCGGCGGTCCGTCGTCGCCGCTGCCCGGCAGCGGATAAGGTTTAACTGTAAAATTATTTACGCTCAAACCATTTTTGCCGCCAACCGTTACCTTAATTTTGCCGGTGACGGTTTCAATTGCCGAAATTACCTTTAATTTATTCGCGCTTGCTTCGATTACTCTGGCGAGAACGCCGCCGATGGTTACTTCATTTTCCTCTCTAAGAGAACTGAAATTATATCCTTCAATGTCGACAATCGAACCTGAATAAGCGGAAAGCGGACTGAATGCGCTGATTGAGGGATAAAAAAACCATTTGATAATCCAAGTCAATAGTCGGTAAATACTAAAGGCGACTCTTGAAACCGCCTTAAAGATGCTATATAACAAATTCCCGATTACTCTCATTTTAATAAAACCTCCAATAACTACTATATGATTTTAATCGTTAACTCTAATTTTAATTTAAAGTAGATTACCAACAGCTTTTAAGTTTTCCTCAAAACCAGAATCGCTTATTACCCTTTTTTTTAATATGTTCTTTTTGTTAAAACATTACACACTTTTTTGAAAAAATATTGTGTATTTCTTTATCCAACAACATATCACAAGCCTTAAAGTTAAAGAATACTGTAAATTTAACTTTAGTTTTTCTGAGTTTCGTTATGTAAGTTAACGCACCGTTAGAGTCTGACACCTATCATCAAAAGCATACTTTTCACGTTTTAATTGAGGTTTACCAATCAACCATAAATTGAGAATTGTTTCAGGTGAAATTATTAAAAAATTACTTATTTGTGAAGAATAAATGTTCAGCATATGAAATTATTGCCTGCAATATTAGTTTCAAATATTTTGGTTTTGGCACTCTCTGTTCTTTTTCCCACCGGCATATAGATTGAAAGCTAATTCCAGCAACCTTTGCCAGCTTTCTTTGGGATAGTCTGTTACTCACTCGCCAAACAATTATTTTTCGTCCAATATTCCACTTTGGATCATACTCAATATACTTCGGAATTAATGCGATCATATGGAAATTTTCTTCCTCTATAAGAGATTTCCTTTTTGCTACTGGTTTTGTAGGCGAATATGATTTTAAAAAGTCTTCGAGAATCTTAATATATCTTTGCGACGGCTTGTGTTCGTTTCGTTCCCAGTAAGCAATCGTACAAGGATTAATATCTAATATTTGAGATAGTTTTTTGATCGAAAGTCCGAGATTGTTTCGCCGCTCTTTAAGTTTTAGTCCAAGCGGTAAGGAAGCATCGTAGGGACAAAAGTTGATAAAATCGATAACACGGGGATAGAAAAGCAGCGATATTTGACTGCGATTAGTTTCCCAGTTCCGTATATTATCAACTGAAGTTTTCAGTATGTTTTGAGCGACTTGCTTTTGTGTTAGATTCAAATCAAGCCTTTTCTTATAAAGGTAATCACCAATTGTAATAGGATTTTGAGGATATGGACGACGAAGGAGAACGTAAGGTAAAGGCTTTTTGACATAAATACTATAATGGCATTTTAGCAACGCAGGAATGTCCGTGCGGATATTTCGGCTCAAACCGCGAATGCAAATGCTCGCCGTTGCAAATTCAGCGTTACGTCGGCAAAATTTCTGGACCTTTGCTTGATAGAATTGACATTCACATAGACGTTCCGGCGGTTCATTTTAAGGAACTGCGCGGAAAAGGTGTTCCGACCGGCGACAGTTCCGAAACGATTCGCGCGCGAGTGATAAAAGCGCGTGATATTCAATTAGAAAGATTTTCCGGCGACGGCGTTTTTTCAAATTCGGCAATGTCGCCGACGCAGATTCGAAAATTCTGCGCGTTGGATGCAGAAAGCGAAAGCCTTTTGGAACGCGCAATGTTGCGACAGGGACTTTCCGCCCGCGCACACGACAGAATTTTAAAGGTTTCCCGGACGATTGCCGATTTAGAGGCGAGCGAAAACATTTCGCCAACACACATTAGCGAAGCGATTGGTTACCGCTCGCTCGATAGAAACTATTGGAGTTAAATTGAAAGATGAAAAAGCAAATTTTAACAGTCTTTAACCTAATTATCGTCGTGTGCGGATTCGGCGCATCTCGCTGCGTTTATGCGCAAAACAATTCTATTATTATACTCGCCGACAAATACTCTTCGGCTCTTAAAAAATTCGAGAAGCGAAGGACGAGAGGAAACATAGAGGCTGTGTATCGGAAAGGACAAATTATTGCCGAAAAACTCGACGAGCTGGAAAATCTTAGCGAGGCTGATTATGCTTTTGTTGAAGGGAAAATGAGAGGGTTTGTAATTAATCGAAACGAAGTTATTTTTGTTAAACCTGACGTTGTGTTTTTCAATAAACTGTCAAAAAGGCTCGGCACAAAATCAGACATTGCTTTTTTTACATTTTTGGGCGAACTCAGACCTGAAAGCGTGTGGTTGGCTTATATCGAGCAACAAACCGATTATAGCGGGTGTACGATTTACGGCAAGGGAATACTGACAGAACTTTACGAAAAAGCAAAACAGTTTAGAAGGCAGTATCCTTCTGCCTATGATAGTGATATTAAGGAAGAAATTACAGATATGAAAAGTGAATTTACAGACGGAACTTGCGCGTGCGGCGACAGTAACGGTGTTGTCAAAGAATTTCAACTTTTTATAAAAACTTTTCCTGGAGATGCAATCACGCCCACCGTTAAAAAAAGATTGACAGATATTCAAAATAAGAGAACCGCAATCAGATTTAATTGCTTATCAGGATAAATTTGAGTTTGATTCAGGTTTAACATTTAATCGTGATGAACGCACATCAACGAGGCAATTAATTATCGCTCGATAGAAACTATTGGACTTGAAAATTTCAGAATTTGGAATTTGAAATCTGGAATTCTTCATCAAAGACATAATTAATCCAAAGACATAATTAATCGAAAATGTTAGAATACAAAATTCGTTTTGAAGGTTGAATAAAAGTAAAAAATCAAAAATGGCTGCTGAAAATTTAATCGGATTTGAGAACATTCCGCAGACGATTCCGCATTTTTGCATCGAATCGTTTCGTCGCAATAACAAGCCGGACGCGCTCAGTTATAAAATTAGAGACGTTTGGGAACATCTTTCCGGCGAAGCGGTTATCGAAAAGATAAAACATATCGCGCTCGGACTCGCGGATTTGGGCGTCAAAGCCGGAGATCGCGTGGCGATAATTTCGGAAAACCGTCCTGAATGGTCTTTGACCGATTTGGCGATTTTGTCTCTGCGCGCCGTTAACGTTCCGATTTACACGACGCAAGCCGTCGAGCAAATTCGATTTATTTTAGAAGATTCGGGCGCGAAAATTCTTTGCATTTCAGGCAAGAAAATTTTGCAGCACGCCGAAAATGCGATTCAATCGGTTGAAAGATTGGAAAAATTAATTTTCTTCGATGGCGATGCTGTTCCTGCCGAAAGCAACAAAGCACTAACGCTTGCCCAAATCGAAAAACGCGGCGAGGAGTTGGAAAAAATTGACTCGGAAACTTTTGAAAACAATCTCGCTCTTTTAGAAGCGAGCGATTTAGCGACAATTATTTACACGTCGGGAACAACCGGCGAGCCGAAAGGCGTGATGCTTACTCACGAAAATGTCGCGTCAAATGTTTTTACGATTTCAAAAAGTTTGCCGATAAAAGTGACAGACCGTTCACTAGCCGTTTTGCCTTTATCGCACATTTTTGAGCGAATGGTTTTTTACGTGCTTTGCGCTAATGGCGTTTCGATTCATTACTGCCCGTCTTTTGACCAATTGGCAGCGTATTTGAGCGAAGTTCGTCCGACGATTATGACCGCCGTGCCGCGTCTTTTCGAGCAGGTTTATCACAAGATTGTCAAAAAAGGGAAAGCGGCTGGCGGCTGGAAAACATCGCTGTTTGATTGGGCTTTAGAGGTCGGACAGGAGTATTGGGAAGCGAAAGATAAGCGCGAATCAGTGTCACCGGTTCTGGCTTTGAAACATCAGATTGCCAGCCGTCTCGTTTTTTCAAAATGGCGGACGGGCGTCGGCGGCGGTATCAGATTTTTTGTTTCGGGCGGCGCGCCTTTGTCGAAAAAACTCACTAATGCTTTCTGGGCAGCGGGAATTCCGATTTTGCAAGGTTACGGAATGACCGAAGCCTGCATCGTTACGGCAAATCTCCCCGACGACAGTAAAGTCGGCTCAATCGGAAAACCGTTTGCGGACGTTGAAGTAAAGATTGCCGAATCGGACGGCGAAATCCTCGTGCGCGGTAAAAACGTAATGAAAGGTTATCTCAATAAACCGGAAGAAACCGCACAATCAATTGACGATGAAGGTTTTTACCACACGGGCGATGTCGGTTATATGGACGAAGACGGACATTTCTTCATAACCGACCGAAAAAAAGATTTGTTCAAATTATCAAACGGAAAATACGTCGCGCCGCAGCAGGTCGAAAGTCTTTTAAAGCAGAGTTCGTTAGTATCGCAGGCAATTGTCGTCGGTTCGGGCAGAAAACAAGTCGGCGCATTAATTGTGCCTGACTGGGAAACGCTCAAACAAACTCTTGAAGAAGAAGGAATCGCTGCAACCGGCACGCGCGAGGAAATGTGCAGAAATCCATTTGTCATCAAGCGTGTGCAGCGCGACGCAATTGAATCTACGCGGGAAATGAACGATTACGAACGAGTAAAACGAGTTTTTCTAATTCCGCGCGAATTCTCGATTGACAAAGGCGAGATGACTCCGACCTTGAAAATAAAACGCAGCGTGATTGACGAAAAATACGAGGAAGCGATAAACGAAATTTGCGGCAGTTAAAGTTAAAAAGTAGAAAAGATAATTTGAGCAACGTCAATTTTCATTTTTCATATTTTCCCCTTTTGTTTTCAAACTCTTCACAGTTATTACCCGAATGCTTGCTCAATCGAAGTAACAAAGCAAATCAAATTTCAGTTCTTTTTTCGATTTTACCCAACAACTGATCGAAGCGCGGGTCTTGACGAAGCGGGGCGAGCATTTTATCGTTTTGATACCACGGGCGATTTTCATTGCCAAGCTTGATGGCGCGCTCCATCCAGTAAAACGCTTCGTCCAGGTTGCCGAGTTGAGTGTTGGCAGAAGTCATCCAGTAAGCCATATCATGGTCGGCTTTTGCAAGTCCGCGCGCCGCGTCGGTTAATTGCGCTCGAGCTTCGTCCTTAAGCCCGCGATGCGCTAGATAAATTGCTAAAAGCGTGCGAATGCCGTCCATTTGCGGATTTTGTTCTAAAACTTCTGTTATCAATTTGATAGCTTCTTCTTCGTCGCCGCGATAAAAAAGCACGGTCGAACGGAAAATACGCACCATCGGATGATTCGGCTCGGCTTTCGTGCCTTTATCAAGTTCTCGCATCGCTTCGTCATATAAACCTTGGTATAGATAAATCCGAGCTTTATTATAGCTGGCAACGACGCGAGCCGCCGGGTCGAGGCGAGTTAGCTTTTCAAAACTTTTAAGTGAAGCGTCATATTCGCCGTCGAGACGGTGCATCGTGCCTTTGACAAAGTAAAGTGGCGCTTCGTTGGGAAATTGTTCTTGCAGAAGATTGATTTCCGCTCTTGCTTTTCGCTTTTCGCCGCGCGAAAGATAAATTAAAACCATTAAAACTCTGGCTTCGACGACATTCGGGTCATAGAAAAACGCTTTGCTGAAGGCTGCTTCGGCGTAAGTGTAATCTTCGGCATCGCCCATTCCTTTGAAAACGCGGTTGGCATAACACGCGCCCAGACCGCTGTGAGCAAGCGCAAATTTCGGGTCGAGTTCGATGGCGCGTTTAAAATGAACGATTGCCGCATTACAGTCTTCCGCCGCGACGGTGCGGAAGATAAATCTGCCGAAGCTGTCGCGCCCGCGCAGGAATTCTTCGAAAGCTTCGGCGTTTTCGGTAGCGCGGCGTCCGAGTTTTTCCTGCTCATGACTGGAAAGCTCTAAGCGCAAACCTTCTAAGATGCGCTGGGCGATAATGTCTTGCAATGCGAGAATATCTTCGCCTTCGGCGTCAATCCGGTCGCTCCATAAAATTTCACCCGACAAAACATCAAGCAATTGTGCCGTAACTCGAAGACGTTCGCCAGCGCGTAAAAAACCGGCTGATAAAACAGCGTTGACTTTTAATTGAGTGCCGACTTCACGCGGTTCTAAATCCGTGCCTTGATATTTTGCAATAACGGACGAAGGACGAACAATTAAAGAACGAAGTCCGGCAAGCTCGGTAATAACGGCATCTGCCAGAGCAAATTCGTAAAAATTTGCAGCCGGTTCTTGACTTAGATTTTTAAAGGGTAAGATGGCAACGCTTTTTTTCTCTTGTCCGCCGGCGGTCAAAGTCGTCTCCGGCGCGTAAGTCGGCGTCAATGCCACCGAAGGTGTAAGCTGGGTTGAATTGTCGGTGCTCGATTTTCCGGTTAACCAATTCCACGCTCGGATCACCGGATTATCTTCAAGATGCCGCGGCACGTAATTATCGCCCTGCATCACCGAAACACCGGAAACTTCCTGCAAAACGGCGCGTAAATCGTCACGCATTTGCGAAATCTGCTGGTAGCGGTCTTTTGGTTCTTTAGCCAGAGCCTTATTGACAATTTCTTGGAGACGCGGCGGAATCGGTTCGTTGCGCATTTCTGCAATCGGCGTCGGCGTTCCGTGAAGAACCTGATGGCGCACGTCTATAACCGTTTTGCCTTGAAACGCCCAAATTCCGGTCAGCATTTCGTAAAGTAAAACCCCGGTTGAAAAAATATCGGCGCGGTGGTCTGTCTTTTCGCCCTTCGCCTGTTCGGGCGCGGCATAAGTTGCCGTGCCGTAGGGAACGCCTAACTCGGTAATATCCGTGCGGTCTAAGCCTTTGGTTTGCACGGTAGGTTCGTCCTCCATCAGTTTCGCCAAACCAAAATCAAGAATTTTCGCTTGTCCGCGATTGGTGACGATTATGTTTCCGGCTTTTATATCGCGGTGAATAATCCCGCGTGAATGCGTGTAGGCGAGTGCGTCGCAAACTTGAATGCCGATGCTCAGCGCGCTTTTCAAATCGAGCGGACGCCCGTCAACCAACTGGCGCACGTTTTTACCTTTGACATACTGCATCGCAATATAAAAAACGCCATCGGCTTGGTGGAAATCATAAATTGTGCAGACGTTCGGATGGTCGAGCTGCGAGCAAAGCTGAGCCTCACGTTCAAAGCGCTTGAAATTTGCGGTTTTTGTCGTCAATTCCGGCGGCAAAACTTTGATAACGACGGTGCGGTCAAGTTTCGTATCCTGCGCTTTATAAACAGTTCCTTGTCCGCCGGCGCCGATTTTCTCTAAAATTTTATACTGGTTAATGTTTGAGCCAACCATATTCAATTGCGAAATACGGATTTCGGATTGCGGAATTAAAGCCTTAACACTTCAAGCAAATTGATATTATAGTAGAAACAAATAAATTCGCAATTCGCAATCCGCAATCCGCATTTGTTTGTCGGCAAACTGCCGATTAATCAATCGTAATCGTTCAGCCGCGTAGCGGATTTCCCCAGCCAGATTGGACATATTCGCCGTTTTCGACAATGCACGGCACGACAATATCGCCGCCCGATAATTCAAGCATTTCCTTTTTTCGTCGCGGGTCGTTCTGTGCGTCGTATTCGACAAATTCGACATTATTTTCGGTGTAATAATCACGCGCCTTTATGCAATACGGGCAGCCCGGTTTTATATATAATTCGATAGCCATCGTTAAAATCTCCTTATCTTATAAGCGGCAAATAAAAACAATCTTTATATTACTTACCGTTTAACACTTACCACTAATCTAGTATTTCGGAACTTTCGAATCAACTTCGTTCGACCACGCCGTAATACCGCCCTTCAAGTTTTTCAAATCACCTTTAAATCCGGCTTTTTGCAAAAACTCGATGGCTTTCGCGCTGCGCCCGCCCATTTTGCAGTGAATAATCGTTTCGCGGCTGTCGTCAATTTCTTTCATTCTTCGCATCACGTCGCCGAGCGGAATTAATTTTGCGCCTTCAATCCGTGCAAAATCGTGTTCGTCCGGCTGGCGCACGTCAATCAATTGAATGTCTTCGCCGTTTTCCAATCTTTGTTTTAATTCGATTGCGGTAATTTCCTGCATAAAATTTCCCCCTATTTTTGACTTTACAGTTTTTATAAACTTACTCGTTGCTTTCCTCAAATTCAAGAAGCCGACCTTGTTTAACGGAAAACAGAAAATAATATCATTTCATCATTTTCCGTTTTCTATTTTCAATTTTCCATTTTTCGCGCCTTGTTTTATTATCATTAAAAAGATGAAAACACAAAAAATCGCCGCCATTGACATCGGCTCAAACTCACTAAAACTCGCTATTGTCGAAGCCGCCGCCAGCAATTCATTCACGGTTATACTGCAAGACCGCGAGCGCGTCCGGCTCGGACACGAAACTTTGCGCAACAAATTTCTCTCGCCGGAAGCAATCGATCTTTCGGCTGACGCAATCAATAAATTTCGCTCAATCGCGGAAAGCCGCTACGTCGATTCGATAATCGCCGTTGCGACGGCTTCGGTCAGAGAAGCGAAAAACGCCAACGAATTTGTACAGGAAATCGAAAGGCGAACGGGCATTCATATTGACGTTCTATCTTCGCTCGAAGAAGCGCGTTTAATCGGCGTCGCGGTGGCGCAATTTTTTAACGCGGAAAACAATTCGCTTATAAACATTGACATCGGCGGCGGCTCAACCGAATTGTCGCTAATGAAAAACGGCGAGCCGCACAAACTTTTTTCGATGAAACTGGGCGCGGTCGGTTTAACCGAAAGGTTTATTTTCTCGAATCCGCCGAAGGAAAAAGAATTAAAGAATTTGCAGGCGGAAATCGTCTTTGCTCTCAAACATCCGCTGCAAAAATTAAAAAATACGACGTGGGGATTTACCACCGGAACTTCCGGCACGATTCTTAATATCGGAGCGATGCTCAATTTTCAAACCGGCGATAACACGTCTGCGAAAATGGAAATTCCGTTTAAGCGTCTCGTCGGATTAAACAAAATGATGGCAAAAGTCTCGCTCGAACAACGCGCTAAACTGCCGGTCATCAGCCCGCAGCGCGCCGAAGTCATCGTCGCCGGCGGACAAATTTTAGAAGGCGTAATGCGGGCTTTGGAAATTGAAACCGTTCAACCCTGCGCTTACGCCTTACGCGAAGGCGTGATTATTGATTACTTACAGGAACTCGAAGCCGAATCGATGCCGCCCGTCCCGGATGTCGAAGATAAACGTCTGCGCGATGTTTTCGTCATCGGACGGCGTTACGGTTACGAAGAAGAACACGCTCTGCAGGTAGCGGCTCTAGCGGAAAAAATATTCGACGCGCTGGCGCCGATTTATAATTTAAAAAGACACGGGCGAACATTGCTCGCCGCCGCCGCGCTTCTACACGACATCGGCTATCACATCTCGCACGAAGACCATCATAAACATTCGCATTATTTGATAAAACATTCCGTAATGACCGGCTTTTCCGAAACCGAAAAATTATTCGTCGCCAACGTCGCGCGTTATCATCGCGGTTCTTTGCCAAAGGAAAAGCATATTGATTTTATGCAGTTCGGTGAAAAAGACCGCCGCAATATCTCACGGCTCGGCGCGATTTTGCGGCTTGCCGAAGCGCTCGACCACGGCTACGAAAGTCACGTGCGCGATATAAAAATCAGGCGCGAAAAAGATAATTTGTATCTAAAATTGGTTAGCGATGAAAACTGCTCAATCGAACTGCAAGCTATCGAACAGAAAAAAGATTTGTTTGAAATTGCTTTTGCTTGTAATTTAATAGCGTTGTAAAAAAAGTCAATTGAAAGGAGAAAAATTTATGCTCGGCAACAAAACTTCCGACGAATGGATTGAAGAATACTCCGAAAGCCACCAACATCCGATAAATAAATTAACGCACACAATCGGCATTCCGATGATTGTCATTTCACTTCCGCTATTTTTGATTGCAATTTTCGTCAAAAACTTCTGGGTTGTGCCGGTTGTTTTATTCGTCGTTGGCTGGATTTTTCAATTCGTCGGACATTTCTTTGAAGGCAAGCCGCCCGAATTTTTCCGCGACTGGCGTTTTTTGTTCGTCGGTTTTCGCTGGTGGCTGAAAAAGACTTTCGGAAAACAATAATTTTCACTTGTCAAAAGCGGCGAGACTGACGACGAATTCTCCGTCGTTGCCTTCGGGTGCATTGTCGTTAATGCAGAATTCAAGCCGCCCGCGCTCATCGGGCGCGTTTTGCCAAACGCCGGTCGAATTTTTGGTTTTCACCGCCGAGATTTTCGAGTATTTTCCGTCTGGGTAGCGCGTCCGCATCAAAAGCGCACCGGTCGGAAATTCAGGAAAAAGACGACGCGATTGATGCTTTTTATCGGCAACGCCGTCGGGCGAAATGCCTTTTTCGATTTCCCGCAAATTTACGCTGCCGAACGCCAGCAAAACAAATTTTTCACCTCCGACAACATCGAGATTTGAAAGCTGCCAATTTTTATCGGCTTTGACATTGAAAACGCCAGTCGCCGTTGGTATTGTCGGCGGCGTAAAGCTCGGACTGGGCGAAGTTGTTTCCTCGGGTTCAGAAGTTTCAACGGAATTGTTTGGCGAAGGTGTTGGCGTTCGTCTATTTATCGTTGGAGACGTTTTGACAATCGGCGAAGTTGCCGGAACAGGTGTCTTAATCGAAGCATCGTCTTTTCCGAGTCTGTTCGTCAAAAATAAAATCGTGCCGAGTCCGAGCAGCCCAAAAATCAAAAGCGAAGCCAAGCCTGCGAATATCCAAAAGTATTTGCGGCTTTTCTTTTTCGGCAAGTCAACCGTCGCAACGCTTCGCGGGTCGGTCGAAAGAATTTCGGTTTTGGCGGCGGATAGCGGATTGCCGACGAGTTGCATTCCGCATTCGAGGCAAAAATTCATTGTCGAATCATTTTGAAACCCGCAATTTTGACATTTTTTCACGCTTTTCTACCTCTCGAATAATTTATCACGTTTTAAATATTCAGAAAAACTTTCCGACTTTTATTCAAACAGTTTCATTAAAAAAGATTTTTGCACTAGAATTGTCCGCAAACCTTGGAAAATAAAACAGAGAAATCATTCCTTTTGGCATTGGACATCGGCACATCCAGCGTTCGCGCCGCGCTTTACGATTTTCGAGGTGATGTTCTGCCGAAAACGATGGTCAAAATCGAACGGCAATTAACCGCAACTGAAGACGGCGGCGCGGAGATTGACGCATGCAAAGCGTTTTCGCAAATAGAAAAAGCAATTGACGATGTTTTAGAAAGGTCAGAAAATCTCAAAGGAGAAATCGAATACGTCGCCGCGTCTACGTTCTGGCACAGTCTTGTCGGGATTAATAAAAACGGCAAACCGACGACAAAAGTTTTCGGCTGGGCAGACACCAGAAGCCGCGAATATGTTTCGGTTTTAAGAAAAAATTTTGATGAAAACTTGGTTCATAACCGCACCGGCGCGAGATTTCATTCGAGCTATTGGACGGCAAAAATTTTGTGGCTTGCGCAAGAACGCAAAGATGTTTTCAAACAAACCGCCAAATGGCTTTCGTTCAGTGATTACGCGGCTTTGAAATTGTTCGACGAACCGAAAACGAGCGTTTCGATGGCTTCGGGAACGGGAATTTTCGACATCAGAAAAATTGTTTGGGACGAAGATTTGCTGAAATTTTTGAAAATAAAATCCGAGAACCTGCCGGAAATCATCGCGGACGATGCGCGAACATTTCAATTAAACAAAACTTACGCGAAACGCTGGAAAAGACTGCAAAATTCAAAGTGGTTTGCGGCAATCGGCGACGGCGCGTCAAACAACATCGGCGCGGGCTGCGTGCAGAAATCAAAAGCGGCGCTGATGATTGGAACTTCAGGCGCGATGCGCGTCGCCTACCTAGGCGAGCCGCCGAAACGAATCCCAAACGGACTTTGGTGTTACCGCATTGACCGAAAACGCATAATAATCGGGGGCGCGTTAAGCGACGGCGGCGGACTTTATCGCTGGTTAAAAGACACGCACAAAATTCACGACGTTGACGACATTGTCGAAGCCGAAATAGAACGGCGCGAGCCTGATTCGCACGGTCTAACTTTTCTGCCGTTTCTTGCAGGCGAGCGAAGCACTGGCTACCACGAAAACGCGAAAGGCGCGATTTTAGGTTTGACGAACGCAACTTCGGCGGTCGAAATCGTGCAAGCCGCGCTCGAATCGGTCGCGTATCGCTTTGCTGAAATTTTTGACCAATTAAACGATGTTGCAAAAATTCGAGAAATCATTGCGTCCGGCGGTGCGTTGCGCGAATCGCCTATTTGGACGCAAATAATTGCCGACGTTTTAGCGGAAAATTTAAACTTGCCCGACACGCGCGAAGCATCGAGTCGCGGCGCGGTTTTGCTCGCGCTCGAAACAATGAACGAAATAGAAAGCATCGAAAAAATTGCTACGCCGAAAGGCAGAGAATTCAAGTTTGATAAAAAGCGAAACGCGATTTATAAAAAGGCAAGAGAAAGACACGAAAAGTTTTACAGATTGCTGGTAGAATGATTTTGAAATGTCGAAAAAATTAAGAGATATTCCAAATTTTCGGTATGAAGACGAAGAACGCGAGTTTTGGGCGAATAAAGATTCGACCGATTTCATAGATTGGGAAAAAGGCGAAGTGAGCGTTTTGCCGAATCTCAAACCGACAACGCGCACAATTTCGCTGCGAATGTCGGAATCTATGCTCAATCAAATTCGCTTAATTGCCAATCAGCGCGACGTGCCTTATCAATCGTTGATAAAGATGTTTTTGAAAGACCGGATTAAAGAGGAATTGAAAAATAGTTAAGGAGAAAGAGAATGGATTTCATTGACCAACTACAAGAATTAGCCATAAAGGTATCCAAAATATGTAATTTACTTCAAACTGAAGAAGCTACCAAAAATGCGCTTGTAATGCCTTTCATAAAAATTTTAGGTTATGACATCTTCGATCCGACAGAAGTTATTCCAGAATTTATTGCAGATGTTGGTATCAAGAAAGGCGAAAAGGTAGATTATGCTATTCAAAAAGACGGCAAGATTATTATGCTGTTTGAATGTAAGCACTGTGGCGGCGACCTCAGCATCAGCCACGCTTCGCAATTATTTCGCTATTTCTCTGTAACTGATGCTCGCATTGCTGTTTTAACTAACGGAATTGTTTATCGGTTTTTTACAGACCTTGAAGCACAAAATAAAATGGACGAGAAGCCATTTCTCGAAATCAATTTATTGGAACTGAATAATTCGCTTGTCACAGAACTTAAAAAACTAAGTAAATCGACGTTTAATATTGACGACTTAATGACAACAGCTGGCGAATTAAAATATACACAGCAAATTAAACGCTTACTCGCCGAACAGTTAGAAAATCCTTCCGATGAGTTTGTAAAGCTGGTTGCGTCGAAAGTTTTCAATGGCGTTATGACGCCCAGTCGCCGCGAATATTTTTCTGGCATCGCTAAAAGAGCATTTAGGCATTTAATCAACGAGCAAATTGATTTGCGCCTCAAATCTGCAATGTCTGAAACTGCCAATGTTGAAAACACTTCTGTTCCAACTGAATCTGAAAAAGAACTGAATCAAGTTAACGAACTCAATGGTGAGAATCTTGTCCAAACTACCAAAGAAGAACTTGAAGGATTTTACATTGTAAAATCTTTGTTGCGCGACATTGTTGACCCCAATAGAATTACGCATCGAGATACGCAGAGTTACATGGGAATTTTGCTTGATGACAACAATCGCAAACCTTTAGCTCGACTGCATTTGAATCGAGGTCAAAAATACCTTGGAATTTTTGACAAAAACAGGAAAGAAGAACGAGTCCCAATTCAAAATCTTGACGAGATTTATCAACACGCCGAAAAGATGCGTCGAGTTTTTGCATTTTATGAAAGTGAAAGCCACGCAAGCAGTAAATAATTTATTCGCAAAATAAAAAATTATGACAACCGCAATGCAAGCGAAAAAGAAAATTGATTTAGACGAACTTTGCATTAACACCATCCGAACTTTGTCTTTAGACGCCGTGCAGAAAGCCGAATCCGGGCATCCGGGCTTGCCCTTGGGAATGGCTCCGACGGCTTATGTTTTGTGGACGAAGTTTATGCGCTACAACCCGAAAAATCCGAAGTGGTTTAACCGCGATAGATTTCTTTTGAGCGCCGGACACGGCTCGATGCTGATTTACAGCCTCCTGCATTTGACAGGCTACGATTTGCCGATGAGCGAATTGAAACGCTTTCGACAGATTCATTCGCAAACGCCCGGACATCCCGAAAACTTTATGACCAAAGGAGTGGAAATCACAACCGGACCTTTGGGGCAAGGTTTCGCCAACGGCGTTGGAATGGCGATGGCGCAGGAACATCTGGCGGCTAAGTTTAATCAGAAAGGTTTTCCGATAATTGACCATCACATTTACGCGATTGTGTCGGACGGCGATTTGATGGAAGGCGTGTCGTATGAGGCGGCTTCGATGGCGGGACATTTGAAACTCGCAAATTTGATTTATCTTTACGACGACAACAATGTAACGATTGACGGCTTCACGGAATTGGCTTTTTCGGAAGATGTAACGAAACGGTTTGAAGCAATAGGCTGGCACGTTTTGGTTGTCGAAGACGGCAATGATTTGAAGGCGATTGAACGCGCAATCAAAGACGCGCAGAAAATTAAAGACAAGCCGAAATTGATTCGCGTGAAAACGATTATCGGTTACGGAATGCCGAAACAAGGCACGAACAAAGCGCATTCGGACGCGCCGGGCGAAGAAGCCGTCAAGGAAACAAAACGCAATTTGGGTTGGGACGAGAACAAACATTTTTACGTTCCGAAAGAAGTTTCAAATCATTTCCGCGAAGCGATAAAACGCGGCGCGACATTTGAAAAAGATTGGGACGCGCTCGTGAAAAAATACGAGAAAGCGCACGGCGATTTGGGCAAGACTTTGCAGGAAACCCGAAAGAATAAACTGCCTGTCGGCTGGGAAAAATCGCTGCCGAAATTTGATGATGTTGAGGCGAAAGCGACCCGCGCCTATTCGGGCGAAGTCATCAACGCGATTGCCGATGTCGTGCCGCAGCTCATCGGCGGTTCAGCCGACCTCGCGCCGTCGAACAACACGACGATAAAATCTTCCGCCGATTTTCAAGCCGGACAATATCAAAACCGCAACATCCATTTCGGCATCCGCGAACACGCGATGGGCGCGACGATGAATGGAATGTCGCTTTACGGCAGCGTGATTCCGTTCGGCGGTACGTTTCAAACATTTTCGGATTATATGCGCCCCGCGATTCGCCTCGCCGCACTCTCCGGCGTGCAGACGATTTTCGTTTTCACGCACGATTCAATCGGCTTGGGTGAAGACGGTCCGACGCACCAATCGGTCGAACATCTCGCCGCCTTACGCGCCATTCCAAAACTCGCCGTCATCCGCCCGTGCGACGCTCACGAAACGCGCGAAGCCTGGCGCGCCGCGCTCGAACGCGACAACGCGCCGACGGCTTTTGCCTTTTCGCGTCAAAAAGTCGCGCTGATTGACCGGAAAAAATTCGCCGACGCGAAAGGCTTGCACAAAGGCGCATACATTTTAGCCGAAGCCGAAGACAAACAAGGCAAAGCGTCCGCGCCGAAATTGATTATCATTGCCACCGGCTCGGAAGTCGGCTTGGCGATGCAGGCGCGTGAGCAATTAAATTCAAACGGAACGCCGACGCGCGTCGTCTCGATGCCGTGCTGGGAATTTTTTGACGAGCAGCCGCCGAAATACAAAGAATCCGTCTTGCCGTCAAATGTCAAAGCGCGCCTGGCAATCGAAGCGGGCGTGTCTTTAGGCTGGGCAAAATATGTCGGACTCGAAGGCGATACGCTGACTGTTGACCGCTTCGGCGCAAGCGCACCTGGCGATGACGTTTTCAAAGAATTCGGTTTTACGGTTGAGAATGTGGTGAAGAAAGCGAAAAGGTTGATTTAGTTTTATGTTTAAATTCGAGTGTAGTTGTTGCGAAAGAACTAACGAAGGAATTTCAACTTTGGATACGATTACCCAATTTATTATCTTGATGTTCCTAAAGAGGAGCGTGAAGCGATGTGAACTGACATCAGACACTTCTATAATTGATAATGAGTTGTTTGTCGTTCGCGGTTGTGTAGAAATTCCTATTAAAGGAGAACGCTCACAACGCGCATCACGGTGGGCAAATCGTCGCTTTGAGAAAACTGCAAGGAATCTGGAGTGTTAAAGAAGGCATTTCCTAAGTTAATTGCAATCATTTAGAATTTAACGTTAAAGTTCAATTTTCTCTTCCAAAAAATATGTGCTTTGGACATTGCCAATAAAAATTGGCACAATTAAGCACGAAAAATTTTTGAGTTTGCGACCGATATCACGCAGAAAACGAATCGCAAATCACAAATCGAAAATAAAATGATGGGATTTTTTGATTCGGAAAAATCAGAAAAGGAAAAGTCCGAAGCGGGTGGTTTGCGGCTTGTTTCGGATAATAAAGAACCGCAAAGGTTTCCGGTAATCGAAAAACAGTTTGTCAATTTTATGTTTTTGCGCGTCGGTTCAGATTGGCGCAAACTCGATATGGAAAGCAAGCGGATTTTCAAAACTGAGTTTCAAAATGTTTTCGAAAAATACAACGAAAGTATGCTGTTGTTCAGCTACTCGCTGGTCGGTTTTGATTCGAAAGCGGATTTGATGTTCTGGCGCGTTAGTAATTCTCTTGATTCGATTCAGGAGATGACCGCCAAACTTTATCGAACAAATCTGGGAAGTTTTTTGGAGACAATCGACAATTATCTTTCCGTGACGAAAAAAAGAATGTTTATTCCGCCGCAGGAAAACACGGGTCTCGAAGACCGTTATCACGTTAAAGCGGGCGAGAAAAAATATCACTTTGTTTACCCGTGCGCGAAACACCGCGATTGGTATGAAAAGACAGGTGAAGAACGCGCTGCGCTGGTCGAAGAAAATTTTATGGTCGGCAAAAAATTTGAAAACATAAAAATTCATCTGACGCACGCTTTCGGATTTAGCGAGCAAGAATTTATCGTGTCGTTTGAAACCGACGAGCCGAAGGATTTTCTTGCCCTCGCGGAAGAATTGAGGCAGACTTCGGCAAGCAAATTCACTTTGCGCGGAATGCCCGTCTATACGTGCCGGCAGAGAAGTTTGACGGAATGCCTTGACGCGCTTGGGTAGTTCAAAAGTTCAAGGTTCAAAGTTAAAATCAAACCTTGAACCTTGAACTTTGAACTTATGATAGTTGCCCGAAAATTTTTTATCAGTGGAACTGTGCAGGGCGTCGGTTTCAGATTTTTCACGCAGCGAGCCGCCGCACGTCATCAGGTTTTGGGTTACGTGCGAAATTTAAAAGACGGACGAGTTGAAGCGTTAGCCGAAGGAAATGAAAAAGCAGTTGAAAATTTCAAACACGATTTAACTGCCGGACCGACATATTCAAAAGTTGACGAAATCGAAGAAATCGTTTTAGAGCCGAGCCGGTTTTATTCATCATTTAGAATAGAAAAATAGGAGATTTTCGATTTGTGATTGATTAATACAGACGAATTGTAAATTAAAATTTTAACGATACAGGCTTTATCCGTTTTACCGCAAAAAAAATCGCAAATCGAAAATTGCAAATCGAAAATAACAAGATGGAACATATAAGAAAACTTATCCGCGAAGTGCCTGATTTTCCGAAAGCGGGCATTAATTTTTACGACATCACGACGCTTTTGAAAGACGCCGAAGGTTTGAGAAATACGATTGACGCGCTCGGCGATGAATTTAAAGGCGAAACGATTGACACGGTTATCGGCGTCGAATCACGCGGTTTTATTTTTGCCGCGCCGCTGGCTTATCATTTGAACGCGGGTTTTGTTCCCGTTCGCAAGCCGAAAAAACTTCCTGCGGAAAAAGTTTCCGTGTCGTATGATTTGGAATACGGGCAGGACACTTTGGAAATGCACAAAGACGCGGTTGGCGAAGGTCATCGCGTTTTAATTGTAGACGATTTGCTGGCGACAGGCGGAACGGCAAAAGCCGTCGTTGATTTGGTTGAAGGCTTAGGCGGAAAAATTGTCGGACTGCTTTTCGTCCTTGAACTAGATTTTTTAAACGGAAGAGCAAAGTTTGACGGGTATGATGTGCGTTCTTTAATTAGATACGATTCGTAAAACTAGACAATCGCAAATCTAAAATCGAAAATGCCTTGTGCTCCCGTAGCTCAGTTGGATAGAGCAACCGCCTCCTAAGCGGTAGGTCGGACGTTCAAATCGTCTCGGGAGCATTTATTTTATTCGCACCGATTTTTCACAATCTTAATAAGGAAAAAATGAGTGAAACACAACTAAAAGTAACTGGAACATTTCAGGCTGCCGATAACGACGGCAATCATTACAGTATTACGGAATATACGCTCTTTCGCCGGACGACTACTGCGGATATGGCGCTTGGCGGCGGTGAAGGCGAAGAAATTAAAGAGTATAAATTAGGCAACGGCTCGCCCGTAAGAAAAATAAGTGAAACCGAATTTGAAATTGTTTCAGATGGAATTAAACTTCGTCTATTACAGTAATCAAAAGTTCCCGCAATTATTTATTTTGTAAAAAACAAAATTTCTGAAAAGAAAGAGCGAATAAGCCTTTCTATAGATAACGGAATAAAAAAGGTGGTCAAGTGCAAGAGTAGGCAAATTGGCTAGTCCAAACTCATCCGAAGTCTATTTACAGGCTCCATTTTTCGACTTTAAGCCCTGTTTGTCTAAACGCGGCTTTTTCGTTTTAAAGTAGAGTGAAAATTAATAATCTGACTTTTTTACGCTTTCACTTTTTCACTTTTTTATGGCAATTTATCTGTTATGCAAAAAGTTCTGACAGCCGAAGAAATGCGCGAAGTTGACCGTCTAACGACGGAAAAATACGGTATTCCGTCAATTCTTTTAATGGAAAACGCCGCACACGCTGCGGCTCGAGTTATTACGGAAAAACTCGGCGGCTCAGTTGCAGGAAAATCGTTTTTGATTCTGTGCGGCAAAGGTAATAACGGCGGCGACGGCGCGGCTCTGGCGAGAGTGTTAGCTCTGTCAGGCGCAATTGTTGACCTTATTTTGTTCGGAAAAATCGAAGATTCAAAAAACGATGCAAAAACTAATTTCGAGATTATCGAAAATGTTGCACATAATGAAAAACCAAAAAATGAAGTGAGACAGGTAGTAGGAACTTGGTTCGGAGGTAGTTCTCAAGGAACTCTAAGTTTTAATAATTGTGTTTCCGCAAATGAATGGATAGAAGATGAAATCGCGGAAATTTTTAGCAGAGCAGATGTTGTTGTAGATGCTTTATTTGGCACAGGTTTGACGCGAAGCGTTTCAGAATTGTTTTTAAAAGTAGTTGAGTCTGTAAAATGGAAATACGAAGATAGGTTATCGAAAAATAAACCGTTTATTTTTTCGCTTGATATTCCTTCAGGACTAAACGCCGATTTGTCTCACTCAATCGGCGAAAATGTTCACGCAGATTTAACTGTAACTTTCACCGCACCGAAACCAGCAAATGTTCTCACGCCCGCATCAAATTTCAACGGCGAACTCGTTGTTGTAAATATTGGCTCGCCACAGGAATTGATTGATAATTCGCCTTCAAAGTTATTTTTAGCCGAAAAACAGGAAGCGCAGGATTGGCTTAGAAAAACAAATTTCGCCTCAGATTCACATAAAACGGCTCGCGGTCGAGCTTTAATAATTGCCGGTTCAAAGAAAATGGCGGGCGCGGCGGTTTTAGCGACGAATGCGGCGATGGTCAGCGGGCTAGGGTTGGTGCGGGTGGCGACGCCGGAATCGGCGCGTGATGCAGTTGCTTCAAGAACCGCGCCGGAGACTTTGATTGCGGGCGTGAAGGAGACGAAAAGCGGCGCAATTTCGCACGCGGCGCTCGGAGAAGTTTTTGAATTGACCGAAAAAGCCGACGTTGTTTTAATCGGGAGCGGGTTGGGTTCGGACGAAAATTCAACGCGCAAATTTGTGCGTGAATTTGTCGAAAAAAGAAAATTTCCGGTTTTGATTGACGCCGACGGTTTGAACGCGCTCGCGCCGTTTAATTTAAAAGGCTCAGATGAATTTCCTTTAATATTAACGCCGCATATCGGCGAGATGCGAAGACTTTTAGGCGTCGGCGACGAAGCGGATTTGTCAGACCGCGTGAAAGTCGTGCGCGAATTTGCCGAAAAACATCGCGTCATTTTGGTTTTGAAAGGCGAGCGAAATTTGATTGCCGCACCCGACGGTCGCGTTGTCGTCAGCCCGACGGGAAACAGCGGACTCGGAAAAGCGGGAAGCGGCGACACACTTGCCGGAATCGTCGCCGGATTTCTGGCGCAATCCGTCGGAATGAAAGTTGATATTTTTGAAACGGTCGTCGCCGCGCTTTACATTGCGGGTTTGGCGGGCGATATAGCCGCCGAAAAATTTGGAAAGCGCGTGATGACGGCTTCAGATGTGCGCGAATGTTTGGGCAAAGCATTTAAATCAATTAAAAATTAAAAATGTAAAATTAAAATCGGAATTTTTAATTATCTTTTTCTCTTTATGTTTAAAGAAGAAAAAATTGTTTGCCGAACGCCCGAAGACACTTTTGACGCGGGTGAAAAACTTGGGGAAAGTTTGCGCGGCGGCGAAGTCGTTTTGCTTTCCGGCGGGCTTGGCGCGGGCAAGACGGTTTTTACAAAAGGCGTTTTATACGCGCTCCGGTTTGACGCCCGCGAAGTAACGAGTCCTAGTTTTACGCTCGTCAATTTATACAAAACCGAAAAATTCAATGTCTATCACATTGATTTGTGGCGTCTGGACGAAAATACGGATGTCGGTTTCGCCGTCGGTTTAGACGAGATTTTAGAAGACAAAATGGCGATTGTAATAGTCGAGTGGTCGGAAAAGCTCAAAAGCAAAACTTTTCCAAACAAAACAATTCGCGTTGAAATCAAAGGTGACGGTGAAGATAAAAGACATCTGCGAATTACGAATTAATTCTTAATTTTGGGTTTTAACTTTTGGTAGTGTCTTAATCTTGAGGTACTATAAGTATTTTGTTTCACAAACCAGTCTTTTTGAAACATAAAATGTTATGAGAAAAGATTTAATAGCTGAAGTTGGGATTGACCAAACAGGACGTTTTTACATCATGCCTTCTTCAGTTAAATTTCCATATATTTACCGTGAAGCTATGGAAGTTCATTGGGATGCTAAAGAGAATTTTCTCCACTCTCCAGCAGCGCAACGAGCGCTAAGTTGGGGATGGACATATCTTGATTGGTTCAAACAGATAACAAACGCAGCCGAAGAACAGAGTTGCAGCCTCAGAGTTTCAAAAGCTACGAGATGGAATAACGTTCCCGAATCGTTAAAAAAACAAATACTTGAATGGAGCGAGGTATATTACTCTAATCTGGACAAATAGCAGAAATAATCAGTTAAAAACGCCGTTTACGACAAACTTTTTCCGCCCAATAAATAACAATTAAAAATTCAAATATCATTCGTAATTGATTACACCTCCGGCACGAGCGCGGTGCGAAAACCCAAAAGTGTCCAGTCTGACTCAGTTTCGATTTCGTGAATATAAGAAAAATCTTCGGGTGCGTTTGAGCCGACGGAAAAGCATTTCGCGTTACCGCCCGCGTCGCGGTAAAAACCGAGTTCGAGCGATTCGGTCTGGCTCCATTCCGGGTGGAAAACGTTTCCGATGAGATTAAAAACAACGGGCGGACAAATTGTTAGACGATAACCTGCGGGCATAAGACCACGCTCGCGCCATTCTTTTGTAACCAGATTTACAAACCCGCGCAGAGATATGTAATTGTGGTTAAAGCGCGTCCCTGAAGTGAAATTTGCGCGTCCGAGATACGGCGCGAACGGGTCGGTTTTTTGGTCAAAACCGTAAAGCGTTCCGTAAAATTGCCGGTTGTTCGGCAAATAACGTGGCTTCGCGGTGGTCTCAACACCGATAATTTTCCCTTGGTGTCGTTCGTGTCCGCTCATAATCGCTTGATACGAGCTTGTTTTTCGATATTCAAAATTGCCCGCGTCAAATTTTAATGTCGGATAAAGCCGCGTCCGGTAATCATTCGTGTCAATCGGGACAGATTCGGCAGACGGAATGATGTGCCATTCGATATTGAATTTTCGCAGGTGTTCGGCGATTGTCGGCGAAATGTCAAATGATTCTGCCGTCTCGCGCGGAATCAGTTCGGCATTTGAATCGAGCGCGAAAAATTCACGCAATTTGTTTTCTCTTTCGCTAATCCATTCGTGCATACCGCATATTTTAACTCAAAAAGTCGCTAAAGCAATAAAACTTTTTCGGCAAAAATTATCTTGCTTTCACTTCTGTTTTTAACGCAAAATAACTGTTGATGAAATTATTTTTATTCAGTTCAATTTTATTAACGACAATTTTAATAGTTGCTTTTGCTAACTCACACCAAAAGTCTGAATTTTCGCAATCGTCAGAATCCTTGCCGCCGATGAAAAATCCGCGTCTTGTCGTTAAGAAAAAAGACCGGAAGCTGGAACTTTTCGACGGCGGAAAGTTAATAAAAACTTACCAAATCGCGCTCGGCTTTGCGCCCGAAGGCGATAAGGAAAAACAAGGCGACGGCAAAACGCCTGAAGGCGAATTTTACATTTTCACGAAAAACGCGCAAAGCAAATTTTATCTTTCGCTCGGCATAAGCTATCCGAATATCGAAGACGCCGAAAGAGGTTTCAAAACAAAACTGATTACAAAAGCACAGCACGAAAAAATCATTCAAGCGATACAAAACAAAAAAACGCCTTTGCAGAATACAAAACTTGGCGGCGAAATTTATATTCACGGCGGCGGAAGCGCAAGCGATTGGACTTTGGGCTGTGTCGCGCTGGAGAACGAAGAAATCAAGGAACTTTTCGACTGGCTTCCGGTTGGAACGAGCGTGAAAATCGAACCATAAATTTGAGTTAAAAGTTTAAGGTTCAGAGTTTAAAGTTGAGTACGAAAACGAGTTTGAACTTGTAACTCGAAGTTTTTTATTCGATACTTGATAAAACAGTCAATATTCAAAATAACTTTGAACTTTGAACCTTGAACTTTGAACTATACGGGAGAGATTTTATGCCATATCCAGAAACGATGATTTACGGCATGCGTCAAGAGTTGGCGCAGCTCGGAATCGAAGAAGCGAAAACGCCGGAAGCGGTGAAAGAAGCGGTTGAAAACACCGACGGAACTTTAATGGTTGTCGTCAATTCGGTTTGCGGCTGCGCGGCGGGTGGTGTGCGTCCCGGCATTGCGATGGCTTTGCAAAACGCGGAAGCCAAACCTGACAAAGCGATTACGGTTTTTGCCGGCGCAGACATTGACGCGACAGATGTTGCTCGAAATTATTTTGAAGGCTACGCGCCTTCTTCGCCTGCCATCGGGATTTTGAAAGACGGAAAACTTGTGCAAATGTTTGAACGCCGCGACCTCGAAGGTCGTCATCCGATGCAAATCGGGCAAGCGCTGGTTTCGGCTTTTAACGAGCATTGCGCGAAAACCGAAGCGGCTAATAATTAGCGGAAATTTTTATCGAAATTAACCGAAGCATCTGTCTTCGTTGGCAGATGCTTTTATTTTTAAAATAATTCGCTCATTGCTTCGTCTAAATTTCTCACGCCGACAACGCGAATTCCCAAGAGTTTTTCCAAACCTGTTTTGTTCGACATCGGTAAAATCAAGCGTTTAAAGCCGAGCGTTTGCGCTTCGCGGGCGCGTGATTGGGCTTGCAGAACGCCGCGAACTTCGCCTGTTAAACCGACTTCGCCAAAAACTGCCGTGTCCGGCGGAATTTGTAAATTTCGATAGCTTGAAGCAATCGCCGCAATCACCCCTAAATCCGCCGCCGGCTCATCAATTTCCAAACCGCCTGCGATGTTGACGAAAACGTCGTCGCCCGCGAGTTGAAAACCTAGTTTTTTTTCCAGAACGGCAATCAAAAGGGAAGTTCGATTGTAGTCAAAGCCTTGCGCCATTCGTCTGCCTGTTCCGAATTTTGTTCCCGAAACGAGAGCCTGGATTTCAACGAGCATCGGGCGCGTTCCTTCCATACAAACCGTTACGACCGAGCCGCTCGCGCCTTCGGGACGCTCTTGCAAAAAAACTTCAGACGGATTTGCGACTGGCGTTAAGCCTTCGTTCGTCATTTCAAAAATTCCAATTTCGTTTGCCGCGCCGAAACGATTTTTTGTGGCGCGTATAATGCGATGATTGTGATGGCGGTCGCCTTCAAAATATAAAACCGTGTCAACAATATGTTCGAGCGTTTTCGGTCCCGCGATTGAACCTTCCTTTGTTACATGACCGACGAGGAAAACCGGCGTGGCAGTTTGCTTGGCGAACATCATAAATTGTCCGGCGACTTCGCGCACTTGGCTAACAGAGCCGGGTGCGGATTCGATTTTTTCGCTAAAGACCGTTTGAATCGAATCAACGATTACAAAATGCGGATTTAATCTTTCGGTTTCGGCGAGAATGTTTTCAAGGTTTGTTTCGGGAAGCAGAAAAAGATTTTCGGCGTTTAAGCCTAATCTTTCGCCCCGCATTTTGATTTGACGTTCCGATTCTTCGCCGGAAACGTAAAGCACTTTAGCGTTTGATTGGCTCAATTTATCAGCCATTTGGATAACGATTGTGCTTTTGCCGATTCCGGGTGAGCCGCCGATAAGAACGAGTGAGCCTGCGACAATTCCGCCGCCTAGAACTCGGTCAAATTCTTCTATTCCCGAAGATGTTCGCGCATCGTCCTGCGATTCTATCTCCGCGTAAGAAATCGGTTTCGTTTCTCGGAATGCGCTTGAGCCGAGTCTTGCGCCCGACGAAGAAGTTTTGCCGACGGGTTGCGCGGTCGGGCGAAATCTTTCTTCGACAAAAGTATTAAATTCGTTGCAGTCGGGACATTTGCCAAACCATTTTCTGGATTGGTTGCCGCAGTTTTGACAGACGTAAATTGTCGCAGGTTGTTTTGCCATAAATCGAATGTAAAAAACGAATCAAAGAAGTTTCGGAAGTAATACAATTTTTGGAAAATCATTCGTATCTTTACAGAACAGACGTATTTTAGCAAACGATGAAACCCGCATAAAATCAAGGGCGAATTAACGGCACGCGAGTTGATTGAACGTTTTATAACTCGTTCAAAAGCAGGCGAGAAATTTTATGTATAAGGGGAAAGAACAATGACAAATCAACAAAATAACGATTTTGAAGCAAACCGAAATCACGAAGCCCTCGAAACGGACGACCAGGATAAAAGCAAAGGTTTTGAAGTAACCAATCAAGGACAAAACCTCGGAGGCGGAAAAAAACAGGAAGGCGGACAGAAGATAGGACAATTCGCCGACGACGCATTTGAAACGCAGACTGACCAGACGATTTCGCAAGCCGCGCCGGGTCAAACGACGACTCCAACGAATCAGGGAAGCAGCAACGCATAAAATTTTGAAATTTATATTAAGCCTGAGATTAAGTTTTCTTTTTCTCAGGCTCATTTTTTTATTCAGATAGCTAAACAAAATTAAGGCATTAATCTATTTTGCCCCAGCGCGGAAAGTTTCGGAAAATAGACAAATTATCAATACAAAATAGAGGGCGAAAACTAGAATTTTTTGAAGCCGATTTTCTACTATTCACAATAAAAAATTCGTGTTAGAATTTACCCGCTATGAAACTCGACGTTCTCATAATCAGAATAGTCTTCATCCTGCTTTTAGCCGCGATGGGCTATCTACTCAACCCGTTGGCGCAGACCGCGCATTTGTCGGAAACATTCGGCAGAGAACAAAGACAATTGCTTTCCGCACTGCTCGGGGTGGTTGTCGCCCTCTGCATAATCGGTTTTGAAATGCGCGCGCGTCGCGCAACGCTCAAAACTTTAATCGGCGCGGCAATTGGTTCTATTTTAGGAATTGTCGGAGCTTATCTTATCGGAATGCTTATCAGTTCGCAGGAAACAACGGCGGTAAACGCCGAAATGAAAACTTTTCTGACGGTTGTACTAGCTTTCTTTATGGCGTATATCGGCTTGATGGTTGGCGCGGCAAAAGGTGAATTTATTGATATATCCAGTCTAGGCGGCTTTTTGACGGACAAAAACGCAAAGCGCGATTATAAAGTTCTCGATACGAGCGTCATTATTGACGGACGCATCGCCGACGTTGCCGAAACCGGATTTTTGGGCGGAACGCTTATCATTCCGCAATTTATTTTAACCGAACTCCAACAGGTTGCCGATTCGCCCGATTCGTCGAAGCGCCAGCGCGGGCGACGCGGACTCGATATGCTGCAGCGCCTCCGAAATAACTCAAATCTCGACATTCAAATTATTGAGACCGATTTTCCGCAAGTCAAAGAAGTAGATTTGAAATTGATTGAACTCGGCAAACAGCTCGAAGCCGTAATCGTCACCAACGATTTTAATTTGAACAAAGTCTCGCAACTTCGCGGCGTAAATGTTCTGAACATTAACGAACTTGCCAATGCTTTGCGTCCCGTTGTTTTACCGGGCGAAGCAATGCACGTTTTTATTTTGAAAGAGGGCAAAGAATACAATCAAGGCGTGGCTTATTTGGACGACGGAACAATGGTTGTTGTTGACAACGCGCGGAAACTTATCGGGAAACCGACCGACATCGCCGTGACCAGCGTTTTACAAACCACAGCCGGAAAGATGATTTTCGGCAGGCTTTGGGAAGATGCCGACGAATCATTTGAAAGTACAAACAGTATTCACGAATCTCGTTCGGCGTCATTCAAAAAACAATTTCGCGAAGCGTAATCTTACCTTAAAATGGAACGCGAATTTTAGTTTGCCGAAAAACGGGTTAATCAGTGCGAACTAAAATTCGCGTTCCATACACAAATGAACACAGCTATTATTGTCGCCGCCGGTAAAGGAAAACGATTCAGCGCGAAAAAGCCGAAACAGTTTCTTGAAATCGCCGGAAAACCGATAATAATCCACACGCTTCGATGCTTTGAAAATTGTTCTGTTATTGATGAAATTATTCTTGTTTTGCCCGCCGAAGAAATCGAAAACTTCCGACAACTCGCCGAAAAATTTAACTTAAAAAAACTCGTAAAAATCGTCTCGGGCGGCGATACGCGCGCCACATCGGTTTTGAACGGGTTAAACGCGGTCAATTCGCTGAAAACCGAAATTGTCGCCGTTCATGACGGGGCGCGCCCGCTCGTTTCAAATGAAGAAATCACCAACACAATCAAAAAGGCGAAGGAAACCGGAGCGGCTTGTTTGGTCGCGCCAGTAAACGATACGATAAAAGAAATTTCCGGCGGAAAAATCGTGCGAACCGTTGACCGCACCCGTTTAAGACGCGCTTTAACTCCGCAATGCTTTCGCCCCGAAATACTAAAACGCGCTTTTGCCGAAATTAATTTTAATGAAGCGGTAACCGATGAATGTTTTTTAGTTGAAAAGTTAGGAATCGAAATTTCAGTTGTCGAAGGCAGCGCAAGAAATATAAAAATCACGCACGCGGAAGATTTGGCAATCGCAGAAATCTTTTTAGACAGATGCTAGAATCTACCTATCATCCAGCATTTAACATCTAACATTTATGTTCCGCATTGGTTTTGGCAGCGACATTCACCGATTAATCGAAAATCGCCCGTTGATTTTGGGCGGCGTTGAAATTCCTGCGGAAAAAGGAGCGTTTGGGCATTCTGATGCAGACGCGCTTTTACACGCTGTTACCGACGCGATTTTAGGCGCGTTAGCATTAGGAGATATTGGCTCGCACTTTTCCGACAAAGACGAGAAATGGAAAAATGCGGACAGTTTTGTTTTTTTATCCGAAGCCGTCCGGCAAATGAAAGAAAAAAATTTTTTGGTTGTCAACGTTGATTCAACTGTGAGTTTAGAAAAGCCAAGGCTGCGTCCTTTTATTGATAAAATGCGCGAAAACATCGCCAAAGTTTTGGAAATTGAAGTTGATTGCGTCAGCGTGAAAGCGAAAACCGGCGAAAAGGTTGATGCAGTCGGCGAAGAAAAAGCGGTAAATGCGGAAGCAGTAGTTTTGTTAAAACAACCACTTCGTTAAAAGATAAGGTAAGTGATATTGGAAAATGTTTTTTGACAAAAATTAGGCTGCGTAAAAATTTTTTGTTAAAGTGTGAAAGATGAACGCACCGGATTTAATTCGTAAAAAACGCGATGGCGGACGATTTCTGCCCGAAGAAATAAAGGCTTTCGTGCAGGGCGTTTGTAATGATGCGTGGGCTGATTATCAAATTTCCGCGCTTCTGATGGCGATGTTTATTAACGGTTTGAATCAAACTGAGCAAAATGCTTTGACCGAAGCAATGCTCGATTCGGGCGAGATTTTGGATTTTTCCGATTTGGGCGCACCAATTGCCGACAAACATTCGACGGGCGGCGTCGGTGATAAAACATCGCTTTTGATTGCGCCGATTGTCGCAGCTTGCGGCGTCGCTGTTCCGATGATTTCCGGGCGCGGTCTCGGACATACGGGCGGAACGCTCGATAAACTCGAATCAATTCCCGGCTACAATGTTAATCTCTCCAAAGAAAAGTTCAAGCAAATTATCAAGAAAAACGGTTTTGCGATGACCGGGCAAACGGCGGAAATCGTTCCCGCCGACCGTAAGCTTTACGCAATGCGTGACGCGACAGCGACGGTTGAGTCAATTCCTTTAATCGTCGCTTCGATTATGTCGAAAAAAATGGCGGAAGGTTTGGACGCACTCGTTTTGGATGTGAAAACCGGAACAGGCGCTTTTTTACAGCGAGAAAGCGAGGCGCGAAAACTTGCCAAAGCGCTGGTCAAAACCGGAAACGCCTTTAACGTAAAAACCGAAGCGCTGCTGACGGATATGAATCAACCGCTCGGAAAATATGTCGGTAACGCGCTGGAAGTTTACGAATGCGTAAAACTTCTTCAGGGCGAAACGGACAAACAATCGCAACCAACGCTTGATTTATCCATTGAGCTCGCGGGGCGAATGCTCATTTTGTGCGGCGTCGCCGACTCGATTAAAAATTCAAAATTAAAAATTCAAAATGTTTTAGACACCGGCGCAGCGTTGGAAAAATTTCGGGAAAATGTTGAAGCGCAGGGCGGCGATGCAAAAATTTGCGACGACCTTGAACTTCTTCTCGATAAAAATTTACTCGAAGTGAAAATCAAATCGCCCGAAAACGGTTACATTGCGGAAATTGACGCCTGTGAAATCGGAAGAGCAATTTCTTCAATCGGCGGCGGGCGTTTGAAAATTGACGATAAAATTGATTTTGCCGTTGGTTTCGCCTGCGAGAGAAAGTTAGGCGAAAAGATAAAGGAGCACGAAACAGTTGGAACGCTTTTTTGCCGCAACGAAGCGCAGGCGGCAAAGGTGCTTGCAAAGCTGCAAATGGCATATAAAATTAGTGTTGACAAACCGGTTGGAAAATTTGATTTGATAAAAGAAGTCATTAACTGATTTTAAGAGAAATTCAAACCGTACGGGAAAGTGAAAAACAAAAAGTGTAAAATTATTTCTTTTTAATTATTCACTATTCACTTTTCACTATTTACTTTCCCGTCATTCTCCTTAGATTAATCTTATGAAAATTAAAACTTTGTCATCTTTGTTAGTTTTGTGTTTTTTAATTTTCTCGGTTTCTTCGTGCGCGACTTCAACCGAAGCCGAAGCGGACAAAGGAAAAATCAAGGTTGGAATTGTCTTTGACATCGGCGGCAAAAATGACCGCTCGTTTAACGCGGCGGCTTGGGAAGGCGTACAGCGCGCCGAGAAAGATTTGGATATTGTTTTGCGTGATGTCGAACCGGGAAATCCAACCTCGATTGAACCGGCGATGCGCGCTTTCGCCGAAAAGAATTTCGATTTGATTATCGGCGTCGGTTTCGCGCAAGGTCCGATTATGCAAAAGGTCGCAATAGATTACCCGAACATAAAATTTGCGATTGTGGACGGCGTGATTTTTGAAGCTGATGGCAAAACGCCGAAATCAAATGTCGCGTCCTTAGTTTTCCGCGAACACGAAGGTTCTTTTCTGGTCGGAATGATTGCGGCGCAAAAATCGAAAACCGGAGTTTTGGGTTTTGTCGGCGGAATGGATATTCCGCTTATACATCGTTTTGAAACAGGTTATGAGGAAGGTGCAAAAGCCATTAATCCGAACATTCGCGTAATTGATAATTACGTCGGTGTAACCGATTCGGCGTGGAACAATCCGGGCAAAGGAAAAGAACTCGCACTTAATCAAATTGACAAAGGCGCGGACGTGATTTTTACGGCGGCGGGAAATTCAGGTCTCGGAGCGTTTGATGCGGTTGAGCAATACGGCAAAAATGCGAGCGGTGAAGCAAACAAATTCGTCATTGGCGTTGATTCAAACCAAAACGGCGTCAAACCCGGATTCGTTTTAACTTCGATGGTCAAGCGCGTTGACAATGCTGTTTATGATGTCGTCAAAGAAGTCAAAGCAGGAAATTTTCAAGGCGGTTTTCACACTTTCGGACTTGAAAAAGACGGTGTAGCTTACGCAATGGACGATAATAATAAAAGTTTAATTTCGCCTGAGATTTTGCAAACGGTCGAAGCGGCGAAAGGCAAAATTATCGGCGGCGAGATAAAAGTTACCGACGCAATGGCGAAGTAATTGTATGAAAAACACAAAAATCGAAATAGTTATTGCCAGCGAGAGTTGAAACAGCCAAAAAGATTTTAAATGAACTAGGTCTTTTAAAGGGAAAAGGAAAAGAAAAACAGTGATAGAACTTCGTAATATAACAAAAACATTCGGTGACGTTGTAGCAAACGATGACGTATCAATCAAAATCGAAAAAGGAACGATTCACGCTATTGTCGGTGAAAACGGCGCGGGTAAATCTACGATTATGCGCATCGCTTACGGTTTTTACACGGCTGATAGCGGAGAAATTTCGGTTGACGGAAAAGCGGTTAATATAAAAAATCCGCACGACGCAATTCGTTTGGGAATCGGAATGGTTCATCAGCATTTTATGTTGGTTGACACGATGACGGTTGCCGAAAATATCATTTTGGGCGCGGAAACCGGCGGCGCGGCAAACCTCGATTTGGAAAAGGCGAATGTTGAAATCGAACGCCTTTCCAATGAACTAAAACTCGGCGTTGATCCGCGCGCGTTAATCGAAAATCTTTCTGTCGGGGCGCAGCAGCGCGTTGAGTTGTTAAAAGCGCTTTACCGCAATGCTGAGCTTTTAATTTTAGACGAGCCGACGGCAGTTTTAACGCCGCAGGAAGTCGAAGAATTTTTCGGCATTTTGCGCCGAATGCGCGAAGCCGGGAAAACAATTGTTATCATTACGCACAAACTCGAAGAGGTTCTTGCCATTTCCGATTTTGTAACCGTAATGCGCGACGGCAAGACGGTCGGCGGCGTGAAAACTTCGGAAACCAGTACAAAAGATTTAGCCAGAATGATTGTCGGGCGCGACGTTTTGTTAAGAGTTGAAAAAACGGATGCCGTGCCGAAAGGAAGTGTTTTGAGCGTACAAAATCTTTCGGTAAAAAACGCGCACGGCAAGGCGTTAAACGACGTTTCTTTTGATGTCAAGGCAGGTGAGATTGTTGGCGTTGCGGGAATCGAGGGAAACGGTCAAACCGAATTAATCGAAGCAATTGCGGGTTTAATATCGGCGGCAAATATAAGCGGAAAAATTTACTTTGAAGGAATGAACGTAACCAATTTTTCGGCGCGTCAGCATAAAGAATCAGGCATCGCGCATATTCCCGAAGACCGCCACAAACGCGGGCTTTTGCTTGATTTTAATTTGGCGGAAAATTCGATGCTCGGCGTTCATTATCGCCCTCCTGTTGCCTCGGGAATAGGCATTTTAAGCGATGCGGCAATAAACAAACGCGCTAATGAAATTGTCGAAAATTTTGACGTGCGTCCGCGAAACATCGAACTCGCGGCGCGTTCGCTTTCCGGCGGAAATCAACAAAAACTCGTCATCGGGCGCGAGTTTGAATTGAACCCGAAATTATTACTCGTTTCCCAACCGACGCGCGGTGTTGACATTGGCGCGATTGAGTTTATTCATCGGAAATTGATTGGATTAAGAGACGCGGGAAGCGCCGTTTTGCTGGTTTCGGCGGAACTAGAAGAAGTTACCGCTTTAGCCGACAGATTACTGGTACTTCGTGAAGGAAAAATTGTCGGTGAAGTTGACCCGAAAGAAGTTTCCGTCGAAGAAATTGGTTTAATGATGACGGGCGGAAACGGAGCGGAAGAAATTAACAGGGAGTAAGGGGATGAAAGAGATGAAGAGAATAATTAAATCAATTTAAATGATTTGTATTCATCCCAGTCTATTCCTTTCATCCCTGTTAATTCTCTTTTGTATTTTATTCATCAAAAAAGGTTTGATAAACTGCCGCTGCCGCCAAACCCCCTGCTAGATACCAACCAACAGTCATTAATTCAGTTTCTCTGGTGCGTGCAGTCATTTCTTCGCCCAAACCAATATGTTTTGGTAAAAAGACCGCGCCGACGCCAGCAGCCAAACCGAGCAAAATGCCGTTTCGATAAGCGTTTTTCGGGTCGCCAAGCCCGACAAGACTAAAATATAAAGAATTTGAAACAATGTCACCACCGAGCGCAATCCAGTAAAAGCTGGCTGTTCGGCGGCGGTTCTATTTCAGCTTCCATTAATGGATAAGCGATTGCGCGTTTGCCTAAAATATCAAGTCGCGGAGCATTTTCGGCGAATTGTCTGGTCGTTTCGTTGATTAAATTAACAGCTATCGCGCCGACTAATCCGCTGATAATTGCTTTTGAAAATGACATATGAAAAACGTCTCCCTTTTAAGATAAATTTGATTTTCATAAAAATTTTTAATCTAAGCGGTTTGCTCGGTTGTTTTATTCCTGTTGGCACGGCGGCGAAAATAAAATGACAGCCATAGACCAACGAGGTTATTAACGGTTAAAACCGCATTTGTTATAGTGAAAACCCAATTTCCAACCAAATAACTGTAAACAGTAAAACCGACCGACGCGCAAACTTGTCCGGCAAAAAGCCATTTTGAAATGCCTTCGCCTGTGCCTTCTTTCCATTGTTTGTAAACTTGTTTGACGAGCGTCATCAACAAAATTAGCGAACTTGCCCAGCCGATTATTTCTGTCATAAGCGTAGATAAATTTTCTAAAACTTTTTGGTTTAGTTTGCGGCTTGCTCTATTTGCGAGTCGAATAAATTCTTCATTCGTTCGACAGCTTTTTGCAGATTTTCAATCGAAGTAGCGTATGAAATTCGCAGGAAACCGTCCGCGCCAAATCCTTCGCCGTCGGTTATGACGACGTGAGCTTCGTTTAATAAAAACTCGGCAACGTCGGCTGAAGTTTTAAATTTTCCTTGCGTTAAAATCTCGCGCACGTCAACAAAAGCGTAAAACGCGCCTTCGGGTTCGGCGCATTTGAAATTTTTAATTTTTTGCAAAGCCGGAATCAGCCAATCCTTGCGCTTTTGATATTCAACGAGCATCGAATCGACCGCTTCCTTCGAGTTTTTGTGTTCCTGCATTGCGCGTGCGCAAGCGTATTGCACAAAAGATGTTGGGTGCGAAGTCGAATGGCTTTGCAGTTTCGACATTTGCGTTGACCAATCTTCGCTGGCAATCGTGTAACCGATGCGCCAGCCGGTCATCGCGTAAGTTTTAGAAAACGAACCGGCGACGCAGACAAATTTTCTTAATTCCGCGGGTAAACTTGCCGATGTGAAAACCTGCGCGGGCGGATAGACGAAAAACAGATAACATTCGTCTGTCAAAACATAAACTTCTTTTTCGGCGCAAACTTCGACGATTTTTCGCATTTCATCGGCGGGAATGACGCGCCCGGTTGGATTGTTCGGCGAGTTGAGAATTAAAAGTTTTGTTTTGTCAGTAATAGAATCTTTGACCTGTTCGGCAGTTAAAACAAAATCCGTGCTTTCGGTTTCGATAAAAACGTTTTTCGCGCCTACAAAATTGACGATTTCGGGAAACGTAACCCAAAAAGGTTTAGGAATTAAAACATCGTCGCCCGCATTGACAAGCGTGCAGACAGCGTTAAAAAGCGCTTGCTTTCCGCCGCAAGTAGCAACGATTTCATTAGGCGAAAAATTTGCGCCAAATTCTTCTGCATAAAATTCGGCGATTGATTCACGAAAAGTTTTAAGCCCCGTCGTCGGCGTGTATTTCGTCAGACCTTTTTGCAAACCTTCCCACGCGAATTGTTTAATAAATTCAGGCGTTTGAAAATCTGGCTCGCCCAAAGTCAAATCAATCACGTCGCGTCCCGCTTCGCGCAAAGCATTTGCGGTTTGTGCAGCTTTCAGCGTCGAGGAAGTTTGCATTTTTCGGACGTTTCGAGAAATAGGAAAAGATTCGGTGGCGTTTTGCGATTTCATAATTTTAACTTTGAATTAACGAATCGTAAGAATTATCACCGAATAAGAAATTAAATACAAAAAATTAATAAAAAGTAGAGAAAACGGCAGTCTTAGATTTCTTCCAGAAATTCAACACGGTTTCCAAACGGGTCGCGGAATTCAAAGCGTCTGTAATTTGGGATCGGAACGCCTTCGAGAATTTTTATATCCTTTTCATTTAACTTACTACGCCAATTCTCCAAATCTTCAACCAAATAAGCAACGTGCGCCTTTGTTTTTGTACGGTCAAAATCATCTTCCGTGCCAACGTGAATTTGAAAACCGCTCAATTCAAGCCAAAAACCGCCGCGATCTTGCAGCGATTCAGGTTTTGGAATTTCTTTCAATCCAAAAAAAGCACAATAAAATTCTCGCGCTTCATTTTCTCTGCCTTTCGGAATTGTTATTTGTGCGTGGTGAATTTGTAAAAGCATATTTTAGGTGATAGGTAATAGGTGTTAGGAATTAGGTGATAGGATTTAGCTTGATTATGTTCTCTAAAACCTAACCCCTAACCCCAATTTCTCCCGCATTTTCGCTTCAACCAACTCAGGCACTAAACCCTCGACGCGCCCGCCGAGTGTGAAAATCTGCTTCATCAAATTTGAAGAAACATATGAATACTCTTCCGCCGCCATCAAAAAAACCGTTTCGATTTGCGGCTCAAGACGACGATTCATCAAAGCCATTCTTAATTCATATTCATAATCGGAAACGGCGCGAATGCCGCGCACAATTGCGCTGCAATTTCTTTGTTTTGCAAAATCAACCGTCAAGCCTGCAAAACTTTCAACCAAAAGACAGCATTCGCTTTTTTTTACGCTCGGCAAAATCTCTTGAATCATTTCGCACCGTTCGTCGGGTGTAAACATCGGATTTTTGTCTGGATTGTTTAAGACGGCGATGATGATTTCGTCAAAAAGGCTAACGCTGCGCTCGATAATGTCGAGATGTCCCATCGTCAAAGGGTCGAATGAGCCGGGAAAAATTGCACGCCGCATACTTTTAGTTCAAGGTTCAAAGTTCAAGGTTCAAAGTTAAAAATCAGCGTTCATTTTTGATTATTATAAAGTTAAAGTCCAATCTAAAAATGCTAAAAGGTAATTAAACTTTAAACTTTGAACCTTGAACTAATTCTTCACCTCATCAATTTTTGAATCTTTTACTTCGGTTTTGAATTTTCGGTAATTATACGATTTTATCAATTGGTTTACGTTGATTGCTTTGACCAGCAGAACTTTGACCGATAAATTTATATCAATCGCCGACGGAAGCCAGATTTCGTCATTTACGCGCTCTTGTTCGAGCGTAAAAGACGCGCCTTTTTTCAGACTTGCTAGAACTCCACCGCCAACTTTGTAGTTGTCGAACAAAACGGCTTCGATACGCGCGACTTGTTTGTCTTCGGCGTCAATCCACATCGCGCCGCCAACTTTGCCGAAAAACTTCAAGAAACTTTTGGCGTTTTTAAAGTCAAATTTCGGATTCGGTTCAAAATCAAAAACAATCACGTTGCGCCCGCGAAAACGCTCGCGGCGCGGATTGATAAGATTTGAAGCGCGCAAAACTTCAGCCGTCGAGATACGCCGATTTTCTTCGTCTGGCGTTCCGTCTGCCGATTGAGCGACGGTTTTCGCTTCCTTTTTGGCAATTTCCTTTTCAATTTCGGCGATTCGCTTTTGCGCTTTTTTGTCTTCGTCGTCTTGTACGTCCGGTGATAAAGGCTTGTCGTTTTTTTCAACCAAACGCCGAATCGAATTGCCTCTGTAAAACGAAATTTGAAAGGTTTCCGATTCCGTTTCGCGCAAAACGCCGTCTTTGCCAAATTCGCGGCTGACGCTTTTTTGCGTAAACGAATAATTTTCCAGAATGTCTTCAACCTTATCTTCGTTAGCCTGTAATTGCGCGAGAAGCGCGGGAATGTCGGGTAAAGGTTCGACTGAAAGTTTCGGAAAATCAAAATTTCCCCGGGCAATTTCCCGGTTGTGAATAATCTGGTCGAGTTTTATTTCGTAAAGTGCGCCGCCGATTTTCGCGTTTATTTGAAAAGGTTCCTTGACGCCAGCGACGGGACGATAATCGCTGTAATCGAAAAAGTTCATCGAATCGGCGGAAGGAATTTCTTCTCTGACCAACAAATTCGTCGCCGCGTCAAAATACAATTTTATCGAAACGCCCTTCGCGGTTGTCAGATTAATCAAATTTACCGTTTTGCCGTTTAAATTAAATTGTTTGCCGAAGCTGATTTTCGATTTTTCCTTTTTGTAGTTCAGCCACAGATTGTTTCTAAATGCGGTTTCAGCCCGAAAATTTCTGCTCGCTTCGCCGGTTAGAGTTTGCAAACCGTCGCGCGAATCGCGTCGCCAACCGGATTTTTCGTTATAGCCGACTTCGGTTTCAAAGCCGCCCACATCGTATCGCACGTTGTAAAAGTTCGGCTTTGCGCCCTGCGTTTGAAACGTGCCGCTTGCTCCGTCTTTGACGCGCGTAATCAAACCTTTTTTCTGCCAGGATTTTATATTTTGTAAAGATTTTTCGCCGCCTAAAGCTTTTTCGGCTTGCTTTAGAATTTTGTTCGGTGATTGTGCGAAAGCATTGATAGAAAAAAATGCGAGTAAAAACAATAAAAACAAACTTCGTTTCATAAAATTTTAATCAAAAGATTGTAAATTGCAGCGGGCAAGCGGTTGAATAAAATTAATTATTATTCAAATCCTTCAAGGTAGAATTTCTTTTATTGCTTTTTCAAACACTTCAATCTTGCGTTTCGCTCGCTTAACTTCGGGGTGGTCGTCCTTATATTGTCTCTTCAAGTTCCACAAATCAGTTTCAAGTTCGGTTTTTCGCACGATCAATTTCCCTAAAGCCAAAGTTAATTTTGCGGCTTCCGAAGCGTTCACCGCCAAAACTTTGTCCATTTCTTTTTGAAGCACGGTTAACTCAAATTTTATTTCCTTAACCTTAGGAAATTCTTCGGTGTAACCAATCAAAAATTCTTCAAGCTGCGATTCGCGCTCGGTTTTTCGCACCAGAATTTCAGCATAAGCAGGCGAATATTTCACGGCTTGATTGTTCGGCGCCGAAACTTTTTTATTTCCGGTTTGCGCTTGAATATAAAAAGCTGAAAATAAAATAATTGCTGAAATAAAAATAGTTTTTGTAAAATTCATAAAAATTATTATCAATTAAAAGCGCAAATAAAGTTTTCACTTTTTATTTTTGCGTGGCTTAAGCTTGCGCGGGAAATTCATTCTAAGCTGCAACCGCCGTTTCACAATTGTTTGCTGCAGCCTCGCATGAATCGAATTCCAAATCTTTATCCGTTTCAACAAGACCGTCACCGAAAGTTTCGTTTTGTGAAAACGTATTGAAATAAATTCCGATATTGTCCAAAATTTCCTTGACTGAGTGCGAATGATAAAGCGTCTGGCGAAACTGCGCTCCGCCGACAAGTCCTTTCGTAAATTGTCCGGCAAGCTGTTTCATTTTCCCGATTGCCGGAAGTTCGGGCATATCTTCCCGAAGCAATTCAAAAAATTCTAAAAGCACAGCTTGTTTTTCTTCCAAACTCGGCTGATACGGCTCGCGTCCTTCCAGAACGTCTTGAATCTGCCGAAATATCCACGGATTTTGCATCGCGCCCCGCCCGATTAAAATTCCGTCGCAGCCGGTTTCTTTGAACCGCTTCAAAGCATTTTCAATCGAAGTTACATCGCCGTTGCCGGAGACAGGAATCGAGACATTTTCTTTTATCGCTTTGACCAAATCCCAATTCGCAAGACCTTTGTAACCTTGTTCCTTCGTGCGCCCATGAAGCTGAATGTGTTCGACGCCGACGCTTTCAGCCATTTGCGCGACTTCGACGCAGTTGATTGTCGAATCGGTAAAGCCGGTTCGCAATTTCAAAGTCAGCGGAATCGAGATTGATTTTTTTATTTCTCTGAGAATCGTTTCAAGACGCGGCAAATCTTTTAGCAAACCGGAACCACCGCCGTTTTTGACAACTTTCGGCGCAGGGCAGCCGCAATTTACATCCAAAATATCCGCGCCGATTTCTTCCGCCATTTCCGCCGCCATCGCCATTCGCGGGGCTTGCCCGCCGAAAATCTGCACGGCAAACGGGCGTTCTTCTTCAGCGAAACGCATCTGCCGCGCAGCTTTCGGATTATTTCGCGTCAAACCTTCGACGGAAATAAATTCGGAAACTGAGAGACCGACACCGCCGCGCCGCTTGATAAGGCGGCGAAAAGTGTAATCGGTAACGCCCGCCATCGGCGAGAGAATCAGCGGCGGATTTATTTCGATGTGGCGAACTTTAAATGGTTTCATCAGTGTTGCTGCAAAACTAATTTTGATTTAGCGTTTTGTTCAATTGTTATCTGTAATTTTAGCATAAACAGTTAGTAAAACTTATATTGAGCGTATTTGCACATTTCGCTGACAATTTTTAATCTAAAATTAATAAAAGAAAAACGACAAAAAAATAAATGAAAATTATTGTCATTGGAAGTGGTTTCGGCGGTTTGTCAGCAGCAATTCGTTTACAAGCGCAGGGACACGACGTAACGATTGTAGAAAAACGCGACAAGCTCGGCGGACGCGCTTATGTTTATGAACAAGACGGTTTTACATTTGACGGTGGTCCGACGATTATTACCGCGCCTTGGCTGATTGACGAAATGTTTGAAGCAGCGGACAAAAAAACTTCCGATTACGTCAAACTCGTTAAAATTGACCCGTTTTACAATATTCGATTTTCCGACGGAACGGTTTTTCATTACAACGATGACAAGGAAAATCTGTTAACTCAAATCCGCAAATTTAATCCGGCAGATGTTGAAAATTACAAACGCTTTGCGCGAGATTTAGGCGAGATTTACCGCGTCGGTTTTGAATTGATTGACCAACCTTTTACACGCGTTTGGGATATGGTGAAGGTTGTGCCGGAAATGATAAAGTTGCGTTCCGACCGCTCGGTTTATAAATTTGCCGCCCGTTATTTTGAAGATGAAAGATTGCGCGAAGCATTCAGTTTTCATCCGCTTTTAATCGGCGGAAATCCTTTTACTTCGACCTCAATTTACGCGATGATTCACGAGCTTGAACAAAAATTCGGCGTGTGGTTTGCGATGGGCGGAACGGGCGCATTAGTGAGAGGTTTGGGCGATTTGTTTTCGGATATCGGTGGAAAAGTCTATACGGAAGCTGAAGTCGAAGAAATTTTGATTGATGAAAAGGGAAAAGCAAAGGGTGTGCGAATGAAAACGGGTGAGTGTTTTGAATGCGATGTGGTTGTCTCAAACGCCGATGTCGCTTTTACCTATTTAAATTTAATCCCGAAAAAGTTTCGCAAAAAATATACGGACGAAAAGGTTAAATCGCTGACTTACTCGATGTCGCTGTTTGTGATTTATTTCGGCACTAATCGAAAATACGAAAATATGGCGCATCACGAAATAATTATGGGAAAGCGTTATAAAGGCTTGCTTGACGAGATTTTCGTGCATAAAACTTTGGCGAAAGATTTTTCTTTATACTTGCATCGTCCGACCGCGACAGATGCGAGTCTTGCGCCTGAAGGTTGTGATTCGTGGTATGTTCTCTCGCCTGTTCCACATCTCGGAGGCAGGATTGATTGGGAAACTGAAGCGAAACCTTACCGCGATTCGATAATTGAATATCTGGAAAAAAATTATATGCCGGAGCTTTCAAAGCATATTGTTTCTGAACATCGTATTGACCCGCTTCATTTTCAAAACGATTTGAACAGTTATCTCGGAAACGCTTTCGGCGTTGAGCCAACCTTAATGCAATCAGCTTGGCTGCGCCCGCACAATCGCAGCGAAGACATTCCAAATTTATATTTTGTCGGCGCGGGAACACATCCCGGCGCAGGACTTCCTGGCGTAATGAGCAGCGGAAAAATTGTAGCGAAACTAATCGCCGCAGGCGACTGAATTACGAATTACGCGATTTAAAGATAACAGTTTAATCATTAAAATTTACAGACGTGCAATGACCAAGTGCAAACTTTATGGTTTTACAATTCGTAATTCGTAATTGATAATTCGTAATTGAAAAAGATGTGGTATTGGACAAAAGTTTTATTTTTAATTTTAATTGGCTCAATTGTCGTTTGGGCGGCTTACGAATTTTACACTTTTCCGAAAGTTCACAAACTTCGTAACGAAAATCCGATAACAACTTCAATGATGGAAGCGCGAATCAGCGAAGCTAGACAGGAAGGAAGAGAGCCGAAAAGATATCAAATATGGATGCCGATTGAGCAAATCTCGCCGAGTTTGCAAAAAGCCGTTTTAGCCGGTGAAGATTCGCATTTTTTTCAGCACAACGGTTTTGATTGGGACGCCATTGAAAAGGCTTGGGATGAAGCGCAGAAGGAAGCTGAAAAGGAAGCCAAACAAGAAGGCGATTATGACCCGGATAGTTGGATTCCGCCAATGCCTTCTTTTAAGCGCGGCGCGTCAACCGTTTCACAGCAACTTGCCAAGAATCTTTATTTAAGCGAAGAACGCAATTTTTTGCGAAAAGGGCGCGAAGCCATTATTACTTATTTTCTCGAAAAAGAATTGTCGAAAAAACGAATTTTAGAGCTTTATCTAAACGTCATCGAATGGGGCGAGAATATCTATGGCGCGGAAGCCGCGTCGCGGTATTATTTCAATAAATCAGCTTCTAATCTTACGCCGCAAGAAGCCGCGTATCTGGCAGCGATGATTCCAAGCCCGCTGAATGTTTTTAACCCGAAGAAAAATCCGAAGCGCGTCGTGAGAAGACAGAAAGTTTTATTGCGCGGGATGAATCACATCAAGCTGGCTTATTAAAAAAACTAACAGGGATGAAGGGGAGGCAAAGGATAAAAACAAATGATTTAACCCAATTTAAATATCCCTTTCATCCCCTTCATCCCTGTTAATTCTCTTCTTAAACTCCGGCACGCTGCGCTTTTGCCGTGCCGCCTTTGATTTTCATCTCGTTTAAAATCCAGCCCGCGCCGCCGAATTTTTCCGTGACGAATAAAACATAGCGAATGTCAACGGCGATAGTTCTTCCGTAATTGTCGTCATAGAAAAGGTCGTTGCCCAAGCCTTCGTAATTTCCGTCAAAAACAAGACCGACTTGCTCGCCGTAAGCGTTCAAAACCGGGCTTCCCGAGTTTCCGCCGATAATGTCGGTGGTTGCCAGAAAATTAACCGTTACGCTGTCGCCCGAGCCGAATCTGCCGAAATCGCGGGCGCGCTGCAAATCTTTCAGCTTTTGCGGAACATCGAAAGGCGCAACCCCGGTGTCTTTTTCAATCATTCCCTTAATCGTCGTAAACGGCGTGTACGTAACGGCTTCGCGGGGTTTGTAACCCCGGATGTTGCCATATGTAAAACGCAAAGTTGAATTCGCATCCGGGTAAGGGCGTGTGCCTTGCATTTCCGACATTCCCTGTAAATAAAGCATTCTCAAACGGTCAATACCGCTGTTAAATTTTGCCGTCCGCGCCGTGAGCGCATTTCTTTCCTGCGCTAAAGCGGTCATAAATTCGACGACGTTCGGATATTTTTTCTGCAAATCACCTAATGACATATCGTAAAGGCGTAGAACTTTTTCGGGCGTGTCAAAATTTTCCTTCTCGGCGATTGATTCGGAGAAAGTTTCTTCGGCTAGACGACGTTCCTTGCCTTCAAAGCGGCTAAATATATTTTCCGCAGCCGCAAATTTTTGATTGGCTGGAAGTTCAGCCAGCATTTTCAAGAAAAACTTGATCAATTCGCGCTCGGCAATCGGTTCGCGGTCTTTATAAGCGGTTTGGATTTCAGCAAGTTTCGCTTGTTTTTCAGTTGTCGTCAGATTTTTGCCTTGCTGCACCGCTAAAACTGCGTCGTAAACTTGTTTAAAGGCGGGCGTCAGCGCTGGAGTCGGAAGCCTTTGCAAAATTACGTCACGCTGGGCAGTCGGAAAAGTTTCTTCGGAAAGCTGTTTGAGATTCGATAAAACTTCACCATATTTGGCTTGTCGCTGCGGGTTTGCCTTGACCCAAGCGGCAAATTTTGCTTCTTCTGCACGACGTTTAGCAATGGCGTCGCCGCGTTTTAAGGCAATGGGACTTCCGCTGTAAACCTTTCTGTAATTATCCAGATTAGCAATGTCCGATTGAAACTTAATGCGTTTTTCTTCGCTCGTTTCACCAGCTTTATGAAGCGCGTCGCTCCGCGCTTGCAGATATGCGGCGAGAAAAGGGAAGTTGATGTCTTGCGCGTGTTCGATTGATTGACTTTCGCGGTAACGTGTTGTCCCGCCGGGATAACCTAATACAAAAACAAAATCATTTTCTTTAGTGCCGCCGATATTTATTGTCAAAAACTTTTTGGGCTTCATCGGAACATTGTTCGGCGAATATTCGGCAGAAGTTCCGTCAGGCGCGGTATAAGCCCGCAAGAACGTAAAATCTCCTGTGTGCCGCGTCCATTCAAAATTGTCCGGGTCACCGCCGAAAACGCCGATGTTTCTCGGCGGAGCGTAGACGACGCGCACGTCCTTTATCTGCATTGTTTGGTAAAGGTAATGAAAAAAGCCGTTGTTCAAGGCTTGAATGCGAATCATCGAACCTTTTGGCGCTTTCGCTTGCTCTTCCTGTTGAAGCTCTTCGGCATTTTTCTTGATAGTTTGGGCAAAAACGTCGCCGGTTAAATTTTCCGTTCCTCGGTTAATTTTTGTTGTAACGTCTTCGACACGCTGCGTCATAAATATGGAATAGTTCTTGGCAGGTAATTCATCGGCGCGGGAGTTTGCTTTATAACCCATCTCGACATAATCCTTTTGCGGTGTCGAAGCCGAAACGAGCGCGTCAAAACCGCAGTGGTGATTGGTCAAAATTAAACCTTCGGGTGAGACAAATTCCGCCGTGCAGCCAATACTTAAACGAATCACGGCATCGGATAACCCGCCGCCGTTCGGGTTATAAATGTCCGTCGGCTTTATTCTCAAACCTCTTTTCGCCAGCGGAAGGCGATTGATTTGGTCAGGCGTATACATTCCCTCGTCGAGGCTGGCAAAGGCGGGAGTGATTGAAGATAACAAAACCGCAAACATCAAAACAAGTGTTGATAAAATGTTTATTCTTGAACGCATAAGTTTTTATTGATTTCCTTTTGTTTTTAAATTTTGTAAATTGCTTTGATTCAATTTTACTTAAAACGGTTGAAAAAGTCTTTTGCATCAAAAAAAGAAAAAGCGAGCCAAGTGAACCCGCTTTTCTTTTCCACACAAAATATTTTTTATATATTAACCGGCATTTAGCGTTCGAATTTCAGTCGGAACGGGCGGCAAAAACCGACGCGGATTAATCGGTTTATCGTTTAAGCGCAGTTCGTAGTGCAGATGCGGTCCGGTTGAACGTCCCGTCGAGCCGACCAGACCGATTAACTGACCGCGCTGGATTTGATCGCCGACTTGAACGCCGATTTGTGAAAGATGACCGTAGCGCGTGGTTAAACCGTTGCCGTGATCAATCTCAATCATATTGCCGTAGCCGCCTTGCCAATCGGCATTTGTTACGATTCCATTTGCGGGCGCGACAACCATATCGCCTTTATTTCCGTCTATGTCCATTCCCGAATGAAATTCATAGGAACGAGCGCCGAACGGATTGCGACGATAACCAAATTCGTTGTTAATTTTGCCCATATGCGCCCAAATGGTCGGCAAAAAGGTAGGATTGAGGGTTTTTTCGATAGAACGAAGCTGTTCATCCATTCCGTTTTCTCCGGCTTCCGCCTCTTCTCTTGTCATTTGAAGTGAAGATTCTGGTCCGCCGCTATTGATGGCAAAATCACCGGATTCCGCCGGACGCTGGTAGTTTATTGATTTATATTCGGCTGGTTGAATATTTTGAACCGTTTTAAGAGGTTCGCTAATTCCAGTTGCTTCGTTTGATTGTGTAAAGGTTTGACTCTGAATAAATCCTGCGATTCCTAACAAAAGAATCAATCCGGCTAATGTTGAATAAAGAAGTGTTTTTGAAACTGTGTTTTTTTGATTGTGAATTTTTGTTTTAAATGATTGCTTTAAAAGAAAAGTATTAGAACATTTGTTCTTCTGCATTATGCTTTTTAGCTCCTTTTTATGATTTTCTGCGTTGAAAACAAAAGCGTTTCAACTGCATGGAATCACGCTAAGCATAGCCATAGGGCAACTAACGCGAATCCTTACTTAGAGTCCGTGTGAAAAAACGCACAAACTCTCTCTGGGGTTAATTATTTAAAAATATCGATTACTTTGTAATAAGCGGATTATTTTGTAAATGGAAAGTTGGAGAGTATCACAAGCCGCTGCGAAGCGCAAGTTGTCCCGAAAACTTTTGCAACGGCTGATGTTCTAAATGGAAACAACGGCAAATCGAAAATTTATTCCTGCGCTTTGCGCTTTGAATTCCAACCTCGGAAAATCATTAAGCCAATACCGAGAAACAAAGCGGCAAAAATCAAAAAAACAAGCAGTTTGATTGCCATCGTCAGGAAAGCGATAAATCCAATTATTTGTTTTAACAATGTAACAATTAAAGCTAAAATGGCGAAAACGCTTCCCCATTTTCCGGCTGCTCTTAACCAAGTTGGCATAATTTTTAAAACCTCTCTACTGCTGTTCTGCACAGATAACTTTATTTGAAATAAATGCTTAAAATTATCTTACTTTCATTATACAAAATTTCTTACCTGTTCTTCCACGTTCTACGGCGCGTTTCGGTTTCAAAATTATCGGTTTGATAATTAGCATTAGCGGCTGCGCCGGAAAACGTCGATGTGTCTTTAGAATTTGCGAAATCAGACCAATTATTTTTTATTTGCTTTGATTTAAAAACGTAACCGCGCAACAAATAAACGCCTAAACCAACGAGTAAAACGGGAAGAATCGCTCTCGATAAAAGGCGTAGATTAAAAAATGTCTGGAGAAAAAATGACACGCCGAGAATCGTTAGAACGGCGCCCCAAAGAATCGGGTTGCTCGAAAACCGTTGAACAATAACGTCTTCCGCGCCATTCGGTGTTAAGCCGGAACGCAGAAGCTGTGCGGTTCGATATGAATCGAGCGCGGCAAAAAGCCACATTCCCAAAAAGCCTAATACAAAAATTGACATTCCGCCGGTTAAAATCGCCATTTGGAAAAGCCCGACAAAAACTGCGAAATAAACTAACGCTTTTGAAGTTTGACCGTTATAAGCAGCGCCAAGTCCGGGACAAACCAGCGAAAGAAGTGCGGCGACGAAAGGCGAAGTCTGTCTTTTGACAATTGAAACATACGCGGATTGATTGTGATTTCTGAGCATTTCGACGCCCGCTACGATGCAGTCCTGACAGAAAGGAAAACCTTTAATCCGGTGGTCGCAAGCCGAACACAAGGGTTTTCCGCATCCGTTACAATTTACTGTCGCCGCGTTGTGCGCGTGGTATGCACAATTCATCTTTTCTCTTCCTCATCGTTGACGAAAGTTCCATTTACAGATTCTTGATTCAATTTTTGTTTAATTGTTTCTCCGCCGAGAACAACGTCTGCACCTTGTTTATAAGTTTGCCCGGCAAGCTCAAAGCTCTTTTGATACATTCCGCTAATCGAGCCGTCGGCAGAAACAGTTTGGCTAAAAATTAAAACCGCAAAAATCATAATCATTGCAACCGGCGCAAACTGCGGGATGGAAATCGGAAAACTCAAACCGCGTATCCATTCAATCCAGTTCAAAGTCCAAGACGCCCTAACATTTTGCGCTTTTTCAGTTCCAATCGTCGCCTGCAAAATTTTTGCGTGGAGTCCTGCGGGAATCGGCAATTCATCCATTTTGTAGGTGTAACAGGCAGCAATGGAACGCACCACTTCGCCCGGCAAATCCGTACATTTTTCGCACAAAACAGCGTGTCGTTCCCACCGGTGAAAAACAGGCGCGGGCAGAAATCCGTCCAAATAATCGGTTAAATGTTCTTCAAAATCCGCGCAAGCCATCGCCGTCTGCGGCGCGGTCATCGAGAGAATTCTAGCTTCGAGTTTCACAAACGAAGTTTTCGGCGCTGAAATTTCATGACAGATTTTAACTGCATCTTTTACTTCGTTTAGGAGTGCGTGGCACAAAGGACAAAGTAATGCGTGAGCGGCAACTTGCTTGTGCGTTTGTCTATCCAGATTATTATCTAAATAATCTGTCAAAAATTCTTCAAACTCGGAGCAGTTTATTAATTTTTCGGTTTCATAAGTCATATTCTTTTAAGGATTAGGTGATAGGTTTCAGAGATTAGAAAAACAACAAACGCCATAACCATACACCCTAAGCCCTGACACCTGACAAATTACATACTCACAACTTTCATTCGGCGTAAAATCTTCGCCAGTTCAATTCTTCCGCGATTGATACGCGATTTAACTGTTCCCTCGGGGATTTTCAAAACATCAACAATTTCCTGATAAGTTAATTCCTCAATATCGCGCAAAATCACGCAGGTTCGTAAATCCATCGGCAATTTGTCAATAGCTTCCTGCACTTGTTTTGCCATCTCACGCCGCTCCAAATCCTTCTGCGCCGAGCTTCCGACGGCGTGAAGATGAAAAGTGTGGTCTTCAACATCGTCGGCAAAGGAATTTTGCGGATTTCGCTGCCGGTGTCGATAATCATCAATTACCAAATTTCTCGCCAGCCGCATCAGCCAATTTGCCAAATCGCCCTGTTTCGCGTCGTATTGGTCGAGCGTTCTATAAATGCGGATAAAAACTTCCTGCGTTAAATCTTCAGCCGCCTCAGTGCTGGACGTAAAACGATAGGCGAGGTTGAAAATCCGGCGCGAAAAGGTCGTAACAATTTCCTCCCAAGCCGCGCCATCTCCGGCACGACAACGCCGCACAAGCTCTGCGCCGTTTATCGTCGCTGTCGCTTTTAATGCTTCCAACTAGTGTTTCTCCAAAAAGCAATTGCCTTTGTCTGAAAAGCAACAAAGTCTGAAAACCCGCCTTGTCAAAACTTTTTTACGAATGCGTATAACGAAAAGTTCCGACAAAGATTTTCGCGCCCTTTTCAATTGATTATACCTCAATATACATTGTTGTTTTCCAAAAAAATACTGTATCTTGTGTATTTACGCAGATTTTACGCGATTGTAGAATATGCAAATTTATATCCGGTTCGTTTTGTAACAAGACCAATTTATCTTCAAGGCGGGAAATAATCGATTTGCGGAAATCTCTTAAATTTATTTTATTGTTTTTGTTCGCCGTTTTTATATTCTGGTTTTTCGGGCGAAATTTAAACTGGCAACAAGTCAGCCAGAGTCTGCGCAAAGCTGATGCTTTCTATATAACGATGGCGACTTTGATTATTTGTTTAGGCTATCTTTTGCGCGCGGTTCGCTGGAAGGTATTGCTCGCGCCGATAACCGAATCTTCATTAAAAGAACTTTTCGCAACGACAACGGTCGGGTTTGCGGCGATTTTCCTGGTCGGCAGAGCCGGTGAGATTGTCCGCCCGATGTGGCTTCCGATGCGCGATAGGCGCGTGCGTCCTTCGGCGGCTCTAGTTACACTTTTTATCGAAAGAATTTTTGATTTAGCAGCATTGATTTGCTTTTTTGCCGTAAATTTATTGTGGTTTAACGCTCCTGTAGGACGCGAAGCGGAATTTGAATATGTTCGCATGGTCGGGATATTAATGCTCATCGGTGTCGCATTCGGCTTTCTATGTCTGACTTTGTATCAAAAATTTTCGTTACCTTTTATTGCTTGGACCGAAAAAAAGATTGACAAAAAATTCGTTCCTCAAAAAATCAAGCATATAATTGCGAGTGTTTTAGAACAGCTTACCAAATCCCTAGAGGTCTTAAAGGATTGGCGGGAAGTTACTTCAATCGCTTTCTGGACTTTTTTGCTTTGGCTTTCAATTGCCGTTCCGACCTGGTTTGTTCTACTCGCGTTTGATTTACCGCTTAGTTTTACCGATGCGCTGTTTATAATGGGTTGGGCGGCAATCGGTTCGATTGTGCCGACGCCGGGCGGCGCGGCAGGCGCTTTTCACGCGGCGACGGCGGGCAGCTTGATATTTTTAAACGTGGGACGCGAACAAGCGGCAGCGGTTTCAATCGTAATGCATCTGGTTTATTTCGCGCCTGCGCTCTTTTTTGGAACATACTATTTTCTGCACGGCGATATAAGCGTTGCGCGATTCAAAAGTTTACTTGATTCGCAACACGCGGTTGAAGAAATTGAACACGACAACAATCAATCAACAGTTGGTAGTCAACAAAAACTGATAACTGACAACTGATAACTGACATCTGATTATGAAATGTCCATTTTGCGGATTTCTCGAAGATAAAGTCGTTGACTCGCGCGAAGCCAAAGATGGCGATTCGATACGCCGACGGCGCGAATGTCTCGAATGCGCGAGGCGTTTTACGTCCTACGAACGAATTGACGAAATTCCGTATATGGTCGTTAAAAAAGACGGCAAACGCGAAGGCTTCGACCGCAATAAAATTATGGCTGGACTCCTTCGCGCGTGTGAAAAGCGCCCGATTTCCTCTTCACAGCTGGAATCAATCGTTGATTCGGTGGAAAAAAACGTGCAAGATTCGCCCGACCGCGAACTGGCGACCAGCGAAATCGGCAAAATTATCATGCAGCGCTTAAAGGCACTCGATAAAGTTGCATACGTTCGTTTTGCTTCGGTTTATTTGGAGTTCGAAGACGTTTCCGAATTTATGACCGAGCTAAAATATCTGGTTCGCGCGCGTGAAAAATCAATTAAGAGAAAACCGAAAAGAACCAAGAAGTAATTGATAATTAATAATTGATAATTGATAATAAAGATTGAAGAAATTTTTTATCCACCAATCATCAATTATTATGAAGATTTATCGGTTTCTCCTTTCCGTTGCTTTTGTTCTAACATTTTCCTTTTCCGTCGTTGCTCAGAACAAATTCGAAGGTTACAACCTGTTTTTGGACGTTCTCGAAACTCAAAAAGCAGCAGCCTGCGCTCTGCGTTATGTGTCACCTGAAACGGTTATTACGATTAGCGATTTAGATGCTGCCACGCCGATGAAAGTCTCGGCGTGCGACCCGAACACGCGCCTTACGCAAAGCGGGTCGACGGCGACAATGCGCGCCAGCCAGACCGATTATAAATGGTGTTTTCGCGGAGAAGACAAACGCTATCGAATCAATTTCAAAGGCGACCAGCACGCCGGTCAAATTACATACGATTGGATTGCGACGCCGGCGACGCCGGGCGTTTACAACATAAAAGATTTCGGAGCAGTCGGCGACGGAAAAACCGACAATTCGATAGCTTTTAAAAGCGCGATGGCTTTTATCGCTTCGCGCAACGGCGGAACTTTGCAGATTCCCGAAGGCGATTTTGTCGTCGCGTCGCCCGTTGCCCTTTCTTCCGGCGTAATCATTCAAGGCATCAGCGGCATCACGACGCGTGCACCAACCAATAATGTCGTTGCGGAAAATCCGAGTAGAATCAAGCTCCGCGGCACAAATCGAGCTTTGTTTCGTATCGGCGAGTGTGTTGAAAACGTAGTGGTCAAAGACCTTGAATTGTTTGGCGAAAGCAACGAAGGAACTTCCGGTATCGAAGCAGTCGGCGCGTTTTTGTCGTCACAGAATTTTTATTTCGAACGCGTCGTTTTTCAAGGCTTTAATCGCGGCTTTTATGCTCACGGATTGCCGGTTACGAATTTCGCGTGGCAATTCGATTACATAAAATTCAACCACTGTCGGTTTGTTTACAACCGCGACGCCGGAATTTATTCGGACGTTATAAATTCAGATTGGAAAATTGAAGGCAGTATGTTTTTGATTCCGAAATTTACACCGACAGCTAAAGCCAACGCAATGCACTTTGAACACGCCGGATTAATTCTTATTCAAGATACTTTTGGCGGTGGTTTTGTGGGCAGTTACGGCGGCGTCTTTCTCGACATAACCGACAGCGCTGCGACGACCGTTATCAATTGTCAAACCGAACAAATGACCGCTTCGATTGTCTATAACGGAGCGGAGCTTAAATTTGCGGGTGATTACTCATATCCGATGACGCTGATTAACAATATATTTGGTCATCCGATTATCTTTAAAGCGCGCCGCACGTTTATTTCCACAGGAAATCTTTACGGACCGAACACTTTCAAAGCCGAACCCGGCGTGCGTGTATATTCGACGGGTGACCGTTTTTGCTACGACGGTAATACATTAGGCTGTCAAAGCCCGAACGCTAAAACAAATTTTGACCGAGCGACGGTTGTTTTTATGACCGGGCAGTTAAACGACGGAACTGTTCAGGGACATCCGACATTTTTCGGCACGGACGTTCAATTCGGCACGCCGGTTCAGATGCCTTCGATTCTGCAAAACGCGCTTCCCGCCGGAAAGCCGAACGGCGCGCTGATTTATTGTTCGAATTGCCGCCGCGATACAACGCCGTGTCAAGCGGGCGGAAGCGGAGCACCGGCGATGATGGTCAATAATCAGTGGAGCTGCTTGTAAAGAAGACGATAACGGAAGGAAAAAAGGAGAAATTTTTGTTTGTAATTCAAATTATAAATTTAAGATTTTGAATTATAAACAGCAAACTTCTCCTTTTTCCCATTTCTCAATTTCTATTCTATTTACTAACCAAATTATTGTTATTAGACCCCTTCAATTGCAAGCCTTTATATTCACCAAAAATTAGGAGATTTAAACAATTAAAAGTCTAAATTAAAATTACCGTTAAACGGCTTTTTTTGAATGTATTACGGGCGTCCGACAGGTTGCTAAAAAGTTAAAATAACTGTAAAATAATAATACATTTGAACCCTGATAAATCACGCTTTTTATTCGTGTTCACGCCATTTTCAGACTGACTCATAGAACGGAAAAAAATCAGAAAAATAACCACAGAAGAAAGGAAAAATTAATGGAAACAATTTTAGAACGCAATCAAGTAAACATCGAAGACGAAATGCGGCGGTCGTATCTTGATTACGCAATGAGCGTCATCATCGGACGCGCTTTGCCAGATGTACGCGACGGCTTAAAACCCGTGCATCGCCGCGTGTTATGGGCGATGCAGGAACTAGGCAATTATTACAATAAACCTTACAAAAAATCAGCCCGTGTTGTTGGCGATTGCATTGGTAAATATCATCCGCACGGCGACACAGCCGTTTATGATACGGTTGTTCGTCTAGCGCAAGAGTTTTCACTGCGCTATCCGCTGGTCGAAGGGCAGGGAAATTTCGGCTCGATTGACGGCGACAACGCCGCGGCGATGCGATACACGGAAGTTCGTTTGCAAAAACTCACTAATGAAGTTCTCGCCGACATCGAAAAAGAAACGGTTGATTTTCAACCAAACTATGATGAATCTTTATCAGAGCCGATAGTTCTGCCGACGCGCATTCCGAATCTTTTGGTTAACGGTTCGGAAGGCATTGCCGTCGGTATGGCGACAAAAATTCCGCCGCATAATTTAGGCGAAGTCGTTGATGCGACCGTTGCGCTGATTAAGAATCCCGAAATTTCGATTGATGAATTGATTAAAATCGTTCCAGGACCAGATTTTCCTACGGGAGCGTTTATTTACGGACGTGAGGAAATTCATAATGCGTATCGGACGGGACGCGGTATTTTGCAAATGCGGGCGAAAGCGGGCATTGACCGAATCGGGCGCGGCGAACGCGAACGCGACGCTGTTGTTATAACCGAAATTCCGTATCAGTTAAACAAAGCGCGTTTAATTGAAAAAATTGCCGAACTCGTCAACGAAAAACGGCTCGACGGCATTTCCGAAATCCGCGATGAATCAAACCGCGAAGGTATTCGCGTGGTCATCGAACTTAAACGCGACGCGATTCCGCAAGTCGTTCTCAATAAACTTTACAAACTAACACCGCTGCAAGCCTCTTTCGGCATTATCAGTATTGCGATTGTCAACGGACAGCCGAAGGTTTTGAACCTCAAACAAATGCTCGAAGCGTTTGTCGAGTTCCGACGCGAAGTTGTCCGCCGCCGCACCGAATTTGAGCTTCGCAAAGCGCAGGCGCGGGCGCATATTTTGGAAGGTTTAAACAAAGCAATTGACGCGCTCGATTATATTATTCCGCTCGTTCGCAACTCGCGCTCAATTGACGAAGCGAAAGCGTGGCTGACCGGAAATTTTGCAACGCTTCAGGAAGTTAAAACCTGGCGCGGCGCTCCGGCTGACAAAACGCTCGCCGGATTTTTGAATGATTTAGAAAAAACAGTCGGCGGTTTAAGATTTACAGACATTCAAGCGCAGGCAATTCTTGATTTGCAATTGCGTCGCCTTTCAGCTTTAGAGCGACAAAAGATTATTGACGAACTCGAAGCGATTTTAAAATTTATTTCTGAACTCGAAGCGATTTTGGCAAACGAAAAACTTCTACGCCAGGTGATTATCAATGAACTTCAGGAAGTCAGGAAAAACTTTGCCGATGAACGACGGACAGTGATTGTTGACGCCGGAATCGAACTGAAAATCGAAGATTTGATTGCCGACGAAGAAGTTGCGATTACCGTGACAAACGCCGGTTACATAAAACGAACTCCGGTTTCCGCCTATTCAAAACAAGGACGCGGCGGTAAAGGAAGATTTGGGGCAAAAGCGAAAAACGAAGATTTTGTCGAGCATCTTTTCACGGCTTCGACGCACGCCTTTTTGATGATTTTCACCGACGAAGGACAAGTTTATAAAATCAAAGTTCACGAAATTCCCGAAGCTGATACGGCGGCACGCGGTAAAGCTCTGGTTAATTTAATAAGCATCCCGACCGAGCGCAAACTCGTTGAAGTTTTGCCCGTTCGCGCTTTTACGGACGATGTTTTTGTAACGATGGTGACGAAAAAAGGTATTATAAAAAAATCGGCGTTGACCGAATATCAGAACATCCGCGCCAACGGTATTAATGCCATAAACATTGATGATGATGACGAACTTTTAAATGTTTTTGTCACCGACGGAACGAAACAAATTTTTATCGCCACGCACGACGGAATGGCTATTAGGTTTGACGAAACCGATGCGCGTCCCTTGGGCAGAGTCGCTCGCGGTGTGCGCGGTATTAATTTGCGAAAAGGCGATTTTGTTGTTTCGGCATGCGCTGTTTCAAAGGATGAATCTGAAAAAATGCTTTCGATTTCCGAACAAGGTTTCGGCAAACAAACCAAAGTCGGAACTTATCGATTGCAATCACGCGCCGGAAAAGGCGTTATCAATATGAAAACAACCAAGAAAACCGGCAAAGTCGTCGCCGTGTTTCCGGTAGATGACGAATCTGAAGTGATAATTATTACTCAGCAAGCGAAACTGATTCGCCTTGAAGCCAATCAAATTCGACAGACAGGCAGAAGCGCGCAAGGCGTAACGCTTATCCGAATGAACGACGGCGATATGGTGACGAGCGCGTCTTTAATTGACGTATCAGAAGACGAAGTAGTAGAAGAATAATTATTAATTTATAATTGAATGAAAGGCGAAGAGTGGGATTTGAAAAATTGCTCTTCGCTTTTTTCATAATTTAAAAGCTAGTAGCTTCGGCAATTAAACTTTGTTTGCTCACTGTTTTTGAAAGTTTTGAGATATAATCTTTCGTGTTATGGAAAGATTAAGTATAATTTGTCCGTGCTGCGAAGCGACTTTAACAATTGACAAAGAAACCGGCGCAATTATCGCGCACGAAGAAAAGGCAAAAAAACTCGGCTCGTTTGACGAATTGAAAAGTAATCTCGACAAACAAAAAGAATTGCGCGAACAGCTTTTCGCTCAGGAAATGTCTTCGCAAAAAGACCGTGAGCGTCTTTTGGAAGAAAAGTTTCAAGAGGCTTTAAAACGCGCTGATAAAAGTTCTGACAAACCCTTTAAAAATCCGCTCGATTTAGATTAGTTGATAATTGACGGTTGATAATTGATAATGACAAACGGTTATTAAATTACCAATTATCAATTAGCTGACGTGGAAAAAATCTCACATTACTGTCAAAAATGCCGCGCGGCGAACGAGCCGGGCATTTCAAATTGCTGGCGTTGCGGAACGCGCCTGATGCTGGTTGTTTTTCCGCCTTCGATGCGTCACGACGAAAGCCTTGTTCCGTCTTATTACGAAGACCATTTACTGGAAAGAGTTTCGCTGCTCGAGCTGCGCTTGTCGCAAATGATGGAACAATTAGCGATGGCTTACGATTTTATCAAGCGCGAAGCCAAATCATTTGAAAAAGACCATGTTTTGCTCCAATCGTTTTTTGAAACCGTCCAAAAATTAAATCCCGATTTATCCGAGGCGCTCAGCCGGCACACGCTCGAATTGTTGGACGAAAAACGAGAAAAACTTCTTGTTGAAGACCGACAGGAACGAGTTTTACGGGAAATTCTTTCGCACCATCACAGCCCGAACGCGGAACTTTTTGCGCATCTCATTAACGAAAGCATCAAACTTCTCGGTCAAGCCGAGGAAAAACAGGCGTTTCGAACGCTTGAACGCGCCGTGTTGCTGTCGCCGAAAAACGTTCCGTTACTCGCATTTGTCGCCGAAAAACTTTTTCGCGCCGACAAGTTTGATTCTGCAAAAAAAAATCTCGAAACGGCATTTGAACTCGCGCCGCAGAACGCGAAAATTCTGCTTCTTCTCGGCGTTGTTTGCGCGGACAAAGCCGAAACGGAAAATGCCCGCAAACTTTTGAGCATTTTAATAAACGACTCGAACAAAGTGTTTTTGGTCAATTACATTTGGGGAATGCTCGCGGCGTTTGAAGATAATTGGACGGAAAGCATTGCGGCGTTCAAACAGGCTTTGAAAAGTCTGGACGCGCCCGAAGTTTATTATCTAATCGGCTGCGCTTATTTCCAGCTTCAAAATTACAAATCGGCTCTGCGTTATTTCCAAAAGGCAATTTCCGCGAACGCTAAATTTGCCGATGCGTGGTTTATGCAAAGCGTCGTTTATAAATTAATCGGCGATGAAGAAAGCGCCAAAACAAGCCTAAAAGCGGCGTTAGAATCAAAAGAAACCGGCGCGCAATGTTTAGAATTTCTGAAAGGAAATAAACTACCTGAATTTGAAACCGCATTGCCGTTTGTTCATTTTAGTAAAAAAGAAAAACATCTTTTGTTCAGCGGCTCGCTGCGTTTGACGAAGTTTTTCCGCGAACAGATATTTAAGTCAATTGATTAATTTTTTTTACAAACGAATTGCAAAAGCCATAAAGAAATAAAAAATGTCCGAACCTTCAAAAGCTCGCACCTTGCAAACAAAATCAAAAATAATCGTTGCACTCGATGTAGAAACCGCCCTCGAAGCCAGAAAAATAATCGCCGATTTGCGCGGGGAAGTCGGCGCGTTCAAAATCGGTTTGCAACTTTTCACTTCGTCGGGCGCATCTTTTGTCCGTGAGGTTGTCGAATCAGGCGTCAAGGTTTTTCTCGACGTAAAATTTCACGACATCCCGAATACGGTGGCGAAAGCCTCGACGGAGGTTGCGCGGCTCGGCGTTTGGATGTTTAACATTCATGCAATTGGCGGCAGCGAGATGATGAGAAAAACAATCGAAAACGTGCGCGAAGTTTGCGAAAAGGAAAATTTAACGCAGCCGAAAATTATCGGCGTAACTGTTTTAACCAGCGCCAATCAAGAAAATTTGCGTGAAGTCGGTGTTGATACAGAAATTGAAAATCAGGTTTTGAACCTGGCGTGTCTTTCAGCAAAATGCGGTTTAGACGGCGTAGTCGCTTCGCCGCGCGAGGTCGAAACGATTCGTCGCAATATTGCGGAAAAAGATTTTTTAATCGTCACGCCGGGAATTAGAAGTTCAAAGTTCAAAGTTCAAAGTTCAAAGTCAGAAAGCGAAGACCAAAGACCAAAGACCAAAGACCAATTTGAAACTATTGATGACCAAAAGCGTGTAATGACACCGAAGGAAGCTGTTCAAGCAGGCTCTAATTACTTAGTGATTGGCAGACCTATTTTGCAAGCTGAAGATAAAGTTTCAGCGGTAAGAAAAATGTTAGAGGAAATCGAAACTGTATAAACTCAAAATTATTGATGAATAAAACAAAACTTTCATTCACCAACCTCAAAAAACAATTTGAGTTTATGCGCGCACACCGACGGGTGATCTCCGTCTTTTGTTTGATTTTGTTTTTCGGCGCGGGCGTTTTCTTCGCAATTCAAACCGCGACGGCGCAAGAGCAGACAAAAATCCAAACGCTTCCGCTTGTTCCGTTTCGCGTCGGCGAGCGTTTAACTTACAACATCTCTTTTGAAAATTTCAACGACGCGGCTTACGCCGAAATTTCTGCGGTTTCGCGCGGAAGATTGGGTGAAAGAGATGCCGTCGAATTGCGGGGAAAAATAAAAACCAAAGATTTGGTCAGCGCCGCTTTTTTTCTTCTGGACGAGACGCGCACGACGTTTGCTTCCTTTGAGACGGGGTTGCCGCTTTACATTCGTAAGATTTCCAACACGGGCGTTACGCCGAAGGAAGTTATCAATAATTATACGGTTACGCCAACCGCGTATAATGATTTATTAACCTTTATCTATCAAGTCAGAAACTCAAACGGAATCGGAAATTTTTCCTTGCAGGAAGACGACAGAGTTTACAACGTCAGTTTGCAAAACTTTACAGATAAAAAACAAAATTCCGTCAGCGAGCGAGTAAAAACCGACGCCGGCGAGTTTCAAACAAATGTCTCGACTGTTCAGAGCGAATTTTTAATTGAAAGAGGAATTATAGATTTACGGATAAATTTTAGCTCTGACGCGGCGCGTGTTCCGGTTTTGATTCGCTTTAAAACCGTGAAAGGAGATTTCCGCGCCGAACTCGCCAGCCTGCAGGTTATTGACCAGGAAATACAAACCGAACCGACGCTGATTCCGATTCAAATTCCGCGCCCGCAACCAACCCCAAAACCGATTGCGACGGCGACGCCGTATATCGAAAACGAACCGCTTTCGACGGATTTGCCTTTTTTGCTGGGCGAAACTCTGGAATATCAGGTTACAAATAACGGTCAAATGATTGGTCTGGTCGCGCTGCAAGCCAAAGAACGCAAACAATATCAAGGGCAGGACAGTTTGCTTCTTACAGCAACTGTTTCGGAAACACAGCCCGGGCAGCAAGTTTTATTTTTGAACAATGGTTTGAAGGCACAGGTCGCCCCCGATTCGCTTGCGCCGCAGCAAATCGAATTAAATTTCAGCGGCATTCTCAGCCAGTATAATCATAGATTTATTTTTGACCAAAAATCAGGATTTGTTATTACCAACACTGCCGGACAGACTGAAATTCCCGTCGGCACGCACAGCATTTTGTCGCTCGCCTACGCGATTCGTTCATTCAATTTGAAGCCGAGCAAAGACCCGACTAATCCGGTTAACGACACGCGCGTTGCCGTCTTTTTAGACACGAAAGCCTACGTTTTTACACTCCGACCTTTTAATGCCGACATTATCAATTTGCGCGGTGAGAAGGTTTCCGCTCAACTCGTTTCTATTTCTACGGGAAACCCGAGTATAGACCAGTATAATATTCGTTTGTGGCTAAGTAATGATGAAAAGCGAAAACCGCTGCGCCTTTCATTCGGTAATTATCAAGCCGACCTCATTTCCGAAAAACAAATTTCGCCGAAATAGATTGTCGAAGATTAATTCTTCGCCGCGCAGAAAAAAGAATCTATTGAAATTGAAATTTGATTTCAATTAACTTACAATTCTTATATTCTGAAAAATCTTCCAATGAAAAAAACGACATTAACAAATTTAACCGTCGGTGAAAAAGCGACGGTTGTTTCGGTAAACGGAAAAAATGCCATAACAAAGCGTCTAATGGAAATGGGCGTTGTTCCGGGCGTTTCGGTTAGAGTTATAAAATCTGCGCCGTTCGGCGACCCGTTGGAAATTCGCGTACGTGGCTATCATCTAGCGATGCGAAAAAGCGAAGCTGATGCGATTGTAGTTCAAAGTTCAAAGTTCAAAGTTCAAAGTTCCGAGTCCGAAGCGAAAAGTTAGAAATGATTTCAGATTCAACGATAACAGCAGAAACGCGGCGGACGGCGGACAAAAAAACATATAAAAAATCTGCAATCCGCAATCCGCAATCCGCAATTACCGTCGCTTTGGCAGGGAATCCGAACGCGGGGAAAACGACGCTTTTTAACGCTTTAACCGGAATGCGCCAAAAGGTCGCTAATTATCCGGGCGTCACGGTTGAACGCAAAGAGGGTTTCTGGCGATTCAGCGGAAATCAAAACGCCGCGCGTATAATTGATTTGCCGGGACTGTACAGCCTTGACGCGACATCTCTTGACGAGCAGATTGCCCGCGATGTTTTGACCGGAAGACTCAAAAACGTTCCGCAGCCCGACGCGATTATCGCCGTTGTTGACGCCACCAATCTCGAAAGAAATCTTTATCTGGTCACTCAGCTTCTCGAATATAAAATTCCCGTTGTCATCGCTCTGACGATGATTGATGTTGCCGAAAAACAAAATCTGCTGATTGATACGAAAAAACTTTCAGAACTTTTGCAAATTCCCGTCGTCGAAGTAAAAGCAACGCAGAAAAAGGGAATTGACGAGCTTGCCGAAAAGGTTTTGCAAGCGGCGCGAAACAAAACTCCAAAACAAAATGGGTGGTTAAGCGCAGACGATTCGGCGGAAGTTTTGAACGAATCTTTTATTCATCTCAGCTTGCAGGACAACGCCGAGATAAACAAAAAGATTTTCGCGCGTTACAATTTTATTTCCGACGTTTACCAGGAATCGGTTAAGCCGAAACAAACTTATGAAACGAGTTTGTCGGAAAAAATTGACCGTGTATTGACGCACAAATTTTTCGGACTCGTTATTTTAATCGCCATTCTTTTACTCGTTTTTCAAACAATTTTTTCGTGGGCGAATCTCCCGATGGATTTGCTGGAACAAGGTTTCGGCGCGCTGGGCGATTTTGTGCGAACGAGTATGCCCGAAGGTATTTTGACGGATTTACTGGTTGACGGCGTGATTGCCGGAGTCGGCGGCGTTTTAGTTTTTTTGCCGCAGATTTTACTGCTTTTCTTTTTCCTTTCAATTTTGGAAGACACGGGTTATATGTCGCGGGCGGCATTTTTGCTTGATAGATTAATGCGCGGCGTCGGTCTACACGGCAAAGCGTTTTTGCCTTTACTTTCGAGTTTTGCCTGCGCCATTCCGGGCATTATGGCGACGCGCACGATAGAAAGCCCAAAAGACCGAATTGCCACGATTATGATTGCGCCGTTTATGAGTTGTTCGGCGCGTCTGCCGGTTTACACATTGATGATTGCGACGTTTTTCGCCGGTCAGACAATTTTCGGCTTCGTCTCGCTCGGCGCCGTTTTAATTTTGGCGATGTACGCGCTTGGAATCTTTGTTGCCGTCGTTGTCGGCTGGATATTAAAACGCACTCTTCTAAAAGCGCCGCCGCCGCCGTTTGTAATGGAGCTTCCGCCGTATCGAATGCCGAATTTCAAAGCTGTCTTTCTCAATGTTTTTCAGCGCGCCGGTATGTTCGTCAAACGCGCGGGAACGGTAATTTTAGCAATTTCGATAATTTTGTGGGCGTTAATGTATTTTCCGCGAAACGCGGAAGTCTCAAGTCTCAAGTCTCAAGCCTCAAGTGAAAATCAGTTTCTTGAAAATCGAGGCGACGAAACGGCAATTGAAAATAGCAACAGCGAAAATCTTGAGTCTGAAGACTTGGGAGTTGAGATCAAAAAAGAAAGCGAGCAATTAAAAAACAGCTACGCCGGAAAACTCGGACACTTTATCGAGCCGGTTATTCAACCTTTGGGATTTGATTGGAAAATCGGAGTTGCGCTGATTGCGTCATTTGCCGCGAGGGAAGTTCTGGTTTCGACACTGAGCATTATTTACAACGTCGGTAAAGATGAAAACGAGGAATCGGAAACTTTGATGCAAGCCGTCCGCGATGCAAAAAAAGATGACGGAACGCGCGCGTGGACGCCGCTTACCGCTTTAACTTTAATGGTCTTTTTTGTTCTGGCAATTCAATGTATGTCAACGGTCGCCGTTGTTCGCAGGGAAACAAATTCCTGGACGTAGACGCTTTTTATGGTTGGGTATATGACAGTGCTGGCATATCTGGCGGCATTTCTGACTTATCAGGGCGGAAGACTTTTAGGATTTGGATAAAATCAATTACGAATTACGAAATTACGAATTAGAAGAAAATTTCCGTAATTCGTAATTTCGTAATTCGTAATTTAAAAAAGCTATGGATTTTCAAACAATCATTGTCGGAACGATAATTTTGCTCGCTTCTCTATATATCGGGAAAATTATTTTTGGAAAGATTAAAGCATTTTCGCCTAAACAGTCGTGCGGTTCTGATTGCGGCTGTGGTGTAAAAGATAAGAAACTTGTTTGAAAATTTTAACTTTGTTCTTCTGCGAACTTCTTTCGATAGCCGCTTTTCTCAAAAAAAGCCGGAAAGTCTTTGATATTCAAAATATCGCGGACTGCTTCTCGTTTATCTTTGGCTATTTATATCTGATGTAATGAATTTAGATTTGCCAGGGTCATTAGTTACCTTCCCTTTCGTCGGTTTGACTAAAATCAGTCAAAGTGCAAAAGACAAGACACAGAGCGATTGATATGAGTTGTTTGAAAATATTTCCCATTTTGAATTTTTACTTCTGCAAATCTCAACAACAGAAAGAATTCGATTGGCGGGTTGACGTAGAGCAAAACCGGCAACACACAAACTAAGGGTTAAGAAAGGACGTTTTTAACAAAGTCGCTGTTTCGCCCTCACGTCCATTGATTTGTTAGATTGCGCCCTCCGCTTGCGACTCAGCCCGTTCTGCCACTCGCGTTTTGGGCAAAGGAACGCTCATCGCCCAGACGGAAGCAACCAAACTCACGAGCAAAAGCGTCATTCGTCCCCAGGTGCCGAGTATCCAGTTATTACCCATCGCAGTGAGTTCCTCGCCGCTGCGTCCGCCGCCGTCCGGCGAAAACATTATCATCAAGGTAGGAATGAAGTAGAGAATTGTTGTCAGCGTGTTAATCAGAACGCAAAGAAATGAAACGAGAATCAAATATCGCCGCCGGCGACTCTGCCAATTAAAAATCAACGCGCCAAGCAAAAAAAGCGTGGGCAGTCCGCCAAGCGAGCCCCAAAATCTGCCCGGATTTACCGAGTATTGCGGGTTCCTCATAAAACTCAGCGAGTCCGGCAATGATGCGCTCCACACCGAGCCGATCACCATCATTTCGAAAAACGAGCCGCCTAACATCACCGCGGCAAAGATAATGTGCCCCCAAAGAAACGACTGTCCAAGATAATTACGAACTTTCATCAGCATTGTCCTCACAATTTAATCGTTTAAGTTTTACACCGTTCGGCAACCGCAAAGCAATCTAACGCTTGAGTTGACGCGGCGGCGCGAATTCAATCAAGCATCGCCGGACGAATCAAGGTTGAGAAACACGCCCCCGCCGCTCGCGTCCAACGATTTGTTAGATGCGGGGTCATTTCAAACTCGCCACGCTGACTTACCTAGTGGCTAGTGTATGGGGTCAAGGAATGGCGTGTCGGGATCGCTCACATAAAAAGCCACCAGCCGCAATGATTCGGTGTTGCTGCGGTTGTAACCGGTCATTTTCACGTGTCGCGGCATCATCTTCGCCTCGCCAGCTTTCACCATGATTGGTTCGCGCCCTTCCACTTCCATTGTGAATGTACCTTCCAAGACATAGACAGTCACCGGAAAACGATGTGTATGAAACGGTGTCCTGTCGCCCGGTTGGAAGCTCACATTGAGAACGCGCACCTCCTGCTTCTCGCCCTTGGGCATCCCTTGAACGATCTCGCGCAGGAGTATTCGGGGCTTGACGAGACCCTGTTGTTGCGCCATCGCTATCAAACTAACGAGCAAGACCGCGAACGCGAGGCAGAAGCCTCTCCACTTATTCATCTGTATTCTCCTTCCTCACACGATAGCATCTAACTTTGTATTGTACTGAATTAAATTCTTCTTATGCCGAATTTTTATACTCTTATTAAGACAATAAAGTCAATCAAAAATATATTTACGCTTTTTCATTACATTCAAAATTAATTCCGCATAAAAAATTATGCCGAATTGTTGATTTTAAGTTTTCGGTATTCATATTCTTGACGCTAACGCGTGTTTGCTCTAATTTAATTCAAGTCTTTTACAAATCTTTTCCGAAGTTAGAAAATAATCGAATGGATAATCGAATACACCGCGAGATAATCGGCGGACATTTGCTCGTTATCGGCGGTGCGGAAGACAAATATAACGAGCGGCGCATCTTGCGTAAGTTTTTAGAGCTAATGGGCAGCGACGGCGGTGAGACGAAGGTTTTAATCGTGCCGGTGGCTTCCGATTTCCCCGAATTTGCAGCAGACATTTACGTTCAGGCGTTCAGGCGGTTGGGCATTGCGCAACCGCGAGTTTTGCGGGCGACTTCGCGGGCTGACGTTTTTGCTGCGGACGCCGACGAAGTGCTTGACGGCATCAGCGGCATCTTTATCACGGGCGGCGACCAAATGCGGCTCGTTTCGCTTTTGGGCGGAACAAATTTCGCGCAAAAATTAGGGCAAATGGTTAGCGAAACCGATATTGTTGTTGCCGGAACAAGCGCGGGCGCGGCGGGAATGAGCGCTTCGATGATTGTGCGCGGCGAATCAACGCCGCATCCGCATAAAAATTCCGTTCGGCTTTCGCCCGGTCTCGGTTTTCTAAAAAATATTATAATTGACCAGCATTTTACCGAGCGCGGACGTATCAGCCGTTTGATTACGGCGGTTTCTTACAATCCTTATAATCTCGGCATCGGCATTGACGAAAACACGGCGATTATTCTGGACAACGAAGGGATTCTGGAAGTTTTCGGCGAAGGCACGGTCACGATTCTTGACGGCTCGCAAATTACTTACAACGAAATTGCCGAAGTCAGCGACAACCAATCTTTCAGCGTCTGCGGCGTGCAATTGCATATTTTGGGCAACGGTTTGATTTACGATTATTTTGCGCGAACACCGATGCAGCCGCCGAATGAGTTTTTATTGCCGGACATAGAATAAGTTTAGTGAGTTGACCGAGTTGACCGGGTTGACTGAGTTTGGTGGTTACAATTTTTAACCCGGTCAACTCGCCGAACTCGGTTAACTCAGTCAACTCAAAAGATTATGAAAATTCTCGAAATCAGAACATTGCGCGGACCAAACTACTGGAGCGGTTATTGGAAACGCTTAATCATAATGCGCCTCGACCTTGAAGATTATGAAGAAAAGCCGACCAATAAAATCGAAGGTTTTTACGAGCGAATGAAAGAAGCGATGCCGAGTCTGCAAACACACGGGTGTAGTTATCAGGAAGCAGGCGGTTTTTTTAAGCGCGTCGAAGAAGGAACGTGGGCTGGTCACGTTATAGAACATTTCGCGCTCGAACTGCAAACGCTTGCCGGAATGGATGTCGGTTATGGCAGAACCAGAGAAACAGGTGAGTCGGGAATTTATAATATTGTTTTCAGTTATTTTGAAGAAGAAGTTGGGCGTTATACAGCACGTGCTGCCGTGCGACTTTTTCTTGATTTAGCAGAAGGCAAGCCGATTGAAGAAATCAAAAAACTGCTTGCTGAAGAAATTCAGGAAATGCGCGAAATTCGCGAACGAGTTCGCTTCGGACCTTCGACCGGCTCGATTGTCGAAGAAGCCGAATCGCGCGGCATTCCCTTTATTCGCCTGAACGAAAATTCGCTCGTTCAACTCGGCTACGGCGTTTATCAACAGCGCATTCAAGCGACCGTAACCGGCAAGA
>Ga0136617_10000005_pt1 | contig 121208 bp, 111 predicted proteins | sample AntDrymUQ3222106_2_FD_129672 | JGI IMG/M metagenome (GOLD analysis project Ga0136617, IMG submission 129672) | Polar desert sand microbial communities from Dry Valleys, Antarctica - metaG UQ322 (21.06) | ecosystem: Environmental > Terrestrial > Soil > Desert | place: Antarctica: Dry Valley...
CCCGACCCGCAGCGGGGTCTCGTCGCAGCACACCGCGTAGGCCAGGGTGATCAGGGCGCGGATCCGTTGGTGCACCGCGGTGAGCAGTCCCGCGGCGCGGGTGAGCAGGCCGTGGACGAACCCCACCGACGGGGCCGCCCCGGTCAACGACTCCAGCAGCGCCACCACCCGGTGGGCGGGGATGAAGTGCACCACCATCAGATAGACCGCGAACGCAGCGAGATTCGGGCCTTATGCCGACCGCTCGATTATGCCGCGCCCGCCGCCAGAACCGCTGGTGGTCGCGGGCGAGAGCGGTGCGAGCGCGGCATAATCCGGTCGTCACGATGGACACCGCCGCGTCGCTGCAGCACCGCCGGCGTCCAGGAACTCCTCCACCACCAGCGGGGACGTCGAGCCCCGGATCGCGGTCACGCCCCCGCTGCTCCGCTCAACCGGTCAGACACGACCAGCGTTATGCCGAGCACTACCCGGGATCCACCTGCGTCACCAGGCCTTACCTGCCCCACGCGGCATAATCACGGGGTCGGCATAAGGCCCGTTATGCCGAACTCGGCATAACGGGCCGTACCCCACCGGACCCGAGCGGGCGCCCTCGGGCCGGGCAGCGGTGTGCACCGCCCCGCAGCCGCACTCCACGCGGTGCTGGTCGTACTGGGTGACCCGCACACCGACCTGCGGGATCTCATGCTGCTGATAACGGTCGACCACACCCAGGTCCCGAGCCCCGGCCAGGTCCTCCCCGCAGCGACAGCCGCCCTCGGGGAACCGGTCCTGCACCTGGTCAGGGTCAGACGTCCACTCCAGACGCGACCCCGGCGCCCCACGCTGCTCACCCTTGAACCGCCGCACCCCGGTGGCCCGACGCTTCTTCTCCGGCGGCGGGGTCTTCCCGGGCTCATCGTCTTTCGAGGACGGGTTCGAGGAGTTCCCCGAGTTGCGCGACAGCAGATGCTCCAGTCTGCCCAGCTTCGCGGCCAACGTCTCGTTGGTCTCCATCAGCTCTGCGAGCTGACCGGCCTGCGTGCTGATCTGCCCGGCCTGACGGCGCACGACCGCGATCAGCTCCTCGCGCGACATCTCCTCCGGCTCGGACACCCCAAGATCCCACCACACCAGACGATCACCGGCGGGACCGACACCCCCACGTCATCGACCACCACCCCGACCACCACACCACCGACCACCGCCACCGAGCGCCAGCCCACCTCACCGAGCGCTCAACCGCAGGTCACACGACGTACTGAATGTTTACGCCGCACGAGGTCAAGGACCTGGCCACCGCTCACCAAGCCGTTGCCGACCCGGCCACCTGGCAGCCGCCCGCTGGCACCTCGACCTCGGCCTCTGGCGCCAACAGCTGAGCCAGCGATGGCCGACGAGGACCGGCACCTCGACCTTCCCCGTGGCTTCCACGACTGCGACCCCGACACCGCGGCCGCCTACCAGGCGCTGCGCAGTGACTGGTTCGCAGCGTGCGCGCCGGCCGGGTACCAACCGGTCGAGGTGCCGCCCGTCGGGTTTCGTGACACCTTCACCCACGGCCACCACGCAGCGGGCAACCGGCTCTACCCTTTGACCGACCGCTGTGGCCGGCAGCTTGCCCTGGTCTCGGACAGTCTGCCGGCCCTCCTGCGCCTCGCACGCGCTCGGCGGCTACCCGCACAGCGGCTCAGCTACTGCTGTCCGGTTTTCCGTTACGTTCGTCGGCCGCGCCGTTACTTTCACCAACTCGGCCTGATGGAAGTCGCCTCAGGACCGGCCGACCTGGCGGCTCAGCACCGGTCAGTGCGACGACTAGCCCGGATCATGGCGACGTTCCTCGTTCCGCGTCTGCCGGTGCGCTTCACGGTGACCGACCCGGGATTGTGGCGCGAGGTGATCGGTTTCGCTCAGATCTGAGAGCCGGCGGCGTTGTTGAATGAGATCCGACGCCACCTACCCAGCCAACGGGCCGCGCTGCTGCGTGCCGCCGGCTACCCAGCCGTCAGCGTTCGGCTCGCGCAGGTACTCGCCGACTCACCCGACTGGGACGGCCAGGACATCAACCGTGTCCTCCCAGAGTGCCCAAGCTCCCTGCGGGAGCGGCTGCGCAGCGCCCGTCTCTTGGCCGGGGCGATCAGGGATTGCGGCGCAACCGCCGACATCGATCTCACCGAGCTCCACGCCAGCGAGTTCCACAACGGCCCGGCGTTCCAGATCAAGCCTGAGCAGGGACGGCTGCTCGGCGACGGCGGCGCCTACGACGCCTTCGCCACCGCCTTCCTCGGCACCGGGACAGCCGCGTACAGCGCCATCGTCGGCTTGGAACGCCTCGTTGACCTCCAAGGCCAGATACGGACATCCACCGCGGCGGATGTCGCCGTCATCGCCCACCCGGACACCGCCAGCACCGCCCACGCTGACACGCTGACCGACCTCTTGCGTAGCCTCGACATCCGGGTCTGGGACCTTGTCCAGACCCACCGGCTCGACCACCACCTCCAGGACCTCGCCGCACTGGGTATCCCGTTCGTCGTGGTGATCGGCGAACGGGAACTTCACGCCGAAGTCTACATCGTGCGCGATGCCACCGGCGGGCTTCATGAGGTCCCCCAACACCACTTGTCCTCCTGGCTCACTGAACCCCCGAGTGTTCCTCGACCCGCAACAGCTCGACGTGCAGCCCGATAGGGACGAGCCGAGCTGTTCGTCGGCGGCCGCGGCGTTCGTTGTCGCTGCGTATCTGCCCGAGGTGGCCCGGATTGCGGTCGGCACCGGCAACGGAGCGCACCTGCGCGAGCTCGTCGATGCGACCGCGCTGCCGGTCAGCACCGCCCAGGTGGTCCCCTATCGGGCGCTGCTCGATCAGCGCCAGCAGCCACTGCCGCTCTCGAGCGGACCCGTTCGGCCAGGGCGGGCATCGCGAGCGAGGCCCGCCACAGCGTCGCGGCATCGAGCCCGCGCGGCGCGCGGCCCCAGTCCTCCCAGTCCAACACCCAGCACACCGGTGCGGTCAGGTTCGCCCAGTTCAGGTCCCCGTGCGCCGGTACCCAGTGTTCGACCGTCGTGTCCACCCGTTGGCCGAACGCGCCCGCGATCGCGGCGGTCAGCCGGTCCTGGGTCATCAGCTCGGTGTGCACCGTCAACACCCGTGTCGTCGATGTCGCGGTAAGCGCGTCCAGCGACGCGTTCAGGCGCTCCCACCACCGGTCGTCCAGCATCGGGTCGACGGTCAGCGTCCCGCCGGGCTTGATCGGGGCGTCGGGGACCAGGCTGGTCTCGTCGGCGCGCCACTGCACCCCGAGTTCCGTGTCGTCCCATGTGAGGCTCGCGTGCCAGACCGGCTTCGCGATCCCCTCGAGCGCGGCAGCGGCCTCCACACCGTTGCCCTGCCCGAACAGCTTCGCCACCGGTCGGGCCTCGACCCGCACCCAGGTGTCGCGTTCGGTGACCGTGCCCACCGAACGTCGCTTGCGCACCGCCGACCCTCGATCGAGCCGCACCTGCAACGCTGCCTCGACCCGACCCAGAGCCCGCTCCACCAGCATCGTGCCGCGATCCGACCTCAGGTCTACCGGCGGCGACGCGACCAGCGACGACACCGTGCTCATGAGAACCTCTCGCCGATAACCAGCGTAGGTGCCGCCCGGCGTAAGTCGGGCCTACAACCGCTGCACCCGAAGGCAACCTCCCGAGCCTACCGACATGAGTTCCGTAACCACCGCGCAAGCGACGTCACAAGCCGCTCAGGCGACTTGGCTAGGCAGCCGAGCGGCGGTGCTGCGGCAGCGCTGCCGGGACGGCACAACGACCCGTTTCGCGATTACTCATCGCGACGTTGGGCAGGGAGGCGTGCGGTGATCGTCCTGCGGGCTGACTCGTGGGTACCCGAGACGTGTTGTGCACCCTGGACTACCCGTTCTTCCTGCGTGAGGATCGGCTGCACATTCACACCACCATGCGCAGCCAGGATCTGTAGTTGGGCTTCCCGGGACGACATCTTCACCACGACGCTGATTGAGCTGATGGCCGGGTGGCTCGGTGTCGGTCGGCGAGTACCACCATCACGTGGACTCCCTGCGTGTGTATGACGAGCACGTGGCGGGCGCCGGGGACGTAGCCGATGCCCGAGCTGGCCGGGCCCTGGGACTCACTGTCCTCGGTGCTGGAGGGCGTCCTCGCAGGCGATCCACCGGACACGTCGGGCCCAGGATGGGTGTCGTTCGCGACGGTCCTTGCCAGCTACCGGGCGTGGCAGGACGGCGACCGCGACGAGGCACGCCTGGCGGTCGCAGAAGCCACGGATGACCTCGGCCATGCGCTGGGGAGGTGGTACGAGCACCTGACACGGCACCGCATGACCGAGAGATCGGTCGCGAGCTGAAGCTCTCGGAGATCACACGTGCCGCAGGGCCGGTGCTCGGCGAGTTGATCATTGTCCGCGGGCGCTGGCTGCTGGCTGCGGTGTCGGACGTCTCGGCCGAGGAGTCTGACGCGGTGTTCTGCAGCGGCGGGTGTCGCGGACTGGAGGTGGAGTTCGCTCTCGCCGATCTGGTCCGGCTGACCGGCTCCCGGGCCGCCTCGATCGTTGCGTGACGGGCTCGCCGTTACTGATCCAGCGCGTCGGTGGATACCTGGAAGATCTGATTCGACGCCGACGACCCGCACGGCCACCGCACGACCGGTACACCGTCCGACACCGCGCCACCGTTGACATCCAGGCAGTCGTCGTGCTCGACGTTGACGAACCGACCATCGGTTGAGGTCTCCCGCTGGCTCACGACTTCGAACTCCCACTCCTGGTTCGTGGAGCCGTCGACGCAGGGCCGCTGCACGACCAGACTCGCATCACCGATCTGGCGTTCGGATGAGAGCGAGCCGAGGCACATGTCCGTTGCGGCGTTGCGAATATGATAGACCGCGCCGCTGTTCGGTGTAGGTCGGACCGTGCGCTCAAGGTTCCAGTTCGCGCCCTCCGTGCCCTTGCACCGGAACTGGTAGGCGGGCGCGCCGGACACATCGATGTCGTCCCTGATCGCCATACACTTGCGGCTGTGAGTGGCGACCAGCGACGTTTCCCCGTCCTCGTCGTCGACCGGGCCACGCACAGCCTCCGCCGGTCGCGAGCAGGGGGGCTCGTAGTCGTATCCTCGCAGGTAGCGTTCCCACTCCTCGCGGGTGATGGTGGGGAAGGCCAGCTCGCACACCTCGACGGTAGCGCGTTCCACATCAGTCTCCCAGAGTCGCACTGTCTGGTCATGGCTGGACGTGGCGAGAGTGTGACCGTCGGGATGGAACGCCACCGAGTAGAGATTGTCGGCGTCACCGGCCAGCGGCGCTGCCCGTGCGACAGCGGCATCGTCGTCCGAGACGTTCCACAACCGTGCGACATTGTCGAGACTGGCGGTGGCCAGAGTGCGACCGTCAGGGGTGAACGCGACGCCAGTAACCGCACCCAGATGTCTGCCGAGTACCGACAGCCTGTGAGGCTCCCGGGGGTTCTCGATGTTCCATAGCGTCGCTGTCGCGTCCTCGTAGCCGATGGCCAGCAGGTGGCCGTCGGGATTGATGGCGATGGCGCGGACGAATCCGGCGCGTCGGTCGATGGTCTTCAGCTCGATCGGGTCGGTACGGTCGGTGATGTCCCAAAGCTGCACTGTCCCATCGAGGCCCGCAGTGGCGAGTGCCCGCCCGTCATCGTCGAACGCCACAGTGAGTACCTCGCGCCTGTGCCCGACAATCTCGGCGATCTCGCGTGGACTCGTGATATCGGTGACGTCCCACAGCCGAACCGCGGTGCCGGGCGTCGCACCGGCAGCCAGCATCGTGCCGTCCTGGCTGAACGCCAATGGCCCTTCGGCGCCGGTAGGACCGGGGATGGCGGCGACTGGCTCACTGTCCTGGCCGAAATCCTCGACGGCCCACAGTCGGACCCACCCATCCTCGCCCGAGGTGGCCAGGATGCGGTCGGCTGGATCGAATGCTGCAGACCGCACCTGCTTGGGGTGCTTGAGGTAGGCGATCGGCGGTGCCGCGAGACTGGGTGGGTCACCAACGGCCCAGACGCGCGCGAAGGTGTCTCGGCTGGCGGCGACGAGAAAACGGCCATCGTGGCTGAACGTGACAGCCTGGACGGCATCAGCGCTGCCGACATCGGACCGTCGGGCCGGATCCACGTTCACCAGCGCACTCATCAGGGCACCCCGTGCCTCGGCGGTATCCGCGACGTCCAAGGCGGCTAGCGAGAGCTGGGCGGCCAGATCGGGATCGGACACGCGAAGCGCGAGGGCCGCATCGGCGACCTCGCGAGAGACACCCACGTCACGTTGGTGTGCGAGGTCGTTGCGCGACAGAACGGCGATGGCCGTGGTGGTCGCGGCGAGAAGTACGAGGCTGCTGAGGACGGCTACGAGTTGGCGTAGTCTCCGGGCACGCCGCTGGACGCCCTGTTGCTCGGCGCACTCACGTTCGATGCAGGCGCTGAGGAACTCCGAGGCCGGGGAGGGCAGCACCGTGTCGACCGTGTCCACCCGCTCTCGGACAGCCGCCAGCCGAGACCCTCGGTAGAGGTCTGAGTCGTGCCGCCCTTCGCGGTCCCACGCCTGTGCGACCTCGACGAGCCGCTGCTCCAGCAGCAGACCTGCGCGGTCGTTCTCAATCCACGTACGCAGCCTCGGCCATGCCCGGAGCAAGGCCTCGTGCACGATCCCGGCGGTCTTCGCGTGCGCAGTAACCAGGCGTGCCTGAATCAGCGCTCCCAAAACCGCTTCCACTCCCGCCGGATCCATCGAGTCCTCGATGAGCCGGACACAATCCACCTGACGCCGGGTGTCCTCGGTGCCGTCACCAAGTTGGATCATGCGCAGCAACACCGTACGGGCGATCTCTTGCCGGTCCGGGTCCAGCTGCTGGTAGACGCGTTCGGCTGTGGTGGCGATTGCCCCCATGATGCCGCCGGTCAGTCGGTAGCCGGCGATGGTGAGAAGACGACCGTCACGGTTCTGCCAGGTAGTCAGCAGCCCGTGCGCCAGCAGCGGCAGCGCGCCAGGCTGGTACCCGGTCCCGCCCGACGACTCGTCACCGACACCCAGCTCGCCCAGCACGACATCGGCCAGGCCTGGCTGCAGCTCAAGTCCCACCGCGGCGGCAGGCTTCTCGACCGCGTCCCGCAGTTCGCCGCCGTTCATCGGCCCGAGCAACACCTGGCCGCAGCGAAGTGCTTCGACAAGTCCCGGATATGCCGCACAGCGGCCGTAGAAGTCCGCTCGCATCCCGAGGACGACTAGCCCCGCGGGCACACCATCTACGCGGCTTGCGGCACACAGGGCACTGATGAACGCGTGGCGACGATGCTCGTCGGAGCAGAGCGTGAAGACCTCTTCGAACTGGTCGACCATCAGAACAGCTCTGACCCGGTCTGAACCATCGCTACCACGACCGTCACCCGCAGCGCCCGCCACTCCTCGCAAGAGATCGGATAGGTGATCGGGATTCGACAGCAACTCCGATGCGACTCGCTCCGGGTTGGCGTCGATATGAGCCGAGACCTGTGCCGCCAGCTGGCCGAGCGGATCCGCAGTCGGAGTGAACCCTATCTGCACCCAGCTTCGCGACCCCGCGAGCCTTCCCGCACTTAGTGCGGGCTGGAGACCAGCGCTTAACAGTGACGACTTTCCGGTGCCGGACGGACCCGCTACCATGAGCGGACCGGATCCGTTCAACCGCTCACCCAGCAGCTCCAGCACCTCTGCGGTGACCTTTTCTCGACCGAAGAACCACTGTGTCTGATCCAACCGGAAAGCTGCTAGCCCAGGATACGGACAGATGTCTGAAACGTCGTTCTTTCGGCTCAGATCTTCGGTACCGGTCGCCGCTTCAGCTGCACGAAAGTAGCGCTGGTCCGCGAGCGCATCGCGGGCGGCGGCCCAGCGTTTGACGTCGGCACCGCACGCAACAGCCATCCGCTCCACGAACTCCGCCGTGGGCAGACGATCGTTGTTCAGCGCACGGTTCGCGGTGGAGACCGGCATGCGCGTGCCTCGCCGCGCGGCGCCCGCCTCGAGTTGCTGCAGCGATGCGAACCCCGCCCAGCGCTGCAGCTCACGCAGCCGGACCCGAAACTCCGTCTGGTCCGACGCCACCCACGGGTCGGGCTCCGCACCCCGACGTCCCCACGCCATTTCATACCCCCCGACTACCGACACTGATCAATGCCATCATAGCGCGAACACCCAGGTCAGAGTCGTACCGGATACGGGAATCAGCCACACGTGTCCCGGATGCACGAGACTCGACGCAGCAGCCGCCCACGACCGGACTGCGCACCCACGAGACGGCCGACCGTCTTCTTGACTGGTTTCTCACTCGAGGCCGAGTGACCATAGAAGTCGTGATCAACCCTACATAGTTGTCAATCTTCGGGAGAACAGCCTGAGGTGTTGGCGTTGGGCAGGAGAAGTGACGAATGAGTACTGAGCACGCAGCAAGAAGCGAGATTAATGCCGTGCATGACGTGGCCAATCCCTTGCACTGCACAGTGGTTCTGACAGATGTCGCCAACTTCACGGACCGCGACAATCACACCCAGCTGGCAATTAGGCACGCGTTGTACCAGGTATTGGGAGCAGCATTCGAGCAGTGTGGCCTACATTGGCTGGACTGGCACTGTGAGGATCGTGGCGATGGGGTTCTCCTCATCGTACCGGCAGAGGTCTCGAAAGCCCTTCTGTTAGGCCCGTTGCCGGTAGCCCTGAGCGCCGAGCTTGAAGCGCACAACGCCCGTGAAGAGTCGGCGGTGTTCCGCGTCCGCCTGGTCGTTCATGCGGGCGACATCGTCGCCGATGAGCATGGCTGGTCCGGACCAGCGATCAACTTGGCCGCCCGCCTTCTCGACGCCTCGGTGTTGGGTGCCGTCCTTGCTCGATCGGCCGGGCCAGTCGTCCTCGCCGTGTCACAGTCGATCTACGACGACGTCGTCCGGCAGAACTATCCCGGTCTGGCGCCAATCTCGTACCAAGCCACGCTCGCGCGTGTGAAGCGCGGCCGCGCTCCGCTGTGGATCCGGGTACCAGGTCACGAGCCGCCGTTGCGCGGGGTCTCGCGCCCGCGACACCGCAGAGTGGCCATCGCCAGTGGCATCCTCGCCGTTCTCATGACCTTCGGGATGCCGCTCCCCAGATTGTCGCACCCTCCTGCCACCATTGACGTGTGCGATCGTCTGAGCGGGGCGTCGGTCCCGCCTGAGGGGAACCAGCGCTACATGTGCTCAACCGGAACACCGTTGGCAACCCCCGTGTGTTGGCGGTGAGGGCACGGAGGAAGCCGGTTTTGAGTCCGGTTGAGCGAAAATCTAAAAGAGACAGATGTCCAGATCGGACGTTGGTGCACTGATTGCCAGGTAGGTCGAGGTGATTAGCATTTTCAATAATCTTATTTGGCCAGCGAACTGCTCTCTTCGAAAGTGGATTCTGCCTTGGTTATAAGATTCCCGAAGTCGTCGGAGACTTCGGGTGAGTTCTCTTCAAAAATCATTGCAATGAGAGCACTGGCCCATACGGTCTGCAGGCTCTTTGGAAGTCCTGCAACTAGATCTGGATCACCGGATACTGCTCTGAGCATACCTTCTGCCATCAACCGTGGAATCGCAACATTCGGACCAAAAATTTCAGATGTCGAACTTGCCAGAGTTATGAACTCGTCGAGTGCTCCGCTCGGTTTGTAGTTATCATGGACTGCGACAGCAAGTGCCGCGACAGTCAAGTGGTAAATTGGCCATCCTTCTATTTCCTGCGCGCTGCACAGGTTCCCAAAGCTTACGAAGTCTCTCTGCTGCAAAGCTTTGAGGTATTCTTTTAGCGTCTCAGTCCTAGTTGACATCGATTAGCTGCCCCATCTCTTCTTGAACGTCTCACGCAGATACCACGCGGCGATGCACAAGCACATTCCGGTCGCCTCGACCGGAGATAACGCGGCATCCGCCGATCCGTAACCCATGTCAATATCTTTATCCAGAGTACGTGCGTTCGGGACTGCCCAGTAGGCTGACGGCTGAGCCGGATCTCCTACCGAATGAACAACTTCTTGGTCTGCATGAAGCTTCGTCGACCATGAGTCATCTGCCTTCTCAGTCATTCCAATATCCTGCTCAAACAGGAGAAACTTATCCGTATTCTCGCTGAGTTTTCTAATCCCCTCCACCACGTTGACTCGCTCATAATCCGAAGGGGCCAGGCGTTCGTACTCTTTATCTCCGCGACCCATAAAGTATTTCTGGCCATTTGGATCTGTTTCATCGGTGGTTTTTAATGCACTCTCTGAAGGGGCGCTACGATTCGTTGAGATAGTGTCTGAATCATCTCTGTTCGAATCAATTCCTGTATCTTCATGCTCGATTTTCTCGACTGGCGTCTCGGTTGATGAATCAAAGCGATTGGCGCCCACATCGGAAAGCTGCGTATCAACCCGAACGGGTCTTTGCCGGTCGGATATTTCTGTTCCAGTGAACTCTGTTGCCGTATGTATCTCCCGGGTCACGGAAAAGTCGACATGGTAGTCGACTGTACGGTCACCGGAAGGCTCGGGGGATCGTTTCCCAAACACATTTTCGTCGAACCATTTCTCGATGTTGAGCCCGTACTCGGTCGTTAGCATCTCGCGTAGAAACGCCTGCATAGGACGGTCTGTGCCCTCGTAGACTGTCATCGTCGTCGTCTCGAGAGGCCATTTCTCCGCCAATTTTTCAGACGGCTCATCTGCCCCCTCCAGCGGGGGGGCTGGGAGCCGCCCATCCGACGGTGGAATCAAATAATCGTTGTACTGTATGATCTCGTCACCGTGACCGTTCGAGTCTTCTGTATCATTCATGCCCAGCGGAACTGCGTCGTCAGCGTCGTTGTCCAGACCATCGGTAGGCTGATCTGAGTCAGTGAGTATCTCGCTTGATGCATCGTGGGTGTTTTCTTGGTCAGAATCCGGTTCGCGGTTCGCCTCGAACCCTGTGGCTCCAGGCGGGATGGCCGATCCGTCATCTGTGCCGGTCTCAGGCTCGTTACTGAGCTGGGTGGAGATATCGTTGCCTATTTGGTCGAACGAATCATCCGGTCCGATGGTTTTGTCAGCGTCTGACGGCTCGGCCGATCCGGCGGGTTCGCGTGCACCTGACGGCTCCCACCGATGGTCAGCAAGGTCCTCGGAGTCCTCTAAGGTGTTGTCGTTTCCGCTCGCAACGGACGTTGTCTGCACGTCATCTTGCGGGAGTTCACTCTTCGTCTTCGGATCTGGCTCAAGCGTTTGGGTCGGACCAGCCGGAGTGAATTGATCGTCTCCTTCTTGTGTGGGCTGCTCAGGACTCCGTTGAGGCTCCGAGACCCTACCTTTAGTGACTTCAGCGCCGCTGCTGTCCCTCTCGCCGCGCTCCACCGTCGGCTGCTGGGGTGGCAGGCTGGATGGCGCGACCGTGTCGGTCGCGGCGGTGTCCATAGCCGGGGAGGAAGAAGAAGCATCCGCTGATTGTGTTGATCTAGACTCGAAGCGGCTGTTGTGAGCTGGCTCATAACCTGGGGGATACTGCTCAGACACGGAATTCTTCCCGGCATTGATGTCGGCGCTGACATCCGTTGTCCCGTCGCCCTCTGACTCGTCATCTTCTTGCTTTTCCTCGGCAGGGGCGTCGTACTCCGCCGCCGTCGCCTGCCGCGGAGGCAGGTTGGATTGCTCGACCGTGGCGACCGCGACGTCCACAGGCGGGGTGGGGGCTTCCGATGGAGGGACCTCCTCTGCTGGTGTGCTGGTTGTCGTGTCTGCAGACATGTCACCCCCAGCCATTCAAGATCGTTTCCCGTCGAGATAGGCAATCGGCCAAGGTGCTTTCAGATCGAACATCCCCACCGCCTCCCGTAATCGGTTCGGCCATACCGGATCGGTACGGACGATCCCGATCGCGCGTTCCAACCCGCCGCCCGTCCCGAAAGCCACAGCGGTGCAGGAATCGACGTCACTTTGGTCGGCGGCGAACCAATGCTCGACCAGATCGAGCTGCTCCGCACCGGTTGTACCAGTGACGGGCAATCCGTAGGTTGACTCCCATTCTGTGGTGCGTGGATGAGGACTGTTACAAGGGTGCTTTTCGACATATATCCGCAGCGCGTCCCGGACCAGCGCCCACCGATACGGTTTCGCCAGCCAAGCTGGCTCCTCCCCCTTGCAGTACTGCCCCTCGCGTACAGCTGCCCGAAGAGCGGTCGAGACATGGTGAGCGAGTGCCCCCGGGCTCAGCTGACGCGCCACTGCCATGGATCGACCGGCGACAGCACCGTCGGTGGCGTGCGCAAGGAGGCAGTCGCGTTCGCGCACTGCCATCCCGCGCAGGAACGTGAGAAGCATGGGCGACGGACGCGGTGTCGGCCAACCGGTCAGGTGGGCAAGTACGGCGAGTTCTGCCCAAACGACGATCCGCTGCACCTCCTCGATGGTGCGCTGGGCCGTTCGCATCTCGCGCAAGGTGCACGGTCGCCTGTGGCAGTCGGGCCCACAACTGACCGCGCGCGGCGTGACCAGACTGGCCGGGGAGATGGTCTCGACTGTGGTGCCATGCTCCCGGGCCGTTCCGTCGGGCATTTGCGTCAGCAGTGGGTAATCCATACCGTCGGTGAAGACGGCTGCGCTTCCTGGCGTGAGCGTGACCAGGTACTCCGACTGCGCTTCGGTGATGTTCATCGTCGCACCGACGGCGTCGCGATCGTCGCGTGCGGGCAACCGGTGGACAATCTTGACCGCTGTGTTCTTGATGACGTCGGGTAGCAGCTTGCTCGGGATCTGCTCGGCGATCACCAGACCCTCGCCGTAGGCTCTGATCTCGGCGAGCAGGCCAGCGAACATCTCGACGGCGTGGGCCGCGGGGCCGCCATCTTCGGTCCGTCGCAGCAGCCGGTGTGCCTCCTCGAAGACGCTGAGGTGACGGAGCCCAACGGCGTGCCCTCCGGTGCGGCGCTGCTCCATCCGTAGGTACTCGACGAGCCGGACCAGCACCGTTCCCATCAGGAATGCCTTGTCTCGGTCGTCGCCGACGTCCTCGATCTCGAACACCACGTTGTGCCGGAGCAGCTGACCAAAATCGATCTGATGACCGCCCTCGAAGAACCGTCCCGTTGTGCCGAGCCGCAGGCTGGATAGCCGTACCCGGATGAAACCCCGGACGTTGTCGTTGATCTCCTTGCCGTAACCGATCCGCGCGACCTCCTACTCGGCGACGCGCTCCAGATCCTGCAACGTCGGGTAGCGCGGCGTGACCCCGGGCGTCAAGGCCTCGCCCAGCGCCAGGTCCCATCCGAGCTCGGTGTAGCAGCGGTTCAGCGCGGCGCTGAGCACCTGGGGGAACGGCTCCTGGGCCTCGAACGCCGCCAGGAAGAGCGCTCGGACGAGATCGAGGTGGGTCTGCAGCGGAAACCGGTTCCCGTCCGCGTCGTAGGCCGGTTCCAGGGGGTTGATCCCGGCCGGGATCGCGTCCACCTCACCGGGTCGGATGGCGACGACCTCGGCTGCACCTGCGAGGCGCGTGGCCATAAACCGGTATTCGGCTTTGGCAGGTTCCACGACGAGGAATGGCAGCCGTTCGTGCGCAGCCGACTCGAGCAGGCCTCGAATGGTCTGGGATTTGCCTGCTCCGGTCGCTCCGCACACGAAGGTGTGGCGGTTGAGGCTTGACCTGGGCAGTGTCAGGGCGCCGACCGGCGCGAGGTTGCGATCCATGATCTGACCGAGTTCGATGCCGCCCATGCCCGCGAGGCCGGACTCGGGTGTGACGTCGAAATCCGGTCGCAGGGCGAACCTGACACCGGGGATCTCCTGCGCAGGTGGTCGCGCGACGGCGGCCAGCATTGCGGTGCTGGCACAGAACGGGAACCCACCTGCTTCGCCGGTGGTGTCTAGCAGGGTACTGAGCGACCCGACCTCACCGGTCTGAACCAGGGCGTACGGAAGCTGGTCCAGGTCCGCGGATGCACAGACCAGCGCGGCGACCCGTCGCGCAGCCTCGGGCGAACCGCTGCCAGCAAGCATACAGACCCGCCACAAGCCGGTCGAGTGGGCCCGGGCGAGCTCGTGTAGGCGCCGTTCTAGCCTGCTCGACTCGACGGCGTACTCCGGCGACGTCGACGATCTGCTCTGGGTTCGCCGCTGCCGGTCAGCAATCTCGCCGGACATCTCGCCGATCTCCGCCCCGCTCACCGGCACGGCCACTACCAGCCAGGCAAACGGGCCGCGCCACACGCCGAGCAGGCAGTCCTCTAACGACGGCCGCAGCACATCCTCGGCGACGTCCGGTAGGCCGTCGACGAGTAGGCCGTCCGTGACTCCGGCGATCGCCTGCCAGCACGGCACGGCACCGTATGCCTCTACCATCGCACCGACCGGTAACGCCGTGCCGTGGGCACCCGCCGGCAAGCTCAGTACCACTGCACCCTCGCCATCCGGCGTACCGAGTAACGTGGAGCCAGCGATGCACACCTCGACACCACCTGACGCGGAGCCGCGACGCCACCCCACAGCCAGCAACCCGTCGTCAGAAGCATGCCCATGGTAGGCCGACACCAGTGCGGCCATCCGTTGCCGCCGAAGTCCGTCCTGATCACGGTCGCTGTACCCGGGTGCCAGCGACCGGCGCGGGATCTCAGTCAGCCCGCAGGCATCCAGGTCGTGCAAGCGCTGCCATAGCTTGCCCGCTTCATCTGTCATCGTGCCGTCCGTTCACCAGCGCGGTGGTGGCTGCTGACCGGGATGCGGTGGTTGCCCGGGGTACGACGGGGGTTGGCCAGGTAGTGGCCAGCCACCTTGCTCAGGTGAGAAGTATGGCTGCGGCTGACCTGGTCGAGCGTAGTCGGGGAGCGGGTATGGGCCGTCCGTCGCAGACCGATGGTAACCACTTGGCTGGTAGTAGCTGTCGCGCTCGTCATAGCCGCTGTGCGGACCTCCCGGATCGTCGTGCCGCGCGTATTTCTGGACCGCTTCTGGAGGCTCCAGCTCCGGCAGCGCGTCCATGTTCATCCGGTCGAGGGTGACGATCTCTGGGTTGAACTCGACAGAACGGGGTGTTGCCAATCCCCTCTGGTCACGCTCCACGAACAGCAGGTGGAAGTCGTCCATCGCCTGGAGCCGGCCCGGCTCCACCGTGAACTCGTAAACCCGCTGTTGTGCAACCTGGTCATTCCAGTTGCTACCCTCAGCGGTCTGTCGGGTGGTCGACCAGTTCGACCCGGTGGTCTGGGAGGTGGTGGTGGTCCTGGAGCCACCGCGGCTGCCGCCGCTGGATTGACCCTCCGTGACCGAGTCGGGTCCCGATCCGATATCCGTGAGGTCACCGGGCCGCCGCGAAGCGGAAGTGCTGCGGCCCCAGTTGGTACTCCAGTTGATGCCCTCGGCCAAGCTCGTTCCCTGGGATGTGGACCCACCGTCGGTACGCCCGACCGTGATCGACTCATTTCCGCCGATCGTCCTACTCAGGTTGCTCACCTCGAACTTGTGTCCGTATCCGATGAACTCGGCGGCCTCCTTTGCCTCCACGTGGTTGCCCAGCTTCATGAACCCCACCGCACCGGCGCCGACCAGCTCGCGGGCCATGTCGCGCAGGTGGGAGAGCAGAAAGGTGACCTGGACGCCGCGCCCCGCAGCGACCTCGGACAGCCGCTCCATGTGTAGCAGCTTGACTCTCTCGTCGCCGACCACCATCACGGCAGGAGCATTGCCGCGGACCTTCGCCACATGCCGCGTCGCCCACTGCAGAACCAAATCCTTGAGCAGTTCCGTGCCGGCGCTCGTGCCAGCATCGTCCAGGGCGATGCAGGTGAGGTATGCGGGCTCACCGACCTTACGCGCGCTGCCCAGGTGACGGAGCGGATGAATGAAGGACAGGAGTCGACCCAGGTTCGGGTTGTCCTGTCGCCGGGACTCGTCGGAGAACAGCTCGTCGGCGATCCGGTTGTACTCCCGCCTGGTGAGTACCTGCGCGGTGTCCGGATCACCCCTCAGGGCCCGGAGACCGGCGGCCAACCGTGCTAGCGACAGATCCTCGCCAAGTGCCTCACACAGGTCGTTCAGCAGCAACTCGTCCCTGCTGCGATCCCCGCGGCTGGGGCCCATGTTGTCTCCGTGCATCGACTCGACCAGCGAGCTCACCATCTGGGCCGGTTCCAGACCCGACAGCAGCGTCGTTCGGGCCAGGTCTCTCGGGAGCAGCTGCAGGTCCACCGGGACGCCGGCTTCTCTTGCGAGATTGGCGAACGACTCGCAGACGTGGTCACCCGTCAGGTCGAGGACGATGACCGGGCGTTGCGGCAATGTTGACGACCCAAGCACCGTGAGGAACGCCTCGCGGCTGCGGGGGGTGCCGCCGATGACGTCGAGACGCTGTGTTCGCGGCGGCACGAGCGCCGCGCCCCACTCGTCGAGGCGGCCGACCCGCTCGGCCTCGGCTGCCTCGAACGCCAGCCGGCGTTGTTCCCAGGCGCCACAGGCGTCCTCGTAGGCGGCGGTCTGGCGTGCACCCACCTCCTCGATCGCTCGCTCGGCCTGCGTTTTGCGTTGGAGGGTTCCGAGAACCGCGCCGCCACAGCCGACAGCGACCAGGGCCGCGAGCACCAGTGGAACAGGGCTCCCGCCCACGGCCAACAGCAACAGAACCAGCACCGAGCCGCCGCCGAACCTGGTTACCGTCTTGACGCGGTCTCGGTGATCGAGTGCCGCTGCCTGAGCCTCGCAGTGGAGTGCATCGGAAGGAGGCGGCTGCGGGGGTGCCGGCTCGCGGAAGGCCCGGATGAACTTGTGACGCTCGCGGAACTCCCATCCCAGGCGCTGGCCAGGCTTGAAGAGCAGAGCCCGGCTCTGCAGCGGGTCTGTCCGAGCTAGTTGACGAGTCACAGGGAACCCTCCCGTCGCGTCCCGACTCCGATCTCGAACTCTTCGAGCCGCCGGATCCGCTCGCTGGACTGCGGATGGCTAGCCATCAGTCGAGCGAGCAAGCGGCCTCGACTGCGCTCGTCGTCATTGCCGTTCGCGATGTCGACGTTGAGCGCCTCGATCAGCGCCCGACCGTAACCGATCTTGGCCGCAAGCCGATCTGCTCGGAACTCCGCAGCCCGGCTGGTCCACGCCATCACCAACGGTACGACGTACACCAGTAGGAACGGTGGGTAGGCAGTGAACAAGACGAGCAGGGAGATTCCGACGAAGAACAGGCCGAACAGGTAGCCCAGTAGTGAGAAAATCTTCGTCACGGCGAGCGCGAACCGGACGATCACGCGTACCACCCGCAGAATTGCTCGTCCTGGGATTGCGTACCACGTGGCGAGAAGCTTTGCCCAGGCGTGCCCACCCAGATGGTGGCCCAACTCGTGGGCGAGCAACGCGGCGAGATGATGCGGTGGTTGGTTGTGTAGCGCCCCACGGGTGAGTGCTACGATTCGGCCTCCCGAGGCCATCGCATTCATATGGTCGGAATCCTCAACCCACAAGGTGTAGCGGGCACCATCAGTTCCCGCAGCTCTAGTCACCGGTCCCCACACGAACTCGATGGCGGCTCGCTCGCTCGGGGTCGGTTGGCGGACCCGGAGGACGAAGCGAGCGAGGAGGTTCTCCGCGGGAGGGTACAGAACAAGCACCAGCCCCGATACCAGCCAGAGCAGGAACAGTCCGAGACCAAGGGGGCCGATCAGGCTTGCCAGAATGCCGACAACGAGCACGCTGCCGACGAAGGCCGGAAGTGCGAGCAGCAGCAGCCCCATTGCGGAACTGTCGGCGGTTCGTCGTCTCCTCCGCGTCGGTACAGGGGCAGGTGCCGAGCCCCCTGATGGTCTGGGTGAGCTCGGCCCACCGTTGAAGGGCGGTCGGCGCTCAGGCTCATCAGCTGCAGTCATGGGATCCCCCACCTTCGTTCCAGTCGACCCGAGTGGACACAGCGCTGCGACACGGATCGATGGCGAATCTTCCCGCAGCTCTTGCTAGCCAAGTGCGTCAACTGTCTCGCACGGGCGACACGACCAGGTGAAGCCATCGATGCGCCCATGTGAGCCGCGTGGTCAATCAGCTCGCGGTTGCGGGACGTATGGCCCACTCGTGACCGTCGAGCAAGGATATGAACAGGCCATCACCCACGGCTGCTGACAACCTTGCTGAGAGGACCGCCATGACGAGCCCATCCGGCCGGTACAACCCCCGATCGGCGGGCGCTGGCCAGCCCGCGCCAGGGGATCGTCGCCTGGATCGGCCGCTGGCTCCCGCGGTCACGGATGCACCGGCCGGGAAGATCGAGCCACGATGGATCGTCGAACTGAAGAACCTGCTCCCGCGCGACGACCTACCGCCCGGCGCACCATGGGAGCTATCGGTGTCCAGCGTCGTCGCCCCGTATCTACCGAAGCTGCTGCGTCGTCACGCGCGCGTACTCGACCGGCTCGGCCGGGTTCGGCTCGACCCGCAGTCGATCAGTCTCGACTCCGACGAGGAGATCGACTGGGATAAGATCATCGAGATCCGGACCCTTCCCCTGCTCGATGTGTTCAACACCGCAACCATCGACGGCGCCAACAGTTACGTCGCCCGGCTCCTGCCGCCCATACCCGGTGTGACGAAGCGTGCGACAGGCTGGCTCTTCGCCAAGGTCGCCGACCTGCTGCTCACGCTTTTCATCACGGCAAGCCAGGACCATGGCGAACGAGCCGCCGAGGTCCAGGTTCCCTTTGAGATCGTCTACCGCGGCAGCTTCCGGCGACGGATGACGGTGCGCGCCGGGCTGTTCGCCGCGGCGGTCGTCTCGACCCCGCCCGTGACACGCCACGTCCTGGCCACGGCCACGGCGAACGGCGTGTCGATCGTGCCGGCGCCTCCCACCGTCGACTACGCCTTGAGCCGGGACCGGGCTGGCATGCTGCGTGGCAGGATCGCCCTGGCAACCGAACGGGTGGCAGATCTGCGTCGCAGTCCTGTTCTGGCTGATGACGATGGGAACGGTACGAACAGGGGGTAAACGAGGCATGAGTGGTGAACCGGTAGCCGCGGACGGCGACAGTTGTCGCCCGTTCCGCGAGCGGCTGTCAGCCAGCGACTGGTCGGTATTGGTGGATCGCGGACGGCAACAGATCCTACAGGCTGGCGACGTTTTGTATATCGAGGGCGACCATCAACAGGACGTCGCCGTCATCGACTGGGGCTGGGCAAAAGTGGTCACGCACGTGGTAGATGGGTATACTGCATTCCTTGCCGTGCGCGGACCCGGTGACATCCTGGGGGAGATGGCTGTCCTGAGCTCCTTGCCGAGATCGGCTGATGTACGCTCGGTCGAAGAGCTCCGGATCATCCGCTTCACCCATCTTGACTTCCTCGCACTGCTCCAGTCCAGGCCAGGCATCTCGTTCGCGTTGCTCGGTGTTCTTGCTAGTAGGCTGCGGCACGCTGACCTGTGGCGGGTTCGCTGCGGGTCGTGGAGCGTTGAGCAACGGCTGACGACGCTACTCGTCGAACTCGTGGACACCTACTGCCCGAAACCAGACTCGTTCGGCGGCTTCTCCCTTCCGTTCTCGCAGGAGGAGCTTGGCGGGTTCATCGGCGGATCTCGCAAGTCGGTATCCCGAGCGCTGTACGACCTTCGGCGCGACGGCGTGGTCCAGACGGCACGTCGGAACCTCACTGTGCTACTGGTGGACGAGCTGCGTCGACGCGCTGGCCAGTCAGTCGGTTGAGTCCGTGTAGGACGTGGTCGATCCATCCTTGGATCGCATGTGACACGCTGGCCAGATCAGCCTTCAGCGAGTAATCACCCGAGACCGGGACGACGTCCAGCCGGGTGTTGGCTCGGAACGGCCTAACGAGTTGTGCTCGTTCCGCCATCCTGCCCCGCACCTCCGCGGCGCCCCCGTATTAGCCTGGTGGGTGGGGCTCGAGGTGTACGTCGTGGAGGACGTGGCGTCGATGCTCGATCGGACCTCACAGATTCCTTGATCGTGTCAACTGAGCCGGTCTATGTGCATGTCTGTGCGTCGGGTGCACGGTAGCCGGACGTTCGCAACCAACTCGCGACAACCAACTGCTGAACTAGAGATCAACATACCGCGCTGCGTACCAAGCGGGGTGAGGGTCGGGTGTCAGGTCGGGCCGTCGAACTCGCCGGTCTTGCAGGCGGTGAGCCAGGCGTGCATCTGGGGGCGGGTGAAGAACGCTGTTCCGGCTTCGGGGTGGTTGCTGTTGCGCAGGGCGATCTTGCCGTCGGCCAGGGGGGCGACTTCGACGCAGTTGCCGGTGCCGACGCCGCCGCTGCCGGAGAAGCTGCTCTTGCGCCAGTTGGCGTGGGCCAGGTCATCCGGGTGGCTCATCCGGTGCCCTCCTTCGTCGTGGATCACTCGTAAGCCTTCGCGGCCTCCTCGATCCTATCCGCCGAGTCGGCCTGGGACAGCGCGCGCTCCGTGAGGATGCCCCACTTGACGAGGCACCCGCGCACCAGCTCGCGATCTTCGATGTAGACGGAGGGGCCACCGCCACTGTCGGCGTAGCCGAAGTCCGGGATGGGTTCGGGCAAGGACAGCACCGAGAACGGGCCGTCCATCGCGGGGCTCGCTCCAGCCGCCTTCGGCAGCACCTGGAGCGTGATGTGGTCCTGGGCCGCGTCGTCGACGAGGCGACGGAGCTGGTTGCGCATGACCACAGGAGTGCCCACCGGGCGTTCCAGGATCGCTTCCTCGATGATCACGTGATAATCGAGCGGTTGCGGCCTGGTCAGGATCTGTTGCCGAGCCATTCGAGCCAGCACGCGGCGCTCCACCACGTCGGCGGACAGGCCTGGGCTCGCGCCGTTGATCAGGGCCCGGGTGAAGTCGGCGATCTGCAGCAGCCCAGGCACGGCCATCGTCTCGAACTGGCGCAGCGCTACGAGCGAGGCTTCGACGCTGAGGAAGTCGTGGAAGTCCTCGGGCAGGTCCCTGCGGATAGCCCGCCAGTACCCGCGTTCGTGCGCGGTCTCGGCGAGGTCGAGCATCCAGCCGCGAAGGTTCGCGTCGGTGACGGCGTAGAGGTCGAGCAGCTGCTCAACCTCCCGCGTCTTCACGCCCTGTGCGCGGGTCTCGATCCTGCCCAGCTTCGACCGGGACCACTTCTTCCCCGAGCCGGTGCGCAACTGCTCCGCGGCCTGCTCGATCGTCAGTCCGGCGCGCTCCCGGAGCTGGCGCAGCGTCTCGGTGAGCTGCCACCGCCGCACCGTCGCGTTGACCACATCACTGCTGTCCTGGCTCACTGCCACCCTCCGGGTACGTCAAGCCGCCCGTCGAGGCAGCGTACGCCGAACGGGTGGATAACTGGGTTCTCGTTGCTTCTAGCGGGTTCCCATTGCCACTGTAGTCCCTACGCGCGGCATCAGGGCAAGCGCGAACACGTGGGGAGACAGCGATGGTAGTCAGGGAAGATCACGCCGTAGCACCCGAGGTCGGGACACGAGTCCCCACGGGTGCGCTGGTGAGCACCTCCGCGTTGAGCAGTCCCGAGGCGAGTGGGCCGCCGGTGGGCTTCTTCTCTCACCTCATGACGGCAGATCAGTTGGTGAACCCGGGCGGGGTCAGCACCTGCGTCACGTTGTGCGGCAAGGATGTGCACGTGGGGAGCGTGGGCGCGAGCCCGTTGGAGCACTGCCCGGGCTGCAGGTGCGTGACGCGCTTCTGTGCGCAGTGCGTGCGGGAGGCGGGCCAGTGGAGCGCCGAGTCCTGAACAGCCTCCGGCGACCACTGCATCCCGAGGACGTTCCGTGACGCTCATCGACATCTTCGACGACCGCTACCAGCACCGTGGCGTCCGCGACCAGGCCACCGCGCACCGCGAGGCGCTGTGGCACCGCACCTTCTCGTGCCTGGTGATCAACCCGACCCGCCGCACCGTCCTGCTGCGGAAGGGCCCCGATCGGCACGGTGTGGAGCGTCCCGACTACGCCGACGTGACCGTAGGCGGGCACTACCACGCCGGGGAGGACGTCCCCGCTGGCGTCCGGGAGATCCACAAGGAGCTCGGGCTGCTGGTGTCCTACGCCGATCTGCACCCTCTCGGGGTCCGCCAGACCACGCGCACCCTCGCCCCGGACTGCATCGAGCGCGAGTTCCAGCACTGGCACCTGCTGGCCCTGGACCTCGAGCTGACCGACATCCCCTTCGCCAACGCCGACGTCACCGGGCTCGTCGAACTTGAGCTCGCCCACGCCCTGGGCCTGGCCGACGGCACCCGCCCCAACGTCCCCGCCCGGTACGCCACCCGCACCCCCGAGGGCGTCGCCTACCACGAGGGCACCCTGCCGCGCGTCGAGCTGATCCCCGATCACCTGGGCACCGACCAGCTCTACCTGCGCCTGGTCGTGGCCGCCTACCGCTACCTCGCCGGCCAACGCCGCTACCTGTTCTGGTGAGTGCCGAGGAGCCGCGCCGGTGTGACGACGAGGTGGACGGGGCGAGCGGCTGGGCCGATCGGTCGAAGTCCGGGCGTGGGCGACCTACTGTGCAGGCATGGTCGATCTCCTCGAGCCGTCGCCGCCGTCCTCCGCGCTCCGGCGGGCGCTGCGGCGGGTCCGCGACGGCGCGGCCCTCGACGTCACCGAGGCGTCGGTGCTGCTCGCCGCCCGCGGCGCCGACCTCGACGAGCTGCTTGCCGCGGCGTCCCGGGTGCGCGACGCCGGGCTCGTCGCCGAGGGTCGGCCGGGCGTGGTGACCTACTCCCGCAAGGTGTTCGTCCCGCTCACCCGGCTGTGTCGGGACCGCTGCCACTACTGCACGTTCGCCACCGTGCCGCACCGGCTGCCCGCCGCGTTCCTGGAGCGCGACGAGGTGCTGGAGATCGCGCGCGCCGGCGCCGCGGCGGGGTGCAAGGAGGCGCTGTTCACCCTCGGTGACCGGCCGGAGGAGCGCTGGCCCGCCGCGCGGGAGTGGCTGGCCGCGCGGGGCTACGACTCGACGCTGGATTATGTCCGGTCCTGCGCGATCGCGGTGCTGGAGGAGACCGGGCTGCTGCCGCACCTCAACCCCGGCGTGCTCAGCTGGGCCGAGCTGACCCGGCTCAAACCGGTCGCGCCGAGCATGGGGATGATGCTGGAGACCACGGCCGTCCGGCTGTGGAGCGAGCCCGGCGGCCCGCACTACGGCAGCCCGGACAAGGAGCCCGCGGTCCGGCTGCGCACGCTCACCGACGCCGGGCGCGTCGGCGTCCCGTTCACCACCGGGATCCTCATCGGGATCGGGGAGACCCGGGCCGAGCGCGCCGAGTCTCTCTTCGCGATCCGGGCGGCGGCGCGGGCGCACGGGCACGTGCAGGAGACGATCGTGCAGAACTTCCGGGCCAAGCCGGACACCGCGATGGCCGACGACCCGGACGCCTCGCTCGACGACCTCGCCGCGACCATCGCCGTCGCCCGGCTCGTGCTCGGGCCGAAGATGCGCGTGCAGGCGCCGCCCAACCTGGTCGGCGAGGAGTTCGCGCTGATGCTGCGCGCGGGCATCGACGACTGGGGCGGCGTCTCGCCGGTCACACCCGACCACGTCAACCCGGAGCGGCCGTGGCCAGGGATCGACGAGCTGGCCGCGCGGTCGGCCGAGTCGGGCTTCACGCTGCGCGAGCGGCTCACGGTGTACCCGAGGTACGTGCTGGCCGGGTCGCCGTGGATCGACCCCCGGCTGCACGCGCACGTCGCGGCGCTGGCCGACGCTTCGACCGGGCTGGCCGACGAGACCGCCGTCGTCGAGGGTCGGCCGTGGCAGGAGCCCGACGGGGGGTTCGCCTCGACCGGGCGGGCCGACCTGCACACCGCGATCGACGCCGAGGGTCGTACCGCCGACCGGCGCGGCGACTTCGACTCGGTCTACGGCGACTGGGAGTCGCTGCGCTCCGAGCTCGCGGCCCAGCAGCGGAGCGCCCCCGAGCGGCTGGACTCCGACGTCCGCGCCGGGCTTGCGCTCGCCGCGTCCGACCCCGCCGCGCTGCTCGATCCGGCTCGGGAGGCGGCCGCGATGGCCGTGCTCACCGCGGACGGCGCCGCGCTGGAGGAGCTCGCCAGCCTCGCCGACGCCGTGCGCGCCGACGTGGTGGGGGAGCCGGTGTCCTACGTCGTCAACCGCAACATCAACTTCTCGAACGTGTGCTACGTCGGCTGCCGGTTCTGCGCGTTCGCCCAGCGCGAGCGCGACACCGACGCGTTCCGGCTCTCGCTCGACGAGGTCGCGGCGCGGGCCGTCGAGGCGGCGGCGGGCGGCGCGACCGAGGTGTGCATGCAGGGCGGTATCGACCCGCAGCTGCCGGTCACGTTCTACGCCGACCTGGTGCGCGCGGTGCGGGCGGCCGTGCCGGACCTGCACGTGCACGCGTTCTCCCCGATGGAGATCGTCAGTGCGGCGTCGAAGGCCGGGGTGTCCGTCTCCGAGTGGCTCACCGAGCTGCGGGACGCGGGGCTCGGCTCGATCCCCGGCACGGCCGCGGAGATCCTCGACGACGAGGTGCGCTGGGTGCTCACCAAGGGCAAGCTGCCGGCGGCGCAGTGGCTGGAGGTCGTGCGCACCGCGCACCGGCTCGGGATCCCGTCGTCGTCGACGATGATGTACGGCCACGTCGACGCCCCGCGGCACTGGCTCGGGCACCTGCGCACGCTGGCCGGGCTGCAGGACGAGACGGGCGGGTTCACCGAGTTCGTCCCGCTGCCGTTCGTGCACCACAATGCCCCGATCTACCTGGCCGGGCTGGCGCGGCCGGGGCCGACGGAGCGCGACAACCGGGCCGTGCACGCGTTCGCCCGGCTCGCCCTGCACGGCCGGATCGACCACGTGCAGTGCTCGTGGGTGAAGCTGGGCGACGCGCTGTCCACCCGGATCCTGCGCGGCGGCGTCGACGATCTGGGCGGCACCCTGATGGAGGAGACGATCAGCCGGATGGCCGGGTCCGAGCACGGCTCAGCGCGCACGGTCGAGCAACTACGCGCCATCGCCGCCGCCGCCCACCGCCCCCTCCACCAACGGACAACCACATACGGCTGTGCGCGGTAATGCATGCCAGGGCGACGATATCCGCGCACGACCCCCCGGGGTCGTATCGTGGGGGGATGGGTGTGCTTGGCGAGATGTTTCCCGGCCCGAAGATCCGTGACGAGGCCGGTGAGGACGGCGACGGTCAGCGGTGGCGACTGGGCCCGATCGACCTGGACGCGGGTGTCGTCGAAGTGCACCGCCCGCCGCCGGACGACCCCGAGGTGTCGGAAGAGTCGCCGAGCTGATCGTCCAGCAGGAATTCGGCCGGTTCGGGAGTGGATTCCTGCTGGACGATCAGCTGCGCGGGGCGAGTGCCGCCAGCGTCGCGCGTCCGGCGGGGTCGGCGGGCGTTGACGCCGGCACCAGGCAGAGCTCGTCTACTCCGGCGGTGTGGTAGGCGGCCAGGCGGGCGCGCACCTGATCCGCCGGGCCGATCGCCGCCACGCACTCCAGCAGGTCGCGCGGGATCGCGGTCAGCAGCTCCGCGGGTGTCGGCGCGGTGCGCGCGAAGGTCACGAGCTCGCCGAACCCGGCCTCGGTGAACATCTCCCCATACCCCGGCGCCCCGAGATAGCCGACGAGGCCGCGGCGCAGCTGCTCGACCGCGTCCGGGGTCGGATCGACCGCGGCGCACACCCACGCCGCCACCCGCGGCGCGGCCCGGCCCGCGCCGGCGGCCGCCGCGCGCACCCCCGCGACCAGCCGCGCCGCCGACTCCGGCGTCACCAGGTTGACCACCATCCGGTCGGCGAGCCGTCCCGCCACCCGCACCGCCCCGGGCCCGAAGGCCGCCACCGTCAGCGCGCCACCCGGCGCTGCGGCGCGCAGCCGGTAGCCGCGGGTGCGCACCACGGCGCCGTCCAGCTCACCGCGGCCGCCGTCGAGCAACGGGCGCAGCACCGCCGCCGTCTCCGCCAGCGCTCGGGCAGGCGCCGCGGGGTACGGGCGCCCGTGCCAGCCCGACACCACCACGGGGCTCGACGAGCCGAGCGCCACCTCGACGGGCCGCCCCGTCAGCTCCGCCACCGACGCCGCCCCGATCGCGATCTGCACCGGCGTCCGCACCGCCACCGCGAACGGGCCCAGGACCAGCGGAATCCGCCCGGGAACCGCCGTGCCCAGCGCGAACGCGTCGTAGGTGGCCAGCTCACCGATCCACAGCCGCGCGTAGCCCAGCTCGTCGGCGGCGCGCGCCGTGTCCAGGGCCTCGGTCGAGGGCCGGTCCTGCCACAGCCCCAGCGCGACGGCGAGCTCAGGCACGCAGCCGCTCCCGCAGCTCGCGTTTGAGCACCTTGCCGACCGGGTTGCGCGGTAGCGCGTCGACGACCTCGAGCCGCTCGGGCAGCTTGTAGGAGGCGATCATGCGCTCGCGTAGCAGCGCGACGAACTCGTCCAGGGTCGGGGGGTCGGCGCCGGGCGTGAGCACGACGACCGCGGCCGTGCGCTCGCCGAGCAGCTCGTCGGGCATCCCGACCACGGCCACCTCGGCGACGGCCGGGTGTTCGACGAGCAGGTCCTCCAGCTCGGCCGGGGAGATGTTCATGCCGCCGCGCACGATGATGTCGCGGGCGCGGCCGACGTAGCGCAGCAGCCGGGGGTCCTCCTCGGCGATCGCGAAGACGTCGCCGCTGCGGTAGTAGCCCTCGGCGTCGAACGGGTCGCCCACCCCGCCCCAGTAGCCGGAGAAGATCGTCGGACCGGTCACCCGCAGCTCGCCCGGCAGGCCCGGCTTGGTGATCTCCTCACCCGTCGCCAGGTCCACCAGCCGGGTGTGCACCCCGATACTTGCGGGGTTGGGCCAGCTCAGCCCGGGCCCGCCGAACCACGGGAAGTACGCGGCGCGGGCGTCGGGGTCGGGCACCGTGAACTGGTCGGAGATCAGCGGCACGCCCTCGTTGGAGCCGAAGAAGTTGGTGACCTCGATGCCGAAGCGGTCGCGCCACTCGCGGATCAGCCGGCCCGTCAGCGGGGCGGAGCCGGAGCCGATCACTCGCAGGCTCGACAGGTCGGCGGCGTCGAGCAGGCCGGGCGCGTTCAGCATGCCGGTGAGCAGGGCGGGCGGCGCGAGCGTGTAGGTGACCCGCTCGGTCGCGATCTGCTGCAGGAACGTCGGCAGGTCGAACGGGTGGTGCTGCACCAGCCGGGCGCCGGTGAGCAGCCACGGCATGAACACCCCGCCGAACCCGGCCATGTTCACCAGCGGGAACGGGCTGAGGATCACGTCGTCGGCGGTCAGCTGCGGGGCCGCCGCGCAGCCCTCGCCGATGACGCGCCAGCCGTTCGCGTCGCGGGGGACGCACTTGGGGGTCGCCTCGGTTCCCGACGTCCAGCACAGCGTCACGACGTCGGCCGGGTGCCGTTGGATATGTGGCACCGGCTTGGCGGGGGCGGGCAGCGCGTCCAGCGACTCGACGCCGGCGGGTAGCTCGGGCCCCCACGCGAGCACCGTGTCGAGCCCCGGTAGGCCGTCGGCGACGGCCCGCGCCTGGGCGGCGTGCGCCCGACCGCCGAATTCGCCCACGGTGACCAGCGCCGACAGGCCGGCCACCGCGCCGAGCTGGGTGAGCTCGTACTCGCGGTAGGGCATCGGGAACGGCGAGACGATCGCGCCGATCCGCGCACAGGCCAGGTAGGCGATCACCAGCTCGACGGTGTTGGGCAGCTGTGTGCCGACCACGTCGTCCGCCCCGATGCCGTGCTCGTGCAGGACGGCGGCCACCGCGTCGACCTCGGTGTCGAGCTCGGTCCACGTCAGGCGCCGCGGAGGGGACCCGAGCAGGGCTTCCCGGTTGGCCGGGTCCACCACGGCCACCGCGTTTGGCCGCTCCGCGGCTCGTGCGCGGAAATCGTCGTCCCAGCGACTATTTCCGCTCACGGCCCGGTCCGGAGCTGGTCGGCGCGGACCCAGGTGGAGTGGAAGCCGACCGGTACCCGCTGCGGCAGCAGCACCCGCGCCACCGGGCCGGCCGTGAGGTCGGAGGCGTCGAGGATCTCCACCTCGGAACGGCCGTCCCGGGCGTCGGTCACGAACGAGACGAGGTAGCCGTCGTCCTCGTCGGTGCCGCCCTCGCGCGGCGCGAACGGTGCCTCGCTGCCGAAGCGGCCGGGCCCGAAGCGGTAGTCCTGGCGCTCGCCGGTGATGTGGTCGTAGCGCAGCAGGCCATCGAACAGCACGGTTTCGGCGTCGGCCACGTGCACGTTGTACGCGTAGCGGCTGGGCTTCCCGCAGGCGCGTGCGTCGATCGACGGGAACTCGGTGTTGGCGTCGTCGAGCTGGGTCTCGGTCGTTCTGCCGGTGTCGAGGTCGAAGACGTAGCGGTGCAGCCGGGCGTCCAGGCTCAGGTAGCCGAGCAGCTTCCCGAGCGGGCCGGGACGGGTGGGCTGCGGTTCGGGGGAGGTCACGCGGCAGACGTCGAGGACGATCGTCCGCCCCTCCTCCCAGGCGTTGACGACGTGGTAGATGTAGCAGGGATCGGCCTCGAACCAGCGCACCTCGGTGCCGCGACGGGGGATGACCGCGAACCGCGACGGCATCGCCCGGTCGAACACGATCCGGTAGCGGCCCTTACGGGCCGCGTCCTGGTCCTGCACCAGCGGCAGGTCCATGAGGATCGAGTAGTTCTCGGTGATTGCCATGTCGTGCGGCAGCCGCGGGCCCGGCAGGTCGATCGCGACCTCGTGCTCGACCGCCCCCGTCGCGCCGATGACACCGTAGCGCAGCAGCGGTTCGCACGCGCCGTAGTCGAACCACATGAGCTCGCCGGTGGTCTCGTCGCGCTTGGGATGGGCCATCAGGTCACCGCGGAACGTTCCGAGGAAGTCCTCGGCGCCGAGCGTCTCCACCGACAGGGGGTCGAGGCCCACGGGTTGCCCGCACAGGTACCACGTGGCCAGCACCCGGCCGTCGTGGTAGATCAGGTCGGTGTTGGCGCTGTCCTTGAGCGGCAGGCCGCGGGCGTTGCCGGGCGGGTTGCTGCGCGAGGGCTCCATGACCCCGGTCCACAGCGCCGTCCCCTCGGCCTCCTCCATCGTGAGCGCTCGGGTGCGGACGTAGCGGTTGCGATAGCGGGCGCGGCCGTCCTCGAACGACATCGCGTGCACCATGCCGTCGCCGTCGAACCAGTGGTAGCGCCCGGGGGCGTCGAAACGCCTGTTGGGGCCGTTGCGCAGGTAGACCCCGCGCAGGTCGCGGGGGATCTCACCGATCACTTCGAGGTCGTCGGCGCTGATCTCGTGCTGGACCGGGGCGTAGACGCCGAGGAGGTAGGGGTTGGGCTCGTCGATGCTCGGCTCAACCTGAGCGATTGCGGCGAGGTCGTTGATTTTTTTCATTGCCTACTCACTACGCTTGACGAAGCCAGGATGCGTACGCTACGGTCTACGAAGTCAGCAGTCAAACGGGAGGGGAACTGCGGTGGCGCCGGCGGTACCGGGGGGTGCGCCGGCGCCGACCGCAGTGGGTCGAGCGCTCGGTCGACTGGGTGACTCGTGGACGCTGCTGATCCTGCAGCGGGCCTTCCTGGGGGTGCGGCGGTTCGCCGGCTGGCGTGACGAGCTCGGCATCTCGGAGTCGGTGCTGGCCGGCCGGCTGCGGGAGATGACCGCCGGTGGCCTGCTGAAGACCGTGCCATACCGTGACGGCGGCCGCACCCGGCTGGAGTACCTGCTCACCGATGCCGCACTCGACCTGTGGTCGCTCTTCATCAGCATCTGGTCGTGGGAGCGTGCCTGGGTGCCGCGTGCTGTCCCGCTTCCCGACCTCGTGCACTCCGGGTGCGGGTGCGTCACCGACGTCGTGCTGAGCTGTGGGGCGTGTGGTGCGGGCGTAGGGGTTCGGGACACTCACGCGATCCGCCAGCCGGGGTTGGCGTTGGGGAAGGCCCTCCCGCCGCGGATGCACCCCCGGCGCACCCGCGCCGCGTTGCCGTCCGATCCGCTGTCGTCGTTCCCGGGCGCGCTGGAGATCCTCGGCGACTGGTGGGGGACCGCGGTGCTCGCAGGCGCGATGCTCGGTCTGCGGTCGTTCACGCAGTACCAGCGTGAGCTGGGGGTGTCGCCGGACGTGCTCAGCGACCGGTTGAGCCGGTTCGTCGAGCTCGAGGTGCTGGCGTCGGGCCCGGGCGGTTACCGGCTCACGGACAAGGGCCGCGCCACGTTTCCGATCATGATCGGGGTCGCGGCGTGGGGAGATCGCTGGTTCACCGCCGACGGGTGTTGCCCGGCCCTGCAGATCGTGCATCGATCCTGCGGGGCGGTGCTGGAACCCAGGCTCCGTTGTCGAGAATGCGGGGACTTGCTGGAACGCCGGACCGTGTCCTTCAACGTCGAAGCTCAGGTCTGACCGGACCCGGCCGAACGATCCTCTCGCCGCTCATCCGCGCAGTGTCCACTGCGGCCCGTCCGGGGAGTCCCACACCTGGACCCCCGCCGCGGCCAGCCGGTCGCGCAGGGTGTCGGCGGTGGCGAAGTCGCGGGCTGCGCGGGCGTCCGCGCGGTGTTCCAGCACCGCTTCCACCAGCGGGGCGACGCGCTCGGCCGGGTCGGCCAGCCCGTCGCGCGCGGCGCCGGCCAGTTCCACCACCATGCCGCGCAGCGTGCGTCGGGCGTAATCGGTGTCGTCGGACTGCAGGCTGTCGGCGGTCCAGTCGGCGAGCGCCTGCTCCAGGTCGAGGACGGCTCCGGCGGCCGCGTCGGCCTCGCGGGCGGCGAGTGCGGCGTCGAACTCCGCCCGGGCGCGGTCGGCTGCGGCGCGCAACGACGTGGCGACGCCCGCGTCGGGCGACTCGGACGCCAGAACCGACCCACTCGGCCGCCGATTCGTACCGACTCGCGGGGTCGAGTATCAGGGCGGTGTGCTCGTCGATGCCGATCACGTGGGCGCCCTCGGGGAGCGAGGCCTCCAGGTGCCGTAGTCGCCGCTCACCGAGGTAGCAGAATCGGGTGGAGTGGGTGCCGCCCTCGGTGTTGTCATAATGCGGAATGACAGCCGCGCGCAGGCCGGTGAGCCGCTCCAGCAGGTTCGTCCCGGGCGCCCACTCCGGGTCGGCGCCGCTTTTGTAGATCTCGTAGACGGGCACGGTCACGACGCCGAGGGTCAGCGCCGCGGCGCTCGCGAAGGTCACCGTTCCGCCGTTGCACGCCACCGCGGCGGCCGCGTCGTCGAACCCGGTGCCGTCCCACATGCGCAGCGCGTAGGTCGGGCTGCCCGGCCCGGCGAACAGGGACCGCGCGCTGCGCACGGTGGCCAGCGCCCGGTCCAGCTCGGTGCCCTCGAGGCGGCACCGCCACCGCAGCGGCGTGACGGTCCGCCCGACGTTGCGCCCGAAGTAGGCCACGGCCTTCTCGGTGAGGTCATCGGCGTTCTCCTGGAAGCCGTAGGGGGTGTCGAGCAGCAGCGCGGGCCCGTCGCCCGCCGCGCGCAGGCCCGCCCGGTGCACCTCCACCATCGTCGGCGCGGTCTCCCGGACCCCATGATCACCAAGCGGCCGGGTGTCATGCCAGGTCTCCGATCACTGCGGCCACCTTCTCCGGGTGCTGGGCGTGCAGGTCGTGGTCGCCGCCGACGAACTCCACCACGCTCGCGCGGGGTAGCGCGGCCACCGCCTCGGCGACCTGCTCGCGACGGCGCGGGGGATCGGCGGGGCCGGTAGCGACGAGCAGGGCCACCGGGCAGCGGACCCGCGGGTAGAGCACGCGCGGCCGGTGCGCCAGCAGGCTCGCGACGATCGCGCGGTGCCGCTCGTGGCTCAGCCACGGTGTCACCGTGCCGTCGGGGTGTTCCCGCAGGTTGCCCAGCGTCGCCTCGATCGCCCCGGGTGCCCAGTCCGGGTGGGCCGCGGTCAGCCGGCCGCGCAGGGCGGTCGCGGTGAGCCCGTCGAACATCGGCGGGGCGAGCACCTCCCACGCCGCGTCGATCCCCGGCCACTGATCGCCCAGATGCAGCCAACCGCCGTCGACCAGCGCGACGCCGTGCACGAGATCGGGCCGGTCCGCGGCGAGTTGCAGCACGACGTTGCCGCCCCAGGACTGCCCGGCCACCACCGGCGCCGTCCAGCCCAGGGCGGCACAGACCCCGGCCAGGTCGGCGGCGGCGGTGTGCGTGGCGTCGGGACCGGCGTCCGGGACCTGCGCCGACGAGCCGTGCCCGCGCAGGTCCACCGCCAGCACCGGGTGGCCGGCCGCGGTGAGGTGCTCGGCGACCGCGTCCCAGAGTCGGGCGTTGGACGACAGCCCGTGCACCAGCAGCACCGGGCGACCGCGGCCGTCTGGCCAGGACCGCGCCCCCAGCCCAGCCGGTCCGATCGTGCTCACTGCGGGTAGTGCACCGATGTGCGCCTCGCTACCGCTTCGCGCGTCCACGATGGTCCAGCCTATGGCTGCCCCGCGAGGAACGTCCGGGCACGGCTGGGGAGAATCGCCACATGACCACCCCGACCGGCCGCCGTCCCCGGGTACTCTCCGGCATCCAGCCGACGGCCGACTCGTTCCACCTCGGCAACTACCTCGGCGCGATCCGGCAGTGGGTAGCCCTGCAGTCCGACCACGATGCCTTCTACTTCGTCCCCGACCTGCACGCGATCACCGTCGACCACGACCCTGCGACGCTCGCCGCGCGCACCCGCAACGCCGTCGCGCAGCTGCTGGCGCTCGGCCTCGACCCGGACCGCTGCACGGTGTTCGTGCAGTCGCACGTGCCCGAGCACGCGCAGCTGGAGTGGGTACTGGGCTGCCTCACCGGCTACGGCGAGGCAGCCCGGATGACGCAGTTCAAGGACAAGTCGTCTCGGCAGGGGACCGACCGTGTCACCGTCGGGCTGTTCACCTACCCCGTGCTGCAGGCCGCGGATATCCTGCTCTACCAGGCCGACCGGGTGCCGGTCGGGGAGGACCAGCGCCAGCACCTCGAGCTCACCCGGGACCTCGCACAGCGGTTCAACTCCCGCTTCGGGACGGCGCTCACGGTCCCGGAGCCGCACATCCTGACCGGGGCGGCGAAGATCCAGGACCTGCAGGATCCGAGCGCGAAGATGAGCAAGTCGGCCTCGAGCCCGGCGGGCATCGTCAACCTGCTCGACGCACCGGCGGTGAGCGCGAAGAAGATCCGCTCGGCGGTCACCGACACCGAGCGCGAGATCCGCTTCGACCCCGAGGCCAAGCCCGGCGTCTCCAACCTGCTGACGATCTACGCAGGTCTCACCGACCGCACGATCGCCGAGCTGGAGAAAGAGTACGCAGGCCGGGGATACGGCGACCTGAAGAAGGATCTCGCCGAGGTCGTCGCGGAGTTCAGCGCACCGCTGGCGCAACGGGTCCAGGGCTACCTGGACGACCCGGCCGAGCTCGACCGCGTCCTCGCCCGCGGAACCACCCGGGCGCGCGCGGTCTCCGGTTCGACGCTGGCCGCCGTGCACGAGAGGATCGGGTTCCTGTCACCGACCGGACGAGAGGCATGACGCCGTGGCCGCCACCGTCGACATGACGAAGACCGACCCGCAGCCCTCGCGGTTCGAGCGGCTGCGGGCGCGGTACCGCTGGCTCGACCACCTCGTCCGTGCGGGCGTCCGCTACACCGAGCGACACGGCGACCACTACGCCGCGGCGATCACGTTCTTCAGCGTGCTCTCGCTCGTGCCGCTGCTGATGATCGCGTTCGCGGCCGCGGGGTACGTGCTGTTCTTGCGTCCCGAGCTGCTCACCGAGCTGCAGGACGGCATCGCGGAGAACCTCCCGCCGGCGCTGGGCGATCTCATCAACCCGATCATCGTGCAGGCCATCGACTCCCGCACCGCCGTCGGGGTGCTCGGCCTGCTGATCGCGCTCTACACCGGGGTCGGGTGGATGTCGAACCTGCGCGAGGCGCTGTCCGAGCAGTGGGCGCAGGTGCCCGAGCCGCCGGCGCTGCCCAAGCGCCTGCTGTTCGACCTGCTCGCGCTCCTCGGCCTCGGGCTCGCCCTGGTCGGCTCGTTCGCGATCACCGGCCTCGCCTCAGGGTTCACCCGGGCCGTGCTGGCGCTGGTCGGCCTGACCGAGGCCGGCTGGGCGCCGACGCTGCTCGCGATCGTCGGCGTCGTGCTGGGCCTGACCGCGAACTGGTTGATCTTTCTCTGGGTGATCGCCCGGCTCCCGCGCGAGCGGGCCACGTTCCGCAGTGCCGCGCGGGCCGCCCTGCTCGGCGCGGTCGGGTTCGAGATCCTCAAGCAGGTCATGACGATCTACCTGGCCGCCATCCGGGACTCGCCCAGCGGCGCGGTGTTCGGGTCGTTCCTGGGTCTGCTCGTCTTCGTGTTCTTCGCCTCCCGCTTCGTCCTGTTCGTGACGGCGTTCGCGGCCACGGCACGGGGAAACGAGCAGGAGGCCCTCGCTCTCGCCCCCGTCCCCGGCCCCGCGGTGATCCGCCCAGAGGTCACCATCCGCTCCGGCCCCACCCCCACAACCGCCGCTGGCCTACTAGGCGCCGGTGCGGCGACAGCCCTCCTCACCCGCCGCCTCCTCCGCCGCCCTTGAGACCCCCGCGAGTCGGTACGAACTGGTGCGCGAGTCGGCACAATCTGGCGCATGAGCTGGACGGTTGCGGCGCGCGCGAGCCCTGGACGAGATCGAGGCGCTCGCCGAGCGGCTGGCAGCGGTCGGCGGCACGCTGTCGTCCCCGGTGCCGGGCACCCTGCACGAGGCGACGGTGAGCGACCTCTCCTGGCCCGCTCTGCGCGCCGCAGCCGTCGCCGCGGCCGGTTCGGCCTACGCTCCGTACTCGCACCTGCGGGTCGGGGCGGCGGCGGTGTGCGACGACGGCCGCGTCGTCACCGGCTGCAACGTCGAGAACGCCTCGTACGGGCTGAGCCTGTGCGCGGAGTGCACGCTGGCCGGGCAGCTGCGGCTGACCGGCGGCGGGCGGCTCGTCGCGGTCGCGTGCCGCTCCGACGCCGATGAGCTGCTGATGCCGTGCGGGCGGTGCCGGCAGCTCCTGTACGAGCTCGGCGGGCCGGAATGCCTGCTCGACACCCCGCGCGGCGCGCTGCCGCTGCGCGAGGTCCTGCCCGACGCGTTCGGCCCCGACGACCTCCCCGACGTCGCTCGATGAGACGCCCCAGTTCCGTGGACGTCAGTTCCGTGGACGTCAGCGCCGTGGACGTCATCGCGACCAAGCGCGACGGAGGCCGGCTCACCGACGACCAGATCGCCTGGGTGCTCGCCGCCTACACCCGCGGCGAGGTGGCCGACGAGCAGATGGCGGCGCTCGCGATGGCGATCCTGCTGCGCGGCATGGACACCGCCGAACTCGCCCGCTGGACCCAGGCGATGATCGACTCTGGCGAGGTACTGGCGCTGCCGTCGGTCGGGCGCCCGCTGGTGGACAAGCACTCCACCGGCGGGGTCGGAGACACGATCACGCTGCCGCTGGTGCCGCTGGTGGCGGCGTGCGGGGCGGCGGTGCCGCAGCTGTCCGGGCGCGGGCTCGGGCACACCGGCGGCACGCTGGACAAGCTGGAGTCGATACCGGGCTGGCGCGCGTCGCTCTCGAGGGCCGAGATCGCCGCGCAGCTCGCCGACGTCGGCGCCGTCATCTGCGCCGCGACCCCGACGCTCGTGCCCGCGGACCGCAAGCTCTACGCGCTGCGCGACGTCACCGGCACCGTCGAGTCCATCCCGCTGATCGCGAGCTCGATCATGAGCAAGAAGATCGCCGAGGGCACCGGCGGGCTGGTGCTCGACGTGAAGGTCGGCTCCGGGGCGTTCATGAAGACGTCCGAGCGCGCCCGCGAGCTGGCCGAGACGATGGTGGGCATCGGCACCGCACACGGGCTGGCGACCACCGCCCTGCTCACCGACATGTCCGTGCCACTCGGGCGCGCGGTGGGCAACGCCCTGGAGGTGGCCGAGGCGGTCGAGGTGCTGCGCGGTGGCGGTCCGGCCGATGTCGTGGCACTCACGGTGACGCTGGCGCGTGAGATGTTGGCTCTTGCGGGGATCTCCGACGCGAATCCCGCGGAGGTGCTGGCGAGCGGTGCGGCCTACCCCGTCTGGGAGCGAATGATCGCGGCGCAAGGTGGCGACCCATCGGCTCCACTGCCGGTCGCCACGCACGTCGAGCCGGTGGTGGCCGAGCGGTCCGGCGTGCTGGCCTGCGACGCCCTCGCGGTCGGGACCGCCGCCTGGCGGCTGGGGGCGGGTCGGGCGCGCAAGGAGGACGCGGTGCAGGCCGCGGCCGGGGTGGTGCTGCTCGTGGAGCCGGGGGCGGCGGTCGAGACCGGCCGGCCGGTGCTGGAACTGCACACCGACACTCCTGACGCGGTTCCCGGAGCCCGCGCCGCCCTGGCCGACGGCCTGGAGATCACCGACGGCCCCGCCGTCCGCCCCGCCCTGCTCCTGGACCGGGTGGACCGGGTCAGTCGTCGGGATCGCTGGTGATCGTGACCGTCTCACCCGGCACCGCGCCGTTCGAGGACTCCTTGGCCACCTTGCGACCGCGGTGCTGGGTGGGCCGGGGCGGCGGCGGGGGCGCGGACACCGAGCTCCCACGGCCCAGGATCAGTTCCGCGAACGTGGCCATCGCCTCGTCGAGCTGGCTCGCGTGACGCCGCTCGGACTCCTCGTTCGCCTGGGTCACGAGCGCGTTGAGGGAGGTGGCGTCGGGCCGCTCCACCAGCGCGGCGTCGAGCTGGCCGAAGTTCTTCTCGATCGTCGCGCTGAGGCCGGAGAGCTGCCCGGCGACGTCGCGCTCCAGCGCGTCCAGCCGCCCGGCCACCGCGTCCAGCTGGGTGGTGAGGGACTCCAGGCGTTGGGTGAGCCCGGTGAGCGGCCCGGTCGGGTCGACGGTGGGGCGCGCCGCGAGCTCCTCGAGCCGCTGGTGCAGACCGACGCTGGTGTCGCCCAGGAGGTTGCGCAGGCCCTCACCGGCCTCGTCGAACGCGCGCGTCGCGGTGTCGAGCTGCTCGCGCACCATCCGCTCGACGTCGTCGATCCGCTCCCGGATCGGCGTTCCCACCGACGAGGGCAGCGCGTCGAGCCGCGTCTCGTGCCGGTCATGGCGGTTGTCGATGTCGTCGAGGCGCTTGTGCAGCCCGCCGAACCGGTCGTCGAGGCCGTCCATCCGGCCCGAGACGCCCTCCAGCCGCCCGGCCATGCCGTCGAGGCGACCGTCGAGCTGGGCGAACGGTGTGGCCAGCTTGTCCGGCAGCGCCTCCACCGCGCGCACCACCGCGGCGAGGACGGCGTCCTGGGCGTCGATCTTCGCGACGGTCTCGTCCAGCCGCTCGGCCAGCACGCGGACCTCGGCGCGGTCGGGCAGCTCGGTGAGCCGCTTGCGCACCGTGCCGAGGGCGTCGAGCGCGGCGAGCCGGGCGTGGATCTCGTCGAGCGAGTCGAAGATCTGCTGCTGCTCGCTGTCGCGGATCTCCGCGGCGCGCATCAGCATGCCGCGCATGCGGTCGAACGACAGGCTGGAGTCATTGCTCATGGCGGCGGGGAGCTTCCTCTGAGCCGGACACAGAACGGGCCCTGTGCAGGGTAGCGAGCCTATTGGATCATCTGCTCGCGGCTCCCCCGTTTGGCCGTGCGTGTGCTGCCTCGATCGGAGCAGCGGAGGCAGCGGACGCGGCCGATACGGGTCGGTCGGGTGCGGTGTTCTAGCGTGGCGGGCGTGCCCGCGCCGCTGAACCTCGACTCCATCCGCGACGCGCCCAAGGTCCTGCTGCACGACCATCTCGACGGCGGGCTCCGGCCCGCCACGGTCATCGAGCTGGCCGATGCGGCCGCCTACGCGGGGCTGCCGAGCACGGACGCCACGGAGCTGGCGGGCCGGTTTTGTGTCGCCTCCCACTCCGGGTCGCTGGTGCGCTACCTGGAGACGTTCGGGCACACCGTCGCCGTGATGCAGACCGACGACGCGCTCGTGCGCGTCGCCGCCGAGTGCGCCGAGGACCTCGCCGCCGACGGCGTCGTCTACGCCGAGGTCCGGTTCGCCCCCGAGTTGCACGTCGAGAACGGTCTCGAGCTCGACGACGTCATCGAGTCCGTCCTGGAGGGCTTCCGGCTCGGCACCGCGCGGGCTGCCGAGCGTGGCCGCCGGATCCGTGTCGGCTGCCTGCTCACCGCGATGCGCCACGCCGCCCGCTCCCGGGAGATCGCGGAGCTGGCGGTGCGCTACCGCGACGTCGGTGTGGTCGGTTTCGACATTGCCGGCGCCGAGGCCGGCTTCCCGCCCACCCGGCACCTTGACGCTTTCGAGTACGTCCGCCAGCAGAACGCGCACTTCACGATCCATGCGGGGGAGGCGTTCGGGCTGCCCTCGATCTGGGAGGCGCTGCAGTGGTGCGGTGCCGACCGGCTCGGCCACGGCGTGCGCATCGTCGACGACATCACGGTCGACGCCGACGGCACGCCGAAGCTGGGCCTGCTCGCGGCCTACGTGCGCGACATGCGGGTCCCGCTGGAGATGTGCCCGACGTCGAACGTGCACACCGGTGCGGCGACGTCGCTGGCCGAGCACCCCATCGGCCTGCTGACCAGGCTCCGGTTCCGGGTCACGGTCAACACCGACAACCGGCTGATGTCCGGGGTGTCGATGACCAGTGAGCTGGGTGCTCTCGTGGAGACGTTCGGCTACGGCTGGGCAGACCTGCAGTGGTTCACCGTGAACGCGATGAAGTCCGCGTTCATCGGGTTCGACGAGCGACTCGCCCTGATCAACGACGTGATCAAGCCCGGGTACGAGGCCCTGATGCGCTGACGGACTCGTGCGCGGAAATCGTCGCCCCGGCGACGATTTCCGCGCACGGGCGCGTCAGCGCAGGTGTAGGTGTAGGCGTGCTGTCAGGTCCTCGACCAGCTCCCGCCAGCGTGCGGCCTCGGCGTCGAACGGCGGGCTGGGCGCCAGGCGCGTCGGATCGGGCTTGATCACGAACGAGACGAGCCAGCCGAGCGCCTGCGACTCGGCCAGGGCCTCGCCGGGCTCGCTGTCCCCGGCCCACTCGCCGACGTCGAGCAGCAGCTCGGTGGCCAGCTCCAGCTGCGACGGGTCGACCGCGAGGGTGCCCTCGGCGATGTCGTGGTCCAGACCGGTGAGGGTGTAGGCGTTGAGCTCGTCGACCTCGACCTCCAGCTCTCCCACCCCGGCGCACTCCACCACCTCCGACCATGTGGACGCCGTGACGAGGTCGTGACCATCCGCGCCGTCCTCGGCGATCCAGCGGGCCAGCGCGCGCTCGCTGCCAAACACCTCGATGCGACCGTTCGAGCCGAGGAAGACCGGTGCGTCGTCGAGATAGCAGCGCAGCGTCACGAGGTCGCCGTCGCGGGTGGTGATCCGGATCGGATCGATGCCGACCTCGTCCCAGAACCCGGGGGGCTCGTCCGCGGTGTCCCCGGCGGCCACCGACGTCTCGTCGGCGTCGTCGGCGAGCGCGGTCTCCTTCTGCACCATCGCCAGCACCGCCGCGTCGACGGCCGGAGTCTTGATCATCTCATCGAGCGCGTCGATCACGTCGTCCCACCGCTGCACGATCGTCTCCACCAGCTGCGTCCACAACCGCGCACCCTCACGCCCGACGAACGGCAGCGTGCCCTGGCGCAGCAGCGCGAACCCGGGTGCCGAGTCGAGCACCTCGGTGACCAGGTCGAGATCGCAGACGTCGGCGATCGAGCGCACCATGTCGGTGATCTCGGCGAGCTCGCCGATCGTCCAGGTGTCGGCGTCCTCGGCGGCGAGCTCAGGAACGCCGACGATGTCGTAGCGTTGGGTCTCCTCGGGCGTCAGTTCCGCGACGGTCAGGTCGCGCACGACCGGCCAGGCGGGGTGGTCGACCAGGTCGTGCTCCCGCGCGGTGCGGACGAACGTGGCGAGCTGGGTGACCTCGGGGAACGCGAAGAGCGCGTCGTCGTCGCCGAGGAACGCCTCCCACTCCTCGCCGTCCTCGCGCCATCGCGGGGCCCACAGCGTGACGAGGTCACCCTCGGTGAGCGAGAGCTGGATCGGGACAATGTCGCTGGCCACGGCGGAACCCTATCCGGATGGCTGGAAACTCAACGTTCGCCCGGGTACCCGACGTTCCGATCTCGCAGATGATCGCCGCTGGAGCTGAGCTCCGGAACGGGGATCCCGGCGCCGATCCCGGCGCCGCGCCTGCGCCACAGTGACCGGACCCGTGCCGGGGCGCCAGCCCTCGCAGCGCAACGACACCTCCCCGTTCGCTGCCGATCATGACCTGCTCGCGGTGGAGACCGTGGGCGCCTCAGGTGGAGCTGTGCAGCCGAACGACGCCGACGGTGACGTCCTCCAGGTTGCCTCGGTCGAAATCACGGCGCAGCTGGTCGGCCTTGATGATGGCCGACAGCCCGTCGAATGGCCCGTGCGCGTCGACCTCCCCAGTCTGCGGGTCAACAGCCAGCACGACGTATCCGTCGCACCGCGTGAGCTTCTCCGCCGCTGCGACCAAGGTCGCCTCGGCGGAAGTCGTGTCCTCCGGCACCGGATCACCTCCTCATCGTCTAGTACAGCGCCGGCGGGGCCTCCAGCGTGGCAGTGTTCGGCACAGACCACCCGTTCGGGGCGGGTGAATCTGCAAGTCGATCACACTCGGTGTTAGTTTCGGGGTGAACGAGCGCGTAAGCGCGTAAGTGAGTACGTATGTCCGATCAACGTGGCACCGCCGACACTCTTAGTGATCACCATGGCTGGAGCAGGCTCGCCCCCTCAGCGGGCATCGGACCTGCATCTACGGTCCCCGGGCCCGCCGATCGGGGTTCCGCTACTGCTCGTCCGACGAAGCTCCGGGTTGCCCGGAATCGACCTCCGGTAACCAGGTCGGTCACGAAAGGTGATAAGCCTCACGTTTGCCGCGCTGGTCCTGCGTGCCGTGGGCAACGGTCTGCTGCACACGATCGGCAGGTGCCGACCGTGCCCTGGGCTGGTGCTGATCCACGTCGCCTCGACGTCCGGGTCCGCCGGGGCGGCACGCCATCGGTGCGCTGCGGTGGTGCTCGGCAACTCTTCGTCATTGCGAACGGCGGGGTACGGCAGGCTCACTCGAGCCAACCTATTCGGGCGCGGTGTGACAGCGGGTAGGCAGAGTCGTGAGTGACCGGTCACCCGGTTGTGATAATGGCGGTCCATCAGCCAGGTCGACGGGACTGTCCGTGGGCCGGACAGCTGCACCGATGGCTGGTCGACGCCAGCCACGAGGACCGACAGCTTGCGTGAGTGCGAGCCAGCTCGTCGAGGAAAACGGTGATTATTCCCACAACACTGTCCCCGCGCAGCGCTGTCATCGCGAGGGAGAACGGTTCGGCGCAGGCCTGCCGGGTTCGGGCGCGCCGCCTCGCACCGGGTATCGTCGCTGCGGGCGCCCGCTACCTCTCCCGGTGGCACCCGCCTGACCTGCGAGTTCACGGGTAGGAGGGCTGCGTCGCCGTAGTGCCGGGCGGGCAGCTCGGTCCTGGGGTCCGTGCCGGTGTCGACATCGGACCAGGGCGGCTCCCGGACAGGAGACGTAAGACTCCTGTAAGGTCATCACGACGCCGGGGGTCATTCGTGGGGAGCAACGGTCTTGAGCCAGCCTGAGATCGACACGACCGTTGCGCACGAGGCCCGCGTGTATGACTACTGGCTGGGCGGCAAGGACAACTTCGCAGCCGATCGGGCCCTCGGCGACGCCATCAAGGCGCAGATCCCGACCACCGCGACGATGGCGCGGGCGAACCGGGCCTTCCTCGGTCGCGCGGTCCGGTATCTGGTCCGGGAGGCCGGCATCCGGCAGTTCCTGGACATCGGGACCGGGATCCCCACCTACGGCAACGTGCATGAGGTCGCCCAACAGATCGCGCCGGAGTCGCGGGTGCTCTACGTGGACAACGACCCGATCGTGCTGGCACATGCCAGGGCGCTGATGACCAGCACCGCGGAGGGTCGCACGGCGTTCATCCAAGCCGACGTGCGCGACCCGGCGGCGCTGCTGGCCAACCCGGTGGTGGCGCAGACGCTGGACCTGACCCAGCCGATCGGGCTGATGCTCGTCGCGATCTTGATGTACTTCCCTGCCGAGCAGCCGTACGAGATCGTGGCCGCCCTGCTGGACGCGCTCCCGTCGGGCAGCTACCTGACGATCAGCCATCCGACGGCCGACTTCGACGCGGCGGCGACTGCCGGTGTCGCGGCGGTCGCCAAGCACTCGGGAATCACGCTCGTGCCGCGCAGCCAAGCTGAGACCGAGGCTTTCTTCACCGGCGTCGAGCTGGTCGAGCCCGGTGTCGTCCCCGTCCTGGCCTGGCACCCCGACGGGCCGCCGATATCGTCGGCTCAGGTGGTGGTGCTGCGGCCGAACGTCACGGTGCCGATCGACCCGACGAGCGCCTACTACTGGGCTGGTGTGGGTCGCAAGCCCTGATCCGGGTGTACGCGCCGTGGCGAGGTGCCACCGGCGGAAGAGGCCTCAGAGCTGGGCGGCCAGTTCGGTCAGCAGGGTGATCGTCTGGTCGGGTGGCGCGACCTGCGCGCACAGCCGGTTCATCACGGCCGCGTAGTGGTCCACGTCGCTGCGCTTGTCCAGGTACAGTGCGCTGGTCAGCTGCTCGAGGTAGACGATGTCGGGCAGGTCGGGCTCGGCGAAGCGCAGGATCGTGAACGGTCCACCCGCCGCGGCGTGCCCGCCGTCCCCGAGACGCGCGACCTGCAGGGTGATGTTGGGCAGCGTGGCCAGCTCGATGAGGTGGACCAGCTGTGCGTGACAGAGTTCGGGCCCAGCCAGCGGGCGGCGCAGCGCCGCCTCGTCGACGACGGTCCACAGCTTGGGGCCACCGGGGCTGGTGAGCACCTGCTGGCGGCACATCCGCAGCTCGACCCGGCGAGCCACCTCGTCGGGGTCCTGGTGGCTGAGCAGCGTCACCGCGCGGGCGTAGTCCTCGGTCTGCAACAGCCCGGGCACGAACTGCAGCTCATAGGTGCGGATGACCGAGGCGGCCTGCTCGAGGCCGAGGTAGGTCTCGAACCAGCTCGACAGCACATCGCCGTAGCGGTGCCACCAGCCGGGTACGTTGGCCTGGCGAGCGAGGGTGCGGAACTGCTCGCGTTCGACCTCGTCGTGCACGCCGTAGAGCGCGAGCAGATCGAGGATGTCGCGTTTCTTGAAACCGACCCGTCCGAGCTCCAGGCGGCTGATCTTGGCGTGCGAGCCGCGGATCGCCTCGCCGGCCGCCTCGCGGGTGATGCCGTTGGCTTCGCGCAGCCGTCGCAGTCGGGCCCCGAGAGCGATCCGCAGGACGGTCGGTCCGGTCCGCCGGGCCTGAAGCGGGTCGCCCGCAGCGCGTTCGTGCGCTGGCAGGGGAACAGTCATGACTGCCTCCGAGGAGAGTGTGCGGCGTTACCGCACACCGGTGCGGATGTTGGCCCGGACGCCGTCACTCCGCGAGGCCGACGTCAGCCGAGCAGATCGTCGAACTCGCCGTCCCGCGCACCGCCCACGAATGCGGCGATCTCGGCGCAGGTGTACACGAGCACCGGTCCGTCAGGCTCACGTGAGTTGCGAACGGCGATCTCACCACCTGGCAGCCGGGCCAGCTCCACGCAGTTGCCACTGGGGTTGCTGGAGCGGCTCTTGCGCCAGGTGATGGCGTCCGGATCAGGACCCGACGCATCGCTTGTGAGCTGTGACACCTTCTCGCTTCTCCGATCGCGTCGACCGTCGCACCCCGCATCCATTGCATGCTGCTTCGAGCATCAGTTCATGCAGACGTCATGGCATTCGAGGATTGCCGATGAAGGCTACGGCTGACTCACTGAACCAGGCAAGCACCGTCTGGGGTATCACGATCGACCGGCGGTCAACCGAAGGTGAGATGAACGCATCCGATCGCGACCCGACCGGGTGCCACCCGATGCAGGCACGCTGACCGGTGCGGCGGGATAACCTCTGCGCATGGACGTCCGCGTCGTCGAGCACCCGCTGGCCAAGGCGCGGTTGTCCACCCTGCGCGACGTGCGCACGGCCGACGCCGCCTTCCGAGCGGCGCTGCACGATCTCACCCTGATGCTGGTCTACGAGGCCACCCGCGATGCGCCGATGGTCACCGCCGCGCTGCACACGCCGCTGGCGCAGACCCTCGGCTACCGACTGGCCGACCCACCATTGCTGATACCCGTGCTGCGCGCCGGGCTGGGCATGGTCGACGCCGCCCAGATGCTGCTGCCCGAGGCGAACACCGGGTTCGTCGGCCTGGTCCGCGACGAGAGAACCCACGAACCCGTGCCGTACCTGGAGTCGCTGCCGCGAACCCTCGACGGCCGTCCGGTGTTCGTGCTCGACCCGATGCTGGCCACCGGCGGCTCGATGGCGCACACGATCCGGCTGGTCACCGAGCGGGGCGCGTCCGAGGTCACGGCGATCTGCGTGCTCGCCGCCCCTGAGGGCATCGACCACCTGCGAGACAGCGGCCTTCCGGTGCGGGTGGTCACGGCCGGTGTCGATGAGCGGCTCGATGGCTCGGCGTTCATCGTGCCCGGTCTCGGCGACGCGGGGGACCGGCAGTTCGGGATGGTCTAGGACTCGGGGCGCCAGCCGTCCAGCACCGTACGCAGGGCGTTCTCGAACTGGCCGTCCGTGCCAGGCGGCAGGTGGCCCCGAACCTGTAGCGACACCCAGCCGTGCACGGTGGCCCACAGCGTGAGCGAGGCGGTGGCGGGGTCGGTGTCGGGCCGCAGCGCCTTGTCCTCGATGGCTCGCTGCACGAACTCGCGCAGCGGACCGAGGGCGGTGCCGGCGACCGTGCGGGCCTGTGCTGCGGCCGGGAGCAGGGTCTCGCTGTCGAACATCATGGCGAACAGGTGTGGCTCGGTGAGCGCGCATCGGCGGTAGGCCAGGCCCAGCCGTACGAGATCGTCGAGGGTGTCTTCACCTGCCGTCACCGCGGCCAGGTGCCGGCCGAGCCGGTGGAACGCCTCGTCGAACAGCGCCGTGAGCAGGCCGGGCTTGCCGCCGAAGAGCGAGTAGACGGCGGTGGTGGAGGTGCCGCAGTCGCGGGCGAGGGAGCGCAGGCTGAGTCCGGACACACCGCTGGATGAGAGGATCGCCACGGCCCGGCACAGCAGCCGACCCCGCAGCGCCTCGTCGTGGACCTTGGGGCGGGCCATCGGCCGAGGCTAGCGTGTGCCGTGGCGTGCCCTGCGACGCCACCGGGTAACGCCTGCTTGCCCGATCATCCGGGTGTGCAGCGCCGTCAGGAATCCGGTGAGATCGTCGCCGCGAGCGTTCCGCCGAGCTCCCCGCACGCCTGTAGCGCGGCGGGGTCGGGCGTGCCGATGACCTCGACCGCGGCGGCGACGCGTTTCCACCCCATACCGTCGGCGATCGAGCCGACGGACCGCACCGCGCCCTCGAGGCCGAGGTTGCCGTGCACGTAGAGGCCATAGGGCAGGCCGCGGGTGTCGTCGGAGCAGACGTAGAAGACGGTGTCGAAGAAGTGCTTGAGCGCACCGGACATGTAGCCGATGTTGGCCGGGGTGCCGAGGACGATGCCGTCGGCGGCCAGCAGGTCCGACGCCGTGGCGGCGAGCGCCGCGCGGCGCACGACCTCGACCCCGGTGATCTCCGGATCGGAGGCGCCGCGCACCACGGCGTCGAGCAGCTCCGCCGTCGCGGGGGACGGCGTGTGGTGGACGACCAGCAACCGAGCCATGGGGACAGTGTGGCTGTGCGCGGAAATCGTCGCCCTGGCGACGATTTCCGCGCACAGCCGGCGTCAGCCGGTCAGTAGGGCACGGAGGTCGGTGCGTAGGGCGTCGAGACGGGTCTGTGCGGTGGCCTTCGCGGCGGCCAGCCCGGCCGAGTCCGACACCGGCTCAACCACCTCGAGGTAGGCCTTGAGCTTCGGCTCGGTCCCCGACGGGCGGACGACCAGGCGCTCGCCGCCGCGACGCAGTACCAGCACGTCGGGAGCCGGGCGCTGCACCGTCCAGCCTGCTGGCGGTGCGCCCCGCAGTCGCTCGACCGCGGCGTCGCGGGCCGGGGGTTCGCATCGCACCGAGATCCCCTCGGTGCGGTGTACCCCGTGGGTGACGGCGAGTTCGTCGAGCCGGTCGGGCAGGCCCCGTCCCGTGGCCCGTAGGCCCGCCGCGAGGTCGCAGGCCAGCACAGCGGCGGCGATCCCGTCCTTGTCGCGCACCGTGTCGGGGTCGACGCAGTAGCCCAGCGCCTCCTCGTAGCCGAACACCAGCCCGGGCCCGCTACGGACGATCCACTTGAACCCGGTGAGCGTCTCGGCGTAGCGGGCGCCGTGCGCCGCGGCGACGGTCCGCAGCATCGAGGAGGAGACGACGGTCGTCGCGACGAGCGGGTCGACGTATCCGCCCGACCGCAGCAGGTGGTCGCCCAGCAGCACCCCGGTCTCGTCGCCGGTGAGCAGCCGCCAGCCGCCGGGCGACGGGACGGCCAGCGCGCACCGGTCGGCGTCCGGGTCGAGCGCGATAGCGAGGTCGGCGCCCACCTCGGCGGCCAGCTCGAGCAACGCGTCGGTGGCACCGGGCTCCTCGGGGTTGGGAAAGGAGACCGTAGGGAAGTCGGGGTCGGGTGCGGCCTGCGACGCGACGACGTGCACGTCGGTGAACCCGGCGCGGTGCAGCGCGTGCACCGCTATCGCGCCGCCGACACCGTGCATCGGCGTCAGCGCCACCCGCAGTGCGCGGGCGTTGCCACGCGGGAGCCGTCCGACGCGGTCCAGATAGGCCTGCGTGAGGTCCGCGGTCGTGCCCGCCCCGGTGCCGGCGGGGATCGCGACGGCCGCCGGGGCCGCGGCGATCGCCGCCTCGATCTCGGCGTCCGCCGGCGGCGCGAGCTGCGCCCCGTCGGCGAGGTAGACCTTGTAGCCGTTGTCCGTGGCCGGGTTGTGCGACGCGGTGATCTGCACACCCGCGACCGCGTCGAGCTCGCGGACGGCAAAGGCCAGCACCGGAGTCGGCAGCGGCCCCGGCAGCGTGCGTACCGGGAACCCCGCGCCGGCGAGCACCTCGGCCGTCGCCGTCGCGAACGCCTCCGAGCCGTGCCGGGCGTCGCGCCCGATTACTACCGTGCCGCGCGCACCCCCGCGGGCGAGCCAGGCGCCCAGCCCGGCGGTCGCGCGACGGACCACGGCGACGTTCATGCCCGCCGGGCCGGCACGGACCGGCCCGCGCAACCCGGCGGTGCCGAAGCGCAGCATCCCCGACATCCGGTCGGTGAGCTCCTCGCTCGCGCCCTCGGTGCCGACCATCGCCGCCGCCAGCACCTGCTGCAGCTCCACGCGCGTGACCGGGTCCGGGTCGTCGGCGATCCAGCGTGTCGCCGCGTCGCGTAGGCCCGGCGGCAGCCTCACGAGCGGGCGATGAGGTCGCGCAGCAGCTCGCCCATCCGCCCCGCCGACGCCAGACCCGCGGCGAGGACCTCGTAGTGGTCGAGCGGCTCACCGGTCATCCCGGCGGCGAGGTTCGTGACGAGCGAGAGCCCGAACACCTCGATGCCCTCGGCGCGCGCCGCGATCGCCTCCAGCACCGTCGACATCCCGACGAGGTCGGCGCCCAGCCCACGGAGCATGCGGATCTCCGCGGGGGTCTCGAAGTGCGGGCCGGGCAGTCCCGCGTAGACGCCCTCGGCGAGCGCGGGGTCGATCTCCCGGGCCAGCGCGCGCAGTCGGGGAGAGTAGAGGTCGGTCAGATCGGTGAAACGGGGCCCGTGCAGCGGTGACATCGCGGTCAGGTTGAGCTGGTCGGAGATCAACACCGGCTCGCCGATCCGCATGCCCTCCCGGATGCCGCCGGCGGCGTTGGTGAGCACCACGGTCTTGCAGCCCGCCGCCGCGGCGGTGCGCACCCCATGCGCCACCGGCCCGATGCCGTGGCCCTCGTACAGGTGGGTGCGGCCGAGCAGGACCAGCACGCGCCGCCCGCTCACCGGGACCGAGCGGATCGTGCCGCCGTGCCCGGCCACGGTCGGGGCGCGGAAGCCGGGCAGGTCGGCCATCGCCATCTCGTGCGCTGGTGTCCCGATCAAGTCGGCGGCCGGGCGCCAGCCTGAGCCGAGCACCACGGCCACGTCGTGCGTGTCGACACCGGTGGCCTCGGTGATCGCAGCGGCGGCTGCGGGGGCGTCGGCGCTCATGCGGGGGAGCCTACGTCGGTCCGGTCACCGCCCGGCGTCAGGCGTTAGTGGTCGTGAAACCGTCGGCGAGCACGTCGAACAGCTGCTCCGAGGCTGCCCCGGCGGGGCTCCGACGCACGGTCAACGTGACCGTCCACACCCCCGCATCCGCGGGCAGGACCCGCCGCCACGAGACGCGCTCCCCGGCCGCGTAGCTCAGCTGGACGGCGCTGCCCGGGATATCGGTCACGATGGTGCTCGCGGTTCGCGCCACCGTGAGCTCCTCGCTGCCCTCGGGACTCGCGAAACTGACCGACGGCTCGCCGGTGACCGGGTCGTTGCGGTACTCCGTCCAGTTCTGCGGCACCGGGACGGTGAAACCCACGGAGTCGCTGTGGGTGGTCACCGGGACGCCGGCGGTCGTCACGTTCAGCGTCGTGAGCGGCGACTGCCCGCCGAGGACGCGCGTTGCGGTCCAGGCCCCCGCCGCGCCAGCCAGCACGGCGACGGCGCCTGCGACCACCAGCCCGACCGAGGCTCAACCCGACGCGGGGCCGCGTTGACGGGACGACCTGCTCGGCCACGCGGGAGCAGGTGCCGGGCCCGGTCGGGAGCGGGCTGGCAGCGGGCCCGGGACGTGGCCAGCGGTGTCGATGTCCCGGGCGTCCGCGAGCCGGTCGGCGCGGGCACCGCCGCGGACCGGGCGCGCCCGGTCCACCCGGTCGGTGGTGGCACCGGGAGCGCGGCACCGCGTTGTCGGCGCGTTCGGCAAGCAAGCCGGGGTAACGCGGGTCGTCGGGGTCGGCGACGATCGGGCGCAGCCGCCGCCGAACCTCCTCCAGCGACATCCGCGCGTCCGGTCCTTCACCATCAGCGCGGCGATCACCTCGACGACCGGCCCGGAGCCGCGTGGCCGTGGGACTTCGCCGTACACCACCTCGGTGATCGTGGCCACGAACCCCACAGGTCGGCCGCGGGTGTCACGGGTCGACCCGCTGCCACCTCCGGTGCGATGTAGGCGGGGGAACCCAGGACGAGCCCGGTGCTGGTCAGCGGCGTGTCGCTGGCGTTGCGGGCGATTCCGAAGTCGGTGAGCTTGACCCGGCCGTCGTCGGCCACGAGCACGTTGCTCGGCTTGACGTCCCGGTGGGTGATCTCCAGGCTGGCGAGCGCTCGTGCCTCCCGCAGAATCCGTTCCCGGGCCTCGCGGGCCTCCCGGTCTCCGACGCCGGGAGGCACCGTCAGCTCCTTGATCGCGACCCGGCCTGCAGCACCTCGTCGTAGCCGGACCACACGATCCCCATCGCACCGCTGCCGAGCCGCTGGGACAGCCGGTAGCGGTTACCGATCAATCGCTTCTGATCGTCCACCGGGACCCACTGTTCGGCACCGCCCGCGGGCCCGCCCGCAGCAGATCTACGACCCCTCGGCGAGCACCTCACGACGAGTGTCGGTTCCGGTTGGTGCATTGCCGTCCGGATGCGCACCATTGTCACATGCACGACAGAGCAGCGCCGATGCGCGCTCCGCTGACGCTCCGCGCAGCGAGGAATTGTCCGGTCACCGTCGCAGTCGGTGGTACCAGGTGACCCTGTTGGAGGCGCCTACCGACCTCGCGCCGTCTCCCGATCTTGCGGTGGCCGACCTCGGCGTAGGCAGCGGCCCCGCCTGGCTGGACTCCTGGCTCGCGGCGCACCGCACCGACGTGGTGGCCTGGCGTCGCTGTCTGCATGCGGTACCGGAGCTCGGACGCCTTGAGCACCGCAGCACCGAGCTGGTAGCGCGTCAGCTGACGGCGGCTGGGCTCGAGCCCCGCGTGCTCCCCGGCGGCACCGGTCTGATCTGCGACGTCGGCCACGGTGACCGCTGCGTCGCGCTGCGTGCCGACCTCGACGCGCTCCCCTTGCAGGAGGAGACCGGACTGCCGTTCTCCTCCACCGTCGACGGCGCCATGCATGCGTGCGGGCATGACGCGCATACCGCGATGCTGCTGGGAGCCGGGCTTGCGCTCGCCTCGGCGCCCGCGCTGCCCGGTCGCGTTCGGTTGGTCTTCCAACCGGCCGAGGAGGTGCAGCCCGGCGGGGCCATCGACATGGTTGCTGCCGGCGTGATGGAGGGTGTGCAGCGCATCTTCGCGCTGCACTGTGACCCGCGGCTCGAGGTCGGCAAGCTCGGCACCCGCGTGGGCGCGATCACCTCGGCGTGCGACGTGCTGGAGATCCGGTTCACCTCGCCGGGTGGGCACACCGCGCGTCCCCATCTGACGGCCGACCTGGTCGAAGCCGTCGGCCTGCTGATCACTCAACTGCCCCTACTGCTCACCCGGCAGGTGGACCCGCGTTCGGGCACCGTCCTGGTTTGGGGCGCGGTGCAGGCGGGCGAGGCGGCCAACGCCATCCCGCAGCACGGCATCCTGCGCGGCACCCTGCGCACCTCCGAGCACGCCACCTGGGCTGAGCTGGAGGACAAGGTCCGCACGCTGGTGGCTGCCGTGCTCGCACCGCTCGGCGTCGGCTACACCCTGGAGCACCTCCGCGGTGTCCCGCCGGTGGTCAACGAAGAGGTCAGCGCTGGCATGCTCGCTGGCACCACCGCCTCGATCCTCGGCCCCGACGCCGCCACCGGCACCGAGCAGTCCAGCGGTGGTGAGGACTTCGCCTGGTATCTGGAGCACGTGCCGGGGGCGATGGCGCGTTTGGGCGTATGGTCTGGCCACGGTCCGATGCTCGACATCCACCAGCCCACGTTCGACCTGGACGAGCGTGCCCTGCCCGTCGGTGTCCGAGTCCTGACCAACGTCGCGCTCACCGCCCTCAACCCCTGACCGCGAGTCCCGCGTCCGAGCACGGCGAGTCCCGCGTTCGGACACGGCGAGTCCCACACGTCGGCGCACGGAGTCGCCCACATCAGGTTCGAGCTATCCACAGCTCTGTGAGAGACCCGCGGAGGTCGGTGCGAGCAGCGCATCGTCAGGGGCATGGCTCTCCCGGTTCCCGGCCTGCACGGTGCCCACCTCCGCTCCGATCTCGTAGCGGTGCTCGGCCGGAGGTGGTTGTCCAACGCCCTCGCTCACCGTGAGGTCCGAGTGTTGTGGCGGGGAGTGGTCGTCGAGTCCGGCCGACTGCTCGATCCCTGGACGCGAGCCGCGGCCGCGCTCCTGTCGGCAGGGTCCGAAAGCCGTCCTCACCGGGGTCACGGCTGCGGGCTTGCACGGGTGCCGGCGGTTGACACTCCCGCGACACACATTCTGCTGCCGTACGGGTACAAGGTCCGCAGCCGCTCGGGTCTGGTGGTCCACCATGGAGGGTTCTTCGCCGAAGACGTCATCGAGCTCGCCGGGCTCCGCATGCTGCCGCTTGACCGTGTGGCCGCGGACATCCTCTGCACCTGTGCGCCACGGGATGCGCTCGCCCTCGTCAATGAGGTGCTAAGACACGCCGGCGACGACCACGAGGTGGTCCGCAAGCAGATCGCCGAGCGGCTGCGGCGGCGACAGGATCCCCGCGGCACCGTACGCGGAGCAGGCTTGCTCGCCCTCGCGTCGGCGCGGGCCGAGTCGCCGGTCGAAAGCTGGTTACGACTGATGATCATTGAGCAGGAGTTTCCCCTTCCGGAGGTGAACTGGCCGATCTTTTCCCCGGACGGTCGGGAGATCTACCGGCTCGACCTCTCGTGGCCCGGGCTGCGCATCGCGTTGGAGTACGACGGTTATGGCGCCCATGCTGGTCGTGAGGCACAGGACGACGCCCGCGCGGAAGATCTTCGGAGACGTGGATGGATCGTCGTGCGAGCCAGGAGCGAGGATCTCCGCGATCTCAGTCGGGTGGTGGCAGAGCTGCGGGCGGCGTTCATCCAGCGTGGCTACACGTGGTGAGTACAGGGCGCCGTCGAGTGCTCGACCGTAGCTTCAGCCGTGCTCGCGACGCGGACTCACCATGCTGAGATGGGAGACTCGCCGTGTCGGAACGAGGACTCGCCGTGTCAGAGAGGGGGACTCGCGGGCGAGTTAGAAGGACTTGCGGCTGGGGCGGCTGCGCAGCGCCGCGACGTAGTCGTCCGGTGCGCCCGCCTGCTCGGCGGCGTCGGCGAGCACGCCAAGGTAGCGGGCGGACGGCTCGCCGCCTTCGTAGTCGTTGAGCACGTAGATCCACGCCAGGACGTCGCCCTCGAGCGTGTGCACCCGCAGACGAAGCTTCTTGTGCAGCCCGAGCTCGCCACCCTCCCAGCGGTCCAGCTGTGCGGCGTCGTGGTCGGGTACGTCGTAGAGCACGACGAACACCTGCGCGCCGGGACTCTCGACGACGGTGGAGAGCGCGCCCTCCCAGGCGTAGTCCTCGCCGCCGAAGGTCAGGCGCCAGCCCATGAGCCACCCGGTACCCGCCATCGGCGAGTGTGGGGCGCGCTCCTTCATCTGCGCGGGATCCATGTTTGACCCGTAGGCGGCGTACAGCGGCACCACCACAGAGTAGTGCGGCCTCGTGTGCGTACTGCGATCGGGGAACCAGACATTCGATGGAGGCATCCGTCGGTGATGCGTATCGTGAACATGGCCTGGGTGCCGGGCGGGCGGCGCGTGCCTGCTCGACAGGGCTGCGTGCGGTCCGCGGCCTGGTCTCCTTTCACATGCAATCTCAGCCGTCGGGCGGGTCGGTGTCGCCGAGTTCCTCGGCGTCGGCGCCGTGGTCGGCGAGCGCCTCGCGGACGACGCGGTAGGCCACGCTGGCGCCGTAGCCCTTGCGGGCGAGCATCCCGGCGAGGCGACGGCCCGCGACGGCCCGCTCCTGCACCGTGCCGATGGCCATCCCGCGGAGCTTGCGGTCGACGAGCTGGTGGGCGCGTCGCACCTCGGCGTCGGTGTCGATCTCGGCTAGGGCCTCCCCAGCGACGTCGTCGGCCACACCCTTGCGTCGCAGCTCGACCGCGAGTGCGTGTCGCCCGAGCCCGCGAACGGTGTGTCGGGTGCGCACCCACTGCCCTGCGAGCGCGGCGTCGTCGATGAGGCCGACCTCGCTGAACCGTTCCAGCACGGCGTTCGCCGACTCGTCGGGGACCCCCTTGCGCCGCAGCGCCTGCGCGAGATCCTGCCGGGTGCGGGCACGATCGGTGAGCAGCCGCAGGCAGATGCTGCGCGCCACGGTCTCCGGATCGGCGTCCGGGCCGAGTTCGGCTTCAGCTGCACCGGTGCCGGATGTCCCGACTCCTGTCTTTCGGAGGTCAGCTGTCCCGGAGGCCGGACGGGCTGCGTCGGCGTCTCGACTACTCTCTGCGGCGCGGCTTCCTGCAGCGCGGCTGCGGCGGTCGTTCCGGCTACGGCGAATGTCACGGTCCACGCCGGGCTCGCCCGTCGTGTGGTCGCGCGTCCCGGTGCTCTGATGCGCTGATGCTGGGCCACCGAGGTCGGCGACCGGGGCATCGCCGCGGGCATCAGCGACGTGCTCGGCGTCGAACAGGGCGATGGGTGCCACCCCAGCGCTCTCCCCGAGTTCGGCGTTCTCCCCGAGGGCCGCGAGGTCTGCCGCCGGTGACGCAGTACCTGCTGATGCGGCGCCGTCGAGTCGCGCGATCGCGGTGTCGGGGCGGCCACCCGCGCCGACCCGACCGAACCCCGCGACCCGGACCTGGCCGCTGTCCGGAGTTGCATCGTCTCTGTCCACCGGCATGGTCAGAATTCGGTCGGGGCCGCTTGCGGCTCGGCCTCGGCCTCGGCGTCGAGCCGGGGACCGATGCCGAGCTTCTCTTTGATCTTCTTCTCGATCTCGGTGGCGATGTCGGGGTTCTCGCGGAGGAACTTACGGGCGTTCTCCTTGCCCTGCCCGAGCTGGTCGCCCTCATAGGTGTACCACGCACCGGACTTGCGGACGATGTTCTGCTCGACACCCACGTCAACGAGCGATCCTTCGCGGCTGATACCCATTCCATACAGAATATCGAACTCGGCCTGCTTGAAGGGCGGAGCTATCTTGTTCTTCACGACCTTCACTCGGGTTCGGTTTCCGACCATGTCGGCGCCATCTTTGAGCGTCTCGATCCGGCGCACGTCGAGCCGTATCGACGAGTAGAACTTCAGCGCCCGCCCACCGGTGGTGGTCTCCGGTGAGTTGTGCACGATGACGCCGTCCGCTAGATAGTTGTGCGAACCTTCGACTTCGATGTCGAAACGATCCATCTTCTGGTAGTGGTCTTCGACTGTGACGTCGAGCACCCGAGCCGGAACGGGTTGCAGGGTGGGCTCGACGAACTCGGGTTCCACGGTGAAGCGTCCGCGACAACGCTCCAGCAGCTTGTGCTCCATGCACGGGTGTACGTAGGGCGCGATCAGCTCGTGCAGCGTGGCCGTCTCGTCCTCGGTGAAGGACAGCACCGGCATCCGCCGCGCCCCCTGCAGGGCGAACGTCGGGTACAGGTCGAACGTGTCGGCCAGGTGCTGGATCAGACGTTCCCGGGAGCCCGGACTCATGGTCTGCACGCGGATCTCCGACCGCCCGCCGCTCTCCGGAGTGTGCTCGGGCGTGTTCGTGGCCCGAGCAGGGAAGGAGCCCTCGTCGCAGTACCAGATGGCCAACGCCAGTGGTGTGAGTGCCTTCAGGTAGTCCCACGACAGGTGCTTGTGGTCGTCGCCGAGGTAGACCGCGTCGCACAGCTCAGCCAGCTCGGGCAGCGGGGTGAGGTCGACGAAGCCGGCACCCGCGGCGTCGCCCGTGCGATATTGCCCGATGTTGCCCAGGAGCGAGGCTTTCCAGTCCAGGTAGCTCAGCTGTTGCGCACCGTGCCCCATTCGGAACCGGGTACTCGTGTCGTCGACGTGCTCCGACCTGGACAACGAGGCGGCACCCATCAGCGCGCCGAGGACGACCTCCCACTGCAGGGAGCTGAGCCTGTGCGGCTGCGCCAACATGACGCGGTCGCCCACACGGATGTCCTCGGCTTCATGCCAGCCACCGGGTGTTCTGATGAGGTGGTTGCGGGTCATGGCGAAGCCTGCGGGACCTCGTCCGGCACCGTAGCCCGAGCGTTCGATCGTGAACCTGAGGAACTCCTCGGCCGGGCCGTTGTTGAACCAGTTGACGACTCGTTTCGGAACAATTCTGTCGAGTTCGATGTCGTAGGAGAGGACGTCCACCGGCAGCTTCTGGTTGACGATCTCGCCCAGCATCTCCTGAGTGCCGTCCGCCAGCGTGACCTGCGTATCATAAGATCCACAGCCGAACATCACGCCTATCTTCTCCCGCAACTGGTTGATGAAGATCGCGGTGGTGCCGGAGTTGTTCAACGCGCCGGTGATCTTACGTAGCGCCTGGCTCATCAGCCGGGCCTGCAGGCCAACGTGGCTGTCACCCATCTCGCCCTCGATCTCCGCGCGCGGTACGAGCGCGGCCACCGAGTCGATGACGATGATGTCGAGCGCGCCGGAGCGGATCAGCATGTCGGCGATCTCGAGGGCCTGCTCACCGGTGTCGGGCTGAGAGACCAGCAGCGCGTCGGTGTCGACGCCGAGGGCCTTGGCGTAATCGGGGTCGAGTGCATGCTCGGCGTCGATGAACGCGGCGATGCCGCCAGTGGCCTGGGCGCTGGCCACGGCGTGCAGGGCGACAGTCGTATTGTGCGACAGGACGCCATTGGCGATGAAGCTGTGCGTATCCGGCACCATCACGTCAAATGTCGGCTGGATCCCGGCGTCGCTGACCGCTATCACCGACTCGTAGGTGTAGGGGGCACCCTGCACGCTGGCGCAGTCGGCTCGTGCCGCAACCTCATCGTGTCGATGTTCGGACCGGAAACCCACCTGATCCAGGAAGCACGGGACGGTGGCGGAGTTGACCGTCACCGTCCAACCGGCCCTGTCGGGCGTCGACGCTATCGACGCCGGGACACCCAGCCCGTACAGGAGGAGCTGCACCTCACGTGCCAACTGCTCGGAAGCCGTCGCCCACCCGATCGTCGAGGACGTCTCGCTCCGGCCGTCACCTTCGAAGAGCGCCGACAAGAACGCCCGTTGGGCCTTGTGTCCGGCGGCCCGCACGCACGCGGGCACCGTCTTGCCCGCCGCCGTCACGTAGTCCAGCCCGTAGCGCGTGTACGCGAGGTCGCGCACCCGCTCGCCCGGCACGTGGTACTCCGTGCCGTGGTGGCACCGAACCTCCGCGTCGAGGACACTGCGGGCGATGGCGGTGAACTCCGCTCCGATGTCGGGATCGGAGCTGGTGAAGGTCACGCGGGAGCGGTCGTCCAGGCTGCCTTTCGCGACGAGGTAGCCGAGCAGGACGGCCTCGTCCTCGCTGACGACGTCTGCTGCGGACGCCTCGACCGCGCCGAACGCAGCGGACACCAGGGTGTCACCGACCTGGATGTCAGCGGCCTTCCGCCAGACGGCGAACCCCTGTTCATCCATGACGCGGAGCGGGTGGTTGTGGGTCACCGTCACCGTGCGTCCCGAGTGGGCGGTGATGCGGAGCGTCGGCTGGCGGTTGTTGTGGGTGAGGGCAGCCAGCGGTTCCAGCTCGCCCAGCTCGTTGACCATCCGAATCCCGTGCGCCCGGACGTCGGTCGTACGGGACGTGCAGGAGACGGGCTGCCCGCAGCGGGCGAACAGCTCGGCGACGGTCTCCAGACCGTGGTCGGTCCACACGTAGGTGTCCGCGGTCAGGCACTTACCGCTCGACTCGGGTCCGTAGATCTCCACGACCCGGCCACGCGGGAGGCCGCCCACGCCGAGCGCGACGTCGAGGGCGATGGACCCGGTGGGGATCACCCCGATGGGCGGGCGGGTGTCGTCGCCGAGACGCATCACCGAGCCCTTGCCGTGGTTCTTCTCAATCTGGGCGAGGGCGAGCTGCAGTGCCTTCTCGCGGTCGGGTGCGGTCATCGCCGGTCTCCACCTCAGTGCTCGGACGGTCTGGATCTGGTGTCGACGGTAAGGGGGACCACCGACAATCTGCGGGCGACCATCGACGCTGTGGACAGCCGGACCGCGATGTGGACAACAGCCTAGCGAACAGGTGTTCGATACTCCCAGCCGACACGCCGGGCGGTGAGAATCCGCGTCATGACGGCGACGGGTGGCGACATGGGGCTGGTCAGCGTCGTGCGGGCGGTATCTCGTAGGCCTCGCACACCGCGTTCCACACCTCGCGCGGGTCGATCCCGTGCTCCAGCGCCTGTTCCACCGTCCGCCCGCCGAGCCGGGCGAGCACGTGGTCGCGCGCCACCGAAGCGGCGCGGGCGGCGCCGAACTCGTCTGCCATCAGCTCCCGGAAGTAGGTCAGTCGCACCCCACCACGGTAGGGCGCAGCGGATGTGCGCAGTCGGTCAGCCCGGCCGCCCTCCGGCGAGGCCACTCGTTTACTCCGCCGGATGGCCATCCTGCCCGGTAGTGGTGTCATAGTGGTTCGGGAGCGGGGAGGACGGCGTCGACGTCGGGATGGCGCACGAGCGGGGAAGCGACGATGACGACGGCCGAGGGCCGCAGCCGGTGACGGTCGCGCTGTCGGCTGGGTTGTCGACGTCGCGCGGCGGGCGGCTCCTCGGAGTGGACGCCGCGCGGGCTGTGGCGCTGGTGGGCATGTTCGCCGCGCACGTCCTTCCGCTCCGAGACGGCGGCACGGAGACGTTGACCGGGCTGCTGGCCGACGGTCGGTCGTCGGCGCTGTTCGCGGTGCTCGCCGGGGTCGGGGTGGCGCTGTTCACCGGCGGCCCGCACCGCCCGCCGGACGCGCGGTCACATCTCGCTGCTGCGTCCGCGCTGCTCGTGCGGGGTGTGCTGGTGGCGCTGCTCGGGTTGTGGCTGGTCGGCCTCGACCCGCCGGTGGCGGTGATCCTTGCCTACTACGGGCTGCTGTTCGCGGTGGCGGCGCCGGTGCTGCGGCTACCGGCCGCAGCGCTGGCCGTCGGGGCCGTGTTGGCCTGCGGGATGACGCCGGTGGCGAGTCACCTGTTGCGGGCCGAAGGACCGGACGGGCCGGGGGAGCAGCCGGGGCTCGCCGCGCTCGCCGAGCCGGGCGAGCTGCTGGGCACGCTCGCGCTCACCGGCTATTACCCGGTGCTGCCGTGGACGACCTACCTGCTGGCCGGGATGGCCGTGGGCAGGCTCGATCTGCGGCGGGTGCGGGTAGCGGTGGGCCTGCTGGCCGGCGGTGCGGTGCTCGCCGTTCTCGCGACCGCCGCGTCCGCGATGCTGCTCGGGCCCGGCGGTGGGGCGGCGGTGATCGGCTCGGCCGCGTTGCAACGCCGCCGCTTCGGCACCACGCCCACCGATACCTGGTGGTGGCTGGCCGTCGACACCCCGCACTCCAGCGCGCCGCTGGACCTCGCCCACACCACCGGCACCGCGCTGGCCGTGCTCGGAGCAATGCTGCTGCTGGCGCGGTGGGCCCGGCCGCTGGTATGGGCGCCGGCGGCGGTGGGTGCGGTGCCGCTGACGCTCTACACGCTGCACGTGATCGCGGTGACCGTCTACCCGGGGAGTGGACCCGACGACGGTGCGGTGTGGCTCGCGAACGTGCTCGCCGCGACGGTGATCGGGTCGGTGCTGGGCCTGACCGGGCGGCGGGGACCGTTGGAGCTCGTCGCGTCGGCAGCCAGCCGAGCCGCGCGCCGCGCCGTCACCAGTTGCACGAGACAGTGGGCGTCCGCCAGTAGGATCGACGGTACCCACAACGGTCAGGAGCGACATGGGCGCTGATGGATGCGAGCTGGACATCCTGGGGATCGGCAACCCGTCGTCGACGTGCTCTCTCGCACGCGGATGAGGACGTCATCCGCGGTCACGGCCTGCCCAAGGGTGGCAGGACACTGATCGACGCCGAACGCGCCGAGCCCCCTTCGGCGGTGAGCCGAAGACTGTTGACTCGCTGAGCCACCTGAACAAGGTCAGTAGGTCTGCCAGCACGGGCTGCTCATAGGCTCGTACCCGGTGGGAGCCCGGCCATCGAGGCGCGCGAGGAGACGCAGGTGCGCTGGCGCTTCGGGCCCGTTCACATGCTCGACGGTCAGCGTGACCGATCCCGCGCTCTGGAGCGCATGCAGGTGCTCCAGCAGGAGGTCGGGCAGGTAGCCGAGCTGCTCGCCGCCTCGGGTGCACACCAGGACGGCATCGGGATTGATCCGATTCGTTGGATCCGCTCGAAGCTCCAGCTCCTCGCCGGGATCGAGTGTGGGCAGCCGCCCGCCGGTGACGTGCCGGATGCCGTGGACGAGGAGACGGCAGGTCGTCGAGCCGTCCGACTGTACTGCGGGAATTGGGAACACCTGCACGGTGTCGCCGGTGCGACGGCCCTCCGACCTGGCCAGCTGTTCCCACGGTGTCGCGTTCTCGTCGAGATGTAGCTGGTGCAGGAACTGACTGAAGTCCGGCCGACGCGGGCTCATGATCCGCTGAGAGAACAACGGGAAGAGATGTTTCGAGGTGTACGTCTGCTGCCATTCTGGGAAGCTGAGAAACGGCAGGAAGCCTTCCACCTCGGGACCCCGACGCAAGTAGCGGAAACGATAACCGAGGTCGAGGCCGTGCTCGAGGAGCCCGACGGGTGCGATGAGCCGGTTCTTCGGGTGCTGCCACGCGACGATCAGGCTGCCGGGTGAGCGACCTGCGTCCCACGTCGTCGGCGCCCGGTCGGTCGCGTTTCGTACCGGGCCTACAGCGGCTTCGTCAATGCTCATGAAGCAGCCTCCTCCGGTTGATGCCGAGCACGTCAAGGATGAAGTTAGCCGTCGGATCCGACAGTCTCGGGACCTTGGCGACGACGTTCTCGACCTCGGTACGGCCCAGGGTACGGAGCCGCTCCATCCAGTGCCGATGCGCACGCTGTCCGGCAAGGTCGAGCGCGTGGTGTGCGGTGGCGACGAGGGTCGGGATCGCGCGTTTTGGCTGGTCCGGATCGTGTTCGAAGCGATGTGCGACTCCACCCTCGGCCCAGCCCTCCACACCGCTGGAGGCTCGGAGCGCCTTGCGGTGGTTGTCGAGCAGGTTGAACCCGAGGCTGCTGGCGTGGTCGTACGAGGCTGCCAGTCGCAGGCCACCTGGCACCGACGCCTGGTGGATCGCCGCCCAGTTCTGGTCGTGGCGATCCTGGTTGGCAACCCAGGCGTCGAGGACGAGGTAGCCGGCGAACATCTCGGCAGCCGTGAGCGTGCCGAGCCCTGGTGGCGATTCACAATCGTCGAGTGCTTGGAAGATCCTCCAGGGCGTGTGGCCGGGACGTCCAGGTGGTCGGAGCTGACCCTCCTGGTAGCCGTCGACCACCCGACCGAGGAGCTCGGAGCCGAGCACGAGGCTCCAACCGTTCGGCGTGACGTTCCGGGAGATCGACCCGAACTCACCATTTCGCTCCGCCAGCTCGACCTCGGCACACGGCACTCCGAGGAGGCAGTCCAGCTCGCTCACGATCTTCTCAGCCCAGTCTTCTCCCTGCCGGTGCCCGTTGCTGGCGATGACGACCGGCTTGAACAGCCAGTCGCGCTCACGTGATCCAGCCGGTGCTTCGGGCTCGCGTACCCACAGTTTCGCGTCGCGGCCGATCGGCTCCGGGTTCACCACCTCCCAGGCGCTGACGTCACGGATCTCGAACTCAGCCATCACCCGGCGCACGGTAACCGGAGACACTGATATTTGTGCTTGAGTTGCGTGTCCGGTCGGTGGTCCCCGGCGGCCGCAGCCGACTTCATAAGATCGTGGCTGGGCATCGCAGCGGCAACCCCTCTGCGAGGATCTCGCAGAGGGGTTGCCGAGCCATGGTCCGCGTGTCAGCTGGAGAGGTTCCGCTGGGTGACCGAGGTGACGTGCAGGTGGGTGGGTGGTCGCCAGGTGCCGGTCGGGTAGAAGTCGATCTCTTCGGGGATGGCTGTGGCGGTGGCGTGGGTGGAGAGGTTGCCGTAGCGGCGTAGCTCCTCGCGGTTCCACCATGCGGCGTAGCGGCATGCGTCGTGTCCGTCGGCGAACAGTGCGGCGATCTCGCAACCGTCGTGGTCGTCGCCGGTCGTGACCACCCATGCGGGTAGGGGATTCGTACCGTCCTGTGGGACCGGTTCCCGGTGGCAGCTCTCAGTCACTGGGTCCACCGGAACATGTTGTGTGGCGGCGGCATGGTGTAGAGGTACACCGACTGCTGGTTCCGCACGGCGTGGCGGTCGGATCGGCAACGCGTCAGCGCCGTCAGCCAGTGCCAGCGGGTCGTGCGGATCGGCCTCCGCAGTCGTGTCTCGTTCATCGCTCTGCCTGCTCGTCTGCGAGGCACACCACGGTCAGCGCTGCGGGTCGCACGCCGCGCTTGGCGATCCATCGCGCGTAGACGAACGCGCTGTGGCTGTTCTCCGCCTTCACGTAGTCGTGCTTCGGGTCCATGGAACAACGCCAGTCGTTGATCTCGATGTCATAGCCTGGCACTGGCCACGCATCACCTGCCGCGTCTTTGTGCACTCGCACGTAGACCGGCACACCGTCGTGGTAGCTCCCGGGTGGTGGGATGACCTGAACCGCGGCGATGCGATCCCAAGATCTCTGCTTATCTGGCACTACAGCCTCCCTGTACCGGCACACCAGACCGGTTGACTGGACCCGACACGCGCGGATCGCGTGCGGAAGTTGCCATTCAGTACACCGGATGTACGCAGCTGGTGACAGAAGAGAGCTGGGTAGACAAAGTTGGTGTTTCGCGATCTTCCGAGAAGGTTGGATGCGTCGACCGGGTCGTCTAACTGTCCAGGTGACGCGCCACTGCGGCAGCGGACATGCTGGAGCGCATGAGCCCGCACGGACTACTACCATGACCCGAGCGCACCGCCTGCGAACAGCCTTATCCCGTCGACCACCGCCGCTGTCCGCGACGGCCATGGTCGGCTGCTGCTCATCCACAAGGTCGACAACGGCTTCTGGGCCCTGCCCGGGGGTGGCATGGAGCTCGGCGAGTCGATCGCCGACGCCGCGGTCCGGGAGGTCGGGGAGGAGACCGGGCTGATCGTCGAGCTGATCGGCCTTGTCGGGATCTACACCGACCCCGGGCATGTCATGGCCTACGACGACGGTGAGGTTCGCCAGGAGTTTCCACGCCCGTGTGGTCGGTGGTGAGACTCGTGAGGACGGTGTGGAGACGAAGGAAGTCCGGTGGGTCGAGCCCACCGCCGTCGCGGACCTCAGCATCCACCCGTCCATGCGCCGACGCATCGACGACGCTCTCGCCGGAGGCCGGTCCCTCAGATCGTGTAGGTGTCCGGCATCCGCCATGTCCGTTAGTCCAGCGACTCGCTCTGGGGGTCTGTGGTCATGTCCGCTGTCTACAGCGCGTCGGCCACCGCGTTGTCCTCGCGCGGCACACGTCCAGCTCGGACAGCAGACCGCGTTCCTGCGCTTCGCAGGCGGCGGCCGAGTGGTGGGCGACGGGCGCGCACAGCCGCTTCAGGTAGGCCTGCGCGGTGAGGTAGCGCGCTCCGCCGACTGGTGTGTCCGGTTTCTCGGGTCGTGGGGCGTAGCCGAGGTCGTGCCGCACGCCGCGACGACCAGCAGATGCCGTTCGTCGTCCGACACCACCGTGGGGATCAGCTCCTCCACCTCGCATATCTTCCCGGGTCCTCGCACACGTCAGAACCTGTGCGAGGACCCGGGAACCTGTGCGAGGTGATGTCAGGCGCCGCTTGCTTGATCATGTTGGTTGTGGTGCGGTCGGGTCTGGCTGAGGCCGGGTGATGTGGACCACTACGGTGGCGGTCGGTGATTACTGGGTGTCGAAGGGTGGGCCGGTGAGCAGTCGGGTGTGTTGTCGGCGGTGTGGTGGGGTACTGCGTCTGGGTCACGGCGGTGAGGTGTGTGACCTGTGTGCTCGGCAGCAGACGGTGGCGGAGCTGTTGCCGGAGGGGTTCTTCACCGCGGACAGGATGCGTGCGGCGTTGGCCGGTTACGACTTCGCTGCGGTGTTCCGGTCGGTGCGGCGGGCCACGGGGTTCAGTCAGGAGCGGTTGGGGGAGTTCATCGAGCTGTCGCAGTCGCGGGTCTCGCTGGTCGAGCTCAGCAAGCATCGGCTGCGGGACATCGCGATCGTCGCTCGGGTGGCGTCCCAGTTCGGGATCCCGCCCGAGCTGCTCGGGTTCGTCGCGGGTGCGGCTACCGTGGGGGCGGCTGGGTCGAGTGACAGTCAGGAGGTGGACTTGATGCTTCGGCGTGAGTTCTTCGCGGTGGTCACGGGGATCACGATGGGTCTCGACAGCGTGCCGCTGGATCTAGATCGTCTTGCCGGGTTGCTGCCGGCCAACGCCGCCACGGAGTTGCCGCGCCGGATCGGATCGGCGGACGTGGCGGCGATCGAGCAGTTGACTGCCGCGTTCCGGCAGGGGCAGTTCAGCCGTGGTGGCGGGTTGTACCGGGACGCCGTGGTGGCCCAGTTCCGATCCGTATTGGCCTTGCGAGATGTGGCGTGCGCGCCGCCGGTGCGAGCCCAGTTGTTGGTGGCGACCGCGGATCTGGGAGGGGTCGCGGGGTGGGCGAACTATGACTCCGAACTCCACGGCGAGGCCCGCCGGCTGTGGGTCGCCGCGCTGGAGGTGGCGCGGCAGTCGGAGCACCCCGCTGCCGTTGACCAGACCGCTCATCTGCTGTCGCAGATGACCCACCAGGCGCTGCACCTGCGGCAACCGGAGGACGGCCTGCGGCTGGTCCAGCTCGGTCACGGCACCGTGGCTGGCGGTGCCCACCCGGTCTCGGCCTACACCGCCAGCAACCTGGCCTACAAACAGGCCTGGTGCCACGCCATGCGGGGAGATGTCGCTGCCAGCGATCGCGCGCTGGGTCAGTCCATTGAGCTGGTCGCGGCTGCCGAACCGATCGCTGCCGAGCCGTGGACTGCCCATGTCAACCACGCCGAGCTGGTCGCTCAGCAGGGTCATACCCACTTCACTCTTGCTGCCGCGAACGGGAAACCACAGCACGCGGCTCGGGCGGTGCCGCTGTTGCAGGAGGCGGTGCGGGAGTTCGGACCGGCCTACGCGCGCTCCCGCGCGGTCAACCTGCCTGGTCTGTCTGGAGCGCACGCCATCGCGGGAGACCTGGAAGCTGCTGTACACGTGGGCACGCAGGCGGTCACCGAGATCACCGCTTTGTCCGCCCCACGCGCCCTGGAGCGCCTCCGCACCCTGGACACCGTCCTGCAGCCACACGACGCTGAGGCGTCGGTCGCCGACCTGCGCGAGCAGATCCGCGGTGCGCTGACCGCGGCGTGATCGTGATCAGCACGGCGTGATGGTCACCGCCGGTTCGCAGCACGACGCCGGCGCGCTGCCCGGCGATCGTGAGCTGCGGGAGGTCTGCGCCGCAGCCGGTCTCGACCATCGTGGCGCGCTTCTGCTGCACACCCGGTCCAACGCCGTGTACCACCTACCCCAGGAGGATCTGGTGCTGCGCCTGGCGAGCAGCACCCCCGCTCAGGTCCAACGCGCCCACACGGTGGTCCGCGTCTGCCGGTGGCTTGCCCGCCGTGACGCCCCCGTGGTGCCTCCCGCGGTCCTGCGCCAGCCGGTGCAGACCGCCGGTACTGTGGCCAGCGCGTGGCCCTACCTACCGCCGAGCCGACCGGCCACCGCCGCCGACCTGGGCGCCGCCGTGCAGCAGCTGCACGAACAGGCGGCGTCATCCCCGCCGCTGCCTGACTATCAGCCCCTGGTGCGGTTGCGTGAGGCCCTGACGCTGGACGCTACCCGTAATCCCCCAGCGATTTGTCCGCACGACCATGCCTGGCTGGCCGACCGTGTCGCCCAGCTCTGCCACGCCTATACCCAGCTCCGCCCATCGCTGACACCTGGGCTCGTTCACGGTGACGCCCACATCGGGAACCTGCTCTACGACCCGCAGGCCGACCGATGGGTGCTCATCGACTTCGACCACGTAGCCCGCGGTCCACGCGAGCTCGACCTGCTCTACGCCGCCGAGGATCACTTTCACGTCCCCGCGGTTGAGCGCGGTGACTTCACCCGCGGTTACGGATACGACCTGCTCACCTGGTCCGGCTGGAAGGTGCTACGCGATATAAGGGAGCTGCATGGCGTGGCCTCCTACATCCGCCGTGCCCCGACCAACCCCGATGCGGCGGACCAGCTTGCCCACCGCGTGCACTCGCTGCGCACCAGCGATCGCACCGTGCAGTGGAACGCCGTCTCGTGACCACACCGCTGCCCGGTGCCTGGGGAGTTATCGGGCGTCGCACCCGAGCGCGTCGCGGGCGGTGTCGGCGTCGTGGTCGGGGGCGGCGGCGGGCCACCACTGCCCGCCGGTGCAGCGGAACGGGTACCAGCGCCCGTCCGGTCCGCGCCGCAGCGTGACGTTCCCGGCGGCTGCGTCCGGGATGGCCGCCTTCTCTTCCGGGGTCGGTGCGAGTCCCTGCTGCAAGCGGTGGAGCACCGTCAGTCCGGTCTCGCCGCCCAGTTTCCAGGCCCGCGTCGCTGGTCCCAGCTCCGCGGCCCGGCCGGTCTCCACCCCGATCCGAGCCGCCACCTGCGGGTATGTCGCTGCCCAGCGGACGGCGTCGGTCCAGGGGTCGGAAGGGATGGCGTCGCCGCCGAGCAGGGCGCGGGCCCGAGCTGCGGCGTCGGCGACCAGCAGCGCGACGGCGTCGGGCGGGAGTCCCGGCGCGGCCGGCAGCGTCGGTGCCGTGCGGGTTGCCGGCGGTGGTCCGGGCGCGGGCAGGTCGGGGGTGGTGGCGGCGTAGGCCTGGGCCGCCGGGATCCGGCCGTCCTCAGGGGTCTGCGTGCGGTCGGGGTCGCGGGTCGGGGCGGCTTGAGGTCTGCGGTGGGGCGCGGCGAGCAGCTCGTCGGGCCCGCGCCCGCGTAGCAGCAGCAGGACGAGCGGGTCGTCGTCGAGCAGCCATGCTGCTTGGTAACACAGCGCTGCTGCGTGCAGGCACGGATCGCCCACCTCCGGGCAGTCGCAGTCGGTCTCCAGCTCGCCGATCGTGGGCAGCAACGGGACGTCGACGGCGTCGGCGGAGCGCACCAGCGACTGCGGCATCTCGCCGTCGAGCAGCGCGGCGAGATGGCCGGCCTCGGCGGTGACCTGGTCGAGGAACCGGTCCCACTCGGCGTCGGTCAGCTCCCGCAGGTGCACGATGGCGTCGTAGGTATCGTCCGGGTCGTCGACCACCGCCGCGATCCGGCCCGGTGAGACGCTGATCGGCCCGAGCCGGCCACTGCCGGCGAACCGCTGGCCGCGGCGCAGCAGCCCGGCGTCGCAGGCAGCGTCCTCCATCGCGGTGACGAACGCGCGGGCCCACCAGGAGTGGCCGCGTCGCCCCGGCCGTCGCGGGAACGCCGGGAACCCCCGCGCCGCCGTCACGCCGTCCCTCGCAGTTCGACGAGGGCGGCCAGCTCGGCGTCGGTGAGCTCGGTCAGTGCCGCCTCGCCGCCGGTGAGGACAGCGTCGGCGAGTGCACGTTTGGACTCCAGCAGCTCGGCGATGCGGTCCTCCAGCGTGCCCTCCGCGATCAGGCGGTGCACCTGGACCGGGCGGGTCTGCCCGATCCGGTACGCCCGGTCGGTGGCTTGGTCCTCGACCGCCGGGTTCCACCACCGGTCGTAATGCACCACATGATCGGCTCGGGTGAGGTTGAGCCCGGTGCCCGCCGCCCGCAGCGACAGCACGAACACCCGGACCGCGCCGCGCTGGAAGCGGTCCACCATCTCCTCCCGGGCCGGGACCGGGGTTCCGCCGTGCAGGAACGCCGTGGTGATCCCGTGGTCGCGCAGGTGCCGTTCCAGCAGCCGCCCCATCGTGACGTACTGGGTGAACACCAGTACGGCCCCGCCCTCGGCGAGGATCGTGGCCAGCAGCTCCTCGAGCAGCTCGAGCTTGCCGGAGCGCCCGGACAGCACCGGCTCGACCTCGCGGGCGTACTGGGCCGGATGGTTGCAGATCTGCTTGAGCGCGGTGAGCAGCGCGAGCACCAGCCCGCGCCGCGCCATGCCACCGGCGTCCGCGATCCGTTTCATCGTCTGGGCGACGACGGCCTCGTAGAGCCCGGCCTGCTCGCGGGACAGGCTCACGGGCCGGGCGGTCTCGGTCTTGCGCGGCAGCTCCGGTGCGATGCCGGGGTCGGACTTGCGCCGCCGCAGCAGGAACGGCGCGAGCAGCCGGGCGAACCGGTCGGCGACCTCGCGGTCCCCGGAGGCGATCGGCTCGGCCCAACGCGCCCGGAACGCGGACCGGGTGCCGAGCAGCCCGGGGGTGGTCCAGTCCAGGAACGACCACAGGTCTCCGAGGTCGTTCTCCACCGGTGTCCCGGTCAGGGCCACCCGGGCGGCGGAGCCGACGGTGCGCAGCGCCCGCGCCGTGCTCGAGCCCGCGTTCTTGACGTGCTGGGCCTCGTCGGCGACGACCAGCCCCCAGCGGCGCGCGGCGAGCCTGCCGGCGTCGCGGAGCATGGTGGAGTAGGTGGTGAGGACGACCCCGTCGGTCGTTCGCAGCAGCCGGTCGGTTCCGTGGAACCGGTGCACCGGCACGCCGGGTGCGAACCGGGCGATCTCCCGCTCCCAGTTGCCCAGCAGCGACGCCGGGCAGACCACCAGCGTGGGCCCGGCGTCGAGCTCGCGGCGGCGCAGGTGCAGCGCGATCACGGTGACCGTCTTGCCCAGGCCCATGTCGTCGGCCAGGCACGCGCCCAGCCCGAGTGAGGTCATCCGGTGCAGCCAGCCGAACCCGCGCAGCTGGTAGTCGCGCAGCGTCCCGACCAGGCCGTCGGGTGCGGCGAGCGGCTCGGGTGGTTCGGCGATCCGGGTCCGCAGCTCCGCCAGCCACCCGGTCGCGACGACGGGCACGCGCTCGGCGCCGTCGTCCACCTGGCCGGTGAGCGCCGCCCGCAGCGCGGTCACCGGCGTGACCGGCGCCAGCGTGGTGTCTCGGGCCCGGCGCCGCGCGGCCGGGTCGACGAGCACCCACTCGTCACGCAGCCGCACGATCGGGCGGTGGCTGTTGGCGAGCTCGTCGCGCTCGGCGGGGGTGAGCGGGTCGCCGCGCAGGGCGAGCTCCCAGTCCAGCGTCACCGACTCGGCGTTGTCTCCGAACGTCGACGGCCCCCGCCCGCGGCCCGCGACCGCCCGGCCGGTCAGGGACGGGCTCAGGTCACGGGGCCAGTGCACCGCGATGCCGCCGGCCGCGAGCTGCCGGGCCCCGTTACCGAGCAGGTCGGTGACGGCTGTGTCGTCGAGCTCCAGCTCGTCGGGCACCGCCTGACCGAGCAGCTCCTGGAGCGGCGCCCAGAACCGGGCGGCGCGCCGCACGGCCAGCAGCGCGTCGATCCGCGCCCGCGAGCCGAACCCACCCGCCGCCCCGCTCCACACGGCTTCGAGATCGGCCACCCGGGTCGGGTCGGCGAGGGCGTGCAGCACGACGACCGCGCGGAAGTTCCCGGCCTCGGGGTCGGCCTCGATCCGCAGCGACACCCGGGCCCCGGCGTCGACGCCCGCCGCCGCCTCGTCGGCCCAGTCCCGCAGCTCCGGCACGCGGTGGGGCTCGGCGGCCGCGAACGCCGGGGATCCGACGGCGAGCGCCGCGGCGGGGGAGCGGGGCAGCGTGTCGGCCACCGCGTCGAGGAACGCGCGCAGCAGCGGCGCGGCGGCCGGCAGCGTGGGCGGGTCGCTGCGCGGGACGGGGATGGCGCGGGCCTGCGGGGGCATCGCCGCGGCGAGCTCGCGCAGCCGGGCGGCATCGTCGGGGTCCAGCGGGCCCACGCGCCAGGCGTCGAACCCGCCGGGGGAGACCCCGGGCAGCAGCCGCCCGCGCGCCACGAGCTGCACGGCGAACCGCGCCGCCGCACCCCAGAAGCGCGCTGCGGCTGTCTCGTCGGCATCGGCGGCGAGCAGCAGTGGCAGCGCCGCGGCCACCGGCAGCCGCCGTACCCCGACCGCGCGCGCCGTGTCGCCGGGCGGCCGCACGATCGTCGCCCGGCCCGGCTCGCCGAGATCGGGCAGCCCGGCCTCCCACAGCACCAGCCGCCCCGCCCGCGGTGGGTCGGCCGGCTCGAAGATCACCTCACCGAGCTCGCCGCGGGTCCGGCTCGACGGGAGCTGCGCTGTCGCCCTCAACCTGCTGCCACCGCGCCCGCGTACCGGGCGAGGTGCTCGCCGGTGACCGACCCGGGCGCCCCGACCAGCTCGCCGGGTGGACCCTCGAACACCACGCACCCGCCGGCGTCACCGCCGTCCGGACCGAGGTCGATCACCCAGTCGGCATGCGCGACCACGTCGAGGTTGTGCTCGACGACGATCACCGAGCTGCCGCCGTCGACCAGCCGGTCCAGCAGCGCCAGCAGGTGCCCGCAGTCGGACAGGTGCAGCCCGGTGGTCGGTTCGTCGAGCACGTAGATGTTGCCCTCCTCGTGCAGCCGCCCCGCCAGCTTGAGCCGCTGACACTCCCCACCTGAGAGCGTCGAGAGCGGCTGGCCGAGCGTCAGGTACGCCAGCCCGACGTCCACGACGGCCTGCAGCCGCCGCAGGATCGCCTGGTCGGGGAAGAACTCGCACGCCTGTGCCGCGGTCATGTCCAGCACGTCGGAGATCGACCTCCCGTCGACGGTCAGTGCCAGGACCTCGCCGGTGTAGCGGCGCCCGCGGCAGTCACCGCAGGTGGTGCGCACGCCGTCGAGGAAAGCGAGGTCGGTGTAGAGCACGCCGAGACCGTTGCAGGTGGGGCAGGCGCCCGCGGAGTTGAAGCTGAACAGCGACGGGCTCACGCCGGCGCGCTTGGCGAACAGCTTGCGGATCGGGTCCATCACGCCGGTCCAGGTGGCGGGGGTGGACCGGATCGAGGTGGCCACCCCCGACTGGTCCACGACGATCGTCTCCGGATGCTGGGGCACCAGCACGTCGCGCACCAGCGTGCTCTTGCCCGACCCGGCGACCCCGGTGATCGCGACCAGTACCCCGAGCGGGACGTCGAGGTCGAAGCCGCGCAGGTTGTGGGCCGTGGCGTTCTCGAGGTGCAGGTGCCCGGTCGGCGTGCGCGGCTCGGCGTTGACGCGCACCGGTCGGTGCAGGAACTCCCCGGTCAGCGTGCTGGAGGCGGCCAGCCCCGCCACGTCGCCCTGATAGACGATCTCCCCGCCGCCGGTGCCCGCGCGCGGCCCCAGCTCCACCACGTGGTCGGCCGCGGTGATCACGTCGGTGTCGTGCTCGACGACGAGTACCGTGTTGCCCTTGTCGCGCAGCCGGCGCAGCAGCGCGTTCATCCGGCCGACGTCACGCGGGTGCAGCCCGATCGTCGGCTCGTCGAACACGTACATGACGTCCACGAGGCTACTGCCCAGGTGGCGCACCATCTTGATCCGTTGCGACTCCCCGCCCGAGAGCGTGGACGTCTCCCGGTCCAGCGTCAGGTAGTCCAGCCCCATGTCGATCAGCGCGCCGATCCGGGCCCGCGCCTCGTCCACCACGGGGACGACCTCCGCGTCGCCCAGTGTCGGTAGCAGCTCGCGCAGCGAGGCGAGGTCGAGCGCGGTGAGCGCGGGCAGGGTGTACCCGGCGACAGTCGCGGTACGTGAGGCCGGCGCCAGCCGGGTGCCGCCGCAGCTGGTGCAGCGCACCGAGGTGGTGAACCGGGTGACCGTCTCCCGCTTGCCCTCCGAGGCGTCCTCGATGTTGACGAAGAGCCGGTTGAACGTCGTCTCGATGCCCTCGAGTTCCATCTGCATCGTCTTGCGGCCGACCGTCTGCAGCGCCACCTTCTCGCCTGAACCGAACAGCAGCAGCTGCCACTCGGCGTCGGTGTAGTCGCGCAGCGGCTTGTCGTTGTCGAACTTCCCGGACTGCGCGTGGATGTGCCAGTACCAGCTGTCGACGGCCCAGTTCTTGTGCCGGATCGCGCCCTCGTTGAGGGACTTCGACATGTCGAAGAACGCCTCGTAGTCGAGCTGAACCCGCTTCCCGATCCCCGAGCAGTCCGGGCACATGCCCGCAGGGTGGTTGAACGAGAAGGCGTTGGAGTACCCGACGTGCGGGGTTGCGCGCCGCGAGTACAGCAGCCGCAGCAGCGGGTGGATGTCGGTGACCGTGCCCAGTGTCGAGCGCGACCCGCCGCCGAGCCGGCGCTGGTCTACGACGATCGCGGTGGACAGGTTCTCGATGAGATCGGCGTCGGGCTGGCCCAGGCGCGGCAGGAACCCACGGATGAACGTGGAGAACGTCTCGTGCAGCTGTCGCTGTGCCTCCACGGCGATGGTGTCGAACACCAGCGACGACTTGCCCGAGCCGGACACGCCGACGAACGCGGTGATCGCGCGCTTCGGGACGCGGACCGAGACGTCGCGCAGGTTGTTCTCGCGCGCACCGGTGACGGTGATGAACTCCATGGCGCTCCCGGGTTTCCCTGCACCTTCAGCTGTCACTGCACCTCCAGCCGGAAGACCGCGCACCGCCCGGCGAGCGCCTCGTAGGCGTCGGGGGAGCCGTCCGGCACGACACCGGCGTTGACCATCACCGACACGGCGTTGGGCACCCGTACCGGGAACTCGCGCAGCACCGGTCGGGCCTCCTCCGCACCGAGCTCGACGAGCCGGACGGTCTCGTCTCGCCGCCCGACGCGGAGCGTTCCGGCCCCGGCGGCTCGGGCGTTGCGGACCCACTGCGCGCTCGGATAGCCGGCGACGAGGTACCGCGCCCCGTCGAGCTCCATGGGCGAGACGGGGGTGTGGCGCAGCTTACCGGTACGTCGCCCGGGCAGGGTGAGCACGGACACGGGCGCACCCAGGCGCGCCGCGGCCCGCAGGACGGGGTTCACGACCTTGAGCCATCGTGGGGGCGTTCCGTCGGCGGGCATGCGGGACTCCTCAGCGGCTCAGGTCACGGTAGCGGCGGACCGACAGCGGTGCGAACACCGCGGCAGTCACGGATGGCCAGACCACGGCCATCAGTACAGGATGTTGCGCTATCCACGACTCGCCACCCCAGCCGGGGTTGCCGAAGAGCTCCCGTGCGGCAGCGGCGGTGGACGACAGCGGGTTCCACTCCGCGAGGGTCGCGACCACGGGCGGCATCGTGACCGCAGCAACAACAGCAGCCCCACCGCGGTTGCGGCGTTACCGAGACCGCCCGACGCCCGCCAGCCGACCGCGAGCGCGGCTACCAGCAGCACGGCGAGCGCGATCGTGGAGATCACCATGTCGGCCACGGCGCGGCCGGCGAGCACCGCCGAGGGCGCCATCGGCATCGACCGAAACCGGTCGGTGATGCCGCGCTGTGCGTCGGTGACCACGGCGAGCATCGTGGACGAGATCCGAACAGCATCGTCATGGCGAACAGGCCGGGCAGCAGCGCCTGCCGGTAGTCGTCGCCGGGCGAGGCGCCAGCGGAGCCCGCGTCGACACCGCCGGGCACCACCATCATGCCGCCGAGCAGGTAGCCGAACATCAGCACGAGCAGGATGGGGAACCCGACGGCGGTGGCCAGCTGTGCGGGTTGGTGGCGCAGGTGCGTGAGGCAGCGGCCGGTCAGGACGGCGCCGTCGGTCACCGCCCACCGCAGCCGGGACCCGGGATCCGAGATCGTCGTCACGCTGCCATCTCCGTGCCGGTGAGCTGCAGGAACACCTCGTCGAGCGTCGGGCGGCGGACGGTGAGGTCCTCGGCCTCAATGCCTTCGTCGCCGAGCGCGCGGAGGATGGCACCGAGCGCGGCCATCCGATCGCGCACCGGTGCGGCGACGCGCCGCCCGTCGGTGTCGACCTCCACGGACGCCCCGGCCACCCGCTCGACCAGCACCGCGGCCCGGGGCAGGTCCGTGGTGTGTCGGACGACGAGATCGACGCGGTCGCCGCCGATCCGGGTACGCAGCTCGTCGGGTGTCCCCTCGGCGATCACCCGGCCACCGACGCCGCGCGGGGCGGCGAGCACCGAGATCCGGTCGGCGAGCTGATCGGCCTCGTCGAGGTACTGCGTGGTGAGCAGCACCGTCGTGCCGCCGGCGACGAGCGCCCGCACCGCGGTCCACACCTCGGCGCGCCCGCGTGGGTCGAGCCCGGTGGTCGGCTCGTCGAGGAACAGCACGGCCGGCGCGAGGATCATGCTCGTGGCGAGGTCGAGGCGCCGACGCATACCTCCGGAGTAGCGGCTGACGGGGCGCGTGTCGGTGTCGGCGAGACCGAACCGTTCCAGCAGCTCGTCGGCACGGCGCCGGGCGTCGGCCGAGCTCAGATGGAACAGGCGACCGAACATCACGAGGTTGCGCCGACCGTCGAGGATCTCGTCGAGCGCGGCGTACTGGCCGACCAGCCCGATGCGGCGCCGCACGCCGTGCGGGTCGCGGGCGACGTCGACACCGTCGATCTCGGCGCGGCCGCCGTCGGCGCGCAGCAGGGTGGCGAGGATGCGGACGGCCGTGGTCTTGCCGGCCCCGTTCGGGCCGAGGAGCCCGTGCACGGTGCCGGCCGGGACGGACAGGTCGAACCCGTCGAGCGCCGGTTCGCCGGCTCCGGGGTAGTGCTTGCGCAGTGCGTCGGCGAGGACGGCGACGGCCATGATACTCCTTGGATTCAAGTTTGAGTTCCCGTGAGTGTGCCCGACGGAGGCGAGATATACAAATTTGAGTCACGGTGGCCGCCCGCGGTCACGCTGGCGTCGACCAGCTCCCGGGCCTCCCGGGTGAGCCCGGTTCACCCGCCATCGGATAGGCGCCGGCCTCCAGGCGATCGATCAACCCGCGGGTCCACTCCGCGCCACCGGCGGCGTTGTGGCGCCACAGCCCGAACAGCTCCTGAACGTGCGGTGGGTCGGCCCAGCCGTCCACCTGCGCCTGCGCCTTGTCCCGGGTCTCCTCCAGCGTGGTCAGGCGCTCGCGGAGCAGCTGGACCGCCTCGTCGCGGGGGAGTGCGGGCAGCATCGCGAGCGCGGCGCCGAGGACGTCGGGCCGCGGTTGGGGCCGGAGCACCGCGTCGCGCAGCAGCCGCAGGAACTCGGCCTCGCCGCGTTCGGTGAGCTCGTAGTCGGTGCGGCCCGGCACGTCGTCGTGGTCGAGCAGGAAGCCGGCCTGGGTCAGTGCCCGCAGCGCGTGATAGATCGAGCCCCACTTGACGTTGGCCCACTCGTCGGCGCCCCAGGAGAGCAGGTCGTTGCCCACCCGGTAGCCGTGGGCGCGCCCGTACCCGCGGACGATCCCCAGCACCAGCAGGCGCGTCGCCGACATTGTTCACCGCCTTCGAGACCGGAACAGCCTAACCGTCGGTTCCCGACGCGACCGAGGAAGATCAGCTCTCCGATGCGCAGGCTGCTATGCGTTCGACCAGGTGGGCCCGCGGCTGTCGAGGTCGAGCAGGTACGGGGCCACGAAGCCTGTGTAGTCCGCTTTCCGCTGTGCGGGCAGGTCCTTCCAGCCGGTAGTGCGTCCGCGGCACGCGGCTGTGCTGCAGCCGCAGGTCCCGGGGAAATGCTCGATGCCGTAGTTCCGCATGGCGTAGTCAAAAGTGATCTCGTCGCTGGCGGCGATGGGGCTGCGGGCCACCAGGTCGTGCGCTCCCGTCGGGTTGGGGCGGATTCCGCAGTTCGGCTCGCAGGAGTGGTTCACCTTCGGGACGAGCCCGCCGTGGATGACAAAGCGATGCTCTCCGAGCTGGGAGGCGTGGGAGTGGTTGCGGTCAAGCTCGTGCGTTATGACACCGACCAGCACGATCTCGCCACGCTGGAAAGATCGAGCCGCGAAAACACCTTCACCCTTGCCGACCGTCGATCGAACTTCCAACCCGCCGTCGGCTGTCGGCATCTCTTCGAAAACTATGCTGTCCACTGCCACGCCCTTTCCAAAAGGGATTGAAATCGTGTCTGGTGGGCAGACGCGACGTGTGACTATAACATAGTTGCGGGTTGCGGTGGGCCGAGTCCCTGCTCTCCGCTCCCCGCCTTCGGGTACCATCGAGCTCACGACGTCCTGGTCGTGCGCCAGAAACTGTTGTAGGGTGTCAGCTTGTCGACGAACTCCCAGCCGCTGCGCTGCAGGTACTCGACGACCCGGTCGTCCACGAAGTCCTCGACGAGAAGAAGGGACTCCTCGGCGCGGTCGATGGTGTCGGTCGCGCCTCGGAGCACGGCTACCTCGTACCCTTCGACGTCGAGTTTGAGGACGAGCACAGCACCGTCGCCGATGCCGGTCAGCTCCTTGTCGATCGTGGACACCGAGACGACCTCCGTGGACGTGCCGTGAACGAGATCGGTGCGAATTCCGCTGCTTCCCGGTTCGAGCTCGTCGAAGGTGAGCGTCGCCGAGGTCGCTGAGCCGTCGTCGCAGGCCAACCGGCGGGCTGCCACGTGCTCTCCCAGCCCGTTCAGGTCGATATTCTTCTCGAGAATGCTGAACGACTCCTGGGACGGTTCGAAAGCGACGACGTGCAGGTTCGCTCCGTGCGGTGCCCGGCGCGCTATAGTGATCGTATAGGTTCCGATGTCGGCGCCGACATCGGCGAAGACCACACGCTTGCCGGCGGCAAGCCGCACAGCGACCTCTGCTCCGAGTCGATCGATGTCGAGCCGCTCGAACGCCGGTGACGCGCAGGCTGCGTCGATCGTCCCCGGGCGTACGTCGAAGGTGCCGAACCTGGACTTTATCCGGCGTATGTCGAGCCATCGCAATGGCAGCGGGGGGCGGCCCAGAGCCCGACATAACGAATAGATTATCTCGTAGACGAACAGCCTGGTTCGGGGGTGCTCCACATCTCGGAAGAGGAGGAACGTCTTGTGGGCGACATAACTTGCGACGAACCTCAATTTGTTGCGTATCGGAAAATCGAACCGGGTAGCTGGACTCGGATTCTTGATAGGGTTCATCTCCTTCGTTCCTGCTGGTCAACGTAGCTCGGTGGGGGGAGGTTCGTCGCTGATGACGCGGGCGTAGTCCTCGAGGGTGACGGCCGAACGTCCGGTGTGGAGATCGTCCTCGAACGCGAACAGGAACGCGGCCAGTCGGCACTCGACGGCGTAACGGGGGGCGTGGACGAGCTGCTCGGCCTCGGAGTCGGAGTCAGCGGTACCGCCGGTGGCAGCACTGGGCGGGCCCGGGTTCTCCCCGATCACGCTCAGGCCGGTTCGAGCGGCGATGGCGCGGCTCCACCGCAGATTGGCCCAGCTGTGCACCGGGGTTGTCAGGTGGAGGCTGGCTTCGGGATCCTCGATCCGGCAGGTGTCCTGCGGCGGAGTCAGGTTCCGGGCACGCACCGCGGTGGCGTCGTCAACCGATGTCAGGTCCAGTACGAACGCCGATCCCTCGTCCTTGCGTGCCACCGACGCATCGGCAAGCAACGCGAACTGGTCGGGGTAGTACAGGCCTCGCTCCAGGGACCCGTCGGGATCGGCGGAACCGTCGAGCCGGGCAGCCGTCGCGCGCTGGAGATCGATCGGGAGCACGCCGCGACCGGCCACCGGGATGTGGAGATCTCTGCCGTATCCGGCAGCGCGCAGCACCTCCGCCTGCCCGACCACGGCACCGACCAGTGCCCGCTGGTACCACTGGAACCAGCCGGCCGCATCGTCGGTGGTGACCGTCCGACCGCGCCAGGTGGTCTCGCCGGGTACCCACCCCGGTAGTGGGGTCGGAGCCTGGTCTGCGGGTAGACCTACGCCGGTCTGCGCGGCGTCATCGAAGGCCCACCAGTCGTGGGCGCCATCCCCGGGCCCGTCCGTGGGTCCGGGGTAGCCGAGCTCGCCGGCGTCGGTCGTGCCCAGCCGGACGGCCTCGACCTGGGCGAGTGGCAGGTCGACCGTGAGGCGGCGGAGGTATTCGTGCACTGCCTGCCGGACCGGCGCGCTGAACACCACGTTGACCGCACCGGAGGCCGGAGCGCTGCCGTGCTGGTCGCGGAACGCCGCGCCGGGTAGCTGACGTACCCACGCGGGTGGGTACTGGACTCCCGGGGAGAGGATCACGCGCAGGCCCGCGCCCAGGCACGTGCTCAGACGTACGTTGAGCTCGCGGACATAGTCGTCGTCCACGCCGGAAGGGGTGGGCTGATAGTGATCCCACAACGCCTCGAGCACCACCAGCTTCACCCCGGCCGCCCGGTTGGCGGCAGCCCGATCCGGGACGCAGGACGACGGCACCACCCCCCATCGCAGGCTCGTCATCGCCCGCGCCGGTGACTCGCATGCAGCGATGGCGACGACCAGCAGGATCGTTCCCACTCCGGTCACCATCGCCCGTCGAACACGACCCACTATGCTCCTCAGTCCTCGGTCCGTGATCCGACGGATGGCGCACCCACCGGCGCCGCAGCCCCGACCGTCACCGGTGCCGGCGACGGCCTGGGCACCATCCTGCGCATCACCCGCGCGCTCGGACGCTCCACCAGCGCCCGCATCACGATCGCGACCCCGACGGCTCCACCGATCAGCAGGACGACCCCGAGCCAACCCCATCCGCCGGGGAACCGTTGCGGCGTGACGAACCTCGTCGCCAGCAGCAGCCACGGCACATGGACGAGGAAGAGCGCGACGGCGAGGTCACCCGCGACCAGCAACGGGCGCGTGCACAGCACCGCCGCCAGCCTGCCCCGCTGCTGGGCGAGACCGAGCACGAACAGCCCGAGAAGGGGAACGGCGAGCATCGCCGGCGCGCCGGCCCAGGCCAGCACGGCGATCGCCGCGATCCCGGCCGAGGCGAGGACCCCGGTGAGCCGTCCGCAGGCCTCCGACAACCGCGGAACGTGGATCATCAGCTGGCTGAGGAACGCGCCGGCGAGGAACTCGCCCGCCGCTCGCCACAGCGGCGCCTGATAGGTGATCTGGGCGTCGCCGAAGCCGAGAAACCCGTAGGCGACCAGGGGGACAGCCATCGCGGCGAGGTAGCCGGCCAGGACGGCGAGCGGGGTCCGGAACCGGATGATCAACGGCACGAGGAACGGGAAGACCAGGTAGCAGAACCACTCCGAGCTCAACGACCAGGTCGGCCCGTTCCACGACAGGTGTTCGGCACCGCCCCAGCCCTGGGTCAGCAGGATGTGGCGGAGCAGGTCGCCTCCGAGATCACCCACCCGGTCCAGCGGTATGCCCGCCGCGGCAGCGACCCCGACGGCGCCGACGAGCAGGGCGAGAACCGCGAGATGGGTGGGGTAGAAGCGCGCCAGCCGCGCCCAGAGGAACCGTCCGTAGGCCCCTCGGCGCACCCCCGAGCTGAACGTCGTGCGGTAGCCGTGGGTGATCACGAAGCCGCTGAGGACGAAGAACAGGTCCAGCGCGACGTAGCCGTTGTGCCAGATAGCCTCCCACCCCGGCGCGCCCGCCGGGGTGAGTCGAATGGCGAACGGCGCGAGGTGGATCAGCACGACGACCGCGCTGAACACCCCACGGATCCCGACCAGACTGTTGATCAATCCGATCTTTGCTGTCGGACGGGGACGGAGGTCGGTCACGGTGCCACCCCCTGCGCGCCGGGAACGACCGGTGCCGACCCGTCCAGCGGTGCGTTGAGGTCGTAGAGCTGCAGGTCGCCGGAGGTACGCCCGGTGACGTGGAAGACCACGGCGTACCGGGCGTCGAGCGTGTCGATCACCGCCGGTGTGATGGACGCGAATCCGAGCTGCGTGAGCTGGGTGGAGACGAGCACGTAGCGCGCACCGGTGGTGCGGATATCGTCCACCGAGGTGAAGGCGTGCGCTCCGTAGCCGGGCAGGACGAACTGCGCCATGCCCTCGGTCAGCCCGAGCTGGGTGCCCACCGGCAGATTCGTCGCGGCCCACGTGGTGAAGGCGTGGTAGGTGTCGTCGGTGGTGCTGTGCACCCGGTACCACACTGCCGAGGATCCGAAGAGTATGGCTGCGACGGCCATGCCGCCGGCGAGATACACGAGCCGCGGTAGTACGGCAAACCGGGAGACCGCCATCGCAACCGCGACCATGGAGGGTACGGCGAGCAGGTAGAACGTCTGCTCCTCCAGCGTTCCGAACCCGACCGTGTACGCGATCGAGGCGAGGATGCCCAGGAACCAGCAGGTCAGCAGCGTGCTGCTGGCCGTGGCCGAGTCCTGCCGGCCCGTCGGGTGGGTGCCGGCGCGCAGCGAGCGTCGCGTGGTCGCCAGCAGGTGGGCGACGTGAGCGGAGCCCACCGCGATGAGCAGGTATGTCGGTCCGAACAGGCTGAGGTTCGCCAGGACGCGGTCGAGGAGCCCCGGCGCGCCTGGGGCGTTGAAACCGGTCTGTTGGATCGTGCCGATGGCCCGCGCCGCACCGACGAACGTCTGCTCCCACCAGTCCCCGATGCGCTCGGTGGCCAGCACCCAGCCCAGGTAGGCGCCGTACACCCCGGCCTGCACGCCGAGCACGCAGGCCGCCTCTCGGCGTCGCAGCCCCCACGAGGTGATCAGCATCAGCCCCAGCGGCACCGTGGTGACGAGGGCGGAGGTCTGCTTCGTGGTCAGCGCGATCCCGAAGGCGACGCCGGCGCCGATCAGCCACCACGTGCGCCGGGTGCCGTTCGCCTGCACCGCGAGCAGGGCGGCCAGCACCCCCGCCAGCACCGCGGTCATCATCGACGTCTCCAGGACCACGCGGCTGTCGAACTTGATGGCGAACGGGTCGAGCGTGTAGAGCGCACCCGCGATCAGGGCCGGGTCCCGCCCGGTCACCTGGCGGGCGACGGCCACGATGAGCAGGACGTTGAATGCTGCGAAGATTGAGTTGACCCAGCGCAGTTCGAGGACGAGATCGACCGTCACCTGGGTCACGGGCTGATCGATGATCCCGCCGAGCAGCGCGAAGAACAGCGGCGGGTGCAGGAAGAACGGCTCGCCGAACAGCTCCGGTCCCCGGCCCTCGGCGAACGAGTTGCCGAGGTCGACATATTGGATCTCATCGACGAACAGTTCGTAGGCGGTGGTCTGTCCGATGAGTCGTAGGCCGACGGCCGCCGACGCGACGGCGACAGCAGCGACGGCGAACGGTAGCGACCGGCGAGCGCGATAGCCCGTGGTGGGCACCCGAGCGTCGGCGACGTCGAACCTCGGGACGAGGGTTCCACCAGCGAGTGCGTCCCGTTCCATCGTGGCGATCATGAACTTTCCTGAAGGGCCGTGGTGTAGAGAACGAGCTGTCGCTGCGCGAGTGCGTCCCAGTCGTAGCCGGCGGCGAACGTGCGTCCAGCCCGACCGGCGGACAGCAGCCATTCGCTGTCGGTGTAGGCGGCGACCAGGGCGTCGGCGAACGCGTGGACGTCGAACGCCGGCACCCGCCGCCCGCAGCGGGCCGGGACGACCGCACGCAGGCAGGCGATGTCGAAGGCGAGGACCGGGGTAGCAGTGGCGAGCGCTTCCACCGCCACGATGCCGAAGGTCTCGAACCGCGAGGGCACCACCGCGAGCCGGGCATCGGCCAGGAGCGCGTACTTCGCCGCGCCGCTGACCCACCCCACGAACCGAACCCGGTCCGCGAGGCCGAGCTCGGCCACCATCCGTCGTAACCGCTGCTCGTCCGGCCCGGTGCCGGCGATGATCAAATGGCCGGTCAGGTGCGGTGCCGCCAGTGCCCAGGTTTGTAGCAACAGGTCCACGCCTTTCTGTGCGATCTCCAGCCGGCCGATGAACACCACGTCCTGGCCGAGCCGGTGCTCGGGTTCGAAGGCTGCCCGGTCCACGCCGTTGGCGACGACGTCGACCTCGGCGCGTGGGTTCATGACCCGCAGGCGGTCGGCGAGATCGTCCGACACGGCAATGAGGCGGCGGTGGCGCCGGACGCCGGCTCGTTCCAGCAGGTGGAACGGCAGGTGGTACTGCCTGGCCTTCTCCCTGGCGTTGAGCCACTGCACCATCCCGATCGTGGGCCGTCCGGTCCACAGCGGGGCGGCGAGGGTGGAGATCGGGGCGAAGAAGTCCTCGATCACGATGTCGGCGGGATAGCGGCGGGTACACAGCGGCAGCAGCAGGACGTAGCCCAGCAACCGGGTCAACCGGGTACGGCCGGTGCCGACGCCGATGTGCACGTAGCGCACTCCGTCCTGGATGCGATCCCGACAGCCTGGGAAACGGGTGGTGAGGACGGTGATCTGATGCTCCCCGGTCAGCCGCCGGTTGATCTCGTGGGTGCGGAGGGATCCGCCGCCGGCGCCGGGCATCGCCGGATCCTCGAACCCCAGGTGCAGGATCTGCAGCTGCTCGAAGCACCCGGCGGGCTGTGCCCGCTCCGGCCCGCTACGACGGCCGGCGGGTCGGGCGAGGGCCCCCCGGACGACCACGACGCCGGCGGCGACCGCCACGGTGAGCCATCCGACCGGGGACGGCCGGGCCAGCAGCAGGGCGGTGATCAACAGCCCGGTCGCAGCCAGACCGCGGAGCATGGTGCGGGCGCACCAGCGAGGGAGCAGCGGGGCGGCCGCCAGCCCGGCGACCGTGGCTGCGGTGAGCGCTCCGATCGTCGATCCGACGGCGAGACCGTGGGTCGAGCCCAGCCTCCAGCCGATGAGCAGGGCGCTCGTGTGCACGACCACGGCGCCGACCACCGCAGCCGTGCAGCGCCCCGCCGCGCCCCGACTGAGCAACGTCAGGACCACGACCGTGAGGGTGGCGTAGCCGAACCCGGCGACGGCGAGCCACGGCAGTTCGCGGAGGCTGCCGAGGTAGGTTCGGGGGAGCGCGATCGCGGCCACGGCCACCGGCACGGTCGCCAGAACCGCGGTGGTGGGCACGGCGAGTCGGGCGAAGGACCGCAGACAGGCTCGCAGGATCTCCCCTGCCCGGTCTCCACCGGCGCGTAGCAGCGGATAGCTGATCAGGATCGCGCCTGCCGCGACGTAGAGCGGGCCCTTGGTCAGAGCCGCGATGGCTTGGTAGCCCGCCGCGGAGGTCGGGTCGTGGACCACCACGGCCGCCAGCACGATGTCCAGACCACCCAAACCCGACAGCGAGAGCTGGACGGCAGCGAGCCCGGAGGTCTCGAGCCACCGCGAGCGGTCCCGCATCGCGTTCGGTTGCCAGCCCAGGTCACTCCCGCCGGCGCGCAGTCCCACGGCCGTGACGACCACGAACCCGATCAAGAAGCTGCCCAGGGCGCTGCCCACGCTCCAGCCGAGGACGATGGCTGTCACCGCACACGTGGCGCGCACCGTGACCTCGACCACCTTGGTGACGGCGTAGGTACCGACGCGCGACTCGCCCAGCAGCAGCCCCCAGGTCGGCGTCGTCGCGAACAACGCGAAGGCAGCCGCGGCACAGACGGCCACGATCGCGGGTCCGGCGAACAGCGCGGTCACGGCTCCGAGAACGACAGCGGCGACGACACCGCCTGCCATCGACACGGTCACTGCGAAGGCGAGTCCCTGGCGACGGCTCGGTGAGCCGGCCGGGTGCTGGCGCACGGCGGCGGCGAGCGGCAGCGGCACGAGCGCCTCGGCGGTGATCCCCGCCGTCGCCAGCAGGCTGACCACGGCCGCGAACGCGATGTAGCCGCTGCTGGGCACCAGGTGGGCCATCACGACGGTGGTGGCGTAGCTCACCGCGCCGATCACCGCGGCGGTCCCGGACAGCAGAGCGTTGTGCCCCTGCAACCGAGTCAGCGCCTCCGACATGCGGACCGAACCCGGCCCGTCCACCTGCCGGGCCCGGAGGGTAGTCATGGTCACGACGCGATCGATCCGTCCTGTGTCGTGGCGTACCCGTAGCCGAGTACCGCCGGCATTCCGGCGGGCCCGGTGAGCAGCTCGTACTGTTCGGCCAGCCGGATCTCGGCAGGAGTGACACCGAGGCGGGACAGGGCGACGGCGGCGTCGACCTCGTCGCAACCGGGGAGCAGCAGGCTCACCCGTCCTTTCTCGACGACGACCTGGTCGATCGGGCGGAGCTCACCGGCGGTCTCGGACCAACCCTCGGGCCGGGCGAACCGGGCGACGGCGGCGATGTCGGAGCGGGTCGAGCGATCCCGGCGATGGCCGGTGGCGCGTGCGGCGGCGTCGAGGAGGACTCCGGCGAGCAGCTCCGCGCTGCGGTCCCAATCGAAGCAGCGGGCCCAGGCGTGGCAGGCGTCGGTGATCTCGCGGGCGCGGGTGGCATCGGCGAGATCGCGCAGCGCTGTGACCATCGCTGCCCCGAACGTGGCCTCATCGTCGACGAGCCAACCCGTGCGCTCCGGCACGACCGAGTCACGGATGCCGGGCACCCGCATGGCGAGGGTCGGCACGCCGTGGGCGGCGGCCTCGATGATCGAGCAGCCCCAACCCTCGGCGGCGGAGGTGACGGTGGTCAGCCACGCCCGGCCCAACAGCTCGTCACGATCGGTATCGGATCGGTAGCCGTGGAAGGTCACCACTGAGCCGAGAGCGAGGTCGTCGGCCAGCTGCCGCAGGCGAGGTAGTTCGGGGCCGTCGCCGACGATGTCGACCCGCAGCCCCGGTACCGCCGCCGCTGTAGCTACCAGCTGCGCCAGGAGCAGGTTGATCCGCTTGTGCGGCACCAGACGGCTGACCACGGTGATCGCCGGGTTCGGGTCTCGTAGTGCTCGCAGCGCCGGCACCGGCCCGGTCCCGTTGGGCACTACGTGGATGGGACCGCGGAACCTGAGCCGGCGGCGCAGCTCGTGGCGGGTGGAGGGGGAGACCGCGGCGATGGGTCGTCCGCGGTAGACCCGGCGCGCGACGCGGCCCTCCAGAAACCTGCCCACCGCGGCCAACATCGGGCCGAACCGGGTGGCGAACTGGTCCTGGTGAACGTGGTGGACCAGCTGCACTACTGGCACCGCGGGCGCGACGAACAGCGGGGAGAAGAACGGGATTCCGTTCTGACAGTCCACGATGTAGTCGATCCGGCCGATCGAGCGCATCAGCCGCAGGGCAACTCTCGGGTAGAGGGTTAGCGGGCCCCCCGCGCGGCGGATCTCGATACCATCTACGGTCTCCTGTTTCGGCTGTCCCGGGTGCCGGGCGGTCAGCCAGGTCACCTGGGCGCCCGCCGCAGCCCAGCGGCACGCGATCTGGTGCATGTACTGCTCGGCCCCGCCGGCCTGTGGGTGGCGCACGTCGCGCCAGTTGAGTACAAGGATCCGCGCATCGGACAGCTGCTCGAGAAGGCTGCCGGGCAACGCGTCCTTTCCATGGGCAGTGGGGGTCATCGGATTTTCCAGTGCAGATGCAGGATCGCGCTGAAGCTGGTGAGGCCGTCGCGGATCGGGTGGAAGGTGGAACCGGTCTGATCGGTCCAGGCCACCGGCAGCTCGACGATGCGGCCGCCGCCGTGTTGGATCTGGGCCAGCAGCTCGACATCGAAGGCGAACCCGGTCATATGGCAGCGTCTGATCGCGGCCTGGACCGCGTCACGCTGGAAGAACTTGAACCCGCACTGGGTGTCGTGCACGCCGGTGACCAACGGCCGGGTCAACGCTCGGAACACCGCCCCACCCAGCCGACGGCCCAGCGGTTGAGACCGCACGAAACTGGCGCCGGGCGCGTGTCGCGACCCGATCACCGCAGTCGCACCCTCCTGCAGCGCCGCGACGGTCTCGGTGAGCGTCTCGATCGGCGTGGCCAGGTCGGCGTCGAAGAACCCGACGAACGGGGAGGTGCTGGTCATCAGGCCCCGGCGAACTGCGGCGCCCTTTCCGGCTCGCGAACATCCGATGACTGCGACCGTGACTATGTCGGTGGGTCGCACCGCGGCCCGCGCCGCCGCCGCTGTCTCGTCGACGCTGCCGTTGTCGACCACGACCAGCCGGGTACGCCACGGCTGATCGGCGAGGAACTCGACGCTGCGCTGCAGCGTCGTCGGCAATCGGGCGGACTCGTTGTAGGCCGGGATCACGACCTCGAGGTCGACGGGGGATCGCAGCACTACGAACGTCGACGGCACCACGTTCGCCGCACCGCCGCCCGGTGGTTTCGTCGACTGTCGCCGAGCCCGCCGGGTCGGTGGCGGTCCCAAGATCGCTGTCATCAAACTAAGAACTTCCTTTACGCGCTGATTTTCCCTGGGCCGCTCACGGTCTCGGCGACCAGATAACTGCTACCTCGGCGATCCGCTTCGAGGCGTTACCGACGATGGAGCGCTCAGACCGTTTCGACTGGCGCGGTGCGGTGCTCCGATGCTGCTCCGCGACATAATGGTTTTAGTTACTGTGATAACAATCACACTTGGTTTCAGGGTTCGATCCGCGAGTGTTTCCTAAATGTGAGATAACTGTTCGGCGTGTCGCTGTTCGGCGTGTCGCCAGTCGACGCCCAGGACGGTCTCGTCAAGACTCCGATTGCCGGACTGGAATCCGTCGAATGGACCCTGAGTCATTACTCCACGGGTGGAGAAGGTAGGATCGGCGTTGTTCGACGACGTGTTGAGCCGAGACGTCAGGTCGTATCTGTCGTTACCGCGACACCGGCGAGCTGTCCCGTGGTGCCGGGACGGGTAACCCACGGCGACGGAACACGCCGTCCTAGACGGGGTTGCTGTCCACCGGGAGGGAGGGGTGACCGCAGCTGAGCGCCACTTGGCTCGGTTAGCTGATCAGGCCGAGTCCGCCGCACGCAGCGCGGCGTAGTGGTCTTTCAGGGCCCGGTTCCTGTTCGTCGGATCGTGGGCCTGGTCCGGGGCGACGTCCTCGGCGATACCGCAGACGTTGAGCACCTCGAACATGCGGATCAGATGATCCAACCTGGCGTCGTCGCGACTGGTCACGCGCCACACGCCGGTTACCCGCTCGAGCATCCGGTCGATCCACACCACCTCAACGTCGAGTCCGGCCAGCCGTACGGCGTCCACCAGCTGGGCGCGGATGTCCGGTGGGTCGAGCTTGTGCAGCGCGACGATGGCGTTCTCGTCGAGCGGGAACAGCGTCCTGTGCTCCCGCAGGTAGATCAGCTCGAATGCGTAGGCGTGGCCGAACGTGCAGTACCGGCACCCGTTGACCAGTGAGACGGTCACGCAGAGCAGGTGGGCGCGCAAGGAGCCGTAGACCCGTAGCGACTGCTGATAGCGGGGCATGTTCCTGGCGAACCAGGCGAGCGCACGTACGGGGCCGAGGCGTTGCACGATCACCGTCATGAGTCGTGGCCGGAAGCCCCACAACCGTTGGCCGAGGTACTCCAGGGCGGCCGTGGCGACAGTGTTCGGCGTGCTGCTCATACCGTGACCGCCACCTCGTCGATGTCGCCCTGGGTGCCGCCGGTGCTTCACGTCTAGCCGCATCACACGCTCAGCGCTGCGTGCAGGACCGCGTAGGAGCGCTTGAGTTCAGGGTCCCGGTTGAGCGGGTCATGCGCCTCGTCGATCGGCGTCTGGTCAGCAACGCCGACCGAGTTCAGCATCCCGAACATCGCGACGAGGTGGGCGATCTGCACGTCGTCACGATCGATCGGTGGGTACACCCCTGCCATCAGGGCAAACGTGCGGTCGAGCGGGATCATCTCGGCATGCAACCGGGTTCGTTCCAGCGCATCGACGAGAGTGTTGCGGATGTGAGCGGCGGGAAGCCCGCGCAACCGGTCGATAGCCTGATTGTCGAGCGGAAACAGCGTGCCCACGTCGTTCAGGTGGGCCAGCTGGAGGGCGTAGGCGTGCCCGTGTGCGCAGTACCGGCAGCCGTTCACCAGGGAGATCGCGACACAGATGAGGTGGGTCCGCACCTTGCCGAACCGACGAAGGGTCAGCTCGTAACGCGGCAGGTGGCGACCGAACCACCACAGCGCCCGTAGCGGGCCCAGCTCCTGGACGATCGGAGCCATCAGCCGAGGTGGGAACCCCCACAGCAACGTGCCGATGCGTTCGAGAACAGCTACCGCGAACCGCTCAAGCGGACTAACCCTCACAGGCACTCCTTGTCGGCGTGTCGCCACCGACTGTAGTGCACCCCGCCCAGGGGCGGTGACCATTAGACGCAACTGGGCGTCACTCGGCCGCGTCGACTACCCGGCCAGGGGCCTTGTACCAGCACGGAAGGCTTGACGTCGGTAACTCTCTGTGTGGTATTTAGTTACTCAGTGTAATGTCTGCTGGATGACCGAGCCGAGTCCTCAACGGAGGGGACCGCACGCCCCTGGAGCTCATCGTTGGATGGCGGTGTCCGAGGCGTCGAGCCGGGGCGGCAGCCCGAACATCGGGAAGAGCGCTTCGGTGTCCAGGAACGCGTTGAACCCGGTGATCAGACCTCCCGAGATCTCGAGGACCTGCACCGCGAACGGTGTGAAGCCGCCGTCCGGGCTGGGCTTGTACTGCCCGAACGCCGGCAGACCGTTGGCCGAGAGCGGGACGAGGCGGGAGCCCCGGCAGCCCGCGCCCGGCCCGACCCACCAGTGGCGGATGTCGGCGGGACCCCGTAGCCACAGGTCGTAGGGGGGCATGGACAGCACGGCGTCCTCGTGCAGCAACGCGACCAGCGCCTCGATGTCGTAGCGCTCGAAGGCCTCGGCGTACCGGTTGAGAAGCTCGCGGTGCGCGCGGTCGACCTCGTCGATCGGGGCGGACGAGTCGAGGTTGTGGGCGGCGAGCGTGGCCCGCGCCCGTTGCAGCGCACTGTTGACCGAGGCAACCGTGGTGTCGAGCAGTTCGGCGACCTCGGAGGCTTTCCACTGCAGCACCTCCCGCAGGATCAGCACCGCCCGCTGTCGGGCCGGCAGGTGCTGCAACGCGGCCACGAACGCGAGGCGGATCGACTCCCGCGAGACTGCCAGCTCGGCCGGGTCACCTCCGCTGGGCAGGACTCGCGCGTCGGGGATCGGCTGGATCCACGTGGCCTCGGGAAGCGGTGGGCCCAGCGGCGTCGTCGCCGTGGACGAGGGCCCGAAGTCCATCGGTCGGGCCCGACGGTTCCTGCCGTCGAGCATGGTCAGACACACATTGGTGGCGATCCGGTACAGCCATGAGCGCAGCGCCGACCGGCCCTCGAAACCGTCGTAACCCCGCCAGGCGCGCACCAGCGTGTCCTGGACGGCGTCCTCGGCGTCGGCGGCCGATCCGAGCATGCGATAGCAGTACCCGGTGAGCTCCACCCGGTGCTGCTCCCACCGGGGCTCCACTCCGCGTGCACCGGCAACCGGCACCGTCTCATCCGTAGCCGCGAGACCAGTCATCCCGAACTCCTTCACACCCTCGGCATCCACCATCGGATGGTGTCTGTGCGATGAGCGTAAGGGGCCGCACCGACATTCCTCGCGGAGGTGCTCGGTGCCGCTGCCGGGACTGCTCACGCGCACGCCAGCACGATGTTGACGGGTCAGCCGCCGTCGGCCTGCTGCTGGCCGGCGAGGCGCCGCAGCTCGGCCGAGACGTCGTCGGCGGCGAACAACGTCCGTACCGGGCGGGCGGGGATCATCGCCCCATCATGTCGCTGGTCCGGTGCCGAGCTCGGCCGGGCTGTTGACGGGAATCGGCAACCGAAGAGTAGCCGTCACATTTCTCGACAAATGGGCCAGCGCCTCGGCGGGCAAATCAGATAACGTTTCCTTGAGTCTGTGCCGTGGTGTGCGGCCGCGCGGATCGAGGAGGAGCAGACGTCATGACACGATCGCCGTTCAGGGTGGACCAGCCGCAGCCGAACGATCTGGTCGGCGATCCGCTGCTCGTCGCGGGCACCGGCGGCGGGTTCGAAGCCACCATCGACATCCGGATACTCGACGGCACCGGCCGCGCGTTGCTGGAGACGTCCACCCTGGCTACGAACCTGCTCTCGGCGTGGCAGGCACGGATCGACCTGCCCAACCCGCCACCCACGCCGCGCGGGGTCATCGAGGTTGCACCGAGTACCGGAGCGGACGAGGCCGAGGCCCGGGTGTCGGTTCCGGTGTTCTTCGGTACGGCCATTGCCCCCGGCTTCCGCAGCTACCTGCTGCACGTGGTGCAGCCCGGTGAGACGCTCTCGGGCATCGCAGCCTCCGAGCAACTGTTCATCGGCGGTGGCTTCGAGGTGATCTTCGAGGCGAACCGGGACATCCTCGCTGACCCGAACCGGATACAGCCTGGCCAGGTCCTGCGCATCCCGGCCGACTTCTGATCGACGCGGCGGCGGCACCGCCTGGTCCGGCAGACATCGAGGTGAGGCTGGTCACGAAATCCTCCGACGCCGGTAATCCCCGTGCGGCCTGACCGATCGGTCAGTTAAGCTACCGATCGGTCAAACACCACGGGGGTTGCGATGATCAGCGCACGGGGGCTCATCAAGCGGTACAGCGAGGTGCTGGCGGTGGACGGGTTGTCGTTCGACGTCACGCCTGGGGCCGTGACGGGTTTTCTCGGGCCGAACGGGTCGGGCAAGTCGACGACGATGCGGATGATTCTGGGACTGGACGCGCCGACCTCGGGGTCGGTGACGGTCAACGGGCATCCCTACCGGGAGCTCGTGGCGCCGGCCCGGGAGATCGGCGCCTTGCTCGACCCACGGTGCATGCATCCTGGCCGCACCGCCCGCGCGCACCTGCGCTGGATGGCCGACGCGGCGGGGATCGGCCGTCGGCGGGTCGAGGAGGTGCTCGAGCTGGTCGGGGTCGCGGCCGCCGCAGACCGCAGGGTGGACACGTTCTCCCTGGGGATGCGCCAGCGGTTGGGAATCGCCGGAGCATTGTTGGGTGAGCCCGGCGTGCTGCTACTCGATGAGCCGCTCAACGGCCTGGATCCCGAGGGCATCCGCTGGATCCGATCGTTGTTGTGCGAGCTTGCCGCCGGGGGCCGCACGGTGTTCGTCTCCAGCCATCTGATGAATGAGATGGAGGAGACCGCCGACCGTGTCGTGATCATCAATTCTGGTCGGCTGGTTGCGGCTCTGGAGATCTCCGAGCTTCGTTCGCGGGGAATCGCGGTGCGGGTCGGTGCCGCCGATCCCGCGCAGGCCTCGGTGCTGGCCGAGGCGCTGTGCCGGGCCGGCGCGACGGTGGCCGGTGGACCCGCCGGCGGGCTCACCGTGCGCGGCGTCGCCCCGGAACGGATCGGCCGGCTGGCCTTGGAACACCGCATCGCCCTGCGCGAGCTCGCCCCGCAGACCCACCGGCTGGAGGAGTCGTTCCTCGAGCTCACCGCCGATGCCTCCGCGCCGACCGCACGAACGGAGCACCTGGTATGACCACCACCCTTGCCGCCCACCCGACCGGACCGGGACCGCGTGCCGCGCTGCGTGCCGAGCACACGAAGTTCTGGTCGGTCCGAACGTTGCCCGGTCTGGCCGTCACGGCCCTGGTCACGGCCGTCGTGATGGCGCTGCTGTTCGCCGTGAGCCTGCCGATCACCCAGGGCACCGCGATCGCCGACCTGGCGCCTACGACGGTCGTCGAGGCCGCGCTCGTCGGGGTCGACGTCGCGGCGGTCGTCCTCATCGTGCTCGGCGCGTTGTTCATGGGCTCGGAGTACTCCAGTGGCCTGGCCCAGCCCACGTTCATTTTGACTCCGCGCCGCGGCCGGGTGTTGCTGGCCAAGGCGGCCGTTACCGTGGTGGTCGCCGCCGGTGTCGCCCTGGCGGTCGCCGCGCTGTGTCTACTGGTCGGTCAGGCGGTGCTGCTGGGCAGTGACCTGCCGGGCGCTGACCTGGGCGATCCGGGCCTGCTGCGGCTGGCCGCCGGATCGGTGCTGGTCCCGGTCTTCTACGCGCTGATCGCGCTGGTCGCGGCCACACTCACGCGCAGCACCGGCGGCGGGATCGTCGCCGCGCTGGTGCTGCTGGCACTTCCGACCGTCCTCGGCTGGCTCCCCGGGCCGCTCGCCGCGGTGCTGGTGCCCGCGCTGCCGGCGGCGGCATTGCACAGTATCTCCGGTACGGCCGCGCCCGTTGAGGCGTCGCCCGCCGGTGCCGCGGCGGTCCTGCTGCTGGTGTGGGTCGCGGCCGGGTTGGGTGCGGCGGCCCTGCGGCTGCGGGCGCGGGATGCCTGATCCGGGCGACCGGACGCTGACCTTCACCGAGCAGGCCCGGCGCCGCCAGATCGTCGAGGGCACCGTCGCGCTGATGGCCGAGCGCGGGTACGCCGCGACGTCGCTGTCGGCCATCGCCGAGCGGGCCGGGATCTCCAAGGCCGCGGTGCTCTACCACTTCGCCTCCAAGGACAAGGTCATCGAGGCGACGTTGCTGCACGTTTATGACGGCGTGGTCGGCGTTGTCGGGGAACGCGTCGGACGCGCCGGTGATCCGGTGGCGATGCTCGTCGCCTACCTTCGCGGTCTCGTCGAGTACATGCGCGACAACCCGACCCACGTCCGCATCATCGTCGAGATCCTCGGCCAGGACCGGGAGGGAGCCCGAGAGCGCACGGCAGGCTCCCCGGACGCCACCAGCCGCTGGCAGGCCCTGGCCGGGATCCTATCCGCCGGGCAGGACACCGGGCAGCTGCGCCCCTTCGACATCCGCGTGATGGCCCTGGCCATCGGTGGCGCCATCGATGGCGTCGTTGCCGAATGGCTCGCCGACCCCGACCTGGACCTCGACGCCGCCGCCGACGAGCTCGAGACCGCCGTCCTGCTCGCCACCCGCTCCACCTGACCGAAGCGCTCCACGGCCTGCCGAGGTCCCGCGGTCCCGGGACCGGACACGGTCCGTCAGCAGATCCACAGCTAGCTGCCGAACGCCACGTGATCAGTATGTTGATCTGTCGGGGTGCTACTGACACCGGTGTCTTCTCGGACAGATCACGCTCGTGTGCACCATACGTACCCTCCACCGTTGGTTTCTCCGACGCACCGGTCCCCTCTAGAGCAGCGGAAACACATCCTGGCGCAGCTCATGGCCGACATCACCGCTCGGCGCGGCCTGCACCCCCGACACCACCACTGCGGCCACCCACTACTGTGGCAAGGCGCCCACCGATACCGGCGCTCGTCACGACGACCCGGCACCGTTATCACTACTAAAAGTCACCAGTCCCTGCGGCGTAATCAATATAAGTCGAGTGGCATTGCCCGAGTCGTGCTGCAGCAGTCTTGCTTTCTCCCCGATCGGTCGGCTAATCTCCTGATGTGGTGGAGCAACGGAGAGTTCTGGTGGGCAACGCGCGGTCGCCGGGATCTGACAATCCCGGCTGCTTCAAGATCGCAATCTCGGGTTTGAGCGGGCCGCCACCCGTGCCAACCAGTGCACCTGCAGTCGAGTACCTTGGCGCCTTGATTTCCAAGTGTCCGGATCGCTCTCGGTTCTGTGCTCCAGGCCGGATCGGCTTGCACGGCCTCGCTGCGGTGCCTCGACTTGACCACTGCGTACGGACATCACCGGTGCAACTCCGCTGGTCACCGGCATGGTGGGGCTCGGCTAACACCGGACGCCAAAAAGATCTTAAACGCCGACTGGCCGTTGATGTGCGGGAATCAAGCCGGTGAACTAATCCGGAGTTTCAGGATATTGATTCCTGGTGGTAACTATTGTGCCTATTTGTTCGACTCAACAACGGGAGGCGTCATGAGTTCAACCACCTATCAGGTCGAGAACCAGTGGGGCGGAGCCAACGCTCCCTGGAACCAGGGTGGGAAGTTTGTCATCGGCGGGCGTCCGGACCAGAACGTCGTTGCCCTGGACGTCACGTCCGGCGACGGTGGCAAGAGCCTGACCGGCACGATGACCTACAAGGGCGAGGGGCCGATCGGCTTCAAGGCCGCCCTGCTCGGCAGCAACAACTACGCGGTCGAGAACCAGTGGGGTGGAGACAGCGCTCCGTGGCATCCGGGCGGCACCTTCGTGCTCGGATACCGCGTCGACCAGAACGTCATCGCCATCGACGTCGCGTCGTCGGACGACGGTGCCACACTGACCGGCACGATGACCTACGACGGCGAGGGGCCTATCGGCTTCAAGGCCGTTCAGGCCGAGGGCGCCGCGTACTCTGTCGAGAACCAGTGGGGCGGAGACAGCGCCCCGTGGCATGTCGGGGGCATGTGGGCGATGGGTACCAGGGACGGCCAGCGTGTGGTCGCTCTGGAGATCAGCTCGTCCGACGACGGCGAGACGCTGACCGGCACGATGACCTACAGCGGTGAGGGGCCGATCGGCTTCAAGGGCAGCCGCGAGGGCGCCAACAACTACGTGGTCGAGAACCAGTGGGGCGGAGACCAGGCACCGTGGCATCCGGGCGGTCGTTGGATCATCGGCTATCGCACCGGTCAGAACGTCGTCGCCGTCGATGTCGCGTCGTCGGACGAGGGCGCGACGCTCTCCGGCACCATGACGTATGCGAATGAAGGTCCGATCGGCCTCAAGGGGACACGGGTGTAGACGCCCGCGTAGCGCACCGCGTCGCATGCCGTCGCCTCCGGGCTGCGGCATGCGACCAGGTCGTTCATGCCGACCGCTCAGCGAGTGACGGAAGCCAGCTCTATGTGCTGGGCGGTTGGGGTGATCGTGAACCGCCACGCGTTCACGGCCGGCTCGCCGGCCTCGACCCACCAGCGGTAGGCGGTGTGCACCTCGTCCCACAGCTTCCGTTCACCTGCCTGCAGGACCTCATAAGGCGGGCCGGTGGTGGTGTCGAGGGTGGCCCAGGAACGGCCCCATTGATCGACCAGGTACAGCGTACTGCTGCTGGTGTCAAACAAGCTCTCGCAGCGCGGGACGCGGAGGCCGATGGCCGTGGCAGCGTGCATGTCGCCGGCGGCGTAGTAGGGATGCAGGTCGGTGCTCGATACGGTGTCGGGTTCTCGGCTCCTTCGCACACCTGCCACGGTGTAGCGGGGGATGCGCTGCTCGCGGAGCCACATGAACGCCGCCGGGCCGATGATCCTGCCGGTGGCGTCGCCGTCGCCGTGCACGGTGAGCGCGAGCAGACCACCGGGCCAGTACGAGGTACCCCATGGGGTGAGGACGCGGCCGCCGGGTCGGGTCTGCGCCACCCATGCGTGCGGCACCTGCTGCGCGGCGGCGGTGGCCAGCACCCGGTCGTAGGGCGCGCATGGTGGGTGGCCGTGGGCGCCGTCGCCGGTGATGACGGTGACGGCGCCGAACCCTGCGGCGGCGAGCGCGCGCCGGGCATGCTCGGCCGTCTCCGGGTCGATCTCGATGCTGACTACGTTCTCGGCGCCGAGGTGATACGCGAGGAGCGCAGTGTTGTACCCGGTTCCGGTGCCGATCTCCAGCACCCGCATCCCCGGCTGCGCATCGAGCGCGCCGAGCATCTGGGCGACCACGGCTGGCATCGAGGCTGAGGAGGTCACCTCGAACCCGCATTCGTCGTCGGCCGGGGCACCGTCATCGACCTGGGTGTTCACGGAGTCGTTGGCGTAGGCCAACTCCAGCCAGCCGTCCGGGTCGTCGGCTCGCCGCATCGGCACCAGATCGCGGTCCCCGGCGACGGTGCGGTCCTGCCGCCACACCAGGTCGGGGATGAACGCATGCCGGGGCACCGTCAGGAACGCCGCACGCCACCGTTCGTCCAGCTCGCCCCGCTCGGCGAGGTCTGCGATCATGCGTAGTCGCAGAGCCTCCGGGTCGTCCGTCACTTCTTCCTGTGCTTGCCTGGGTTCGGTGATGGCGGCACCGGTTTGTCCTTGGGTAGCTGTCCGTCGTTCGCGGGGTCGGGCTTCGGATCCGGCTTCTCGTGTGCGCCCATGCGACCCAGCGTGCCGTTTCGACTACCCCGTGTGCAACGACACACAGGGTTTCAGGCGCAACGGTTTGCAATCGCGAACACGACCAGCTGAATCAGGTTACCGGATGTGACCGGCCACACAGACAGCGGCAGCTGGCGTGGCGTGGTCGGGCGCAGGCGTCCAAACTACGAACCAGCGTAGCTAAGCGGGCTACACTCCGGTATGAAGGTCATCTCTCAGCGGAGTTCCGGAACAACTCCGCCGCTGTGATGGATGCTGTGGAAGCAGGGGAGACCTATCACGTCACCCACAACGGCGTCGAGGTCGCCGAGTTGCGCCCCCCTTCCTCGTCGTCGGCGCCTGAGCGCTCAGGAACTGGTGGAGCGGCATCGGCGGTTACCGCGGGTCGAGCACGGGTCTCTGCGCAGCGAGGTGGACGAGTTCTTCGGCACTCAGGATCGTGTCGGTGACGATGATCTATGGAAGCAGGGCCGTGGTTGAGCGCCACGAGTCCGGGGTGCTGGACACCAGCACGTACATCGATCTTGACCAGCTCGATCCTGCGGCTCTGCCGATGCTGCCGGATATCACCGTGATCACCATGGCCGAGTTACACCAGGGTGTCGCAATGGCGAAGACCCCGGCGATCAGGGCGGTGCGAACCGAAAAGCTGGGTGCGGCCATCGTCGACTTTGATCCGCTGCCGTTCGACGACGGAGCTGCGGCGCGCTACGGGACGCTGGTCGCGCTGGTCCTGTCGGCGAACCGGGATCCCCGACCGCGCCGTATGGACCTGATGATCGCCGCTATCGCGTCGTCGCGGGGTTTACCACTCTACACGCGCAGCGAGGAGGACTTCCAGAACCTGGATACGATGATCACCGTGATCAGGATCGCTGCTTCGGTTCTGTGATGGCGACTGCCTATCAGGTCACCAACCGCGCGTCCGCCACTCCGGCAGTGACGGTCGTTCGGCGCCGAGCGTCGTGTCGTCGCCGTGCCCCGGGTACACCCAGGCCTCGTCGGGGAGCTCGCCGAACACCCGCGACTCCAGGTCGTCGACCAGGGATGTGAAGTCCTCGGCAGACCAGGTCTTCCCTGGTCCTCCCGGGAACAGCGAGTCGCCGGTGAAGATGTGCGGGCGGTCGTCGCCGCGGTAGACCAGCGCGATCGAGCCTGGTGTGTGGCCGCGCAGGTGCACCACCTCGAGCTCGATGTCGCCGAACCGCACCGTGTCGCCGTGCTCGACGAGCTCGTCCATCGGGATGGGTAGCTCACCGGCGTCGAGCGGGTGGGCGATCTGGCGGGTCTGGAACATCCCGGCGACGGCGCCGAGGGCCTGCCAGTGGTCGGCATGATGGTGGGTGGTGACGAGGTGGCGCAGCTCCGGGCGAGAGTCCCCGGAGCCGACGAGGTCGGCGAGGCGGTCGGGCTCGTCGGCCGCGTCGATCAGCAACGCCTCGTTGGTGGCTCGGCACACCAGCAGGTAGGCGTTGTTGTCCATCGGGCCGACCGAGACCTTCGTGATGCGCAGGGCATCGAGGTCGCGGCGGATCGCGGCGCCGCCGGGATCGGTGTGACCGGAGTAGTTGTCGAGGACGTCCACGGCGACAGCGTAGCGAGTGCTGCCAGATCACGACCTCAGCGCCCGTGATGGTGGAGATGCTCGCCTGCGTAGCTGATCGTGCAGCAGGTATCCGGGCCTGGAACGGGCGAGTTTCTGCTGCACGATCAGCTCGGCGGCACGTCCGGCACCTCGGGACACCCACCGGCGAGCGGCTCCCGGTACGACGCCCGGTCGTGCGCGGAAATCGCCGCGTCAGCGGCGATTTCCGCGCACGGGTGCTTTCGTACGGTGCGTTCCACCAGGTCCAGTACGTGGTGCAGCTCGTCGGCCGGCAGGCCCATGGCCAGGTGTGACATCAACCCCTCCAGCACCAGCTCCAGGTACTGCGCGAGCACCGGTACCTCGACGTCGTCGCGCAGCGTGCCCGCGGCGGCCTGGCGTTGCAGGCGTGCGCGGGTGGCGGCGGTGAGCGCGGCCGAGTACTGGCGCCAGCGGTCGCGGAACTCCGGCTCGGTGCGCAGCCGCCGGGACACCTCCAGCCGGGTGCCGAGCCAACTCCGGTCCTCGACGTTCTCCGGATCGGCCAGCAACTCACGCATCACCTGCACCAGGCCCTGGTCGCCGACGACCTCGGCCATCCGACGGGCGTCCTGTTCGGCCAGGGCGAGGAACAGGGCGTCCTTGTCCCGGAAGTGGTGGAAGATCGCCCCGCGGGACAGTCCGGTGGTCTGCTCGAGCCGGCGCACCGTCGCGCCCTCGTAGCCGTACCGCGCGAAGCAGCTCCGGGCGGCGTCCAGGATCTCCTGTCGGCGAGCGGCGAGCTGGTCAACGCTGACCCGGGGCATCAGCCCAGAGTAGCCGTCCAGCCAGACGTACGTACGGCTTGGGAATGAGCCTCGGATTGGCCCGCAGTTCCTCCTGCGTCAAGGGACTGCATTCGGTGCCGCGCACGGGTAGCGTCGTTTCGCGTGGCGGAGGACGCGGGCCTCGTTGTGGTAGCGGACGTCGAGGTCGACGCGGTTGCGCCGGATGCTGGCCCGTCGGTCCTGCGGGACTGTGCCGACGCCGAGGCCTACGTCGCGTCGGTGTGTTTCAAGCACGGCCCCCCGCGCCTGATCGGGGTGGAGCTTGAATGGCTGCTGCACCGGCCCCCCACCCCGGACGCGCCGCTGGACCCCCACATGCTCGCCGCCGCGCTCGGCCGCTACACCCCGACAACGCTGAACCCCTCCTCGCCCGCTTGCCTGCTCCCCGCCGGCTCCCAGGTCAGTCTCGAGCCGGGCGGCCAGATCGAGCTCGCCAGCCCGCCCCTGCCGGATCTCGGCGGGCTCCTGCAGACTGTGCGCGCCGACGCCGACGTCCTGCACCGCCTCCTCGCCGCTCGCGGTCTCCAGCCCCACTGCCGTGCCGCCGATCCCCTTCGCCCACCCCTGCGGGTACTCGACGTCCCGCGCTACCGCGCCATGGAGCAGGCGTTCGACCGGTTCGGGCCCTACGGCCGCAGTGGGATGTGCTCGACCGCCGCCGTCCAGGTGTGCGTCGACGCGGGGGAGGGCGCCGACGTCGCCCGCCGGTGGGCGGCGGTCCACGCGCTCGGGCCGGTGTTGCTCGCGGCGTTCGCCAACTCCCCGATGCTGCACGGTCGGCGTACGGGTTGGAAGTCCTCGCGCTGGGTCTGCTGGCAGCACGCCGACCCGGCCCGCACCGCGCCGCCGCCGGTCTCCGACACCGCCGGGGCGGATCCGGCGGTCGCATGGGCACGCCGGGTGCTGGCGAGCCCGGTCCTGTGCGTGCGCCGCGACGGCCCCTGGCAGGTGCCCGAGCGCGTGAGCTTCGCCGACTGGATCGACGGCGCGCTGCCGATGCCGCCGCCCACCACCGCCGACCTCGACTACCACATCTCCACGCTGTTCCCGCCGGTCCGACCGCACGGACACCTCGAGATCCGCTACGTCGACGCCCAGCCGGGGCGCCGCTGGGCGCTGCCCGTCGCGGTGCTGACGGCGTTGCTGGCCGACCCGGGCGTCACCGACCGGGCGCGCGAGGCGTGCGAACCGGCGCAGGGCCGCTGGGCCTCCGGGGCCCGCTACGGCCTCGCCGACCGGGTGCTCGCGCGCGCCGCAGCCACCGTGTTCGAACTGGCCTGGACCCAGCTGCGGGCCGTCGGCGCCCCGGCCTGGATCGTCGAGGACCTCGGCGCCATGACCGAGCGGCAGGTGCTGCGCGGGCTGTGTCCGGCCGACGACCCGCAGGCTGTGCTACCGGAGATGGGCCTATCGGAAATGGGCCTGCCGGAGATGGGTACACCGCAGATCTCGGAGGGAGAGTTCGCATGACCGTCACCGACCCCGACGCGCTCGACACCGGAGCCGGCACCGAGGAGCTGCGCACCCGATTGGCCGAGCTGCTGGCCGCGTCCCGCGCCCGCAGCACCGCGCTCACCGAGGCCATCGACGAGACCGACCTGGTGGCCCAGCACTCGCCGCTGATGTCACCGCTGGTCTGGGACCTCGCCCACATCGGCAGCCAGGAGGAGCTCTGGCTGGTCCGCGACGTCGGCGGCCGCGAGCCGCTGCGCCCGGAGATCGACGGGCTCTACGACGCCTTCGCCCATGCCCGCGCCCGCCGCGTCGAGCTGCCGCTGCTGACCCCGGAGCAGACCCGCGCCTACGTGGCACAGGTCCGCGACAAGGCCCTCGACGCGCTCGGCGCCAGCCCGCTGACCGGCCGCAGGCTCGTGGCGCACGGCTTCGCGTTCGGCATGATCGTGCAGCACGAGCATCAGCACGACGAGACGATGCTCGCCACCCATCAGCTCCGCGCGGGCTCCCCGGTGCTGCATGCCGACAGCCCGCCGCCAGGGCGAGCGCTGCCCACCCGTGAGGTGCTCGTACCGGGCGGGCCGTTCACGATGGGCACCTCCGCCGAGCCGTGGGCGCTGGACAACGAGCGCCCCGCGCACACCGTCGACGTGCCCGCGTTCGTCATCGACACCGCGCCGGTCACGGGCGGCGAGTACGCGGAGTTCATCGCGGCCGGCGGCTACGACGACCGCCGCTGGTGGACCGACGCCGGGTGGCGGCACAAGCTCGACGCCGGGCTCGTCGCGCCGCAGTTCTGGGAGCGGGACGGCGCCGGCGACTGGTACCGCCGTCGGTTCGGCGTCGTCGAGCCGGTACCGGCCGACGAGCCGGTGGTGCACGTGTGCTGCCACGAGGCCGACGCCTACGCGCGATGGGCCGGCAAGCGGCTGCCCACCGAGGCGGAGTGGGAGAAGGCCGCTCGCTACGACCCGGCCACCGGGTGGTCGCGGCGCTACCCCTGGGGTGACGAGGACCCGACGCCGCAGCACGCGAACCTCGGTCAGCGGCACCTGCAGCCCGCGCCGGTCGGGGCGTACCCGCGGGGTGCCTCGGCGCTGGGGGTGGAACAGCTGATCGGCGACGTGTGGGAGTGGACGTCGTCGGGCTGGCACCCGTACCCGGGGTTCGAGATGTTCCCCTACCCCGAGTACTCGCAGGTCTTCTTCGGCGGCGACTACCGGGTGCTGCGCGGCGGCTCGTTCGGCACCGACCCGGTGGCGATCCGGGCCACGTTCCGCAACTGGGACCACCCGATCCGCCGCCAGATCTTCTCGGGCTTCCGCTGTGCGCGCGACGCCTCCGCCGCCGAGGTGGCGTAGCACGGGTGTGCCGGCATCTGGCCTACCTCGGGCCACCCGTGACACTGTCGTCACTGGTCCTGGACGCGCCGCACGGGTTGTTGCGACAGTCCTACGCGCCCCTCGACATGCGTGGCGGGGGCGCCGTGAACGCCGACGGGTTCGGGGCGGGCTGGTATCCCGAGCCCGGATCCGATGCTGTCCGCTACCGCAGCGCGGTGCCGCTGTGGTCGGACCCGTCATTCGCGGCGCTGGCCGGGGCCACGCGGTCGGGCGCCTTCCTGGCGGCCGTCCGGTCGGCGACCGTCGGCATGCCCGTCACGGCCACGGCGGCCGCGCCGTTCGCCGAGGGACGCTGGTTGTTCAGCCACAACGGTGTGGTGCGGGGCTGGCCGGGCTCGGTCGCGGCGCTCGCGGCCGAGTTGCCCGTCACCGACCTGCTGACCCTCGACGCACCTACCGACACCGCCCTGCTGTGGGCGCTGGTGCGCCACCGCCTCCGGGCCGGCACCGAACCCGGGGCGGCGCTGGCCGCCGTCGTCGCTGCGGTCGCCGCGGCTGCACCGGGTTCGCGACTGAACCTGCTGCTCACCGACGGTTCCGGGATCTGGGCCACCGCCTGGGACCACGCGCTGTCCGTGCACGCCGCGGGTGACGTCGCACTCGTCGCCTCCGAACCGATCGACACCCTCCCCACCTGGACCGTGGTGCCCGACGGGCATCTGGTGGTGGCCCGCCCGGGTCGCTACTGCCTACACGAGCTCGCGACCACACCAGGAGAGCAATGACCGCCGCCCCACTCGACGTCCACCTCACCGACGCCGACGCCGACGCCGCCTTGCGCGCCGACGTCCGAGCCGGTCTCACGGCCACGCCGAAACAGCTGCCGCCGAAGTGGTTCTACGACGCACGGGGCAGCGAGCTGTTCGAGCAGATCACCGAGCGGCCCGAGTACTACCCGACCCGCACGGAGCGGGCGTTGCTGGAGCGCAGCGTCGACGAGATCGCCGTCGTCTCGGGCGCCGACACGCTGGTCGAGCTCGGTTCCGGCTCCTCGACGAAGACGCGGCTGCTGCTCGACGCGTTCATCCGTGCCGGGACGCTACGGCGCTACGTGCCCCAGGACGTGAGCGAGTCGGCGCTGCGGCTGGCGATGGACCCGCTCACCGCGGAGTACCCGGATATCGCGCTGCACGGTGTGGTCGGCGACTTCACCACGCACCTGGACCGGCTCCCGCGGGGGGAGCGGCGGATGGTCGCGTTCCTCGGCGGCACGATCGGGAACCTGCTACCGGCGCAGCGCACCGCGTTCCTCACCCAGCTCCGGTCCGTGGTCGAACCCGGCGAACAGCTGCTGCTGGGCACCGGGCTGGTGATCGACCCGGCGGTCATGGTGGCCGCCTATGACGACGCGGCCGGGGTGACCGCGGAGTTCAACCACAACGTGCTGCGGGTGCTCAACCGGGCGCTGGGCGCCGACTTCGACGTCGGCGCCTTCACCCACCGCGCGCTCTGGGACGCGGAGCACGAGTGGATCGAGATGCGGCTGCGAGCCGAGCGGGCCATGACGGTGACGGTCGCCGAGCTGGGGTTGACCGTCGAGTTCGCCGCGGGCGAGGAGATGTGCACCGAGATCTCGGCCAAGTTCCGCATCGAGGGGGTGCGCGCGATGCTCGAAGAGACCGGCTTCGACCTGACCCGCTCCTGGACCGACCCAGACGCCCGCTTCGCCCTCACCCTAGCCACCGCCCCCTAACCCACCCCGCGAGTCGGTACGAATTGGTGCGCGAGTCGGTACGTTCTGGTGGCTGAGTTCCCCAGAGTCGCCTCGTGCGCGGAAATCGTCGCCCTGGCGACGATTTCCGCGCACGGGCGGCGTCAGCCGCGGAGCATTCCGCGGAGGACGTAGGGGAGGATCCCGCCGTTGCGGTAGTAGTCCGCCTCGCCGGGGGTGTCGATTCGGACCCGGGCGTCGAACTCGACGGTCGCGCCGTTCTCCGCTGTTGCGGTGACGTGCACCGTGCGCGGCGTCGGGCCGTCGTTCAGCGCGGTGACGCCCCGGATGTCGAAGGTCTCGGTGCCGTCGAGGCCCAGCGACCGCGTCGACTCGCCGTCGGGGAACTGCAGTGGCAGCACGCCCATCCCGATCAGGTTCGACCGATGGATCCGCTCGTAGGACTGAACGATCACGGCCCGCACGCCCAGCAGTGCGGTGCCCTTGGCCGCCCAGTCGCGCGACGAGCCGGAGCCGTACTCGGTGCCGCCGAGCACCACCAGCGGCGTGCCGGCCGCAGCATAATTCTGCGCGGCGTCGTAGATGAACGCCTGTGCACCGCCGCGGGTGAAGTCCCGGGTGTAACCGCCCTGCACGTCGCGCAGCAGCTGGTTGCGCAGCAGGATGTTGGCGAACGTCCCGCGGATCATCACCTCGTGGTTGCCGCGCCGCGAGCCGTAGGAGTTGAAGTCCTTGCGCTCCACGCCGTGCTCGCGCAGGTAGGCACCGGCGGGCGAATCCTCCTTGATCGAGCCGGCTGGAGAGATGTGGTCGGTGGTGACCGAGTCAGCCAGCAGCGCAAGCACCCGGGCTCCGCAGATGTCAGCGACCGGCTCCGGCTCGGGCGCCATGGCCTCGAAGTACGGCGGCTTGCGCACGTAGGTGGACTCCGGATCCCACGCGAAGGTCTTCCCCTCGGGCGTGGACAGCGACCGCCAGCGCTCGTCACCGGCGAAGACGTCGGCGTAGTCGGTGGTGAACATCTCCTGGCTGATCGCCGAGTCGATCGTCGCCTGGATGTCGCGCGCCGAGGGCCAGATGTCGCGCAGGTACACCTCGGTGCCGTCGGAGGCGGTGCCCAGCGGCTGGTTCTCGAAGTCGATGTCCATCGTCCCGGCCAGCGCGTACGCGATCACCAGGGGTGGCGAGGCGAGGTAGTTCATCGTGACGTCGGGGTTGATCCGGCCCTCGAAGTTCCGGTTGCCCGACAGCACCGAGACGACCGACAGCTCGGCCTCGTTGACCACCGCGGAGATCTCCGCGGCCAGCGGGCCGGAGTTGCCGATGCACGTGGTGCAGCCGTAGCCCACCAGGTGGTAGCCCAGCTTCTCCAAGTACGGCCAGAGCCCGGCCTTCTCGTAGTAGTCGGTGACGACCTTCGAGCCCGGTGCCAGCGACGTCTTGACCCATGGCTTGACCGTGAGGCCCTTCTCGACGGCGTTGCGCGCGAGCAGCGCCGCGCCGAGCATCACCGACGGGTTGGACGTGTTGGTGCACGAGGTGATCGAGGCGATCACGACCGCGCCGTGGTCGATCTCGATCTCCGCACCGTTGGCCATCGTCAGCCGGGTGGGCTTGCTGGTGCGACCCGCCGCGCCAGCAGCGGCGGAGACCCGCTCACGCGGAGTCCCGGTGCCGTTTCCCCCGGTCGGCGCGGGCGGATCGCTGGCCGGGAAGGACTGGTCGAGCGACTCGTCGACGCGGGACGGCACCCCGTCGCCGGCGGTGTAGTCGACCAGGGCGGAGCGGAACGCCTGCTTGGACTCCGACAGCGCGATCCGGTCCTGGGGGCGTTTCGGCCCCGCGATCGACGGGACCACCGAGGAGAGGTCCAGCTCGAGCGTCTCGGAGTAGACCGCCTCGCGGCCCGGATCGTGCCAGAGCCCCTGCTCCTTGGCATAGGCTTCGATGAGCGCGATCTGGTCGGTCGAGCGGCCGGTGAGCGTGAGGTAGCGGACGGTCTCCTCGTCGATGGGGAAGATCGCCGCCGTGGAGCCGAACTCCGGGCTCATGTTGCCGATCGTGGCGCGGTTGGCCAGCGGCACCGCCCCGACGCCCTCGCCGTAGAACTCGACGAACGCGCCCACCACGCCGTGCCGACGCAGTATCTCGGTGATCGTCAGGACGACGTCGGTAGCGGTGGCGCCCGGGGGGATCTCGCCGGTCAGCCGGAAACCGACGACCTTCGGGATGAGCATCGAGACGGACTGGCCGAGCATGGCAGCCTCGGCCTCGATGCCGCCGACGCCCCAGCCCAGCACGCCGAGGCCGTTGACCATCGTGGTGTGCGAGTCGGTGCCGACGAGCGTGTCCGGGTAGGCCTGCCCGTTTCTCGTCATCACGACCCGGGCGAGGTGCTCGATGTTGACCTGGTGCACGATCCCGGTACCCGGCGGGACGACCTTGAACTCGTCGAAGGCGCCCTGGCCCCAGCGCAGGAACTGGTAGCGCTCCCGGTTGCGCTGGTACTCGAAGTCGACGTTGCGTTCGAAGGCGTCCGGGCGACCGAAGACCTCGATGATCACCGAGTGGTCGATGACCAGCTCGGCGGGAACGAGTGGGTTGACCTTCGCCGGGTCGCCGCCGAACTCGGTGACGGCCTCGCGCATCGTCGCGAGGTCGACGACGCAGGGCACGCCGGTGAAATCCTGCATGACCACCCGCCCCGGAGTGAACTGGATCTCCGTGTCCGGCTCGGCGGCAGGGTCCCAGCTCGCGAGCGCGCGGACGTGGTCGGTGGTGACGTTGACCCCGTCCTCGGTGCGCAGCAGGTTCTCCAGCAACACCTTGAGGCTGAACGGCAGGCGTTCGGTGCCCGCAACGGCCGAGAGCCGGAAGATCTCGTGCTCGACCCCACCGGTCTGGATGGTTCCTCTCGTTCCGAAGCTGTCGGTGCTCATTCGTCCACCTCGATCTCGCGAAGCCTCCCCCTTAAAACAGTACGCTTGTCCTGTAACGTGGGTCGAAGGGATATGAGGGCATGCCGCAGCGTGTCTATCAGGCGGTCGCCGTCGGTCCGAGGGCCGGCGATGGATGTTCACCCAACGGATACGTGAGCGCAGACTGACCACCACGGAGCCGCTGATGCCCTCCCCGCCGGCCACCGAGCCCGCCGCCGGTCGCCGGACGCGGCCTGCCGCCGCCATGACGGTGGCGTGCGTCGCGCTGTTCACCGACATGCTCGTGTACGGGATCGCGATTCCCGTCCTGCCGCTGCTCCCCGCAACCGTGCAGGCGGGCCCCGCCGCCACCGGAGTCCTGTTCGCCGGCTACGCCGCCGCGATGATCGCCGTCACGCCGATAGCCGGCCGGATGGTGGATCGAGCCGGACCGCGCCGACCGCTGCTGGTCGGACTGGTCGGGCTGGCCGCGGCGACGTTGCTCTTCGCCGTGGGTGGACCCTACTGGCTGCTGGTGGTCGCTCGGATCCTGCAGGGCGTCGCGGCGGGCATGTCCTGGGTCGCAGGCCTGTCGTTGATCGCCGCGGTCACGCCGTTCGCGACTCGCGGGCGGTCGATGGGGCTGGCCATGAGCATGGTCTCACTGGGGCTGCTGATCGGACCGCCACTGGCCGGCCTGCTCGCCGAAAACCTCGGCACGGCGGCCCCGTTCCTGTTCGCCGCCGCGGTCGCGCTCACCGACGGCATCGCCCGCCTGGTGCTGGTACGGGACGGCGGGCGGGTCACCGACGATCCGGTCGGCCCGCTGGCCGTCCTTCGCGTGCGCGGTTCGTGGAGCGTGGTCGGCGTGGTGGTCCTGGGGGCCGCCAGCCTCTCCGCCATCGAGCCGGTGCTGCCGTTGCACCTGACCCAGCGCTACGGCACCGGCGCCCTCGGGCTCGGCCTGCTCTTTGCCGTCGCCATCGTGGCCGTCGCGGTGCTCAGCCCCCTTGTCGGGGGCCTCATCGGACGGGTCGACGCGCGCGTCCTGGTCGGGGTCGGTGTCGCCACGTCGGCGTCGGCTCTCGCGATCCTTGCCGTGAGCCAGCAGAGCTGGCAGGTCTGGGTGGGTATGACCGCACTCGGCGCGTCGAACGCGTTCCTGCTCGCGCCCGCCACCACACTGATCAGCGCCCAAGGCATGACCTCGAGCCCCCCGGCGCTGGGCGGCGCGTACGCCCTGTTCAATCTCGCCTACGCCGCCGGTCTCATGCTCGGCCCGCTGCTGGCCGGAACCGGCACCGATCTCGCCGGGTTCGCCGTCGCGCTCTGCGCGTCCGCAGCCGTCGTCGCCGTCCTCGGTGCCGCCGTCACCGCCCGCCTGCCGAGCGGGCTCCTGCGCTGACTGCCCTGGCGCCGCGGCTACGCCGAGCAGTCGGCGCCGCCGTGGTGGCCGAGCGGGAACACCCAGCGGAAGGTGCTCAGGACCGGCCTCTTGCACCAGCAGGTCGGTGCGCACCCACAGGTGACTGCCCCCATGCGCTCGACGAACTGTCCGATGACGGCGAAGAGCAGGTAGAGCGACACCGCAGCCAGCAGGATTCGTCTCATGCACAGAGCGTAGTACGGCCCCTTGCATCACCTATGAGGGTTATTCAGGAGGGTCATGTGGATCTTGTAAGACCACGGTTGAGCTGCGGGGATGCGCCTCCGATCAAGATCGCTGAATAAGCCTCTATGTGGTGGAAGTTGGCCCTGATATGCGTGTGGCGAGTGGGCAGCGACAGGCCTAGATGGCACAGTGTGATTCAATGTGACCGAACGTGACAGAATGGGGGTTTTCTGTGCGTCGATCAAGATGCGCCGTCGTGCTCCTGGTGCTGGTCGCGCTGCTGGGTGCGACGTCCACCGCGCTCGCCCAGCCCACCCCTCCACCCAACCCGAGCGACGACGACCTGCAGCGCAGCCGTAGCAGCGTCACCAGCCACGCGGAGGAGGTCGGACGCCTCACCGCCCAGCTCGTCGAGCTCGACAGCCGCACCGACGACCTGCAGGTAGCCCTCGCGGCGCGGCGCGAGACCGCCGAGGCCGCGCTCGTCGACCTGCAGAACGCGCGGGACGCGGCTGCGGCGGCAGCGCGGCGCGCGGAGGCTGCTCGGATCGAGACCGACGCCGCGAGCGTCGCGATCGACGCGGCCCGGGACCGGCTCGACGAGTTCGTCACCGTGACCTACCAGCAGGGCCTCGACAACGGTCCGCTGGGCCTGCTCGCCGAGGCCACCGATCCCGCGGACGTCGTCGCGCGGGCGGAGCTCAGCGACGAGATCGCCCGTTCCCAGCTCGTCGCCCAGGAGAGCTTGGAGCGGGCCCGCGTCGACAAGGCCAACGCGGACTCCGCCGCCCGCGCCGCCCTCGACGAGGCGCGCGCCCGGGAAGCCGAGGCGCGCAGCGCCAAGGTGGTGGCCGACGAAGCTTTCGCAGCCGCCGACGCAGCGGCCCGCGAGCAGGCTGCGCAGCTCGCCGCCGTCGACGCCCAGCGGGGTGACGTGCAGCGCCGGCTCGACGCTGCCGAGTCGGCGGACGCCGGCCTGCATGACCAGCGTGCCCGCTACGACGACTGGAAGCGCCAGCTGGCGCAGGAGCAGGCCGCCCGCGAACGTGCCGAGCGGGACGCGGCCGCGACCCGGCTGGCGGCGGCCGCGTCCGCAGCTGAGGACGGTGGGGGCTCGGCGCCCGCGGGGCGGGGCGGGGGTGCCCAGCGGGCGATCGACCGAGCGATGTCGCAGGTCGGCGTGCAGTACGTGTGGGGCGGTGGCACCGGCCGCGGTCCCAGCACCGGGATCCCCGACGCTTTCGGTTCTTCGCTGGACCGGCTCGGCTTCGACTGCTCGGGTCTGATGCTCTACGCGTTCAACGGCGTGGGGGTGTCGCTGCCGCGGGTGAGCCGCAACCAGTACGACGCCGGCCGCAAGGTGCCGGTCTCCGACCTGCGCCCCGGTGACATGGTGTTCTACCAGAACGGCGGGGGTCCGATCCACCATGTCGCGATGTACGTCGGCCGCGAGAAGATGATCGAGGCCCCGTACACCGGTGCCAGCGTGCGCGTGGTGCCGCTGCGCACGAAGGGCCTCCTGCCACAAGCCGCCCGCGTGCTCTGAGCCCCGTTACCAGGACCTGATCGAGAACGAGAGCGTCGAGGACGCGTCGCGCGGCATTGCCGGTGTCGGCGTTGTCGCGTCGGGTCTGGATACTGTGGCGGTGGGTGTGCGCACCGTGGGTGTCGAGGAAGAGTTCTTGCTGGTCGATCCCTTGAACGGGGAACCGAGGGCGATCGGGGGCGCGGTGTTGCTTGCCGCCGCGGACACCGCCGGGCTCACCGGGGAGCTGAAACGCGAGCAGCTCGAGACTGGGACTCGGCCCTGCCACAATCTCGACGAGCTGGCCCGCGAGCTGCACCGCACCCGGGCCGAGGCCCGGGACGCCGCCCGTGCCGTGGGTGTCGAACCGGTCGCGCTGGCCACCTCGCCGCTGCCCGTCGTCCCGACGCTTTCCCCGTCGCGGCGGTACCGGCGGATGGCCGAACGGTTCGGGCTCACCACGTCCGAGGAGCTGACCTGCGGATGCCATGTGCACGTCGCGGTCGACTCCGACGAGGAGGGTGTCGCCGCGTTGGACCGGATCCGTCCCTGGCTGGCGCCGCTGCTCGCGCTCTCGGCGAACTCGCCGTTCTGGAACGGGACCGACTCCGGCTACGCCAGCTTCCGCAGCCAGGTCTGGGGGCGCTGGCCCTCGGCCGGGCCGACCGAGCTGTTCGGCTCCCCGGCTGGCTACCGTGCGGTCGTGGCCGCCATGGTCGCCTCGGACACCGTGCTCGACGAGGCGATGGTCTACTTCGACGCCCGGCTGTCGAGCAAGCATCCGACGCTGGAGATACGGGTCGCCGACGTCTGCCGCGAACCCGACGACGCCTTGCTCGTCGCCGCGCTGGGCCGGGCCCTGGTCGAGACCGCGGTGCGGGCCTGGCAGGCCGGTCATCGACCCGATCCGGTGCGCACCGAGCTGCTGCGGCTGGCGTCCTGGCGGGCGGGCCGGTCCGGGCTCGACGGCGCGCTGCTCGACCCGTCGGACTGGCGTCCGGCCCCGGCGGCGGACGTCCTCCACGGTCTCGTCCGGCACGTCGAGCCCGTGCTGCAGGACAGCGGTGAGCTGGACACCGTCCGCGACCTGCTCGACGCGCTCCTGCGCCGCGGCACCGGCGCCGCCCGCCAACGCGCGGTCCTGGAACGCACCGGCGAGCTGCGGGCCGTCGTCTGCGACGCGGCCGGCTGACGTCAGTCACCTCGATGTGCCCGCTTTGGCGGTACGTCGAGCTGAAAACTCATTGAAGGCGTCAGCCAGCCGGCCTGCAGGGCTCAGCGTCGGGACGTTTGATTATCCTTACGCACCTCTCGGATCATTAGCCAGGCCTGGTTTCAACCGAGACTCTACGGATTTTGAAAGTGCATCGCACATAGGCGGTAGCGGAGGAGTTGTCGATCCTCACCCATTCTGAATAGTGGTCAGGCTGAGCTTTGCAGTCCCCTTTGGCTCGAAAAAGCCCGGTCCCGTTACAGGTCACCCGGCCGACCGTGTTATAGGTCCGATAGTCATCGCATGTGATACTTGCGGCTGCCGGAGCCGCCGGTCGACCAGCTGAGGGCAGCGCTGGGCTTGCCGAGGCAGTGGGTGCACCCGTAAGGGTGCCTACAGCTATCGTCGCGCTGACCCCAGCCGCGGCAAGGGCGCGTCGGATATGCATCAGGTGGTCCTTTCATGTGAGCTGGACGAGCGTTCGAGCTCCCCCTCGGCCGCCGGTCCCTGCCAGCGTGGTGGCGACGCGACTAAGTCGCCGTCCACATCAGCGTCGCGCGCACTTGGCCAGCACGGCAAGATGGTTTTCCTATTGTCCACCCAAAAGGATGTTTCTCATTGTCCACCCGAAAGGGTAACGGTGAACCAGGGTGCAGGGAGAGGGGTCAAGTGCGGTTGTGCCGTGCTCGCTGCACCTGCTGTTTGCCGCTCGTCCCCAAGGCCCGGTGGTTCTGCTGGTTCGTCTTCGGCAAGCTGGCGTCGACGGAGGTAGTTCCTTACGCTCTGACGGTTGGCCAGCCGGGAGGGTGGGGGAAGTGCCCGGATCGGGGATGGAGCCTGGGCGAGACAGCAGCTTCCGGTCTCACGGTGGTCACACGGTGCGCCATGGTGGAATCAGGAGGTGAGCGTGCCGGATCCTGCCGATGTCGTGCCCAGCCCGGCCCATGAGGGCGGGCGCATCGAGCGTGTCGTGTTCGAGATCAAGCGGGTGATCGTCGGGCAGGACCGGCTGGTCGAGCGGATGCTCGTCGGGTTGCTGGCGAAGGGGCACCTGCTGTTGGAGGGCGTGCCCGGGGTCGCGAAGACCCTCGCGGTGGAGACGGTGGCGAAGGTCGTCGGCGGCACGTTCGCGCGCTTGCAGTTCACTCCTGATCTGGTGCCGGCCGACATCCTGGGTACCCGGATCTACCGCCAGGGCCGCGAGGAGTTCGACGTCGAGCTGGGGCCGGTCGTGGCCAACTTCGTGCTCGCCGACGAGATCAACCGCGCGCCCGCGAAGGTACAGTCGGCGATGCTCGAGGTGATGGCCGAGCGGCACCTGTCGATCGGCGGGAAGACCTTCCCGATGCCCGACCCGTTCCTCGTGCTCGCCACCCAGAACCCCATCGAGAACGAGGGTGTCTACCCGCTGCCCGAGGCCCAGCGCGACCGGTTCCTCTTCAAGATCATCGTGGAGTATCCCGACGTCGAGGAGGAGCGCGAGATCGTCTACCGGATGGGTGCGGAGCCCCCGGTGGCGCACCAGGTGATCGACCCGGCGGAGCTGTCGCGGCTGCAGGGGGTGGTGTCGCGGGTGTTCGTCCACCACGCGCTCGTCGACTACGTGGTGCGCCTGGTCGTCGCCACCCGCATCCCGGCCGAGCACGGCCTGCCCGACATCGCGGGCTGGGTCTCCTACGGCGCCTCGCCGCGCGCCACGCTCGGCATCGTCGCCGGCGCCCGGGCGCTCGCCCTGGTCCGGGGCCGCGACTACGTGCTCCCGCAGGACGTCCTCGACGTGGCGCCGGACGTGCTGCGGCACCGGATCGTGCTGTCCTACGACGCCGTGGCCGATGCCGTGCCGATGGAACACATCATCTCCCGCGTGCTGGCGACCGTGCCGCTGCCGCAGGTCAGCGCCCGGCCCCAGTACAGCCCGGCGTGAGCGCCGCCGGCGCCCCGGCCGCCGGCCGCCGGCCCGCCATCGCGCCACCGTCGTTGCGCGACGGCCGCATGGACGCCGCGCTGCGCGCGCTCGAGCTGACCGTGCGCAGCCGGCTGGACGGGCTGCTGCAGGGCAACCACCTCGGTCTCGTGCCCGGGCCGGGCAGCGAGCCGGGCGAGGCGCGGGTCTACCAGCCCGGCGACGACGTCCGGCGGATGGACTGGGCCGTCACCGCCCGCACCACCGAGCCGCACGTCCGCCAGACCGTCGCCGACCGGGAGCTGGAGACATGGGTCGTGCTCGACCTCTCCCCGAGCCTGGACTTCGGCACCGCGTCCTGCGAGAAACGCGACCTCGCGATCGCCGCGCTCGCCGCCGTCACCCACCTCACCCGCGGCGGGGGCAACCGGATCGGCGCGCTCGTCGCCACCGGTGAGCGGACGGTGCGGCTGCCGGCCCGCGGTGGGCTGGCGCACGCCCGGGGCCTGATCCGGACGGTCGCCCAGACCCCGCGAGCACCCGAGGGCACTCGCGGCGACCTGGCGGTCGCGATCGAGCAGCTGCGCCGTCCGCCGCGCCGGCGCGGGCTGGCCGTCGTGATCTCTGACTTCCTCGGCGAGCCCGACTGGGAGCGAGCACTGCGGGCGCTCTCGACCCGGCACGATCTGCTGGTTATCGAGGTGCTGGACCCGCGCGAGCTGGAGCTGCCCGACGTCGGCACCGTCGTGCTCGCCGACCCGGAGACCGGCAAGCAGCGCGAGGTCGTCACCACCCCGCTGCTGTGCCGGGAGTTCGCCGCCGCGGCCGCCGCGCACCGCGACCGGGTCGCCGCCACCGTGCGCCGCTGCGGATCCGCGCACCTGACCCTGCGCACCGACTCGGACTGGATCGCCGACATCGTCCGGTTCGCGCTGGCGCGCAAGCGGGCCTGGTCGGGGGGCGGCCGCTGATGTTCTCCCAGCCGTGGTGGCTGCTGCTGCTCGTCGTGGTGGCCGCGCTCGTCGCCGGGTACCTGCTGGTGCTGCGCCGTCGCCGCCGCGACGTCGTCCGGTTCACCAACCTCGAGTTGCTCGACCGGGTCGCCCCGAGACGTCCGGGCTGGTACCGGCACCTCCCGGCGGCCGCGTTGATCGCCGCGCTGGCCGTCCTGACGATCGCGCTGGCGGGTCCGCAGGCGCAGGCGCGGGTGCCGCGCAACCGCGCCACCGTCGTGCTGGTGATCGACGTGTCGCTGTCCATGCAGGCCACCGACGTCAAGCCGAGCCGGCTGGCGGCCGCGCAGACCGCGGCCAAGGCCTTCTCCGACCAGCTGACACCCGGGGTGAACCTCGGGCTGGTGTCGTTCGCGGGCACGGCCGCGGTGCTCGTGTCCCCGACCGTGTCCCGGGAGCCGGTCAAGCGCGCCGTCGACGGGCTCCGGCTCGCCGAGTCCACCGCCACCGGGGAGGCGATCTTCGCGGCGATGCAGTCGGTGGAGACGTTCTCCCAGGCCCTCGACGGGGTGACCGCGGAGGGCCCACCACCGGCGCGGATCGTGCTGATGAGCGATGGCAAGCAGACGGTGCCCGGCCCGGGCAGCGGACCACCCGAGGAGCAGCCGCGCGGCGCGTTCACGGCCGCGCGGGCGGCGGCGGAGATGGGCATGCCGGTGTCCACGATCTCCTTCGGCACCGACTACGGCTCGATCGAGATCGAACCCGGGGAACGCACCCCGGTGGCCGTGGACGCGGCCTCGCTGCGTCGGATCGCGGAGCTCTCGGGCGGCCAGTTCTTCACCGCGGCCACCGAGGGCGAGCTGCGGCAGGTCTACGCCGAGCTCGGTGAGCAGATCGGCTACGAGACGCGCCGCGTCGACGTGAGCAAGCCGTGGCTCGCGGGGGGTGCGCTGCTGCTGGTCGTCGGGGTCGGCAGCGGCCTGGTCCTCGGCCGCCGCCTCCCGTAACGCTCCATTCAGCCGCCAGTTCGTACCGACTCGCGGGGCAGTAGGGTGCGCGGCGTGGGACGTAGTGTGGTGGTTACTGGGGGGAATCGGGGGATCGGGTTGGCGATCGCTCAGGCGTTCGCGGCGCAGGGGGATCGGGTGGCGGTGACCCATCGCAAGCCCGTTGACGACCTGCCCGGGGAGCTGCTGGCGGTGCCGTGTGACGTCACCGACTCCGCCGCCGTCGACGCGGCCTTCACACAGGTGGAGGAGAAGCACGGGCCCGTGCAGGTGCTCGTGTCCAACGCCGGTATCACCGACGACACGCTGCTGTTGCGGATGAGCGAGGACCAGTTCACCCGCGTGGTGGACACCAACCTCACCGCGGCCTATCGCGTCGCCAAACGCGCTGCCCGGGGCATGCTCAAGGCGCGCGGGGGGCGCATGGTGTTCGTCTCCAGCGTCGTCGGCCTGACCGGCTCGGCCGGCCAGGCCAACTACGCCGCGTCCAAGGCCGGGCTCGTCGGGCTGGCCCGATCCATCGCCCGCGAGCTGGGCTCCCGCGGGATCACCGCGAACGTCGTCGCCCCGGGGTTCGTCGACACCGACATGACCCGAGCGCTGCCCGACGCCCGCCGCGCGGAGATCCTCGGCCAGGTCCCGCTGGGGCGCTACGCCAGCCCCGAGGAGGTCGCCGCCGCCGTCACCTGGCTGGGCTCCGACGCCGCCGGCTACGTCACCGGTGCGGTGCTCCCGGTCGACGGCGGCCTCGGCATGGGTCACTAGCGTTGCGCGTATCTCGGCTCACGGAAGGCCTCCCATGGGACTGCTCGACGGCAAGCGCCTGCTCATCACCGGCGTGATCACCGACGCCTCGCTGGCATTCCACGTCGCCCGCGTGGCGCAGGAGCAGGGCGCCGAGGTCGTGCTCACCGGGTTCGGCCGGATGCGTCTGGTCGAGCGGATCGCGGGGCGGCTGCCGAAGCCGGCGCCGGTCGTCGAGCTCGACGTGTCCGACCAGGCGCAGCTCGACAGCCTCGTCGAGCGCGTCACGCCTTACCTCGGCGAGGCGCACCTCGACGGCGTGCTGCACTCGATCGGGTTCGCGCCCGCGTCGTGCCTGGGGGACAACGCGTTCCTGACCGCGCCGTGGGAGGACGTGGCGACGACGATCCAGGTCAGCGCCTACTCGTTCAAGTCGCTGACCACCGCGCTGCTGCCGCTGCTCGGGCGCGGCTCGTCGGTCGTCGGGATGGACTTCGACAACCGCCAGGCCTGGCCGGCCTACGACTGGATGGGCGTGGCCAAGTCCACCCTGGAGTCGGTCACCCGCTACCTCGCGCGCGACCTCGGGCCCCGCGGTATCCGGGTCAACCTCGTCGCGGCCGGACCCGTGAAGACGATGGCCGCGAAGTCGATCCCCGGCTTCGCCGCGTTCGAGGACGCCTGGGACGGGCGTGCGCCGCTGGGCTGGGACGTCACCGACCCCGAGCCGGTCGCCAAGACCGTCTGCGCGCTGCTCTCGGACTGGCTGCCGGTGACCACCGGCTCGATGGTGTGGGCCGACGGCGGGTTCCACGCCATCGGCATCGGATCGGTGCCGTGACCGTCGACGCCCTGCTGGTGCTGAGCTTCGGCGGCCCGGAGGGACCCGACGAGGTCCGCCCGTTCCTGGAGAACGTGGTCCGCGGTCGCGGCGTGCCGCCCGAGCGGCTCGACGCCGTCGAGCGCCACTATCGGCACTTCGGCGGCGTCAGCCCGATCAACGCCCGCAACCGGGAGCTGATCGCCGCGATCGGTGCGCGCACCGAGCTGCCCGTCTACCTCGGCAACCGCAACTGGCACCCGATGGTGACCGACACCGTCGCCGAGATGGCGCGTGACGGCGTGCGGCGCGCACTCGTGTTCGCCACCAGCGCCTACGGCGGCTACTCGGGGTGTCGGCAGTACCAGGAGGACATCGCGCGGGCCCGCGCGGCGGTCGGCGACGGCGCCCCGGAGCTGGTGAAGCTGCGCCACTTCTTCGACCACCCGGCTTTCGTGGCCGCCAACGCCGACGCGGTGCGCGCGGCCCGGGACACGCTGCCCGCGGCGCTGCGCGACCGGGCCCGCGTCGTCTTCACGGCCCACTCGGTGCCGGTCTCCGCCGACGCCGCGGCCGGCCCGCCAGCGGAGGGCGGGCACCGGTACTCGCGCCAGGTCGCCGAGGCCGCTCGGCTGGTCGCCGGGGAGCTGGGGGTGGCCGAGCACGACGTCGTCTGGCAGTCCCGTTCCGGCCCACCCGAGGTGCCGTGGCTGGAGCCGGACATCGTCGAGCACCTCGGCGTGCTGCACGCCGCGGGGGCGGCCGCGGTGGTGGTGGCGCCGGTCGGTTTCGTCTCCGACCACGTCGAGGTGGTCTGGGACCTCGACACGGAGGCGAGGGCGCGCGCCCAGGAGCTTGGCCTGGGTTTCGCCCGCGCGGCCACGGCGGGTGCGGACCCGCGGTTCGCGGACATGGTCATGGAGCTGGTCGCCGAGCACACCCACGAGCGCGCCCCCCGGTCGTGGGGTCGGGTGCCGAGCGCGGGGTGCACGGTCGACGGCGCGCCGTGCTCCGTGGACTGCTGCGTCCCGGGCTGGCGCCCCGTTCCTCCCGAGTGAGAGTCCGTCAGCAGCAGCTGGTGCCCGGGTCGGTGTTCGACGTGGTCATGCCGGTGACCGCGCGCCGGGCGATGGGTGCGGGGCCGGTGGTGGTGGGTGGCGTGCAGTCGAAGAGCGGTGCGGTGGCCGGGTCCACTGGTTCCGTAGGCTCGAGGAGGTGGAACGCGCCCGCGTAGGGCTCGCGGGAGTAGATCTCGAAGCTCTTGGCGCACACCGCGGTGGGCACGCCGCGGGTGAACACGTGCTCGTCGTCGTCGAGCACCGCCTTGAACGGGCCGGGGTAGAGGACGGCCTGGCCGTGGTCGCGGCACTCGCCCTGCTTGCCCTTGTAGGCGATGACGGTCACGCTCCGGAACTCGATGCCCTCGACCACGCGCCACGGCGCCGCGTCCCGCTTGACCAGGTGCACGCCGTAGAACCCGGCGTGCTCGAACGCGGCGAGGAGCTCCTCCTCCTGGAACGCCCCGGAGATGCAGCCGCTCCACAGCTCGGGGTCGGCGCGCAGGTGCTCGGGTACGTCCACGGCGCTGACGATGTCGGAGATGATCGCCCGCCCGCCGCGGCGGAGTACCCGGAAGACCTCGTCGAACAGTGCGGTCTTGTGCTCGGTGGCCACCAGGTTGAGCACGCAGTTGCTCACCACGGCGTCGATGGAGGAGTCGGCGACCAGCGGGGCGTGCCGGCGCAGCCGCTGCTGCTCGGCCTCGCAGGCGGCCAGCGTCGCGACGTCGGTGACCGGGTGCTCGGCCAGCCAGCGGTCCACAGCGTCCAGGTCGAGAGCGAGATCCTGGATGCGGCCCCGGCGGAACTCCACGACGGCGTGGCCGATGCGCTCGGCGACGACCGGAGCGGCGCCGCGGGCCAGCGCGAGCATGTCGTCGTTGACGTCGACCCCGATCACCCGCCCCGCCGGGCCTACCACCTGGGCGGCGATGAAGCAGATCTTGCCGCCGCCGGAGCCGAGGTCGAGCACCGTCTGGCCCTCGGCCAGGTACGCGCTGGGGTCGCCGCACCCGTAGTCGCGGTCCAGGACCTCGGCCGGGATGACCTCGAGGAACCGGGGGTCGTAGTCGACCGGGCAGCACAACGCCGGTTCCACGTCCTGCGCACCCGCGCTGTACCGCCTGCCGACGGCGTCCTCGACCTCGGACGCGCTGACCATCCCCGTCATCTGTCCTCCCTACCAACGCACTCCGGTGAGTCTCACCCACCTCGGTGATCGTCGCTAGTGTGCGCTCATGGTCAGGGTCGCAACGCTCAACGCACACTTTCGGCGATCACATAGTGGTGGCCCAGATCAGCACCCCGCGCTTGGTCACCTGGAGGGGGGTTGGGTACTGGTCGGCGGCTTGCTTGGCGTCGTCGAGTGGGAGGCCGCGGCCTCGTAGGAACAGCGCGACCGCGGCCCGGTCGGGTAGGTGCACCATCGGTGCGTCCCAGCGTTGGACCTCGAACACCTCGGCGACCAGCTCCACCGCCGTCTCGGCTCCGTTCACCGCTGCTGCTCCGATTCGGGCTGAGTTTCGATGGCGATAGCCCACTGGAGCATCCGGTTGACGAGCGCAGCGGCTGCGCTGTCTGGAAGGCCGTAGGCGCGGAACTCGGCCAGCGGGAGGCGGCGTACCGCGCGGAGGGCCCCGGCGAAGGTCGTCGGATCGAATCCTGGGTCGTGTTCCTGGGCCAGCCGTAGAAGGTCGTTGCCGTCATACCGGTTGCTGAGTGCGGCGTCGACGTCGATGTAGTCGCGGGCCTGGGCGCGGGAGTAGAGGGCGCAGACCTTGTTGGCGACGGCGTCGTCGGGGTGCAGCACCGGACCGATGGTGAGCTTTACGGGGGTGTGTGCTCGCCAGTCGATGGCGAGCTCGACCTTGGCGGTGTCGTCGGAGGCGGGGTCGGTCACGCTCAGTCGCGCGAAGGCTGGGTTGGCCAGGAGCGTGGCGACGGCGAGACCGTTGGCCGAGTAAGCGGCGATCGCCGCGGCCGTGGCGTCGGGGAACTGTGCCTCGGATGCCGCCGTGGTAAACAGGTCGATGTCCTCGGACGGTCGTTCGAGCAGGCCGTGTGCCTGGACGGCGTAACCGCCAGCGAGGCAGAATCCGTAGGGCGCGAGGGCTTCGAGGCCGACTCGGGCGAGGCGTTCGTGGTATTCGTCCATCAACTCGCGAAACGGTTGCGATGGCCGGTGAGCTCAGGGAAGTGCGCTTCCCACATCCTGCGAGCATGTTGCGGGATGTAGAGGTCCAGCCAGAGTTCTCGAAGGCGGTCCGCGTTGAGGAGCCGTGTGAGGTCGTCGATGCCGGAGACCTCGACGATGACCCGCTCGTAGAGGGTGCGGGTGTCGGCGGGCTCGGCGAGGTCGTAGTGGCGGCGCCCGGTCCAGCCGAGGGAGGCGGGAAGCTCGACGGTGCCTCGGGTCGGTCCGGCGAGGGCGTCGAGTGACGGAGGCAGCACGTAGGGACGGCGGTCGGCGTACTTCCGGAACTCTTGCATGCGCCCAGTATGGTCCACATCCGCTGACCGGTGGCGAATGCCGTGGACGCGCTTCGTGCTGAGCTACGAGGCCATCCTGCGCCGACGGCCGGGCGTTACGCCCTCGTCGCGTCCGAGACCCGTGACCTGGTCATCGCGCGGGTGCGTGCTCGTCGGGAGTCCGACGACGACCAGGCGCGTTCGGCCACGCCGTTCTGGCCTCGTCGCGAGCCATGCCGCCACAGCCGACTACGCGATCACTCGCTGCGCTGCGCTCATGCCGTCCTGGGACCGTCGGACAAGGGCACCGCACCGACCTCACCGGGCGGTGCTGGGTGGATCCAGCGGGACCGGCCAGGGCCACCGGCCCTGGCCGCGTGCCCAGGAGGGGTAGCCGCGGTCGAAGTGTTTCCGCAGGATTCCGGCGACGTCGTCAGGCTGACGCACGCACGTCACCGTCGTCGTCTGCGTAGCGTCGCTCCGACAACTCGCCGAAAGTAGCGATGGTGCCGCTGGAGCGCACCTCGGCGTCGTGCTCGCGCTTATCGACCAGGATTGCCTCGCCGATGAAGGGCTCGACGATGCCGGACATGCGGATCGGTGCAGCCATGATCAGTTGGAAGCCGAACTCGTCGAACGCCGCAAGCGCTTGAGCGGCGTAGATCTCGTCGGACTTGCTGAACGCCTCGTCGAGCATCAGCACCGCGAACCGTGGCCGGCCGTCGGAGTCGGCATCGGCGAGGTTGCAGCTCAACGCGGCGGCCAGGCAGAACGCGACTAGCTTCTCCTGCTCCCCTGGGCGGCGATGAAGCAGATCTTGCCACCGCCCGAGCCGAGGTCGAGCACCGTCTGTCCTTCGGCCAGGTACGCGCTGGGGTCGCCGCACCCGTAGTCGCGGTCCAGGACCTCGGCCGGGATGACCTCGAGGTGACGGGGGTCGTAGTCCTCGACCTCCGACGCGGTGACCATCCCCGTCATCTGTCCTCCCTACCAACGCACTCCGGGTGAGTCTCGCCCACCTCGGTGATCGTCGCTAGTGTGCGCTCACGGTCAGGGCCGCGACGCTCAACGCACACTTTCGGCGATCACACGGTGGTGGCCCAGATCAGCACCCCGCGCTTGGTCACCTGGAGGGGGGTCGGGGTACTGGTCGGCGGCCTGCTCGGCGCGGTCGCGCGGCAGGCCGCGGCCTCGTAGGAACAGCGCGACCGCGGCCCTGTCGGGTAGGTGCACCATCGGTGCGTCCCAGCGTTGGACCTCGGTCACCGCGAACACGTCGGCGACCAGCTCCACCGCCGTCTCGGCGTCGAACACGAACTCCCGCCCCCAGCCGGGGAGCACGTGTGCGAGCTCGGGATCGTTGAACCGGCTGGACGTGCACGCCACGAAGGTGCCCTGCGGCCGCAGCACCCTGGCGATCTCGCGCATCGCGAGCAGCGGATCGGGGAGGTGATAGAGCATCCACAGGGCCGCGACCGCGCCGAACGCACCAGTGGCGAAGGGCAGGCACCGAGCGTCGCCGCGCACGGCCGGCCGCGGCGCGTGCGCGACGTGCGCGGCCGGGTCGAGCACCACCACCGTGAGCCCGGAACGAGGTGCGTCCAGCACCCGAGCCAGCACACCGTTGCCGCCGCCCACGTCGAGTATCGGTGACTGGCCCGCTCGGCGCAGCCTCTCGGCCACCGGGGCGTGCACGTCACCGACGGTCGAGAACCGCGCGGTCGCCGCCTGGTTGGCCGCGAACCGTCCGGGATCGGCGTCGTAGTCGGGAACCAGTTCGGACGTGTGGCCGTCGCCCGCCGGAAGACCCACTTCCTCATTCTGTCGCTTGGCGGAAACGGCGACAAACTCCACGCCACGAGCGGGTGTCGGTCGGTCCGTCCGGTTGGCGCGCGTATCTGCGCGGCTGGGCCGCGCCTCTTGGTAGGGCAGTGACCTCCGATCGGAAGGACAGTCGATGTCCGATCTCCCCCAGCGGCAGCCTTGGCCGACCGAGCCCGACGACCGGGACGATCATGCTCGCAAGGCTGATCTCGTGCTCGAAGGCGGCGGCGTCAAAGGCATCGGCCTGGTGGGTGCGGTCAACGCACTCCGCGAGACCAGCTACTCGCGCATCCAACGGGTCGCGGGGACCTCGGCGGGCGCGATCGTCGCATCCCTCATCGCTGCCGGCATGGCGCCGGCGGAGATGCAGGAGGTGATGCACAGCCTGGACTACAAGAAGTTCGAGGACGCCAGCCTCCTGGGTCGCCTCGGACTGCCGGGCAAGGCACTGGAGATCTTGCTCCACGGCGGCAGCTTCAAGACCGACTACATGCACCGCTGGGTCAGCGAGCAGCTCGCGGCGTGCAACGTTCGGACCTGGAAGGACCTCAAGTACGACGATCCACGAGCGGATCGCACCCTGGCCGAGAACCAGCGGTACAAGCTCGTCGTCATCGTCAGTGACATCTCCCGCGGACGGATGCTGCGGTTGCCCTGGGACTACAAACAGCTGTGCGATCTGGACCCCGACGACATCCCCGTGGCCGACGCTGTGGTCGCCTCCGCCGCCATCCCGTTCTTCTTCCGCGCCCAGCACCTCACCTGTGGGTCGGCGCAGAACAGGGATAAGCTCACCCTTACCGACGGTGGGTCGCTATCCTGCTATCCCATAGGCATCTTCGACCGCAACGACGGCGGCGCAAGCCGGTGGCCCACCCTCGGCGTCAAGCTGTCGGCGAAGCAGGTTCCATCGGCGGAGTGGAAAGCGATCAACAATCCACTGGACATGCTCAAACGTTTGTTCGCGACGATGAGCAGCGCTCACGACAACGTGTATGTTGACCAGCCTTCGGTCCAAGACCGCACGGTGTTCGTCGACACGACGGGGGTCTCGGCGACCGACTTCGATCTCGACGCGACGAAGCGAGATTTTCTGTTTACCTCCGGTTGGACAGCCGCTCAGAAATTCCTGGCGGACTGGCATTGGAAGCAGTGGCAAGAGACCTACACTGAACCGGAGCGATCGGATCGACGGGCATGACGGGTTGGATCTCACCCTTGGCCTTGATCGTTCACCGGGCGGGTAGGTGGGGTTCCCGACTCGGCCGTGGTGATCTTCACCTCCGTTTCTGATCTTCTTTTTCGGTGCGGGTCGTGCTCGGGGGCCCGACGGTCGCGTCGGGTGGGCGCCGGTTCCACGGGCCGGTGGGTTTCCTCGGGTCGGGGACAGGTGGTGCTCGCGTGCGGGTCAGGTCGGGACGAACAGGGCGAACGCGGCCAGGAACGCGGTCTTGAGCTCGTCGGCCCAGGGCCAGGTCTGCGGTATCCGGATCTTGCGTCGGCGTTGGCCGCGGACCAGCCGGGCGGCGGTGTGCAGGACCCGGTAGCGCAGGGTCTTGGGCTCGGCCTGGGCCAACGACCGGTCCAGACACAGCAGCCGCTGCCAACACAGCAGGTCCGCGGCGATCGTCGCGGCGACACACCAGGCCGCGTTGATCGCCAGGGAGGTCGAGGGGAGGTGTTCCAGGCCGGTGGCCTTTCCGCAGCGGACGTAGTCCTCGACGC